>MJGMD1__coassemble_1786_pt1 | contig 522363 bp, 428 predicted proteins | sample MJGMD1__metabat2_low_PE_026 | metagenome-assembled genome bin MJGMD1 | reverse complement strand
TGTGACAAGAACGACACTGTGACAAGAACGACACTGTGACAAGAACGACACTGTGACAAGAACGACACTGTGGGGCCGACTGATCAGTCGGCCCCACAGTGTCGTTTCAACACCTCTGCAGTTGCCACAGGCTCAGCTATGACTATTTGCATCGGTGTGATGCGTGAACGCGTGTCCCCGCATCATGCTCATCCGCCGGCCAGCTCCCGCCGTCTGGTGGATCAGCGAATGGTTATCAGTACATGCCACCCATCTCGTCGCCGGCACCGGCCGGAGCGGCAGGCTTCGGCTCGGGCTTGATCGCGATGACAGCCTCGGTGGTCAGGAACAGCCCGGCGATCGACGATGCGTTCACCAGAGCCGACCGGGTGACCTTGGCCGGGTCGATGACACCGGCCTTCACCAGATCTTCGTACTCACCAGATGCGGCATTGAGTCCCTGCCCCGCCTTGAGACCCTTAACCTTCTCGGCCACGACGCCACCTTCAAGGCCGGCGTTGGTGGCGATCTGCTTCAGGGGAGCCTCCGCCGAGGTGAAGACAATCTCGGCACCGATCTTCTCGTCGGCGGTGAGGCCGTCGAGCTCGGCAGCCTTGGCAGCCTGGATGAGGGCCACGCCACCACCGGGGAGGATGCCCTCTTCGACGGCGGCCTTGGCGTTGCGCACGGCATCTTCGATGCGGTGCTTCAGCTCGGAGGCCTCCACCTCGGTGGCAGCGCCGACCTTGATGACGGCCACGCCACCGGCCAGCTTGGCCAGGCGCTCCTGCAGCTTCTCGCGGTCGTAATCGGAATCAGAGTTCTCGATCTCGTTGCGAATCTGCTTGATGCGGCCCTGGATCTGGTCCTTGTCGCCGGCGCCATCAACGATCGTGGTGGCGTCCTTGCTCACGGTGACGCTGCGGGCACGACCGAGCATCTCCACGGGCAAGGTGTCGAGGGACAGACCCACGGTCTCGGAGACGACCTGCCCACCGGTGAGGGTGGCGATATCGCCGAGCATGGCCTTGCGACGGTCACCGAAGGCGGGAGCCTTCACTGCGACGCTCTTGAAGGTGCCACGGATCTTGTTGACAATCAGGCCGGCGAGGGCCTCTCCATCAACGTCCTCGGCGATGACCAGAAGGGCCTTGCCGGTCTGCTGCACCTTCTCAAGAATCGGCAGCAGATCCTTCAGCGAGCTGACCTTGCCGTCGACGATCAGAATGTAGGGATCGTCGAGCACGGCCTCCATGCGCTCGGTGTCGGTCACGAAATAGGGGCTGATGTAGCCCTTGTCGAAGTTCATGCCCTCGGTGAGCTCAAGCTCAAGCCCGAAGGTGTTCGAATCCTCGACGGTGATGACGCCTTCCTTGCCCACCTTGTCCATGGCTTCGGCGATCTGCTCGCCGACAGACTCATCGCCGGCGGAGATCGACGCGGTCTGAGCGATCTGATCGCGCGTCTCAACGTCGATGGCCATGGCGGTCAGCTGCTTCGAGATGGCCTCGGTGGCCTTCTCGATGCCACGCTTCAGCTCGATGGGATTCGCGCCGGCGGTCACATTGCGCAGGCCCTCGCGGACCATTGCCTGTGCCAGAACGGTCGCAGTGGTGGTGCCATCGCCAGCGACGTCGTCAGTCTTCTTGGCGACCTCCTTGACGAGCTCGGCGCCGATCTTCTGATAGGGATCGGCCAGCTCGATCTCCTTGGCGATCGAAACGCCGTCGTTGGTGATTGTGGGCGCACCCCACGACTTCTCCAACACGACATTGCGACCCTTGGGGCCGAGCGTCACCTTCACCGCGTCAGCGAGGGTGTTCATGCCCTCTTCAAGGCCGCGGCGGGCCTCGCTATCGAATTCAATAAGCTTTGCCATTGTTGGTGGGAATCCTCCCGCGCCGCAGACTGCCGGCGCTTCGTATGTTGGCGAGGGCCAACGGCCCCCGAGTACTTGTCGGAGGGGAATGATGGTGCCCGCGACGGACGACCGGTACCCGGCCTCACCCTCGATTCCCTGCGTGGCACTCAGCCACGCCGAGTGCTAACACCATTTTTAGCACTCGACCGAAGCGAGTGCAAAGGTCTGACACAAGCTTGAGTGAGAGAGGCTCAACCATGTTCACGACGGCTTCGCGGACTGCTGGCCGCAAGCCAGCATTGAATCCTGCCCTCCGAGGCACGAAAGAGATGACCCCCGCCCCCCACTATCCATCGCCTCCGCGGCGTAGCCAATCCACCGAGCTCGCTGAGTGCGTTCCCCAGCTGACAGCACTGTCCCGATGGACTGGTCGACTCAGGAGCGATGCAGACGATGCGCCGAGCGATCCCGCTGCCTCTGCTCGCGCAACCGGCGCAGCCTCTTGACCAGCAATGGATCGTGGTCAAGGGCCTCCGGCCGATCGATGAGTGAGTTCAGGATCAGATAATAACGAGGAGCTGACAAGTCGAAGCGCTCGCGGATCTCCTGCTCCTTCGACACCCGGGACTTCCACCACGTCTTCTCGAAATCGAGAATCTCGACGTCGCGCTGCGAAAGCTCCGCAGCTGCGTGGGTCTCGTGTGCTACCTGAGGCATAGTGGCAGTCTAACGACTCCCCCTCCACGGTCCCAATGACCAGCTGAGCCCCTGCAAGTCTGCTGACATCGCGCCGTAGTTTTCCTCGCAGCTTGCCGTCAACTGCCATGATGGGGAGCGCAGAGTCGGTACCGGACACGCTCTCAGCAGCCATTCGGCATCGCCAAGGCCCGCACCAGGACCTGGGAAATCAGGACCTAGAGAAGGAAGAGCATGCGATCTCTGACAGGCATCGTGAAGAACTACGCCTGGGGATCAAACACAGCCATCCCTGCGATCCTCGGCACGGCACCCGACGAGAGCCCCCAAGCGGAATATTGGCTCGGAGCACATGCTTCGGCGCCGGCGAAGGTCGACGGCACCACCCTCGACAAACTGCTTGTCGCAAGTCCTGGGCTGCTCGGCGACCCGGTCAGGAAAGAATTCGACGGCAAGCTGCCCTTCCTCCTGAAGATCCTCGCCGCCGATCGTCCACTCAGCCTGCAAGCGCACCCCTCCGCAGAACAGGCCGAAGCCGGATTCGCCAGCGAGGAGGCGCGCGGCATCCCGGTCGACGACCCGGAACGAACCTTCAAGGACACCTGGCCGAAGCCGGAGGTGTTGGTGGCGCTGAGCCCCTTCGAGGCCCTGGCGGGCTTCCGCGATCCCAAGCTCACCGTCAAGCTCTTCGACGAGTTACAGCCCCGCGAGCCCTTGGAACCATTGATCGGCCCGCTACGCCATCGCAGCGCCGAAGCCGGTCTCGCCGAAGTCTTCCTTGAATGTCTGTGCCCCGATGATGTGCACAAGGCGATGGTAAATGGTGTGCTCGCGGCAGCCCTGCCCCACGCCGAGGACAAATCAGAGCTCGGTGATTTCGCACGACTGGCCCTGCGTCTGGACGAGTTCTATCCCAGCGACCCAAGCATTCTGGCGGCGCTCCTGCTGAATCACCTCACCCTGCGCCCCGGACAAGGCTTGCACGTGCCGGCGCATGTGCTCCACGCCTATGTGCAGGGCACCGGCATCGAGGTGATGGCCAACTCGGACAATGTCGTGCGGGGCGGGCTGACGAACAAGCACATCGACGTGAAGGCTCTGGTCGAGCTGCTTGACTTCAGCCCCAGCAGCCCCCAGATCATCACCCCCACCCCAGTCGGCGGGGGCCTCGCCCGCTATGAGACTCCCGACCCGCAATTCGCGCTGTGGCGAGCCGAGCTGTCCCCCGACCGCACCGTGCGTCTACCCGCCGAGCACATGGCACGCATCCTGTTGATGATCGAAGGTCATGTCACGGTGATGGACGCACAGGGGGCTCCCAAGGCAGAGCTGGTGCAGGGTCAAGCCGGCTTCTTTGATGCCTCTGAGGAAGTCACCCTCAAGGGAAGCTGCCTGGCATTCCTGGCTGCCCCGGGCCTGTAGACGCTCAGCCCACCAGGTTCCCCGAGTTCGCCAAGAACTGTTGAGACGGGCAGAATAGGCCGGCAGGAAGAATTGGTCGAGAGCGGCAACCGCTCGACCACCATGCCTCCGTAGCTCAGCGGCCAGAGCATTCGCCTTGTAAGCGAAGGGTCGAGGGTTCGACTCCCTCCGGGGGCTCCACACCAGATCTTCAACGGAAAAGGATCTCGGTGACGACGCCCGACGCGGCGAGCTCTCTGATGAGGAACGGGGCGCCGGATCACCCACCAGATCCGACGCCCCGAGATTGTGGACTCCCGGCTTATACCAACCGTTCCGCCGGCTTCCCCGGGAGCACAACCCATTCTGCGCAGTCCGATTGTGGGTGGGATCAATCGCCGCTGTGGGTTCGCTGTCACTTCTTATCCGCCACGTCTGGGGCCGTCGAGGCTCCTTGGGCTCGTTGCCGTGGATCGGTGAGGGCACCGCGGTGATGGGCCGAGTCAGTGCGAGCTCTCGCTCTGATCGTCCGGAGTCGGGTCAGTGCGATCCGGCGCTTGGATCATCAGGAGTCGAGGGCGAATGGCGACCAGAGTCATCCGGTATGTGGCCGGGGCTCTTTTTGGCCTGCTCGGCCGACGACTTGCCTCCACTGTCGTCTCGCTCCGCTGCGTGGCGGTCGTCCGCCGGGTCGGCTGCGTGGCGGTCGTCCGCCGGGTCGGCTGCGGAGGGCGATGCTCCCGTCGACGATCCGGGATGGACTATCGGGTGAGCAGCCCCCCTTGCCGGGGAGACGCCCCGGCTGGCCAGCACCTTCGCCGCCTTGGCCTTGGCGACACGTCGCTTGGCCGCCAGCGCCTTGGCCCCCATGTCGGCCGGTGCCACATCGTGATCGTGCAATTCCTCGGGTTGACGCCGCTGCCCGGTCACCAGTCGCCAGACCGTCCCGCCACTGCCTTCCTGGCCGGTCTGCACATAGCCCAGGGCATTGGCGTTCTGCAGCACCAGGGTGACATTGCCGTGTCCTCGGGCTGATCCGGCGAACAAGATCCGATCTTCTGGCCGTAGCTCCATCGTCAGTTCCGGTCGCTCCATCGACTTGTTGCCACGACGCACCATGAGCGCGGCCGCCTCAGAGCGTTGGGTTCGCTTGTCGGGATCGGTGAGCACATCGGCCAGAGTGACCCGATGACCCGACGCGAGCCGCTGACTCACCGCTGCCGCCTGCCCACGTCGAATCACCACATCCCACAACTCGGGGATGCGTCCACGCCCGAAGCGCGTGAGTCGATCGGACAGGATGGCGCATTCTCCCTCGCTGTACTGATCGATTCGCTTGAGATATTGACCCAGCAACGGGGTGGTGATCCGCGCCAGGAACTCCTGCGCGACGATATGACTCGGCACCATTGACAGATCGTCCAGAAAGGCCTCGAACAACGGTGTGTTCGCCGTCTGATTCTGCCTGGTGACGATGAAGATATCGGGGTTGAGCTCGCGTGCCGTCACCGCAATGGCCAGATTCTTGGTGTCAGAGGCGTTGCCGGCCACGATGCCGTCGGCGTTCTTGACTCCGGCCGTGAGCAGGCTGTCGGAATCCGTGCCGGTCCCCCGCACGTCGACACCGCCGGCATCAAAGTGAGCCTCGTCGATCACCGTGACCTGAATTCCGGTGGCTCGAAGCTCGTCGACCATGGCATGCCCGAAACGCCCATAGCCGCACATGATCCAGTGGCCGCGGGGCGGCTGACGCTGATCGGGCACCGGCTCGCCGACCAGACCGGTGAGGATTTCCCGCAGGCGATAGCGTTCCGGCGCGATGATCGACGACGCCAGCTGACGCGCGAAGCGTTCAAAGGGGTTGATCACCAGATCCCCGCCGAAGACACCCACATGGGTCTCGGTATCGGCATTGCGGATGCGAGCCAGGACCACCACCCGCGGCGCCAACAGCCGCGTGGTCACGGCAATGGCCTGATTGGTGGAATCGTCCTCGGTGAGGGCGAGCACACCCTGACAATGTGGTGAGACCAGACCCGCATCACGCATCACCGAGGGCTGGCTGGCGTCGGCCACGATCAGCGGCGGATCGGAGCGGAACTCCTCCAGTCTCATGCGCGCCAATCGTTCCTCACTGCGCTCAACCACCACGAAGCGCAGTCCCAGACGATCCAATCCGTGGCAGACCAATGCGCCGGTCTCGCCGGCCCCGGCGACGATATAGAAGGGTTCGCGCAGGCCATAGATGCGCCGCGCGAACCGCGCCTGCCGCAATGCATTCTGGAATGCCCGCTCCTGGACGAGCGCCAGGATGTTCACCAACGAATATGTCCAGCCGACCACCGTGAGATAGATGGTCATGGTCATCCAGATGCGCTGCGCGGTCGAATAGGGCTGCGGGATTTCACCGAATCCGATCGTCGCACCGGTATAGCTCACGACATAGAAGGCATTGAACAGCCCCATCGGGGCGGTCGGGTTGCCGCCGGCGTCAACGCCCGGGATCAGACCGAGGCCCACGGTGCAGAAGCTGTAGATGACGATGAGCAGGATGAGCGGAAAGCGCATCCGGCGCATGATCAGATAGAAGACGTCGGTGAGACCACCGGGACGCTTCAGGCGGGTGCTGCTGGCAGGCATGATCGCCTCAGCGACGTATCTGCACGATCTCGCTGATCATGAGGATCACCGAGACCAGATTTGCCAGCAGGGCACCGCCAGACATCGAGACGATGAGGGAGATATGACCCGGCGTCATGGTGGTCGAGACGATCTGCGTCGCCCACACCCAGATGACGGCCGCCACCACCAGTTGGAGATCGGCCACCAGGCTCGTCGCAAGGTGCACCGCCCCGAGCTGCGTCCGGTCACCGAATTTGAGCACCGTGGTGATGAAGCTCACAACCAACGCCGCAGCAAGCTCATAGCCGTTGTGCAGCGCCGGATCATCGATGCGTCCGTAGAAGAAACCCAGATTCAGCGCAGCGGCCAAGGTGACGAAAAAGCCGAAGACGACCTTCTCCAGATTCATACTGCCTCCGTCGACGTGGGTGGTGACTTCTGTAGACGCTACCGCCCCACACTGGTTCGGGCCCTGAAGCACACTGGATCCATGAACATAGAGATCGTGCAGGGCGACATCACCACACAGCGCGTGGACGCCATCGTCAATGCCGCCAACTCCTCGCTGCTGGGCGGCGGCGGTGTCGACGGAGCCATCCACCGTGCGGGAGGTCCCGCGATTCTGGAGGCCTGCCGTGAGCTACGCGCCACTACTCTGCCCGACGGTCTGCCTGCTGGACAGGCGGTGGCCACCACGGCTGGAGAGCTGCCGGCGCGCTGGGTTATTCACACCGTGGGACCGGTCTACTCACCCACCGAGGATCGCTCAGAGATCTTGCGCAGCTGCTACCGCCAGTCGCTGCGCATCGCTGCCGAATTGGGCGCCCGCTCGGTGGCCTTCCCCACGATCTCGGCAGGCGTCTACGGATGGCCGATGACCGATGCGACGCGCATCGCCGTGTCCACGATTCAGGCAGAGACCTCGTCCACGCCGAACACCGTGGACGAGGAGGCCAGTGTGACAGGAGCCGACACGACAGGGGCTGGGGGATCTGATCCCAACAAGACCCCGGGCAGGGGATCTGATCCCAACATGTCCGTGCAGAGAGTTGTTCTCGTGGCCTTCTCCGACTCCGCGCGCCGGGGTTACGAGTCCGCGCTGCGCCATTGATCGCCATGCCCACCCTTATCTGCATGCACATGGGTAGGCCATCCGTCCGCCTCGATCGCCTTCCTCACACCACGTCGGCATACGCGGGGGTGGCCGACCACCATCGGTGACAACAGGCCACCGATTCGGGGCGAGGCATCGCGGTGAGCGTTATCGGGTGTCTGACGCTGATGGGCAATGCTGGGCGGCACGCAGGGCACAGGTCCGAGCGTGTGACTGTGCGGGCGCGACCACAGCGGCCCATGCCGGGGGCCGCATGGATCAATGCAGCGGGACGTGCAGTGCTTCCCTGGTCTTCTTCACCGAGTTGAGGATCGACCAGCCCACCACCACGACGACCATGGCGATGGTCACATAGTTCGCGACCTTGGAATAGATATTGAGCACATCAGTGATCGGCGTGCCCACCCAGTAGCCCAGCACGAAGAAGAGCACGGTCCACCCGGCGCAGACCACGGCATCCAGGGCGATGAAGCGCCGAAGGCGCATACCGCTGGCTCCCGCCAGCACGAAGACCACCGCCATGAGCGGCAGCGGGATAGGCACATAGGCGAGGATGAAGGCGATCCAGCCGACCTTCCCGGCCCACCGCTCCACTCGTTCGTAGCGCCGGCGAGCGCGTTCAGATTTACCGGCCCAGACCTCGATCATGCCGCGTCCCCACAGCTTGCCGGCCCACCAATAGATCCAGTCGAATTTGCAGCTCATGATCACTGCGGCGATCATCGGCACGATGAACGAGACCGCGATGAGATGCCCACCCAGGTTCCAATTGACCGCATAATCCCCGGTGCGCACCACCGCGCCGAGCATGGCCGTGCCGGTGCGGCTTCCGGTCAGTGCGACCAGGAGGGGAATGCGATCGGGTGCACCCATGAGCCACGCCCGCAGGGGCAGCATCAGCATGGAGAAGACGCCCAGGGCACCCAGCCAGATCAGGCAGGCGATGTCCGAGCGGCCGGGCTTCTGCTTCCAGGGCATGGACGGGTCCTGCCACCACTCCTGGTCGACCGACTGGTCCGCTGCTCCCGGCTCGAGGTTCTGCCCCGCGTCATCGCGACCATCGTCGCCGCTCTGGGCAATGGCGGCGACGCTGGTCTCACCGCTTGAGGCGGTCTGAGGCCCCGAACCCATGCCGAGGTCGCCACTGGTCTGCTCGTCGCTCACGCATGCACACTACCCGGCGCACGGTGGCGCACCGACCCACCCGATTATCCGGACGAGCCGGCTCGGCGGGCTCAGCCTTGATAGCCCCCGCCGAGCCAACGCAGGGCATAGCTGGCGTGCAGCTGCGCCGAGATAGGCAGCGCCGCCTCATTGATCGCGAAGGCATAGGAGTGATGGGGGTGATTGAATCTCGGTTCCCCACCGCTGCCCACCAAGGCGTAGACGCCCGGAGCGTGGTGCAGGAAGACCGCGAAGTCGTCCCCCATCGCCCCCTTGGGGGTGTCGGTGTCAACCTGGCCGACACCCGGAATCTGTGCCGCGATCCGAGCCGCGAAGCGGGCCGCGTCAGGATCATTGGACAAGACATCGGCGAAGGCCTTCGTGGTGACCTCGGCGGTGGTGCGGTGCGCCTGCGCCACCGCCGTGGCAATCCTCTCAATCGAGGCCAGCACCCGGGCGCGCACCTCTTCGTCGAAGGCACGCACGGTGCCCTCGATATGCGCCGAGCTAGCGATGATGTTGTAGTTCTCACCGGATTCGAAGCGTCCGATGCCCACCACCACCTCATCCAGTGGGCTCAGCTCACGGGCCACGATCTGCTGCAGAGCGGTGACGATGCTCGCCCCTGCGACCAGCGCATCGCGGCCGTCCTGGGGTGTGGACACGTGTCCTCCCTGCCCGGTCACATCGATGCTGAACTGGTCGACGCTCGCCCACTGCGGACCCGGGGTGCAGCTGACGGTGCCCACCGGAAGCTTCGAGGAGAGATGGAGACCAAATACCTGATCCAGACCATCCAGCGCTCCGGACGCTTCGAAGATGCGTGCACCAGCCCCGATCTCCTCCGCCTGCTGGAAGGCGAATTTGATGGTGCCGTGCAGCTCTTCACGTCGCTGCGACAGCACCTGGGCCGCCGCCAGCAGGGCGGCGACATGCCCGTCGTGCCCGCAGGCATGGTTCACCTCGGAGGCAGTGTTCGCCCATGGCGCCCCACAACCGTCGTGCAGCGGCAGCGCGTCGATGTCGGCGCGCAGCATGATCGTCGGGCCGCTGCGCGGGCCCTTCACCGTGCCGAGCACCCCGGTCTGACCAACGGCTTCACAGCTCACGCCGAGCTCGTCGAGGCGGCTGCGGATGAATGCCGCGGTGTCCACCTCGTGCAGGCTCACTTCCGGATGTGCATGCAGATGACGGCGATCAGCGACCATCTGGGGAACCAGAGCCTCGATGCTGTCGTGCAGGCGTTTCTGGTTGAAGCCGACACCGCCCTCGTGCCGTTTCGGCGAGCCGGAATTCGCTGCGTCTGTCGTCATGGTGGTCTCCTCCTGCCCGCAAGTGTGTCACGGCCAGGACTCCCGATCAGGGCCCGGCCGAACCGATAGAGCCGCTCTGTGGCGGCTGACTGCGGCAGCGTGAACAATGGAGTCATGACAGTGAGCGTCTTTGACATGTTCACCGTGGGCATTGGCCCCTCGAGCTCGCACACCGTGGGGCCCATGCGGGCCGCGGTGGGATTCGTCGACAACCTACGCGAAGAGGGCCTGCTTGAGCAGGTGCGCCGGGTACGCGTCAAGCTGTTCGGCTCACTGGGCGCCACCGGACGAGGCCACGGCACCGACCGAGCGGTACTCGCCGGGCTCGCCGGAGAACACCCCGACACGGTTGACCCCGGCCTCCCCGCGAGGCTGATGGCCCGAGCCGCCGCCGAACACACACTCGACCTCGCCGCCGCCAGTGAAGGCCGCACCCAGACCATCACCTTCGACCCGATCAGCGACCTGGTGATGGAGGGCAAGCGCCGACTACGGTTCCACCCCAATGCCCTGTCGCTCATCGCCTACAGCGACGACGCTGCCACCACGGAGCTGCACACCGAGGTCTGGTATTCGGTGGGCGGGGGCTTCGTGGTTCGCGACGACGGAACCGGCGACCCTCCGATGCCCCGTGACACCACCACGGTGCCCCACCCATTTCGTCGCGGCGCCGAACTGCTGAACATTTGCGCCGCCACGGGAATGTCGATCCCCCAGGTGATGCTGGCCAATGAGATGGCCCATGGCTATACGAAGGGCGAGGTGCGAGCGAAGCTGATGAAGCTGTGGCAGGTGATGGACCAATCCATCACCGATGGCTGTGGGGCCAGCGGCGAACTGCCCGGCGGGCTGGGGGTGCGCCGGCGCGCCAACAAGCTGCACGCCGATCTGATGAACCGGCGAAGCGGCTACGACCCGCTTGCCGGCCTCGATTGGGTTTCCGCCTGGGCCATCGCCGTCAACGAGCAGAACGCCTCGGGCGGACGCGTCGTGACCGCGCCAACCAACGGCGCAGCCGGCATCGTGCCGGCGGTGCTCAAGCATGTGCTCACCTTCGCCGGCCCCGACGGCCTGCGTGACGACGAGCGTCTGGTCTCCGATTTCCTGTTGACGGCGGCCGCCATCGGCATGGTCTTCCAACAGACCGCCTCGATCTCGGGGGCCGAGGTGGGCTGCCAGGGTGAGGTGGGCGTGGCCTGTTCCATGGCCGCGGCGAGCCTGGCACAGGTGGCCGGTGGCACCCCGCAACAGGTGTGCAATGCCGCGGAGATCGGCATGGAGCATCACCTGGGGCTCACCTGTGATCCGGTGCGCGGTCTGGTCCAGGTGCCCTGCATCGAACGCAATGCGGTGGGCGCGGTCACCGCGATCACCGCGGCCCGGCTGGCCTTGGCCGGCGATGGACGCCAATTGGTGAGCCTCGACGAGGTCTGCGCCACCATGATGTCGACCGGCGCCGACATGAAGGACAAGTACAAGGAGACCTCGCGCGGGGGCCTCGCCGTGAATGTGGCCAACTGCTGATCCGCCGGACGTCCCACTTTGTGGACGTCGGAGGTGACAATCGCCCGCCAATGACAAGAATCCCGTGGCGAGTGCCATCTGTTTGCGCACTTGTGCCATTCTTGGGTGCGGGACAACTAGTTCCATGCCTTATCTACCAAGGATCGTCGGGCACGTACCTGCCCGTGGAAAGGAATGGCTGAGTCAATGGCCACCGTGCAGTACAAGAACGCCACGAGGGTTTACCCGGGCGCCGATCACGCAGCAGTCAACGATTTCAACCTCGAAATCGGGGATGGCGAGTTCATGGTGCTCGTCGGCCCCTCGGGCTGCGGCAAGTCAACCTCCCTGCGAATGCTCGCAGGCCTCGAAGAGGTCAACTCCGGTTCAGTGTGGATCGGTGACCGCGATGTCACCAATCTGCCGCCCAAGGACCGCGATATCGCCATGGTCTTCCAGAATTACGCCCTGTATCCGCACATGACCGTGGCGGAGAACATGGGTTTCGCCCTGAAGATGAAGGGCGTTGGCAAGGACGAACGCCAGAAGAGGGTGCTGGAAGCCGCCAAGCTCCTGGGCCTTGAGGAGCTGCTTGGACGCAAGCCGAAGAATCTGTCAGGTGGCCAGCGTCAGCGCGTCGCCATGGGCCGCGCCATCGTGCGCGACCCGCAGGTCTTCCTCATGGATGAGCCGCTGTCGAACCTGGATGCGAAGCTGCGTGTGCAGACCCGCACCCAGATTGCGGCCCTGCAGACACGTCTGGGCGTCACCACGGTCTATGTGACCCACGATCAGGTGGAAGCCATGACCATGGGCGACCGTGTGGCCGTGATGAGCGAGGGCGTGTTGCAGCAGGTGGATCGTCCGCTGGCCCTCTACGACACACCCAAGAATCTCTTCGTCGCGGGCTTCATCGGCTCGCCGGCCATGAATCTGATGCCCGGCACGATCGTCGACGGCGGTGTGCAGGTGACCGACCATGTGATCCCGGTTGCTCGCGAGGTGCTTGACCACGCCAGCAGCAAGGACGTCGTGGTGGGCATCCGTCCCGAGTCCTTCGAGGTCTCGCCGTCGGGCGAGGGCATCGGCATGAAGATCAATGTGGTGGAAGAGACGGGTGCCGATTCCTATCTGTACGGCACCCTGCAAGACGATTCCACCGGCGCCAATCCCGCCGATGACCAGGAGGTCGTGGCCCGGGTGACCACCCGGACTCCCCCGACCCGTGGCGAACTGGTGCGCCTGCATGTCGCCCCGTCGAAGGTGCATGTCTTCGACAAGACGACCACCGAGCGGATCTCGTGATCTGACGCACTCCTGATTGACCAGAAAGGGCCCGCCTCCTCGTGGGGAGGGCCCTTTCTGCATGTCCTCTCGTCTCCTCGTCCGAACGAAAAGACTGCGCCACGCACCTGCCCAGGCCCTCAGTCGTCGTGCCGCAGGCCGGTTGTGACCACGCCGGCCTGCGGGGGTCCGGGCGGCTAGGGTCATTTCATGGGCAGCCGCCCGAAGAGACGATCGGCCAGGAGGAAGCATATGAGCGACCAGTCCGGAATGGACCAGTCCCCCGAACTATCCGCGCTCACCCGGGCGGTGCGTGCCGGGCTGGACACCGACAGCCAATTCGGGTCAGTGGTGCCCGCGCTGTATCCCAGCACAAACTACCGCTTCCCCAGCATCGATGAGCGTCCGTCGTTTGATTACTCGCGATCGGCCAATCCGACCCGCGCGATGCTCGCCAAGACCTTGGCGATCATGGAGCACGGCGTCACCGCCACGGTCACCGGTTCCGGCCTGGGCGCGATCACCGCGACGGTGGAGGCGCTGACCGGCCCACGGGGCCGCGTGGTGGCGCCCACCGACTGCTATGGCGGCACTTGGCGGCTGCTCGATCATCTGGCCTCCAAGCAGCGCATCGATGTCGAATTCGTCGACATGTGGGATCTGGACGAGGCAGCCCGCGCGCTGTCGACGCCAGCCGAGCTGGTGTTCGTGGAGACCCCCTCAAACCCGTTGATGCGTATCACCGATATCGCCGCGGTGTCGGAGCTGGCGCACAAGGCCGGGTCGACCGTGGTCGCGGACAACACCTTCTGCTCACCGCTGCTGCAGAATCCCCTGGATCTCGGCGCGGATGTGGTGGTGCATTCCACGACCAAGTTCATCAATGGCCACTCCGATGTCGTCGGCGGTGCGGTGATCTCGAAGACCGCTGAGAACGGCGAGCTCGTTGCTCACTGGGCCAACGCCTTGGGCCTTACCGGCGGCGCCTGGGATTCCTGGCTCACCCTTCGGGGGCTGCGCACCATCGACGCCCGCATGCGCGTGCATCAGGCCAATGCCGCTGCGGTGGTGGCCCTGCTGAGCGCACATCCGGCGGTCCGGAGCGTGTATTACCCCGGTCTGGCCGATCACCCGGGCCACGACCTCGCGGCACGTCAGCAGTCGGGCTTCGGCTCCCTGCTGAGCTTCGAGCTGACCGGCGGCATCGACGCGGTCCGGCGCTTCACCGACGGCCTGCAGATCATTGACCTTGCCGAGTCACTGGGTGGCACCGAGTCATTGCTCGCCCACCCCGCCACCATGACCCACGCCGGCATGTCGCCCGAGGCCCGCGCGGCCGCGGGCATCACCGATTCCCTGCTCCGCCTCAGCCTGGGCATTGAGCCCGTGGATGATCTGCTCACTGAGATCGGGGCTGCGCTCGACCGGGCCGGCGCCTAAGAACCCCGTCGGCCGGCGCAGGGCGACGGGGCAATCCCCTGTGAGCACGCCCGCCCTTGAGCACATCCCCGACCGGGTCCGCACCGCCTGACTGATTCGGAAGCCCGCACTGGCCAAGAGCTTCCAAGCCCGCTTTACCGTGCCCTGGGCGCGGCTGGGGCCATGACCGTCAGCTGCCCGGACGGGCGGGGAAGACCCATTGCCCCCGCGGGTGGCAGACTGGTCTGGTGCCCCGATTCCTGTCCGCCAAGCCTGATGCCAGGTTCATCCCGCTGCCATGGAATATCCCCCTGGCACAGTGGCCAACCGAACATCTGGTGGCGCTGCCCCGAGGCATCTCGCGTCACGTCGTGCGTTTCATCAAGGTGGGCGACGATGTCTACGCCGCCAAGGAGGTGATCGAGCATCTCGCGATTCATGAATACCGCCTGCTGCACGATCTCACCCGACTGGACACCCCCGCCGTCGAGGCCGTCGCGGTGGTCAGCGGACGACAGGATGTGAACGGCAATCCCCTTGACTCCATCCTGATCACCAAACACCTGGAGTTCGCGCTGCCCTATCGCTCGCTGTTCACCCCCGGAGTGCGTCATGAGACGGTGATGCGCCTGCTCGATGCAATGGTCGTGCTGCTGGCACGTCTGCACCTCCAGGGCTTCATGTGGGGCGATGTCTCGCTGTCAAACATTCTTTTCCGCCGTGATGCCGGTTCCTTCGCCGCCTATCTGGTGGACGCCGAAACCGGTGAACTCCACGATGAGCTCACCGATGGACAACGGGCCCATGACCTGGAAATCGCCCGGACAAATGTGTTCGGGGATTTCTGCGATCTGCAGGCCGGTGACATGCTCGACGAATCCCTCGACCCGATGGTGCTGGTCGACACGATCGAATCGCGCTACAACGAGTTGTGGAATGAGCTGACCGGCATGGAGGAGTTCTCCGGCTCCGAGCTCTACCGCATCGAGAGCAGAGTCCGCCGGCTCAACGCACTGGGCTTTGACGTGGCTGAGCTCGACATCAGGACCAGCCCCGATGGCCAGACCGTCACCCTGCAGCCAAAGGTGGTCGACGCCGGTCATCATTCACGGCGTTTACTGCGTCTCACCGGCCTTGACACCGAGGAGAACCAGGCGCGTCGCCTGCTCAACGACCTGGACACCTTCCGGGCCCGCACGAATCAACAGAATGTCGACGAGGCGGTGGTGGCCCATCAGTGGCTCACCGAGTTCTTCGAGCCGGTGGTCAACGCGGTGCCGCCGGAGCTGCAGGGCAAGCGCGATCCGGCCCAGATCTACCATGAGGTGCTGGACTATCGCTGGTATATGTCCGAGCGGGAGAAGCGTGAGGTGCCGCTCAGCGTCGCCACCCAGGGCTATATCCGCGACATCCTGCGCAATCTTCCCGACGAGGCGATGGTGCGCGATGCCATGGTGCAGGTGCAGGAGGGCGACACCCGCCAGCTCGCAAATCCCTATGACCCGTCAATGGGCTACGCCGACGACGAGGACCTCCCACCCGCCCACGATCCCTGGGAGGACGATGCCGAGGACGTCGACGTCTCGAAGCTCAACCACTTCGACATCAACGACTTGCGCTCACGCGGCTGACAAGGGCTGCGACGATCGCTCGTCAGCCGGTGAGCGATCGAAGACCCGCAGATTGAGCTCCGGGCTGGGCACGGCCCGAGGACCGAGCGCCTCAGCGCGCGCTGACGCCCCAACGTGGCCTGCCTGAGCCCTTGAGTTGATCCCGCCAGACCGGGACATCCATGCCCGGGGAGCCCACCTGAGTCCAGGCTGGACCCTATTCGGGGTCATCCCCGGAATCATCGTGGGCGTCCACCTGCCGGAAAACCACGGTCATGGCGTTGATGTCCGCCGCATTGAGACTGATCAGGCCACCTCGATCTGCAGCCCTGAGGGTGAAATCCCTCGACTGCTCCGAGGCGGCATCGGCCTTGCTCGCTGTCTCCTCGGACGCAGGGGTCTCCACGAAAAAGGGATCGGCGGAGTTGATTAGCCCAGAGGCCATCCCACGCGTCTCCCCGTGTTGTGGCGTCTCCCCTTGTGCATGCGCTTTGCTGGTGCCCGAGGAAGCTTCGTCACGCCCGGGCACATTCGGACGCGGCACCGCGTCAGGCATGGCGGCGCGCACCTGATCACCGATCAGGCTGGACTTGGGCCTGTGCTTGCGGATCTCCGCCATCGCCACGCACCTTTCGTCAACGAGTCATGCGATGCCGACAAGCCTAGCTGCGCCATCCGAGATCCTGCCCCCGAGCCAACCACGCCCCTGCCAGGACCTGATGAGGTCCCGCCGGAGCCATCCACCCACCCCACGTCTGAACGCGGCACCATCGAGCATCGGTGAGAACACCGCCTGGGCTCGGTACACAGAGCGTAGGGATGAGGTCTGCAATGAGCTGGAATTGTGCCCGGACATGACAGTGGCCCGGGCCGCGCCATCAGGCTGCGACTCCGGGCCACTGACTTCAGTTCAGTCGAGCTCAGTCCTCAACAAGCACCACATAGAGCTTGCGGGGACCGTGCACGCCATCCACACGCGACAGCTCGATGTCCGACGTTGCCGAACCGCCGCTGATGAAGGTGAGCGGATGACCGGCATGGACCGACGGCTTGAGCGCCTGGATCGACTCGGGAACATCCGACACGACCTCGCTGGCCCGCACCACGCAGACATGACGATCAGGCACCAGGCTCAGCGCGCGGCGGCCCTGGTCCTCGGTGTGGTCGAGCACGATCGTGCCGGTGTCGGCGATGGCCGAGGCCGAAGCCGTGACCACCGCGTCCGTGCCGTCGAGTTCCTTGTTGGTCAGCTGCGGCTCATCATTGCTCACCGTGTAACCGGCGGCCTTGATGGCGCTCACCCAGGACTCGTCGAGACCGGCGGGCACCACAACCGACTCCTCGGCACCCGTCGCCTTGAGCCCGGCCACAACAGCCTCCGGGATGCCGGCCTCATGAGTGCGCACGACAGTGGCGGAATAGTCCTCCACCTTCTCCTGGAAGGTGGCCACGACATCATCCATCTCGATGCCGCCGCCATAGGTCCAGTTGACCGGCTGATCCTTCACCGGGTCCTTCTCGGTGATGTCAATCGTGGCCCGACGAATGCGGGCGAGAATCTCTTGCTTCGCGTCCATTGCGATTACCTCTCGTCCTCAACGCGGTTCTGCTTCCACCAGTCGCGGAAGGTCTGGGTCGGGATCGGCTGCACATCGCGGTATTTCAGCCACCGCTCTGCCACCGGCACCGGGATCGGCCCGAGGGGCTTCTTGCCCAGCACACGACCCGCAGCGCGGGTGGCGTACATGGTCATCTCCCAATGCTTGTAGTCACCCAGCACCCACTGTGCGGCCTTCATGATGCCCTGCTCACCGAGCACCTCGACGTCGCCATTGCCATGGTCGATCTTCTCGGCCTGGGCCACCTGGTTACGCAGATGAATGATCACATCGACGAAGGAAATCTTTACCGGGCACACCTCGGAGCAGGCATTGCACAGCGAGCACGCATAGGGCATGCCACGATCAACCGGGTCGTCGAGACCACGCAGCTGCGGGGTCAGCGAGATGCCGATGGGTCCGGGGTAGACCGAGCCGTAGGCATGGCCACCGGCGCGCTCGTAGACCGGGCAGACGTTGATGCAGGATGCGCAGCGGATGCAGCGCAGCACCTGACGTCCGATCGGATCGGCGAGCACATTGGTGCGGCCATTGTCCATGAAGATGATGTGCTGCTCCTGCGGGCCGTCATTGGGGGTGACGCCGCTCCACACGGAGTTGTACGGGTTCATCCGCTCACCGGTAGCCGAACGGGGCAGCAGCTTCAGGAAGATCTCGAGATCGTCATAGGTCGGCAGGATCTTCTCGATGCCCACCAACGAGATCAGGGTGTCGGGCAGGGTGAGGCACATACGGCCATTGCCCTCTGACTCCACGATCACCATCGAGCCGGTGTCGGCCAGGATGAAGTTGGCGCCCGAGACGGCGACCTTGGCGCGCAGGAACTTCTCGCGAAGATGCAGGCGTGCGGCGTCAGCCAAGTCGGGAGGATTCGAGCTGACATCCTCGGGGGCGGGACGACCGTAGTTCTTCATCTCGCGCAGGAAGATCTCGCGGACCTCGGCGCGGTTGCGGTGGATGGCGGGCACCACGATGTGGCTGGGACGATCATGGCCGAGCTGGACGATCAGCTCTGCCAGGTCGGTCTCCCAGGCCGCGATGTTCTGCGACTCGAGGTACTCGTTGAGGTCGGTCTCCTGAGTGGTGATCGACTTGATCTTGACGACTTCGTCAACGCCCTTCGACTTGGCGATATCGCCGACGATGCGGTTGGCCTCTGCCGCGTCACGGGCCCAGTGCACCTGGACGCCATTGGCGGTGAGATTCTTCTCGGCCTCCTCGAGGTAATAGTCGAGGTGGCGGCCCACGCGGTTCTTGATCTCGTAGGCGGCCTCGCGCACATTCTCCCAGTCCGGCGACTCAGCGACGCGGGTGGCGCGCTTGTTGCGGATGGTGGTCATGGCGTTGCGCATGTTCTTGCGCTGGACGTTGAGCTTCAGCTCACCCGGAACGGCCTTCGAGAACTTCGGCATGCCCAGGAAGGTGCCGGGGTGCTCGGGAGCCGGGGTCAGACGTGCGACGCCGTAGTTGCCCTCGGTGATTCGACGCAGTTCGGTGCTCATGCCTCGTCCTCCTCGGTATTGGCCAGGATCTCGGCGATATGGATCGCCTTGACGCCTGAGTTCTGGCGGGCCAGGACACCACCGATGTTCATGAGGCAGGAGTTGTCTCCGGCCACCACATACTCGGCTCCGGTCTCACGCACATGGCGGGCCTTGTCGGCAGCCATCGTGGAGCTCATATCGGCGTTCTTGATGCAGAAGGTGCCGCCGAAACCGCAGCACTGCTCCTTGGCGGGCAGGTCGACCATCGTCATCCCGCGCACATTCTTGAGCAGCTCATAGGGCTTGTCGCCCAGGTGCAGCAGACGCGCACCATGGCAGCTGGGGTGGTAGGTGATCAGATGCGGGAAATACGCGCCCACATCGGTGACACCCAGCACGTCGACGAGGAACTCGGTGATGTCATAGCTGATCTTGCTGGTGTGCTCGGCATCGCGCTCGAGTCCCTTGTCTCCGGCGGCGCGGGCCAGCATCGGGTGCTGGTCGCGGACGGCGGCGGTGCAGGAACCCGACGGGGACACGACGTAGTCGTAGTCGCCGAAGGCCTTCACATACGAGCGAACCATGCCCATCGACTCATCGAAATAGCCGGTGTTGGTGGTGATCTGCGCGCAGCAGGTCTGTTCTTTCGGGAAGTGGACGCGACAACCGAGCCGCTCCAGCAGCTTGGTGACTGCGATGCCGGTCTGCGGGAACATCACATCGTTGATACATGTGACGAACACTGCGACATCGAGCCCCGCGCCCGGTAGGCCCGGGGTCGCGGCTCGTCCGGTGATCCCGGACGAGTTGATCGTGGTGGTCATTGCAAAACCTCCATGGGGTTGATATTGGGAAGAATCAGATGCCCTTGACCGAATCCGGCAGGATCCAGCTCAGGATCGGCGTGGACATGAGGCCGGCGAGCACGCACATGAGCAGCAGCAGGATGATCGAATACTTGAACACCTTGCGCAGAATCGTCGACTCGCCACCGGCCAGGCCGATCGCCGTGGCGGCAACCGTCAGCGACTGCGGCGAGATCATCTTGCCGACCACGCCACCAGCGGCACCAGCACCGACCAGCAGGTCCTTCATGCCGGTGACACCCAGATGCGAACCAGCACCCATCTGATCGCCGACGCCAGACTGCAGGCCGGAGAACAGGATGTTGGCTGAGGTGTCGGAACCGGTGACGTAAGTGCCGATCCAACCGAGGATCGGGGCGAGGAAGGGATAGACGGCACCAGCGCCGGCGATCCACAGGCCCAGCGCCAGCGTCTGACCCGAGTCGCCCATGACATAGGCAAGCGCGACGACCAAGCCGATCGTGGTCAGGGAGAACTTCATCTTCTTGAGGTTGACCCACAGCTCCCCGAACAGATCGGAGAACTTCACCCGATAAATGATGCCCACCAGGATCGCGACGATCGCCAGCAGGAAGCCAGGCGTGGACATCAGCGGCCAGGTATAGGCCTGATGGGCTGAAGCGGTAGAACCATTGGCGGCCATCAACTGTGACAGGCCGGGCCAGGGCATCTTGAGATCGCCCTTGGCCAGGAAGCTCTTGACCGGACCCAGCGCGGCGAAGGCGAAGATCGCGATGACCAGCACATAGGGAACCAGGGCCATCACGATGCGGCCACCGGTGAGGTCTGCAGCGGCGTCCTCGCTCTTCTCAATGGCGCCCTGCTCAAGGGTGGTGTCCATCGGGATACCGATGCGCTCAGCGGCAGCGGCGCCGCCCTTGGGGCTCCACACCTTCAGGAAGACCATGGCCAGGGCCACGGTGATGACGGCGGCGAAGATCTCGGTCAGGTTGTACAGCGCGGTGCCGGCGACGATCCACTTGACGACGCCGAAGACGACGCCAACGAACAGGCCGAAGGGCCAGCACTCCTTGATGCCCTTCTTGCCGTCCATGATCTGGAGCATCAGGAAGGGAACCACGAGGCACAGGATCGCGCAGATGCGCGCGGTGACGGGGGCGATGTGCATCACGTCGAGGTTGGCCGTCTTGGCGGCCATCAACACCGGCAGGCCGACAGCACCGAAGGCCACGGGAACGGTATTGGCGACCAGGGCCGTGACGGCGGCGCGAAGCTTTCCGAAGCCGACCGCGATCAACATGGCCGCCGCGATGGCGACAGGGGCGCCGAAGCCGGCGAGGGCCTCCAGCAGACCACCGAAGCAGAAGGCGATGAGGATGCCGAGCACTCGAGGATCGTCACTGATCATGAAGAAGGTGCGGCGCAGATCGTCGAAACGTCCGGAGATGACGGTGACCTGGTACATCCAGATGGCGGCCAGCAGAATCCAGCCGATCGGGAACAGGCCGTAGAGGAAGCCTTGGACGCTGGTGGAGAAGGCCATGCCGATGGGCATCTTGAATGCCGCGATGGCGACGACCAGGGCCAGGAACCATGACGCCAGCCCTGCCCAATAGGCCTTCCAGCGCAGCGCGCCAAGGGTCACCAGCATGCAGGCGATGGGGATGAGGGCGACCAGCGCCGACGCCCACTGATGCCCAAGCGGGTTCGTGTTGGGTGTGAAGACTTCTAGCAGGACCACGGAGGACCCCCCGATCTGTGGTGAGAGAACTACTGCGCCGAAATCTCGACTGTGAGACATCGGTCCAACCCTCGTCACAATAGGTCCGACCAATTCCCTAGGTCAAGACCATTCGCCGTATCTGAGGTGACTGTGTTCGCGCTAACTGCGCTATCGGCTCCGCACGCCGCGATGGGGCGAATTTGAGCGTCAAATGAGGTCTCACAAATCTACACTGCGCGCGCCCGCGTGCGTACAGCACCCCCTCCTTATCCTCCACCAATCGTCGTCCGAAAGTTCATTGATGACACCGTGACCGGGATCCATGCCGACTGTGAACATCTGCCCTCTGACAGAAAGCCGATCGCCATGACAGTCGTCATCTGCGCAAATCATCGGACACAATGGCTGTATGCAGGCATCAGGCGCGCACGGCGTCAGCACTCTGGAGGGCACGGAGCGTTGTCAGGACTGCGCCATCATGCGGGCCCGTGGCATGTCCGGGTTCGATATCGCCCTGCACCACATCCAGTCCGAGATCCTCTCGGGACACTATGTCGCAGGGATGCAGCTGCCGACCGAGCGTGAGCTGGCGGCAAGCCTTGCAGTCGGACGCGGCGCGGTGCGCGAGGCGCTGCGCGTGCTGCAGGCCCAGGGGATCGTGGTCTCAGGGACCGGCCCGGGCAATGGCACCCGCATCCGCACCACGCCCGGCGACGCCCTGGGCCAGATGCTGCGTCTCCATCTGGCTCTGGAGAGCACCTCGGTACCGGATCTCACCCAGACCCGACTCGTGGTGGAGCGCGCCGCCACCGAGATGGCCGCTGAGCACGCCACCCGTGGGGCCCTCACGAGAGCCCGGGCGATCGTGCAGCGAATGGAGGAGTGCCCCACCATTGACGAGTTCAATGATCTGGACACCGCCTTCCATATCGCCATCGTCGACGCCAGCGGCAATCACATGCTCACCATGATGTCCACGGCCATCCGCCAGACCTTGGCCATCCCGATTCGCAGTGCTGAGGCGGCTCTGGGCGATTGGGATGGATTTCGCGACGGCCTGGTCTCCCAGCACCGCGCGATCCTTGAGGCCGTGGCCGCCGGTGACGCCGAACTCGCCGCCGAGCTCGCGGAGAACCACATCCGCCATGCCTACGCACAGCTTCTGCCGGACAAGCCGATCGATGCCGGGGCCACGCCGGCGCAGGACAGTCCCGGGCACCACTCCCACGGGTCTCATCAGGAGCCAGCTACCGCGGGCGCAGGCCGGCCGCGCACCGAGCCGACCGGCAGCCACGACGACAGCGCACCGATCAAGGCCGGCCCAGCACCCGCCGCCAGGACCCGGGCGCGGGCCGTCGCCGCGAAATCGTCCGCGCCGAACCGCCGGGCCTCAACCCGGGTGCAGTCAACCGTGCAGCGTCGCGCCAGCACGTCAAAGAGCGCCGACTAAAGTCGGCCTGCCGCGTCGTGATGCGCTCTCATCGATCACCGGAATGATCCACCGCGAGCGTGCCGTGGAGCCGTGTCCGGCTGCACGGTTAGACTGAGCCCGTGTCTTTCCACCTGTACGACGAATCCAGTGGCCAGATCGTTCCCTTTGCCCCGCTGATCCCGGGGAAGGTGTCGATCTATCACTGTGGATTGACCGTGCAGAGTTCCCCGCACCTGGGTCATATGCGCAAGGAGGTCGTCTTCGACGTCCTGCGGCGTTGGTTCACCGCCAGCGGCTATCAGGTGCGTGTGGTGGCGAATATCACCGACATCAATGAGAAGATCTGGCAGAAGGCGGCTGAGGCGGGGCTGGAATGGTTCGAGCTGGCCTATGCCGTCGAATTGGAATTGCACCGCGCCTATGCCGCGCTTGGGTGCATTCCGCCCAGCTATGAGCCGCGCGCCACCGGGCATATCACCGAGATGATCGAGCTCATTGACCGACTTATCGAGCGCGGACATGCCTATGCCGCCGACGATGGCTCGGGCGATGTCTATTTCGATGTGCGCAGCTGGCCCCATTACGGCGAGCTGTCACACCAGAAGATCGACGATATGGTGGCGGCCACCGACGCCGACCCGCGCGGTAAACATGATCCTCGCGATTTCGCCTTGTGGAAGGGATCGAAGCCTGACGAGCCCGCGACCGCCGCATGGCCCAGCCCTTGGGGACGCGGCCGCCCCGGCTGGCATCTCGAATGCTCGGCGATGAGCCTGAAATATCTGGGTGAGGCCTTCGACATCCATGGTGGCGGAATCGATCTGCGTTTTCCCCACCACGAGAACGAGCAGGCCCAGAGCCGAGCCGCGGGATACGACTTTGCCCATTATTGGATGCACAACGCCTTTGTGACGATGGCCGGCGAGAAGATGAGCAAATCCCTGGGCAATGGGGCGACCGTGACCGAGGTGACCCGTCATTATCCGGCCCGGGCGGTGCGTCTGTATTTGGCCCAGCCCCATTATCGTTCGACCATTGAATATTCCGACAGCTCTCTGACCGAGGCCACCGCCCAGCTGGATCGCATCGATTCCTTCCTCAACCGGGCCCATGCGTCAGGTCCGGCAGACTTTGACGTGCTGAACCTGCCCGATGCCTTCGTCGACGCGATGGACAACGACCTCAGCACACCCACCGCTTTCGCCGTGCTCTACGACACGATCAAAGAGGGAAACCGAGCCTTCGACGCCGGTGACCCGGAGCTGGCGAGCCGTTGCGTCACCCAGGTGCGAGCCATGCTCCACGTGCTCGGCCTCGACCCCTATGAACCGCAGTGGGCCGATCGCAGTGGCGGCACCGACCTGGCCGTTACCGATGGGCTGGTGAAGCTGGTGCTCGAGGAGCGTCAGGCCGCTCGTGGCCGCAAGGACTTCGCCGCTGCGGACCACATCCGTGACGCCCTCACCGACCTGGGCATCCGTCTCGAAGACGGCGCCGACGGCACCCGATGGACGATCGCCTGATGGCCGGGCCGAAGAAGGGAACCGGCGGCAAGGGCCGCCGCAGGCTGAGCGGGCGCGGCCCGACGCCGAAGGCTGAGGATCGTACCTACCACAAGGCATATCGGGCCAAGCAGGAAGCTGCGCGCCGTCCGGGAGGGCGCAGCACCCAGCGGTCGGGGTCGGGAAAGCCATCGAGCACTGGTCGCGGTGCTGCCCCCGACTGGGTCGTTGGACGCAACCCGGTGCTTGAGGCTCTGCAGGCCGATCTGCCGGTGCGCCGCGCCTATGTCGCTGAGGGCTCCGAGCACGATGATCGTCTGCGCGAGATCTTCAAATATGCCGCCGAGCACTCACTGTCGCTGCTGCAGGTGCCGCGTCAGGAGTTGGACAAGCTGACTGACGGCGCCGTGCATCAAGGCGTGGCCCTCCAGCTGCCGGCCTATGAATACGCCGATGTTGACGAGGTGGCTGCCAAGGCACTGGCCCACGAGGCCAATCACGGGCTGCTTGTGGCCTGTGACGGCATCACCGACCCCCATAATCTGGGGGCCATCATCCGGTCTGCGGCCGCTTTCGGCGCCGACGGAGTGATCATCCCCGAACGACGCAGCGCATCGCTGACCGCCAGCGCCTGGAAGGCTTCCGCCGGCGCGGCCGCCCGTCTGCGGGTGGCCAAGGTAACCAATCTCAACCGCGGGCTGGAACGCCTGTCCAAGGCCGGCTTCATGATCGCCGGCCTTGCAGGGGAAGCCGAGACCGATATCGCCGGCGCCCCCGGCATCAACGGCCCGCTGGTCCTGGTCGTCGGCTCGGAAGGGGCAGGGCTGAGCCGAATGGTACGCGAACACTGCGATGTGCTCGTCTCCATTCCCATCACCAACACGGTGGAGAGCCTCAATGCGTCGGTAGCGACGGCCATCGCGCTCTACGAGGTGAGTCGGGCGCGCGGCTAATCAGCGGCATCCGCGTGTCAGCCACGTCGGGCAGGATTCCATGGGTCGGTGACGATGAGACGAGTTCGATCCTCGCTCACGCGCGGTGAGGGACGTACTCGGCGGTGCGCGATTGCCCCGTCCTCCCTCGCACGCTGCCTCATGTCACACGGTGATCTATGAGCGGCTGGTGAATCCGCGCCTGATCACGCCAGAATCGCTGACAGCGGGTGCATACTCGTCGTGGGATCTTGTGCCCCCGCCTCTCGCGGGGACAGTAATTGCCGGGCATCGTCGCCCGTGACTTGCGATCCCGGACCGCGACAAGGAGTCGACGATGAGCCCATCCCCGGCCGAACTCCCCCCAGAGCCAGACCTTTCCCAGCAGCCGGATCTCCCGAGCACGACGGCCACCGACGCACCCATATCCGGGGCTCTCCCCGGGCCAGTCGGCCGCGACCAGAACACGCCGGCGGCGTCCACACACACCGATCATGCCGACAAGGACTATCTCAAGGGCCTGAAGAACCGCCACATCCATATGATCGCCTTGGGTGGCTCGATCGGCACCGGCCTGTTCCTGGGGGCCGGCACGCGACTGGCCAAGGGCGGCCCGTCCCTGGCCCTGTCCTATGCCCTGTGTGGAGTCTTCGCCTTCATCATGGTGCGGGCGCTCGGTGAGCTGTCGGTGCGGCGCCCCTCATCCGGTGCCTTCGTCTCCTATGCGCGCGAGTTCATCGGGGAGAAGGGCGCCTATGTCACTGGTTGGCTCTTCTTCCTCAACTGGTCAACCGCCGTCATGGCCGACATCACCGCGGTGGCGCTGTATCTGCATTTCTGGGATTTCTTTGATCCCGTACCGCAATGGCTGCTGGCGCTCATCGCGCTGGCCCTGGTGTTCACGCTGAATATGTTCTCGGTGAAGTACTTCGGGGAGGCCGAGTTCTGGTTCGCCGCCATCAAGGTCGCCGCGATCGTCATCTTCATGGTCGTGGCGATCTGGGCGATCATCACCGGACATGCCGTGGGCCCGGGCCGGGCCGGCTTTGCCAATCTCACCGAGAACGGTGGCTTCTTCCCCACGGGGGTGCTGCCAATGATCTCGCTGTCCCTGGGCGTGATCTTCGCCTTCGGCGGCACCGAGATGGTCGGCATCGCCGCCGGGGAGACCTCGGACGCGGCCCGGGTGCTGCCCAAGGCAATCAACTCCATGATCCTGCGCATCTTCGTGTTCTATGTGGGCTCGGTGATCCTCATGACGCTCGTGCTGCCATGGACCGCCTATTCCCAGCACGAATCCCCCTTCGTCACCTTCTTCGCCGCGATCGGGGTGCCCCACGCCGGCGACATCATGCAGGTGGTGGTGCTCACCGCCGCCCTGTCGTCAGTGAATGCCGGCTTGTATGCGACCGGACGCGTGCTCCGGTCAATGGCAGTGGCCGGTGAGGCGCCCCACTTCGCCGCCCGCATGAACAAGCACCACGTGCCCTATGGCGGTATCACCGTCATCGCGGGACTGGGGCTCATCGGCGTGCTCATCAACTATGTCTTCCCGTCCAATGCCTTCGAGATGGTGATGAACATGGCCGGCATCGGCATCGCCGGCACCTGGATCTCCATCCTCGTCTCCCACTGGATCTTCGTGCACAAGGCCCGCGCCGGCCAGATGGAGCGTCCGGCCTTCCGGTTGCGCGGCGCTCCCGTACTCAATGCCGTGACGATCCTCTTCCTCCTCGCAGTGATCGTCGCGATGTGGTTCGACCCGGCAGGTGGACGCCCGACCCTGATGATCTTCGGGCTCGTGGTGATCGCCATGATCGTCGGATGGTTCATCGTGCGGCGTCGGATCAGGGGCGAGATGCTCGACACGATCCTCGACAACTAGTTGAGGCACGGCCAACGCCGATAGCGGTCAAATCCGCACCCTCGGCCGCCGGTGACCGGATGCCGTGCGACGTCGATCCCGGAAATCCTGCGGGGCATGCCCTGCGACGAGCCCAGCCCGGTTCTCAAAACAGCCATTGACGGGATTATTTGACGCAGAAGAATCGGCTTACCATGCTTTCTCTTGCGCCAACCCGAAGATGCGCGCGAAAGTGGGCCGGAGCATACTCAGTGATGAGATCTTTGCGGCAGTAATTCTCAGCCCGGCCACGGTGAATTCCACCAGCCGCCGCGAGATGCGACCGATCCACAGACCTGCAACCAAGCCAGTGGCAACGAGGAGTTCGACGATGAGTGCAACCGAGCCCGGACAGGCGCGGCCCGCGTCAGCGGTGGTCGACAAGGCCGATGCCGGATACCAGAAAGGGCTGAAGAGCCGCCATATCCGGATGATCGCGATCGGTGGCTCGATCGGCACCGGTCTCTTCCTGGGCGCGGGCGGACGCATCGCCAAGGGCGGTCCGGCGCTGGCGATCTCCTACGCCATCTGCGGCATCTTCGCCTTCATCATGGTGCGGGCGCTCGGCGAGCTGTCAGTACATCGCCCCTCGTCGGGGGCCTTCGTCTCCTATGCGCGCGAGTTCATGGGAGAGAAGGGTGCCTATACGACGGGCTGGTTGTTCTTTCTCGACTGGGCGACCACGGTGATGGCCGACATCACCGCGGTGGCGCTGTATCTGCACTATTGGCATTTCTTCACGCCCATTCCCCAATGGCTGCTGGCGATGATCGCGCTGGCTGTCGTCTTCGCCCTCAATATGTTCTCGGTGAAGTACTTCGGCGAGGCGGAGTTCTGGTTCGCCGCCATCAAGGTGGCCGCGATCGTGATCTTCATGGTGGTGGCGATCTGGGCGATCGTCACCGGACATGCCGTGGCCAATGATCATGCCGGCTTTGCCAATCTCACCAACCACGGTGGCTTTTTCCCGCTGGGCGTGGCTCCGATGCTGACCCTGTCGTTAGGTGTGATCTTCGCCTTCGGTGGCACCGAGATGGTCGGCGTCGCGGCTGGTGAGGCGAAGGATGCGGTGAAGATCCTGCCGAAGGCCGTCAACTCGATGATCGTGCGCATCTTCGTGTTCTATGTGGGCTCGGTGATCCTCATGACGCTCGTGCTGCCGTGGACCGCCTATTCGGCCAATGAGTCGCCCTTCGTCACCTTCTTCTCGGGCATCGGGGTGCCCCATGCCGGCGACATCATGCAGGTGGTGGTGCTCACCGCCGCCCTGTCGTCGCTCAATGCCGGGCTCTATGCGACCGGACGCACCCTGCGCTCCATGGCCGTGGCCGGTGAGGCCCCGAAGTTCGCCGCACGGCTCAACAAGAGCCATGTGCCCTATGGCGGCATCATCATCACCGCGGGACTGGGGCTCATCGGGGTGCTCATCAACTACATCTATCCGACCAATGCCTTCGAGATCGTGATGAACCTGGCCGGCATCGGCATTGCCGGCACCTGGATCTCCATCCTCGTCTCGCATCTGATCTTCACCCGCCGCGCCGCGAAGGGCCTGGTCAAGCGCCCCAGCTATCAGCTGCGCGGGGCGCCGGTCACCAACATCGTGGCCATTGCCTTCTTCGTCGCGGTGATCGGTTCCATGTGGTTCGACCCCGATGTCGGCCGCAAGACGATTCTCATGTTCTTTGGCGTCGTCGCGGTCATGGTGATTGGCTGGTTTGCGGTGCGTGGGCGCATCCACGGTGAGCTGATGGACCAGCTGCTCGACGACGACACCACCACGAGCGACGGCGGGGCAGAATCAGCTGCGCCGAGCAGCGGCTCCCGGGCGGGTGATGCCGGAGAGGGCGATTCATCTCAGAGCAGTTAGGGGACACAATGCGGGTGCACATCCTGTACACCGGCGGGACGTTGGGCATGGTCAACACCGATCACGGCCTGGCACCGGGGGCCGACCTGGAGGGCTGGCTTGACCGGCTGTTCACCGACACCGATCTGGCCGACACCATCACGCTGACCAGCTTCGACCATCTCATCGACTCGTCGAATGCGACTCCCGATGATTGGGCGCTGATGGTCTCGCAGCTGTGGTCGGCCCGCGAGTCCGCCGACGCCTTCATCGTGCTGCATGGCACCGACACCATGGCCTACGCCGCCTCGGCGCTCAGCTTCGCGCTCACCGGATTCGGCAAGCCCGTGGTACTCACCGGCGCCCAGTACCCGCTGGGCGTGATCGGCTCGGACGCCGCACCGAATGTGACCGGCGCCCTGCGCGCCGCGGTCTCGGGGAACTTCGACGGGGTCGCCCTGTTCTTCGGGCATAAGCTGCTCAGCGGCAACCGGGCTACGAAGACCTCCTCGTGGGCCTTCCAGGGCTTCGACTCCCCCAGCGTCCCCGAGCTCGCCCGGACCGGCGCACCCTGGCAATGGATTCCCCGGCTGACCGCAGGAAGTGGATGGGACAATCCGCTGCCCTATTCACGTCATGATGTGCCGGTGGTCGATCTGGCGCCGGGCATCAGCTCGGCGCGTCTGTCCGCATCGCTGAGCCCAAAGCCCGAGGCGGTGATCCTGCGGGCCTTCGGCGTCGGCAACATCCCCAGCGAGGAGCCGGGACTCGCCGAGGTGCTCTCCGAGACGGTCGCAGCAGGCGTGCCTCTGGTCGTCACCTCTCAGTGCTATCAGGCCGATGTTCTGCTGGGTCACTATGACGCCGGCTATGCGCTGGTGCAGGCCGGCGCAGTGGGCTCAGGCGATATGACGCTGGAGGCCACCTACGCCAAGCTGCTGTTCCTGCTGAGCCAGGGGCTGTCTGCCCCCGAGGTCACTCGCTTCATGGCAACCAATATCGCCGGGGAGCTCAGCCAGCCCGAGCAATCGGTCTGAGCCTGCGGCGCGACATCTGTTTCAAGCGCTGCGATATCTGTCTCGAGTTCGGCGCTGCCCCGCTTATTGGCCCTGGAGCGACCCACGATGGGTGAGGCCGCGATGGATGGGGCCGCGACCACCCGGGGAACCAACGATTGCCCGTTATCGGGTTCGGTGGTCCTTCACCGGGCGCGTCATGACCGCACGGTAGATTTGGCCGTGTTGAGGGCGGCTCGAGGTGCGGTCACATCGCTGATCGGCCTCCGGGGCGGTCTCCAACGCTCTGACCCCGTCATCGCCCGTCATCGGGCATCAGCCCTGGCCCAAGGAGTAACTCGTGTCCGATATCGATCTCAACGAGCAAGCCACCATCGCCTATCGGGCGATGCTGAACGTCATCGGCGCCACCGAGCCCACCGTGGCGCAGGCGATCCGTCAGGAACTCGCCGACCAGCGCAGCTCGCTGAAATTGATCGCCTCGGAAAATTACGCCTCCCTGGCCACCCTGATGGCGATGGGCAATTGGTTCTCCGACAAATATGCCGAGGGCATCGTTGGCCATCGCTTCTACGCCGGCTGCCAGAATGTCGACACCGTGGAGGCCGAGGCCTCGCGCATCGCCGAGGAGCTGTTCGGCGCCGAACATGCCTATGTGCAGCCGCATTCGGGCATCGATGCGAACCTGGTGGCCTATTGGACGATCCTGACTCACCGGGTGGAGACGCCTGATCTTGAGGCAAAGGGCGTCCGCAGCGTCAACGATCTGTCAGAGGATGACTGGGAGGCATTGCGTCACCAGTTCGGCGACCAGCGCATGATGGGCATGAGCTTGGACGCGGGCGGACATCTCACCCACGGCTTCCGCCCCAATATCTCGGGGCGCATGTTCCACCAGCACAGCTATGGCACCGATCCGGCGACCGGCCTCATCGACTATGACGTGATGCGCGCCCAGGTGCGCGAGTTCAAGCCGCTGATTCTGGTGGGCGGCTATTCGGCCTATCCGCGCCGGGTGAACTTCGCCAAGATGCGCGAGATCGCCGACGAGGTGGGTGCCACCCTGATGGTGGACATGGCTCATTTCGCAGGTCTGGTGGCCGGCAAGCTGTTCACCGGCGACGAAGACCCGGTGGCCAACGCCCAGGTGGTGACCACCACCACCCACAAGTCGCTGCGTGGTCCACGTGGCGGCATGGTGCTGGTGACCCATGAATTCGCCGATGACGTCGATCGCGGCTGCCCAATGGTGTTGGGCGGCCCGTTGGCGAACATGATGGCCGCCAAGGCCGTTGCACTGTCCGAGGCCCAGCAGCCCTCATTCCGTGACTATGCGCGCAATGTGGCGGCAAATGCGAAGACCCTGGCCGAGGGCTTGATGAAGCGTGGCGCCACCCTGGTGACCGGTGGCACCGACAATCATCTTGTGCTGCTCGATGTGGGGACGAGCTTCGGCCTCACCGGTCGACAGGCCGAGGCGGCGCTGCTGGAGGCAGGCGTGGTGACCAACCGCAACTCGATCCCGGCCGACCCGAATGGCTCGTGGTACACCTCCGGCATCCGACTGGGCACACCCGCGCTGACGAGCCGCGGCTTCGGGGCCGATGAATTCGACCGCGTCGCATCCCTGATCTGCGAGGTGCTTTCGGGCACCACCGTGGCCACCACGGCCGCGGGCACGGCATCGAAGGCGAAGTACACCATCACTGATGGTCTGGCCGCGCGCGTGCATGACGAGACCGAGGAGCTCCTGGCAGCCAATCCCCTCTACCCCGGGCTTGATCTGTGATCGGCTGAACTCCGGGAAGCCCGTCCAGGCGGCCCCGGCAAAGCCACTTCGGATAGCACTTGTGCCGCTCAGCTGGCGCACAAGTGCTATCCGATTTCTGATCAGGGGCCTCAGGCCGGCAGGTCGGCTGCCCCTAGGCGACAGATCGCCGATTCATCATGCCCGGCGCCTGACGCATGACCGGATTCAAACCCGCGTGCCCGCTCAGGATCCCGTTGATTTGCGGCGCGATGAACAGCTCCTTCTACGCCGCAGCAAAGAGAGGGGAACTGGGGCAGGCCAGACCCTGCACAGCTGCGCTCCATCCGCGAAAAGCTGATCCGGCTCATGCGGCCAGTGCTTCTCCACCGCCCGGCCCGAGTGGATCAGCGGGCAGCGATCAGGGCGGTTGCGACCGCAGCGACTCCTTCGCCGCGGCCGGTGAAGCCGAGCCCATCGGTGGTGGTGGCACTCACGCTCACCGGAGCCCCCAGCGCCTCGCTGAGCAGCCGAGAGGCCTCATCGCGGCGCGCTGCCATGCGCGGACGCTGACCGATCACCTGCACGGCCGCATTGATGGGCGTCCAGCCGCTCGCGCGCAGTCGTCGTGCCGTTTCACCGAGGAAGGCGACCCCGCTGGCTCCGGCCCATTGGGGCTCGGACGTTCCATAGTTCGAGCCCATATCGCCCAGACCAGCGGCGCTCAGCAGCGCATCGCACAGGGCATGGGCGGCGACGTCACCGTCGGAGTGCCCGCTGAGACCGGCCGGCTCGTCGGGGAAGAACAATCCCGCGCAGTGCATCGGCACACCGGCGACCAGTGCGTGGACATCCGAGCCGATACCCGTGCGCATGGACCCCATGTCAATGGCCGCGCTCATGCCAGCCCTGCCTGAAGCAGTGCCTCGGCGAACAAGAAGTCATGGGGTCGGGTGATCTTCATCGACAGCACCGAGCCCTCGACCAGGCGCACATGGGCACCCGCGGCCTCGCAGACCGAGGCGTCGTCGGTGAAGACCTCTGTGCCGGACAAGCGGTCGTAGGCGTCAATCAATGTGGCGCCGTCAAACCCCTGGGGGGTCTGCACTGCTCGCAGACCAGACCGGTCAACGACCCGGCTGGCGTCGCCCTCGACGGCACGGACCGAGTCGATCAGCGAGATCACCGGTATCACCGTGGTGGATCCGCTGCGAACGGCCGCGATGACGCGGGAGACCACCTCGGGAGGCACCAGGGGACGTGCGGCATCGTGCACGAGCACCACCGCAGGTGAACCCTGAAGCACACGCAGGCCGCTGCGCACTGAATCGGTGCGTGTGGCGCCACCGTCAGTGACAGTGATCGGGACTTCGACCCCTGCGAGCGTGGCGCGCATCTGCTCCTGGAACTCAGGACGAGCCACGACGATGATCGAGCCAACTCCCCCGGCCACCAGCCGATCGATGCTGTGACGCAACAGGGGGACATCGGAGAGTCGGCGCAGTGCCTTGGGACCGCTGCCGCCAACGGTTGAATCGCCCAGACGAACGCCGGAGCCGGCAGCCACCACAATGGCGACCACCGGCTCCGACGATGCGTGCTCAGCTTCTTTGGTGTTCTGGGTCATTTCGCAATTCTGGCGTATGCCGTGATTGTCGAGCACATCAGCGAGACCACCTCGCGGGCATGCTCCACCTCATACTGTGATTGACCGCGTCGATGAACGATCTGACCGGCATCCGCCAGGCGCTTCACGAGCGCCTGGCCCAGCAGATCAGTCGGCTCAGGACGCAAGGACCTCGTCGAGCATGACCTCGGCACGTTCCTCTTCGACCTTCTCGGCGAGAGCCAGCTCGCTGACCAGGATCTGACGAGCCTTGGCAAGCATCCGCTTCTCGCCGGCCGACAATCCGCGTTCCTTCTCACGACGCCACAGATCACGCACGACCTCGGAAACCTTCATCACATCACCGGAGTGAAGCTTCTCAAGATTGGCCTTGTACCGACGCGACCAGTTGGTGGGCTCTTCAGTATGCGGCGCGCGCAGCACGCTGAAAACCTTCTCGAGGCCCTCCTCGTCAACCACATCACGCACTCCGACCAGGTCGAGATTGCATGCAGGCACCCTCACCACCAGGTCAGTCTGGCCGAGGATCCTCAGCACGAGGTAAAGCGTGTCCTCACCCTTGATCTTGCGGGTCTCGGTGTCCTCGATGACGGCCGCACCGTGGTTGGGGTAGACGACGGTCTCGCCGACAGTGAAAGTCATATATGCACCTCTCCTCCGCTCTATAATAGCACAAGAAGCAAAGTCCATTAAACAATTGCTGTGATATCAAGGCGATTAATACCCTCGATATTTACGGGGATGACGGTGCGCTCATCAACGGTCGCTAAATCGCAGAATCAGCCGATGAATTTGTATCCCAGGCCACGCACCGTGACCAGTGCAGTGGGGTGGGAGGGATCCTCCTCGATTTTTGCGCGAAGCCGCTTCACATGCACATCGAGGGTCTTGGTATCGCCCACATAATCAGACCCCCAGACCCGATCAATCAATTGCCCTCGAGACATGACACGTCCTGAATTTCGCAGGAGTAATTCAAGCAACTCAAATTCTTTGAGAGCCAGCCGCACGGGCTGATCGCGCACCGCCACCTCATGCCGCTCGACGTCCATCCGCACCCCGGAGCTCTCCAGGACGTCGGGCACCAGGTCCTCGGCGCGACCCCGCCTGAGCACCGCACGAATCCGTGCCACGAGCTCGCGCTGGCTGAATGGCTTGGTCACATAGTCGTCTGCACCAAGCTCCAGACCGACCACCTTGTCGACCTCGGAGTCGCGGGCCGTGACCATGATCACCGGCACATCACTGCGCTGACGCAGGGCCTTGCACACCTCGACGCCGGACAATCCCGGCATCATCAGATCGAGCAACACGAGATCGGCGCCTCCCCGATCGAATTCAGCCAGGCCTTCGCGCCCATCGGGTGCGCTCACCACGCTGAAGCCCTCACGATCGAGCATGAACGACATCGCATCGCGATACGATTCCTCGTCCTCAATGATCAGAATCCGACTCACAGCGTCAATTCTCCCTCGTCGCGCCCCACCGGGCGGCGCTTATCATTTCTCAGCTTCATCAGAAGGCATACCTTCGTCAGCCAGGTTTTCGGGCAGACGGACAGTGAAAGTCGAGCCCTGCCCCGGACGGCTCCACAGCGTGACCGCGCCACCATGCGCCGCCACGACATGCTTGACAATGGACAACCCAAGCCCGGTGCCACCATCGGCGCGACTCCGCGCATAATCCACGCGATAAAATCTCTCAAAGACTCTCTGCTGTTCTTCGGGAGCAATTCCGATTCCATTATCGGTAACAGATATTTCTATCCAATGATCATCTGCTTGAGATACTTTTTTCACAGTCACAGACACCCGGGCTCCCGGATCAGAATAGGAAACCGCATTGGCCACCAGGTTGGTGATGGCATTGGCCAGCTGTTCCTTGTCGCCGATCACGGTCGAACCCTTGTCACCGGTAACCGAGAAAATGATATCCCTGCCCACCATGGCGTCGTGGGTTCTCGCGGCCGCCTGGGCCACCACCTCATCGACGTGCACCACCCGCGCCCCCAGCAGGGGATCATCGGATTGCAGCCGTGAGAGCTCGATGATCTGACCCACCAGCTCACCCAAGCGCTTGCTCTCCACACCCATGCGTCCGGCGAAATGTCGCACCGCCTCGGGATCATCGGCCGCTGCCTGAAGTGTCTCGGCGAGCACTTGCAGAGCGCCGACGGGAGTCTTCAGCTCATGGCTCACATTGGCGACCAGATCACGCTTGGACTCATCGGCGCGCCGCGCAGCACTGTGATCCTCGACGATGGCCAATACGGCGTCACGATCCATGGGATGCACCCGTGCGGTGAGAATCCGAGCGGGGCCGGCCACATCAGAGGCCAGGCGCACATCATGAACCGAGGAGCGGTTTTCCTCGCGGGCTCGGCGCACCTGGTCAAGCACCTGGTGGATCCCGATCCGCTCACCACGCACCAGCCCAATGGTGCGTGCCTGTTCATTGGCACAGACCACCTCGTCATGGGGACCCACCACGACAGCCGGCGGACGCAGGGCATCGATGACCGTGGCGACCTCCGGATCAACCACTGGCGGCCGTTCCCGCTGTCGGCGCCGGGCGTTGATGCCCCAGTTGACGACTGCAGCGAGTCCAGCACCCAACACGGCGCCCAGCACAAGACTGAACAACACAGCGGGAACAAGGCTCACGAGCTTGATTGTAGGGGGAGGCGTGATCACGACTGGAGCCACTGCGCCGCGGACATGACGGCACGAAGCTCGCTTCACGGCAATCCGGCGATGCGCCACCGGGGCCTGTGCGCGCGGTAGGAGAGTAGCTATCCCCGCCATGCGTCACGGCGGCCTCTGCCCGGATGCATAGCGATGGACTCGCCTCGCCCTCTGCGTTCACCAGCCGTTCACACTGACGTCATATCCCGATGACCGCCGCGCCACGCGAGCCCGTTACCATCCTTGTGCAGGCGCGATGCCGAGGAGACGAAGTCCCCAGGACGCCCGATGCGTCCCTGCTGGAAATCCGAGGCATGGCCAAGCGCGCCCAGGGAGAAGAATGCGCGAGTACTACCACTCAGAGTTGGACGAGGTCGTGCACCAGCTCGTGACGATGTCCGACTCGGTGCAGATCGCGGTGCGTGATGCCACCACCGCTCTGCTCGACGCCAATCTGGCTGTCTCCGAGCGGGTGATCGCCGGCGATCTGCGGATCGACGCGATGCACGATGCGCTGGAGCAGCGGTGCTTCACGCTGCTGGCCCGTCAGGCGCCCGTCGCCGGAGAGTTGCGGACGATCGTGGCGGCGATGCAGGTGGTCGCCGATATCGGACGCACCGGAGATCTGGCCAAGCACATCGCCGAGATCGCCCGGATGCGCTATCCGGATCATGCCGTGCCCGAGCCATTGGTGGGCAACTTCCGCCGAATGTCGGATGTCGCTCAGGAGATGGTGGGCAAGGCGGGGCGGACTTTGCTCGACCGGAACCTCGAAGAAGCCCATGAGCTCGTTGATGACGACGACGAGATGGACAATCTGCGTAACGAGCAGTTCCGCAAGATCGTCTCGGAGGAATGGAGCCACGGCGTCGACAAGGCCGTGGAGAAGGCCGTGGACGCCGCCCTGCTGGGACGCTATTACGAGCGGATCGCCGATCATGCGGTGGCTATGGGACGACGCATCATCTACATCATCACCGGCGAGGCCCCGGAAGGCGACGACTGGCCCACGACCTGAGTTCTGCTCGGCGGTCGCCCGGCCTTGCGGCTATCACCTGAATCTGCTGCCCACCCGGTCTGTTGACAGCCTGGACCCCATGGCCATGTGAGTCGTCCGTTGATTGTTTGGCCCCCTTGGCCGCATGAACCGTCTTGACCCCGAAGGACAACGTCATGACGTGTGAGGGGCCGTGCACCGTCGGGTGCACGGCCCCTCACACGTGTTGGAGGCGGGCGTCGCGGGCAGACCAGCCCAGGCGCGCCGCGCCTCGTCGGACTACTTCTTGCCCTGACTGGCCACGGCCTGCTGCCCGGCAGCCGCAGCCTCCGGGTCGAGATAACGACCGCCCTTGACCAGGGGCCGCATATTGTCGTCGAGCTCATAGAACAGGGGAATGCCAGTGGGGATGTTGAGACCCGAGATGGTCTGATCGTCAATATCGTCGAGATGCTTCACCAGCGCGCGCAGGGAATTGCCATGGGCGGCAACCAGCACCGTCTTGCCAGCCTTGAGATCGGGCACGATCGACGACTCCCAGTAGGGAAGCATGCGTGCCACGACATGCTTGAGGTCTTCGCTGAGGGGACGCTCGTCAGCCGGGATGTCGGCATAGCGGGGATCATTGAACTGGCTGAACTCGCCATCGGGATCGATCTGCGGCGGCGGCACGTCATAGCTGCGGCGCCATTGCATGAACTGTTCTTCGCCGTATTGATCGCGGATCTCAGACTTGTTGAGGCCCTGCAGCGCACCATAGTGGCGCTCATTGAGGCGCCAGCTGCGCTTCACTGGGATCCAGAGGCGATCAGCCTTGTCCAACGCCAGGTACGAGGTGTGGATGGCCCGGCGCAGCAGCGAGGTGTGCACGATGTCGGGCAGCAGATTCTGCTCCTTGAGCAGCTCACCGCCATGAGACGCCTCGCGGACGCCCTTCTCGTTGAGGTCGACGTCGACCCATCCGGTAAACAGGTTCTTCGCGTTCCACTCGCTCTCGCCATGGCGGAGCAGGATCAACTTCGAGGTCATGATCCGATTCTAACGGGCTTGTCCCCGATGCGATGTCCCACAACCAGGTTGAAGTGACTAGCCTGATCCTTGAGATAAGGACCGTTTCAGTCCCAAATTCGCAGGCCGCGATCAGGCGACTGCGCGGACGGCATCGAGTCCAGGTCGGCGCATCGGGCATGATGAATTCATCGGCGGCCTCGGCGACGTGGATGCTGTGATCCGGACTCTCACCGAACGGCATGACGATCTGCGATGACCAGGAGAAGAGGGGTGCACAGCGATGTCCCAGGGGGACACGACCACCACGGGAGCCGGGATCCCGGGCGCGCATGACGCCGCCGTGGGTCGTCCACGCGATCCGCTGGTGGAACCTCGCGCCCTGTCCGCGGCCCTGGATGTCTACGGACGCCATGGCTGGTCGGGATTCACCATGGGTCGGGTCACGGCCTTGTCGCGTGTGGGCAAATCGTCGATCTACCGCCGCTGGCCCGGGCGTGAGGAGCTTCTGGCAGCAGCCTTCGATCGGGTGGCCGTGCTCTTCGAGCTCGACGACCGCCAGCTTCGACGCCTTCCCTTCGTGGAACGCCTGTTGACCATGACCCAGCACCGCATCTACACCTACTCCACACCCACCGGCCCAGCGATCATCCGGCTTCAGGTCGAGCATCATGCCGAGCCCGAGACCGTCGGAAAGATCTGGAACCGCACCATCCCCCAATCATTGGTGGGCCTTCAGCGGCTGCTTGCGGAGGGACGCGAGAAGGGGCTGCTCCTGCCCGAGGCCTCCCCCAAATATCTGGCTGACGCGCTTGAGGGCAGCATGGTGATGCATGCGCTCGGCGTGCACTCCCCCAGCGACGTCGGCTCGGCCAATCTGGAGACGCAGGCCTATGCGATCGTCAGCCAGGTGTTGGGCCTATGGCTCACCGGGGACGCCGCCCAGCTGCGACCCGAGGCGATGCCCATCTCTCCCCTCATCGACACCCGTCGGGCGACTCTGCCTGACTGACCTCTATCGTTGCGAGCCGGGATCCTTGCCGGGCCACCCCCCCGTTGCCACGAACCAGGCCCCCGTGACTTCCGTTGGCGCCCGAAGAGTGTGAACGGCCAGGCCACGCCCCCACAGCGCGTGACACGATGGGTATATGACTCAGACACTTGGCACAGCAGTAGTCACCGGAGCGTCCAGTGGCATCGGGGCGGCCACCGCCCGACGTCTTGCCCTGGACGGTTTCCTCGTCTATTGCGTGGCCCGCCGCACTGATCGAATCACTGCCCTGGCCGAAGAGATCGGTGGAGTGGCCGTGACCTGCGACATCACCGATCAGGCGCAGGTCGACGCTTTGGTCGCCAAGCTCCCCGATCGGGTGGATGTGCTGTTCAACAATGCCGGCGGCGCATTCGGCCAGGAGCCCGTGGAAGACGCCAACCTGGACGAGTGGAATCGGATGTTCCAGCTCAATGTGATTGGCACCGCCCGGGTCACCAAAGCCCTGCTGCCCATGGTGGAGTCGGCTGAGGGGACGCTGGTCTTCCTCACCTCGACGGCTGCCGAGTATCCCTATGTCGGCGGCGCTGGCTATTGCGGCGCCAAGTCGGCCGAGCGGAATATCGCCGGTGCCATGCGCCTGGAGCTGGGTGGGCGTCCGGTGCGCGTGCTGGAGATCTCACCGGGCATGGTGCACACCGACGAGTTCAGCCTCACCCGGTTTTCCGGCGACAAGAGCGAGGCCGACGCCGTCTACGCTGGTGTGGCCGAACCGCTGGTGGCCGAGGACATCGCCGACTGCGTGGCCTGGGCGGTCACCCGTCCGGCCCATGTGAACATCGACCGGATGGTCGTGCGTCCGCGCGCCCAGGTGAGCAACTACAAGGTCTATCGCGACTGAGAGCCTCCCGCCCCCACAGGCGATGACGCACAGTCACTCGAAGGCCTGCGAAGCCGCGGGATAACTCACGGCGATGACGCTCAAGGGGACGATAAGAAGGAGGGTCCGGAACCTGACGGTTCCGGACCCTCCTTGTGTGCTCTTTGAGCCAGCCTCAGCCGAGCTTGATCAGACCCTGACCGCCCTGCACGGCGTCACGCTCTGAGACAAGGATCTTCTCGATCTTGCCGTCAGTGGGAGCGTTGATCTCGGTCTCCATCTTCATGGCCTCGAGAATGAGAACGGTCTGGCCAGCCTTGACCGAATCACCCTCCTTCACGAGGATCTTCGAGACGGTGCCAGCCAGAGGAGCAGGAATCTCGCCCTCCCCGGCCTTGCCGCCACCAGCGCCACCGCTCGCCTTGGGGGCCGGAGCAGCTCCAGCGCCACCGCCGAACAGGATGGTGCCCATCGGATTGGCCTGCGACTTGTCAACGTCAACGTCAACGTCATACGCAGTGCCGTTGACTGTTACCTTCAGCTTCATGTGAGTTACTCCCGGATCAACGAATGGAATGGTTCTGCAGAGCCCGGCGACCCTCGCGGACCCAATTCGGGCTCGGGGCGAAATGGACGACCTCAGTCGATCCATCGTTGCCGAGATAGGCCGCGACAGCAGCCGAAATGGCCGTCAGCACATCTTCGGAAACACCCTGGGTGTTTCCCTGCACTGAACCCAGCTCAGACTCCAATGCCGAAACGCGCTTGTTGAGCGTGGCGATCATCAGGTCTTTCTCTTCCTCATCAGCCATAATTTCTCTCCTCGCTCAGCAGGGGAAGTTTCCATGCTTCTTGGCCGGACGGGTCTGACGCTTGGTGGCGTAGATCTCCAGGGCAGAAGCAATCTTCCGACGGGTGTCAGCAGGATCAATCACGTCGTCAACCTGGCCACGCGAGGCGGCCACATACGGCGTGTTGAACGCATTCTGGTACTCCTCGATCTTCTCGGCGCGCATGGCGTCGGGATCGTCGGCAGCCTTGATCTCCTTGCGGAAGATCACATTCGCCGCACCCTCAGCACCCATCACCGCAATCTCAGCGCTGGGCCAGGCGTAGACGGCGTCAGCACCCAGGTCACGGTTGCACATGGCCAGATAGGAGCCGCCGTAGGCCTTGCGAAGCACCACGGTGATCTTCGGCACGGTGGCCTCGGAATAGGCATAGAGCATCTTCGCGCCATGGCGAATGATGCCGCCGTATTCCTGCTGCACACCGGGCAGGAAGCCCGGTACGTCGACCAGTTGCACCAGCGGGATGTTGAACGAATCGCAGAAGTTCACGAACTCCGCGGCCTTGTCCGAGGCGTTGATATCGAGGCAACCCGACATCACCGAGGGCTGATTGGCCACGATGCCCACTGAACGACCATTGATCCGGGCGAAGGCGGTCACGAGGTTGGTCGCATAACCAGCCTTGACCTCCAGATAATCACCCCAGTCGACGATCTTGGAGATGACATCGCGGATGTCATAGCCCTTCTTGCCGTCGATCGGAACGATGTCGCGCAGCTCGGTATTCGGGCTGACGTCATTGTTCGGGTTGACGAAGCTTGCCTCCTCAGTGTTGTTCTGGGGAAGGAAGCTCAGCAGCTTCTTGGCAATCAACTCAGCAGCGTCGTCATCCTCGGCCACGAAGTGGATATTGCCGGAAATCGCCATATGCGCCTCGGCGCCACCCAGCTCATCGGCGGTGACCTCCTCGCCGGTGACCGACTTGATGACCTGGGGACCCGTGATGAACATATGGGCCTTCTTGGTCATGATGATGAAGTCAGTCAGGGCCGGCGAATACGAGGCGCCACCGGCGCAGGGGCCGGCGATGATGGCGATCTGCGGCACGACGCCCGACAACTTCACGTTGGCGAAGAACATCTTGCCGTAGCCACTCAGCGAGTCGATGCCTTCCTGGATTCGGGCGCCGCCCGAATCGTAGAAGAACAGGAAAGGCGTGCCCGTGAGCAACGCCTGTTCCATCGTCTCGACGACCTTCGTTGACTGCGTCTCGCCTGCTGAACCGCCCATGACCGTGAAGTCCTGGGAGGCCGCGTGCACGGGGCGCCCAAGGATGGTTCCGCGGCAGGTGACCACGCCATCTGCCGGGACAACAGCCTTATCCATGCCGAACAGCGTGGTGCGGTGCTTGCGGAAAGCGCCCACCTCGTCGAACGAATGAGGGTCGAGCAGATTGTCCAGACGCTCACGCGCGGTCTGCTTACCCTGCTTGTGCTGCTTCTCGATGCGAGCTTCGCCGCCACCGGCCTGGACCAGCTGGCGCTGCTCAGCGAGCTGCTCCACCCGGCCCTCCATGGTGTCGGCCAGCTTCAAATTGTTGTTATCAGCCATGATTGGCAATCATCCTCACGCCTGCTCAACGGTGACTTCGCGGACCGAACCGCCCACGTTCACGTTGTAGGTGATGGGGCCTGCAACGGCCAGCGACTTCTCGTCGCCCTCGGCCTCAGCCTTGAGCTGGGCATCAGTGAGCGCCACCGAATGGGGACCCTCAGCGCGATGCTCGAAGAAGACCGGGGCGACCTGCGGGAAGAGCGCATAGGTGAGCACATCCTCGTCGGAGCCGTTGAATCCCTTGAGGGCCGCGGCTTCCTTCGACTGCTTCTCCCATTCAGGGGGCAGCAGATCGGCCGGACGTTCGGTGATCGGCTTCTTGCCCGACTGCTTCTCAGCCAACTCAATCACCTTCGGATCGCGATCAGCCGGGCTGGCGCCGTAGTAGCCGAGCATGATGTCGGCAAACTCGCCGGTCATCCGCTTGTACTCGCCCATCATCACGTTGAACACGGCCTGGGTACCAACGATCTGGCTCGACGGGGTGACCAGGGGCGGGTAACCGGCGGCCTTGCGGACGCGCGGCACCTCGGCCATGACCTCATCCATCTTGTCCTCGGCGCCCTGGGCGCGCAGCTGCGACTCCATATTGGACAGCATGCCGCCGGGGATCTGGGACTTGAAGATCGAGGTGTCGACCAGGGTCTTCGACTCGAACTTCTTGTACTTCGGGCGAATCGCCTTGAAGTGGTTCTTGATCTTGAGCAGACGATCGTAGTCAAGATTCGTGGTGTATCCGGTGCCCTCAAGCATCTCGGCGACCGACTCGGTGGGGTTGTGACCCGGGCCGAGCGACATCGACGAGATCGCGGTGTCAACGACGTCGACGCCGGCCTCGATCGCCTTCATCAAGGAGACCTCGGTGACACCGGTGGTCGAGTGGCAGTGCAGATTGATCTGCGTCTTGGGGCCATAGGCATCCTTGATGGCCTTGACGATGTCATAGGCGGGCTGCGGCTTGAGCAGTGCAGCCATATCCTTCAGCGCGATGGAGTCAGCGCCCATGTCAAGCAGCTGACCGGCAAGCTTGACATAGCCCTCAACAGTGTGGACGGGGCTGATGGTGTAGCAGATGGTGCCCTGCGCATGCTTGCCGGCCTTCTTGACGGCAGCCATGGCGTGTTCCATATTGCGGGGATCATTCATGGCGTCGAAGACACGGAAGACGTCCATGCCGTTCTCGGCCGACTTGTCGACGAAACGATCGACAACCTCATCGTTGTAGTGACGATAACCCAGCAGGTTCTGGCCACGAAGCAGCATCTGGAGACGGCTATTGGGCATCAGCTTGCGGAAGGTGCGCAGACGCTCCCAGGGATCCTCATTGAGGAAGCGGATACATGCGTCGTAGGTGGCACCTCCCCAACACTCAACAGACCAGTAACCGGCAGCATCAATGTCTGCACAGGCACCGACCATGTCTTCCATTGCCATACGCGTGGCGAACAGGCTCTGATGGGCATCGCGCAGCACGAGTTCGGTGATACCAACCTCGCGCGGCTCGGAAACCTCAATTTCTCGCGGACTCATGGCGCCATCCTCCCACGTTCCGAGACGATTCGGGCAAGGGGGTGGGGCCGCCAAATCCAGATCACAGGAATTTAACAGCGTTCATTCGGACGGGGCTTCCAGGCCCCGTCCGAATGCGTGCAAGATGGTGACGAGAAGAACGAGAAGACTCACATTATTGTCACAATGCCACCAATCCCATGGCACATTGCGATAGAGGCGTTTCGGTGGTTTTCCCGTTGTCGCCCTATCAGGCAAAGGCCCTGGAGAACCCACCCTGCGACAAGTATCGCGGGCCGACGTCGAGGATGGATGAGAAGAGGGAGCAGACGACGAGGCCACATCCATCGACAGCCGTCCCCGGCCAGACAGTTCGGGCCTCACGGCAGACCGTCTCCGGCGTCGCACCAGGCCAGCTCGGACCTCGCGCCAGCGCGGCTCAAGCGACGCGTCAGCTCGGCCCGACCATCGACGGCCCGACCATCGACGCCCCGACCATCGACGCCAGGCCGATGCGTCGGGCGTCACACCTGCGGCGAAGCTCAGCGACGCACATCCTCCAATGAGGACAGGCCCTGAGCCGCCGCCTGCGCGGCCTTGTGCAGACCGGCGTCGATGATCTCCAGATCGCGGTCGTCCATGGCAGTGGAGCAGAACCACGCCTCAAACCCACTGGGAGCCAGCCACAGTCCCTCGTCGAGGGCTGTATGGAAGAAGCGGGAGAAGGCCTTGGTGTCCTGCTTGGAGGCCGAGGCGAAATCAGTCACCGGGGCGTCGGTGAGGAAGACGCTGAACAGATTGGAGACCTTGTTGATGCGGTGCGGGACGCCTGCGGACTCAAGGGCCTCGTCGGCAAGCGCAGCCACCTGATCGGCGGTGGCGTCGAGACGCTCATAGGCCGCGGCGTCCATCAGCGAGAGCGTGGCAAGTCCCGCGGCGCAGGCCGCCGGGTTCCCTGACAGGGTGCCGGCCTGATAGACGGGACCCTCGGGCGCCAAGCAGTCCATCAGCTCAGCACGTCCGCCCACGGCAGCCAAGGGCATGCCGCCACCGATCACCTTGCCAAAGGTGAACAGATCGGGCGTCCACCCCTCCACGGCGCCCTGGACACCCCAGGCGCCGGTCGCGCTCAGCCGGAAGCCGGTGAGCACCTCATCCTGGATGAGCAGTGCCCCGTGGGCGTGGGCGATCTCGAGCAGCCGCCGGTTGAACCCCTCAGGGGGCACGATGACGCCCATATTGGCCGGAACGCCCTCGGTGACGATGGCGGCCACCTGGTCGCCACGCTCGGCGAAAAGCTCCTCCACCAGGTCGATGCGCCCATAGGGCAGGGCAACGGTGTCGCCGGCGACCTCCTTGGGCACACCCGGGGAATCGGGCAGGCCAAGGCTGGCGACGCCGGAACCCGCCGAGACCAGGAAGGAATCGGAATGGCCGTGATAGCAGCCCACGAACTTGACCAGCAGCGGACGCTTGGTGATGCCACGGGCCAGTCGCGCCGCGGTCATCACCGCCTCGGTACCCGAGCAGGTGAAGCGCACCTTGTCGATGGCACCCCCCATGCGCTTGACGACGGCCTGGGCGAGCCGCAGCTCCACCTCGCTGGGTGCACCGAAGGAAGTGGAGTCGGCGACCGCCTGCTGCACCGCGGCGACCACATCGGGATGCGCATGACCGGCGATCATCGGCCCCCAGCTGCACACCAGATCGACATAGCTCTTGTCGTCGACGTCAATGACGTGAGAGCCCTGGGCACGCTTCACGAACCGCGGCGTCCCCCCGACGCTGCGATAGGCGCGCACCGGCGATGAGACACCTCCCGGCATGACCTTGAGGGCTTCTGCGAACAATTCGTCACTGACGCTCATGGGTTCTTCCTTGTCGTGCCGCTGGCCAGCGGCGGATTGGCCTTGCGCTTCGATTCTAGGGTCTGACCCCGCGCCCGGACCTCAGGAATGCAGCTCGTTGAGCCAGGTGGCCACTTCGGTGGCCCAATAGGTGACGATCGTGGAAGCGCCTGCACGCTTGACGCTGGTGAGCGCCTCCATGATGCAGCGCTTGCGATCGAGGGCGCCGGCCTTCGACGCGAACTCGATCATGGAATACTCCCCCGAAACCACATAGGCGGCCACGGGGACATTGGAGATGGCCCGGGCGGCGGCCAACACGTCAAGATAGGCCAGGGCGGGCTTCACCATCACGAAGTCGGCACCCTGTTCCAGGTCGAGTTCGATCTCACGCATCGACTCGATGGCATTGGCGGGGTCCTGCTGGTAGGCGCGTCGATCGCCCTTGAGCTGACTGTCGACGGCCTCCCGGAAGGGCCCGAAGAAGCCCGAGGCGTATTTGGCCGAATAGGCCATGAGCACGGTGTCGGTGTGTCCGGCCTCGTCGAGGGCCTTGCGAATCACGGCGATCTGACCGTCCATCATCCCCGAGGGGCCGAGCATCGAGGCGCCGGCCTCGGCGAGCACGACGCTCATCTTGGCGTACAGCGGCAGGGTGGCGTCATTGTCGACGGTGCCATCGGGAGCGAGCACACCGCAATGGCCATGGTCGGTGAACTCATCGAGACAGACATCGGCGATCACCGGCAGTTCGGGCTCCGCCTCGACGGCCCAGCGCACCGCATTGGCGAGGATGCCCTGCGGGTCCCAGGCCTCAGACCCGGTGGGATCGCGCTTGAGGGGCGTCCCGAAGAGCATCACGGCCCCGACCCCTGCGTCGGCCGCGTCATGAACAGCCTTCTGGAGTGATTGCTTGGTGTGCTGCCACACCCCGGGCATCGTGGCGATTTCCCGGGGCTCGGTAAGCCCCTCGACGGCGAACATGGGCAGCACGAGATCGGCCGGATCAAGGCGGGTCTCGGCGACCATACGGCGGATGGCGGGCGTGCGGCGCAAACGGCGGGGACGCTGGACGATGGGATCGACGGAGATATCAGTCATTATCTGTCCTTGTCAGGTGGTGATTGAGCGTCAATGGATGATCGAGCTTCATGGGGATTGCGCCCCGGGCCAACCCAGTGCCAGCCAACAATGTGATTATGTGCCAGACCGTGAAACGGCAAGCCCGGGAATCGTCGGCTTTCCGGCCGCCCGCGCATTCGGGCAGCAATCGGCCGTGCACCAGTGGCGGGCCCCGGGCGCATCAGATCCGATGCCCGGCTCGGTGTTCAGCGCCTCGACGACCAGATCGGCCAGACCCTCGATGAAGACCGGCAGCGTGCCGACGGTGGGCACCCTGGTGAAGGCCATACCGCGTTTGGCGGCGGTCGCGGCGGCCTCGGTGTCGAGATCCCAGACCACCTCCATGTGGTCGGTGAGGAATCCGATCGGCGAACAGATCACGTCACGAACTGCCTCGTCGGCCAGGCGCGTGACCACATCGTTGATATCAGGTTCCAGCCAAGGCGTGTGCGGACTACCCGAACGCGATTGATAGGCCAGTTCCCAGCCGGGATGCAGGCCCTGTGACTCGAGCTCGGCCATGACGGCGCGGATCAGCGCCAGATGCTGGGAGATATAGGCATTGCCCTCGGGTCCGGATGTCTCGGCCATGGCGGTGGGGATGGAGTGGGTGGTGAACACCAGATAGGCGTCGGGATGCTCCGCCAGCGCGGCCTGCACCAGCTGGACCTGTGCCGTCACCAGCGCGGGAAGATCGGCATAGGGGTCGATCTTGACCACCTGCAACGCAGGATGTCCATGCCCATCGCGTGGAACGCCGGCGAGCAGCTCCTCGCGGTAGGCCCGGCAACCCGAGTATGAGGCATAGGGGGTGGGCACCAGGGCCAGCACCCGACGAGCGCCCTGCGACTGCAGATCGGCCAGCGCCTGATCCATAGAGGGCATCGAATGACGGTTGGCGTTGGCGACGGGCACGTCGATGCCACGAGCCACGAGCGCCTGCGCCAGGGCCGCGGCCAACGCCCGGTGTTGGGCGTTCACCGGGCTGACGCCGTTGAACCGGGCATAGTGATGCTCCACCTCGGCCAGTCGATCGGCCGGGATGTGCCCGCCACTCACCCGCTGCAGAAAATCGGGCACCTCGGCCATCGACTCGGGCCCGCCGAATCCGGCCACCAGCACAGCGTCAAAAGTCGTCATCGGGTCTCCGCAGGGTCGCTGGGTTGCTGGTCTTTCGGAAGTGTTTCCTCGCGACGCCCGTCCGTGGTCTGACGAGCAGGGGCCACCGGTGCGGTGGGGGCGGCTGCGATCCGGGACGAGCCGGCGGGGACCGAGGCCCTCAGGGCAGCGTCGATCACCTCGTCTGCACTGTGTCGGCCGTCGCTGATGCAGTCGGGCACTCCCACGCCGTGCAGGGCGCTGCCGGCGACCGCCCAGGTGGGACGCTGCTCGGTCAATGCGGAATCAACCACGGCTGCCCGCTCGAGATGCCCGACGGTGTATTTGGGCATCACCTTGTGCCAACGGGTGATCTGGGTGAGGCTCGGCTCCCCGTGGACACCCAGCAGAGGACGCACATGGTCGATCACGGCGCTGAGCAATTCGTCGTCGGGAGCATCGGTGAGGGGGCCCCGCTTGTCGGGCACGAAGACGCGCATAAGCACCGAGCCGTCGGGGGCGCGCCCGGCGAATTTGATGGAGCTGGCGGTCAGGCCGCTCACCGGGCCGGCGTCGGCCTCAAGCCAGCCCTGGGAATCGGGCGCGGCCTCGAATGCGCGCACCGGCCAAGCCAGGGAGACGATCGTGGTGGAGGCGAGCGGAATCTGGTCGAGGGCCCGGGCTGCCCTCGGCACCTGGGGTCGAAGGAGCCTCGCCGAGCTGGCCACTCCCCCGGCCAACACCACCGCATCCGCCTTCAGAATCCGACCATCGGACAGATGGACGCCGTCATGGCCCAACAGGTCGACGCTCGTGCCGTTGATCAGTTCAACGCCACCGTCACGCAATCGCTCGACGAGCACCTCGATCAGCTGTCCCAGCCCTCCCCGCAGCGTGCGGAAGGGCGAGGAGGCCGGACCACGAGTGCCAGAGGTCTTCGGCGAGGAGGTCTTCTTCCCCCTGGTGGAGCTCTGCTGTGCCGCCCGGCGACGGGCGGCGCGTCCCGATGCCAGCGAGGCGAGCATCAATGAGCGGTAATCGCGCTCATTGACCCGCAGGCTGGGCAGCACCGCGTCGAGGCTCAGCTCGTCGATCCCGGCGCCGTAGATGCCACCAACCATGGGGTCGGCGAAGCGCCGCACGATGCCATCCCCCAGCCGCTGACGCAGGAAGGCGCCGATCGCCACATCATGGTCGGGGAGACGGCGGGGAATCACCAGATCGAATCCGGCCCGAATCTTGTCTGCCCAGGACAGCACGGTGGTGGTGACGAAGGGCCACATCCGGGTCGGCAGCACCATGCCCATGCCGGCCGGCATCGGGCGCAGCCTGCCTCGTGACAGGAGGCTCACCCGGCGTCCTCCGCCCGGCGAGATCACCTGGTCGGACAGGCCGAGCTCGTCGATCAGGGTGAGCGCCGCGGGGCGATAGGCGACGAAGGAGTCGGGGCCCTGCTCCACCAGGAAGCCGTCACGCTCATCGGTGATGAGCTTGCCGCCGAAGTGGTCGTCAGCCTCCACTACGCTCACCTGCACGCCGCGCGCCGTCGCCTGCCAGGCGGCGGCGAGCCCAGTGATGCCACCGCCGACGACCACGAGATGGCATTGGGAGGGATCGATGGGTCCATCGCTGGTGACGGGAGTGGGATTGGTCTGGCGGTCAGTGACGCTCATTGCTCAGGCGACGCTCACTTCGTGTTCACGCATTTTCTCGGGCACATAAGGGCACAGCGGATCGGAGGCCAGGGGATCCTCGGTCCAGGCATAGGCACGGGCCCGCGATCCGCCGCACCAGCGGTCGAACTCGCAGACACCACAGCGTCCCTTGAACTCCTCAGGGCGGCGCAGCTGCCTCATCAGATCGGTGTCGCGATAGAGCTCCACGATGCTGCGTTCCTTGACATTGCCCACCGACAGCGGCAAGAAGCCCGACGGCATGACCTCTCCCAGATGGGAGATGAAGACGATGCCGTTGCCGTCGCGGATGCCGAAGCCGCGGGCTGCCGGGCTGTTCTCCACATCCTCGCGGGTCTTGCCGGCATGCATCATGGCCTGAGCGTTGATGCGGCGATATTGCATGGCCTCGGTGGTCTTGATGCGGAAGGGCGAGGTGCGCCCGATCTTCCCCCATTTGATGAGGGTGCGCTCGGCGTCGCCGGGGGTGAGTTCACGCAGCTGGGCGCCGCGCCCCACCGAAATGAGGAAGAACAGGCTCCATTGCATGACGTCATAGTTCTTGAGCAGCTCATAGACATCGTCGAGGTCCTTGGCGGTCTCATCGGTGACCAGGGTGTTGATCTGCACCGGCACGCCAGCCTCATTGGCGTCGGCAAGAGCCTGCATCGTGGCATCGAAGGTGCCGGGCACCTGGCGGATGCCGTCATGATGAGCGGCCGTGGAGCCGTCGAGGCTCAAGGAGATCGCCTGTACATCCAGCGCCTTGAGCTGGGCGAAGCGTTGCTTCGACAACAGGGGTGTGACCGCCGGGGCCAGTGAGACGCCCAGACCGCGCTGGTTCGCCGCGGCGATCAGCTGATCGAGGTCGCCACGGCGCAGCGGGTCGCCGCCGGTGAAGATGACATGCGGCGCTGGACTGCCGAAGCCCGCAAACGCGTCGAGCACGGACAGCGCCTCGTCGGTGGTCAGCTCTCCGGGCGCGGGGTCGGGCTGTGCGGTGGCGCGGCAATGGCGGCAGGCCAGCCCGCAGGCGGTGGTCAGCTCCCAATAGATGATCATGGGCGCCCGGTCGTAGGCCCAGTTGACGGGCTTGACCGAACCGATTCCGGCGGGATGTGGCATATCAATGTCCTTTCGCAGCTACGGGCGCCCGGTGCACCAGGTCGACGATGTGGGCCAGCACATCGGGATCGGTGTCCTTGGGCACTCCATGTGCCAGATTGACGATGTGTCCGGGTGCGGCGCTGCCGGCCTCAAGCACGGCGGCGACGGCGGCGTCCACGGCGCTGAGCGGCTGCGTGAGCACCTGCGGATCGATGTTTCCCTGTACCGGGGTGCGGCCGCCGAGCAATGCGTTGGCGCCGTCGAGGCTGAGATCAGCGCCCACGCCCATGACATCGGCGCCGGCATCGCGCATGGCCTCCAGCAGATGGGAGGTCCCGGTGCCGAAGTGGATCCTGGGCACCCCGAGCTCACCGAGCGCGCGCAGCACGCGTCCGGACGCAGGCTGCACATGCACCAGATAGTCGGCCAGGGACAGCTCCCCCACCCATGAGTCGAAAAGCTGCACCGCACTGGCGCCCGCCAGCACCTGGGCGCGCAGGAAGGCGATGTCGATCTCGGCGACCCACTCAAGCAATGACTCCCAGGCCTGCGGGTCGTCGTGCATGAGGGCATGGGTCAGCGGATGCGTGCGATTGGGTCGCCCCTCGACCAGATAGGAGGCAACCGTGAAGGGGGCGCCGGCGAAGCCGATGAGCGGCACCCCGTTGAGCTGCGCCGTCACCCGGCCGATCGCCTCACGGATGGGTGTCAGCGCCGCATCGCTCAGGGTGGGCAGGGCGGCGATGTCATCGCGGCTGCGCACCGGATGGGCCAGCACCGGGCCGACGCCGGGCTCGATCTCGACGTCAATACCGGCCAGCTTGAGCGGCACCATGATGTCGGAATAGAAGATCGCCGCGTCGACGCCATAGCGGCGCACCGGCTGCATGGTGAGTTCGGCGGCCAGCTCCGGGTCGAGACAGGACTCGAGCATGGTGGTGCCCTCGCGCGCAGCCCGGTATTCGGGCAGGGAGCGGCCCGCCTGACGCATGAACCAGACCGGCCTGCGCGGCACATCCTCTCCGCGACAGGCCGTGAGCAGGGGGCTCGCGGCCACCTCGGGGGTGGTGGCCGGATGCCCCTCGGGAAGGCTCTGCGGATAGATCTCCCGTGACAGGGTCTCACCGCCAAGGAGCCGCGCGGCCAGGGCTGCGAGCTCCTCGGGATGGGCCGAAGGAGATGCCTGGACGTCGAAGCCGGCATCCCGGGCAGCGGCGGAGGTGGTGGGACCTGCGGTGATCACCGCAGTGGGAGCCGGGATCGGAGTGCCTGCGGTGAACTCAGTCAGGGCCTGCACGGCGCTGGGCGAACGCAGCACAACCGCGCTGAAGGCCCCGGCGAGTAGCAAATCCACGCTCACCGGACGCTCTGGACGCGGACGGGTCTGATAAATGGCTGAGCGCAGCACATTCCAGCCTGCGCGCTCCAACGCCTCGGGAAGTTCCCTGCGGGCGATGGCGCTGCCGGGGATGAGCGCCACGGGAGGAAGGCCGGCGTTGTCGGGATCGTTGAGGATCCTGGGCAGCTCCTCCTTGTTGACCAGCCGGGCGAGCTCTGCGGCGTTGGGGGCCATCCTGGCGTTGTCGGCGAGCTTTGCGGGCAGGGAATCACGCGTCGCCGGGCCGGTGCAGAACACCCGCATGCCCCGGTCAACGGCTCGAGAGGCCGCATTCTCCAGCGCGGCCCGCCCAACCAGCTGCGACCACGTGCCCCAGGTGCGCGGCGAGGTGATCAGCAGGATCGCCTGCGGCCCACTGGACTGCAGGAATCCGGTCATCCGGTGTGCCGGACCGGAGTCGGTCGCCGCGGTGACCTCAAGCCATGGCTCGATCGTGGCGGCAAGGCCGAATCGATCGAGCGCGATGGCATCGCGCTCATTGCCGTCGGGACGAATGAGCAGGACGGGGCGTGCGGTCATGGGCGCTCCAGAAGCTGTTCGGCGACATCGTTCCCCAGCTCCCGGGCGTCGGCGACCGGGTCGCCCTGACGCAGTCCGATGGTGCGGGAGACATGGGCATGGGCGATGCCCATGTGATCGGTGAGGTCGGCGGTCAGCGTGAGGGAATAGCCCTGCAGCGTGCTGTGCGCGCCGATCGCGGTGGTGCATGTGGCCTGCACCCCGGCCAATACCTGGCGCTCGGCCGCCACCTGGGTGCGGGTTTGGGTGTCGTTGATGCCGGCAACCACTCCGGCCTGCGGGTCATCGCTGCGCATCTCCACAGCCAGAGCACCCTGGGCCGGAGCGGGGACGATCACCTTGGGATCAATCAGCTCGGTGATCTCATTGCGCAAGCCGAGGCGTTCCAGTCCGGCGGCAGCCAACACGGCGGCGTCCACACGGCCCTCCCGCACCTTGCGGATGCGCGTGTCCACATTGCCGCGGATCGGCACGATCTCCAGATCATCGCGATAGCGCAGCAACGCGGTGGCCCGCCGGGGGCTCGAGGTGCCCACCTTGGAGCCGGCAGGCAGTTCAGCCAAGCCCAATCCGTCACGGCTGACCAGGGCGTCAAAAGCCGGGGTTTTTCATGGTACGGCGACCACCGAGAGGCCATCCTGCGGCGCGAAGGGAAGATCCTTGAAGGAATGCACGGCGATATCCACGCCGCCCTCAAGGAGGACATCGCGCAGGCGGGCGACGAATGCGCCCGGGCGCGAGGGCGCCGACAACGGCACGGAGAGATCATCGCCCTCGGTGTGCACGATCACCAGCTCCGTGGGCAGCCCGGTGATCTGCTCGATGAGCGATGCGGTCATGGCACTCTGGGCTCTCGCCAGGCGCGAACCGCGGGTGCCGATCTTGAGCACTCGTCGGGCATCGACCGGGCTGGGGGGATTAACGCTCACGCTTCAACCTCAACACCGAACAGCACATCAAGAGCAGTCTTGCAATCATCCAATTTCCCCTCGGCAGCCAGCTGCGAGAACCTCACCGTGGGCGTGTGCATCATCACTCCGATCGCATGGCGCAGGGAACGCTCCACCGCCTGGACCACCTCGGGAGACTCACTGTCACGGACCCGAGCCAACTCGTCGTCGACCAGGACCTTCGCGTGCTGACGCAGGGCCGTCACCAGCGGATCGGCCGCACGAGCGCGCTCCTTGTCGCGATGATCCTCAACGCCCTTGGTGACCACGCGCTGCGCCTCCTCGATCACGGCCGACTGGAGCTCCGCGGTGCGCGAGCTCACATCGTCAAGACGCACCAGATGGACGCCGGGCAGATCAGCGGCCGCCTGGTCGACATCACCGCCCAGGGATAGATCGACCACCGCCAGCGTCTCACTGTCGGACTGGGCCAGCGCGGGGCGGGCGGAGGCCAGCTCGGCGCCGCTGAGCACCACGCCATTGCCTGAGCAGGTGATCACCAGGTCGGCCCGACGCAGCGCCTGCGAAAGCTCCTCGGCGGCGACCGGCGTCACCGGATGGTGGGCGGCGAACTCCTCGGCGCGGCCCGAGGCCGACCAGCACTCGATCTCGCCGGAGCGGCGATCGGTGAGCTCGGCGACGACGACCCGGGCGAATGATCCGGTGCCCATGAGCAGCACATGCGTACCGCGCAGTCCGGCCCGGCCCATCGCCAGATCAAGGCCGACACCGGCAGCAGATCGTCCGACCGCCCCCAGCGAGGTGGACGAGGCGACCGTGCGCGAGACCCGCAGGCAGTCGTGGAAAAGACGGTGGAGACGTGCGGTGCACTGACCCCGATCGGAGGCGAGCTCATAGGCCCTGCGTAGCTGACCGGCGACCTGCTTGTCGCCCACCACGGCGGAGCACAGACCGGCCCCGACCTCGAAGAGATGGCAGATCGCAGCATCATCGCTGCGCACCTCCAGGCCGGCGAGAGCCCTGGGGTCAACGTCGGGCGACAGCTCGCTGATGCCGCGCCGCACCAGCTCAAGCAGATTCTGGGAAGTCACCGCATCGTTGGCGTCAACGATGAGCTCGAAGCGGTTACAGGTGGACAGCAAGGCTGCGCCGGCGATGCGGGGCTCGCGACCCATGACGGTGAGAGCCAGCTCGTCGGCCGGCGCCAGCGAGGCGAGGGCCGACAGTGGCGCCGTGAGATAATCGACGCCGACGAGATGGATACGCACCCCCGCATGCTAACCCGCAATCGCCTGAGAACGGCTGTCGCCATCTGCACGGCGCGTAGATCCGCTCAGGCGAGCGGCAAGGGCAGACGTCCGGGTGGTTCGCCAATCGTCAGCTGTGGGCCGACAGTTCTGAGCGGGCGGTTTCGGGCGCAGCCGCATGCCGGGTAGTTTTTCGCTGGTCGGCCATACTGAATGACACCGAATGAATTCGCCGTTGATGAACAATCCTGAGGAAGTTGGGCCCCCATGTGCGGTTACATGAGCTTCATCTCCACCGAAAGTCTGCGTAATGAGCGCATCGATCAGGTGCGCGAGGGGATGAAGCAGTGCCGCCATCGCGGGCCTGATGACACCAATGTCTGGCATGACGAACAGGCCTGTTTCGGCTTCAACCGGCTGTCGATCATCGACATCGACAACTCCGGTCAGCCGCTGAAGTGGGGACCGGCCGAGGCACCCGACCGTTATTGGATGGTCTTCAACGGCGAGATCTACAACTATCTTGAGCTGCGCGAGCGCCTGGCCCGCGACGACGGGGCTGTCTTCCACACCGAGGGCGATGGCGAGTCGATCGTGGCCGGATACCACTATCACGGCGCCGAATGGGTCAACGAGCTACGGGGCATGTTCTCCTTCGTCATCTGGGATTCCCAGGACAAGGTCGCCTTCGGGGCCCGCGATCCCTTCGGCATCAAGCCGATGTACACCGCCCAGCTCGACGACGGCTTCGTCTTCGGCTCCGAGGCCAAGTCACTGCGCGAACTCACCGGAACCGCCGCAGTGAATGTGCCCGAGCTGCAGCACTATCTGGTGCTGCAATATGTGCCCGAGCCGGCGAGCATGGACGTCCACCTCACCAAGATCGAGTCGGGCTGTTCCTTCACCGTCGCCGACGGCAAGCTCACCCAGAGCCGCTATTTCCGTCCTGACTTCCAGTCGGTGCCGGTGAACAACGCCCGCGAACAGCGCGATCTCTACGACCGCATCCTCGACGTGCTCGACGATTCGGTGTCCAAGCACATGCGCGCAGATGTCACCGTGGGGGCCTTCCTGTCGGGGGGCATCGACTCGACGGCAATCGCCGCGCTGGCCAAGCGCTACAACCCCGATCTCCTCACCTTCACCACGGGCTTCAAGGTCGATGGCTATTCCGAGGTGGACGTGGCCGACGAATCGGCCAAGGCAATCGGCGTGGAGCACATCACCCGCTGGGTCACCGAGGAGGAGCTCACCAAGACGCTTCCCCTGATCGTCTGGTATCTCGACGATCCGGTCGCCGATCCGGCGTTGGTGCCGCTGTATTTCGTGGCCAACGAGGCCCGCAAGCGGGTGAAGGTGGTGCTCTCGGGCGAAGGCGCCGACGAGCTCTTCGGCGGGTACACGATCTATCACGAGCCGCTCAGCCTGAAGCCACTCGAGCGGCTGCCCCATCTGCTGCGCCGAGGTCTGGCTGCGGTGGGCCGGGCGCTTCCTGACGGCATGCGCGGCAAGGATCTGCTGCGGCGCGGATCGATCGACATGGAGGACCGCTATTACGGCAATGCCCGGATCTTCCGCGAGGAGCAGCTGCCCGGTCTGCTGCGCACCTATGATCCCGCCATCTCCTTCCACGATGTGACCGACCCGGTCTATGCCGAGTCGAAGGGCTGGGATCCGGTGCAGCGGATGCAGGACATCGACCTGTTCACCTGGCTGCGCGGCGACATCCTGGTGAAGGCCGACAAGATGACGATGGCCAATTCATTGGAGCTGCGCGTGCCCTTCCTCGACAAGGAGGTGTTCGAGGTGGCCCGTCATATCCCGCTCAGCGAGAAGCTCGCCGACGGCACCACCAAGTACGCCCTGCGCAAGGCCCTGGAGCGGGTCGTGCCGCCGCATGTGCTGCACCGCCGCAAGCTCGGCTTCCCCGTGCCCACCCGGGTATATCTGCGCGGCGACTCCTATGCCTGGGCGCGCGACATCATCCTCGGCTCACCCACCGACGAGTACATCAACCCGCAGGCGGTGCTGAAGCTGCTCGACGAGCACCGCGACGGCGTGGCCGACCACTCGCGGCGCATCTGGACGGTGCTGGTGTTCATGCTGTGGTTCGACATCTTCGTCGCGGGCACCATCACCCCCGAGGTGCCACACCCGCAGTATCCGGTGCGCCTCTAGGAGTGCCCCGGGGCATATCCCGTGCGCGGGGTCGAGCCCCACACCTGATGAAGCCGAAGTCCGGCCGGGGAGGCGTACCCCGTGCACGGGGGTCGAGCGGCTGCGGGATCCGTGACCGCAGGAAATGACCGGCCACCCCTGCGCGAGGTCCCGTCCGGATGTGCCCGATCGGGCAGTGCAGGTGCCCGGCCTCCCCTGCCCGGGGGTCGAGCTGTGGGACCGGCTGTCGCGCCTTGTCGTGCGCAATACATTGGGCGATGCATCACGCGAAAGGATCCCCATGCCGAAACTGCGTTCGAAAACCACCTATGAGGGACGCCCGATGGCGGGCGCCCGCGCCCTGTGGATGGCCACGGGCATGACCGAAAACGACTTCGGCAAGCCGATTGTGGCGATTGCGAACAGCTACACCGACTTCGTGCCCGGCCATGTGGGACTGAAGAATGTGGGCTCCATCGTCAAGGCCGCCGTCGAGGCCGCCGGCGGCGTGGCCAAGGAGTTCAACACGATCGCGGTTGATGACGGCATCGCCATGGGCCATGGCGGCATGCTCTATTCCCTGCCGAGCCGCGAGGTGATCGCCGACTCGGTGGAATATATGTGCAATGCCCACCAGGCCGACGCCCTCGTCTGTATCTCGAACTGCGACAAGATCACCCCCGGGATGATGTTGGCGGCGCTGCGCCTGAACATCCCCACTGTCTTCGTCTCCGGCGGCGGCATGGAGTCGGGACGTCCCGTGAAGCGCGACGACGGCACCGACACCACTCGCCTCGATCTGATCGACGCGATGACCGCGTCGGCTGATCCCTCAGTCTCTGATGACGAGTTGAAGCGCATCGAGATGTCGGCCTGCCCCACCTGTGGTTCATGCTCAGGCATGTTCACCGCCAACTCGATGAACTGCCTCACCGAGGCGATCGGACTGTCACTGCCCGGCAACGGCACCACACTGGCCACCTATGCCGCCCGCAAGCCGCTCTTCGAGCAGGCCGGAGCGCTGGTTGTCGAACTGGCGAAACGCTATTACGACCAGGACGACGAGTCGGTGCTACCGCGCGCCATCGCCACCCGCGACGCCTTTGCCAACGCGATGACGATGGACATCGCGATGGGTGGCTCCACCAATACGATCCTCCACCTGCTGGCCGCCGCCCAGGAGGGCGAGGTCGACTTCACCCAGGAGGACATTGACGAGCTGTCACGCAAGGTGCCCTGCATCTGCAAGGTGGCCCCGAACAGCTCCCAGTTCTTCCTGGAGGATGTACACCGGGCCGGGGGCATCCCCGCGATCCTGGGTGAGCTCAACCGCGCCGGGCTCCTGCATGACGAGGTGCATTCGGTGCACCATGCGTCACTGCAGGGTTTCCTGGACGATTGGGATGTGCGCGGCGGCAAGGCGAAGCCCGAGGCCTTCGAGCTGTACAAGGCCGCGCCGGGTGGCGTGCGCACCACCGAGATGTTCTCGTCGACCAAGAGCTACGACGAACTCGACACCGATGAGGTGAATGGCTGCATCCGCTCGGTGGAGCATGCCTACACCACCGATGGTGGCCTGGCCGTGCTCCACGGCAATATCGCTGTGGACGGCTGCGTGGTCAAGACCGCCGGTGTCCCCGAGGCCCAATATGTCTTCCGAGGCCCCGCCGTGATCACCGAGAGCCAGGAGGAGGCCGTTGAGGCCATCCTGAGCAAGCGGATCAAGGCCGGGGATGTCGTGGTCGTGCGCTATGAAGGCCCCAAGGGCGGTCCGGGAATGCAGGAGATGCTGTATCCCACCAGCTATCTCAAGGGCGTGGGCCTGGGACCCAAGTGCGCGCTCATCACCGATGGACGTTTCTCAGGTGGCTCATCGGGTCTGTCCATCGGGCATATGAGCCCCGAGGCCGCCTCGGGTGGCGCAATCGGCTTGGTCGAGGACGGCGACATCGTCTCCATCGACATCCCCAAGCGGACGATCAATGTCGAGGTGAGCGATGAAGAGCTCGCCACGCGACGCGCTGCCCGCGAGGCCAAGGGCTGGGTGCCCAAGAGCCGGGTGCGGCCGGTGAGCAATGCGCTCAAGGTGTTCGCACTTTTGGCCCAGAGCGCCGACAAGGGTGCTGCCCGTCGCCAGTTGTGATGCTGGCCCTATGACGAAGTGCGGCTGAGATAGCTGTACAAGTCCGGGTGTGGGTCGTCGAGACGCTTGTCCTGAGAAGCTTACGGACTGCGCTGCCTCGACGGCCCGCACCTTTTTGTGTGACGGAGCCACGCCCCGCGAGAATGCATGGCCGACCAGGTACTCGTTCAGCCCGGGTAGGGGCTCCGAGACGCTCGTGCTGAGAAGCTTATGGACTGCACTGCCTCGAAGCCCCAACCCAATAGTTGCCACGGAACCAGCACCGCGGGGATGCATGCTCACCCCGGCCAGGTACTCAGGGGCCCGGGTGTGGGCCGTCGAGACGCTTGTCCTGAGAGGCTTACGGACTGCGCTGCCTCGAGCCCCCAACCCTTGAAACCCCTTGAACTGGTGCAGGCGGCGTGGGTTCAGCCGACGAGGAGCTTGGCGGCGATGGCGAGCATCATGACGCCGATCGCGGCGTCGATCACGCGCCACACCGAGGGCTTCGACAGGGGCCCGGACAGGGCGCGGGCTCCGAGGCCCAGGGCGGTGAACCACAGCGCGGAGCCCAGCATGGCGCCGCCGGCGAACACCCACCGGCCGGCGCCGGGATGGTGATTGGCCAGCCCACCGAGCATCACCATGGTGTCCAGATAGACATGCGGGTTCAGCCAGGTGAGGGCCAGGGTGGTGAGCACGATCGGACGCAAGGCCTCGCCCCCGGAGCCTTGCCCAGACAGCGCACCGTCTGGCTGGGGATGTAATGCCGAGCGGAAGCTGCGCCAGGCGAACCAGCACAGATAGGCGGAACCTGCCCAGGTGAAGGCCGTGATCACCCAGGGCGCCGAGGTGACCAGGGCGCCGATCCCGAGCGTGCCGATGCTGATCAACACCACATCGCTGGCGATGCACAGTGCCACGATCACGCCGATGTGCTGGCGTCGAATCCCCTGGCGCAACACCCAGGCGTTCTGGGCGCCGATGGCCGCGATCAGGCCGAGGGATGTCGCCAGGCCGCTGACAAGGGTGAGCACAGCCAGAATCTAGGGCCCAGCGTCGGGACCACCCTCGCGGATTCCAGCAGATGGTCGCCCCGCCAGCACCAGCCCAGCATCACGCCTGACAACCGTGCACCGTCCTCCTTGCACATCTGCCGCCCATCCATGAGCGGCACACAGAGGCACCGACTCGACGCCATCTCCCCGGCCCAGCGCATGCGACAGCGGCTCCCCCGATCACGGAGAAGCCGCTGTGGCAGTCGCTCTGATGGCCCGGAGGCACCGGATCAGACGAACAATTCCTTCTCGATGTAATCGCGCGCCATCTTGCCGTACATGAGCGGCTTGGCGATCTCGGGATCCTGCTCCGCCTCCACCAGGATCCAGCCCTGGTAGCCATGGTCGATCAGATAGCGATAGACGGTGGGGAAGTCGATGATCCCGTCGCCCGGAACGGTGAACATACCGGCAAGGAAGGAGTCGAGGAAGGAGCGTTCCGCTGCCTTGGACTCGGCCAGCTTGCGCGGACGCACGTCCTTGAAGTGCACATGCTTGATGCGATCGATGTTGTCCTCGAGGATCGCCATCACCGAACCGTCACCGACATAGGCGTGACCGGTGTCGAAGAGCAGCGAGACCTTGGCCGGATCGGTCATGTCCATGAGGCGCTTCGTCTCAGCCGCAGTCATGACGACCGTGCCCAGGTGATGGTGATAGACGAGCTCCATGTTGTGCCGATGGGCGATGTCGCCGAGCACCTCCAGGCCGCGCGCCAGCTTGGTCCATTCCTCCTCGCTCATCACCGGCTTGTTCGAGAAGATCGAGACATCACGGATTCCCTGCACCGAGCCGGTCTGCTCCGAGACCACCACGCGCGGCGCGTTGACATATTCAAGATAGGAGCAGGTCTTCTCGAACTCCTTGGCCACGGCGTCCACGCCATCGCGCAGGATGAACGACGAGAACCACTGCGCGGCGATCTTCTCGTCGCGGGCGTCGATCTCCTTCTTCAATACCTCGGCGCTGGGGAAGAAGCCGGCGCACTCGGTGCCCGCGAAGCCGAGGGTCACGAGATCGTCGAGCAGGATCTCCAGGGTGTTCCACTCCCCCACCTCGGGGATATCGTCATTGCGCCAGCTGATCGGATGCATGCCCCAGGTGAGGCCATGGGGGTCTTTGATCGCGGTATCGGGGGACAGCTTCTTTGCCATCATTTTCTCCTCAGTGAGCGGATCGCATGGTGGCGACTCCGCAGTGGTGTCGGACTTGGGACGATCGGTGTCTCAGCGACGGCGGCGAGGGGCCCACCGTCAGGACTCTCCACGATCATAACCCAATTTGTCCTGACAAAGCTATGTTAGATTGATCTGCCCATTGGAATGCTCAGGGCATCAGAATGGGCACCGAGCCCACCGTCACACCCGCCACGATCGCCAGCATCAGCCATGGCAACGAGGCATGTTTGGCCGGGGACGCCGCAGTGCGGGATCTGGTGAAGAAGCACACCGCCAGCCCCGCCAACGAGCTGATCACCCCCACCAGGGCCACCTCGGTGAGACCGCCCCGACAACCAGCCACGCCCGAGCAATAGTGCTCCAGGGCCGGACTCCAGTTGATCAGGCTGAACAGGGCGAACAGCCAGAAGGCACCCCAGACGACGATGAACGACTGGCCGAACAATCTGGTGAAGAAGGCCAGTGAGGGCCTCTGTGGCCGGTCGGACTCGTTCATGGCTCCTCCAAGGATGTCCAATGGTCGTGCGCGGTCATCGTCGCCGGGCATCACGCCTCCGACGCCGATGACCGCACATCTGTGCGGTGATCAGTCTTGCCGCATTGGCCGGATCAGGCCAATGTCACCGGCTTGCCGCTGCGCGCCGAGTCGGTCGCGGCCTCCGCCAGCCGCAGTGCCTTGACGGCGTCGTCGATGCCGGTGGGCGGCTTGGTCCCACTCTCGACGGCGTCGATGAAGGCCGACAGCTCCAGACGATAGGCGTCGGCATAGCGCTCGAGGAAGAAGTCGAGATAGGGGTCCTGGGCGTCGGTCTGGGTTGCCGACGAGAAGCGCACCGTGGTCGGCCGGATGTTCTCGGCAAACAGCGCCCCCAGATCACCGGCAGCCTCAAGCCTCTGGTCATATCCCGAGGCGCAGTGGCGGTTGTTGATGATCGTGGCCACCGCGCCCGATGAGGCCTTCAGCGTGACGACGGCAGCGTCGAAGTCACCGGCGGCGCCGATCGCGGGGTCGAGCACCTGGCCCGCGGCGAAGACCTCGGTGATGTCGCCCAGGAAATAGCGGGCCATGTCGAAGTCATGGATCGTCATATCGCGGAAGATGCCGCCTGAGACCTTGATGTACTCAATCGGCGGGGCCGCCGGATCGCGACTGATGATGGTGAGCTGCTCCAGACGCCCCACCTTGCCCTCCTCGACGGCCTTGTGGATGGCCCCGAACGAGGGATCGAAACGGCGGTTGAAGCCGAACATCACCGGCGTGGTGATGGCATCGAGCTGCGCCTCGACGGCAGTGACATCGGCCATGTCAAGGGCGATCGGCTTCTCACAGAGCACGGCCTTGCCGGCCTTGGCCGCGGCAAGCAGATGGGGAATGTGCAATGGCGTGGGCGAGCCGATGATCACCGCGTCAATATTCGGATCGGCGAAGATATCGTCGGTCTCCTTGGCGGCGCGGGCCCCATAGAGCGAGGCCAGCTCTTCGGCAGCGTCTCCCACCGGATCGCAGACGAGCTCCAGGCTCGCGTTCGGATGGGAGGCGATGGTCTTGGCGTGGACGTGGCCGATTCGGCCAGCGCCGATGACGGCGATTTTCAGCATCGTTGCTGCCTTTCCCGCACAAGCGGTGTGGAATGAATGGAATCAGATGAGGATGTTCTGGCGGGGAGCTGGGGTCTGCGTACGAGTGCCGCACCGGCAGCCCGGACACTTCGATGATGGCCGGCAGAGGCGATCCTGCGATCCCGGAGGATTCCCGCCCCTGGACGGATGATCTCTGGTGCCGCGTGCCCCACTGGGGCGAGGGCCCGGGAGGAGCCGGCACCATGGCTCCGCCCGGGGTGATTCTCGTCGGATGAACGATGATTCGCATCCCGCGGCGCATTCAGTACACACCGCGTTCAGCGACGACCCGGCCTCACGGCTGGGGCATGATCACATCGCGCACCAGCTCGTCGAGATCCGCGTCGGCCTGGAGGAAGCCACGCAGCGTGCGCCGGGTGGCGCCGAAGCTGTCGAACTCGGCCGGCGTCAGGCCGTCAGGCTCGTAGGCACGAACGAACTCGGGGATCGACTGGAGGGTCTTCATGATCTCGGGGGCCACCGGCTCGTCGATGCGATTGACCGGCTTGTAGTCCGACTTGTTGATGATCTCCTGCCAGGCGAATGGTGGAGAGACGACCAGATCGCCGCCCACCAGCTCAGACCAGTGCATGACATTGCGGAAGGCTGCCGACAGCACACGAGCGCGCAGTCCGCGAGCCTGGAACTCGTGGTAGGCGCGCTTCAGGGCCGCGACGCCGCCCCACTCGAGGTGACCGGGGTCAAGGAAAAGACCCTCGCGCTTGGCGACGATCTTGATCCAATCGTCGAGACGGCCCCCCATAAGCGTGACCACCGGCCCCATGGTGGAGGTGTCCTTGCCCTCGGCCTCGCGACGCTTCAGGCCCCGCTCGATGGCCTCGCCGGTGGCGACGGCCTGAGCCACGGTGAAGGAAACCGTGACGTTGACCGAGACGCCGCGGTAGGTGGCGTCCTCGATGGCGACGAGACCGACCTGCGTCGCCGGGATCTTGACGATGATGTTCTTGGTGAGCTTGGAGAACTCCTCGGCCTGGTCGGCCAGGGCCTTGGCGCTGCGGGCAAGACGGGGATCGGTCTGGATCGACAGCCGTCCATTGCGCCCGTTCTCACGCTCGAAGATCGGCTCAAGCAGCTTGGCCGCCTCTAGGGACAGCTCCTTGACCGCCTGCCAGCCGATCTCGGACTCTGACGCCTCAGGCATCTCCTCGGCGATCTCGGCGATGCGGGGCAGCCACTTGTCCTTGCGCTTGGTGATGCAGGTGTAGGCGATGGCCGGATTGCAGGTGGCGCCCACCCCGCCGAAGGAGATCGACTGGCGCAGCTCATCGGGATCAGCCGAGTCGTTCCACAGTGCGGTGGGGGTATTGCGGGCAGCCTCAAGCAGGGGCCCGGGCGTGTATTCGATGCTCATGATTTCCTTCCTGAATGCGGGTCGCCGGTGCCATCCGCGTCGTCTTCGACGGTGGGGCGATCCACTACGACCTATTGAACCTTTGACCCATATGTCATGTCAACTATTTGTCAGGACAAAATGAGAAAGGAGCCGCCTGTCATCGTGGGCGATACACCCGACACGCGCCTGACGCACGTTTCCCAGACCGACACTGCCCCCAGCTGGCGAGAGCTTGCCGACAACCATCGGCGCGCACCGCCGCCGAACCCCCTGGAGCCGATGGATCCGGCGGCCGCACCCGTCGTCGGGATCGGGCCCGTCGAGCAGACACGCCGTTCAGCCCGAGCGAGGTCAGCCGGACTCCGAACGATTCAGCGGGTGAACAGCGTGGAATCGAAGCTGTACCGCGAGGCGCGGTAGGCGTGACGCCCCACCTCGACCACCTCGCCCTTGTCGTCATAGGTGGTGCGGGTCATCGTGAGCAGCGCCGCCCCGCGGGGCTCCAGAAGCACATCGGCATCGGCCTTCGTGGCACTGCGTGCACCGATTGATTGGTGCGCCGTCGCCAGGTGAATATCGCGCTTGCGCAGCAGATCATAGAGCCCACCGGTCTCCAGCTCCTCGCGGGTGGGCGCGATGCGCGCCGGCAGGAGATTGGTCAGCAGGGCAATGGGCTCGCCATCGGCATTGCGCAGCCTCCTGATGGAGACGATCTCGGTATCAGCGGGCACCGAGAGCCATGCCGCCTCGTCCTCACCGGCGCTGCGCAGGACATAATCGAGCACCTTGGTGGTGGGCCGATGCCCCGCCTGGGTCAGGTCGGCATTGAGGCTGGTCAGCTCCACCGGACGGTGTACCTGGGTGGGAGCCACGGCCGTGCCCACGCCGCGCCTGCGCACGACCAGTCCGCCGTCCACCAGGCGTTGCAGGGCCTTGCGGGCGGTGGGACGCGAGACTTCCAGGCGCCTGGCCATCGACAGCTCGTCCTCAAGGCGGGTGCCCGGCTCGAGCTCACCGTCGAGGATGAGCTTGCTGATCGGCTCGGAGATCTGAAAATACAGCGGCACGGGGCTGGCGCGGTCAAGGCTGACCTTGGGCACATAGACTTCCGTGCGAGCGGCCATGGGTGGGGCTCCCCTCGATCCGATTTCGGATGCTGCGCAGCAGGCACAGCACCGGGTGCTTGTCTGTGGATGTCACCGCGGTCGTCTGCGATCGCCATGACAAGCCAACAATACGCCATGAGCGTCAGTTGATACTTTGTCATGACAAATAGTTGACCTCGCCGGACCTTCGTGCGACAGTTGTTCCACAACGAACCGGAGCCCGTGTCGCACATGCCAACGGAGCCCATTCGTGCCAGTTGTCACCCAAAGACGGGAAGGATCAACGCCGTGGCCATCGCCAGAACCCCCTCCGTGGAAGTCCTCACGATCGGACGAATCGGAGTGGACATCTACCCCCTCGAGATCGGTCGCGGTCTTGAGGATGTGGAGACCTTCGGGAAGTTCCTCGGCGGGAGTCCGACCAATGTTGCCGTCGCCGCGGCCCGCTACAAGCACTCCTCTGCCGTGATCACCGGAGTTGGTGACGACGGCTTCGGACGCTTCCTGCGCCAGGAGATGCGCCGCCTGGGCGTCTACGACGATTTCGTGGTGACCTCAGAGAGCCTGAAGACCCCGGTCACCTTCTGCGAGATCTTCCCGCCCGACAATTTCCCGCTGTACTTCTATCGTCAGCCCTCAGCTCCCGACCTGCAGCTGCGCCCAGACGATCTGCCCCTGGAGGCGGTCAAGGACTCCGCGATCTTCTGGATCTCGGTCACCGGCCTCAGCGAGGAGCCCTCCCGCGCCACGCACCATGTCGCCCTGGACGCCCGCGATCGCCGCGGCATCACAATCGCCGACCTCGACTACCGTTCACAGTTCTGGAGCAGCCCGCAGGCCGCCCATGAGCAGGTGGCCCGCATCCTGCCCAAGGTGACCGTGGCCATCGGCAATCGCGAGGAGTGCGAGGTGGCAGTCGGCGAGACCGATCCCGAGCGTGCCGCCGATGCTCTTCTTGATGCCGGCGTCGAACTGGCGATCGTCAAGCAGGGTCTTCAGGGAACACTAGCCAAGACCCGCACCGAGCGGGTGGAGATGCCGATCACCCCGGTGGAGACCAAGAACGGCCTGGGTGCCGGCGACGCCTTCGGCGGGGCCGTCTGCCACGGGCTGCTCGAGGGCTGGCCGCTGGAGAAGATCATCTTCGCCGCATCCACCGCCGGCGCGATCGTGAGCTCACGCATTGAATGCTCCACCGCGATGCCCGCTGAGCCGGAACTGCTCGCCATGATGCGCGAGAACCATGACTCCGTGGCCCCCGACCTGGAAGAGATCTGAGCATGTCCCTGCTGGCAAAGATCGCCAAGATCCGGGCACATCACCCCGAACAGATCGCCGAGCGCCTGGCCGATCGTCCTCGTGGACATCTGCCTGAGGGCGACCAGAAGCTGATGATCATCGCCTGCGATCATCCCGCCCGCGGCGCGCTCGCCGCCGGCTCGAGCACCACAGCGATGGCCTCGCGCGAGGAGATCCTGCGCCGCTGCGTCACGGCACTGTCGCGTCCGGGAGTCAATGGCTTCCTCGGCACCGCCGACATCATCGAGGACCTCGCCCTGCTGGGGGCGCTGGACGGCAAGCTCGTCTATGGCTCGATGAACCGGGGTGGCCTGGCCGGGGCCTCCTTCGAGATGGACGATCGCCGCACCGGCTATGACGCCCGGGGCGTGGTGGCCTCGCACCTGGACGGCGGCAAGATGCTGCTGCGCATCAACTACTCCGACGACGCCACCGCCGCCACCCTGGCGTGGTGCGCCAAGGCCGTCGACGAGCTCGCCGAGGCGCAGGTGATGGCCATGGTGGAGCCCTTCGTCTCCCGTTGGGACGACGGACACGTGGTCAATGAGCTGTCGCCCCAGGCCGTGATGACCTCGATGACGATCGCCTCCGGGTTGGGCCGCACATCGGCCTATACCTGGCTGAAGCTGCCGGCTGTGGACAATATGGAGCAGGTGATGGAGGCGTCCAGCCTGCCTGCCCTCATCCTTGGCGGCGCGGTGAACTCCGATCCGGCGAAGGCCCGCGACTCGTGGCGCAGAGCCCTGGCGCTGCCCACGGTCAAGGGCTTGGTCATCGGACGCTCTCTCCTCTTCCCGCCCGGCGACGATGTCGCGGCGGCTGTCGACGAAACGGTAGGACTGCTGGCATGAGTGACAACAACGAAGACATCTACGTGGCGGCCGCATCCTCGGGCCACGGCGACTTCTCGGTGGACATCTCCCCGGAGCGCGCCGGGTGGGGCTTCTCGGGACTCAAGGTGCTCAACCTGAGCGCCGGCGAGAAGCAGGAGCTGGCCACCGGACCCGATGAGATTCTGGTGCTCCCCCTGTCGGGCTCCTGCGATGTCACCGTCGACGGCAAGGATTATCACCTCGAGGGACGCCGCAGCGTCTTCACCGAGATCACTGACTATCTCTATATCGGCCGCAATGCCGCACCGACCATCTCCTCGAAGGACGGCGGCCGCTTCGCGCTGCCGAGCGCCCGGGCCGCCCGCACCCTGCCGGTGGCCTATTACGGACGCGACCAGGTGCGCGTCGACCTTCGCGGCGCCGGTGACTGCTCACGCCAGGTGAACAACTATGCCCTGGCCAATGGCGTGGAGACCTCCCATCTGCTGTGCTGCGAAGTGCTGACCCCGGGCGGCAACTGGTCGTCCTATCCCGCGCACAAGCACGATGAGACCACCGCGGAGGAGCGCGAACTCGAGGAGATCTACTATTTCGAGATCGCGGAGGGGCCCACCGGTGGCGGCATGGCCTTTCACCGCACCTATGGCACGCCCGATCGCCCGATCGAGCTCACCAAAGAGGTGCACTCCGGCGATGTCGTGCTGATCCCCCACGGCTATCACGGCCCCACCGTGGCGGCTCCTGGCTATGACCTCTATTACCTCAATGTGATGGCCGGCCCCGGTGAGGATCTGGTGTGGATGTCCACCGATGATCCGCATTATCACTGGATCCGCCAGACCTGGGACAACGAGGAGATCGACCCCCGGCTGCCAATGGCTCATTGAGGGGTCGCGTCGTGGGCTCCCCGGCAGGCGGGGAGAATCAACAACACAGGGTGCATGGCGCCCGGCAGACAGCGGGGCCCGTCCCCGCGAGCACAGAGCACCGGGGCAGTGCCCCGTCACTAGGAGGGAAGGCACGAAGTGAGCAACGAGGCATACTCGGCGACAATCCGGCTCACCACCGCGCAGGCGACGATCCGCTTCCTGAGTAATCAGTACTCGGAGCGCGACGGCGTGGAGCAGCGGCTTATCACGGGAGCATTCGGAATCTTCGGCCATGGCAATGTGGCCGGCATCGGTCAGGCACTGCTGCAGAACGAGATCGACCGTGATGAGGGCGAGGGCGAGATGCCCTACATCATGCCCCGCAATGAGCAGGGCCAGGTGCACGCCGCGGTGGCCTATGCCCGCACCAAAAATCGCCTTCAGACGATGATGTGCACGGCATCGATCGGCCCCGGTTCGCTCAATATGATCACCGGGGCGGCACTGGCCACCACCAACCGCATTCCGGTGTTGCTCTTCCCCTCTGACCAGTTCGCCAACCGCATCCCCGATCCGGTGCTCCAGCAGCTGGAAGACCCCACCGCGCTGGATGTGACGGTCAACGACTGCTTCCGCCCGGTGTCGCGCTTCTTCGACCGGATCGCCCGTCCCGAGCAGCTGATCCCCTCCCTGCTCAATGCCATGCGGGTGCTCACCGATCCCGCCGAGACCGGCGCCGTGACCATCGCGATGCCCCAGGACGTGCAGGCCGAGGCCTTTGACTGGCCGGTGGAGTTCTTCCGCAAGCGGGTCTGGCATGTGCGCCGTCCGGTGCCCGAGCCGGCAGCGCTGGACCGGGCCGTGGCGCTGATCAAGGCCGCCAAGCGACCTTTGGTGATCAGCGGCGGCGGCACCATCTACTCCGAGGCATCCCAGGAGCTGCGCGAGCTGGCCACCAATACCGGCATTCCGGTGGCCGACACCCAGGCGGGCAAGGGCGCCATCAGCTTTGAGAACCCCGCCTCAGTGGGAGGCGTCGGATCAACCGGCTGCGACGCGGCCAATCACCTGGCCGACAAGGCCGATCTGATCATCGGCATCGGCACCCGGTACTCCGATTTCACCACCGCCTCGAAGACGCAGTTCAAGAACCCCGAGGTGAAGTTCGTCAACATCAATGTGCGTGCCTTCGACGCGGCCAAGGAATCGGCCGAGATGGTGGTCGCCGACGCCCGCGAGACGCTGCTGGCACTGATCGACCGGCTGGACGATTACCACGTGAACGATGCGTACACCGACGAGATCCATGCCGAACGCAAGGCCTGGTTCGAGGTCACCGAGAAGTGCTATCACCTCGACCACCAGCCGCTGCCCGCCCAGACGGAGGTCTTCGGCGCCCTCAACGAGCTGATGGGCCCCGAGGACATCGTGATCAACGCCGCCGGTTCGATGCCCGGCGACCTGCAGGCACTGTGGCAGGCGAAGACCCCCACGCAGTACCACGTGGAATATGCCTTCTCGACGATGGGCTATGAGATTCCGGCGGCCATGGGCGTCAAGCTCGCCCGGCCCGAGTCTGAAGTGGTCTCGATCGTCGGCGACGGCACCTACCAGATGCTGCCCGCCGAGCTGGCCACGGTGAGCCAGGAGCAGATCAAGGTGATCTATGTCCTGCTCGACAACTACGGCTACAGCTCGATCGGCTCGCTGTCGGAGTCGCACGGCTCGCAGCGCTTCGGCACGAAATATCGCGAGCGCGGGCAGGGCAGTCATCTGGAAGACACCGAGCATGTCGTGGGCGTCGACATCGCGGCGAATGCCCGTTCATGGGGCATCGACGTGATCGAGGTGCACACGATCGAGGAGTTCCGGGCCGCCTATGAGCAGGCCCATGCCTCTGATCGGGCCACCATGATCCATATCGAGACAGACCTGTACGGCCCGAACCCGCCCGGCTCGAGCTGGTGGGATGTGGTGGTCTCCGAAACCTCACGTCTGGAGTCCACCCAGCAGGCCCGCGTGCAGTACGAGCAGGATCGGCGCCCGCAACGGCACTATCTGTGAGCTCCGCAGCCACCGACACCGAAGTAATTCCCGCGTCGTCGGGTGCACCGCGTGATGGCGCGCCCGACGACCGGGCACAGAGATCTTTCAACCACAGGGGTTGATCGTGCGGGCCATGACGGCCCGCAGAGCAGCGACGAAGAACCAATCGGGTGCGCACCCCGGGCAACGAAGACCCCGTGCACCCACTCCCGAAGCGTCCACGACGACGATCCGGGACAGACCAGCACACGAAGGAAGGGAACCACCATGAGTGAAGCCACCAGTCTGTGGATTGACGGCAAGTCCGTGCAGGGGCACGGAGACCTCATTGATATCGATGATCCGGCCACCGGCAAGGCCATCGGCCAGCTGCGGCTGGCGAACACCGACGACCTCGACGCGGCCGTCGCCTCAGCCAAGAAGGCCCAGGCCGACTGGGCGAACGCCTCACTGGCCACCCGCGTCTCGGTGATGTTCAAGATGCGTCAGCTCATCCTTGATCGTCAGGACGAGCTGGCCGACATCATCGTGGCCGAGGGCGGCAAGACCCACGGCGACGCACTGGGCGAGATCGCCCGTGGCCGCGAGACCATCGACTTCGCCTGCGGCATCAACGCCGCGCTCAAGGGCGAGTTCACCTACAACGCCTCCCGTGGCGTCGACGTGCACACCGTGCGCCAGCCCGTGGGCATCGTGGCCGGCATCGCGCCGTTCAACTTCCCGCTGATGGTGCCGATGTGGATGCACCCGATCGCCCTGGCCACCGGCAATGCCTTCATCCTGAAGCCCGCCAGCCCGGTGCCGACGGCCTCGCTGTTCATCGCGCAGCTGTACAAGGAGGCCGGTCTGCCCGACGGCCTGTTCAACGTGGTGCCCGGCAACCGCCAGATCGTCTCGGCGATCTGTGAGCATCCCGGCGTCGACGCCATCTCCTTCGTTGGCTCGAGCCCGGTGGCCCATATCGTGCAGAACACCGGCGTGGAGCACGGCAAGCGCGTGCAGGCCCTGGGTGGCGCCAACAACCATGCCATCGTGATGCCCGACGCCGACGTCGAGTTCGCCGCGCAGCACATCTCCTCGGGCGCGTTCGGCGCCGCTGGCGAGCGTTGCATGGCCCTGCCAGTGATCGTGACCGTGGGCGGCGTGGAGGACAAGCTCATCCCCGCACTCAAGGCCCGTGCCTCCAAGATCGTCACCGACGCCGGCACCAACCCCGACGCCGAGATGGGCCCGGTGATCACCCGCGCCGCACAGGAGCGGATCACCTCCTGGATCGATGAGGCCGAGAAGGCCGGCGCCACGGTGGTGCTCGACGGGCGTGGCTACACCCCCGCCGATCCCGCTGAGAAGGACGGCTATTGGCTGGCTCCGACCATCCTCGATGATGTGCCGACCGATCTGCCGATCTACTGCGAGGAGACCTTCGGGCCGGTGCTCGCCATCGTGCACGCCGACACCTACGAGGAAGCCATCAAGCTGGTCAACGCCGCCCCCTTCGGCAACGGCTCCGCCATCTTCACCTCCTCGGGCGAGGCGGCCCGCGAGTTCTCGCTGGACGCACAGGCCGGCATGATCGGCATCAATGTGCCGATTCCGGTGCCGGTTGCCTACTACTCCTTCGGCGGTTGGAAGGAGTCGCTGCTGGGCGACACGCATATCCATGGTCCGGAGGGCGTGAAGTTCTACACCAAGGGCAAGGTGATCACCAGCCGCTGGCCCAGCCAGGGTGACCACGTTGGCCAGGTGGGCATGAACTTCCCCACCAACGCATGACACCGACGCAACACTGAGTTAACCCCTCGTCAGGCCCCCACCGAGAATCATTGGTGGGGGCCTGACGCGCCCGCCCCACGGCTTGACGCGCGTGCTTGATGACAGCACACTCAACCGGGGGCGCCCAATGCGTCCCGCAGCCCTCCCCAGGCCGACGCATGGGAAAGAAGAATTCTGGATCATTTTTTGTCCGGATGTAATGACAATTCGGGTTTCAGGACTATAAAGTGCTTGCAGTAGTCGGGCACCAGTGCTGACGCCCGACCAAACGGTCGGCCAACGAGGGCGGGCCGCAGGCGCAAGGAGTCTCGATGAGCGAGAACACGGCGTCGGTGGGGACATACACACCGACGAAGATCAAGGAGCTGGTGGCCGAGATCCCGGCCTCCGGCAAGAAGCGGTCGCTGGGTGCGATCGCGGCTGTGGCCACTCTGGGGTCGCTGCTTTTCGGCTATGACACCGGTGTGATCGCCGGTGCGCTTCCCTATATGTACCTTCCCTCCCAGGCCGGCGGACTGGGCCTGAAGACCTGGGAGGAGGGCCTGGTCGGCGCGCTGTTGTGCATCGGCGCAGCAGTCGGCGCGAGCGTCGGCGGTCGCCTCTCTGACAAATACGGGCGTCGCCACAACATCATCATGCTGGCCGTCGTGTTCTTCATCGGCGCCATCGGCTGCACGCTGTCGCTGAATGTGTGGATGCTCTTCGCCTTCCGGCTGGTGCTCGGCTTCGCCGTGGGCGGCGCCTCCGCCACAGTGCCGGTCTTCCTGTCGGAGACCGCGCCACAGAGAATCCGCGGCATCCTGGTCGCGGTTGACCAGTTCATGATCGTCGGCGGCCAGCTGCTGGCCTATTCGATGAACGCCGTGCTGGCGCAGTACCACGGAGGCCCCGAGGCCGTCGTCGCCAATGATCCCTCGGGCACCTATGCCTCGGGCAGCACCCAGGTGTGGGATGTGCTGCAGAACATCGTCGGCCTCACCGTCTCGGGCGGCAACGGCATGACCTGGCGCTACATGCTGGTACTGGCCTCGATTCCCGCCATCGCCCTGTTCTTCGGCATCCGCGCCATGCCTGAGTCAGCCCGCTGGTATGCCTCGCATATGCGCATCCCCGAGGCCATCGGCGCGCTCAAGCGCGTGCGCGAGGAGGGCAAGGACGACGTCGCCCACGAGATCGACGAGATGGTCGAGGTGCATCGCGCCGAGCAGAAGCAGGAGCGCTGGAGTCTCTCGCAGATCTGGTCAACCAAGTGGACCAGACGCCTGCTGCTCGTGGGCATGGGCCTGGGCATCGCAGACCAGCTGACCGGCATCAACACGGCCATGTATTACATGCCGAAGGTGCTGCACGCGGCCGGCTTCTCGATGACCGACTCGATCAGCCTCAATGTGGTCTCCGGCGCGGTCTCGCTGATCGGCTCCGGCGTCGGCTTCTGGTTGATCGCCAAATTCGCCCGGCGACATGTGGGCATCTATCAGTCGGCGATGATCGTCTTCTTCCTCACCTCGTTGGCGGCGGTGTTCTTCTTCTTCATCCAGCCGCATCAGCAGGCTGATGGCACCATCGTCGGCGCCCCGAGCTTCGCCCCGATGCTCGTGCTGATCCTGGTCTGCCTGTTCGTCTTCGCCAAGCAGTCCGGCACGGTCAACTGGGTGCTGTTCGGGGAGATCTTCCCGATGAAGATCCGCGGCACCGCGCTGGGCATCGCCGTGGGCACGCTGTGGATCGCCAATGCGATCGTGGCCTGGGTGTTCCCGATGATGATGAAGGGCTTCGGCGGTGCGCTGACCTACATCATCTTTGCGGCCTTCAATGTGTGCACGCTGTTCTTCTATCTGAAGATCGTGCCCGAGACGAAGTACCACAGCCTCGAGGAGCTCGAGTTGAAGTTCCAGAAGGACTACAGCTGAGTGAGGCACAGTCGGAGCCGGTCGTGGGATCCCCTGGGGTCCTGCGACCGGCTCCCTGCTTTGCAGCTGGTGCCGAGGCGCTTGCAAGGAGGTCTGCGATGAGCACTGGACAGGTGCCGGTGACACGCATCCGCACGACGATAGCGCTGGCCGGCGCGCTCACCGGCGCCGTCTACGGGGGCCTGTGCGCCACAGCGCTGGCCGCGCCTCGCGGGGCCGTGGCGCAGGTGATGACGGTCAGCGGCGCTGCCCTGGCGGGCGTCGTCATCGCCTATCTGAGCGCCCGATTCGTGGGTCGCCGCGCCCAGGGCGTCGCGGCCGCATTGCTGGTTGTTGCGGGTGGCGTGATGACATCGGTGGTCGGTGCTCCCGTTCCACTGGGCGACTCGGACCTGCGAGGCGCCTGGCTCGCCCTGTTGGGCCCTGGGCTGGCCGGTCTCGGCTCCGGGGTGTTGACAATTGTGGCTCCCCTGCTTGCCCGCGAGCTGGCGGCGAACTCGCGCCATCAGGTCGCCGGGAGCACCGGCTTCGGCCTGCCCCTGGGGCTGGGCTCGATACAGCTCGTCGCCGTGGCCGCGGTGGCCGTCGAGGTCCCGATCGAGCGACTCACCTGGCCTGCGGTCAGTGTTCTGGCCCTGGTGGTGGTAGTTCTGCTGGCCATGCTCCCCGAGTCGCCGGTCTGGCTGGCGATCCATCGCACGATGGAGCGCAGCTATGCCTCCATGGTGCGCCTGTTCGGCACTCTCGAAGCCAGCATCGAGTTGGACTGGGTGCTCATGGCCCGCGATATGGCCTCCGAGGAGCGCCGCCTGTGCTGGCGCGATCTCAGTCTGCCCGGGATGAAACGCACCGTCGTCGCAGGGGCAGTGCTGGCAGTGGTCCGCGAGGCACCGCTCGGCCTGGCAGCATTGGTTCTGATACCCGCCGTGGTGAGCGAGCTCGCCACTCGCAGGGCTGCCACCATCGCGCTGCTCATCCTGGGACTGTGCGCCGTGGTGATCGGCGTGGTGACAGCCCTGCGGCATGCCCATGGATTCGGCTTCGCCCGGCTCATCGCAGGTCTTGCGCTGGCACTCGTTGGCCTGGCACTGGCAACGCTGGCGGCCAATCTGTCCGGAGCCGCCGCCCTGAGCCTGGCATTGCACGGAACAATATTCCTCGGCATTGCGCAGTTCGGGCTGGTCACCCCCGCAGCGCGTGGCTCCGTCGAGCCCCTGGTGCCGCCGTGGCTGGTGAGGGCGCACACGACGTCGACCCATGTGCTGGCGGCATTGGCCCGGGCCATCTGCCTCACCGCGCCCGCCGCACTGCTCGCGACTCGTGGACCCCGCGCGACCGCGATGACCGCCACCCTGGTGGAGATCATCGTGCTCATCGCGCTCACCGCCGCCCTTCCCCAGGCCCTGCACCGCACCGCATAAGAGGTACGCAGGGAATCTCTGCGCCCAAGGGACGATCATCCTCGCTCCCGAAAGACCACACCGGCCCGCTGAAAGACCGCACAGAGTCCCTTCTCTCGCCCATCCGCATCCCGTCCCGGAACCGTCCTAGCTGTATGCATGTTTTTGTGTTTATGTCCTGACAATTGATTGATCTCTTGGTACCGTGATCCCACGACGAGGCACCCACTGACGAGTGCCGATCCTCACCAGAGAAAGCCGTGGACATGACCGCCCAGACCCACACCAACTTCGAGATCCCGGCCACGATGCGCGCCGCCGTGCTCCGCGAGCCCGGCGCAGGCCTGAAGGTTGAGACCATCCGCACCCCGCACCCGAAGGAGGGCGAGATCCTGCTCAAGGTCGCCGCCTGCGGCCTGTGCCACTCCGACCTCCATGTGATCAGCGGTGCCATCGCCTTCCCCACCCCGGCCGTGCTCGGCCATGAGGTGGCAGGCACCATCGTCGAGTTGGGGCCCGGCAATGAGTTCACCGGCCTGCAGGTCGGCCAGCAGGCCGCTGGCGCCTTCCTCATGCCGTGCGGCAAGTGCGCCGAGTGCGCACGAGGCCACGATGAGCTCTGCCTCAACTTCTTCACCATGAACCGCCTCAAGGGCGAGCTCTATGACGGCGAGACGCGCCTGTTCACCACCGATGGCCAGCCACTGGCCATGTACTCCATGGGCGGGCTGGCCGAGTACGCGGTGATCCCCGCGACGGCGGTGGCACCGGTGCCCGCCAATATCGACACCGTGCCCTCAGCCATCCTGGGCTGTGCGGCACTCACCGGTTACGGGGCGGTGCGGCGCGGCGCCGACCTGCGCTATGGCGAGACCGTCGCGGTGGTGGCCGTGGGCGGGGTGGGCACCAACATCGTGCAGGTGGCCCACGCGATGGGAGCGCGCCAGGTGATCGCCATCGACGTCTCCGACGAGAAGCTGGCCCCGATGGCCGGTTACGGCGCCACGGCGACCATCAACTCCACCACCCAGGATCCCCGTGAAGAGGTGCTCCGGCTGACCGACGGGCGCGGCGTGGACGTCGCCTTCGAGGCGCTCGGCATCCCCGCCACGTGGCAGACGGCCCTTGACGTGATCGCCGACGGTGGCCGGATGGTGCCGATCGGCCTGGGCGCGGGCGTGCAGACCGCTGGCGTGGAGATCAACCGCACGGTGCGTCGCAGCCAGTCGATCCTTGGCTCCTATGGCGCCCGCACCCGGCAGGATCTGCCAGCGGTGATCGATATGGCCTCGCGCGGGATCATCGATTACAAGGACGTGGTGAGTCGCCGGTTCACCCTGGAACAGGCCAACGAGGGCTATGAGCTGCTGGCCCATGGTGGCATCCAAGGTCGTGGCGTGGTGGACATGTCGCTGTGACACATCGGCGGTGATCTGCGCCGGTGGCCGGGAGAATCAGCCTTGGTCCCTCCCCCCGAGGGGAGGGACGTCAACCTCCTCCTTGGCCCTTTCCGGGAGTCTGCCTTTGGCCCCCTCTCCGTGCGGGGAGGGGGCCTCAGCCGGTCCCTACCGTCACCTCAGTTTTCTCGCTGGCTCCTCCTCCTGCGGGAGTGAGTCTGGGGCATGCGGCGACAGGCTTCTCAGCCGTCGGGCGTGAGGCTTGCCCCCTCCCGCGGAACGGGACCAAAGCTCTGTGCTGGCGGTGGGCTTGCGGCTGCGGCGGACTGCCCCCGCCGGCGAGAGGCAGCCCCCGAAGAAGGCACCGGCCAGAGGCTCTCGCAGCCAGAGTCCTGGGCTCCCGGCGGCGGCACACGTCGTGTGAGAAGACAGAAGAAGCGCCAGTCCCCGATGACCGGCGCTTCTTTCATGGGATCACGTGGGCGTCGTTGACACGCTCTCCCCAGAACGGCTGACGGGCGATGACCCGTCGGCAGTCCCTTGGTGCCTCAGGCCGTCCTCGCGGCAGCGATATTCACTCCGGCGTAGACGCCCACCATGGATGCGGCGACCATGAGCACGCCGCCGCCGGCCAGCAGAAGGGTGTTGGCGGTGAGCACGCCGATGACCATAAGGGCGATCACGGCGATTGCCACGGCGCCCAGCGCCACGGACAGCGTGATCGCATTGACGTCGGCGGTCTCGGCGGAGCGGATGGCAGCCGTGCGACCGGTGGTGGCAGTGGTGGTCAACTGATTCTTCTGAAGTGTGTCGTTCATGTCGACGCCTTTCGGTAAGCAGGCGCGCGAACGCCACATCAGCAGCGCCACGCACGCCAATGTGTGTTTCGGGACTTTGTCACGTCATGTTTAATGACCTGACAATTACCAGTGTAGATGAGAACAGACCGGAACCCAAACGAGGTCGTCCGGGCGCAGTTCGGGGCCACGCCAAGAATCTGGCGTGGCCCCGAACTCACGACCGACCTGTGGCCCATAGGGCCCTTATGTGATCAGTCCTTGTGTGATCAGTCCTTGTGCGTGCCCAGCGAGCCGAGCTCCTTGCAGGCCTCGACCACGCGGTCGGCCATGCCCTGCTCGGCCTTCTTGCCCCACGAGCGCGGATCGTACATCTTCTTGTTGCCCACCTCGCCGTCGATCTTCAGGACACCCTCGTACTGGGTGAACATGTGATCGGCCACGGGACGCGTGAACGCGTACTGCGTGTCAGTGTCGACGTTCATCTTGATCACGCCATAGGACACCGCGTCAGCGATCTCCTGGGGGCTCGAGCCCGATCCGCCGTGGAAGACCAGATCGAAGGGCTTGTCGATGCCGTACTTCTTGCCGCAGGCATCCTGGATCTCCTTGAGAATCTCGGGACGCAGCTTCACATGGCCTGGCTTGTAGGCACCATGAACGTTGCCGAAGGTGAGCGCAGTGATGTAACGCCCCTGCTCGCCGGTGCCCAGGGCCTCCAGCGTGCGCATGCCGTCCTCAACGGTGGTGTACAGCTTGTCGTTGATCTCTCCGGTGACGCCGTCCTCCTCACCACCGACAGCGCCCACCTCGATCTCGAGAATGATGTGCGCCTTCGAGGTGCGGGTGAGCAGCTCCTTGGCGATGTCAAGGTTCTCCCCCAGGTCAATCGCCGAGCCATCCCACATATGCGAGTTGAACAGCGGGTCCTCGCCACGATCGACGCGCTCCTGGCTGATCGCGATGAGGGGGTTCACATAGAGATCAAGCTTCTCTTTCTGACAGTGGTCGGTGTGCAGAGCGATGTTCACCGAATAATGCTTGGCCACCACACGGGCGTATTCGGCAAGGGCCACCGCCCCGGTGACCATATTCTTCACCTTCTGGCCCGAGGCGTACTCGGCGCCGCCGGTGGAGACCTGGATGATCCCATCGGACTCTGCTTCGGCAAAGCCCTGGATTGCCGCATTGAGCGTCTGCGACGAGGTGATGTTGATCGCGGGATAGGCGAAGCCGCCCTTCTTGGCGCGGTCGATCATGTCCGCATAGACATCAGGACTGGCGATAGGCATAGGTGCTTCTTTCTGGCTCGACGCCGTTTCGGTGCGCGTCACTTCGAGGTGAACACGCGGCTGGGGACCTCGCTGTGTGTTTCCAGCACATTCTGTTCGCCCGCCGACGGGCGGCAGGCATCCCTGCAATTCTCTCAGGATCGGGGCCGTTGTGGAAGCCCCAGAGCCAACTCATTTGTTAGAACAAACTGAAATCCCAATAGATTGTCCTCATCGCGTCCCACGGGACGGCTCACCGGTCACCACACCTGCTCGCATCGGCTCATGTCCAGGTGCATCCGGCGTCCCGAATAGGCCCACACACCCGAGTCGATGGTGCCCGGCATCAGCGCCAGCAGAGAAAAGGGCACCGCCCAATAGCTGCCGTCGGCGCGCTCGACGCGCAGTTCAGGGCCCGGAACCGCTCGCGCCGTGACCCCGCGGATGGCCCTCACCTGCGACCAGGGCAGGAACTCCACCTGTTCTGCATGCGTGAGCAGCAGGCCGTCGCGACGCATCAAGAGCGCAGGACCGGTCTGCATGCGTCGCAGGGCCCGGGTGAGATCGTGCCGGTTGATGGCCACCCGCGCCAGCTGCAGCCAGCCGGAGACAAGGGGCCACACCAGGATGAGGATGAGAGCGAGCGCGGTCGGCTTGAGGGCCAGGACCTGAGCCGGATGCACCTCCCATTTGAACACCCTCAGCGCCACATACAGGCAGCCCGCACCGAACAGGGTTCCGATGACCGCGAACACCACGACCCTCGTAGTCGACTTCTTGTAGGCAGCGTGCCGCAGCGCCAGACGATCAGGGCTCAGCTCCACCGCAAAACCCCGATCACGGACTTGGCGCCGCGCCACGGTGACGCCACTCCGGTGCGGGGAGTCAGTCCCCTGCCTCGGGATGATCCCCGTCGGCGCCGCGTCAGCCGCGCTCGTCGGGCGCGCCCGGCCCGCAGGCGACTGGGTGGCCGGCGATTCCATGGCGCTCATCCTATAGACGTCGGCTTTGCGTCAGCTGGCAGTGCTGCGCCCGCCTGCAGTGATGCCTTGTCCACCGCCGTCGTGACGCCCCGGTCCAGCGGGCCGCGGGCATGGGCCAGCGCCCAGTGGTACATCGCGATGGCTGCGGCGGCACCGGCGTTCATCGAGCGGGTCGACCCGTACTGGGTGATCGCCACCAGGCGCTCGCAGGCCGCGGCGAGCTCATCGGTGAGCCCCTGACCCTCGCTGCCGAAGACCAGGCAGCAGCGTTCCGGCAGTTCCGTGGTCTCCAGGCGCACCGAACCGGGGAGGTTATCGACCCCGATCATCGTCAACTCGTGCTCAGCGCAGTAGTCCACCAGCGAGGCGACATCGGGCTGGTGGTGCACATGCAGATAGCGGTCGGTGACCATGGCGCCACGCCGATTCCACCGGTGCCGGCCAAGGATGTGGACCCCGGCCACGTTGAAGGCGTTTCCGGTGCGCACGATCGAGCCGATATTGAAATCGTGTTCCCAGTTCTGGATGGCGATATGCAATGGATGACGTCGGGTGTCAAGGTCCTCGACGATCGCCTCGACCGTCCAATAGCGGTAGCGGTCGAGCACATTGCGATGGTCACCCTCAGCCAACAATTCCGGGTCGAGGCGCGGATCGTCCGGCCAGGGTTGGGGGGCTGGGCCGACGCCCACCGTCGGGGCGGTGGGGTCCACCGGCGGCTTGGCAGTGCCGACGTCCCGGGCCTCGGACAGGGTTGCGTCAGACTGCGGTACGGGTCTGTCAGCTGGGTGATCCACGAGGCCCAACGCTACCCTTGGCGGGTGCTCCCACTGTCTTTGTTGCCCGCGCTGGTGCCCATGCTGCCGAGCTGGATGGACCCCGCGACCATCATCCATGCACTGGGGAATGGGGCCCTCTGGGGCGTCTGCGCGATCCTGTTCATCGAGTGCGCGATCTTCCCGATCCTCCCCGGCGACTCCCTGCTCTTCACGGTCGGCATGTTCATCGCCATGGTGCCGCCGTCGATCACCTTCGGGGAGATGAGCAAGCCCATGGTCTATGTGGTGGCCTGCCTCATCATGACCGTCTTCGCGGTGGGCGGGAACATGGCCGGCTATTACATCGGCAAATTCGTCTCTGGCTGGCTGTTCAAACCCCGCGACGGCTGGGTGGGCAAGATCTTCAGCCAGAAGCACCTGGACGACACCCACAAGTTCTTCGCCCGCTACGGCTCCAAGGCCCTCGTGCTGGGACGCTTCGTACCCTTCGTGCGCACCTTTGTGACGATGGTCGCCGGTGCCGCGGGAATGACCTTCCGCCATTTCATCGTATGGACGGCCGTGGGCGGCGTGCTGTGGGTGTGGGGCGTCACGGCATTGGGATATTTCCTGGGCAATGTGGCCTTCATCGGCGACAACATCGACCTGGTGCTGGTGGCCATCGTGCTCATCTCGGTGATCCCGATGGTGGTCGAATATCTGCTGGAGAAGCGCCGCGGACGCAAGGAAGCGGCTGCTGGCGCCGCGGCCTGATCCCAGGACAGAATCACGCACAAGCCTTCGTGGCTCGGCATCACAACGCTGCCCGTACGCACCCACGTGGTAGGCGGCGATGGTCAAGCGCAATGCCGGACGCCGCAGGCGGCCTAGCTTGTCTGCCCCGGGCCCGCCGCAGTGTCGCCGCGGGAATCATCGGTCGGGCGTGCCTGCGGTTGCTGCGTGCCCTGGTCCTCAGCGCTGGGCTGCGTCGGCGGGGTGACAAGCGGCTGGCCGGGCGCATTCTGACCCAGGGCCGGCTGCGGAGTCGACTGCTGGTTCCCGGGATCCGCCGTGCCGGTCTGCTGACCATCGTGCTGCACACCCGAGCCATAGCCCATCTGCGAGAAGTCCACCTGGGGCACCTCGCGCATCGAGGGATCGTCCACCTGGAAATAGGCGGCCTTGGTGAAGTGGAACATCGAGGCGCTGATGTTTGAGGGGAAGCTCTCCACCTTCGTGTTGTAGTCGCCGACCACCGCGTTGTAATAACGCCGTGAGTTGGCGATGCGGTCCTCGGTGGCCGCGAGCTGATCTGAGAGCTGGCGGAAGCCGGCGTCGGCCTTGAGATCGGGATAGGCCTCGGCCAGGGCGTTGATGCTGCCCAACGCCTGGGTGAGCTGGGCCTCCACCTGGCCGCGCTGGGCGCTCGCCGCCCCGTTGGTATCCATCTGGCGCGCCTGATCGCGCAGGGAGATGATGTCAGCCAGCGTGTTGTGCTCATGGGTGGCATAGCCCTTGACCGACTCCACCAGATTGGGGATCAGGTCGTAACGACGGTTGAGCTCCACATCAACCTGACGCCAAGCCTCCTGCAGCTTATTGCGCAGTCCGACCAGGGAGTTGTAGGGAGCGATGAATATGCCGCCCACGATCGCCAGGAGGACGACGATGATCACGATGATGGCAATCACAGCTTCGCGCCTTTCGTTGAGGAGTCACCGATCCGTCAGCTGAGAGCTCGGCGCCTCGTCAGATATCGAGCCCCGACCCGGTTGAGCCAGTGCGCTTGACGTCCACACTAACGGAGCTGCCCAGACACGAGAACAGCGGCAGTTCACCGGCCGTCGCCCCGGCACGACCGGCCAGCATCTCCCGTGACGGGCTGGGGTATCAGCTAGAGCCCGAGATCCTCGGCGTTGTAGGCATGTCGATAGGCCAATCCCGCCTTGGCCATCGCCTCGGCGACGACGCCTCCGGAGCGATCGACGATGTCGATCACGCCCACCACCGTGGCGCCGGCCTCCTTGAGTGCCTCCACCGCGGTCAGTGCTGAGCCACCGGTGGTGCTGGTGTCCTCCACCACCACAACGCGCCGTCCGGTGATGTCAGGGCCTTCGATGCGCTTGTTGAGCCCATGGGTCTTGGCTTCCTTGCGCACGACGAAGGCGTCCACAGGGGTGCCGGCGGCCGCCGAAGCATGCAGCATCGCCGCGGCCACCGGGTCGGCGCCCATGGTGAGCCCGCCAACGGCCTCAAAGTCCCAGTCCTTGACCAGATCGAGCATCACCCGCCCCACCAGCGGTGCGTCCACGCCCGACAGCGTCACACGGCGCATGTCGATGTAGTACTCGGCTTCCTTGCCGCTGGAGAGCACGACATGCCCGCGCACGACGGCCTCGGTGGCGATGTGTTGACGCAGGGCCTCACGGTCACTGCTGGCTTGATCGGTCATAGCCCTGAGAATATCGACAGTGGACCCGCTGGCGATATCGCAGTCATTGAGCAGGCCGTCTGCCTTCGGTCTGAGCGGGACGACGCCCGCGCGCAGGGATTATTGAACCAACGTGGCGAAGAGCACGGCCCGGTCCGAGGTCGGCACCAGATCTTGATCGGCGGTGATGGTGAGCACCGATTGGGTGGGAACGCGTCCGGCATGTCCGGGCACCGCGTCGAGCACCCAGCTGTCATCGGAATGCACCGTGAGATCGCGGGGCGCCACCTCAACTGAATAGGTGAAGCTTCCCGAACACATCTGCACAGTGATGGCATCGCCCTTGTTGAGCTCCAGAATGCGCTCCAGCGGGGAGCCGTGCGTGATGCGATAGCCGGCCATGGCGAAATTTCCGGCCTGCCCCGGCTGTCCCGTCGAGGTGTACCACCCGACGCCCTGCCCGAGAGCCGACGAGTCGGTGCCCCGGAGGATGGGCTCGCGCACACCGATCGCCTCGATCGTGAGCACACCGATCACGGCATCGGTCTTGCCGGGCTCGGCGCATGACGCCGGAAACGCGGCGAGCGCCTTGTCCCGCGCCTCACGGGCAGAGCCGTTCGTGCCCCATACCTGCCAGGTGATCGTGACCGCCGCCACCAGCACGAGCAGAGTCACGCCGATGACCACGAGCGTGGGCGCCGAGTTGAGGCGCAGACGGCGGTCCTTGGGCATGACTCCAGCCTAGGGCCTGCCGTCGCGGCCACCCTCATGCGAATCATCAGCCGGCGAGGCCGCTCACTCGAAGTGGGTCCGGGCGTCCCGGCTCACCGGGCTGCCCTGTGGCGCCGAGTCGTCGAAGGGTTCCGGCGCGCCGCGCCACCGGGTGAGGTCATCACCGAAGATCCAGCGATAGGGAAAGGCATCGCCACGTCCGCGACTCATCAGCGCGGACATGGGCAGCTCAAGGTGCGCGCACAGAATCACCACATTGCCCATGCGTCGGCCCTTGAACACCGCGGGCTCGGCACATGCCGACATCGCGGAGAAATACCGCGATGCTCCGGCGAGCACCCGATGCGTCCAGGCGAAAGGCGCGGAGTCGGTCACATTGATCGCCAGCAGACCCCCCTCGCGAAGCACCCGGTCGTAGTCGGCAAAGGCCTGCGCCGTGACCAGCTCGCCGGGCACCGACAGGCGGGCGAAAGCGTCCACGATGATCATGTCGGCATAGTCGGCAGGCATCCCCGCCAAGCCGGTGCGTCCATCCTGGGGACGCACCTTGATACCGGACCGCTGGGGCAGTGGCAGCTCGCGGCGCACCTCGTCGGTGAGGCGCACATCGGGCTCGAGCACGATCTGGGGCGAAGTCGGCCTGGTGAAGGCCACATAGCGCGCCAGCGACATGCCGGCTCCGCCCACGTGGATCACCCTTGGGCGCTCCCCCGCAGGCACCCACACATCGATGGCCTCGCTGATGCGCTGCATATAGGGGAACTCGAGATGAGTCGGATCGTTCGGGTCGACAAAGGAATGCTCTACTCCCCCGCCGGCGACCACGAACGCCCCCGGCACGAATTTGTCAGGCTGAACATGCAGGATGTCATGGTCCGATGCTGCGTTCTGGGCGGCCTTGGCGTGCCCGGCCACCTCGCCGACGGCCTCCTGGCGAGCAGCCGCCGCGTGACCCTGGTGCTTATGTGCCATGACCCCATTGTGGCCCGCGCACGGCATCGCGCCCCTCAAGGAGCGTCGGCCAGCGAACAGGAATAGGGTCATAGGACGACAACACAGTCGCCGTCCCCCAACAGCGCCATCCCGACGGTGGGACGGCGCGATCGGTCCCACGAGCCGCAGGAGAACGAATGGCTGACGAATCCACCACGCGCACGTCCGGAGGAATCCGGGAATTGACGCTCCGGGCCGTCATCCTGGGTGGCATCATCACCCTGATCTTCACTGCCGCCAACGTCTACCTCGGCCTGAAGGTTGGCCTCACCTTCGCCACGTCCATCCCGGCGGCCGTGATCTCCATGGCCATCCTGCGGCGCTTCCAGAACCACACCGTGGTTGAGAACAACATCGTTCAGACCATCGCGTCGGCCGCTGGCACCCTGTCAGCCATCATCTTCGTGCTGCCCGGCCTGGTGATGATCGGCTGGTGGACGGGCTTCCCGTACTGGACGACAGCGGCAGTCTGCGCCATCGGCGGAACGCTGGGCGTCATGTACTCCATCCCCCTGCGGCGCGCGCTGGTCACCGGCTCCGACCTGCCCTACCCCGAGGGAGTCGCCGGAGCCGAGGTGCTCAAGGTCGGGGACTCCTCACAGAGTGCCGCATCGCAGCGCAGCGGCCTGCGGGCAATCTTCACCGGGGCGATCGGGGCGGGTGGGTTCTCGCTGCTCGGCGCCCTCAAGGTGGTGGCTACGAAGGTCTCCACCGTGCTCCACGTGGGAAGCGGCGGCACGATCCTGGGCACGAGCCTCTCACTGGCCCTTCTGGGCGTGGGACACCTGGTGGGAATCACGGTTGGCATCGCCATGCTCGTCGGCGTGGCCATCTCATACGGCGTGCTTCTCCCGGCACTCAGTCGCGGCGCCGCGGCACCCCTGGCGACGTCGGTTCCCGACATCTTCGCCACCGACGTTCGGTTCATCGGCGCGGGCACTATCGCCGTGGCCGCCGTGTGGACCCTGCTGAAGATCATCGCTCCGATCGTCTCCGGCATTCGCCAGGCAGTTCGCTCTGCCCGCCAGCGCCGTTCCGGCAAGCAGGTGGACATCACCGAGCACGACATCCCGATCAACATCGTGGCCATCGTGGTGGTGGCGTCCATGGTGCCGATCGGCATGTTGCTGTGGGGATTCACCCGGGGCACGGTGCTTGATGGCAGCGCGGGCAGCCTCATCGCGGTGAGCCTCGTCTTCGTGTTGATCGTCGGACTGATCGTCGCATCAGTCTGCGGATACATGGCCGGCCTGATCGGCGCGTCCAACAGCCCGATCTCCGGCGTCGGCATCCTCGTTGCCATCGCGGCGGCGGTGTTGCTCAGCGCCACCTATGGCCGCCATGACGCCGCACAGGGCACAGCACTGGTCGCCTACACGCTGTTCACCGCGGCCGTGGTGTTCTCGGTGGGCACCATCTCCAATGACAACCTGCAGGACCTGAAGACCGGGCAGCTCGTGGGCGCCACCCCGTGGAAGCAGCAGGTGGCCCTGGTCATCGGCGTGATCTTCGGATCGCTGGTGATTCCGCCGGTGCTCGAGCTCATGCAATCAGCCTTCGGCTTCCTGGGCAGCCCGGGTGCCGGCGACAATGCCCTGGCGGCCCCTCAGGCGGCACTCATCTCGTCGCTGGTGCAGGGAGTCTTCGGCGGCTCGCTCAACTGGGGGCTCATCGGCATGGGCGCGCTGATCGGCGTCGGCGTGATCGTCGTTGACGAAATCCTCGGGCACACCACCGGCAGGCTGCACCTGCCGCCGCTGGCCGTCGGCATGGGCATGTACCTTCCGATCACCCTCACCGTGATGATCCCGGTCGGCGCCATCGTCGGCCGCTTCTTCAACCGATGGGCGCAGCGGCGGGGCACGCATGCCGCCCACATCAAGCGATCCGGCATCCTGCTGGCTACCGGCTTGATCGTCGGCGAGAGCCTGTTCGGCGTGGTCTTCGCGGCGGTGGTGGGGGCCACCGGCAAGGACGAGCCGCTGGCCATCGTCGGCGATGGCTTCGCCCCCTGGGCGACGGCGCTGGGGATCATCGTCTTCGTCGCCTTCTCGGCCTACAGCTATTGGTCCACCGCCCATCGTGCCGCGCGTGACGCCGCCGACACCGACACCACCACATCGGCATAGCGAAGGCGCCTCAAGGTCGTAGACACGGACGAGGCCGCTCCCCCAGGTATTCCCGGGAGGAGCGGCCTCGTTCTGTCAGCGATCAGGCTAGTGCCACTGTTCAGGCGGACACTGCTTTTTAGGCGGACACCGGGTCCTTGCCCTTGACCACCACGCCGTCCCCAGCCTGGTTCATGTCAACGCTCACCTTCTGGTCGTCACTGATGGTGCCGGCCAGCATGGCACGGGCCAGCTGGTCCTCCACCGTGGTCTGGATGAGCCGACGCAGCGGACGGGCGCCGTATACCGGGTCATAGCCGGTGCGGGCCAGCCACTCGCGTGCGGCAGCCGACACATCAATGCTGATGCGACGCTCCGCCAGGCGACGGTTCAGCTTGTCGAGGCTGATGTCGACGATCTTGTCGAGATCCTCGCGACTCAGCTCGTCGAAGAGCACGATCTCATCGAGCCGGTTGAGGAACTCGGGACGGAAGTGGTCCTTGACCACCGCCATCACCTGGTTACGACGCTCCTCGGGCGACATGCTCGGATCGGCCATGAACTGCGAGCCGAGGTTGCTGGTCATGATGAGGATCACATTGCGGAAGTCCACCGTGCGTCCCTGGCCATCGGTCAGGCGTCCATCGTCAAGCACCTGCAACAGGATGTTGAACACATCGGGGTGGGCCTTCTCGATCTCGTCGAGCAGCACCACCGAGTACGGACGACGCCGCACGGCCTCGGTCAGCTGGCCACCCTCCTCGTAGCCGACATAGCCCGGAGGGGCACCAACCAGGCGCGAGACGGAGTGCTTCTCCATGTACTCGCTCATGTCGATGCGCACCATCGCGGTTTCGTCGTCGAACAGGAAGTCGGCCAATGCCTTGGCCAGCTCGGTCTTTCCGACGCCGGTGGGGCCCAGGAACATGAACGAGCCGGTCGGACGATTCGGGTCGGAGATGCCGGCGCGCGAACGACGCACCGCATCCGAAACCGCCTTGACGGCGTCACGCTGACCCACCAGACGCTGACCGATGCGGTTCTCCATGTCGAGCAGCTTCTCGCTCTCGCCCTCCAGCATCTTGCCCACCGGCACGCCGGTCCACGCCGAGACCACCTCGGCGATGTCGTCGCTGGTGACCTCCTCGGAGACCATCGACTTGCCCTGCGAGTCCTCCTCGGCCGCAGACGCCTCATCGAGCTGCTTGTTGAGCTCAGGGATCTCGCCGTAGAGAATCTCACTGGCCTTGGCCAGATCGCCGTCACGGGTGTGCTTGTCGGCCTCGGTGCGCAGTGCGTCAATGCGCGTCTTCAGCTCACCAACCTTGTTGAGGCCCTCCTTCTCGGCGTCCCACCGGGCCTCAAGCCCACGCAGCTGTTCCTTGGCATCGGCGAGATCGGAGTTGATCCGGGCCAGACGTGCCTTGGAACCGGGGTCCTCCTCCTTCTCGACGGCGAACTGCTCCATGGTCAGGCGGTCCACCTGACGGCGCAGGGTGTCGATCTCCTCGGGACTCGAGTCGATCTCCATGCGCAGGCGGCTGGCGGCCTCGTCGACCAGGTCAATGGCCTTGTCAGGAAGCTGACGGCCAGTGATATAGCGGTGCGACAGCTGCGCTGCGGCGACCAGCGCGGAGTCGGTGATGCGCACCTTGTGGTGGGCCTCATAGCGCTCGCGCAGCCCACGCAGGATGGCCACCGTGTCCTCCACGGACGGCTCACCGACATAGACCTGCTGGAAACGACGCTCCAGGGCTGGGTCCTTCTCGATGTGCTCGCGGTATTCGTCCAAGGTGGTCGCGCCGATCAGGCGCAACTCGCCACGCGCCAACAGCGGCTTCAACATATTCGAGGCGTCCATCGACCCCTCGGAGGCACCGGCACCCACGACAGTGTGCAACTCATCAATGAAGGTGATGATCTGGCCCTCGGCGCTCTTGATCTCATTGAGCACGGCCTTGAGGCGTTCCTCGAATTCGCCACGGTATTTTGCCCCGGCGACCATTGACGCCAGGTCGAGTGACACCAACCGGCGCCCCTTCAGCGAGTCGGGCACATCGCCCTTGACGATGCGCTGCGCCAGGCCCTCGACGACGGCGGTCTTGCCGACGCCGGCCTCGCCGATCAGCACCGGGTTGTTCTTGGTGCGACGGCTCAGCACCTGTGCCACGCGACGGATCTCGGAGTCGCGGCCGATCACCGGGTCGAGCTTGCCGTCCTTGGCGCGCTGCGTGAGGTCGATCGAGTATTTGTCGAGTGCGGACTCGCCGCCCTCGGACTCGGCACTGGTGATGCGCTTGTCCCCGCGAGCCTCATCGAAGGCCTTCTCCAGGTTCTCGCTGGTCACCCCATTGGCCGCAAGGATCGTCTTTGCGTCAGAGTCGACCTCAGCCAGGGCGATGAGCAGATGCTCTGTGCTCACGAACTGGTCACCAAGCTTGTCAGCATCGGTTTCGGCGCTGGCCAGCACCCTTGCGAAGGAGCCCGAAAGCTGGGGCTGCGCCACCGAGGAGCCCGAGCTGGCGGGCAGCTTGTCGATAGCCGCCTCGGCGGCAGCGTCGATGCGGGCCGAGTCGGCGTTCACCGCCTTGAGCAGCGGCGCGACGGAGTTCTCGGGAACCATGAGCATCGCATGCAATAGATGCGAGGGCTCAGCGGTCGGGTTGCCCTTGGTGAGGGCAAGGCGCACCGCCGCCGTCACGGCATCGCGGCTCATCGTCGTCAATTTTTCTGTGTCCATGTGTCCTTCTTCGGATCGTGCCCCGGTGGGACGCCGACCCTCATGTTGAGGGCCTCAGCCCTAATTGAGTCCACCTGACTCAACTTTAACGCGGTTCGCGTTATTCCGAAGGAGGGAACACCGGACACATGAAAACCGCAGGACGAGCGGCCTGATTCACCGGTCTGATTCAGCGGCCTGATTCACCGCGCCGCCTCGGGTGAGGTTCCTGGAGCCGCTTGTCCTGAAGAGCTTACGGACGGCGCCGCCTCCAGGAACCGCACCCTCTAGACAGAGTTGATTCTTTGGCTACTCATGAACTTTCCGTTTGCACCGTCAAGCCTGCACCACTGTCGTCTGGACCGGCCGCCCAGAAACAGTGATGCGCCCGAGACCCGGAGGCCATCGGACGCATCACTTGGGTTGTATCCGCTCAGGTGATACTCAGACGAGCTCGTTGATGATGATCGTCTCCTCGCGACCGGGGCCCACCCCGATACCGCTGATCCGGCAATGCACGCGATCCTCAAGGAAGTGCACATAGTCCTTGCAGTTCGACGGCAGCTCGTCGAAGCTGCGGGCCTTCGAGATGTCCTCGCGCCAGCCCGGCAGATATTCATAGACGGGCTGGGCCTTGGCCAGCGCCACCTCGGTCATCGGCCAGACATCGGTGCGTTCACCATCGACCTCATAGCCGGTGCACACCGGAATCTTCTCCCAGCCGGTGAGCACATCGAGCTTGGTGAGGAAGATGTCGGTGAAGCCATTGATCTTGGCCGACTCCTCCACCACGAGCGCGTCGAACCAGCCGCAGCGACGGGGACGCCCGGTCGTGGCCCCGAATTCGCCACCGTCGGCGCGCAGCTTCTCACCGTCAGCGTCGAAGAGCTCGGTGGGGAAGGGCCCCTCCCCCACGCGGGTGGTGTAAGCCTTGGCGATGCCGATCACCCGGTCGATCTTGGTGGGCCCCACTCCGGTGCCGGTCAGCGCGCCACCCACGGTGGGGTTCGAGCTGGTGACATAGGGATAGGTGCCATGGTCAATGTCCAGGTGATGGGCCTGGGCGCCCTCGAAGAGCACCACCTTGTCGGCGTCGAGCTCGTCATTGAGCAGGCGGCCGGTGTCGATGATGTGGGGACGCAGCGCCTCGGCATGGGCGAGTAGCTCGTCAACCACCTCATCGGGCTCGATCGGCCGACGGTTGTAGATCTTGACCAGCAGCTGATTCTTCTGGTCGAGGCTGGCCACCACCTTCTCGCGCAGGGAATCGGGCGAGAGCAGATCCTGAAGGCGCAGGCCGATGCGGTTCACCTTGTCGGAATAGGCCGGGCCGATGCCGCGACCAGTGGTGCCGATCTTGCGGGAGCCGGCGAAGCGCTCGATCACACGGTCGAGCGTGCGGTGGTATGAGGTGATGATGTGTGCATTGGCGCTGAGCAGCGGATGTGCCACGTGAACATTGCGCTTGGCCAGCTCGTCAAGCTCCTCGGCGAGCACATCGAGGTCGACGACGACGCCGTTACCGATAACACAGGTGCAGTTCTTGTTGAGGATTCCCGACGGCAGCAGGTGCAACACGAACTTGTCGCCATTGGCCACCACGGTGTGTCCCGCATTGTTACCGCCGGAATAACGGACGCAGTAGTCGACCTGCTCGCCGATCTGGTCCGTCGCCTTGCCCTTGCCCTCGTCGCCCCACTGGGCGCCGACCACGACGATGCCTGGCATGAATCCCCTCATTTCGGGTCGCTGCCCACGGCTGTTGACGGGGGCAGAGAACAAGCCCGTTGCGAATGGCAAGCGGGCTCTTACGAAGAGAGTCTAACGGCTCGGGTGTCGATCGGCCCTCGGTGGCCGAGTCCGTCCACTGCGTGACTGCTCGTCGCGGCTGAGACGCCAGCGGCGCACCAGGACGGATCCGGCAATGAGAGCGCAGCCGATCACCACGATCGCCGAGACCACCAGGGTGGCGTTTCCCTCACGGGTCAGGGCATTGATCAGCTGGCTTATCCCGAGCCCGAGAAGGACCCCGACGATGGCGCCCTGGATCAGTGTCGTCGTCCGACTACGCATGTCTCGTCCACCCTCCGTCTGCCGTCTCCTCCAATAGAGCCAAGCTACCGGATGGGGACGCCCGACAACCGGCCTCGCAATAGAAAGGGGCCGCCCACCGCCGCGATGACGATGGCCGGCCCCATGGTGACGACATCAGGGCACTGATGGCGACGACTGGAGAATCAGTCGCCCAGGTTGTAGGGCAGACCGACCGGCTGACCCGAGAGATTCACCAGAATATTCTTCGTCTGCTGATAGGCATCCAGGATCATCTTGTGCGTCTCGCGCCCGATCCCGGAGTTCTTGTAGCCGCCGAAGGGGGCTCCCGCCGGGAAGGCGTTGTACTGGTTCACCCAGATGCGTCCGGTGCGCACCCGCGTCGCCACCCGGATCGCGCGCTCCAGGCTCTTGGAGAAGACGCCGCCGCCCAGACCATAGATCGAGTCATTGGCCATGCGCACCACGTCGTCCTCATCCTTGAAGGGGATCACCACGCCCACCGGCCCGAAGATCTCTTCGCGAGCGACCCGCATGTCGTTGTCACCCACCAGCAGTGTGGGCTCCATGAAGACGCCCTTGCCCAGATCGCCGGTGGTCACGCGCTGACCACCGACCGCCAGACTGGCGCCCTCCTGCTTGCCCAGGTCGACATAGTCAAGGATCTTGTCGAGCTGCTGCTCATTGATCTGGGCGCCCATCTGAGTGCTCGGATCCAGCGGATCGCCGATCTTCACGTGCTCGAACGACGTGGTGAGCCGGGTCATGAAATCATCCATCACCGACTGCTGCACGAAGATGCGCGAGCCTGCCGAGCAGACCTGGCCCTGATTGAACAGGATGCCCATCTCCACGCCGTTGAGGGCGACATCGGGGTCGGCGTCGTCGAAGAAGACCGAAGCGGACTTTCCACCGAGCTCAAGGGTCGCCGGGATGATCTTCTCGGCAGCGGCCATGGCGATCTTGCGTCCCACCTCCGTGGAGCCGGTGAAGGCGAGCTTGTCGACGTCGGCATGCTGCAGATATTCACCGGACTTGCCGCCCGATCCGGTGATCACATTGAACACGCCGCTGGGCAGGATGCCGGCCTCGTCGATGAGCCTCGCCAACTCGAGTACCGACAGCGAGGTGGCGCTCGACGGCTTGAAGACCACCGTGTTGCCCGAGACCAGGGCCGGTGCAAGCTTCCACGCGGCCATCAGGAAGGGGAAGTTCCAGGGCACGATCTGCCCGATCACACCCAACGGCTCGCGCAGGATGATGTTGAGCGTGTTCTGGTCGATCATCGTTGCCGCACCCTCGTCGGCGCGCATGACACCGGCGAAATAGCGGAAGTGATCCACCGACAAAGGGATATCGGCATTGCTCGTCTCGCGAATCGGCTTGCCGTTATCCATGGACTCGACGGTCGCCAGAAAATCGAGATTGTCCTGGATCAGATCCGCGATGTCGAGCAGGGCCTGTGAGCGTGCCTGCACCGGAGTCTCGGCCCAACCGAGAAATGCGGCCCTGGCGGCTCGCACGGCGTCGTCGACGTCACTCTTCGTGGCATCGGGAATGCTGGCCAGGGCGCTGCCATTGGCCGGGTTGAAGGCATTGATGACGGCGCCGTCAGACGCCTGGCGCCACTCGCCGCCGATGTACATGCCATAGGCGTCGGGTAGCTGATAGTTGCCTGTCATGATGATCTCCCTCGTTGGAGTCCGGCCCACCCGGGCCGGTGTGATGGGGTGACGGCCATGAGGCCGCGTGCGATCTGAGCCCGGGGCGTCAGATCGGTGATGATCGGGTATCGGGGATGGATCGCCGGGGCGATCCGCAGATTCCACTATGACCACGACAGGGATTAGCCCAGTGGAATCGGCCGCATCTTCGCGGCAGCACGCCGACATGCTCCGGTGCCGTCCCCCGGGTGATTCTGCGGCGAATCAGCGTCCAGTCGCCCCGACATCGCGGGAGCAGGACCGGACCATGGCCGGACGGTGTGCCCACAGCACATCCCATAGAGTTTGAATGCAAGATTAACGCGCAGACACAAGCGCCCCGCTGTGTCATCCGGCATGCACAAGGAGACGTCAATGCGGATCATCGCCGACGTGGACACCGGCATTGACGACGCCCTGGCGCTCATCGCCCTGGTTGCCAATGTCAACGCCGAGCTGGTGGCGGTGACGACCACCACCGGGAACACCACCTCTGAGCTGGCGGCCCGCAACTCCGCTGCGGTGCTGGCCCTTCTCGAGCGAGCCGATGTTCCGATTCAGATCGGCAGCTCCCGCCCCCTCGAGATGCCGGTGGCCACCACACCGGAGACACACGGCGAGTTCGGGCTTGGCTATTCCGCTCTGCCCTCGCGGATCACCCGGACCTTCGCCGCCCGGGGAATCGAAGACCTGTGGCTCCCTGAGCTACGAGCCCATCCCGGCGAGACGACTGTGCTGGTGACCGGCCCGTTGACGAATCTGGCGACTGCGTTGCGGATTGAGCCGCGCCTGCCCGAGCTGGCCAAACGGGTGGTGATCATGGGTGGCGCCTTCAACTACCCGGGCAACACCACGCCCTGCGCCGAGTGGAATGCGTGGTGCGACCCTCATGCCGCACATGAGGTCTACTCCTCCTTCGAGGGCCTTCCCGACGAGCGGCTACCCATCGTGGCCGGACTGAATGTCACCGAGACCGTCGAGTTCACGGCGGCAGATCTGGACACCCTGGCGATCGGCGTTGGAGCGCGCCCACCACATCTGTCCGCACGCACGGCCCGCGATCTCGGCCCGGCCGACACCGGCGTCCCCCTGGTTGACCTGATCACCGACGCCCTGCGCTTCTACTTCGAGTTCCACGCCGACCACGGCTACGGCTATCTCGCCCAGGTGCACGATCTGTTGGCGGCCCAGATCGCGCTGGGCGAGGTGCAGCCCACGATGAGCGCCCAATGGGTGGGCGTCGAGAGGGAGTCGCCGTTGACGCGCGGCATGACGGTGGCTGATTTCCGCCAGCTCCTGCATCGCTGCGCCAATGCTCGCGTGGTGACCGCCGTGGACGGACGCGCCAGCGTGGATGCCTTCAAGGCCTCAGCCGCTCGCCTGATCTAGGCTCCGGGCGGCCAATGCCGCCTGATAGCTCGGCTCGTGTGCCTTGATCACCCGGATCACGCGCGCGGTCACCGGCATGAGCAGATATTGCAGGGCCACCTTGTAGACGAAGCCCACCACGGTGTAGTTCGCCCATTGGCCCCATGTGGTCAGCCCGATCACTGGGGCCGCGATGGTGCAGAAGAGAATGGTGTCGATCAGCTCACCAAGTCCGGTCGAGCTGGCCAGACGCGCATAGAGGCCCTTCTCCTGATGGCGGCGCTTGCCCAGCCACATGATCACTGAGTTGACGCTCTGTCCTCCGGCAAAGCCGACCATCCCGGCGAGAACCACCTGCCATACCGGCCCCAGCGCCAGCTCAAGCGCGGACTGTTTGGCATTCGAATAGTCGTCACCCAGACCGGGCAGCACGATGATGATCCAATAGATGCCGGCGCTCACCGCGTTGACGATAAAGCCCATGATGATGGCCCGCCGCGCGGCCACCGGACCGTAGATCTCGGTGATGGCGTCGCCCAGGATGTAGCTGAACGGGAAGATGAAGAAGGCGCCGTCGGTGATGATCGGGCCGAACTGCACCCCCTTCGATGCCCCGATGCCCGAGAGCACGATCACCACGCACATGATCGCCAGCATGAAGGGGAAGATCGATGAGCCCAGCTGGGCATAGACGGGTCGGCGATGGAGGGAACGGCCCGCGGCCTCGTCACCAGTGGAAGGATTCACGGCGAAGAGTGTAGGCGTCTGACAGACCGGTAACCGTGCGCGACCGCCACCGCAGCGATCACCCCACGGGTTCCCGAATCCCCGAAGCCGGTCGCGGAGCAACGCGGGACAATGGCTCCATGCCAGCCACGGGGAAACAACGCTATTGCCGGGTGAGCACGCCCCTGGGTGACATGGTCGCGGTCGCAGCAGCTGGTGCTTGCGGCGAGCGGCTCCCCGACGGACTGCGGGCGTTGTTCTTCGGCGACCCGGGCGAAGACCCGAGCACCGAGCATCTGGGCTCTCCCGCGGAGGTCGGCGCCGATCCCCTCCTGAGGAGCGTGGAGCTCCAGCTGGACGAGTTCTTCACCGGAGCACGCACCGAGTTCTCGGTGCCCTTGCTGCCCCTCGGCTCCGACTTCGAGCAACGCGTCTGGCGCTCGGTCTGCCATATTCCCTATGGCGAGACCGCCAGCTACGGCGCGGTCGCCGCCGAGATGGGCAATCCGGGGCTGGCTCGCGCGGTGGCCCGCGCCCTCGCGCACAGCCCGATCTCAATCATCGTGCCCTGCCACCGGGTTGTCCGCGCTGATGGCGGCCTGTCCGGGCGTCATCGCGATGTGGATCGACGTCGATCGATGATCGCCCTTGAGGCCGAGACGCTCCACGGGTTGCGCTAGTTGTCGGCGACGACGGACTGATTGGACGTCGCTGCCTGCCCGAGCACAGTATTCGTCCCGACGTCAGCCCTGCATTCGTCCCGACGTCAATCCTGCGATGGCAGCCAGCCCGATGGCCAGGTGCACAGGTCCATCCCCGGGCCCTCCGCCCGGCCACGAGCACATCGCCGGACGAACCGATTGCGGCGATCACACATTCTGCCCCGGGGGTCTACACCCGACGCGCCATGCGGTCTTCATAGAACCGCGATATGGCTGGGATAAAAGCTCGATATGGGCGAGCCATCATGGATGATGCGAGGGGATCGGATCAGTCCTGGGCGCACCGAATTCGGCGCTGCGAAGCGCAGCGCAGGAGATCAGGGGCAGGACGCTCACCCGTGTCCTTGGCCCAGAACCGGACCAGCGGGACGCAAGCCACTGGGCGGCCACATCTCCTCACAGAGAGGTCTGACTTGATGATGAGGGCGACACGACGCACGGTGTTGGCTGGTTCGGTGGCGGCCGCGGGAAGCCTCGTGCTGGCCGCATGTTCACCACATGCCTCGTCCAGCGGCCCCTCCACCGCTTTCCCAACCCCCTCAGCGCTCACCCCCAGCCCGGGCCAGAATGTAATCTCCAAGACCATCACCGCCTCGGCCTTCACCGCCGATCTCGGCGGCGTCACGGTGAACACCTGGGGCTATGGGCAGAGCCTGCCCGGCCCCGAACTGCGCGCCAAGGCCGGCGACCTGCTGCGGATCACGCTTGACAACCAACTACCCGATCTCACCACCATCCACTGGCATGGCATCGCCCTGCGCAACGCAGCCGATGGCGTACCCGGACTCACCCAGCAGGCCGTTCCGCAGGGCAACAAATTTCTCTATGAGTTCGTCGCCCCCGATCCCGGAACCTATTTCTTCCACTCCCACCAGGGCGTGCAACTCGATCGGGGCCTCTACGCACCCCTGATCATCGACGACCCGGCAGAGCCCGGCGGCTACGACGCCGAGTGGGTCGTCACCCTGGACGACTGGATTGACGGCACGGGCCGCACTCCCGACGAGGTCTTCGCCGAGCTCAAGGCAGACGACGATTCGCCCTCGTCAGGCCGGTCGGGAATGGGCGGCATGAACGGGATGGGCGGCATGGGCGGATCCAGTGGCTCCATGATGGGCGATTCACCCTTCGGCTCCGTGGGCGATGTGAGCTATCCGTACTATCTGATCAACGGTGCCGTTCCCAGCTCACCCACGACCTTCACCGCCAAGCCTGGTCAACGGGTGCGGATCCGTCTGATCAATGCCGCCTCCGACACCCTGTTCAAGGTGTCATTGGGCGGGCACACGCTGAGCGTCACACACAGCGACGGCTATCCCGTGCAGAGCTTCGACACCAAGGCCATCTACATCGGCATGGGCGAACGCTACGACGTGGTGGTGACACTGGACGATGGAGTATTCCCGCTGGTTGCCCAGGCCTTTGGCAAGCAGGGTCAGGCATTGGCGCTGGTCCGCACCGGAGGTGGCGCAGCCCCGGGTGCCGACGTTCATCCGGCCGAGCTCGACGCCACCGGCACCCAGGCAGGTGATCTGACGCCCGCCGACTCGGCGCGTCTGCCTGCCCACAACGCCGATGCCCACGCCGAGGTGAGGCTCGCCGGCACGATGAGCCCCTATGTGTGGACGATCAACGGTGCGGTCTTCGGCAAGAACAAGCCAATCGAGGTACCCGGGGGCCAACGAGTGCAGCTTGATGTGTCCAACCACTCCATGATGAGCCATCCGCTGCACCTGCACGGCCACAGCTTCGCCTTGCCCAATGGGGTGCGCAAGGACACCGTGGTGGTCCCTCCCATGACCTCCACGGCCCTGCAGCTGCAGACCGACAACCCGGGAGCGTGGGCGATGCATTGTCACAATATTTACCACGCCGAAGCCGGAATGATGGTCGCCCTGAAATATCGCTGAGCGCGCAAACGCCACCACGCTGTACCCGGCCGCCAGAAACACAATCCGTCAGGATCTCTCAGCTATATGTGAAACTATTGTGATCCGCCAGCAGTCGCGCCCTACTGTAATTGTGTGTCAAACGACGCCTCTATTGATTAATTGAGAACAACTAATCAATAGGGACCACACTGCCACCACCCCGAGGCCTGTCCAGCCAGCGACAGACCACCGCAGCGCACCAACAGAATCCGGTTCTGGTCGGGATGGGCGATTCTCCGCCCCCTCCCCAGCCTGCGGCAGGTCCGGACGCACTCGGAGGCAGCACAATGTACGAAAACGGAACGAACCCAACCGTCGCCACAGGCGCGGCATCAGCCCTCGCGCTGAGCACCGGGACCTGGATCGGAATCGCGGTGGGCATTGTCTTACTGATCGTCATCGCGATCTGCATCGGAATACAAGTGTCGCGGCGTGCGGTGCGCCGGTCCGGCGGCGACGCGCAGTGAAGCGACGCACAGTGAAGAAGTCATCCGCCCTCTACTGGGTGATCCTCATTGCCTGGGCGACCCTCTTCGGGTTTGCCGTGGCGACCGCAATCCCTGCGCTGACCAGTGAATTCCACCGTCAGCCCTTCTCCGGAGCCCTTGAACTGGGAACTCTGTTGTTCATCGGCTACTTCTGGCTCAATGGCATCAAGGATGTCCTCTACACCGCGTGGTACTACCTCGTGATGCGACGCCGCACTCCCACCCCACCTCACCGCAGCCCCAGCCCCCTGGAGCCGAGGGTGGTACTGGTCTATTGCACTCGCAATGACTTCAACGCGGGATCCCTGCTCGCCAGCATGCAGCAGCACTATTCAAATGTGCGATCAGTGATACTCGACGACTCGAACGACCCCGAATACCTAACAATGATAGATATCTTCGCCGCGACCCATGACGTCGAAGTAGTCCGCCGTGCCAATCACATTGGCTTCAAGGCCGGTAACCTCAACAATTATCTCGTTGGTGCCGACTACGACTATTTCGTTATCCTGGACAGTGACGAGATCATTCCACCGAACTTCGTCAATCGGATGCTCGACTACTTCGCAGCCGATCCCTGCGTGGGCATTGTGCAGGCCACCCATGTGGCAACCCGCAATGTCACCGCCTTCCAGAAGAAGTTCTCCATCGGGGTCAACTCGCACTGGCCGGTGTACCAGGCGGTGAAGAACCGCTATGGGTATATGTCCCTGCTCGGGCACGGAGCCATGGTCAGCAAACAGGCCTTCGACGCCGCCGGGGGCTTCCCCCTGATGGTCGCCGAGGACCTGTGCTTCTCGCTGGCTACCCGTGAACACGGCTACGCGACCGTCTTCGCCATCGACGTGGTCTGCCAGGAGGAATTCCCCGTGGACTATCTGGCCTTCCGTAAGCGTCACAGCAAGTGGACGCAGGGGAATATGGAGTTCATCCGCAAGAACACACGACCGATCCTGACCTCGCGCCAACTGCACTGGTACGAGAAGCTCGACATCGTGCTGTTCACCTATGCCCTGCCGCTGACGGCCGTCTTCTCGCTGTTCGTGGTGGTCAATGTGGTGGTGCTGCCGGCGTTGGGGGCCTCGTTCATGTTCCCCCTGTGGATGCTCGTGCCCACTGTGGCCTTCTTGCTCGCCCCGATGGCCAACGATGTGATCTATCACTGGTCTGTGATGCGCCATAGCTCGCTGCTCAGCTATTCGGGTGGTTCGATGATGCTCTACGGGTCGATGTTCTTCACCAGCCTGAGGTCGTCATTGACGTCGATGTTCGGCAACTCGGTTTTCCTGGTGACGCCCAAGGACTCCACGGCCATCAGCTTCCGTGAGGCCCTGCGCTCAACTCGGGCCGAGCTCATCTTCGCTGCCGCGCTCGCACTCATCTCACTGGTCTTCACCCGGTCGGTCTTCCCCGTCTTCCTCCTGGTGCTGCCGGCCATGGTCGCGCCATATCTGATGGTGCGCCATCAGCCCAAGCGATCGGGACTTCCCGCCCGACGACAGGAGCTGCCCACATCCGACGAACAACAGGTGCCGGCCTCCTGAACGCGCGGGGAGAGGGCCTGACCCAGAGTCGGCGCCGGACATGTCCGGCCTTCTCTCTCCCCTCGCGTGTTCGCGGCTGATCAGGAAGCCTGCACAGACCAAGCGCCATGCGCACATAACAAGCAGGCGCACATAACGAGTGAGGGTCCGGTGAACACTCACCGGACCCTCACTCGTCTGTCGGGGTGACAGGATTTGAACCTGCGACCTCTTCGTCCCGAACGAAGCGCGCTACCAAGCTGCGCCACACCCCGAAGCTGCCAGCAGCGCTCGAGACCTCGGAGCACAGCTGTAAAGCCGTCGATCAGTCTAACCCCAAGACCTCCGCGGCCACCAATTCCGATCGACCATCGATACCGCCCACGAAGAGGTCAATCCCTTGTGTCGGAGGCCACCAGGGTCAGTAGCGCCGCCTCCGGTCGGCAGAAAAGCCGGTAGGGAGCATAGGGCGAGGTGCCCATGCCGGCCGACACATACAGCCAGCTGGCACCGCCGTCATGGTGCCATCGGCTCAGTCCCTTGGCGTGGTCGGGGCCGATATCGCAATTGGTGACGATCGGACGCCCCGTGGGCAGGCAAACCTGCCCGCCGTGGGTGTGCCCGGCCATGATGAGCGGCAGACCATCGTCGACCATCGCATTGAGCACCCGCTGATAGGGCGCGTGGGTGACGCCGAGCACGATATCCGCATCGCCATCCGGTGGTCCGGCGACCTTGTCGTAGTGGTCGAGCCCGATGTGGGCATCACCGGTGCCACGCAGCTGTATTCGTCGATCGGCGACGCGCAGCGTGGTCTGGGCGTCGTCCAAGTAGACCCATCCCCGCGAGGAGAGCTCGTCGCGCAGCTGCTGGGTGGGCAAAGTACCGGCCGAGGCGTCAGGACCGGAGCGCTCGTGCTCGCCGGTGGCGCGCCGCACAAGATAGCCGAGCGGATTACGGAAATATGGCTTCACGAAATCGTTCGATCCGAAGACGAATACCCCCGGCAGTTGAAGCAGCTCCCCCAGGGCGGCCACCATCGGACCGATGGCGCTGGCCTGGCTGACATGATCGCCGGTGCTCACCACCAGGTCGGGTGCCAGCTCGTTCAGCGACGAGAGGAAGCGCAGTGCATCGTCCTGGCGGGCCAGCAGGTGCAGATCGGAGATGTGCAGCACCCGGATCGGAGCGCTGCCGGGCGCCAGAACCGGGATCCGGTGGCGCCGGATGAGAAAAGCGTGGGCTTCCAGCAGCCCGCCGGCCAGCATGGACGCGCCAAAGCCGGCTCCGGTGGCCACCAGGGATCTCACCATTGAACCGGAGCGTGAACCTGGGCGGTCCGGCGAGCCTGGGCGATCTGGGATTGAGCTGCGTGTCATGAACGTCCTGTGTAGGCGGGCGGCATTGTTCCGCTGGGTGGCGTGTAGGGAGTGAACTGGGTGGCCTGGGTCTTCGGCAGCTGGGCGGCCATCATGGCCTTCCAGATACCGCCCGACTCGGTGGTCGAGTTGCCCGAGAGCACCGTGCCGCCGCCGGTGCGCAATCCGGTGAGGGTCTGCTGGCGGCCGGTCCAGTAGGTGTTGCCGGGATCAACCGAGATCATGGCGACGCCCTCAAGCTCTGGGGTATAGGCATTGAACCAGACGGCCGACTCGGTCTCGGTGCTGCCCGCCGTACCGGTCTTGCCCGCTTGATCGTAATTTCCCGGCACTTTGCTGGCCACACCGGTCCCGCCGGTCTTCAGCACCTGTTGCATCACGAGGTTGACGCCGTCAGCGACCGTGGGGTCGATCACCTGCTTGCAGTTGCCCGAGGGCACCGCGAGGCTGTTGCCGTCGGCGGTCTTGGCCGAGGCCAGGATCACCGGATCGCAGTGAACTCCGCGGTTCGCGAAGGTGGCATAGGCCTCGGCCATCGAGATGGGGGTCACATTGAGGGCGCCCAGCGTGAACGACGGGATGTTCTGATAGCTCTCCATGGACGTGCTCGAGTCGGCCAACTGCATCCCCACCGTCTCGGCCATCTTGATCGACGAGCAGATGCCGGCGTCGCGCTCAAGGGCCACGAAATAGTTGTTCACCGATGCGGCCATGCCCGTGAGCATGTTCATATTTCCGGTCTTCCACGAGTTGGAGACGGTCCAGCCATTGCCGTCACCCGATTTGAAGACGAAGTCACCGCTGCAGTTCTTGAAGGTGGTACCTTCCCAGTTCTTCGTGGCCGGGGCGTTGTAATAGGTCTGTGCGGGGATGAATCCCTGGGCGATGGCGGCGGCCGCCACGAAGGCCTTGAAGGTCGAGCCCGCCTGATAACCCTCGGCGCCGCCCATGTCCTGACCGACCGCATAGTTGTAATAGGTCTCACCGGCGTCAGTGTTGTTGCCCATCACCGGCTTGCTCTGCGCCATCGCCTTGATCAGGCCGGTCTTCGGATCGGTCATCACGGCCACCGAGACCACCGGATCGGTGGGCTTGACCAGGGCGGTGATGGCATTCTGCGCTGCGTCCTGGGCGTCAGGTTCAACCACTGTCTGGATCTTGAGCCCGCCGCGGTACAGGGCTCGCTTGCGCGCATCGCGATCGGAGCCCAGCGAGCTCATGGAATCGGAGAGCAGCACATTCTCGGTGTACTGGCAGATGAACGGGTATTTCGAGGAGGCGCAGCCCGAATAGTTCTCGGTGACCTTCGTCTGGTCGAAGCCCGTGTTCTTGGCGGTCTGCACCTGATCAGAGGTCAGCTGCGGCAGTCCGGAGAACCAGGTGCCCTCCTGATCCCATTTGAGCATCTGCTCAAGCACCACATTGCGCCGGGCGATGGCGGCATCGGGGTGGTTCACGGGGTCGGTGTCGCTGGGGCTCTGCACCAGTCCGGCCAGCATCGCCGACTGTTCCAGGTTGAGGTCCTTGGCGTCGACTCCGAAATAATGCTTCGCGGCAGCCTGCACGCCATAGGCACCATCGCCGTAATAGGCGATGTTCAGATAGTTCTCCAGGATCGTGTCCTTGGCGGCCTTGAGACTGCCCTTCTGTTTGGTCAACTCCTGCTCCAGGGCCACCGAATAGCGCATCTCAAGGATCTTGCGGCTCAACGTGGGAGCTTGGGCCTCGGCCTCGGCCTGGGTGTCGCCGTTATCCTGGGCGATCTGGATGCGCACCTGCTTGACATACTGCTGGGTGAGCGTCGATCCACCGCCGCTGCTTCCCGCCACCTGGCCGAGCGCCGCACGCAGGATGCCCTGGGCATCGACGGCACCATGTTCATAGAAGCGATGGTCCTCGATGGCCATCTGCGCCTTCTGCATCTCCGGGGAGATCTGATCAAGCGTCACCGGCTCACGATTCTGGTCGAAGAAACTGGCCAGCACATCGCCGTTGGCGAGCAGGATCTGGGAGTTCTCCGCTTGATGCGGAATCGTCAACTGGGTGGTCACATTCTTCAAACTGCTCGATGCTGAGCCCGCCGCATCGCTTGCCAGCGCCGCGAAGGGGATGCCCATGCCGGCGATGAATACGCCGCAGGTGACAGCAAGCACAGCCAAGATCACGAATGAATACAGCCGCGAATCGCCGTGCCGAGAAGTCATGGTTGCCAGCCTAACTGCCAACCGGGACAATGGGCTCGTTGCGTCAGCTGTGAGCCGCCCTCAGCCGGGACGCGGATGGGCACCGTTGCGATCCGCATATCCTCCCGACGAGGGCCGCACAAAGGGGATTCACTGATGAAATTCCCGGGTGTATTTTGAGCGAACCAGGTATCGCGCGAGAAGGGGGGCGCCCGATGGCTGTCACCGATGTCGAAGACTGGCCACTGCAGGCAAGATGCCGAGGTATGAATGATGCGCTGTTCCCGGAGGGTCGGGACCAGAAGCGAGCGAAAACCGTATGTATGGGATGCCCTGTTCGGGCCCAGTGCCTGGCCGAGGCGCTCGACCATCGAATCGAATGGGGAGTGTGGGGAGGGATGACTGAGCGGGAGCGTCGACAGCTTCTGCGCCAGCGTCCCGAGGTCAAGTCGTGGGCAGCGGTGCTCACGAGACGATCGGAAGCGCAGTCTGGACGCATGCCAGCATCCGCCCACCCAGCACAGCGACGTTTCGCCGTGCCATTAGAGACCATCGACACACCGCGCCAGGGCGCGAGAGAGGGAATCCATGAGCAGTGAGGTCGCAGCACAGGACGGCGAGCCCAAGAAATGGGAATATCTCACCGCCCCAATTCTCAGTCACGTCAGCCAACAGATTCTGAACAACTTCGGCCAAGACGGCTGGGAACTGGTGCAGGTGGTGCCCGGCGCCAACGCCGAGTCACTGGTGGGATATTTCAAGCGAGAGGCACGACCATGAGCAAGCCCAGTGAAAAGCTGGCGGAGCTCGGGGTGACGCTGCCGCCGGTGGCCACACCCGTCGGCTCCTATGTGCCGGCCATGAGGGTCGGCAATCTGGTGTACACCTCGGGCCAGCTTCCGCTCAGCCAGGGGCGACTCGCCACCGGTCTGGTGGGCGGGGCCATCGATCAGAAGGCCGCGACCGCTGCCGCTCGCACCGCGTGTCTCAATGCCCTGGCGGCGGTGGCCGATATCGCCGGCGGCGTTGATGCCATCACCGGGATCGTCCGGGTCGTGGTCTTCGTCGCCAGCTCCGACGGCTTCACCGAACAGGCCGCTGTCGCGAATGGCGCCTCAGATCTGCTCGCCGAGATCTTCGACGAGCAGGGCCGCCATGTGCGCAGCGCGGTGGGCGTCGCAGTATTGCCCAAGAACGCCTGCGTTGAGGTGGAGCTGGTCGCCAGCCTGTGACCAAACGATGACACACCATGAAATGGTCCCGGGCGCGGGACCGATGTCCTCGCACTCCCTGTCGGCCGGATCTGATCCGGCCGACAGGGCGGAGGAAGTCTTCCGGATCCTGCGGGAGAACTATCCCGATGCCCGCTGCGCGCTGACCTTCCACAATCCTTTCGAACTGCTCGTGGCCACCGTCCTGTCGGCCCAGACCACCGACAAGGGCGTCAACAAGGTGACCCCGATTCTGTTCAAGCGCTATCCCGATGCCGCCGCTCTGGGGGCGGCGGCGCTGCCAGAGGTGGAGCAGATCATTCGTCCCACCGGCTTCTTCCACAACAAGGCGACCGCGATCGTCGGCATCGGTCAGGCGCTCGTCGAGAACTTCGACGGGGTCGTGCCCCAGCAGATCGATCAGCTGACCTCGCTGCCGGGGGTCGGTCGCAAGACGGCCCAGGTGGTGCGAGGACATGCCTTCGGGATCCCGGGGGTGACCACTGACACCCATGTGCTGCGGGTGAGCAAGCGGTTGGGCTTCACCTCCTCGACAAAGCCGCTCAAGGTCGAGCAGGATGTGTCGGCTCTGTTCGACGAATCACAATGGACGCGTCTGTCAGACACCCTGATCTTCCATGGACGTGCCCGCTGCCACGCCAAGAAGGCGGCCTGTGGAGCATGCCCGGTGGCTGATCTGTGCCCCAGCTTCGGCATCGGGCCGACGGACCCTGATGAGGCCGCCAAGCTCGTGCGTGAGCCGTGACCATGCGCCGGCTCGTGCCGCTCACCGGGTCACTCACCAAGCCCCCTGGAGACCCCGGATGCCGAGCCCAGGCCGTCGCGACATGAGCCAGGACTCCCTGTCCAGCGCGGGCCACATGGCCGTCAGCACGTGCCCACCCCCAGAGAAAGAGATCATGACCGCCCAGCCGACAACCCCACCCACGGTTCCCAGCTCGCTGGCGCCGCTTCAGGCCGCTTTGGCCGATCCGGACCCACGCCTGCTTGGCCAGGGCCAGCGCCCACAGCCGGGCGACAGCCGTTCCTCCGTACTCATCCTGCTGTCCGACGAGCCCGATCCCACCGTTCTGTTCACCGTGCGGGCCCGCAATCTGCGGCATCACTCCGGACAGATCTCCTTCCCCGGCGGTCATGCCGAGGCCTTCGACGACGATCTGATCGACACCGCGCTGCGGGAAACCCGCGAGGAGGTGGGCCTGGACCGCGCCGAGGTGCACATTCTGGGCACGCTGCCCCAGGCTGAGATCCCGGTGAGCCGGTCCATCGTCGCACCGGTCGTCGGATGGTGGCGTCCGAACAATGATCTGGTGGCCAGCCCCACCGAGGTCGCCGACATCCTGCGCTGGCCGGTCAGCACATTGGCCGACCCCTCCCACCGCGTCAACGCGCAGCTGGGGCCCGATGCGTTCATCGGCCCAGCCTGGGAGTTCGGGGAGCTCTTCCTGTGGGGCTTCACCGCCCTACTCACCGACACCATGCTGAGGCTGGGCGGCTGGGAACAGCCGTGGGATCACGGCCGCATCGTGCCGGTGCCGCCGCGCTTCCGCTCCGATCTTCGCTCCCCGGACACCGACTGACTCCGGCCGGAGCGGAAGCGGCACGGTCTGACGGCTCGTGCCGGAATGACAGTTCGGCACGTTCTGTCAGCCGTTCTGCGACCTGACAGCTATTGCCCGACCAGAAATACTGGACTTCACGGGAGGCATGATGACTCGAATCGACGTCTGGCTGTGGAGCGTGCGGCTGTTCAAGACCCGTTCAATGGCCACGCAGGCGGTCAAGGGCGGGCATATCCGTTACAACGATGCTCCCGTCAAGCCCTCGCAACAGGTGAGCCCGGGTGACATCATCACCGTTCGTCGCCCTGGCTGGGATCGTCGTTTCGAGGTGCTGACGTTGCTGAACAAGCGCGTGGGAGCCAAGGTGGCCGTCACCGCCTACCGCGATCTGTCCCCCGCCAAACCAGCCTGGCTGTCGGTGCCGGTCGCGCGGCGCGATCCAGGCACCGGCAGACCCACCAAAAAGGAACGCCGGGAGATCGAACGGCTTCGCGGGTACTGAGTCATCTCCCGGCTCGACGACATGCCGGCGAACGAGGACCGCCGTGGTCGGCAGACACTGAACGACGCAGCAAGCGAACACGGAATCGGTCGACGCGCACCGACCATGACCACAGGACACCCGCTGAACTGAGCAGGACGCAGTCCGGACGGGCTCCCGCCGTCCCATCCGCCTCGAATCCTCGAGCCTTCAGTGGTCAGCCCCTCAGCAGCGTGGCCGCCCTCGCCCTCGCCGTGACTGCATCGGGTGCCGCCACAGCCGCCTCGGCTGCCTGGCGGCACTGTTCGATCGTCACATCGGCGAGCTGCACGCCGACTGCCGGCAGAGCCGTGGCGGCCATTGACAGCGAGGTGATGCCCAGACCGGCCAGCACGCAGGCAAGCAACGGATCGGCGGCGGCCTCCCCGCAGACGCCCACCGGCTTGTGCCGAGTGAGGCCGGCATGCCCGGCCATCTGGATGAGTGAGAGCACCGCAGGCTGCCAGGGGTCGTTGAGCTCGACCAGCTTTGACGAGAGTCGGTCGGAGGCCATCGCATATTGGGTGAGGTCATTCGTGCCGATGCTGAAGAACTCCACCTCGGCCAGCACCTGATCGGCCTTGAGCGCCACGGCCGGCACCTCCACCATCACGCCCGGCCACAGCCCACGGTCCCGACATTTCGCGGCAAAGGCCCGCGCCTCGCCGACCGTGGCCACCATCGGCGCCATCACCCAGACATCCACGTCCATGCCCTTGCTCGCCTCAGCGATCGCGTCGAGTTGATGGGCGAGCAGATCGGGATTGTCCTTGGCCAGCCTCAAGCCGCGCACACCGAGCGCGGGGTTGGCCTCGGCGTCGAAGTTTGCGAAGGCGAGCGGCTTGTCCGAACCGGCGTCCAGCGTGCGGATCACCACATGGGTGTGCCCACCACGCCCCGCATAGGGTTCAAGCACCGAGCGGTAGATCTCAGCCTGCTCGGCCACCGTGGGCTCCTCGCCGGCGCTGAGGAAGGCGAGCTCGGTACGGAACAGCCCGATACCCTCGGACTGTCCGGTGGCGGCCTTCGCAGCGGCAGTGCCATCGCCCACATTGGCCAGGAGCTGGACGCCATAGCCGTCGCTCGTGCGCCCCGGGCCGCGCCATTCGCGTACTCGATTGAAATAGGCATCGGACTCGGCGACGGCGGCACGCGCCTGATCGGGATCAGGATTGGCGACGACGGTGCCTGCCGATCCGTCAACCAGCACCGTCGTGTCGTTCTTGATCTCCCGCAGGGCGACGCCCGTCCCCACGATGCAGGGAATCCCCAGCTGCCGGGCGATGATCGCGGTGTGACTGGTCTTGCCGCCCTCCTCGGTGACCAACCCGACCGTGAGCTCGGGATCGAGACCGGCGGTGTCAGCAGGCGCGAGATCCTCGGCAAAGAGCACGATGGGGTGATCCGGCGCCGGCACGCCCGGAGCCGGCTCGCCCCGCAGCTCGGCCACCAGGCGATCACGGATATCGCGCAGATCGGTGGTGCGCTCGGCATAGAGCCCGCCGAGTCGGTTGAACTGAGCGATGAGATTATCGGTGGCCTGGACCACGGCCCATTCGGCGGAGTCCCCATGGTGGATGAGTTTCTTGACAGCCCGCGTCAGGCCGCGGTCAGCGACCAGCTGGGCGGTGGCGCTGAGCACCTCCTGGGCATGCCCGGTGGTGTGCTCGGCCTTGTCAAGAAGCCCGTTCTGCACGGCGACCACCGCGTCGGCGAAGGAGTTGACGGCACCCTCCTGCTGATCGTCGGCGATCGTGCCACCGGTGGGCAGTTGAGGGCGCGGCTGCACCCGGCTGACAGGGGCATAGGCCACCCCGGCGACGACGCCGGTGCCGGTGACCACGAGCGGTTCGGTTGTCGACATGGACATGGTCTCTCCGTCTCAACGCTGAATGATTGATTCACCAGTGTGGCACTGCCCCGTCCCGTCCGAACTGACTGTGACAAATCCGCATGCACAGTGACGAAAGAACCGTTCATGAGGGCATGGATGTGTGAGTATTGGTGTGCACGGAGCCCCATGATGAGGCTCTGCCGGGGCCTCATCGCCCCGGTTCCATTCACGCCCGGGGCAAGCCCCTCGTGGCAGAGACGAGGAGAAGAATATGGCCAGCAAGCAAGCAGTCGTCGGCTCCGCAATCGGTCTGCACGCACGTCCCGCCGCACTCATCGCCGACAAGGCCGGCGACTACGACGATGACATTCTGCTGTCCAAGGTGGGTAGCGATGAGGAGCCGGTTGACGCGGCATCCCCACTGATGATCATGACTCTGGGAGCCAAGAAGGGCGACACGGTGACCATCGAGTCAGATGACGCCGATGCCGTGGACGAGATCGCCGCCCTCATCGAGTCAGACCTCGACAAGGAGTAATCGCAAGCACCACCTTCGGGGCCCTCGATCGTTGGTTATTGGGCTCGACCCTGAGTGCGGCATGGTGATAACGCCTTGATCTTGATACCCCCCGGGGGTATATATCGAGTGAGGAGTTTTCATGAGTGAGTCGTCACATACAGCAGTTTGGCCCCCCAACAGCTCAAGCACGGTCTACACCTGCCCGATGCATCCCGAAGTCCGTGAGGACGCACCCGGACAATGCCCCATCTGCGGCATGAACCTGGTGCCCGCCGACGAGGCCGACGGCGCGTCAGATGGTCATGCCCCTAGGGATATGACGCATCACGCCGACTCGACGATGGACCACGGCTCGGCCGACGCGCCGGTTGGCGCAGCGCACCACGCCGCCATGCATGACCTGCATCACGCCGACGCACAGCCTCAGCAGGCGGATGCCACCGGCGTCACCTGGTACACCTGCCCGATGCACCCCGAGGTGAGAGTCGATCACCCGGGCGCCTGCCCCATCTGCGGCATGGCGTTGGAACCAGTGGTGGCCACTGCCAACGCCCAGACCAACCCCGAGCTCACCGATATGCGCCGCCGCTTCTGGGCGGGCGTTGTGATCACCGTGCCAATCCTGGTGCTGTCGATGATCCGACCGCTCTTCGGCGGTTTCATGTCCGCCGTCGACGATCAGCTCGCTTCCTGGATTGAGCTCGTGCTTGCCACCCCAGTGGTGCTGTGGGCCGGTTGGCCCTTCTTCGTGCGTGGGGCCATCTCCTGGCGCACGGGCAAGCTCAATATGTTCACGCTGATCTCAATGGGCACCGGCGTCGCCTATCTCTATTCGCTGGTCGCGACGATCGCCCCGGGCGTCTTCCCCGACACAATGCGCACCGCCCAGGGCACTGTGGAGCCCTACTTCGAGGCAGCCGCGATGATCACCGTGCTCGTGCTCCTGGGTCAGGTGATCGAGCTCGGCGCTCGGGCGCGCACCTCCGGGTCCATCCGTGCGCTACTCGACCTGGCCCCCAAGAAGGCCCGTCTGGTGATGCCCGACGGCAGCGAGCATGAGGTGGCCGTTGACACCCTGCAGGTTGGCGACCTTGTGCGGGTGCACCCCGGCGAGAAGGTGCCGGTCGATGGCCTGGTCACCGATGGCGCCTCCCATATCGATGAGTCGATGGTCACCGGTGAGCCCATGCCGGTTGCCCGTCACGTGGGCGACCGCGTGATCGGCGGCACCCTCAACACACAGGGCAGCCTGGTGGTCAAGGCTGACAAGCTCGGCCACGACTCGGTGCTTTCGGGCATCATCGCCCTGGTCTCCAGCGCCCAGCGTTCCCGTGCCCCCATCCAAGGGCTCGTCGACAAAGTGGCTGCCTGGTTCGTGCCGATCGTGCTCGGGCTGGCCGTGGTGGCCTTCATCGTGTGGATGTTCGTCGGGCCTGTGCCCAGGCTGCCGCATGCGATCGTCGTGGCCGTCTCGGTCCTCATCATCGCCTGCCCCTGCGCGCTGGGCCTGGCGACGCCCATGGCCGTGATGGTGGGTGTGGGACGCGCTGCCACCGCCGGCGTGCTCATCCGCGACGCCGAGGCGTTGGAGGAGCTGTCCAAGGTGAACACCCTTGTGCTCGACAAGACCGGCACCCTCACCATGGGTCACCCCACGGTGACACAGGTGGAAACCGTTGCCGGGCGCGATGAGTCAGAGGTTCTGCGTCTGGCGGCCGGCGCCGAGAAGGGGTCCGAGCATCCCCTGGCACGCGCCGTGCTCGAGGCCGCCACGGCCCGCAAGTTGACCGTTCCCGATGTTTCCGACTTCCACGCCACCAGCGGCGCGGGCATCAATGGCACCGTCGAGGGCCACCATGTGTGCATCGGCAACGAGGAGCATGCTCGCCCCAGCAAGGAGCTCACCGCGGCCGCAGCCAGCCTGCGAACGCGCGGTGCGACTGCCGTGTTCGTGAGTGTTGACGACGAGCCTGCCGCCGTGCTGGCCATCGAAGACCCGCTCAAGCCGACCAGCCGCAAGGCCCTGGCCGCCCTGGCGGACGCCGGTGTGCATCCAGTGATGGTCACCGGGGACGCCGAGGCGACCGCCCGCGCGGTGGCCGATCAGCTGGGCATCGACGAGGTGCATGCCGCAGTCATGCCTGACGGCAAGGTCGCGGTGATCAACCAGCTCAAGGCATCCGGGGGCGTGGTGGCGATGGCGGGCGACGGCATCAACGACGCCCCGGCGCTGGCTGCCGCCGATGTCGGCATCGCCATGGGAGGCGGCACCGATGTGGCCATCGAGAGCGCTGGCATCACATTGATCGGTGGCGATCTCGACGGCATTGTGCGTGCCTGCCATATCTCGAATGCCACGATGCGCACGATCCGGCAGAATCTGCTGTTCGCGCTGGTCTACAACACAGCGGGCATCCCCCTGGCCGCGGGTGTGCTCTATCCGGCATTCGGTTGGCTGCTGTCGCCGATGTTCGCCGGCGCCGCCATGGCGCTGAGCTCGGTGAGCGTGATCGGGAACTCGCTGCGGCTGCGCACGGTCAAGCTCTGAGAAAGCCCGCAGCGCGAGCTGCCCCGGGAGTTCGTGCCGAGAGGTGGTTGTGATGATCCGCCCCACCGGGCCCTCGTTCCGGTGGGGCGGATCATCGTCGGTGGGCGATCGTCGACGACCGGGCAGAGCGTGACCAGCCTGGCCGTGTCGAGTGACATGATGGGCGGGCCCATCTTCGTCCAGCGAAAGCCTCGCCATGACTGCCTCGACGCCTGACCCGGCAACCGCTCCGCCACTGGCCGGCGGCTGGCGCCGAGACCTGCGAATCGCCGGCCTCTGGTGGCTGATCTCACGAGCGGTCTATCTGCTCGCCGCATTGGTGCTCGGCTGGACCGGCCATGCCACCCCGCGCCAGGTGGGTCTGCCCTGGCCTGTCGACGCTTACCAGCGCTTCGATGCCGGGCATCTGATGCGGATCGCCTCCGAGGGATATTTCGCCTTCGACAGCGGCCATCCCGCCTATGACGAGGCCTTCTTCCCCGGCTACCCCATGCTCACGAGAGCGCTCGCCTCGATCTGGGGCGGTTGGCATCCGCCGCTGGCCGCCGCGGTCGTCGCCGGGACGATCGTCGCATGGCTCGCCGCCCTGGCGGCCGGGGTGCTGCTCGTGCGTATCGCCCGAGAGTTCTTGACCGGTCATGTGCGCCCCCACGCCGCGGCAGGAGCCTTCCTACTAGGGCCCTATTCGGTATTCCTCATGACCCCCTATACCGAGGGCCTGTTCACCCTGTGTGCTCTGGCCTGTTGGTATCTGGCCATGCACCGACGATGGAATTGGGCGCTCGTCGCCGCAGCCGCAGCCGGAATCGTCCGCGTCAACGGGGTCTTCCTGCTTCCCATGCTTCTCGTCATGATCCTCAGTCAGGGCTGGCCGCATCCGAATCGCTCCTGGTGGCGAGTCCTCTCCCTGGCGCTGCCGCTGGCCGCACCGCTGGGCTATCTGGGCTATCTGTGGGCGAGCACTGGCGACCCGCTGTATTGGTTGCACGTCCAGGAACAGGGTTGGGGACGCGGATCGGCACCCATCTGGCAGGTGGTGATCAACAGCATCGAGCACATCTTCTCTGCGCAGTGGTACATCGGCTATCAACAGGTGCTGGAGTTCGTCTTCCTGGCGATCTTCCTTGCCACCCTGTGGTGGTGCTGGCGTCTGCGCCGCTATGACTGGCTCGTCTTCGTGGCCATCACCCTGGTGAGCCTGTGCCGGGGACCAGTCTTCCTCTCGCTGCCCCGCAACGGTCTGGACTGCTTTCCCGTGATGCTCGCCATGGCCGCCGCCTTCAGCACCACCCACCGGTGGCGACGCTGGTCGGCGATCACTGCCAGCGCCGCGGTCGCAGCCGTGAACACATTCACTCTGCTGCGTGACTATTGGACCGGCTGACGCCCCACGCTGACAATTGGACCGCTCGGTGCCCCACGCAATCGATCGATCTGGGTGGTCACCGGCGTCCATCGCCAGGCCCCGCTGCCCGCGGAGTAGACAACCCGCCATCGGCCCATCTGACGCCACCCACACGACCGGCGTCGGCAACGCCAGTGCGGTCAGTCATCGTCCTTGGGAGAGGCTGAGCCCTCATCGCTGACCGCAGGTTGGCTCGGCACCACGGCCACCAACACTGGCCGCTGCACCCCGGCCTCCTGCGCCTCTGCGGGTGTGACGAATGCGATTCCACCCAGTCCGATGGCGGCAGCTGCACCCAATGCCACCAGACGACGACGCCACGACGGTCCGCCCGCCGAAACCTTCTGCCGTTCATCTCTCGTGTCCATGCCATGACGATCCTGCGCCCCTCTGTGCGTCTGCTGTGAGGGCTGTTCAGCAACAATATGACTTCAGATGTCACCCCCTCCCCGGTCGGCGTCCAGGGGCATCCCGCCCCAGCGCCGGGGAGGGAACAAGCCTTCGATCACGAAAGGCCGGCCATCCCCGACGTGGGGGAAGCCGGTTCCACAGGAGAGTCCCAGCCCCAGAAGGCCGAGGGCGAGCGGGAGCATGGCCCCGCAGCGAGCACTCGCTAGAGTCGAAGCACGCCCCGAAGACCAGAAGGACAGCCATGGCAGTCGATCCCGCCTCTCCCAGTGGGGACCCCGCAGACGGGAGCATGGATCATGACGCCACAGCGCCGACGCCGGCAGATCATCCGCGACCCACGATGGTGCGCGATGGGTGGTCTCTGCTCGAGGGGCATGTGGGCTTCGCCTTCGACGACGCCGATGAGGGGCTGGGACAGTCCTGGTTCACCGCTTCCCTCGACGCCGATGGCCCTTTCGACCGCACGATCCGCCTCCCCTTCCCACCCGAGTCACGAGCCTCGGGAATCGGCGACACCGGTTTCCATCCCGTCGTCTGGTATCGCCTTCGCGTCGATGCCGCACTCCTCACGAGCCTCGGGCACGCCCCCGGCCGTCGTCTCCTGCTTCATTTCGGGGCGGTGGACCATGACGCGATCGTCTGGGTAGACGGCGTCGAGGCCGGCAGCCACGAGGGCGGACAGAGCGCCTTCACCGTGGACATCACCGACTGTCTGAGCGCGGCTGACGAGCATGGGATCGTGGTGAGGGCACACGACGATCCCACCGATCGAACGCAGCCACGCGGCAAGCAGGACTGGCAGCTTCGTCCCCACGACATCTGGTACGAGCGTTCCACCGGAATCTGGCGTCCGGTCTGGTTGGAATCGGTGCCCGAGGTGCACATCAGCCAGCTCAGCTGGCAGGTCTCGCTGCATGAGGGGTGGGCCACCGCGCTGGTGGAGCTCAACCGTGATCCTCGACGGCCGATCCAGATGAGCGTGACCATCAGCGCGGGCGCCAAGCCCATCGCCACAACCCGTGCGACGCTCAAAGACAGGGCTGGGCGCGTCCGGGTGTCCATTCCCCACGCCCGGCGCTGGGCCTGGGCACCGGACAATCCCCAGCTGCTCGACGCCACCATCGTCCTCGGCGACGACCAGGTGAGCAGCTATGTGGGTCTGCGAGATGTCAGCACCCACGCCGGTGGACTGGCGATCAACGGACGCCCGATATATCTGCGCCAGGTATTGGAGCAGTGTTACTGGCCCGAAAGCCTCTACACACCACCCGATGTGGCGGCGCTTGACCGCGAGCTCACGCTGGTGAGCGAGCTCGGCTTCAACGCGCTGCGCGTGCACCAACAGACCCCCGATCCACGCCTGCTGTGGCGGGCCGACCGGGCCGGTCTCCTGGTCTTCGCCGAGATCGGCAATGCCATGGATTATTCGCCGCGCGCGGCACGTCGTCTGCGCAAGGAGTGGAGCGACACGGTCATGACTGCGCGCAGCCATCCGAGCATCGTCTGCTGGGTGCCCATCAACGAGTCATGGGGAGTGCCCGGCATCGCCCATGACGCCGAGCAGGCGGCCTTCGCCGCCGCCATGGCGGCCCTCACCCGTCACCTGGACCCGACCCGGCCCGCGCTGTCCAATGACGGCTGGCAGCATGTGGATTCCGATCTGATCACGATCCACGACTACGAATCGCGCGCCATCGTGATGCGTGGTCGTTATCGACGGCGGGCGGTGGCGCGGCTGCGCACTCCCGGCGAGGTGGGCCCCGCATCTCGGTTCATCGTGATCGGGGACCACCAACGCGCGAATGTCGCGGTCCTGCTCGACGAATGCGGTGGCGTGAGCTTCGCGCCGGGCTCGCACTCCCGGCCTGGGGGCTGGGGCTATTCATCGGTGCGCTCGGCCCGGGCCTTCCGCAGGCGTCTCGGGGCGCTGGTCTCCGCGATCCGTGACAGCGATGTCCTGGGCGGCTTCTGCTGGACGCAATTGACTGACACCGCGCAGGAGACCAACGGCCTGTGCGACGAGCAGCGACGTCCGAAGCTCGCCCCTGAGCAGTTCCGGGAGATCTTCGGACCACGGTGATAGTGCCGATTTCTGACCAAGAGCTAGCCTCGAAGACTGGAATTGGCCGCGTCCGGCCCCTGGGCCTGCTGCCGGGCCACCGCGAACTGGAGGAAACACCATGGCGACGCTGACAGTCACCGAAGAGAACTTCACCGAGATCGTCGATAACAACCAGATCGTCCTGTTGGATTTCTGGGCGTCGTGGTGCGGCCCCTGCATGCAGTTCGGCCCAATCTATGAGAAGGCCAGCGAAAAATACCCCAATATCGTCTTCGGCAAGATCGACACTGAAGATCAGCAGGCGCTGGCCGGTGCCGCCAACATCACCTCGATCCCCACTCTGCTGGCCCTGAAGGACCAGACCATCGTCTTCGTCCAGGCCGGAGCACTCCCGGCGGCTGCTCTCGACGAGCTCATCGAGCAGATCGAGGCGCTTGATGTGAAGGCCGCCTTGGCTGCCGAAGAAGCCCAGCAGCAGCCCTCCGATGGCGGCTCAGCCACTGAAAACCCTCATCCCGACGTTGAGGCGAACTCTGCCTCACGGTGACCCAGAGGTGCGCATTGACCGCCGTTCACTGGCACAATCGGCACGTGAGCGTGCGGTTCGATGCCCGCTCACGCACAGTGCTCGGACCCCCTGCCATGACCCCGTCCGTGGGGGACGACAGGCCTTGAGCACTAGGATCGTGCACTGATGACAGGATGGGAGGGCACACGTGGGGCTGTTCGACAGACTCGAAAAGAAGCTTGAGAGCGCCGTCAACGGTGTGTTCGCGCGAGCTTTCAAGGGTGATGTGCAACCCGTTGAGATCGCCTCACGCCTGCAGCGCGAGCTGGACTCCGAGGCGAAGCTGCTCTCCCGGGACAAACGACTCGTACCCAATGACTTTCAGGTGCATCTGTCCACCCACGACTATGACCGGTTGGCACCCTATTCACGCACGCTGAACGCCGAGATCGTTCCCGATCTGCGCGAGCATGCCTCTGATCGAGGCTATGTCTTCGATGGCCCCATCCATATCGAATATGTCCTCGATGACTCCCTGCCCACTGGCCGTTTTGAGGTGACCAGCGCTTCGGTGGCGACGGTCGCCGAGAACGGCGGAGCCGCCTCGTCCACGATGATCCGTCAGGCGCCCCTGGTGCTTGAGGTCAATGGCGTACGTCATCCCCTGATGCCCCCGGGCTTCACCATCGGGCGTGGCACCGAGGCCGATCTGAGGATCAACGACCCGGGTGTCTCGCGTCGGCACGCACGCATCAATGTCGCAGAGAACGCCGATGGCGAGCTCCTCATCAGCATCGACGATCTTGGCTCCACCAACGGGATCATCGTCAACGGGCAACGCGTCACGCACAGCCCGCTGGCTGATGGCAGCCGCATCGAGATGGGCTCGACCCGGATGCTCGTCCACTCGCCCGTGGGGACCTGATCTTGACCGGCATCCTGTTGGCCGCCATCAAAGTGGCCTATCTCCTGCTGATGTGGCTGTTCATCCTGTTCGTGGCCAACACCATCCGCGGTGATCTCATCGGACGTACCGTCTCCGGCGCTGGGACGATCGCCACCGGCCTGCGGGACGCCGCGCGGGGACGACGTATGCGCCCCAAGAGGCGTGAGCTACAGCATCTGGCCGTGATTGCAGGAAATCAGACCGGCACCCGCGTCGAATTGCCCGGGGCCCTCCTGCTGGGACGCGCCACCGACTCGGGTTTCGACATCGACGATGACTACGCGTCCAGCCATCACGCACGTCTCTATCCCCAGGACGACGGCACCTGGGTGATCGAAGACCTTCAGTCGACCAATGGCACCTATGTGAATGGCTCGCGCATCACCGAGCCCACTTTGGTGGGAGCCAAAGACGTGATTCGCATCGGACGCACCCAGCTCAAGCTGGAGCGCTGAGCGTGACTGATCCAGCTCATCCCGCTCACCGCGATGTGCCCGACCACGACTCGGGGCCCGAGGTGCGCCAGCATTCCCACGAAGCCCAGGGCTCGTCCCTGAGCCTCGACACGCGCGCCCACTCCGAGACCGGTCCGGTGCGGGGCAACAACCAGGACTCGGCCTATGTCTCGGCCACCATGCTTGCGGTGGCCGACGGCATGGGCGGCGCTGCCGCCGGCGACCTGGCCAGCTCGGTGGCCATCGCCGAGCTGCGCAGAGCCGACGGACATCGTCCGCGCGGCGAGATGCTCGAGGTGCTGGCCGGCGCAATGAACCGCGCGAACGACAAGCTGGCCGATCTCATCGCCTCGAACCACCAGCTCGACGGCATGGGCACCACCGTCTGCGGCGCGATGTTCAGCCAGGACACGCTTCAGATGGTGCATATCGGCGACTCCCGCGCCTATCTGTTGCGCGATGGGGAGCTGGCCCGCCTGACCCACGACGATTCCTGGGTGCAATCCCTGGTTGACGACGGCAAGATTTCTGAGGCTGAGGCCGCTGTGCACCCGCACCGCTCCCTGCTGCTCAAGGTACTCAACGGGCAGCCCACCCATGATCCGGATTATCCGGTGCTCGCCCTGCGGCGCGGCGATCGGCTGTTGTTCTGCTCCGATGGTCTGTGCGGGCTTGTCGACGATCAACATCTTCGCGAGATGATGCTCGGCACGAGTCTGGACCAGGCGAGAAAATCACTCGTTGACGCCGCCCACGCCGCTGGAGGCTATGACAACATCACGCTGGTCCTCAGCGATGTGGTGGCCTTTGACCCGACGCTCGCGGCGATGGAGCCCGAGACCCTTGGCGCAGCGGCGAAGGTCGACATCCCCCGGGTGGCTCCGGCTGAGGTCAGTGCCACTAATGATGTGACCGCGGTCTCGCCCGCCGTCAAACCCTCCGGCCCGTCCGCCAGCACCGGCGCCCATGCCGATCGTCTCATCGACGCTGAAGCCGCCGAGCGCGAGCGCTATGCCCCGATGACCCGCCAGCGACGCCGCCGGTGGCCATGGATCACGGCCATCGCCGTGGCTCTCGTGCTTATCGGCGGTGGACTTTTCGGGGCCTATCACTATGTGACGACGCAGTTCTATATCGCCCCCTCGGGTGGCCAGGTGGCCATTTACAAGGGGCTGCCCGATTCAGTGCTCGGGGTACGTCTGGGCTCGCTGGTTGAGCAGCGCTCCACACAGATCTCCGATCTGCCCAGTTATTACGCCGAGCAGGTACACGACCGCAGCGTGCATGCCGGGTCGTTGGACCAGGCCCGCGGGCAGGCCAGCTATCTCGACCAGGTGGCGTCCACCTGCGTGGCAACCCGGGCGGCACGCAGCCAGGCCAGCGCCAGTGCCTCGAGCGCCTCGTCGCCAGGCGCCACCCCGGCCAGCCCGAGTGCCAGCGCGACCTCCACCGCCACGGGATCGATCGGAGCACCGGTCAACACCGGTGATTGCCCATGAGCACCCCCACCCAGACGGTCGTCTATCGCAAGCGCCGTGGCACCGAGCTCGCGCTGATCATCGTGGCCGCGTTGTTCGGCATCGGCGGCTTCGTGATCACCACCGTCAACATGCACGGCGGCCTTCCGGTGAATCTGCTTGCGGTGGCCGGCGGCTGGCTGGCCCTGTGCGTGATCGCCCACATCGTGGTGCGCCTTCGCGTGCCCTATGCCGATCCGGTGATCCTCCCCTGTGTCATCGCGCTCAACGGTCTCGGCCTGGCGATGATCTATCGTCTCGACCAGGATCCCCCGGCGTCCCATCTGGTCAATGGCCAGTTGATGTGGACCGCTGTAGGCGTGGTGCTCTTCGTGGCCGTGTTGTTCCTGGTGCGTGACTACCGCAGCATGCAGCGCTATCCCTATGTGCTCTTCCTGGTGGGCCTGTTTCTGCTCCTGCTGCCGCTTGTGCCCGGCCTCGCTTCACGCGCGAATTCCCTCAACGGTTCCCAGATCTGGGTGAGCGTGGCGGGCATGAGCTTCCAGCCCGCCGAGATCGCCAAGATCGTGCTCACCCTGGCCTTCGCCTCCTATCTGGCCGATCACCGTGATCTGCTGCAGCTTGCCGGCACCACCATCGGCCGTGTACGCATCCCCCGGGGACGTGATCTGCTGCCGATCATGGTCATGTGGGCCGCCGCGGTAGCGGTGATCGTCTTCGAGAACGATCTGGGCACCGCGCTGCTGTTCTTCGGACTGTTCGTGATGATGCTCTTCGTGGCCACCAGCCAGATCCGCTGGGTGGTGATCGGCGCCGTGCTCTTCCTGGCCGCCGGCATCCTCGCCTACAACTTCGTGGGACATGTGCAGGTGCGCTTCGACTCCTGGCTTCATCCCTTCGACAACCGGGAGCAGAACGGGCAGATCATCTCCGCGCAATATGGCATGGCCTGGGGTGGGCTCTTCGGCAGGGGCTGGGGGCTGGGTCGTCCCTCTCTCGTGCCCTTGGCGCAGAGCGATTTCATCGCCTCGTCGATCACCGAAGAGCTCGGTCTCACCGGTCTGGTCGCGGTGATCCTCATCTACGGCCTGATCGTCTTCCGCGGCCTGCGGGCCTCGTTGACCAGCACCGATGTCTTCGGCAAGCTCCTGGCGGGCGGCCTCAGCTTCACCTTCGCCCTGCAGGTCTTCGCCATCATCGGGGGCGTCACCCGGCTCCTTCCCCTCACCGGCCTCACCACGCCCTTCCTCTCTCAAGGCGGGAGCTCCCTGGTGGCCAACTGGGTGATCGTCGCCGCCATCATGCAGATCTCCCATATGGGCAGACGTCCCAGTCCGCCGACGAATGACCCCGATCTCGATCTCGGGTCCGAGCCGACCTCGCTGATCGGAAAGGTGGAGTCGTGAACAAGTCCCTGCGCGGCGTGAGCCTGGTGGCCGCCATCATGTTCCTGGCGTTGCTGGTGAACGCGACCTTCAACTATGGGCTGCGTTCCCGCGGCCTCAACGATGATCCCCTCAACCGGCGAGTGACCGACTCGCAGTTCAACACGGCCCGCGGCTCCATCCTGGCCAGCAACACCCCGATCGCCCAGAGCGTCCCCGTGCAGAACTCACGGTTCAGCACGCAGCGCAGCTATTCAAACGGGGCGCTGTATGCGCCGGTCACCGGCTTCTACTCCTACATCTATGGGCGCTCCGGCCTGGAGCAGAGCTACAACTCGCAGCTCTCGGGCCAGGATGACTCCCAGTTCTTCACCCGAATGATCGACGAGGCCACCGGCAAGCAGCCACAGGGCGCCACGGTGCAGACCACCATCAACCCTGCCGCCCAGCAGGCGGCGTCCGACGCCCTGGGCGGACGCACCGGGGCCGTGGTGGCCTATGACTACACCACGGGTGCGATCCTGGCCTGGGTGTCCTCGCCCAGCTATGACCCCTCGCAACTGTCGAGCGTCGATCTCCCCGCCACCCAGAGCGCGTGGACCAGCCTGGTGGACAATCCGGCCAATCCGATGACCGATCGCGCCACCCAGCAGATCTACCCGCCGGGATCCACCTTCAAGCTGGTCGTCGCCTCGGCAGCGTTGGAGAACGGCAAGACCGCTGACTCCACGGTGGCCTCGCCGGTGACCCTGCCATTGCCGAATTCCGACAAGGTGCTGCCCAATGCGGTGAACTGTGGTGGCACCACCTCGACGATCGACCATGCGCTCACCGTCTCGTGCAATACGGCCTTCGCCAACCTCGGCATGGAGATCGGCGCAGACAAGATCCGTGCCCAGGCCGACAAATTCGGTTTTGAGTCGCCCTTCACCGGCGACTTCACCTCGGCGTCGAGCACCTTCCCCGCACAGCTCGACGGGGCTCAGCTGGCCATGAGCTCCATCGGCCAGTACGACGTCTCGGCCACGCCCCTGCAGATGGCGGTGGTCGCCGGCACGCTGGCCAATGACGGCAATCTCATGCAGCCCTATGTGGTCAGCGAGGTGCGTGACCACAATCTCAATGTCATCACCAAGCACACTCCGCAATCGCGCAGCGCGGCGGTCAGCCAGGCCACTGCCGCGTCGATGCAGACGATGATGGTGCACGTGGTGCAGTCGGGCACCGGCACCGCCACCCAGATCGCCGGCCAGACGATCGGTGGCAAGACCGGCACTGCGGAGAATCTGCCGGGGGCCTCGGACTATTCGTGGTTCGCCGGTTTCGACAAGGAGCGTCACGTGGCCCTGTCGGTCTTCCTGGCCAATCCGAATCAGGCGGGCACCGCCACCGGTAACGCGACCGTCGCCGCCAAGAGGGTCTTCCAGGCGGTGCAGTCATGACATCGTCATCGCAGCCGCCAGTGCTGGGCCCCCGAGGGCCGCGGCCATTCCCGCACCGCGCAGCGCCGTGGGCCGTGGCCCTGGTCCAAGGCCCCGCCGCCACTGACAGAAAGCCCGAATCCCCAGCCCGGAAAGGAGCATCCGCATGACTGACAGCCCCATCGTGCTCGGCGATCGTTATGAGCTGCGCCAGGTGATCGGACGCGGAGGCATGGCGGAGGTCTGGCAGGCCCATGACCTGCGGCTGGGTCGTGAGGTGGCCATCAAGCGGCTCCGGGCCGATCTCGCCACAGACCCGACCTTCCAGACGCGCTTCCAGCGCGAGGCCCAGTCAGCGGCGGGGCTCAATCATCCCAACATCGTCTCGGTCTATGACACCGGCAGCCAGATCGATCCGGGCACCGGGGTGATGCGTCCCTATATCGTCATGGAGCTGGTGAGCGGCCACACACTGCGCGACATCCTGCACGAGGGACGCACGATCGTGCCCGCCAAGGCCCTCGAATACACCGCCGGAGTGCTCGATGCGCTGAGCTTCTCGCACAAACACGGCATCATCCACCGCGACATCAAGCCGGCCAATGTGATGATCACGCCCTCAGGTCAGGTGAAGGTGATGGACTTCGGGATCGCCAGGGCGGTCGCCGACACCTCAGCCACGATGACCCAGACGGCCGCCGTGATCGGCACTGCTCAATATCTGTCGCCCGAGCAGGCCCGCGGCGAGACCGTGGACTCGCGCTCCGACATCTATTCGGCGGGATGCCTGCTCTATGAGCTGCTCACCGGTCGCCCGCCGTTCATCGGTGATTCGCCGGTGGCCGTGGCCTATCAGCATGTGCGCGAGCAGCCGGTGCCGCCGAGCCGCCTTGATCCCGAGGTGACGCCCGAGATCGACGCCATCGTGATGAAATCGCTGGAGAAGGATCCCAACGATCGTTATCAGACGGCCGCTGAGATGCGCGACGACATCCTGCGCGTGCTCAACGGGGAGGCAGTCACCGCCATGGTGCCCGCACCCTTTGCGGCGGCTTCCGCCGCCGACGCCACCACCGTGCTGCCGTCAACCCCGCAGGACACTGCCACTGGGGACACCCCACGCCGGGCCATCCCGGCGTCACCGCCGAAGAAGAAAAAGAAACGAATGAGCGCCCCCACCCTGCTGCTGCTGGGCCTGCTGGTGGCCTTGCTCACTGTGATGGGCGTCGTGTTGTTCCGAATGAACTCCGATTCCAACAAGGCAGCCGCCACCACGACGGTCCCCGCCGTGATCGGCTTCTCCGAAGACCAGGCGACATCGACCATCCGCAATGCGAAGCTCGACCCCAGCGTGCAGCACAAGTCCGGGCCCTCCGACACGAAGGGCCGGGTGATCTCCACCGATCCCGTGGCCACCACCCAGGTCGCGGTGAACTCCACCGTCACCGTCTGGATCAATGACGGACCCGCAGCCACCAAGCTTCCCGATGTGCGCGGCAAGACCGAGGACGCGGCTCGCCAGGCTCTGGCCGCTGCGGGATTCAACACGGTGACCACCAAGGACGCGACTGAGTCCCAGGAGGGAACCGACAGCACGGCCGGCACGATCGTCGGGAGCGATCCGACGGCGGGGACCACTCTCGACCCGGCTACCTCGATCACCCTCTACCGGGCGACCGGCAGGTCCACGGTGCCCGATGTGAGCAGTCTCAATGTGACGGCGGCCCAGGCCACGACGCTCCTGGAGCGCGCAGGCTTCCACTCCGTGGAGACCGTGACCGTGACCAAGGACCAATGCCGCCCGGGCGTCGTCTGCGGGCAGACGCCCCCCGCGGGCACCTCCTATCTGCGCAGCGCCACCGTGACCATTCAGGTGGGCAAACAGGACTCCCCCAGCCCCTCACCCAGCACGCCGTCACCCACCAACAGCCCGCGCTAGCAGAGCCCGGTGATGAGGGCGCGGGGGCCGGCCCGGACGACATGTCTGCGCGATCGACGTTCCCAGCCATGCACAATGGATTCAACACAGAGATTTGCGGGAGAATAGCCACGTGAGCAACGACGATGCCGACGGCCGTACGCCGACCGAGCCCGGTGATCAGCCGGTTCCCGGGCGCGATGGCGTCCCCGAGACGCCCGTTGACCAGACGCTGACGGATCTTCCCGCCTCAGGCACGTCGCACGCGCCGTCGGGCGACGCGAAGGCAACGACTCCGGCGTCGGGCGCCGCATCCCACAGTGACAGCACCGCCGGCTCACAGAGCCACGATGATCCGAATATCGCTTCGGAGACACCCATCGCCACGCTCCAGGACGGCCGCTATCGACTTGTGGAACGTGTTGGCGCAGGCTCGGTGGGCCAGGTCTGGCGGGCCTATGACGCCACCCTGCAGCGCGAGGTGGCGGTGAAGACCGTGAACCTCGCCATGAGCGCCGACCCGGCCACCGGTGCCCGGTTCCGCCGCGAGGCTGTGGCCACGGCCGGGCTTGATCATCCCAATGTGGTGCAGATCTATGACTCCGGTGTCGATGGGCACACCGCCTTCATCGTGATGGAGTTCCTGCACGGACCGAATCTGCAGACGGTGGTGAACCAGGAGGGACCCATCCCCTATGCGGTGGCCGTGCCTCTGCTGGCCCAGGTGTCGGCAGGTCTGGGTGCCGCCCATGCGATCGGCGTGACGCACCGCGATGTGAAGCCGGCGAATGTGATGCTCTCCTCGCCGTCGCTGGAGTCAACGCCCAAGATCGTCGACTTCGGGATCGCCCGGCTCAATGACCAGCAGGGCACCTCGCTGACCAGCACCATGACCGCGATCGGCTCGGCGGCTTATATGTCCCCGGAGCAGGCCTCGGGCAATCGCGTCAGCCAGGCGTCCGATATGTATTCCTTCGGCTGCCTAATCACCACCGTGCTCACCGGACGGCCGCCGTTCCCCGGGGAATCCCCCGTGGCCGTGGCGCGAGCCCAGGTGTATGACACCCCCACTCCGCTGCGCCAGCTTCGGGCCGACACCCCCGAGTCTCTGGAGACCCTGGTCACCGCCCTGTTGTCGAAAGATCCGGCCGGGCGTCCCAATGCCCGGCAGACTGAACAGGCGCTGCGTGCCATCGCCAGCGGTGTTCCCGATGCCCAGCAGATCGTCACATCACTGATCCCGGTGGGCCCGGCCACCAACGGCAATGCGCCTACGGTGGCGATCGACAACGCCGATCAGGGTGCCAGCCCCGATCAGCGCACCACCCTCATCGGTGCGACACCGGGACCCCAGGCCACCGGCGTGGCAGCGGCTGCGGACGATGCGATCTCCACGAGCGCCACCCGTCCGGTCGTGCGCAAACCGGCGGACGATGAGAACAGCGCTACACAGACCCGTAAGCGCCAGCGCAACCGACGAATCCGTCGGATCGCGCTGGCGGTGGTCATCGTCGCCATCTTGATCGGCGCGGTCTGGTTCGCTTTCGCGGAGCGAAATCACGGATCCTCCCCGGCGCCGAGCACCACGATCACGATGACCGCAAGCCCTTCGACCGCGACGCCGACGAGCGCCACGCCGACCCAGCGGGCGACGCAGAGCGAGACCTATCAACCCGCCACCACTGCGAGGACGACCGCGATAGCTCCGCAGCCGACCACCACCGTCACTGAGACCACAACGGCCACCTCGTCGCCACTATCGACTCCGACTACGGACAGCCCGACCCCCGCCGGTTGAAGGACACCTGTCTCGCCGGAGGCCACTCCGGCGGACTGATCAGCTCCTCCGATGCCCGTTCCTGAGCGGGCCTGCACCTCCAATGCCAGAGCCCGGGCTGGGGCAGGAAGGCGCACGCAGCAGCGCAGCCTCTGGCCGAGACGAGAGCCCGGTGGGCCACGATCACGGACCCGGGATTTCGGTGCCCACCGAGGACTCCCAACACGCCAGGCTGGACGCACGCCGTTGCTTGGTGGGCGAACCTGCCTCGAGGCCCCGGGCGGTGGTGGACCAACCGACCCTAGAGGTCCCGGGCAGCAGGACTCCCCGCCTCACCCACGAAGCCTCGTGGGGCCTGGTATCCGGCGCGGTCATAGGCATCGGATACTGCCTGGAGCAGCTCATCACCGCGGCCGGCCGGCATGACGGCGAGCACACAGCCGCCGAAACCGCCACCGACCAGTCGGGCGCCCCAAGCACCGGCGGCCAGTGCCGTGTCGACGGCCAGGTCGACCTCCGGCACGCTCACCTCAAGGTCGTCGCGCATCGAATAGTGAGCAGTGGTCATGCCCTCGGCGACCGAACGCCAATCACCGGTCTCCAAATCGTCGGCCATTCGCACAGCGCGCGCATTCTCGGTGACCACATGGCGCAGGCGCTTCGCCAGCGTCGGATCGTTCAGACGCCGGATCGCCTCGGGAAGGCCCGCCTCATCGATGCGACGCAGATAGTCGATCCCCAGCATGCGGGCGATCTGCTCACATTCGGCGCGACGATTCCCATAGTGGCCCGCCGACAACGAATGCCGGGTGCCGGTGTCGATGATGTACACCTCGACGCCGGCGTCCTGGGGACGATAGGGCACCGGCCGCAGCTCATCGGTGAGGAAGTCGATGAGCAGCGCATGGCCGGCGCGCCCGCGCAGGGCAGAGGTCTGGTCGACGCCGCCCGTGGGTGCCAAGGCAATCTCGTTCTCGGCGGTCTGGCAAGCGATGGCCAGCTGCTTGCGGCCTGCGTCATCGGCCAGCAGATCCAGCCCGAAGAGATCGCAGACGGCAGCCGCCACCGAGCATTCCAACGCGGCCGAGCTCGACAGTCCAGCACCGATGAGCAGCGTGGAACCGATCACCATGTCCACGCCGCGCACCGCATATCCGGCCCGGCGTAGCGCCCAGATCACACCCGCGGCATAGGCCCCCCAGCCTCCGGGGGTCTGGGCGTCCACCTGCTCAAGGTCCACATCAACATCACCATCGATGTTCAGTGAGATGAGTCGGACGCGATCGTCGTCGCGAGCCCGTGCCGCCACGAAGGTGCGTGCATCGAGCGGCACCGGCAGGCAGAAACCACGGTTGTAATCGGTGTGCTCGCCCATGAGGTTGAAGCGTCCGGGAGCAGACCACACGCCCGTGGGAACAGCCTCAAAATGCTGGGGGAAGATCTCTGCGATATTTTCAGCGTCCATGTCAGCGGCATCCCCGCGCGCTGTCGCTGTGCTGGAAGGTCATGGGCCCCATTTTCTCATATCTGCCCGACACAGCGTCGACGCCGGCTCGCCGGGAGCATCAACCGTTGATCGAGCGGACATCGACCAGGCCGGGCACGCGGCGGCGCAGCTGGTTCTCGAGGCGCTGGTGCATGGTGATCACGGCCGCCGGACATCCGCGACAGGCGCCCGACATCTTCACCGTGACCACCCCGGCATCCACGCCGGCCAAGGCGATGTGACCGCCATGGGCGCGGGCGATGTCGCCGATCGGCCCATCGATCAGCTCGGCGGCGCAGACGGCGAGGGCGTCATCGCCGCTGAGGATGCGCGCATCGGTGCCGCCAACCCATGCGTCGGTGTGCTCCAGGGCCCTGAGCAGGCCGGATCGGACGGCACCGCCGTCATCGCGCCAGCTGTGGTCGGGTGCCAGGGTGATGGTCACCGCATCGGGCCCGACCTTCACCGTTGCGATCACCGTGCCGATGAGGTCGTCGAGGCCGGGAGCGCGATCAAGGCTGCCGGCAAAGGGAAGAACCCGATGCGAGACCACCCAGCGCAGCGTCTGTGGGTCGGCGGTGGCTTCGGGGTGCAGGGCGATGACGCCATTGGGTGTGCCTGCGACAGGCGCATGCACCGGCGGGCAATCGCGACGGAGCCCCTCAGCGGAAGCTGACGGTGGGCCACCGGCGGCCAACAGCTGGTCAAGCCCGCCGCCCGGGACAGCCGAAGAGGGCCGGCCCGCCAGCTGCCCTGCCAGGGCTGGCTCACGCTGTGGCATGCCTGCGGGACCACCCCGCCCCCGGCCCGAGTGGGGCGCGGTTGCGGGGTGATGCCTGAGTCCGAACATTGTCATGACCTCTGTCTAGGTGACCAACAGGGTGATCGTGTGACCGATGAAGGCCATCACCCACGCCAGCACGAACATGTATCCGAACGCGATGGACGGCCACTTCCATCCCCCGGATTCTCGTTTCATGATGGCCACTGTTGACAGGCACTGGAGCGCGAAGGCGAAGAACAGGATCAGCGCCACCGTCGTCGCCGGGGTGAACACCTTCTGCCCCTCACTCGGACCCTGGGTATAGGTCCAGTTCTCCAAGGAACTCGCCACATCCTCAGTGGCCTCCGGGTCACTCGACGAGGCCATCTGGCCCAGCGACGAGACCGCGACCTCACGGGCGGCCAGCGACCCCATGAGAGCCACATCGATACGCCAGTCGAAGCCCAGCGGCTCGAACACCGGCTCGATGAAGTGGCCCACGTGCCCAGCCACCGAGTTCTCCATGGTGTAGGCGCTCACGGCGACCTCATCGGTGGGATCGACACCTGCCGCCGACAGCTGCTCGTCGGAGCGCATCGGGAAGGTGGTCAGGGCCCAGATCACGATGGTGGCGGCCATAATGATGGTTCCGGCCTTGCGTAGGAAGGCCTTGGTGGGCTCCCACATCGCGATGCCCACCGAGCGGGGAGTTGGCACCCGGTAGGGCGGCATCTCCATGTAGAAAGGCAGCACGGCACCGGACCGGTCGGTGATCTTCTTGACCACCCAGGCCGCGGTCATGGCGGCCACCCCGCCCAGCAGATAGAGCAGGAACATCGCGATGCCCTGCCAACTGATCGGGCCGAGCTTGGCGTCCTGAGGCACCAGCATGCCCACCAGCAACAGGTAGACGGGCAGACGCGCCGAGCAGGTGGCCAACGGCACGCCCAGCATGGTGGCGATGCGGTCCTTGGACGAGGGGATGGTGCGGGTGGCCATCACGCCGGGAATGGCGCATGCGAAGGAGGAGAGCACCGCCACGAAGGCGCGTCCCTCAAGTCCTGCCTTACTCATCACCTTGTCCATGAGGAAGGCGGCGCGTGACATATAGCCCACGGCATCGAGCAACGCCAGGATCAGGTACATCAGCAGGATCTGGGGCACGAAGGTGAGCACGGAGCCCACGCCGCCCAGGACGCCATCGCCCAGGAGCCCACCGAGCACGGGATTGGAGATGTGCTCGTCAACCAACCCGCCAAGATAGCCGAAGAAGGAGTCAATGGCGTCCTGCATGGGTGCGGCCCACACGAAGAGCGCCTGGAAGAAGAGGAACATCACGACGAAGAAGACGATGGTGCCCCACAGGGGATGCAACAGCACCTTGTCGATCTTCTCGGTGCGCGAATCGGGATTCGGGCCCTCATAGCCGGCGCTGGCAAGCACCGAGTCGACCCAGCCGGCAAGCTGGGCGGGGTCCTGCGGAGGATCGATCGGCGGACGCGACCAGTCCTGCCACTGCGTCAGGGTGTGGCGCAGCTCGGGGATGCCAATGCCGCGGTTGGCCACCACGGCCACCACCGGGATGCCGAGGGCCTTGGAGAGTCCCTCAACGTCCAGGGTGCCGCCACGGCGGCGCAATTCGTCGGTCATGGTCACCGCGAGCGCGGTGGGCTTGTGCCGCGGGAGCACCTCGCTGAGCAGAAGCAGTGATCGACGCAACGCCGTGGAATCCGCCACGACGAGCAGCGCATCGGGCTCGCCCACACCGTCGAGCTTCCCGTTGAGCATGTCGGAGACGACCTGCTCATCGGGCGAAATGGGGGTCAGCGAATACGATCCCGGCAAATCCTCAATGCTGTAGGTCTGGTCGTGCACCTTCATGACGCCGCTGGAGCGCGAGACGGTGACACCCGGATAATTTCCGGTCTTCGCGTGCAGGCCGGTCAAACGGTTGAAAACTGAAGTCTTGCCACCATTCGGCGAACCGATGAGGGCGATCTGCGCGCGATCACCAGGTGCTTGCGCACCAGACGTTGGGTGAGCGGAGGCGTCAACGACCGAGGACATGAATTGGGCTCCAAGGGACGGATGAGTGTCGGATTTTGGGCGACCGAGAGCCGCCGACTGGCTTGGGGGCAGATCTGACTGCCCGGCACAGATGAGCGATAGCCGCGGCTATCAAGGAAATGACCCAATGTCACGGGGACGATTGGGCCATTCGGTGAGGATCAGGCGACGATTGCCTCGGCGTCGGCCACTACCTGAGCCGCGTCATTGGGAATGCGCACATAGATCATGTGTGCCTGCGCCTCACGCAGGCACATCTGGGCGTCGCAGACGCGGAAGACCATGGGGCCGCTCAGTGGGGCCTGACGAATCAGGCAGACCTCACGACCGCAGTCGAAGCCCAGCAGCTGCAGACGACGGGTGATCGATTCGTCAGCCTGCTCGTCGAGGCTGCAGATCACAGCCGTGTCGCCGGCATGCAGATCGCTCAGCGGGATGATCCTGGAGTCACTCGCTTCATCCATCGCAGCGAACGGCTGGATGGTGGCAACACCCTCAGCGCCCTGAACGGGGGCGGTGAACTGCTCACGAACGACTCTGGCTGACATATCGAAGCTCCTTTGTTCCGGGCCTCATCACCCGGCTCAAGTGGTTACCTGGCCGGCGTGAGGGGGCTTATTCCCGATCCGTGCAACCAAGCTGTTCACATCTAGCTTACTTAGGCATGCCTAAGCTAACACAGCGCAGAGGCCATCGCCAGCAGGGGGTCCATTTATTCCATCTGGTGATCACTCGAGGAAAACTCATGGTCTGGACCCACCTTCCGCATGCCCACATAAAAAGCTTCACAGAAGCAGCTAAGAACCCTCTAAGGATGGGAGGTTCTGCGGCGGTCACGCCCTATGATCGTCAACGGAACGCTTCCCACCGACCGGTGGAACCGCGTCCCTCGCCCCCAGATCCGAAAGAGGTAACCGGTGCACAAATGGCGCACCCCTGTGATCCTGATCGTTGTTGTCGTCGTTGTGGTCTTCGGCGCATGGTGGGGATGGCAGGCCGTTATGCATCCTGATGCGCATATGGCGCCCTGCGTCTCGCAGTCGGCAAGTCAGCTGTCCAGCAGTCAGGTGCAGGTGCGCGTATTCAACGCCGGCTCGGTGCGAGGACGCGCCAATGAGGTGGCCGGGATTCTGCGTGCCCAGGGCTTTGTGATCGCGTCCACCGGCAATGCCAGCCCCTCCCCCTCCAACGGGGACAGCGCCTCTCCCGATGCGGGCAACAGCGCCGATCCGACGCCGACCGGCCCAGCTACGCCCGTGAGGATCGTGGGCACCTCCGCCGAGGATCCCGAGGTGCAGCTGGTGGCGGGTTTCTTCCCGGGCGCGACGGTGACCGCCGATGGCCGCGCCGATCATCGCGTTGATGTGATCGTCGGTGACAACTCGACGATGCCCCTGCAGAGCGCCGCCCGCAGCGTGCCTATCCCAGACGGCGTGATCTGCCTGCCCGCCGGCTCGGCGAGCACCGGAAACTGACGGCATACAGCTGATGGCACCGGGCATCAACCCATGGCGACCAATTCACTGACCTGGTGCCGGTGCGCAGAGGATCTTCTCCCCTCACAGGTCGCCCTCATTGCGCCCGATCAGCCTCTGTCGGCGCTGGCGGCTCCCGCGCTCGGCGTCCCCTTGTGGCTCGTGCTGTCCGTGCGATGACGATGTGCTCGCCGCCACCGGCGTCCACCCCGGTGCCACATCGCCAGGCGACCCCCACGTCCAAGATCAGTGAGTCGACGCTCCACCTGGTCGCGGGCGGAAGCGGGGGTGACCACCAACACCTCATCGCCCTTGAGCAGCGTGGTGTGCCCGTCGGGCGAGAATGACTCGTCGCCACGAATGATGAGCGCCACGATCGCATTCGGTGGCAGGCGCAGCTCACGCACGGCCACCCCAGCCAGCCGCGACCCGTCAGGGATGTTCACCTGAAGAAGATCAGCTCGCCGCTCCTCGAAGGGGGCCACTTCGATGTCGATGTCAGTGGCGGCATAGGGGTTCACCAGACCGAGCCAGCGCGCGACGATGGGCAGCGAAGGCGCCTGGACAAGTGTGGAGACGATCACGAAGATCACGATGATGTCGAAGAGATCATTCGCGCCGGGCATCTGGGCCGCCAGAGGCACGGTGGCGAGAATGATCGGCACCGCCCCTCGCAAACCGGCCCAGCTCAGGAAGGTCTGCTCCCGCCAATGCACATGGAACCAGACCACCGAGACGAAGACGGCCGCCGGACGCGCAGCCAGACTGATCACCGCGGCGAGCAACACCCCGACGAGCACATCACGCAGCGTGATGCGGGAGGGCTCGATAAGCAGCCCCAACATCACGAAGAGCCCGATCTGAGCCACCCAGCCGACCCCCTCAGCAAAGGAGCGAGTGGCATGGCGATGCGGCAGCTGGGCATTGCCCAGGATCATGGCGCAGACGAAGACCGCCGCAAAGGCCGACCCATGGGCCAGCTCCCCCAGCCCATAGGTGAAGACGATCCACGCCATCGTCGCCAGGGGGTACAGACCTGACGCGGGCAGCGAGAGCCGCTTCATGATCTGCACGCCCAACCAGCCCATCACCACCCCGAGCAGGACGCCCGAAGCGAGCTCAAGCACCACCATGCCCGCCAGCCCGGCGACCCCTCCCGTCGGTTCGATACCGAGCGCATAGTTGGTGCCAGCGATCACCAGCAGCACGGTGGGGGCGTCGTTGAAGCCCGACTCGGCCTCAAGGGCAGCCCGCACATTAGCGGGCAGCGGCACCGCCCGTAGCACGGCGAAGACGGCGGCCGCGTCGGTGGGTGCCACCACAGCGCCGAACAGGAAGGCGACCGAGCGGGGTAGGTCGAGCACGAAATAGCCGAAGAGGCCGACCACGGCGATGGTCACGAGCGAGCCGACCGTGGCAAGCATGAGGCCCATGCCGAGCACCGGTCTCACCGATGACCACTTGGTGGTGAGGCCACCCTCGGCCAGGATCAGCACCAATGCGGCAAAGCCGAGATTGTGGGCCAGGGTGGCGTCACTGAAGTCAATGCCCAGACCGCTTGAGCCCAGGCCGATGCCCACGAACAGGAACAGCAGCAGGGCGGGCACCCCCGCACGCGCTCCCAGCCGCGCGGCAGCCACCGCCACCAAGGCCACGGCGGAGCCCAGTAAGAGCGTCAGATCAAAAACTGACATGGGCCCCCTCGGGATCACTCAGGTTTTTCGTCCAGCTGCGCCTTGATCTGCGCAAGGTATTCGGGAGTCAGCGCCCGCATCGGAGCGGTGGTCCACTCTGACATCGGCACGTCCTCGTCGGGTGTTTCAAGCGTGCCCTGCTCGTCAAGGGGACGATCGTCTTCCTGATCGTCATCCGAGGGCGCCTGCCTGCGCGCATAGCGCGGCACATAGTCGTCGTCGGACTCGTCCGGGTCGTCAAACCCGGCAAGCCAAGCCGCCGTGTCGGGATCGAGGGCGGCGCTCGCAGGCTGTTTGGCCCCTGCGGTCACGCCGTTCTCCGCACCGAGCTGCTCCCCCTCGGGGACATCCTGGCTGCTCACCGACTCGTCCGAGTCGGGCTTCGCACTGGGATGATCCGTGCCCTGTGACGCGTCTGTTCCTGTCCCGCGGGGCTCGTCTGTTTCGCCTGGCGCGTCTGCGCCGCCAAGCCCCTGCGCGTCCTGCGGTTCTTCTGTGCTCTGCGGTTCCTCTGCCTCGGCAGAGGCCTCGGGGACGCCGGACACTCCGGAGACTGCAGTAGCGGTCGATCCACCGGCCACGGCATCACGCTCGACCACGGGACTCTCCGCGTCCTGGGTGACGGAAAGATCAAGCACCGGGGACTGGCCGCGCGATGCCGCGGTGAGATGCCAGTCAGCAAGCGCCTGCTCGACCTCAGCCACCTTCGACTCGTCAAGCGGGGCGAGCTTGGCCCCCTTGGGCACCAGCGCGGCGGCCGCATAGCCATTGGGCTGATCCGGGGCGTCGTCAGTGGGCATCACCCACAGCGTTGGATGCTGGCCGGGCTGCACGCCGGCATCAACGATCTGGTCCGCATTGAGCGACCACGGTGAATGTCCCTCATTCGAGATGCGTGTGCGGCTCACCCGCACATCAAAGTGAAGATGTCGCAACATCAGCATTCCGACTGCGAGCTCGGCCAGGGCCAGAACCAACCACAACGAGGCTTGGAGCGATGTGCTGAAGCGCCACCACAGGAAGGCGATGCCCCCGAGCGCCACCGCGACGAGGAAGGAGAAGACGGCCAGGGGAATCGACCGTCGCACCCGGATGGTCGACTCGACGCCGTCGAATGGTTCTTGTCGGGCTTCCTCGGCCTGTGTCGCCGGACCATCCGACGACGAGGCGGTTGCGGTCAGCGCCGCAGGAGTGGCGGCGGGCAGCAACGCGGGACGACCCGCAGCTGGGGCCGCGGCCAAGGCAGCTGGTGGGGTGGCGGATGTCAGCCCCGTTGCAGTCGGCTCTTGGGCAGCCGACCCCTGGCTGGACGGATCCGGCGAGAGCCGCTCCGCATCCTCAGAATCGGGCTCTGCTTCCTCGGGTGCCTTCTCAGGAACCGACTTTGCGTCTTCGAGGTCATGCTCAGCATCCTCAGGAGCCGGCCTCGCATCCTCGGGGCCGTGCTCTTGCGCGTCACCACCAGCCGTGCCGGGCTGTTCGGTGTCGCCGGGCTGTTCGGCGTCAGCGGGCTGGTCGGCGTCAGTGGACTCGGCTTCTCCCTCACCGCGCCCATCGTCCGAGCCGTCTTCAAGCTCAGCCTGCCCCTGGGCGAGCCCATCGTCCGGGCCGTGAGTGGCGGCGGCGTCTGAGAGCGAGGACGCCACCAGAGCGTCACCGTCGGTCTGGTCCAGGTCACGGTCACGGTCAACGGCCGGTAGGCCCGTCAATGTCACCGAGGCATCCGCTTGGTCAATGCTCGCTTCTTCTTCCGCATCATCAGACAGCGCCTGGGCGATGACTTCCCGGGAGCCATCATCGACTGATCGCCCCAGATCATTCCCCTGGTCAAGGGAATTCTCGGCATCAGAATGCGTGCCGGACTCCGCCTGGGAAGTCGGTTCTTTCGCACCAATGTCATCTACCGCGGCAGCATCGTAATCAGAGGGATTCGTGTCAGGAGAATCCACATCCACCGTGTGACTCCCCGAATCGGGGCCAGTGGAATCTGGGCCAGCGGTCTTGAGTCCTTCGGTCCTGACCTCATCAGATTGCTCAACCTCGGCGGCAGTCCCCGATTCTGCGAGCTCAGCGCCGGGCTCTGCGCCATTCTCCGGCTCGGATTTCGGCTCATCGGGATCAGACGCGGCGACAGCACTATCGCCTGTCCGGTGGACCTTCGCCCCTGGGCGCTCGGATTCCGTCGAGGCTGAACCCTGTTCGCGGGAATCTTCACTGTCCGAAGCCGATGCCGCAAGATCCTGCGGGGCAGTCACCTCGGGATAGGCCTTTTCCTCGGCTGCCTTCTTCTTGGATTTTCTGCCGAACACATGGCCTCCTTCCGTCGACTGCTCCAGCGTTATGTGTCACCGGCGGCGACACGGGACCGGTCATCGAGTAGGTGAACCCGGCATGCACATCGCAGTGACTGCACACAATGCGCTTACTCACGGCTCAATGCCCGTCCAGACTATCGGATTGTCACTTTGGCCTGCTTCGCAGCCTCACGCCCAGACATGAGGAAGCCTGGGCGGAAAATACGTTATATGTCTGTGCCGGCGCATTGGCACGATGGTCGGCGCCTCAGCTGCAGCTCCACTACCGAGGGGCCGCGACGCAACCACGCACGGCAACGGACAAGCCACTGAACACGTCAAATCTCCATCACGTTCAGCCACTAATTGACGCATATTTCCACTAAGGAAAACGCGCTTTGCGATAGCTCGCCGCCATTTTTGCCATAGGCGTGGCGTAACATTCGGTTAGTCCGATGGGCAAACCACCACACCATGGCTGCAACGGTGCGCTTCCCGGTTCACCTTGAGCCCACAGAGACGATCCTGGGGGAAGCGCTCGCACAGAGAACACAGGAACTGAATCAGCATCGGGTTGCTGCTTTCGCCTGGAACCCGACCCGCAGACTTGCTCGACGATGAGGGGAGATGACCCGATGTCCATCCCAGGCACGTCACCCGAACCACTGTCCAATGCAGACGTCGCCGTGCTGCGTGCACTTCAGCTCCAACAAAGGCTTGATTCCCAGCAGGTGATATCCCCCGAGGAATGGGTGCTCGTGCCACGTTCGGCGCTACGTCCGGTGCGTCCCCATTTCGATCCGAGATCAGAGATCATGATGGCTTCCGGGCCGAGCACCGTGTTTGTCTGGGACGCCCCCGGCGACGGCTCCTTCAGTCCCGCGGCAACGCCCGTGATCGCCACTGGATTTGCCAACGCCGCCGGCATTGGAATGGCCGTGGGAGCGTCGCTGGGAACTCTGGGAGCCAATATGATCGGCCGACATCAAGCGGAACTCAATGCGCAGCGACGCTGGATGGAATTCTCCATCGGTGCGATCACGGTGAGCACTCATGGCGTCTACCTCGAGGACGGCACCCATGGGCTGCTGTATTGGGCGTGGAGCACCTTCGATGGCATGGAGTGGAAATCCCAATCATGCGTCGAGGCGCTGTTGACGACTGACCAAGGAGTCGCGCAGATAGCGATCAACAGCGACTGGGCTGAGCTGGTCTTCGTGTTGTGGGTACAGACCTGTTTCCCGCAGCATCCGCAAAAATATTCATGGTTCACGGTCGGCTGGCTCGACCGCGTGCGCGCTGCGCTGCACTATGACCCGCTCAGCACTCGAGAACTCCCGCCGGGTGAGGCCTGAGATCTCTCCACCTGCCCTCCACGCACGTTCGCGCTCAAAACAGGCGGAAACCCCCGGTTTTATGCTCCCGGGGGTTTCCTCTCGCGGTGACGGAGGGATTTGAACCCTCGGTGGCTTGCACCACACTCGCTTTCGAGGCGAGCTCTTTCGGCCGCTCAGACACGTCACCGCCGAGTAGCTTACAAGCGCATTCGCCATGAGCGCCAGTCCGCGCGGGATGAGTCCCTCAGCGGCGTGCCCGAAAAAAATCTGCGAGCAGCTGCTCGCAGTCCTCGGCCATGATTCCGCCGACCACTTCCACGCGGTGATTGAGCCGCGGATCGCGCACCACATCCCACAAGGAGGCGACAGCACCCGCCTTGGGGTCGAAGGCCCCGAAGACGAGTCGGCTGATGCGCGCGTTCACCAGCGCGCCGGCGCACATCGTGCACGGCTCGAGGGTGACCACCAGGGTGCAGCCGTCCAGGCGCCACTGCCCGCGTCGCGCGCACGCGGCTTGTATGGCCAGGACCTCTGCGTGGGCCGTGGCGTCGCCGCTCTGCTCCCGACGATTGCCCGCCTGCCCGAGCACACTCCCATCGGGATCAAGAACCACGGCGCCCACCGGCACATCACCGGCGCAGGCAGCATCGCGCGCGCTGATCAGGGCGCGCGCCATGTCGGAGTCCCAACGACTCATGACGAGGCGCGGTCCGAGGCAGGCTCAGACCTCATCATCACCAAGAGCCCGGTCAAAGGCTTCAGTGAACTTCATGTCCTCAACCACCCGCGCCACGAGATCGCTCGAGTCCTCCTCGAAGTCCTCGGCGATCGACTCCATCTCGAACTCGCTGACGCCCTGGTCAACCAGAATGTCCAGATCGCCCACCGGCTCGGAGTCATCATCGGGATCGGGAACCTCAAGGCCCAGGAAATCAACCACGTCGCGGGCGATCGGCCAGTCATTGGCGGCCGCCCCGTCGTTGAGGAGCACTTGCACCTGCTCGCCTCGCACCCGGCAGAACACGAAGAACTCCCCGTTGATGCTCACCGCGCCAACCGCACCCACGTCGCCGGGCATCCGGCGGAGCTGGGCGACCAATTCATCAAGGTCATTGGCACACAGATCGGGAAGCTCGGTGACGCTCGGCTCACCGGACTCGCGGTACATCGCTACGACGAAATCAATTTCGTCAGAGGTCGCATCGTCGTAGTCATCGTCATCGTCAGAGTCGTCATCATCGTCAGAGTCGTCGTCCAGATCGTCGTCGTAGTCATCAGTCACAACGCTGGCATCGAGCTCGTTGTCGTCGTCGTCAAGCGAATCCAGGTCGTCGTTGACCGATGCGTCATCGACAGCATCGTCGTGCGGCACAACAATGTCCTCAGGCCTGTTCTTGTCTGCGTTCATGGCGACCCCCTTCACCTCGCGATGCACCCAATATCCCATGCCCGCCGTGCATACGCACCCCCGAGTTGTACAGCATGGGATCTTGGCAGACAAGCCAGGGCTTGACGGGGCCGTGCTGGCACGATGACGAGGTCGGCCGGCACTCATCAGGCCGCGCGGCCCTCGTCCGAAAGGCGGAGGGAGTCATCGTGCCAGGCGCCAAGTTCCTTGGGCCCACTTGATCGCTAGACCCCTTCGGTCGCAGCCGCGCCTTCCGGCTTGCAGTGCCGCCGACCGACCCACCGGCGCAGCTATCTGTCGAGCTCATTTCCTGTCACCAGATCCGCGACGCATCGCCCTAGGTCCCGGTGAATTCCGGCCCCTGCTGTGCCGACTGACGCTGTGGGGCCAGAGCACGCCTGCGCCGGCGATGGGTGACGATGCTGCGCACCAATGTGACACAGAAGACAACGGTGGCCAGCCCCACCGGGATCATCCACCATGGGAATGGCAGTGTGATGTGCGAGGGGCCGGAACTGGCATCGGCCACGTCAACACGCTCGGCGTGCACCAGGAGACGGTGACTGTTGATGCCGATGGGGGTGCAGGTGACCAGGGTCACAAGATCGCGCCCCGGCTGGGTGCCAAGCATCGACACCTGCGAGGGATCAACGACCTCGATACCGCTCACCCGGTAATGCATCTGGGTGCCCAGCGTCTCCAGCGAGAAATCGTCACCGGGCTTCAACTTGTCGAGGTGTGTGAACAGCTCCGACTCGGCCAGCCCGGCATGCGCGGTGAGCACCGTATGTGTATTGGGACCACCGATCGGCAACGACGACCCATAGAGATGACCCACCCCCTTGCGCAGAGTGGCATCGGTGGCGCCGTGAAAGATCGGCAGCTTCAGCTTGAGCCCGGGGATCGTGAGCACCGACATCACACCACTCGGGTCGGAGTCGAGCTGCGCCAGATATCGTCGCGCCGCATCGTCCAGCACGAGCGGCTCGACGCCGGCGGTATTGGTGAAGGGATCGATGATCAACCCGCCCGGTAGCGAGGCGTTGTACTCCTGCGCCGATTTCAGCAGCGCCGCACGCTGCTCGGGGGTCAACCTCTGGGTGTTCTGCGAATAGGAGCCGGTCGCCGACTGCGCGTTCACCGCCGAGAACCATGAGGCCGCGGCGGGATAGCAGGCGATGAGCACCCCGATGAGCAGCAGGCCGATGATCGCCACCCGGTCCCAGCCGACGACTCGGATCGACGCCCGACGTGCCGCCACCTGTGACGGCTGAGAAGACGAGGGCATCGAGGTGGGCTCCCTTCGATGATTTCATGGGGCAATTGCTCGGAACGATCCGCGACCTGGGCCCCGGGAAGACCGGGCCTGCCGGTGGGGTCTCCTTCAAGGATGCCTACAGCGGTCAACCATGGTCATTGGGTCAACCGCCCTCGTGGAAGGAGCTACGCAAAGACAGCTGCGGTATCAGCCCGGTTGGAATCACATCGAGACGTCTCTTGCGCGGCGCGTTCTCATGAGCGAGCCCGGGCAACCTGCACATGCTGCGAGGCCGGGACGGGCCCCTAGTGGGCTCCGTCCCGGCATCACATGTCTTCCCGGCCTCTGACCGGCCAATCAGCCAGTGCTGAGTTGTCGCGATCGGTCGGCGGGATCAGGCATTCGCCTCCGCGCGTCGGTGGGAACGAACCAGAACCACGGTCGCGCCAGTCACGATGGCAAGACCAATGATCAGGAAGAGCGCGGTGCCCGTCCCGCCGGTGAGCGGCAGGTGGAAGCCGGCATTCTTGGCCGGGTTGACCACGGTCACGGAGTTTGTGAGCTGGTTGACCGTCACCTCGATGGGATTGGCCTGCAACTCGTAGCCACTGGGGGCCTTGACCTCCGCCAGCCAGTATTCGTTGTAGCCGGCATCGCCCTTGGCCACGGCGGCGTTGTTGGCGAAATCGGAGTAACGCAGCGACTTGATGCTCACCTTGCCGTCGGAACCGGTGGTCCAAGTGCTCTCACCGCCGACGGTCAGCGGGTTGGTGCCCGCCTTGGCGTCAGCCTCACTGGAGTAGAGCTTGAACTCGGCGCCCGGCAGTGCACCGGAACCTTCGTCGGTCTTGACGATCTCGATGTCACCCCACTTGGTCACCGGCAGAGGATCTTCGACCTCGATGCCCTCGTTGGGATTGCCCGGGTCAACGGCCGTGGAGGGGTAGAACTTCGCACCATTGGTGATGAGGCCGTCAGCGCCCAGGCTGTTGACCGTGGTGTTCACCTCAACCTTCACTTGTGCGGCCGGATCGGTCTTCTTGGCCTCCCACAGCTTCGCCAGACCGGAGTCGGTGAAGGTGATCGTCAGTGGGGTCCCCGAGGTGGGCGGAGTGATGGTGTAATCGCTTGCCGCCAGCACAACGGTGGTGCCTTCCAGGCTCACGGTCGCCGAACCATAGGTGAGGCGTGAATCAAGCGTGTCAGTGATGACATAGCGATCAGTCTGACCGCTGCCCGGGATGTCCGCGAGGATCGTCCAGTTGACCGGATCGCCAATCACCTTTGCGGAGGCGTCGGTGACGGTCTTGGTGATCGATGACCTCGCATTCTTCGGGTAGACGTGAACCGTATACAGCCACTGGTCCAATGAGGTGGGATGGGTCATCGGAAGTGTCACGACAAAGTCGTGACTGGGAGTGATGCCCTGCGCCAGCTGCTCGGCGGTGAGGTTCTCATGCACCAGGTAGGCACCCAGCGGGAGGTCCGCGAAGCTTGCCTCTCCGCCACCGGCCGTGGTCTGGGAGATCGCGGTGACGCCCGAGGTGGCGGTCTGGGCTTGCTCCAGCGTCATGCCCTGCAGCGTGTTCCAGCCGGCCTGGGTGGTCAGGTCAATGCCGGGGATCTGCTTGATCTGGAACTCGATGCCGTCCAGGCCGGTGCCGGTGACATTGCTCTGCTCAAGACCGTTGCCCTCGGTGAGATCACCGGTGGGGTTGAGCCTCTTGTGGATGTTGAGCGTGCCCGTCTCGGCCGGGTCGATCGTGGCCGGATTGCCGTTTGCCGCGGACGCGATGCCGGTCCCCAGAAGTGCCAGGGATGCCATGACCATCGCCACGACGCTGGCGCCGAGTCTGCGCCACCACCGCGGTGTTGTCGTCGGTGTCGTTGTCATTTTCATCTCATTTCCTTATTGGGCAACGAGCTGTCGGAAGCCGTTGCGGGGTGGGAGGACCGGAAGCGCCATGCTCCGGCGGCCGACGCTGCGAGAATGACCGCAAGGCCGACAAGTACATAAATCAAGGGCGGCCTGCCGCCACCTGCCATCGGCAGTTCAACGGCGCGCACATCACGGACGACGATGGACAGCCGATCCTGGGACAAGGAGCTCAGTTCGAGGGCGGGGGTGTCCAAGGCTCCCTGAGGTCGGTTGGTGCTACCGGAGACCACGGTGAAAGGGACCGCGTTCGGCAGCAAGGCATGCCCCGGTGCCGACTTCGTCTCTATCAGCCAGTAGTTGCCATCGCCGATCCCGGTGATGTCGAGCAGACCTGTGGTGGTGGTTGATGGCGTCACCTCCACACCCGGAGCCGGGTCGGCGGGATGCCCGAAGCCATCATCTAGATAGATCCGATAGCCGGCGCCGTCAATGGGGACCGGATTTGCCGCCCCCGGATCTGGGTAGCCCAGCTTCTGCACATGAAAGATCAACGCGGTATTGCCGATCGTCGCCGATGGGGATGGGGTGGTCGCATTGACGGTTAGGGAAGTGGTGGTCGTGGTGAGGGCATAGCCCGATGGGGCTTGGGTCTCGACGAGCTGATAGGTGCCCCAATTCTGGTTGATCACCGCAAACTGTCCGGGTCTGGCGTCGGTGTCCAAACCCACGTAGCCTTCCTGCCCGGTATTGTCCACCACCGTCACGGAGGTGCCACCGGGGCCTGTGAGACTCCATTCCGAGCCGCCAAGCACCGTTGTGCCCCCATCGGTCTTGGTCCAGGAGACTGTGCCGGGGATCACCGAATTGTGCACCGTGCAGCTCACTGCATCGGAATTCTCCAGCGTCCATATATAGGCACTGCCCAACGCGGGACGGGTCGGATCAATCAGCTGGAGCTGCAGATTCTCGGCGATTCCCGTGGCCGGCTTGCAGGTGACACCGCTGAGCTTGTATCCCGGCCTCGCCACTTCGTCGATGAGATAGCTCTGGGCACCCAGGGTGCGTGTCTGGCCCGAGCTGAATGTTGTCCATGCCGCGCCCTGATCAGCGATATATGCAGACCGGCTGATCATGCGGAGCGTCCAGTCGGCCGGGTTGGTGGCTGCTCCATAGTTCGGCCCTGTGAAGTCCTTGGTGAGGGCCATCGTGCCCAGATTGGGAACGTTGACGAATTCACAGCTCGCCGCAGAGCCTGCCGCGACAGAAACGGTAGCGACACTGCCGGTACCGCTGGATGTACCCACCACATTCGTGCACGACCATGTCGTTGTGTACAGGCTCGGATCGCCACTGGGCATGGTCTGGGTCAGCACATGCTGCTCATCGGCACGGACCAGGACCGGACCCACCTTCTGGGGCTGCACCCCCGTGGCGGTGCCCGCCGTGGTCAAAGAGGTGCCGGTGACCCCATTTTTTTGCACGGACACGCTGAACTGATCGGTGGGCTGGACCCGTCCCTGCGGAAGGTTCTCGCTGACGCTCAGGGTTGACGACGCAGAACAGCTCGCCAAGTCTGAGACCCGTTGTCCATCAGCGGCAGTCCCGACTCTGATGGCTGAGGTGCCGAGCCGCTGCCAGCTCACCGGATCGTAGCTGTAGACCGATGCCGAATCGCTCACATAGATGGTGCCGTCGGAACTGGTCGCCAAGCCACTGAAGGCACCACCGGTGAGGCCACCGGGCGCTTCGATCTCCCTGGCGATGCTCGCGATCGGCGTGTTGGTGCCATTGGGCACGGTGATGAGCTGGACCTTCACCGATGCCCCCGAGGGGAAATTGGGGTTCACCTTGGGCTGCGTGGACGCCAGGATGTACATATTTCCGGCAGCATCAAAGGCGATATCGCCTTCCATGCCCCGGGTGCCGGCGTAGTAATCGTCGGTTCCACTGCCCGCCGTCGAGGCGAAGTCTGGCAAGGGGATGGTGACCGCGGAGCCCCACGAGGGGACGAGCCCGGCCTTGTAGGACGAGACCATGAACGACATGGAGCCGCCCGGAGTGGCAGAGGCCTCAAACGATCCGTAATAGAGCGATCCCTGGCCTGAGCCAGCGGGCTTCACCGCGCCGGCGGCCAGCGGCCGGTTACCCCCGGGATTTTTTGTTGCACCCACCAGAGCCGCCCACTTTACGGGAAGGGCACTGGCCTGATCGTAGTTGTATGCCTGACTGACATTCTTGCCACGCACATCGACGCCATAGGTGGCATCGGTGGTCTTGCCATTGCCGCCTTCGAGCGCATAGGCCGTGGTCCCGCCGGGACCGATCCCGAAGACCCGCATGCCCCAGAATTGCGTGATAACCCCTGAACCCCAGGCTCTCGTGCCACTAGTCCAGGTCGTCGAACTGCCCCCGCCCGTGGAAGGAGCCGTAACTGGCGTGGTCACCGCCCCGCTCGGGGCAATCTGCTTGATCTCGCCCTTCTCGGTACTGGCATAGACATAACCCGGATTGCAGTTGAACGCGCCCGTCGGATCGGCGGCCGCCGCTTGGGGAGCCTGCACCGCGGTCCCGAGTCCAAGACTCATCACCACGGCGCCCGCCAACGCAGCAAGCCGTCGCCGCCAACGAGATCGGGGGGCAATAACAGCCCCTTCCCGCCCTGAACTGGCGCTGGACATGAAGCCCGATCTGTCCCGATTGTTCGCCATCATCGATCCTTCTGGTCGGTGCAAGGTTCGTCATAGACGCTACAAGCCGCCTCAGGGCCAACAAACACCGGCCCCGCCCTTAGCGATGAACAGTCCATCGCATTAGGTCCGAGCTATTGAATATGGCCGCCAATGGCCACCCAAAGTCATTCGTCGAGCATATTGAATGTGTTGTGTTCTCTATCTTACATATATCGCGCAGTGCCGAGCCACCAAGTCCCATCCATGCTTCGCAGAACTCGCGAATAGCCGAGAAACGATCCTGCTCACAGCGTTACCAGGCCCCGGAAAACCACACCGATAACGCGACCACCGACACGTTTTTGCACCAGTGCATTTATTGCGTCATGCCTTGTCGGCCCGGGTGAATGGTCGTCCCGGCGCCGTCTGAAGAGCCCCACCACGGCAACGATGAACACCCTCGCGGGCGGACAGCCGAAGGCACGGAAGTCGGACCCCGCAGGCGTGAACACCTCGTCTTTGGAAGGCCAATACCGTGCCCCCAGGCGACCGCCAATGCACCCGCCGCATCCCATTCGGCCGCCGATCACACCCCCCATCAATAGACAGAGGCCACGGCCGATTCCCAGATCCGCAACCAGGCGTGCGGGGTAGAATTCCCCGGCAACCTGATCAACCATCGTTCGCAATGCGCACAATCAGACTTCACCAATGCGCGCCTTGGACGAAGAGAGCCCTTTACACAGGCATGCAACATATCCCCCACATGACCACGCCGGAACGACAATCTGGCTCCCGCCAGCGCCTTTCTGCACTAGTGCGCTCTTTTTTGAATAGACGACTTCGCTGCGGCGAAGGCCTCTGATCCCCCCAGGGCCATACCCATGGAGGAATCGTCATGACGTCGTCCGCTCCTCAGCTGCAAGCCCGAGGAATCTGTCGCACGGGAGCCGCGACGCAGCGATCCCAGAACAATGGCATCTCAGGCCTGCCAGCAGACCACCGGAGACGACCAGTTCACCGCTCACTCGATGGATCGCATAGAATTGTCAAGTTGTGGAGTGCTGCGGGCAGCCGTGGGCACACACAGAATCGTTTTGGGCTCCGCAGACGCGCCCCAGCCATCCAGCCATCAGTTCGGAGTTTTATGACCGTCCAGCGCCGTAATGATCTGCGCAATCTCGCCATCGTCGCTCACGTCGATCACGGCAAAACCACCCTCGTGGACGCCATGCTGTGGCAGTCCGGCGCCTTTCGGGCGGGCAGCGATGTGGAGACGCGCGTGATGGACTCGATGGACCTTGAGCGTGAAAAGGGCATCACCATCCTCGCCAAGAACACGGCCGTCAAGCACACGATGACCGATGGGCGCACGCTCACCCTGAACATCATGGACACCCCCGGCCACGCCGACTTCGGCGGCGAGGTGGAGCGCGCCCTGGAAATGGTTGATGGCGTGCTGCTCCTCGTGGATGCCTCCGAGGGGCCGCTGCCCCAGACGCGTTTCGTCCTGCGCAAGGCAATGGCCAAGAAGCTGCCGATCGTGGTGGTGATCAACAAGGTTGACCGACCCGATGCCCGCATCGATGAGGTGATCAACGAGACCTACGAGCTGTTCATGGACCTGCTCGATGACGCTGATGGCAACGGCCTGGACTTCCCGATCCTCTATGCCTCCGCGAAGGCCGGCAAGGCATCTTTGACCAAGCCTGCCGACGGCCAGCTTCCCGACAGCCCCGACCTGCAGCCGCTGTTCGATGTGATCGAGAGCTCGATCCCCGCCCCCGAATACCACGAGGGCGCACCCCTGCAGGCCCATGTGACCAACCTCGACTCGTCGCCCTATCTCGGCCGCCTAGCGCTGTGCCGGGTGGTGGAGGGAACCATCAAGCGCGGCGAGATGGTGGCCTGGTGCCGCCGCGATGGTTCGATCCAGAATGTGAAGCTGTCGGAGCTGCTCATCACCGATGCGCTGGAACGCGTGAGCGTTGAGAGCGCCGGCCCGGGTGACATCATCGCCATCGCCGGCATTCCCGAGATCACCATCGGCGAGACGATCGCCGACGTCAACGATCCCAAGCCGCTGCCGCTCATCCATGTCGACGAGCCCTCACTGTCGATGACCATCGGCATCAACACCTCACCGCTGGCCGGGAAATCAGGCAAGCTGCTCACCGCTCGACTCGTCAAGGGCCGCCTGGACCAGGAGCTCATCGGCAATGTGTCGATCAAGGTGCTCAACACCGATCGTCCCGACACCTGGGAGGTACAGGGTCGCGGCGAGCTGCAGATGGCCGTGCTGGTCGAGATGATGCGCCGCGAGGGCTTCGAGCTCACCGTCGGACGCCCCGCCGTGGTCACCCATCACGACGAGAACGGCCGCCTCATGGAGCCCACCGAGCGCCTGACGATCGACGTGCCCGAAGAATTCCTGGGTGTCGTCACCGAGATGATGGGCGTGCGCAAGGGCACCATGCAAGAGATGGTCAACCACGGCTCGGGCTGGGTGCGCATGGAATATGTGCTGCCCTCCCGTGGCCTGATCGCCTTCCACACCGAGTTCCTCACCGCCACCCATGGCACCGGCATCTCGAACCATGTCTTCGAGGGCTACGCTCCTTGGGCCGGTTCGATGCGCCAGCGCCCGACCGGCTCACTAGTGGCCGACCGCACCGGCGTCGTCTCCAGCTATTCCCTGTTCAACCTGCAGGAGCGCGGCCAGCTGTTCATCGGCCCCGGTGACGAGGTCTATGAGGGCATGGTCGTCGGCGAGAACGCTCGCCCCGATGACATGAATGTGAATCCCACCAAGGAGAAGCACCTCACCAATGTGCGATCTTCCACGGGTGACGAGCTGGAACGGCTCATCCCCCCACGTCGGATGAGCCTTGAGCACGCCTTGGAGTACTGCGCCGGCGATGAATGCCTTGAGGTGACACCCGACGTCGTCCGCGTGCGCAAGGTGGTGTTGGACGCCCGCGACCGCGCCAAGGTGCGCACCAGGGAGAAGTCCGCCGACGCGAACCTCTGAGCGGTGCTGATTCCCTGAGCACAGCTGAGCACAGATGTCCTCCCCAATCCGAGGATTGGGGAGGACATCTGTCATTGGTGGCCCATCTCCCCGAGCAAGCAGAGCTTTCTGAATGGGCGATGCGAACCTATCGGCATCTGTGGGTAGGCAGAGGTTTCGCAAAGCAGTGAGTTGCCGCAAGCTGTTCCGGCGACTCAGCCACACCAGCGCCACGCCGTCCCAGCATCCCAACTACACAGTGCCGCGAATGCGCAGTGTCTCGACCAGGCAGCATCTCAAATGAGCGGTCGAGGCACCCGGACTCGATATCCCGATGCTCGGGCAGACGACCAGTTGAGCCGACCCACCTGCTTAGGGAGTTGCCCCCCAGCGAAGCAATTCGGCGAGATCAGACGCCGACGCTCAGATGAGACGCCGACGCAGTCCCGCCTCAGGCTTCACATGCAGACCGATATCCGGGTCCACGATCGGCTCCTGGTTGGCGGCGATGCCCTCCACCGTCAGGGTCACGTCAACCGGCACCGAGCGACGCACCAGGCCCAGCGCTATCGGACCCTCCTCGAAATGACGTGCCGAGCTGCCGACCGTCCCCACGTCCTGCCCGTCGAGAAGGATCGATGCCCCGGGAGTGGGCAGCCGGTTCATTGAGCCGTCGAGCAGTAGCCGCACCAGCCGCCGCGGGGGCCGTCCCACATTGTGCACGCGAGCCACGGTCTCCTGGCCGGTGTAGCAGCCCTTGTCTAGCTCGGTCGCATAGAGCCCCAGCTCATTGGGCAGGGTCCGGGCGTCAGTATCGATACCGATCCGGGGCACCCCGGCAGCGATCCGTGCAGCCTCCCACGCCCACACCCCAGCCAGACGCTCGTCACCGTCGGCCACCAGCTCGTCGTCCGGCACGATGAGCAGCTGACCATGGCCCAGGGGCGCCGCGATCGATGGAGCCAGAGCCTCGGGAAGATCCGTAGAGTCGACGTTCTCCCCAACCCACACGACGTGGGCATCGGGGCGCGGCGTCACCTCGACCTTCATCCGGAAACGCATCGATTCGAGGAACTCGGCCAGACCGGCACCCACCGTGTTGAGGTTCACCAGCCCGGTTTCAGGCGCCATCTCACCCTCGGGCCCTTCAGCCGATGCCGGATCGGTGATTACCCAGAGCCGGTCGCCGTCGTCAACGGCCTGCAACTCATAACGCACCTGGCCGGTGGGCGAGAGGATCAGCGCATTGACGCCCTTGCCGGGCTCAAGGCCGGCGAATCGTCCGGTGCTCAGCGAGTGCAGCCAGTCCAGTCGGTCGTCACCGGTGACAGTGAGCACCTGGCGGTTCGTGAGGGGCACGATGGCCCGGCCCTCAACGATCGCCCGTTCCTCAGCAAAGGGATCGCCCCGATGCCACAACAATCCCGCGTCGGGACCCTCAGGCATCTCGACGGAATGGCTCATGATCACCTCTCACCAGCTGACGGAGTCGCTCCCCGCCATCCACAACTGAGCAACCACGCTCAGGCACTGTTTATTCGGCTTATTCGGCCTGAGCGGCGAGATCGCTCACCCATTCACCACACCCGAGCGGCAAAGCCGCTCACCCGTCAATAATCCCGAACAGCAAAGCCGCTCACCCGTCAATAATCCCGAGCGGCAAAGCCGCTCACCAGCCCATACCCCCGAGCGGCAAAGCCGCTCACTGGGACTCCCGGGCCAGCCGTCCCCACATATAGGGCTGCAGGGGCACATCCTTCGCCGCACGATCAAAGGTCCACAGCAGATCACCCTCGACGTTGCCGTAGAGCCGCTCGCCGCCGGTGTATTCAAGCTCCGAGTTCTTCGTACGCGCCACCACATCGGTGACAAGCTCAATCTTGGCCCCGTCGATCGTGCCAGCCCATACCTCACTCCAGCCGTTGGGATGGCACATCACCACGTCAACATTCTTATTGTCGATCGGACGCCAGAAACCCGTCTCCATGCTGATCGGGGCCACCGGGTTTCCGTTCTTGTCGGCGACATAGGTCTGGCTGAAATAGTGCAGATAGGGTTGCCCGTTGGTGGAGAACTCGATCTGCTGCCCGAACTCGAAATCGCCGCTATCGGGCCATGTCCCGTGCCCGCTGCCGCGCCAGCGACCAATCAACCACGCCACAGGCATCAACGCCGGATTCAGATCGCTGGGAATCTCGAAGGCCATGATCAGTCGCTCCTCATCGCGCGCGTGTTCTCTTGAGCAGATGTCTTGTGGGCCGTGGACGACGGCCACGGGGCTCAGTCGTGTTCAACCAGCGGAAACCGGCCGACACCATGGCGACCGCGCCGGCGAGCACCACGACGCCAGCCACGATCAGCAGGATCAGGTCGAGGGTCGCCACCCCACCAAGTCTAGGGGGCATGGCGGGAGGGCCACTGGGCCTCACCGGTCTGCGTCCTCGCGCCGCGAGACTCGACCCGCCCGATGCTTCGAGGAGCACCAGCGCACCAAGGTGACCGGCCCGTGAAACGATGCCCCCATGAGAGTCGTGCTACAGCGAGCGAGCCGTGCCCAGGTGTCCATCGCCGGGGAGGCGGTCGGCGTCCTCCCCTCCCCCGGACTCGTCGCCTTGGTGGGCGTCACCCACGGCGATGATGCTGGTACCGCTGCCAAGTTGGCCGCCAAAACGTGGAATCTGCGCATCCTGGATGATGAACGATCCGCCAGCGATGTCAATGCGCCGATTCTGGCCATCAGCCAGTTCACGCTCTATGCCGACACCCACAAGGGACGACGTCCCAGCTGGGGAGCCGCCGCTCCCGGCCCGGTCAGCGAGCCGATCGTCGAGGCCTATGTCGCAGCGCTGCGTGAGCTCGGCGCCCACGTGGAGACCGGCCGCTTCGGCGCCGACATGCAGGTGGAATTGGTCAACGACGGACCGGTCACGATCATCCTCGATTCTGACCACTGATCGCCGCGATGCCGCCCGTGAGGAGGTGCCGACAAACTCGCGGGACATGCATTCAACACCATTGCGCTGCGAACGCCTCGCATGGTGAGCTCAGTGAAACACCCGATCACGCCCGCACCACGACAACTAGGCTTCTTATCACGGCCGTATCCGACGGTCAGATTCTTCGACGGTCAGGAGGGTGCTGTTCATGAGCGATGCCTTGTTCATCTCGCCCACGACTGACCCCAAGCCAATTCCCAGCGCCCTGGCCCTACTCCCCCACACGATCGACCAGGTGCAGGGCGGCGACAAGGCGATCCTCCAGATCCCCGACAGCGATGCGGTGATCATCGACGGACGCGGCGACCTGGGCGCCACCCGCGTGACCACCAGGCTCATCGTGAACTCCGGGGCGGCCACCCCCACGCTCCTCCTCATCCCGCTGCAGGGGCTGTCCGTGCTCACCGCCGAATGGGGCGTCACCGATTTCATCGTCGAAGACGCCGAGCCGGCGGAATGGGAGGCCCGGCTGCAGCTGATGCTCACCACCCAGGGCCATGCCACTATCACCGGAGGCTCCATCGTGGTCGACGAGGCCGCCTATGCGGCGTCGGTCAATGGGCGACCGCTCGATCTCACCTACACCGAGTTCGAGCTGCTCAAATTCCTCGTGCACCACCCCGGACGCGTCCTCACCCGCGAAGACCTGCTCAAGAAGGTCTGGGGATACGACTACTACGGGGGCACCCGCACCGTTGACGTGCATATCCGGCGTCTGCGCGCCAAGCTCGGCCCAGAGTACGACTCCTATATCGGCACAGTGCGCAACGTCGGCTACCGATTCAACCCCCAGCAGCGCAAGGACTGAGCCTTCCCTGCAGCGAACCTGCGAGCGCTGCCATCCGCTGTCCATTGCTGGCACGAGGCCTGTGGCCGGCTGCCACCACGAGGCGACTGGTTGGCGCGCGAGCTCCACCCCCGGTAGTCAATGCCCCTTGGTTTCTCAGCCCTGAAACCCTTTCTCCTCGTCGGTAATCACCTCTAATATGTACCGCGGATATAAATCTGCGGTGGGTGCGAAGTCGCTCCCGATATTAGTCCAATCAACCGGACAATTGCCGCTCAATAGATGACACCGAGGATTATTTAATGTCCTTACAGGTGGTCATTAGATCAAAGGAGAACAAATGAGCCCAATCCGAGTTGCGGTCGTCGGCATCGGCAACTGCGCGTCATCCCTGGTGCAGGGAGTGACCTTCTACCGGGACGCCCCCACCGACCAGCCCGTGCCCGGGTTGATGCACGTGCAATTCGGCGATTACCACGTGGGTGACATTGAGTTCGTCGCCGCATTCGATGTCGACGCCGCCAAGGTGGGCCTCGACCTGGCCGATGCCATCAACGCCACGGACAATTGCACGATCGAGATCAGCCCGGTCGCCCCCACCGGGGTGATCGTGCAGCGTGGCGTGACGCTTGATGGGCTGGGCAAGTATTACCGCGAGACGATCGAGGAGTCGTCTGCGGAGCCTGTCGATGTGGTGCAGGCCATCAAGGACGCCAAAGCCGATGTGCTGGTGAGCTATCTGCCAGTGGGCTCGGAGGAAGCCGACAAATACTATGCGCAATGCGCCATCGACGCCGGCTGCGCCTTCGTCAACTGCCTGCCGGTGTTCATTGCCTCGAATCCGCAGTGGGCACAGAAGTTTGTGGACGCGGGTCTGCCCATCGTCGGCGATGATGTGAAGAGCCAGATCGGCGCCACCATCACCCACCGGGTGATGGCCAGGCTGTTCGAGGAGCGGGGCATCCAGCTGGAGCGCACCTACCAGCTCAATGTCGGCGGCAATATGGACTTCAAGAACATGCTTGAGCGCGAACGACTGATGTCGAAGAAGATCTCGAAGACCCAGGCCGTCACCAGCAATGTCGAGCATCAATTTGACGAGCGCGACATCCATGTGGGCCCCTCGGACTATGTGGATTGGCTTGATGACCGCAAATGGGCCTTCGTGCGTCTGGAAGGACGCAACTTCGGTGGGGCGCCGGTAAGCCTGGAGTACAAGCTCGAGGTGTGGGATTCACCGAACTCGGCCGGCGTGGTGATCGATGCCATCCGCGCCGCCAAGATCGGCCTCGACCGTGGCATCGCCGGACCGCTGCTGTCGCCGTCAAGCTTCTTCATGAAGTCACCGCCAGAGCAGCGCCACGACGAAGAGGCCCTCGATTCGGTGGAGGCCTTCATCCGTGGCGAGGTCGCCATCTGAGCCATGCGGCGGCCCCTTCGCCGGTGACGGCGACAGCCAGGCTGGAACTTCGGTTCCGATCACGCGGGAGCCCCGCGGAACTGGCCTGGTCAGCCATGAGTGCGGGGATGCCCCGATCGCAGACACGGATCGGGCGTCCCCGCAGGGCTCGCTGGGCGAGGACCTACTCAGCGCTGACCGCACCACGAGGAACCGATTACCGTCGGCATCGTTCGCCCGGCGCAGATTCATGACCACTTGACGACACGCCCAGATAGGGTCGAGTTGTGGGAGCGGCCCCAATTAGCTGAAGAGATCTTTTTCGCGCCTGTTTGATGTGATGCCGGCCAGGTCATCGGATTATGGGGAGAATTCCCGCTCAGGTTCTTCGAAAGGAATGACATGACGACGCGAGTGGCAGTAATTGGCATTGGGGACATGGGTGCAGAGATGGTCCCCCATCTGGTGGAGACCGACTTTGAGATCGTCGCCTATGACAAGGTGCCCGAACGCCTGCAGCTGGCCAAGGATGCCGGGGCCAAGGTGGCCGGATCGGTGGCTGAGGCAGCGACCAACGCAGACGTGGTGCTCCAGCTGACCATGTCGGACGACATCCCCGATGTCTTGCTCGGAGAGCAGGGCGCCCTCGCGGTCGCGAAGCAGGGTGCCATTGTGGTGGTCACCTCCACCACCACTCCCCAGATGCTCACCCGTGTGATCGAGGCGGCACCCGCCGGTGTTGACGTCGTCGACGCTCCCATCGTGGGTGGCGTGCGTTATGCGCGCGAGAAGTCGGTCACCTTCCTGCTTGGTGGCAGCGAGGAGCTTGCCACCAAGCTCGATCCGGTGCTGTCGGTGCTGGGCATCATCCGTTATGTGGGCAAGTCGGGCAGTGGCGTGGCCTACAAGCTCATCACGAATGTGGCAATCATGGCCGCTGAGGCGGGGCTGCGTGAGGCGCTCGACCTGGCCGATGAGCTTGATATGGACTACGAGCTCTCCCTTGACCTGATGTCGGTGGGCCCGATGGCCGCCGTGGTGAGCCGCGCGCTGGACACCAGCAATCCGCGCCCGTTGCGGCGCTCCGCCGAGGACGACGACACCCTGTTGGCGGCGGTCAGCGATCCCGAGCGCATCCTGCCAATCTCCGTCGCGGCCCGTGGCCGCCTGTGGGAGGCGGTGCACGCCAAAGAGGGCTTCGACCCTGATTTCGTCGACCTGACGCGCAAGACCACCGCCCGCGACAACTGAGTCACCACCCAATCTGATCCACCGCAGGCCGGGGAAGCACCAGGACGGGCTTCCCCGGCCTCGTTGCGTCTGCCGAGCTTCCCACTACCGTGGAACACGAGGCCGCCCCACCTCAGCTCGAGTGCACGGCGGTCGATCGACGAGCGCGAAGGGGCCGGACAATGGCCGAGAAGCAAACAGCAGGACGCGACAACCTGGGGAGTCTGGCACCCACCTTCGCCGCTCTCAACGATGATGTGCTCTTCGGGCAGGTGTGGTCGCGCGAAGGGCAGCTCTCGCCCCGCCAGCGCAGCCTCATCACCTGCGCCAGCCTCATGTCGCAGGGGCTCTTTCCTCAATTGGACGCCCATCTGCGCATCGCCAAGAAGAACGGCGTGAGCAAGCAGGAGTTGGTGGAGAGCTTCACCCAGCTCGCCTTCTATGCGGGCTGGCCCAAAGCCTGGTCGGCCTTCGGACTGCTCAAGGACATCTATGCCGAGATCTCCGATGACACCCCCGACTCGGGCCTGTTCCCCCTCGGTTCCCCCGCCGACGGCCCCAATTTCACCGGCCATGCCTGGCTGCACATGCTCACTGCGGCCGATGACCCCAACTCAGCCGGAAACGTCACCTTCGCCCCTGGCTGCATCAATAGATGGCACACCCATCCGCTGGGCCAGCTGTTGCTCGTCACCGCCGGGCGCGGGTGGGAGCAGCCCGAAGGCCGACCGGCCCGCGAGCTGCACGCCGGCGATGTGGTGAGCTGCCCGGCCGGCGTCAAACACTGGCATGGCGCCGCCAAGGACTCCAGCCTCAGCCATGTGGCCGTCACCCCGGTGCCCGCCGGACAATCACCCGTCGAATGGCTGGACTTCCCTGACAACGACGCCTATCAAGAGCTCGTCTGAGGCATCACGGCACTCGGTGGGTGCCCATAACCCACGCGGAACGACGCCACGGGGCCCGTCAGCTTCTAGTCTTGGGTGTATGAGCCCCGTCCTGACTGGTCCGATCATCCATCTCAGCATTGACGACCGCGATCGGACGGCCTCCCTAGTGAGAGCCTGCACCGAGCACGACGGCGTCTCCCCGCTCAATGAATCGGGCTGGTTCGGGCTGCAGGGACTCACCGCAGCACATACGCATTGGATGGCCCTCGAGGGACGCGAGATCGTGGGTTATGCCCAGGCCGATGCCCGGGAGCACACCGTGCAGCTGATGGTCCACCCCGACGCGCGGCGTCAGGGCATCGCCACCGCCCTGGCGAAGGCCGCCTGGCAATTGCATCCGGCCATGTGGTGGTCGTTCGGCGACCGTCCGGGCGCGAGGGAACTTGCCGAGAGTCTGGGCCTGCGCGAGGTGCGCAAGCTGCTCAAGATGACCCTGCAGCTGTCGGAGTCGGGACCCTTTGACGCTCACCTGCCCGAGGGCCTGCGTCTTGATCATTTCCGCCCCGACGACCTCGACCAGCTCGTGGCAGTGAACCACGCCGCCTTCATTGACCATCCCGAGCAGGGCGCAATGACCGCCGAAGACGCCCACAACCGGATGTCCCAGGACTGGTTCGACCCTGCCGGGCTGCTGGTGGCGCGCGACGAGGCCGGCAACCTGGTGGGCTTCCACTGGACCAAGGTCGCCGACGAGGATGGCAAGCCCCGCGGCGAGGTCTATGTGCTCGGTGTCGATCCCGATGTCGAGGGCAGGGGCGTGGGACGTGCCCTGCTCGACGCCGGTATCCTGCATATGCGCGAGCTCGGTGTCGAGGCCATCGACCTCTATGTCGAAGGCGCCAACGGACGCGTGGTTCAGATGTATGAGCGGGCCGGCTTCGTGGTGGTCTCCACGGATGTCGGATATGCCCCTGCCAAGCCCGCCCGGCACCAGGATCATGGATACCAGACCCGGACTGACAATGACATCCCCCAGTCGTCTGATCAGGAGCACAAGCATGACTGACCCCACCGAGCCAAGCGTCCGGGATGATCCCCACGCCGAAGACAAGCTACCGGACGACCGCTATTCAGAACGTGAGCTGAGCTGGCTGGCGTTCAACGAGCGCGTGCTCGACCAGGCCCGCGACCGGCTGCGGGTGCCGCTGCTGGAACGCGCGAAGTTCCTGGCCATCTTCAGTTCCAACCTCGACGAGTTCTTCATGGTACGGGTGGCCGGCCTCAAGCGACGCATCGAGGCCGGCGTGGCCGTGCGCTCCATCGCCGGCATGATGCCCCGGGAGTTGCGCGACGCGATCCTCACCCGTGCCCACGAGCTGGTCACCGAGCAGTCGCGAGTATTCCACGAGGAGGTGCTACCCGAACTCACCGAGCAGCACGTCGAACTGGTGCGTTGGAATCAGCTCACCGACGCCGAGCACGACCGGATGAACGAGCTGTTCACCGAGCGCATCTACCCGGTGCTCACCCCGCTGGCGGTCGACCCCTCACACCCCTTCCCCTATATCTCCGGGCTGTCGCTCAATATCGCGGTGCTCTTGCTCAACCCCGACACCGAGGCCCGGCAGTTCGCCCGCATCAAGGTGCCCTCGATCCTCGACCGCTTCATCAAGCTGGGCGACACCCGCTTCGTGCCCCTCGAGGAAGTGATCCTGGCGCACCTGTCGGAGCTGTTCACCGGCATGAAGGTGCTTCAGTCCACGACCTTTCGCGTCACCCGCAATGAGGACGTCGAGGTCGAGGAGGATGACGCCGAGAACCTGCTCTACGCGTTGGAGAAGGAACTGCTGCGGCGCAAGGTGGGCCGATCCCCGGTGCGCCTCGAGGTGGAGGACAGCATCGAGGACGATCTGTTGGAGATGCTGGCCGACGAGCTCGACGTGAGCCCCAAGGAGATCTTCAAGCTGCCGGCACCGCTCGACCTGACGGCCCTGTTCCGACTCACCGACGTTGACCGCGACGATCTGAAGTACACGAACTTCCTGCCCAAAACGCACCCCGACCTGGCCCCGGTGGAGACATCGAGCGAGGCTGATCTGTTCAAGGCCATCCGCCGCCACGATGTGCTGCTGCACCATCCCTATGACTCCTTCGCCACGTCGGTGCAGCGTCTGGTGGAACAGGCCGCCGCCGACCCCCATGTGCTGGCGATCAAGCAGACCCTCTACCGCACCAGTGGCGACTCCCCCATCATCGACGCCCTGATCGAGGCTGCCGAGGCGGGCAAGCAGGTGCTGGCCCTGGTTGAGATCAAGGCCCGGTTCGACGAGCAGAACAACATCGCCTGGGCCCGCAAGCTCGAGCGCCATGGCGTGCATGTGGTCTATGGCATGGTCGGTCTGAAGACACACTGCAAGCTGATCCTGGTGGTGCGCGATGAGGCTGAGGGGCTGCGCAGCTATGTGCATATCGGCACCGGCAACTACAACCCCAAGACCGCCCGCCAATACGAGGACATGGGCCTGCTCACCTGCAACCCGATCGTCGCCGACGACGTCGCCCGCCTGTTCAATCATCTCTCGGGCATGACCCAGGAGACCCACTACCGGCGTCTCCTGGTGGCGCCGCAGGGGGTGCGCAGCGGGCTGATCGCCGCCATCGACCGCGAGATCGCGAACAAGAAGGCCGGCCTGCCGGCACGCATCCGGATCAAGGTCAACTCCATCGTCGATGAACGCATCATTGACGCCCTCTACCGCGCGAGCCGCGCCGGAGTGGAAGTCGACCTGTGGGTGCGCGGAATCTGTGGCGTCCGCCCTGGCGTGCCCGGACTGAGCGAGAACATCCGACTGATCTCCATCCTCGGCCGCTTCCTGGAGCATTCCAGGCTGTTCTGGTTCGAGAACGCCGGGAATCCGGCCGTGGGCATCGGCTCATCCGATCTGATGCACCGCAATCTCGACCGGCGGGTTGAGGCGATCGTGCTGATCACCCACGCCAATCACATCGCCGAGATCGGCGAGCTCTTTGATCTGGCCTTCGACCCCGGCACCGTGAACTGGAAGCTTGATGACCGCACCTGGCGGCCTGACACCACCAATGCTGCCGGTGAGCCGAAGCTCGATCTGCAGGAGCATCTGATCGACATGGTCAGCCGCCGGCGCCTTGCTCCCAGCGACAGACCCTCGCGCCGCACTCTGTTCTTCCAGCGCCCGGGGGTGCTGCCGCGCCCATGAGCAAGCAGCCTGCAGTCATCGCCGCTGGCGCCGTGGTCTTCCGTGGCTCGGGCGAGGCCCGACGGATCCTCGTGGAGCATCGTCCCCACTACAACGACTGGACCCTGCCCAAGGGCAAACCCCACGGCAACGAACAGCTTCCGGTGACCGCAGTGCGCGAGGTGGAGGAGGAGACGGGCATCCATGTGCGGCTAGGGCTGCCGCTCCCCTCGCTGCGCTATGACGTCAGCGCAGGCCCCAAGGAGGTGCATTTCTGGCTCGGCCACGAGAATCGTCCCGAGCATCCCCATAATGACGACGAGACTGACCGCATCGTCTGGCCGACGCTGGCCGAGGCCGCTGAGTTGCTGACCTATCCCGACGAGGTGGAGCTGCTGGGCAAGGCCGTGCAGCGGGCCGACGAAGCGCTCGGCACGCTGGTGATCACCCGCCATGCCAAGGCCCGTCCCCGCAAGAGCTGGCAGGGCGACGACTGGCTCCGGCCTCTCGCGGCGCGCGGCATCCGGCAATCCGACCGTCTGGTTCCCCTGCTTGACGCATTCGGCGTGCGCCGCGTGCTGTCGAGCAGCTCCACCCGCTGTGAGCAGACGGTGACGCCCTACGCAAAGTCGATCAACGCCGAGGTGCATCCGGTGCATCTGCTCAGTGAGGAGGCTGCGCTGGGCCACGAGGAAGAGGTGATCGACCTCATGTGGCAGCTGCGCGTCCAGACCGCCCAGAACCCCGAGGACCCCGTGGTGGTCTGCGGCCACCGCCCAGTGCTGGGCGCGATGCAGCGGGGACTTCACCTGCCGCAGCGCCACCTCACCACCGCCCAGTGCCTGGTGCTGCATATCGGCAGCGAGGCCGAGCCCGTGGCTGTGGAGTCATATCCCTCACCCCTGTGAAACACCCCTGGAGAGCCCTCGCCGCCCTGACCACCGAGTGCCCTACCCACGGGGAACCCCTGGCCGATAAGTGCTTGCTCGCGCGGTCGCGGGTGTCGGCCTTACACACGGGGGAGCGCCCTGGCCTGTCTGAGCACGCAGAATCCTGATTCTCCGCCTTGTCGTCGACAGGAAACGCACTATCCGTGGACGGGAACAGTGTGTTTACCGAGTGTTTACCCAGCTGGACCGTGGCGGCCACCTTCACCCTCTAGCGTCATTGCATGGCGGGCGGGATTGCCCCCTCGGTCCTCGCGACCGATTCCCAGATCGATGAAGGACATCACGTGTCAATGAACCACGTGTCACTCAAGAGCAAGATCCTCGTCGCCACGTTGGCCGCCGGCATGCTCGGCCTCAGCGCGTGCAGCAGCGAAGGCCCCTCAAGCGCGGCGTCGAGCAGCGGCAGCCTCTCCGGCGAGATCGTGGGCTCGGGCGCCACCTCCCAGGAATCGGCGCAGACCACCTGGCGCTCGGCGTTCACCAAGAAGCAGCCCGGCATCAAGGTGAGCTACAACGGTGGCGGCTCGGGCAAGGGCGCCAGCGACTTCACCAGCGGTGCAGTCGCCTTCGCCGGCTCCGATGACGCCCTGAGCCTGGACACCATGAAGGCCGGTGCCTTCGCAGGCTGCGCAAGCACCTCGAATGCGCTCAATCTGCCGATCTATGTCTCGCCCATCGCGATGGTCTTCAATGTGGACGGCGTGAAGAACCTCAATCTTGACGCCACCACGGCGGCATCAATCTTCTCCGGGAAGATCACCACCTGGAATGACCCGGCCATCGCCGCGCTGAACTCCGGCGCCTCGCTGCCGGCCACCCCGATCACCGTGGTGCACCGCTCCGACAAGTCGGGCACCACAGAGAACTTCACCGACACGCTGGCCCAGAACGCGCCGAGCGTGTGGACGCAGAAGGCCAGCCAGACCTGGCCCACCTCGTACACAGGAGAGTCCGCTGAGGGCACCTCGGGTGTGGTGGCCGCGGTCAAGAACGGCACCGGAACCATCGGCTATGCCGACATGTCCCAGGCCAGCGGCCTGTCGGTGGCGTCGTTCGGCAAGGACGGCAACTATGTGCAGCCCACCGCCGATGAGGCCGCCAAGGTCGTCTCCGCGTCGCCGGCTCGCACCGGTGGCCCCAGCAATGACCAGGCGATCGCCCTCGACCGCACCCAGGCCGGATATCCCTTCGTGCTGGTGAGCTACGCCGTGGTCTGCGAGCAGTACAAGGACTCCTCCACTGCCAATCTGGTGAAGAGCTATCTGAGCTATGTGGTGAGCTCGGAGGGTCAGGCCGACGCCCAGAAGTCCGCCGGCAGCGCCCCCTTGGCCAGCGCCCTGTCCACCAAGGTGCAGGGCTCTATCGATTCGATTAAATGACAGTCACTACCTCTTCCCAGCAGGCCCCGAACGAGCTGTCGGGGCCTGCTGACGAGCTTTACAGCCTGCGATCGCGCGGTCGTCGTGGCGGCGATACCGTGTTCTCCGGGCTGTCGAAGGGCGCCGGCCTGGTGATCGTGGTGATCCTGGCCTCGGTGGCGATCTTCCTCATCTGGCAGGCCCTGCCCGCTTTCACCGGTGGGCAGCTCCCCTTCGGGAACACCCTGAAATATGTGGGACCCTTCCTGTTCGGCACTATCTATTCCTCGGTGCTCGCGCTGATCTTCGCCGTGCCGCTCGGCATAGGGATCGCCCTGTTCATCGCGCACTATGCCCCACGCCAGCTCGCCTCGGTGCTGGGCTATGTGATCGATCTGCTGGCCGCCGTGCCCTCGGTGGTCTATGGCTTGTGGGGCATCAACACGCTGGCCAAGTTCATGCAGCCGGTACATGTCTGGCTCACTGACAATCTGGGGTTCATCCCCCTGTTCAGCGGTCGTGTCTCGGGCACCGGCCGCACCATGCTCACCACCGCCGTGGTGCTGGCCGTCATGGTGCTGCCGATCATCACCGCCATGTGCCGTGAGGTCTTCCTGCAGGTGCCCAACAACCAGATCGAAGCCTCCCTGGCACTCGGCGCCACCCGCTGGGAAATGGTGCGTCAGGTGGTGCTGCCCTATTCACAGTCGGGAATCATCTCCGCGTCAATGCTTGCCCTGGGCAGGGCCCTGGGAGAGACGATGGCTGTCGCCATGGTGCTGTCGGGTTCACGTCTGGTGAACTTCAGCATCGTCACATCACAGAACTCACGCACGATCGCCGCGAACATCGCCTCGACCTTCCCTGAGGCGAATGCCCTGGAGCTCAACCAGCTGATCGCCACCGGGCTGCTGCTGTTTGTGATCACCTTCGCCGTCAACGCGATCTCGCGCTGGGTGATCCGCCGTCGCGCCGACTTCTCGGGAGCAAATGGATGAGCACCGATCAATTGACCCAGCCTGATTCGTCCAGGCCTGATTCGTCCCGCACTGGCTCCGCCACACCGCTCGCGCGTCGCGTGGGAACGGTTCAGAGCACGACTCACGGGGGCAACGACTCATCGCGCACAGCGCCCGGCCCCAGCCGGGCCCAGGGCTCGAGGAGGCCGACGCATGATGATCCGGTGCAGTTCAGCGATTCGCTGACCGCGGGCCATCTACCGCCGTTCACCTCACTGGGCATCGCAGCGGTCTGTGCGGTGGCGGTCTTCCTCATCTGCCAGCTTGCCGGCAGCTTCACCATCGTCTCATGGGTCGTCATCTCCGTGATCGCCTATCTGGTGCTGCACTATGTGGTGTCCAGGTCTGTCGAGGGACGTCGGCGCGCTTTCGACCGCTTCGCCCGCGATCTGGTGACGCTGGCCTTCCTCGTGGCGCTGGTGCCCCTGATCTCCCTGGTCCTCGTGACCGTGTCCCAGGGATCGGCCCGCTTCGACCTGCAGTTCTTCACCAAGAGCATGTATGGGGTGATCGGTGGTGACGATGGCGGCGCCGGACATGCCGTGCAGGGAACCCTGATCGTCACCCTGATCGCCACGCTCATCTCAGTGCCCATCGGGCTGCTGACCGCCGTCTATCTGGTGGAATATGGTCGCGGCAAGCTCGCCAGCGCCATCACGCTGCTCGTTGACGTGATGACCGGCATCCCGTCGATCGTGGCCGGCCTGTTCGCCTATGCCCTGTTCGTGCTGGTGGTTGGAGTCTCCAACGCCACCATGGGCATCACCGGTGCCGTCGCCCTGTGCGTGTTGATGATCCCCTATATCGTGCGCTCCAGCGAGGAGATGCTCCAGCTGGTGCCCAAGTCACTGCGTGAGGCCAGCTATGCGCTCGGTGTGCCGAAATGGCGCACGATCCTCAAGGTGGTGATTCCCACCGCCCTGTCCGGCATCGTCTCCGGCATCGTGCTGGGCATCGCCCGAGTGATCGGCGAGACCGCCCCGCTGCTCATCACCGCCGGTTTCGTCGACTGGAAGAATCCCGATCCCTTCAACGGCGCCATGGCCACGCTGCCGGTCTTCGTGTACAAGCAGTACATGACGCCGGGCGTGCCGCAGGCACCCTTCTACGCACGCGCCTGGACCGGCGCGTTGACCCTCATTCTCATCGTCATGGTGCTCAATCTGGTGGGACGTATCATCGCCGCCAGGTTCGCTCCACACACCAGCAGGAAGTGACGTGATGGCAAAGCGCATCGAATTGAAGAAGCTGAGCATCTACTACGGCGATTTCAAGGCCGTGGAAGACGTGGACATGATGATCGAGCCCCGCTCGGTGACCGCCTTCATCGGCCCTTCCGGCTGCGGCAAGTCGACCGTCCTGCGTTCCCTTGACCGGATGCTCGATGTGACCCCCGGGGCGAAGGTCGAGGGCCAGGTCCTGCTCGACGACGTTGACCTTTATGGCAAGCAGATCGATCCGGTGCGCGTGCGCCGGCAGGTGGGCATGGTCTTCCAGCAGCCGAATCCCTTCCCCACGATGACCATCCGCGGCAATGTGCTGGCCGGGCTCTCGCTGAACAAGCGACGTCTGTCGAAGTCGGAGGCCGACGAAGTGGTGGAGACCTCCCTGCGGGGCTCCAATCTGTGGGAGGAGGTCAAGGACCGGCTGGATCGTCCCGGCTCAAGCCTGTCGGGTGGTCAGCAGCAGCGCCTGTGCATCGCCAGGGCGATCGCGGTGAAGCCCGAAGTGCTCCTGATGGACGAGCCCTGCTCGGCCCTCGACCCGATCTCGACGCTGGCCATCGAAGACCTCATCCAGCAGCTGAAGGAGGACTACACGGTGGTGATCGTCACGCACAATATGCAGCAGGCCGCGCGGGTGAGCGAGCGCACCGGGTTCTTCAACATCGCCGGCACCGGCAAGCCCGGCCATCTCATCGAGTACAACGACACCGAGACGATCTTCTCCAACCCCGATGAGGCCCAGACCGAGGATTACATCACCGGCCGCTTCGGCTGATCTCTGGTCGGCTCGGGCTGATCGCTAGCTCGTTCGGGCGCGCCGCGGTCTATTGGTTCCGAGCAGCGGCTGCGTCGCCGTGGCGGTCACTCCGGCTGAGCCCCGGCCGGTCCGGGTGGATGCCCAGCTCATCCAGCAGGGTGATGACCCTCTTCCGGATCTCATCGCGGATGGGTCGCACCTCGGCGAGCGACAGCCCGGCCGGATCGTCCAGTGCCCAATCCACGTAGCATGTGCCCGGATAGTAGGGGCAGCTGTCCCCACATCCCATGGTGACGACCACATCAGATTCCTGCACTGCGTCAGCAGTCAGCACCTTGGGGCGAGTCCCCAGCAGGTCGATGCCGATTTCGTCCATGGCGGCCACGACCTGGGGGTTGATCTCGCTGGCCGGCGCAGTTCCTGCGGACCGGACCTCCGCCCGATCACCCGCCAGGGAGCGCGTCAGCGCCGCAGCCATCTGGGAACGGCCGGCGTTGTGCACGCACACAAACATGATGGACGGCACCCGTCGGGCCCCGGTGGCCGACATCAGCAGCAGTCTGTGGCGTCGCAGGTCCCAGGACCAACGGCGCCCAAGCCATCCATGAAGGCGCGGACGGCATCGAGTCCGTGCGCAGTCGCCGTGTAGTGGGCCCACTTGCCCCGCATCTCCCGCGAGATGAGGCCCGTCTTGAGCAGCCGCGTCAGGTGATACGACAGCGTTGGTTGCGTGATCCCGAGGTCAGCGGGCATGTGGCATACGCACACCGACGAACAGCAATTGGCGCTGATGTGATGCATCAGGCGCACCCGCACCGGATCAGACAAGGCCTTGAAGACCTCCGCCACGCGGTCGGCCCGTTCCGCAGACAACGCCTCACTCGTTGGACGAGGGGTTCCGGTCACCGTGAGTTCAGTCGCCATGGCCGCCAGACTACCCGTCACATTGACAGTTGTCTATATGAGTGCTTGGGTTTCATATCGAAAGATTTCTATCTATCCGAAGGATGAACCGGATGATCTCCGTATTTGAAGGACCCCTGTGCTGCAACACCGGCGTGTGCGGCGCCGACCCTGACCAGGCACTGGTCAACTTCACCGCCGATCTGGACTGGCTGCGCCGCCAGGGCGTCGCCGTGCAGCGGGCCAACCTGGCCCAGGACCCGGCAGCCTTCGCTGCTTCCCCGGTGGCCCGCGCCTTCATGCAGGTGGCCGGAGCCGATGGCCTCCCCCTGGTGGTGGTCGATGGCGTGGCCGTCTCGACCAATCGCTATCCCTCGCGGGGAGAGCTGGCGGTCTTCGCGGGACTCGCCAGCGCTGCCAGCAGCTGTTCGAGTGACGCAACCGGAGCCGACTCCCCCGGGTGCTGCGGCAGCAACAACGATTCGGCAGGCCCCAGCACCGAGGGCTCGCCCTGCTGCGGCGGATCTGCCCCGCAGGCGCTCCCCCTGGAGAACACATCCGGCTCGGCGGTGCAGCTGTGACGCACCTGCTGGAAGAGATGCCCCGCTTCCTGTTCCTCACCGGCAAGGGCGGCGTGGGTAAGACATCAGTGGCGTGTGCCAGCGCGGTGGCGTTGGCATCGAGCGGCCGGAAGGTGCTCCTCGTGTCCACCGATCCGGCGTCCAATGTTGCGCAGGTCTTCGGGCAGGAGATCGGCAACCACATCACTGCCATCTCTGCCCTGCCGGGGCTGGATGCGCTCGAGATCGACCCACAGGCAGCTGCGGAGGAGTATCGAGCGCGCGCGTTGGCGCCCGTGCGGGACTTTCTCAGTGCCAAGGACCTGGCCTCGGCAACCGAACAGCTGTCCGGCCCATGCACCACCGAAATTGCCGCATTCAATGAGTTCACTGACCTGCTCACCGCTCACGGCCCCGGAGCAGGCTACGACCATGTCGTATTCGACACCGCGCCCACCGGTCACACCGTGCGCCTGCTCAAGTTGCCGGGCGAGTGGTCGCAGTTCCTGTCCGACGGTCTGGGCGACCCCTCCTGCCTCGGTCCGATGTCAGGACTGGAGAAGACACGCGCCAGCTATGCGGAAGCCCTGGGCGCACTCGCCGACCCCGGTCGGACCCGGCTGGCCCTGGTGGCACGTCCCCAGGAGAGTTCCCTGCACGAGGCTTCCCGCACCTTCGACGAGCTCCTCGAAGCGGGGATCGCGGCAACCCACCTGGTGATCAACGGGCTGTTGCCGGGCGCCCACAGCGACGACGCGCTCGCACGATCCATTTCCCACCAGGAATCCGAGGCCATCAACTCGGCACCCGCGAGGCTACGTGCGCTCGTGACTGACACCCTCGCGTTGCGCCACGGCGACATGGTGGGCATCGACGCCCTGCGGACCCTGCTGTCATCGGCAGCACAGACCGAGGATCCCGACGTTGACGTCGACCAGCCCCGCAGACCGTCGCCGGCGGGCCCCCAGCTTTCAGAACTGATCGCGGAGCTCTCGCAACGCGACCATGGTCTAGTGATGGTGATGGGCAAGGGCGGCGTCGGGAAGACGACCCTTGCTTCTGCCCTCGCCATGGGCCTTGCGGATCGGGGAAGGGATGTGTTGCTCACCACCACCGACCCCGCCGCACACCTCGACTGGACCATCGCCGGACAGGCACCCTTTGACGTGACCAGCATTGATCCCGAGGTGGCCACCCGCCAGTACCGTGACCATGTGATGGCCACCAAGGGCGCCGCCCTGGACGAACAGGGCCGCGCAAACCTGGCGGAGGACCTGCGCTCGCCCTGCACCGAGGAAGTGGCTGTCTTCCAGTCGTTTGCCCAGGCTGTCGAACAGTCGGACCACCGCTTTGTCGTGATGGATACCGCACCCACGGGGCACACGCTGCTCCTGATGGATGCCACTGGTTCGTATCACCGTGAGGTGGCCCGCAACAGCCCCGAGCTGGCGTCGACGACGCCCCTGACGCGCCTACGCGATCCCGGGCACACGGCCGTGATCATTGCCACACTGCCGGAAACCACCCCCGTGTTGGAGGCCAGCGACCTTCAGGACGACTTGGAGCGGGCAGGTATTCGCCCCTGGGCTTGGGTGATCAATCGCTCGTTGAGCGCCACGGACACCGAAGACCCCTTCCTGCAGCGCCGCATCGAAGCCGAGACCGCCCCGATCGCCGCCGCGCGAAGAAACTGTCCGCGAACTGCCCAGGTGGCCTATCTCGCGTCACCACCGGTGGGGCTGGACGCGCTTCGCGCCATGGCACGGCACACGGTCGGGAGCATGGCCGGGTAGTCCATGCAGGGTGCGCCGACTCAGGCGCCGCACTGCCCCAGCCCTGCGTCAGCCCTGAGCTGGAGCACCCGGGCGGCCTTCGCCACGGTCTGCTCCGCGAAGTCCGGATCAGCCGCCACGGCGGCCCGGGTGTCGGCGACCATGGCCGGCACGCTCGCCGGGTCGACGTCCAGCGCGAGGTCACCGCCGGCGCGCAGGAACAGGGTGCCGCGTTGGGCCACCGGATAGTCGGCCAGAGCCGCGGCCGCGCCCAGGTCGTCGGAGATGATCACCCGCGAATATCCCAGCTGCTCGCGCAACAGGCCGCTGACCACCCGCGAGGAGAACGCGGCCGGTCCGGCCGGGTCGATACGGTCGTAGACCACCGAGCTGACCATCACCGAATCCGATCCGGCGAGCACATCGGCGAAGGTGCCCAGTTCGTCGGAATCAGGTGTGGTGACGGCATCATGGGCCGCGCCGAAATCGGTATTGACGTTCACATTCCCCAATCCCGGGAAGTGCTTCACCGCACCCACCACCCCGCCGGCGTGCATGCCGGCCAACACGGCCGCCACATTGGTGGCCACGTCCGCACGCGTGGCGCCGTAGCCGCGGTCGAGCTGGCCGATCGGCGCGTTCGCGCCGCGATTGGCCTTCGGCACCAGGTCGGCGCTGGGCGCCAGGTTGTAGTGCACCCCGCCGCGGCGCAGCTGGGCCGACCAGCCGGTCCACCGTTGGGTCAGGGCGTCGGTGTCGAGGGCGGATTGCTGCCTGGCCGAGGGCATCTGGTCCAGGCCCGGGCCGGTGAGGCGTTGCACCTGGCCGCCCTCCTGGTCGGTGGCGACCAGCAGCCCGGGACGTGCGGCACCCAGGGCGTCGGTTAGCTGGCTGGTCGCCTGCAGGCTGCCCGGGTCACTCATCAGGATCACCGAGCCCACCGGCTGCTTCGCCAGCTGCCCGGCGCCGGCCGCGGGCGTGGTGGCGGTGACCGATCCCATGTAGAGCAGTTCGACGCGCGCCTGCGGATCCATCGCCCGCGCGGCATCAAGGCATGCGCGGGGCGGCAGGCCGCTGGCGCCCGACGCGGCACTCACCGACGGGCTCGTGGCACCCGATGCGGCGTCGCGGGCAGACGCCGAGCCGCCCACGCCTCCCGGGGAGGCCGAGCAGGCCGTCACCAAGGCAAGCGCCATGCCGAACACCGCGAGCCGGGACGCCCGGCGCAGGCGGGAACGGTGGGATCGATCGGGATTTCGGGGGGTCTCCACGATGCTCTCCGCAATGCTCTTCACAGGGACCGGCTCAGCCTTCCCCGGTGCGACGCCGGTGCTCACCGTCATCGTCGCCGTCGTGGCGCATGGCCCGATCCAGTGAGATGAGGGCGTTTTCGACCACTTCAGCGAGCTCGGGATGGGCCCAGTACTGGCCCCGTGCCATCTCGATGGCGCCGATCCCGAAGCTGATCGCCGTGGTGACCAGCTGCCCCAGCTCCGGGGCCTGCGGCCCGACCACATGCGCCGCCAACAGCTTTCCTGTTGCCGGATCGCCCACCAGCTTCATGAAGCTGTCCTCGTCGTCCATGGCCCAGCCGTAGGCGACGGTCGAATAGGGCTGGATGATGCTCGCATAGTGGATTCCGGCCGCGTCCAGTTCCTTCTCCGTGGGGCCGACGGTGTACATCGGCGGATCGGAGAAGATCGCCTGCGGCACCGCGTCACGGCGGGTGGCGATCATCGCGTCGGGGTGCAGGAGATTGTGCTGCACCGTGCGGGCCTCGGCGTTGGCGACATGCTTGAGCAGATGGTGATTGGTCACATCGCCGAGCGCCCAGATACCGGGCTGACTGGTGCGCTGCTGCGCATCGGCCACCACGAATCCCTGATCGTCAAGCTCCACACCGGCCTTGGCGACCTCCAGCAGATCCCCATTGGGCTCACGTCCCACGGCGATCATGAGCGCGTCAACCGCGTAGTCATAGTCGATGCCATCGGAGTCGCTGGTCGACACGATCAACCCTCCCGTATCGGACGCCTCGACGCTGCTCAAACTCTGATTCAGACGCACCGAGAAACGCTGGGCGGCGAGCCGGGTGGCCGCCTCGCCCAGATCATGATCAAGCTTGCGCAGCAGACGCGGGCCATGGTGCACCAGGGTCACCTTGGAACCGAAGGCTGAGAAGATATGTCCGAACTCGAGGGCCTCGACGCCGCCACCCACGATCATCAGATGCCTGGGCAGCGTCTTGATGCGCAGCAGGGTGTCATTGGTATGGATGAGGCCGGCCAGATCGGGATCATCGAGTCCGGGCACATCGAGGCTGCGAGGACGCGAGCCCGCAGCCAGCACGAACTGGTCTGCGGTGATCACGCGGTCGCCCACCTGCAGATGCGTGGCGTCAATGAACGCAGCGGCCTCGCGGAAGACCGTGACATTCTCATTGGATTCGCGGTAGGCGAGCCCGTCGGTTGAGATCGCATTGGTGCGTCCGAAGACACGGTGCTGAATCGCGGCGAAGTCGACCGAGCCGCGCGTCAGCTCGACCCCGAGCTTGGCGGCGCGCAATGGTGAGGCCGCAAAATCAGCCGGGACGACCATCATCTTGGTAGGGATGCAGCCGACATTGAGGCAGGTTCCACCGAACCACTCGCCTTCGCCCACACCCTGATCGACGATGGCCACCGACCAGTCATTGAACTCGTGGTTGACGATGGTGTTGCCCGATCCAGAACCGATAATGCACAGATCAAAGTGTTCAGATCCGTCCTGCCCGGCAGTTCGCCCGGGCCCGGAACCAACAACGCCAGAATGCTCAGATGCCATGAGCCAATTCTCCCACGCGGCCAACGACGATGGATCGTCCACGAAGAGGCCCCAGGATTTCGGGGGCGGCATACCGCTGAGGTCACCGCGGACGTGCGAAGACGCACATGCCCACCCATGAGGGCGGCTCAGTCACCTGAGCTGAAGGCGGCGTTCCCGTCAGAGCCCAGCAGATGTGCCGCCGGCTCTGAATAGCTGATGTCGACGCATTCATCGTCAAGGAAATGGAAGGAGGTCACCGAGGCGAGCGTGCTGGTCCTGCTCCAGGGCAGATGAAACAGACGACGCCCCTCAAAGGCCAGACGAGCGATCCAGATCGGTGACTGATGGCTCACCAAGAAGGCCCGCCCCCCGGGACCGGCGGCCCGGGCGGAGTCGATGATGGCGGTGCGCATCCGTTGCGCGATGTGCTCATAGGGTTCGCCCCAGCTGGGCGTGAACGGATTGCGCAGGAGCCGCCAATTGCGGGGGTCAAGCAGCGCGGTCTTGTAGCGGCCGAATTTCATGCCGGCGAAGTCGTTACCCGCCTCAATGAGATTCGGGTCATAGTGCACGCTCAACTCGGGATGCTCAGCGGCGACCGGCTCCATCGTCTCGCGGGCACGCAGCAGCGGGCTGGTGCGCAGATGGTTGAGCGGCACATCGGCGTATTCGCGGGCGACGATCCGAGCCATCTCCAGGCCGTTCGCGGACAGATGGTATCCGGGAAGACGCTCGTAGAGCACGCCCTGGGGATTGTGCACCTCGCCATGGCGCATCACGTGCACGAGGGTCTGCTGATCAGCCACAGTCTGTGCGATCCTTCCCGGCATCACTGGGATTTGCTTGTCCGGCGGCGTCGACGCTGCGAGGGACGCTTCACGGGCTTCCCAGCCTCAGCGAGCTCTTTGGCCCTGCGCCGAGCTCCCTCAGCCAGGGAATCCGCCAACTCGATCTGGCCCGGCGCGTCAGAGATCACGGCAACATCAAGGCCGTGCTCTTCGCAGGTGACCGCCGTGGCCTGGCCGATGGCTGCCACCATGGTGGCAGCGTGCGGTTTGCCGGCAATACCGATGAGATTGCGCACAGTGGTGCTCGAGGTGAACACCACTGCATCGAAGTCGCCTGATTTGATGGCCTCGCGAATGGGCGCCGGCGGTGGTGAGGCACGCACGGTGCGATAGGCGGTCACATCGTCGACCTCCCAGCCAAGCTCGGTGAGCCCCTGTGAGAGCGGCTCGGTGGCGATCTCGGCGCGTGGCACCAGCACGGAGTTCATCGGGTCGACCACGTCATCGAAGGCAGGGAACTCGGCGGCGAGACCCGCAACGGTGTGCACATCAGAGGGCGAGAGATCAGGGATGAGACCCCATGTGGACAGATATTCGCGGGTGCCATCACCGACGGCGGCGATCTGCACGCCTGACAGGGAGCGGGCGTCCAGGCCATATTCCGCGACCTTCGCGGCCACGGCACGCACGGCATTCTTGCTGGTGAAGATCACCCACTGATAATGGCCGTCGACAAGGCCGCGAATAGCGCGGTCGAGTTGGGCGGCGTTGCGTGGCGGCTCCACATCGATCGTGGGCACCTCTGTGCACGCGGCACCATGCAATTTGAGGCGCTCGATCAATTCCTCATTGCGGTCACGGGTGAGCGGCACGAGCACTTCCCAGCCGAACAATGGCTTCGACTCGAACCAGTTCATGCCCTCGGGGCGCTGTGATGCCTTCCCGAAGACGATGGAAACCCGGTCATCGCTGGGCTCGATCGGGCTCTTATTGCCCGCCAAAGTCCCGACCGTGGACAGCTGCGAGTGCTGCCGCAATGTTCCGCCGTGAAAGGTGATGAGCACATCTTCCTCAGGTGCTCGCCCCGCCTCAAGCGCCGCCTTGGCAACCATCTCGGCCTGCGACGAATAACAGCCCACAGCCAACGAGCCGGAGGCCGGAATCTCTGCCTTCTTGGCCCGATAAGGCAGGGACAACAGCTGCATGGACTGTCCGGGGAAGCTCACCCCGGCCAATGTGGTCACAGAGGTGAGCGAGGGCACGCCCGGCACGATGTCGAGCATGACGCCCGCCTTGATATAGGCAGCGACCTCGTCACCGATGCTGCCTTCCAGCAGCGGGTCACCACGCACGAAACGCGCCACTGACTGATCCTGGCGCGTCTGCTCAATCACGAACGAGTCAAGATCGTCGATGTCGTCCAGGTAATAGGTCGACTCCGCATCGGGGATGCGGACCGCCGCGTTGTCGAGCATCTCGCGCAGGGCGCGCGTGGTGACCAGCACGGTGGCGCTGGCCAGCGCTCGCAATCCTGAGCGGGTGAGCTGATCGGCGGAAGACAGCCCGCTGCCGATGAAAACGACACGCCCATGGCACAACTTGCCGGTTTCAAGGTCTTGGCCTTCATGCCCGACGGCCTCGACATCGACTCGCTGACTCATTGACGGCTTGCCTTTACCGAATCAAGGGGGAAAGCCGAACAGAACCGATGTGGAAGGGCACGAAAGCCATTGGCTGGCATCTGCCGGGTTCACCTCGGAGGTTCGGCGGGAAAAGCTTACTTGCCTTGGCGACGACGCTGAATGCGCGTCTTCTTCAGAAGCTTACGGTGCTTCTTCTTCGCCATCCTCTTGCGACGCTTCTTGATAACCGAACCCACAGTTGACCTCTCATATTTCGGGCGTTCACCCGAAGAATCTCAATCCACCGAGCTCAACTCGGCCGATCCATCATCACAAAACTCTCGGCGTTACGTTCCTGCCGACTCGTCAACCGCCGAGAAAACCCGACAATATCGACTCGAGCATCGCATAACCTGCGCCCCAGAGCGCGGAACGAACTCCGACGAACAACGAAAGTCTACCCTGAGTGCCCACAGCGGGTGAAATTTCACCAACCGGCCATCAGCGCTGATCAGAGCTCAATTCAACTTCGCCGCCTGTGCCTCAGCGGCCGCGGCGAGTTCCGCGCTGCGACGGGCACAGGCCTCAACGGCGTCCTGCACCGCGGAGCGAAGACCGTTGTCATCCAGGGCTCGCAGAGCGGCAGCGGTGGTGCCACCGGGTGAGGTGACAGCCTCGCGGAGCCGGGTCACCGACTCGGTGCCCTCGTCGAGCAAGCGGGCCGAACCGAGGAGGGTCTGTACCGCCAGCTGTGTGGCCAGCGGCCTGGGCAGGCCCTGGGTGACGCCGGCCTCGATGAGCGCTTCCACGAAATAGAAGACATAGGCAGGGCCCGATCCCGAGATCGCGGTGAGGGGATCCTGGAGCTTCTCGGGGATCTCCACCGCCTTACCCACACTCTCCATGAGCATGATCGCGGTGTCGACATCATGGCGGGTAGCTGTGCGTCCCGCTGAAACGCCGGACATGCCCTCCCCCACGCGCGCAGGAGTGTTGGGCATCACCCGTACGACATGCACGCCAGAGGGCAGATGCGCCGACAACAGCTCAGTGCTCAAACCGGCCGCCAGGCTGATCACCAGATTGTCGGGACCAAGCACGGGAGTGATCTGGTCAAGCAGTGCCAGCACATCGGCCGGCTTGACACCGATGACAATGGTGCGAGCCCAAGCAGCCGCCCGCTCATTGTCCCCGAAGGCATGAACGCCGAGATCAGCGGCCAGCTTCTCGCGATGGGCCGGTGTATGAGTGGTCACGGCAATGCCCTGCGGATCGCGTCCCGCCCGCACCAGCCCGGCGACGATCGTGCCGGCCATAGCGCCGGCCCCCAAGAAGGCCAGCCGGTGTGCCCGGTCGACGTCGATCGCCGCCTGCTGTGCGCTCACCCTCAGGCCACCTTGCAGAACAGCTCGGCGATCTGAATGGCGTTGAGTGCGGCACCCTTGCGCAGATTGTCGCTGGTGATGAACATCGCCAGCCCAGTCGGGGTGTCGAGCGATTGATCCATGCGGATGCGACCCACCAGGCTCGGGTCGATGCCGGCGGCGTCCCGCGAGGTGGGCACCTCGGCAAGCTCCACACCGGGAGCGGCGGACAGGGTCGCCCGCGCCTCGTCAACGCTCACCTCCTGGTCGAACTCGGCATGCACCGACAGGCCATGGCTGGTGAACACTGGAACGCGCACACAGGTGCCCGCCACCTTGAGACCGGGGATGTGCAGGATCTTGCGCGATTCATTGCGCAGCTTCTGCTCCTCATCGGTCTCCAGGGAGTCATCGTCGACGAGGTTCCCGGCGAAGGGCACCGCGTTGAAGGCGATGGGCTTCACATAGGGAGCCGTGTCAGCCGGATAGGGCACGGCATGGCCGTCGAAGGTCAACCCGTGCGGGTCTGCGGACATCGCGTCGCGTGTCTGGTCCTCCAGGGCACGCACGCCGGACAGGCCCGACCCCGAGGTGGCCTGATAGGTGGCCACCACGAGGCGCTTGAGGCCCCAGCGGTCGTGTAGCGGCTTGAGCACCGGCATCGCCGCCATCGTTGTGCAGTTCGGGTTGGCGATGATTCCCTTGGGCAGATTCTTGGTGTCCTCGGGATTCACCTCGCTGACCACCAATGGCACCTCGGGGTCCATCCGCCAGCCCGACGAATTGTCCACCACCACGGCACCGGCGGCGGCCACCTTCGGCGCATATTCCTTCGATGCGGTCTTTCCCGCAGAGAAGATCGCCAGATCGAGGCCGGAGAAATCGGCGGTGGCCATGTCCTCCACGGCGATCTGCTGATCACCCCAAGGCAGATGACGACCTGCGCTGCGTGCCGACGCGAAATAGCGGATTTCGTCGACGGGGAAATTGCGCTCGGCAAGAAGCGTGCGCATCACACCGCCCACCTGACCGGTTGCTCCAAAGACTCCTACTCGCATGGCCCCAAGAGTACTTGTGTGGGCCTAACGCCCCCGGCTGTCTCGCCTCACCAGACATTTGGGGACATGTCGACGATGACGCTCTCGCGCCGCCTGCTGGTGAGTTCTTCGCAGCTCCACACATGGGTGGGCGCTGGTCCGGCAACCCGGGACCAGCGCCCACCCATGATCATTCAGCCGGGTGCGGCCCAGCGGCGGCGTCGCCGCTTCGCCTGATAGCCGGCGGCCACTGCCGCACCGACGGCGGCGATGAGCACCACAGCGGCGACCCCGGCTGCCGGTCCACCAGCTGAACCGGAGGTGGACACCTGGCTGCCGACGGGATCCGAGCTCTCGCTTCCGCCAGGAGTTCCGGTGGGCGATGAGCTGTCGCTCGATGCCGCAGACGAGCCCCCGCCCGATGCCGAGGGCGTGGGGGTCGGGGTCGGCGTGGGCGTGGGTGTCGGGGTCGGCGTCACCGGGGCATTCACGGTGACCTTGGCCACCTCGCTCGTCGCCGTGCCCGCGCAGTTGGTGAACACCGCCCGCAGGAAGCTGTCATCGGTCACGGTGAACTGCGTGGAGCTCTCGGTGGCCCCATCAATGTCTACCCAGCTGCCAGCAGCAGACTCAGCCCGCTGCCACTGAACCGTCGGTTCGCCGTCACCGGTCGCCGAGGCACTCAGCGTGACGGAATCACCCTTGTCCGCCGAAGCAGCCTTCGGCTGGAGCGTGATCTGCGGAGCCGTGCCCTGGCTGAATCCGTTCTTCGTCACCAGGGGGGACTGCGCCGCGCCATTCACGGTGTACTTCACAGTCACGTCCACCACACCACAGCCGGCAGGCGCCTTCACCGACCACTTGTTGCCACTCTGGGAGAGCTCACTGCCCTCCTTGTCGCCGAACAACACCTGCGTCACTTTTCCGGTGCCCATGTCGACGACCGTCGGTGCATAGACATATTTCCCGTTCCCGGAGTCGCCATTGCCCACCTGGCCATAGCGGTTCCAGCCCCAGGCATAGGCGTTGCCGTCGGAGCCCAACGTCCCCTGGTTCTGCATACCGGCGGCCACCTGGGTATAGGTGACGCCCTGCAGCATCGGCATCTTCAGAGGCAGCGGGTTCTTGGCAGGCAAGTCTTGGCTGGCCAGCTGACCGTCCGAGTTCTTGCCCCAGGCGTAAAGCGGGCCATCCGTAGAGAGCGCAGCGGAGAAGTTATTACCGGCCGACACTTGCTTGAAGCTCACACCTGCCGGCGTCTTCACCTTTGCGGGTGCCGGCGGGACTTGAGTACTACCAACGGTGCCATTGCCGAGTTCACCGGCAGTATTACTGCCCCAGGCCCAGACGGCTCCGGTGCTGTCAAGGGCCAAGGTGTGACTCATTCCGTTGGACACTTGAGTGAATTTCACGCCCTCGGGTGTCGCGGCACGCACTGGCTTGCACACTGTGGGCGTGCAAATGGGGCTCATGACATTGGCGCCAACCTCGCCATATCCGTTCCCGCCCCAGCCGTAGATGCTGCCACTCTTGGTAAGCCCCAAAATGGTTCCGCGACCCAGGGTTAGCTGAGTGAAGGGATCTCCAGCGGGGGCGTCGACCTTCACCGGAATAGGGCTGCTGAAGCCCTCGTCTGTGGATGGCTCCCAGATGTTCCCGTTGGTTCCCCACTGGTAGGCATTGCCATCGGAGCCAAGGGCGACCGAGGAGCTGTATCCGGCAGACACATCCAGGAAGTGGATGCCGGCGGGCATCGTCACCGCAACCGGTGTGAGTGAGCTGGTTCTTGTTCCATTCCCCAGCTGCGCGTTCTCGTTGTCGCCAGTGGCCCAGGCATTGCCCTGCGAGTCAAGGAAGAGCGTGTGGTAATTACCTGCCGACACCTGGGTGATGGTCACCCCATCAGGCGTCTTGACCATAGAGGGCCGCGTGCTCATTTGGACGGTGCCGTTGCCGATCTGGCCCTTCCAGTTCATGCCCCAGCCATAGGCCTTCCCGTCGGTGCCCACGCCTGCCGCCTGCGATGGCCCGGCCACCGCATAGTCGATCTGGGTGAGCCCGCCGCCCGGGACGACATCAGACACGAGGGTGCCACCGGCGGTCGGACCTTCATTGGGCGTCGGCGTTGCGATGGCCGATATGGGTGCGGCAACCAGGGCAGCGAACAATCCGGCCGCTGCGACGCCGGCGAGGCGCGAACGACCACGATTGGAGCGATGGCCATGGTGGCGATAGGCAGAGTGGCGATGGGCAGGGTGGCGATTGTCAGGGCGCGACCGGACGGCGCTTCGACGAGGTGACTGTGATGAATCAGCGTGCTGGTCACGAGCCTGCTGTGGGGTGGCAGCGTTCCTCAACGTGTTTCCTCTTCCACTGGGGGGCACGCACCACCCAGCAGCAAAGCAACGAGGGAGTGCGCTCAATCAATAGCGACGTTATCAGCCACCGGATGACATTGCCATTGAGAATAATTGTGCAAATCCCTGATTAGGCTCAGCCGCCACGATGGCGTGTGGGACACGAAAAATATCAGCGCTCTTGTACGAAATTCACTGCCATAATCCGGAACTGCGAAAATGGCCCGCGCGGCTCACTCGTCAGGAAGAATCTCGGATTCGATCGGCGTACGGCCGCCGCTCGTCGGGTGGTGCGCCTCGCGCAACAGCTTGCGCCTCGTGCGTCGATAGCTGTGCGCCGATCCTGCATACGCCACTGCATGGAAGACGACACCGCCGACCAACAGTGCCGCACCCACCCGAATGCTCCACAGGGTGAGCGCCATCGCCAGGGCGTAGATGAGCACGGAGATGCCAGCGCTGCGCGACATCCAGCCGAAATAGCCGTCATAGCTGGGCGAGGAGAAGAGTTTCGGATGATGGTGCAGATAGAAATACAAGATCATGAACGCCGCCGAAATCGCCATGGCGTTCACATCGTAAATACCGAATGCCGCCCGCATGTCATCGTGATTTCCGCTGGCGATAGCCGTGGACAACAACGAGGTGGCGTAGTTGAGTAGCGAGCAGACGAAGATCAGCAGCAGGTTGAGGATATTGAGCCAGATCGAGGTGGTCTTCACTGCGGCAAACAGGTCATGGTGGAAGAGCCACACCACGCCCATATAGGTGAACGTCAACACATAGGCGAACATGATGGGCCACTGGCCCAGGACCGCCTCGAAGAGATGGCCCTCCTGGTAGTCGGGAACCACGAACTCCAGCACGAGGATGGTCAGCAGGATGGCGAAGACGCCATCGCTGAAAGCCTGTACTCGTTCAGCTCGCATTCACGTCCTCCCCCACAAGATCCAATGAGATCTATGACCCTCGCGGTGCGCGTCTTGCCCGTTGTGCGCCCCCGGAAAGCCCTTCGCGCGCCCCGAGACATTGGTGTGTCTGAAACGTCATATTTCTCAGACGCCGTGCTGCGCCCCAGGAACACTGGGCCTCAGAAAGACTGGACGCCCCAGAAGCCATCAGCTTCTGATTCGATCGATTCCCTGAGTCATCGCCCCCTTCCATTGTGCTCCGTCGCATGGGCAGCAGATCAGGGGAGCCGCGGGTAAGCGGGCAGATCAGAGCCACGGCCAGACATTCCTCAGCAGCGCATAGCCCACGAAGCTGAAGACGTCGAGCAAGGTATGGGCCACGATCAGCGGCCACAGGCGTCGGGTGCGCTGCCAATACCAGCCGAAGGCCAGCCCCATCACCACATTGCCGATGAAGCCGGCGAAGCCCTGATAGAGGTGATAGCCGCCCCTGATCAGCGCGCTGGTCACGATGGCGGCCCAGGTATTCCATCCGGCCTGCCGCCAGCGGGTGAGCAGATAGCCGATCATCACGATTTCCTCGAGACCGGCGTTCGCCACTGCGGCAATCACATAGAAGGCGATCGCGGCGAGGGCGGCACCCGATCCGGCGGTGTTGATCGAGGTGTTCAGTCCTAGTTCTCGTCCCAGCAGGTAGAGGCCCAGCCCCGGGATCCCCACCGCCGCGGTGGCGCCGACCCCGATCAGGACGTCGCGCCGCACCCGCAGGCCGTCCAGTCCGATGGCCTGCCACACTGAGGGCCCCGGTCGGCGCACCGAGCTGAGGAGATAGATCGCCATGACCACCGGCACGATCAGGAAGAAGTCGTCGGTGAGCTTGTAGGCGACATCGAGCCAGGGCCGGTCGGGCGTCACGGCGCCGTTGATGGTGGTGGTCTGCTCGTTGAGCTTCGGCCCGATGGTGAGGCTGTTCACCAGGGAGAGCAGCGAGTAGACGGCCGATTTCCCCAGACACAGCGACAACAGCCCGAAGGTCTCGAAGCCAAGCCAGGCGCGGGCACTCGCCTGATGGGCGCCAGAGCCCACAATGACTGCCGGGCCCCGATCCGGGCTCAGGGCGGCCATCTCAGTGATTTGTCGACACGTCGGTTCCGGTGCCCGTCTCACCACGGACGGTGGCCAGCTGACCAAGGTGCAACCGGGTGTTGTCAGCCACCTCGGCGAGCTCGCGCACCCGCTCCGCATGGCTCCCGGCCTTGCGGGTATTCACCTCAAGCACGATATGTCCGTCAAAAGGACTGTCATTGAGATATTGCAGAAGTCCCCAGACGTCCTGCGTGCCCTCGCCGGGGAACAGATGTTCATCGCGGCGCAGTCCCACACCATCGGTGAGATGCACATGCTTCAATCGGGGCCCCCAGGTCTTTGCCAGCTCAAGGGCGTCACGCTGCGAGGTCGCCGCATGCGAGACGTCCAGGGTCAGGGCCTCGTAGTCGAGCTCTGTCGGATCCCAGCTGGGCAGATAGGCCTGGAAGGCGCGCCCGGGCGTTCGCCAGGGATACATATTCTCCACCGCGATGGTCACCCCAGTGTGCTCGGAAATATCGCGCACGCCTGCCACGAAACCGGACGCATAATCACGCTGCCAGCGCAGCGGGGGGTGCAGCACCACCACATCGGATCCCAGAGCCAGGGCCGCCTCGCAGGAATTGCGCACCTTGTCCCAGGGATCGGGACCCCAGACATTCTGGGTGAGCAGCAGGCAGGGCGCGTGCACCGACACGACCGGCATGCCCGAGGCAGCCGACAGCCGGGCCAGATTGGGCACATCGGCGCTGGCTGCGTCGAGCCCCACCATCACCTCAACGCCGTCGTATCCGGCTTCGGCCGCGATATCGAATGCCTCAGCCGTGTGTTCGGGATAACAACTCGAGGTGCTCAGGGACACGTGCAGACGCTTGCTTCCGGGCTCATCGGAAAGAGGCAGACTGACCACACCTCCACGGTAGAACACCGGACCAACCCTGTGCGGGCAATGACGCTCAGGCGAGCACCGGGTTGTGTCCACAGATCGTTGCGCTCGGCGAGAACCGCATGGATAACACGGGAGATGGGCCGCCTGTCTGAGCCCCCATTTCGCTATCGGGGACAGGCCTTGACACAATGAGGCCATGCATGTCGACCATCTGACGTTCGCCGCGGGTCCCGAAGGTCTTGAGGTCGCCGCCAAACACCTGGGCTCATTGCTGGGTGAAGAATTCAAGGACGGCGGGTTTCATCCCCGCTTCGGGACGCGGAACAATATTCTTCCGTTGCTCAAGGACCGCTATCTCGAGGTCGCCGAGGTGCTTGACCATCCGGTGGCCGAAAAGGCCGTCTACGGGCAGGCGGTGCGCGCCCGCTCCGAACAGGGTGGCGGTTGGCTCGGCTGGGTGATCTCGGTGGATGACCTCGCCCCTTATGAGAAGCGTCTGGATCGCGGTGCCGTGCCGGGGTCACGACATTTCCCCGACGGCCGTGAGCTCAAATGGGAGCAGATCGGCGCCAAGGGCCTGATGAGCGATCCCCAACTGCCCTATTTCGTGAAGTGGGAGAGCCCTGCCGATGTGTTGCCGTCGGCGCTGCCCGGCGACATCGCGCTGGCCTCGCTGGAGATCGCAGGCTCGCGTCAGCGCATCGAGGACTGGCTCGGCGAGGCGCTGCCCGATGTCTGCGACGGTGTCAACATCGAGTTCACCTCTCCCAATGCCCATCCGGGAATCAATGCCGCGGTCTTCTCGACCCCCGAGAAGGGGCTCGTGCGCATCTGACGCACCCATGATCGAGCCATTCCCTGGGTCAGTGTCGCCCCTCGGGATGGTTCCCCCGTGTTGGTCTAGGACGGGTGAGTCCGAGCCCTTCCACACAGCTGTCTGAACGCTGCGGCGCGGAAATGTCAGTGGGGCCGTCTAGCGTTGTCGCGTGGCCAAGAAACAGCAGGATTCCTATCAGTGCACCGAATGCGGTTGGACCGGCGTGCGCTGGGTTGGTCGTTGCCCCCAATGTCAGGCCTGGGGGTCGGTGGTGGAGCGGGGCGAGACGGCGGCAGCTGGCACGACGGTAAAGAGCTCGGCCCCGGCCACGCGGGCTCTCCCGATCGCCCAAGTGTCGGCGCAGGCGTCCGACCGGCATCTCACCGGAATCGGTGAGCTCGATCGCGTCCTCGGGGGCGGGCTCGTGCCGGGTGTCGTGGTCCTGCTGGCCGGGGAACCGGGAGTGGGCAAGTCGACGCTGCTGCTTGAGGTCGCCGCTCAATGGGCCCGCGCAGGGCATCGCACGCTCTATGTCACCGGTGAGGAGTCCGCGTCGCAGGTGCGTCTGCGAGCCACTCGCACCGATGCGCTGGCCGAAGAGCTCTATCTGGCCGCCGAGAATGACCTGGGCACGGTGTTGGGCCATGTCGAGGAGGTCGAGCCCAGCCTCATGGTGCTCGACTCGATCCAGACCGTGACCGCCGGCAGCGGCGATGGGGTGAGCGGTGGTGTCGCCCAGGTGCGCGAGGTGACCACTGCCCTGGTGCGGGTGGCGAAGGCCCGCGGCATGGCTGTGGTCATCGTGGGCCATGTGACCAAAGACGGCGGTATCGCTGGTCCCAGGACCTTGGAGCATCTGGTTGACGTGGTACTCAACTTCGAGGGAGATCGGCATTCCGGTTTCCGCATGGTGCGCGCCACGAAGAACCGCTACGGCCCGGCCGACGAGGTCGGCTGCTTCGAGATGGGCGAGGGCGGCATCGTCGAGGTGCCCGATCCCTCGGGCCTGTTCACCACGCGCCACGAGGAACCTGTGCCGGGCACCTGCGTGACGGTCACGATGGAGGGTCGACGCCCGCTGCTGGCCGAGGTGCAGGGGCTGGTCGCTCCCGTACCGAATGAGACCCCGGCCCGGCGCGTCACCAATGGCGTCGATTCTTCGCGGGTGGCGATGATCCTGGCCGTGCTGCAACGCAAGGCTCGGCTCCCGATGAGCCGACGCGATGTCTATGTGAGCACCGTGGGAGGGGCCCGGATCACCGACCCGAGCGCGGATCTGGCGATGGCGGTCGCCGTGGCCTCAGCCTCGCTCAACCGCAATTTCCCACGCAAGGTGCTGGCAATGGGTGAGGTCGGCCTCGCTGGCGATCTACGCCGTGTCCCGGCCCTCGAGCGCCGGGTGGCCGAAGCTGACCGGCTTGGCTTTGAACTGGCCATCGTGCCCACCAACTCACGCGATGACAGCCGTGGCATCCCGCGGTTGCGAAATCTGAAGGTGGTTGAGGTGCCCAGCGTCGCCGATGCTCTGGGCGTGCTCGACCTGCGCCGCGCCGACAAGCGGTGAGCACCGCGCAGGCGACCAACGCCGGGCAGAACCGTAGGATGCAGATGTGGCTTCCCTAGCTGGCCCCAAGGGGCACGTCGCCGAGCAGTTCCGGGCATATCGGTCGCTGCTGGCGCCCGGCACGCCCCTGCGTGAAGGGCTGGAGCGCATCGTGAACGGCCGCACCGGGGCCCTGGTGGTGTTGGGCGACAACCCGATCGTCCAGCGGATCAGCACCGGCGGCTTCGTCATCGACACCGAGTTCACCCCCACTGCCTTGCGTGAGCTGGCGAAGATGGACGGCGGGATCGTCCTTTCGTCAAAGCTCGACCGCATCTTGAAGGCCGGGGTGCACTTCGTGCCCAGCGGGTCCATCGAGACGATCGAGACCGGCACCCGGCACCGCACCGCGGACAGGATTGCCCAACAGGCGCATGTCCCGGTGGCCACCGTCTCCGCGTCAATGTCGACCATCGCGCTCTTCCTCGAGGGAATGCGCTATCCCATCGAGCCCAGCAACCAGATCATGGGCCGCGCCGACCAGGCCCTCGCCACCCTCTCGCGTTACCGCGACCGCCTCACCGACGACACCCGTTATCTCACCGGCCTTGAGATCGCCGATCTGGTGACGCTGCGTGATCTGGTGCGGGTGAGTCAACGCGTCGAGATGGCGCGTCGCCTCGCCAAGGAGCTCGAGGGCTATGTGGAGTCACTGGGCATTGATGGCCGGCTCCTTCAGCTGCAGCTCTTCGAGTTGACCGCCGGGGTCGACGAGACCGCGACCTCGCTGGAGAACGACTACCGCCTCACCGACGATCCGGCCCGCCCCTCCTTGGAGGAGCTGGACGCGCTTCCCACCGGAGACCTACTCGACCCCGAATCAGTCGCCGCAACGATCGGCTTCGGCGAGATGCCGTTGGACTCCCATCTTCGCCCCAAGGGCTACCGGCTGGTGAATCAGGCCGCACAGCTCGACGCCGGCGTCACGCGACGGCTGCTCACCGAGGTGGATTCCATCCAGGAGCTGTTCGACCTGAGCGCCGAGGATCTGATGCGCGTTGAGGGCATGGACGCCAAACATGCCCGCGCCCTGCGCGATGGCCTGGCCCGACTGGCCGAGCTGGGCACCCAGTCTTGAGCAAATCCCCCGCTGGCGACGCCCACGACCGCGACATGCACGCCACCGTGGTGGCTGCGGTGAACCGCTGGTATGCCCAGGCTGCCCGAGATCTGCCGTGGCGGCGCACCGGCACAAGCCCGTGGGCGATCATGGTGAGCGAGTTCATGGCACAGCAAACACCCGTGGCACGCATCATCACCCCGTGGCATGAATGGCTCGCCCGGTGGCCCACCCCCACCTCGCTGGCAAACTCTCCCAGCTCGGACGCCGTCGTCGCCTGGGGTCGGCTTGGCTATCCCCGCCGAGCCCTGCGCCTGCATGCCGCCGCCACCGCGATCCGTGATGATTTCGCCGGTGCCGTGCCCAGCACGGTCGAGGATCTGCGCTCGTTGCCCGGCGTCGGCGACTACACCGCGGGGGCCATCGCCAGCTTCGCCTTCGGACGGCGTGCGCTGGTGCTCGACACCAATGTGCGACGGGTGCTCGCGCGTCTTGACGCAGGACGCGAGTTCCCGGCCAACTCCCCCACGGCCTCCGAACGCAACCGGGCCCTGGCCTGGCTGCCCGCCGACGCGAGAACAGCCGCCCGCTGGGCCCAGGCGTCAATGGAGCTGGGTGCATTGATCTGCACGGCGACCTCGCCGCAGTGCGCCAGATGCCCGGTGCGCCGGGACTGCACCTGGTTCGCCGCCGGACGCCCAGCCCACGATGGCCCGCCGAGAACCCGTCAAAGCTATGTCGGCACCGACCGCCAGGCTCGCGGCGTCCTCCTCGAGGCCTTGCGGTCCACGCCCGGCGGCCTGGAAGTCGATGTGCTGCTGGCCCGTTGGCACACCGATCCCGATCAGGCGGTCCGCGCGCTCAACGGCCTTCTGAACGACGGGCTGGCGCATCGGAGGGACTCGACCATCACGCTCTAGGGCCTGGCGCCCGGCCTCTTCCCCAAGGCCGATTCTCCCCTGACAGACACCGGAGTGATCGTTATCGATCATCCCTATACTGTGTTGCGAACACGGGAGTCCGGCAACGGGCTGAGAGGAAGACGTGAGTCTTCGACCGTCACACCTGATCCGGATCATGCCGGCGCAGGAAGGCCTCTTGCGGGTTCATCCCGCACCGTGCCCCAACCCACGAAAGGGCACATTGTCATGTCATCACATAGGACCACGACCGCAGCGGACGACCAGACTCGTCCGCTTGAGGTGGGCACTCACCACTGGCGTGTCGTTGACATCGTTGTTGCCGCAGTGCTCGGCGTTGCCTGCGGTCTGATCTTCTGGATCTGGAATTCCATCGGCTACGCCTGGTACTCGGCGATGGGTGCCCTGCTCCCGGGCCTCGGCGGCATCGCGGCGGGCATTTGGTATCTGGGCGGCACCCTGGGCGCCCAGGTGATCCGTAAGCCCGGCGCCGCCATCTTCGTTGAGCTGATCGCTGCCGTCGTCTCAGCATTGATCGGCAATGTGTGGGGCATCGAGACCCTCACCTCCGGGCTCTTCCAGGGCATCGGTGCCGAGATCATCTTCCTGATCTTCCGCTACCGCGTGTGGTCGCTCCCGGTCACCCTGCTGGCTGGCGCCATCGCCGGTTTCGGCGCCTGGGCCAATGAGCTGTTCATCGGCTCCACCCCCAATATCGCCAAGAGCTTCGGTTACAACGTCGTCTATCTCGCGAGCAATCTCATCTCCGGCGCCATCCTGGCCGGGCTCCTCGCCTGGCTGCTCACCAAGGCGCTGGCAAAGACCGGCGTGCTCTCGCGGTTCGCCTCTGGCCGGGAAGCCTGAGCAGACCCTGAACGCCATCGAACCGGTGTCCATCCCCGGCTCCGCGAGTGCCGTCCCCGGCGTCGTCGCCGACGACTGGGGATGGCGTTATGCCGGACGCCGGGAATGGGCGGCGCGCCACCTCGACTTCACCATCGAGCCCGGCGAGCGGGTGCTCCTGCTGGGTGCCAGTGGTGCCGGGAAATCGACGCTGCTGGGTGCCCTCACGGGGGTGCTCGGCGGCAACGATGAGGGCGAGGAAGCAGGGCGCCTGCTCGTGGGCGGCAAGCATCCCACCAGGATGCGCGGCCATATCGGGCTGGTGATGCAGGACCCGAACTCCCAGGTGATTCTGCAGCGCATTGGCGATGACGCGGCCTTCGGCTGCGAGAACCTTGCCGTGCCCCGCGACCAGATCTGGCCCCGGGTGCACTCAGCGCTCGACTCCGTCGACCTGCACCTGCCCCTTGACCGCTCGACCACGGCACTGTCGGGTGGCCAGCAACAAAGGCTTGCCATCGCCGGCGCTCTGGCCATGCAGGGCGGAGCCGGAGCGCCCGGAATGCTCTGCCTCGACGAACCGACCGCGAACCTCGATCCCGAGGGCGTGACCACCGTGCACGACGCCATCGCACATGTGGTCGCCGACCGACGCACGACATTGGTGGTCGTTGAGCATCGGGTGGACGTGTGGACCGATCTGGTCGATCGGGTGCTGGTGCTCTCGGCGCAGGCCGGCCTGCTGGCGGACGGAAGCCCCCGGGAGGTCTTCGCGTCACAGCGCGAGGTGCTGACCCGCGCCGGGGTATGGGTGCCCGGCACACCGCCCGCAGTCACGGCCCGCCAGGCGCCGGTCGCCGGCAAGCCGGTGCTCACCACCACCGATCTGACCATCGGCCATGGCCCGGCACACCCGGTGCGCACGATGGACACCACGACGATCCCTGCCGGCCTGTCCACCACCATCGTCGGACCCAATGGTGCGGGCAAGACAACGCTGGCGCTCACGCTGGCCGGGCTGCTGGAACCGCTGGCGGGCTCCGTCACCGCCGCCGAGCACCTGCGTCCGACCTCGGGAAGATTCCTCACGCGCGCAATGCATCGACACTTCAACCCAGCACGCCCCATCACCTGGGCAAGCCGCGATCTGCTTACCCGCATCGGCACCGTCTTCCAGAATCCCGAGCACCAGTTCGTCACCGGAAACGTGCGCGACGAGCTGGCCGTCGGGCTGAAGGCTCTCGGCCACGCCGATCAGGAGATCACCAGACAGGTGGATGCCCTGCTGGCCAGGCTGCATCTGGAGAAGCTGGCCGATGCGAATCCCTTCACCCTCTCGGGAGGCGAGAAACGCCGGCTCTCGGTGGGCACCGTGCTGGCCACCGAGCCCCAGGTGATCGTGCTTGACGAGCCGACCTTCGGACAGGATCGTGCCACGTGGATTGACCTGGTGGCGCTCGTGCAGGATGTGCTGGCTCAGGGACACACTGTGATCTCGGTGACCCACGACCGCGACTACCTTGATGTGTTGGGCGAGAACGAGCTGCGTCTGGACCTGCCCGGCAACGACACCAGCACCGGCACGGCGATGGATGCGGGTCCGGGTATGGGCCCGAGCAACAGAACCGCCGGGGCCGCGGGGTCACATAGCGGCCCGGCTCCCGACACAGACACCGAAGCGGGCACGGTGTCATCGCGCCCGTCCTCCGGGATGGCATCATGACGTCGATCGTTGAGAGTCCTGGCGCCCTGAGCGGCACCGACGATTGGTCGGGCGCGCTGTCCCGGCTCAATCCGGTGACACGGCTGCTGCTCACCGTGCTGGTGGCCATTCCGGTGCTGATCAGTCTCGATTGGCTCAGCGCCACCGTCATCTTCGTGGGCGAGCTCGCCGTCTTCCTGGCGTGCGGGGTCCGGCTGCGCGTGCTGGCCCGTCGGATGATTCCGATACTCGTGGTGGCACCGCTGGCCGCCATCAGCATGGCCTTGTACGGCAAGCCGGGTGGCGAGATCTATGTGCATTGGTGGCTGGTCGTCGTCTCCCAGAGATCGTTGACCATGGCGATTGCGGTGGTGCTGCGCATCTTCGCGCTGGGTCTGGCCGCCGTCGTGCTGATGGGCGGTCTCGATCTCACGGCCACTGCCGATGGGCTGGCCCAGCTGTGCCATCTGCCGGCACGTTTCGTGCTGGGCGCGCTGGCCGGAATGCGCATGATCAATCTTTTCGCCGCCGACTGGCGCACGATGAGCCAGGCGCGCCGGGCACGGGGACTGGGTGACACCGGACGATTGCGCCGCTTCGCGACGATGGCCTTCGCCTTGCTGGTGTTCGCCATCAGACGCGGAACCAAGCTGGCGACGGCGATGGAGGCGCGGGGCTTCGACGCCAGCACCGCCTCGCGCCGCACCTGGGCGCGCGAGTCACGACTTGGCAGAGCCGATGCGCTTGGCTGGGTGATCGCCCTGCTGCTTGTGGCAGCGGCGCTGGCGGTGTCTGTTCAGCTGGGCACCTTCACACCCGTTACTCGTTAGACGGAAATGCTGTGACCATGACGATGACACTGCCCGACGACTTCAATGAGCTGGTGCTCCGGCTGGTGAGTGATGCTCAGGGTCGCCGCCCGGTGATAGTGCTCGATGGTGGCTCCGGGGCCGGCAAGACCCGGCTGGCGACGTCGCTGGTGCGCGGGCTGACTGAGCATGGCATGCCCGATGTGCAGCTGGTGAGCATGGACAGCTTCTATCCGGGCTGGGACGGCCTCGCGGCGGCCAGCCAGATGCTGCCCGCGGTGCTCTCACAGGATCAGCCGGGCTATTGGCGGTGGGACTGGGAGCACGGCCGACGCACCGACCGGGTGTCCCTCGATGGTGCTGCACCCATCTTGGTGGAGGGCTGTGGCGCTCTCACCATGTTCAGCCAGAGCGCGGCCACCACCTCGATGTGGTTCGCGATGAACGCCGCCCGCCGCAAGCAGCGGGCGTTGGGACGCGATGGTCAGCTCTATGCGCCGCATTGGGATCGGTGGGCCGCTCAGGAGCGCAGCCACTGGCACCGGGATCGTCCCCGCGAGCTTGCCGACGTCATTCTGCGTGATTCCGGGCATATGGACGCCGAGGCCGTCTGATCCCGAGCCGACGCCAGTCCGTGGGATAGGTGCGGATAAGGCACCGTCCATGGTGCTTTATCCGCACCTATCTTCACTCCCGGAGTGAGCAGCAGCGCTACCGCGCGTGGTGATAACGGGTCTGGAGAATGACCAGGTCGTCACCACGCACCAGATACACCAGACGATGCTCCTCGGTGATCCGGCGCGACCAGGCACCAGCTACGCCGTACTTGAGAGGCTCGGGCTTACCGATGCCCGCCGTCGGATCCCGCAATGCGTCGTCAATCAACCGATTGATCCTGCGGACCATCTGCCGGTCGCTGTGTTGCCAGTGGGTGTAGTCGTCCCACGCCCCCGAGGCGAACACGAGCCTCATGAACGGTCCAGTGGATATTCGTGCGCCTCGCCCACCTCGGCCTCGGACGCCGCATCGAGGAGACGACGGGCATTGGCCGGGGACCGGAACAGGTAGGCGGTCTCCTGCCACGCCTCCCAATCAGCAGCGGCCACCAACACCGCGTTCCCCCGCTTCGACATGATCTCCACCGGCGCACGATCCTGGTTCACCTGCTCGATCAACGGGAACAGATTGCGACGAGCTTCGGAGGCAGAAATAGCCATGCGATCTCCTTATGATCCAAATCTTGCACCACTGGGGTGCCACATATGGTACCACTCTGTCCGTGAATTCAGCTTTTCCACTGCCTCTTCGACGAATGGGTGGACCGACCCCGACATAGGTGCGGGCAAGGCACCGTCCATGGTGCTTTATCCGCACCTATCACCATTGCGCCGAGGCCGTCGGTGCAATGTGGCGCGGGAGGCAGGCGTGACGCCAGCGATGCCCGCACCCCTAGGGTGGATCCCATGGCAGTCCTCGAGCTCGCAGGCCTCACATTGGGCGGACCCCACACGGCGATCATCGTGCCCATCACCGGCGCGAGCCGCAGCGAGGTGGCTGCCCAGGCGCAGCGCGCATGCGATCCCAGCGTCAACCTGGTGGAGTGGCGGGTTGATGCCTTCGCCATCGGCGCCGACGAGGCATTGCTCGCCGACACTGCGCGCGATATCCGCAGCACCACGGGCAAGCCGCTGCTCGCCACCGTCCGCACCGGCGCCGAAGGCGGCCGTTTCACTGGCTCCCCCGAGGACTATTCGGCGCTCGTCGCCGCTCTGGCCGCCATGCCCGACGTCGATGCGGTCGACGTGGAATACCGCCACCCCCGCGCTCCGGAATCAATCGCCGCCGCCCACCGGGCCGACAAGGCCGTGTTCGCCTCATTCCACGACTTCGTCGGCACGCCCTCGCTCGACGCGATAATCGCCCACTTGGAGGCCATGGAGCAGACCGGGGCACAGCTGTGCAAGCTTGCGGTGATGCCCCACAATCCGCAGGACACAGCCCGCCTGTTGTTGGCCACCGCAACCCGCCTACGCGACGCCCACACTCCCCTGCTGACGATCGCCATGGGACGACTGGGACTCGCCAGCCGCCTGTGCGGAGGCGACTTCGGCTCATGTGCCAGCTTCGCCGCACTGGACGCCCAAGGCTCCGCTCCCGGACAGCTGCCACTGCATGAGCTCGCCGCCGCCCTGGCAATCATCGAGGCTGGCGAGCGATGAGCATTCCCGCTCCGCCGCAGGGATGGCGTTCGCAGGCCCGGCTGTTGCCGATGTTGTTATGGCTGAATCTCGGCGTTCAGCTTCTGGGTGGTGCCATGTGTCTGCTGTTGGCCACCAAGGTGAACAGTCCCACCACCAGCACCGACGACGCCGGCCTGCGCATGTTTGATGCCTGGCAGCTCATCACCACGGCCACCGGCGTCGTCTTTCTGCTCACCGCCGCGGTGTGGATCGTCTGGCAGCGCGGCACCGCACGCATGGCCTTGCGCTGGGCCCCGGATCTATCGCAGCCGGTCTGGCAGATGTTCAATTGGATCATTCCGCTGATCAATCTGTGGCGACCGCTGGCCGATCTGCGCGCGCTCCATGAGTTGTTCACCACCGTGCGCAGCGACGAGATGGCCGTCGCGGGCATCCGCGGTTCCCGTGAGCTGGCCCGGGCACGCATCAGTGATTTCCGTGCCATGACGACGCGCTGGTGGGCCTGCTGGGTCGTCTTCGCGACAGCCCAGCTGATCGCGGCCTGGATCGTTACCGGCGCCTCAGGGACGGGCGGGGCGCGGGCCGGCTTCATCGCCAGCGGAATCGCAGACCTGCTCGCGCTGCCCGCTGCGTTCCTGGCCACTCGCGTGGTGGCGGAGATCACGCGCCGCGTGGCTGACGCCGCTGGGCTGCGCGCCTGAACCGCCCAAAAGCCGACTGGATGTCTTCGCCAGCGGAGCTCTCGAGCACATTTCCTGAGCCGAGGAAGCTGCTGCACCCGCATGCACCTGTCCCGATCACGCGGGGGCACACCCCCAGCAGGACGGGGGAATGCCGTCGCGGCGGACGCAGACGCATTGACCCCGACAATGCAGGATCCCGATAACGCAGGAAGGGTCGCACGCCCATGGGTGTGCGACCCTTCCTTGCTGTTCTGGGAGCCGGGTGAATCACCCGGCGCCGTGCCTCTTAGGAAGCGCTAGGCGCTTGCGGCTCCGAACCCGCAGCGTCTCCGCCGCTCCCCGCACCGGTCAACTGCGCGAACTCAGAGTCGGTCACCTCATCGTGCTTCGGCATCCCCGTGAAGGTGAACGCCTCGCTCGACTTATCGGTGGCACCCTCAGCCACGTCGACCAGCACGATCGACCCGGCCTTCAGATCGCCGTAGAGGATCTTCTCAGAGATCGGGTCCTCGATATCGCGCTGGATCGCACGACGCAGAGGACGAGCACCAAGCACCGGATCGAATCCACGCTTGCCCACCAGCTCACGGGCAGCGGGCGTCAGCTCGATACCCATATCGCGGTCGCCAAGGCGATTCTCGATCTGGCCAACCATGAGGTCGACGATGTGCAGGATGTCCTCCTGCGACAGCTGGTGGAAGACCACCACTTCGTCAACACGGTTGAGGAACTCGGGGCGGAAGTGGGTCTTCAGCTCCTCACTCACCTTCGACTTCATCTGCTCATAGCTGTTCTCGGTGTCGCCGGTCTTCGAGAACCCGAGGTTGACGCCACGGCTGATGTCGCGCGAGCCAAGGTTCGTGGTCATGACGATCACGGTGTTCTTGAAATCGACCACACGACCCTGGGCGTCGGTCAGACGACCTTCATCCAGAATCTGCAGCAACGAGTTGAAGATGTCGGGGTGGGCCTTCTCGATCTCGTCGAACAGGATCACGCTGAACGGCTTGCGGCGCACCTTCTCGGTGAGCTGTCCACCCTCTTCGTAGCCGACGTATCCGGGCGGCGAGCCGAACATCCGGCTGGCCGTGTGCTTCTCGGAGTACTCCGACATATCCAGGGTGATCAGCGCGTCCTCGTCGCCGAACAGGAACTCGGTGAGCGCCTTCGTGAGCTCGGTCTTGCCGACGCCGGACGGGCCGGCGAAGATGAACGAGCCACTGGGACGGTTCGGGTCCTTCAGACCGGCACGAGTACGCCGGATCGACCGGGAGATGGCCTTGACGGCCTCGTCCTGCCCGATATAGCGCTTGTGGATCTCGTCCTCCATGTGGAGCAGACGCTGCGACTCCTCCTCGGTGAGGCGTGCCACCGGCACACCTGTCGAGCTGGACAGCACCTCGGCGATCTCCTCCTCGCCCACGACGGCAGGCGTATCGGACTCGCCTTCACGCCACGCGGTCTCCTTCTCGGCACGCGCGGCGGTGAGCTTGCGCTCATCGTCACGCAGCTTGGCAGCGGCCTCGAAGTCCTGATGGTCGATCGCGGCCTCCTTCTCGGCGCGGGTCTCGCTGATCTTCTCATCGAACTCGCGCAGATCCGGCGGCGCGGTCATGCGGGCAATCCGCATGCGGGCACCGGCCTCGTCGATCAGGTCGATGGCCTTGTCAGGCAGGAAACGATCCTGGATATAGCGACTGGCCAGGTTGGCGGCCGCGCTGAGCGCCTCATCGGTGATGGTCACACGGTGATGGGCCTCATAGCGATCACGCAGACCCTTGAGGATCTCGATCGTCAGCTGCACCGAGGGCTCATCCACCTGGATGGGCTGGAAACGACGCTCAAGAGCGGCGTCCTTCTCGATGTGCTTACGGTACTCGTCCAACGTGGTGGCGCCGATGGTCTGCAACTCGCCACGGGCCAGCATCGGCTTGAGGATGCTCGCCGCGTCGATGGCGCCCTCAGCGGCACCTGCGCCCACCAAGGTGTGCAACTCGTCGATGAACAGCATCACATCGCCGCGGGTCTTGATCTCCTTGAGCACCTTCTTGAAGCGCTCCTCGAAATCGCCACGGTAACGCGAGCCGGCGACCAGCGCACCCAGATCAAGGGTGTAGATCTGCTTGTCCCGCAGGGTCTCGGGCACATCTCCGCGCACGATCGCCTGGGCCAGGCCCTCCACCACGGCAGTCTTGCCGACACCGGGTTCGCCGATGAGCACGGGGTTGTTCTTCGTGCGACGGCTCAGCACCGTCATCACGCGCTCAACTTCCTTCTGACGCCCGATCACTGGGTCGAGCGTGTTATCACGGGCGGCCTGGGTGAGATTGCGTCCGAACTGGTCGAGCGCACCATTGTTGGTGCTGCTCCCCGGACCCATCTCAGGAGCACCGGCAGTGGCCGGCTGACCACCACCCTCCTCCTGATAGCCCGACAGCAGCTGCAGCACGGTGGTGCGCACGCGGTTGAGGTCGGCCCCAAGCTTGATGAGCACCTGAGCAGCCACGCCTTCACCCTCGCGGATAAGGCCCAGCAGAATGTGCTCGGTGCCGATATAGGAATGATTCATCTGCAACGCCTCGCGCAGCGAGTACTCCAGCACCTTCTTGGCGCGCGGCGTGAATGGAATATGACCGGTGGGCGGAGTGGAGCCCTGGCCGATGATCTCGATGACCTGTTCGCGAACAGCCTCCAGCGAGATGCCCATCTGCTCCAAGGCCTTCGCCGCAACGCCTTCACCTTCGTGGATCAGGCCCAACAGGATGTGCTCGGTGCCGATGTAATTGTGATTCAGCATCTTCGCTTCGTCCTGGGCCAGCACGATGACGCGGCGTGCGCGGTCGGTAAAGCGCTCAAACATTGGTCTCCTTCAGCGGGCCTTGCGACCCTCCAAGAGCGCCGGACCCCTCAACCCGGTTGGGCTGAGTCTCCCGGACTCATGTTTCAATCCTACAAACCCGGCGGTAACCGGATTTGTTCCCGTCGTTCGCCCCTGAAACAACATTGAGCGACATGCACTCATGCTAGGACGAGACGTTGCTTCCCGTCGAAGCCTCGGCACTCTCCTCACTGTGTCACGCCATCCGCGATGACATGGACAATGTCAACAGAGGTGATCACACACACTGCGAAAGCACAGCCCAACACACAGTTGCACCAACACAGCCGTGCCGTGCACCAACACAGCTGCGCCGCCGGTCTGAGCAAGATCACCCATGCACCGATCGATGCCGCCAGATCCTGGGCCGAATCAACGTGGGCGCAATGTCCACGTCCCAGGTGAACATCACACAGATTGAATGGTGAAACGTTGGCATTGCCCATGTTGTTCCCGCTCATCAGCGTCGCCGACGGGCGTGCCGTTGACCAGGCCTTGCGAGATATCGGCTCTTCGATGAGCCATAGCCCTGAGACGACGATGGGGTTGGCACGGTCTCCCGTGCCAACCCCACCACTTCTACAGTTTTTACAGTCCAGTTTTCATCGCAGTGTTGCAGTCAAGTCGCACAAGCGGCCTTCACAGCCAAGCCCGCCGTGGGCGACTTGACCCCTGAAAACTCACAGGATGCACACCGGCCTCATTGCTGGCCTACTTGTTGGCGTCCTCATATTCCTGGCGGATCGAGTTCGGGATACGCCCGCGCAGCGGCACCTGGCGGCCAGTCTCCTTGGCCCAAGCGCGAATCTTGGCCGCGTCCGAGGGACCCTGCTTACGTGCACCCGCGCCACGACGTCCGGTGACGCGACGGCCATGGCCCACCCACACGGCAAGCTCGTCACGAAGCTTCTCTGCATTGGCGTTGGACAGGTCAATCTCATAATTGACGCCGTCAAGACCAAAATTGATCGTCTGGTCCGCGTCTCCGCCGTCGACGTCGTCAATGAGGACGACCTTCACGTTACGTGCCATGTCAAAACCCTTTCACAGCCGGGAAACCTGCACCCTGGCTTAAATCCGTGCCAGCAATCCACGCCGAACAATTAATCACTGATAAGTACCTTACAGAGCATGGCGTCCGCATCAACCCGGGGGCGAGCCCAAACGCTGGTCACCACTGTGATAACGGCGATTGGGCGGGCATTTGTGATTCCGCCCTTGGTGGATCACAGATACGTCCGTCTTAACTATCATGACATCGAATGACGTCGAATCAAACCCGAATCATGAATCCGCCGACAACAAAGTCTGAGCGGCACAATCATCGGCATTAGCACGCTTTCACCACTCACCACACCACTGCCGTCCGCAACTCGGTGAGAATTATCACACCAAGCGACCAACAACGTGCAACAATTGTGCGCAAGTCCACCCGCGTCGCGCCCCATCCAGATCAGGTCTGCACTGAAAATCATCCGCCGAACGCACAAATCACGTCGTTCGGCCCTAATCAGCGGCCATAGGGGAAGTCCCAGCGGTGATCGACCCTGAGGAAACCCCGATTCCGGGACACGCCCTCGCAGATGGATTCCTAGTCATGAACAGACAGGCAGCCACAGCATCGGAAGGTCTGTGCTCAGGGCTTGATCAACCCGGTGTCCAGCTTGCGCACTCCGCTCACGTCCATCGCGGCGACGAGCTCGGCGACCGGCCCCTGCGGCAGCTGCGCCTTTGGCTCGATGTCGAGCCAGGGCACCAGCACGAATGCCCGCTCGTGAGCACGAGGGTGCGGCAGTTGCAAGCGTGGCGTGTCTGAGGTCCGGCTACCCACCACGATCAAATCGACGTCCAAAGTGCGGGGCCCGTGCGGGTTGTCCGGATCGCGGCGGCGTGCATTGGCCTGCTCAATCACATTGGCCCGATCCAACAGGTCGAGCGGCTCCATCGTGGACTCAGCCAATACCACCGTGTTGTAGAAATCTGGCTGGTTGGTGTTGCCCACCGGCTTGGTGAGATAGACAGGCGCCACGTCCACGAGGATCAGCTGCGGCGTGGCGGCGAGCATATCGACAGCCCTCTGCAGAATGTCGAGGCTATCGCCCTGGTTGGATCCCAGGCTGAATACCACTCGATTGAGCGGACGCAGGTCGCCAAGAGTGTCGGAATCGATGAATGCATTCATGCCATGCTCCTGCTCACGGTAACTGCAACATCGCCGAAGGGAACAGGGATGGGCGCTCGCGGCTTGTGCACGGTGACCTCCACCTGACGCACACGAGGGAGCTCCACCACCGCGTCGGCAATACGTATGCCAAGGGTCTCAATGAGATTGACCGCCTGTGAACGAATCAGATCGCTCACCAGCTCGGCGAGTTCGGCGTAATTCACGGCGTTGTCCAAAACATCACGCGCGGGCTCTTCGGCGATCAATCGCAGATCGACGGTGAACGGCTGGCCGATCTGACGCTCCGAATCAAGAACGCCATGATGTCCCATGGCGGTGATCCCGGTGAGATTGATGACCACCATTCCCATTTCAGGCTCTACTGACATGATTGCTCCTCAGGTCATTGGCAGGGGCGGCACGTCGTGCTCATTCCAAGTTAGTCGATACCGCCTCGCACGAAGACCCCGGGTCCCCAATTCTTCAATCGGAGAAACCCGCGAGTCGCCTCGCGCACGCGCCAGCTCGGGCAGGCCCAGCACTGCACGAGAGCATGCCGGCGAATCTCTGCGTGCCTGTGCGCGGGCCTGCTGACTGACCAGATTTCGTGCCGAGCCCGGCCACGAGTGTCAGGGCCGCAGGAGATGCTCGGTCACGGCGATCACGTCGACCTGGCTGAGCACCTCGTGGGTGCGCACCGCCCAGACATCGTGCTGAGCGCACCAGGCAGAGACGGCGGCAGTGGCGGCGTCGCGATCACGTGCCTCACGCCCATTGAGCAGGGCACCGAGGAAGCGCTTGCGGCTGGCTCCCACCAGGACCCGATGCCCCAGGGAGGCGAAGACATCCAGATGACGCAGCAACTGCCAATCCTGCTCCCCCATCTTCGCGAAACCCAGACCGGGGTCGGCGATCAGATGACCACGCGCGATGCCGGCCTGATGGGCGAGCTCCAGGCGGCGGGCCAGCTCGTCATGCACCTCATTGACCACATCGTGATAGCGCGCCCGGCCGTTCATCTCCTGCCCGAAGCCCCGCCAATGCTGGCAGACATAGTCCACGTCGAGCTCGGCGACGGTGCCGAACATGGACTCATCAGCGAGCCCACCAGAGACATCATTGATGATGGTGGCGCCGACCGCGACGGAGGCCCTGGCCACTGAAGCCCGCATCGTGTCCACGCTGAGCGGAATGTGACTCGTCTGGGGCGACTCTGACAGCCCCTGCACCACCGGGATCACGCGGGACATCTCTTCATGCTCACTGACCCGAGTGGCGCCAGGGCGGGTGGATTCGCCTCCGACGTCAAGCAGCTCGGCACCATCAGCCACCAAACTGATCCCGTGGGCGATGGCCGCGTCGGCATCAAGATAGAGGCCGCCGTCGCTGAAGGAATCAGGCGTCACATTGACGATGCCCATCACCTGCGTGTGATGACTCTCGTGATTTGTCGTCTGGTCACCGGCGTCGCTCATAGCTGCAGCCTAGTGACGAAGCGGGGCGCCGGGGCCGCCACGCTGCCCGAGGTCTCGACGCTGGACCTCCCGCCCGGTAAGACCTCGCGACGCCGCCGCACTCGACCGTCCCAACCAGATCGTCCCAGTCAAACGCCCCGGCCCGACCGCCGCCGAGCTCACCACAGCCGGGCGATCATGCCCATGGCCTGTTCCCGGGAGATGCCGGCCTCATGGGCCTGCGCCACCAGCACCCGCGCCGCCTCACTCAGCGTCGTCGAACTCGCATCGGCCAACGCGGCGATCACGGTGCCATTGCGTCCGCCCGTGGTCACGGTGCCCTCAGCCTCCAATGTCCGATAGGCCTTCGCCACCGTGTTGACCGCGACGCCGAGATCGGCAGCCAGCGCTCGCACAGCGGGTAGCCGCGAGCCGGATGGTAGCCGTCCCTGCACCGCCGCATCGCGGATCTGGTTCACGATCTGCTGGAAGACCGGGACCGCCCCAGCGGCCTCGATGCGCAGCACCGGGTGTGAGCCGCCGACGAGATTCACCGATTCCGCCGTCATATCGACCGCTCAGCGCTTGCGCACGATGAGGCTCATCGCCTCGGCACGCGTGGCAGGATCGCGCAGCACCCCACGCACCGCACTGGTGACGGTGGTGCTGCCCGGTTTGCGCACCCCACGCATCGTCATGCACTGGTGCTCGCACTCCAGGACCACCAACACGCCGCGGGCGCCCAGCTCGTCGACCAGGGCATTGGCCACCTGGGTGGTGAGCCGCTCTTGCACCTGGGGACGCCGGGCGTAGAGCTCCACCAACCGGGCGAGCTTTGACAGCCCGGTCACCCGCCCATCCTTCGCCGGGATATAGCAGACATGCGCCAGTCCGTGGAAGGGAAGCAGGTGGTGCTCACACATTGAGTGGACGTCAATATCGCGAACCAGCACCATCTCATCGTGGCTGATGTCGAAGGTGCGGGCGAGAACCTGATCGGGCTCACGGCCCAGACCGGAGAAGATCTCGCCATAGGCCCGGGCGATGCGAGCGGGTGTCTCGAGCAGGCCCTCACGATCAGGGTCTTCACCGATCCCGATGAGGACCTCACGCATGGCCGCTTCGATGCGCTTCCCGTCAAAGCCCGGCGGCAGCTCCAGACCGGGCTGCTCATAGGCAGAGTTGTCGATCGCGTGCCGACCCTCGACCTCGCCGGAACTGTCGGCGCTCGTGGATGCGGGCGGTGTGGATTCAGACACTGTGGCTCTCCATTCTCCGGTGCGCGTCCATCCTAGGGGCGGGAGGAATCCCAGACTCGCCGAGCCTGACCGACGAGTCTGGCTCCCTGGTCAGTGTCAGGCTGGTCAGTGTCAGGCGATCAGACCCTTGGCGGCCAGCCTGCGTCGGGAGCCCGGCGAGGCCGATCACCGGCGTACCGGGATCAGACACCGCTCAGAACTCGGCGGTGAGGGTGAGCCCGTCGCCGTATGCCGTCACTCAGCGATAGACATGGGGAGCGAGCGTGGCGACGTCACGCAGATTCCGATAGTGCCCGTTGTAGTCGAGCCCATAGCCCACGACGAACTCATTGGGCAGATCGAAGCCCACATAGCGCACGTCGACGGGGGCGTCGACCGCCTCAGGCTTGCGGAACATGGCCGCGATCTCAAGGCTGCGGGGACCGCGGCTGGTGAGATTCTGCACCAAATAGCTCAGCGTAAGGCCGGTGTCGACGATGTCCTCAACGATGAGCACATCGCGGTCATGGATGTCTGTGCTCAGGTCTTTGAGGATGCGCACGACCCCGGAACTCTGCGTGCCCGCGCCATACGACGAGATCGCCATCCAGTCGACGGTGACAAGGCTCTTCATGGCCCTGCTCAGATCGGACATGACCATCATGGCGCCGTTGAGCACCCCCACCAGCAGCAACTCCTGACCGGCGTGGTCGGCGTCGATCTGGGCGGCCATCTCCTTGACCCGCGCAGCCACCTTCTCGGCGGGAATGAGCACATGTTCAAGGTCATTGCTGATGTCCGTGGCGTCCACGCGCACAGCCTAATGCACTGGCTCGTGCACTGCGTCTATTGGCTGAGCGGCTATTGGCCGGGCTCGACCGCCGCAGTCAATCAACAACCCTCAACTGCCCGCCACGACGGACCACCCGATGACCACCTGGCAGGTCGATGCCTTTCTGCCCGTGCCAGGCGACGACGAGACTGAGCGCAGCAGTCGTGTGCGTGAAATCAAGTCCCACGATTCCCTGATCAGCGAGCCATTGCCGCATGATGCGCCCGCGGAGGGCGGACGGTTGGGCGCCCAGCCCAGCGCAGTCGAGGGAAGTCCCGGTGACGAGCCTGGCCAGCTGCGTACTCGCCAGCTCGTCAAGATAGTCGGCATCCTCACCGGCGAGCGTCGCCGTGCGGGCCAGCGCAGGGACGATCCCGGGGCCGAGCTCGGCGCTGAGCACCGGCATCACCCGGTGGCGCAACCGCGAACGGGTGAACCGGTCCTGGCGATTCTGTGGGTCGTGCCAGGGCTTCAACCCCCAGTCGGCGCAGGCCTGCTCGGTCTGGCTGCGACGCACCCGGAGCAGTGGCCGCCAGAACTGCGGGGCAGCACCGAACTGGGCGGGCATGCCGGCCAGGGAGCGGGTGCCCGAGCCCCGCGCCAGGCCAAGCAGCACCGTCTCGGCCTGGTCGTCGAGGGTGTGGCCCAGCAACACCAGATCGGGCACACCTAACTGCCGGGGTACATCGCCCGCCGTGTTGCCACGAGCCACCCCGCCGGGAGCGGACAAGGCCGCATACCGTGCGGTGCGGGCGGCAGCTTCTGGCCCGTCGGCGCTCCGCTGCACAGTGACGGTGACGCTGCGGGCGGGAAGACCAAGCCGCTGCACAGCCTCCACCGCATCAAACGCCACCCGCGCCGACCCCGTCTGGAGCTGATGGTCAACCACGAGGGCCTCCACCATGAGGCCCGGGAACCTGCGATGGCAGACGGCGACCGCCGCGGCCAGCGCGAGGGAATCAGGGCCACCCGAGCAGGCGACCCGCACGAACTCATTGCGTGCCGCCGCCTGTTCCAGCCGGTCGGCCACCGCTGCCACCAGCACCAGACAGACCTCACTCAGCGCGCGCGCAGCCATCAGCTCGCAGCCTGCATGCCCATCCGCGCAAGCCATCTGGCGGGCTGGCGGATCTCATCGATCGAGGGCATCTGCTCGGCGGACGCAAAAACACGGTTCAACAGCTCGATGCCCTCATCGTCATGGTCTGCGGCGTTGATCACCGCATGGCAGAACTCCGCGCCTTCCCGGTATTGGGCGAGCTTGGCTCCCATGCCAAGCGCACGCAGGACGACCGTCTGCGGTCCGCCGCGCCCGCGGCGGGCGTCGAAGCGCGCACGGATCGTGGACAGGCTCGCAATGACCTCCGGACCTGCGCGATCCATCATCACATCGGCGTGGCCCTCCAGGAGCGACATCACACCCGTGACCTCCTGCAGCACCGCTGACGCGCTCGGCGTGGTGAGCAACGCGGAGACTTTCACCGCAGAGTCATCGTCGCGTTCACGGCGTGACCTCAGTTTCGAAAGATGGTCGATCGCGCTGTGCACCAGCGAGTCATCGGAATCGGGGCCGAGGAGTTCCCCCACCCGCCCGAGCATCCATGCGGGCAGCCATCCGGCGGCCTGGAACTGGGCCCGGTGCGTCTGTTCGTGGAGCGCCACCCAGAGCCGGAAATCGGCTGGATCAACGCCCAGCCTGGACTCCACCGCCATCACCGTGGGCGCCACGAGCAGCAGCCTTGGCGGGGTGCCGAGCGGATTGAATTGGCCCAGCACATGGCCTGAAAGCAGGCCAAGCATCTTGCCGACGGCGCCGCCGCGCACGATTCCGGAGATGAGTCCGGGCCCCGTCGGGCGCGGCTCGGAGCCAATGGCCCCCCAGACCTGCCGCAGCATCTCGGTGTTCGCTCGTCCGAATCCCGCCCGGTCGACAACGAGCACCTCGCCGCGCGCCGGTGGTTGGAGATGTGACACATCGGCCACGATCTGGGGGGCGCGCTCAGCGCTCGCGCGCAGCTGTGCCACCGCCCGGCGTCGCTCGGCGAGGTCTGTCCGCGGGCCGATGGGTGTGCTCGAGGCAGCGACTCGGGCGGCGGTGTCCCAGTCGACCCAGGGCAGCGTGGCATCGGTGCTGGTCGTCTGCTCAGCGCTTGATGACACACCCATGGCGTGAACCTATCAAGAGGTGGGGTGATGCCCGGATGCCGGCATCACCAGAGCATCCGGCCCAGCCCCTGGCACTCTGGTCACGTGCGGGCTCAGGCACCACAGGCGCAGCCGGAGAGAGCACCCGCCAGCTGGTCCAGATAGGGCCGCACCTCGGCACCGACGCCATTGCCCACCACCGCGAAGGCAGCCATGCCGCCATCGGCGGTGGGGGTATAGCCGACCAGGGCGCTGGCGGTGTCAAGGGTGCCGGTCTTGGCCCGCACCCGGCCACCGCCCGCCGATGAGGCGGCATCGATGAAGCGCGTCTCCAGGCTTCCCGTAGCAGCGGCCACCGGCAGTCCCGCCAGAAGATTGCGCAGATCGTCGCGTCCGGCGGCAAGCACGATCACCTGACTGAGCGATTCAGCGGTGAGCCGGTCATTGACGCTGAGTCCCGAACCGTCGTGCAGCGAGTCCACATCACGCCACAGCCCCAGCTGCCGCATCGCCTGCTGCAGGGCCTGGGCGCCCCCGTCGAAGCTGGCCGTCTGTCCGTAGGCGATGGCCAGATGCCGATAGAGCACCTCGGCGATCGTATTGTCCGAGTGACGCAGGCATTCCTGCACGATCTGCGACAGCGGGAGCGAATCCACCGATGCTATTTGTGCGGCACCGCTCTGCGCGGTGCGAGCGGCTGGTGTGCCGGTGACGGTGATCCCCTGGTCCCCAAGCTGGCGGGCAAAGGTGGCGGCAGCCGTCGCCGAGGGGCTCGTGGAGCCGCCCCCCTCGTCGACCATGAGAGCCGAGATGTCATTCACGAAGGCCATATCGCCGGCTTCCCAGTCAGGATGTCGAGTGGGGCCGGTGAACAGCGAGTCGTCGAAACCGAGCGTGACCGTGGTCGTGCCCTTGGCTTTCAGGGCGTTGGCCGTGCTCTTCGCCAGCTCCTGGGTGGTGGCCGGTTGGGGCGAGCCATAGGCATAGGAGGTGGGCGTGCTAGCCAGCAGGACATCGCCGCCGCCGACCAGGGTGATGGAGCCGTCGGGTTCCTGCACCACCTTCGTCTGGAAGCGATGTGAGGGTCCGAGCTTGTCGATCAGCGCGCTCGTGGTCATCAGCTTCATCGACGACGCCGGGATCACCGCCTCATCGCCGCGAACAGCGTCCAGGGAGTCGCCCGTGGACAGATCGCGCACCACCACCGAATAGCCAGTGCGCACGCCGATCCCTGCAAGCGCGGCGGCGACCTTGGTACTGGACAGCTTCGAATAGGCGGCGGGCGTGGGTGCGCCAGAGACAACGCCATCGCCGGTGAGAGCGCCGGGCGTGGGTGAGAAAAGTCCTGCGGGCACCGTGCTGGCGCCGCTGGATACCAGGGCACCGGTGGCATGCATGGTCACCGAGCCGCCGACGACCATCACGAGCACCACCACAAAGGCGACAATCCAGCGCCGGATGGGGCGTTGTGACGCGGACTTCATGCGGCAGGCTCCCAACACGGTAATGTCACCGACAAGTTTTCTTATCATAAGGACTCACACTGTGACCGATGAATTCCGCATTGCGACGGGGCTCCCGCAGTACGACCTGACCTTCGACATGACCGTCGAGATCCCGCGGGGCACGAAGAACAAGTATGAGATGGACCACAACACTGGCCGGATCCGTCTGGACCGGACGCTGTTCACGTCTACCCAGTACCCCTATGACTATGGCTTCATCGAGGGCACCCTCGGCGAAGACGGTGATCCCCTCGACTCCATGGTGATCCTCACCGAGCCCACCTTCCCGGGCTGTCTCGTGCGTTGCCGCGCCATTGCGATGTTCCGCATGCGCGACGAGGCCGGACCTGACGACAAGGTGCTGTGCATCCCCACCGCCGATGTGCGCCGCGACTATATGGACGACATTGACGACGTCCCGCAGATGGTGATGCTTGAGATTGAGCACTTCTTCACCGTCTACAAGGACCTGGAGCCCGGAAAGAGCGTCGAGGGCGCCTCGTGGACGGGACGCACCGACGCCGAGGCCGAGATCCGCGCCTCCTTCGAGCGCGCCAAGGGCACCTCGTATGAGCATCTGAAGGTCGATCTCCAGTAGAGCTCAGGGGGCGGGCCCTGGTCGGTCCCTTCCCAGTTGAACACTGCTCCAGCACGCCCGGGCATGGCGATGTCCTCATGACATCGACCGTGGCCGGGCGTGCTGGCGTCATCGGGGCGGCCGTCGAGGCAGTCTCCAGGTGATGAGCAGTCTCCACGTGATGAGCAGTCTCCACGTGATGACCCGTGACAAGATGTGCGATGTGCCCGCCTATCTGATGCTGCTCGCCCCATCGGCCAATCACGTCTATGCCGCTGAGACCGCCCGGCTCGCGGCGGCGGAGCTTGAGGTCACCGGCGAAGGCATCGCCAATGTCCGCGAGACGCGACTCGCCGGGGTGGACTATCTGGCATTCGACAGCGATCACATTGATCCCGCCCTCATCGCCTCCCAGTCGAGCGCACTGGCCCTTTTCGAGCGCTGGGCAGGGTCATTCGTTTCCCCCAGCGAGAGCGGCCCCGCCATCGCGACAGATCTCGACCCCGAAACCCTCCCGGCAGACGGCATCGCTCAGGCACCCCGCGAGCTGCTGATGCCCATCGAATTGCCCCACACCGAGGTGATGGACGACGATCTTGTCACCATCCCCAAATACCGCGGCAAGACCAATGAGCTGTTCACTCGACTCCTACTGCATGTGACGCTCAGTCAGGTGGCCCCCCGTCCGGGAGACATGGCCAAGGGCGGTGCCGCTGGCTCCGACTCCACGCCCACCGCTTCGGACGGCTCCGAGCACGGCATCGGAAAGCCCGAAATCAGACACCACTATGACGTGCTCGATCCCCTCGCCGGACGCGGCACCACACTGCTCACCGCCTGGACCCTGGGCCACAATGGCTTCGGCGTTGAGGTGGACACGAAAGCCTTCGAGCAGTTCGCCGGATTCCTGAAGACCTATCTGCGACGTAAGCGCCTCAAGCATTCGGCTGAGGTCACCACTGTCCGACGCGATGGCCGGGTCGTCGGCCAACGCCTCGATGCCGAGGCCCGTCCTGGCCAAGGGACACGCGGACATCAGGCGGTGCCCGGTGCGCCGGAACTGTCATTGACCATGTTCACCGGTGACACCCGAGACTCGGCCGCGCTGTTCGGCAAGCGCCGCTTCGACGCGATCGTCACCGATGCCCCCTATGGGGTGGTGCATGGTTCCACCGATTCGCATGGGAGCTCCCCCGCGCACGGATCATCGAATGCCGCAAGGAACTCCAGGGGCCGGACGGGCCACGGAGGCGATCGGGACCGATCCCCTGCCACGCTGCTCGCCGAGGCCATTGCGGTGTGGGCGGGTCAGCTGCGCCATGGTGGGGCGCTCGGCCTGGCCTGGAACACCTACGGGCTCAGCCGCGAGGACTTGGCCTCCCTCTGTGAGGACGCCGGTCTCGAGGTGCGTGACGGCGGTGCCTGGTTGCAGTTCGCCCATCGGGTGGACTCGTCAATCAAGCGCGACCTCCTGGTGGCAGTCAAGCCCTGACGCCAAATGCGAGTGCGCGGGCGTCGGCTCGTAATCAGAGTCTGGGGCCCAGCAGCCAACGCCGTCGGTAAGCATCTCAGGGCAAGCGGGTTGCTGGGCGTAGGACGACTGGTCACGCAAGGCCAAACCGACATCAGCGGCGTCCGGCTAGTCTCGTGGCATGTCCAGCACGTTGTATCTCATGCGCCACGCCCAGGCCGAGTCATTCGGCCCGTCGGGCGACATCAGCCGTGGACTCACTGATCTGGGGCGCGATCAGGCGCACCACGCCGGGGAGCTCCTGGCCGGGGCCGGTATCCAGCTGGCCATGGTCTCGGCTGCACAGCGTGCGCGCGAGACCTTTGCCGCGATGGCGCTGAGCGACGCCCAAGGTCACCCGGTGCGCGCCGAATATATGAAGGCCCTCTACGACGCCTCGCCGGCGACGCTGCTCCAGCGCATCGGGGAGACCCCCGATGAGGTGACCGCGCTCCTCGTGCTCGCCCATGCGCCCGGCATTCCCTCGCTCGCCGCGAATCTCACCTGGGCGGCGTCCCACCGCGAAGCCGATCTGATGCAGTGCTCCTTCCCGGCGGCCACCCTGGTGGCGTTCACCGTGGATGTCCCCTGGTCGCAGCTCACCGACTTCGATCCCTATGACTACACCGACGCCTCTCGTCCGCGCACAAGCCCGGTGCGTCCAGCCCAGCTGCCCACCGACTGACTCATGAAGACCGACTTCGGCGACGGGAAATATCACTGGTACGCCACGCCCGCCAACGACATCGGTGGTCTCAAGCGCCTCAACAGCCAGTTCGGCATCGACGAGGAGATCCTGACCTATGCGCAGGACCCGAATGAGCGCGCCCACGTCGAATACGACGCTGACACCTCCACCTTCCTGCTGATCTTCAATGTCGCCCACCGCGAGAAGATCGACAACCACGCCGAGGCCAGCCCCATGACGATCATCGTCAAGGGCAGCGAGCTGTTCACCATCCATGATGAGCCCACGGCCTATGTCAACGATCTGATCAGTCAATTTCTGGCCAGCCATCCGGCGATGACTCCCTATCAGTTGGCCTTCAACATCCTCTTCCTGGTGTCTGACGCCTTCTTCCCCCTGGTGCAGGAAATCGACCGGGAGCGGCGCACCTACACGCACCGACTGCGGGAGCGCACCACCAGATCCCGCCTTCTGGCATTGTCTGATCTGGGCATCGGCCTGGTCTATCTGGTGGCCGCCTCACGACAGAACGCCGTGGTGATCCGGCAGATCAAGCTCCTGCCGTTGTACCGCGAACTGTCTGACGATGCCCGCGAGAACCTTGACGACGCGCTGATCGAGGCCAACCAGCTGGTGGAGATGACCGAGACCTCGTCGCGGATCATCTCGAAGCTGTCGGACACCTATAACAATGTGCTGAACAACAATCTGAGCGACATCATGCGATTCATGACCGTCTGGTCGCTGCTGTTGGCGATCCCCACGGTCGTCGCCGGGTTCTTCGGCATGAATGTGGCCCTGCCCCTGGAGAGCGCCCCACATGCCTGGCTGATCGTGGTGGCGATCACCGCCGTGCTGTGGGTGGCGATGGGCCTCATGCTTCGTCACGGCATGCGTAAATAGCCCGGCATCGGGGCCCCTAGGATGTTGCGGTAGCTTCAGGGCCCAGGAATCCCGGCCCGATTGTGGGCAGAGGAGGTCTTCGTGGCTGACGCCGGACACAGGGATGCGCGCAGGCGTGCCCGTGAGCTCCGACGTCGCAAGCTGATGAAGGATCTGCGCGGGCTGGTGAGCTCATCGCCCATCGCCGGTCGCACGCGTGCCTCGGCAGGACGCCTGTGGCGGGCACCGGTCTGGCTCATCACCCTGCTCATGGCGGTGGTGCTGCTCGTGGTGATCGTCTTCGGCTCATTCCGCAGCACAGGACGCCCGGCGCAGCCGGCGATCACCGCGAGTCCCACGCCCAGCCCCAGTCAGGCCGAGAGCTCACAGACACCGGTGGTGACGCCACCGACGATCCTTCCCAACGCCGGGGATCTCGCCGATCTGCAGGCACAGATCGCGGCGATCGAGACCCGATATGGCGTGAAGATCGGTCTGGCCATCACCGGGATATCGCCCGTGGGTAGCCAGCTCAACGCCACCTGGTCGGCCGGAAGTGCCATCTCGGGGCCTGCCCTGGGCACTATCGACCTGCCCATCGCGGTGGCCGTCCTCAATCTTGCGTCCGTGCCCTCGAACATCACCTATCTGCTGTCCAAGAGCATCAGCGATTCGAGCCTGTCGGGGGACGAGGCGCTCTACAGCTTCCTTGGCACCGGTGAGGAAGCATCCGCCAAGACCAATGCGGTGCTGCGCGCCTATGGCGATACGACGACAACCGTCGCCACGAGCACCGCGCGCCAGGACATGCCCGCCTTCAGCCAGACCGATTGGCCCGTGGCGAGTCAGGCCCAGATGGCCGGCCAACTGTGGTGCTCGTCGGACGCCTGGTATGCCGTCTCCCGCATGCACTATTTCGACGATGACCACTCCTATGGCTTCGGCTCGGTGGTGGGCAGCTATCAGCGCACCGCTGACGCCGTGGATGATGCCGGGAATCCCGTGGTGCGCCAGATCGCGATCATCCCCAACGCAGAGGGCGAACGGCTGGGCGTCGGCATGGTGATCACGGGAAGCAAAGGCAAGCTCGATGACGTCAAGGACGCCGCTGACGCCGTGGCCGGACGCGTCTACTTCGGAGCGGTTGGGTTCAGTGCCGGCCACTGCTGACCAGTCGCGCGGGCAGCTGCGGCGGCCTCGCGAACCAGCCCCACCAGGTGAGGGCCGACTCAACGCATAGGGGTCTCGCAGGGCATTGTGGCGTTGCTCAAAGGCCCCTGAAACGTGGCCGTAACACCGGCACCGCATCAGTTACCAGGCCGTAACACGGACAACACTGTGACGAAACGCGCCCGGGAAAAACTATTTCCATGATCGCATTGGATATCGATACAGGCGCAACGGCCTGGGTACTCATCAGTGCGGCGTTGGTGCTCTTCATGACGCCAATGCTCGCTTTCTTCTACGGCGGCATGGTCAGAGCCAAAGGTGTTCTGAACATGATGATGATGTCCATCATCGCCATGGGCATTGTCGGCGTCCTGTGGGTGTTGTTCGGCTTCTCCGAGGCCTTCGGCAACTCATGGCACGGCATCATTGGAAATCCCTTCCAATACGCAGGCCTCAAGGGCCTGTTCACCACAACCTTCGGCACGGGCAGTTCCACGATCCCGGCATTCGCCTTCGTGGGCTTCCAGGCCGCCTTCGCCATCCTGGCCGTCGCGCTGATCTCCGGCGCCGTGGCCGACCGGATGAAGTTCGGCGCCTGGTGTCTGTTCGCCGCCTTCTGGAGCGTGCTGGTCTACTTCCCGGCAGCCCACTGGGTGTTCGCCTTCGACGGCTATGCCGCCGACAAGGGTGGCTGGATCGCCAATAGCCTGAAGGTCTTCGACTTCGCCGGTGGCACCGCCATCCACATCAATGCCGGTGCGGCTGCGTTGGCCCTGGCGCTCGTCCTGGGCGTCCGCAAGGGCTTCGGCACCCGCCCGATGCGTCCCCACAATCTGACCCTGGTGATGCTCGGCGCAGCCGGCCTGTGGTTCGGCTGGTTCGGCTTCAACGCCGGTTCGGCGCTGGGCGCCAATGGCACCGCCTCGCTGGCCTGGACCAATACGATGGCCGCCACCTGTGCTGCCATGGCTGCGTGGGCATTGACTGAGCGGATCCGCGACGGGCATGCGACCAGCCTCGGTGCCGCCTCCGGCATCGTCGCGGGCCTGGTCGCCATCACCCCCGCCTGCGCCACGGTCAGTCCCATGGGCGCTCTGGCCATCGGCGTCCTCGCTGGCGTCGGCTGCTGCTACGCGGTGGGCCTGAAGTACAAGCTGGGCTACGACGACTCGCTCGACGTGGTGGGCGTGCACCTGGTGGGAGGCATCATCGGCACCCTGTCGGTGGGCCTGTTCTGCAAGACCGACCTCACCAACGGCGTCAACGGCCTGTTCTATGGTGGCGGTTTCGAGCAGCTGGGACGTCAGGCACTGGGCGCTGTGGCGATGTTCGCCTTCTCGTTCATCGTCAGCGGCCTCATCGCCCTGGTGATCAAGAAGACCCTCGGCATCCGGGTGAGCGACGAGGTTGAGTATGGCGGCATGGACATCTCTCAGCACGCCGAGATCGGCTATGACCTGAGCATCATCGGCTACTCGTCGACCAAGAGCGTGCGCCGCACCATCATCGTCCCGCCCGATGCCTCGGCTCTCGATGACAAGTCGGCGGCAGCTCCCACCAGCAAGGAAGGGGTCACGGCATGAAGCTCGTCACTGCAATCATTCAGCCCGATGTGCTTGAAGACGTCGAGATCGCCCTGGCCAAGGCGGGCGCCTCGGGAATGACGGTCTCGGAGGTCAGCGGCTACGGACGCCAGCGCGGCCATACCGAGGTCTACCGCGGAGCCGAGTACACCATCGACTTCATTGCGAAGGTGCGCATTGAGATCCTCTCGGCCGAAGCCGATGTGGAGAAGATCATCTCCATCATCTGCGAGTCAGCCCGCACCGGGAATGTGGGCGACGGCAAGGTGTGGGCAGCCCCCGTGGACGATGTGGTGCGCATCCGCACCGGAGAGCGCGGCGCCGCTGCCCTGTAAGACGACCTTCCGAGAGTAGCGATACTGCTCCCGGCAGGCCCTGATCGTTCCTTTGCGATCACATAGAAAAAGGAAATGGTTCGCCCCGGCTTCGGGGCGAACCATTTCCCATCTGTAACTCATAGACATGGCCGCGGGGGCTTGAAGTCTTGGCGCATCCCCGGTCGAGACACCATCGCAGATCATCGGGACGCGACCGCCCGCCAGCCGCGCAACCCGCCGCGACGGTTAGTCTCAACCGGCTTGTCGGCCGTCGATCGCCTTGGACAGCAGCGCGGGCACCAGCACGGACAACAACCCAAGCACGATCAGAACCAATGCCGAGGAGTCCATCGGCGCCATGATGAAACTGAATTTCCCGCCGGGACTGTAACTCGAAATAATCACCGATGAGATCGTGAGCATGATCACGAAGGTGATGCCAATCGCCACCAAAGCGGGAGCTATCGCCACTGCGATACGAGTCAGATAGCGCATGCGATGTGGGGTTCCGATCGTGCGCAGGGATTCCTCCAGCTGAAGAAGTGGCCACTGCCGCACGACGGTCACCGCAAAGATTGCCCCAAGACCGCTCACGGTGAAGAAGAAGAACAACAGCGGCAGCTCCCGGTTACCAAGGTTGTCGGCATAGGGATAGAAGAGCTCTTCAGGCAAGAGATGTGTGAGTGCCTGGGACGAAATGACCTTCGTCCCAGCAGGGGCGGCGTCCATATCTGAAATCACCATGGCGACGCCAGTGACTCTGCCAGGCTCATGATCGGCCACTTCCGCCCAGGGCTTCAGCCAATTCCATACGAACTTGGACGAGCTGTTGTAGCTCTCAAACTGGTCGACGAAGACGTCATCGAAGGCGGTGGCGGTCGTCGGATACATCACGCGCATATCGCGCGGCTCGGGATTTACGCTCCCCGGCACGGACTGGTTACTCACTCCCCACTCAAGCATGCCGGTGCAGCTCGCCCCCAGTTGGCTGCAATAACTCGTGGCCGCATCCATCGAGAGCAGCGCACCTTTCGAGCTGACCAGCAGCGACGCGTCCTTGATATGGGTCGCGAGCTCGATGCGCGCACCCTCGACCATCGCGGACTGGGACATATAGACGCATGACGGATAGCCCATGAGTAGGGTGAGGGCGATGGCAATACCGGTTGGGAACCGGGCGCGGATATTGCGAGCGGCCAAGGAGATCGAGTTCCATCCAAATACTCTGAGAGATAATTTGCCAATGGCCCATACCAGCACGAACAGCAGCAAAGGCGCCGCGATGCACCACGGCAGGGCAAAGAAGCCAACCAGTGTGGTCGGGGGCTGGTACCAATTGAATGATGGGCCGAGCGTCAAGAAGATTGAGAAGGCTAGTCCCACCGATCCGAGCACGAATACGATCCACACATTCATCGGCTTGAGTTTCCCGCTCAACAGGACGGTGGCAGCCAGCCTGCGCTTCGCAAACAGCAGTGAGATCGACCCCAGCAGCAGGAGGAAGGCCAAGGAGACCAGGAATGTCCTGGCAATCGAATAGCCGGTGCCGATATGAGCACCGCTGCCGGCGAACATCGGTTTGATGACCGCGACGCGCATGATGGGCTCCACGGCAAGACCGATGCACATCGAGATGACGATGATCGCGACGATCTCCGCAAGCAGCCACAGGGTGACGCGCGATCGGCGCCCACCAATCTCCATGAATGACCTGAAGGCGTCAAAGCGCGCATCAATGGAATGTTGGATGAGCCGGATGAAGGCGGCAATGAAGATCGGTGAGGGGTAGGCCATCGCAAATCCGAGAAGCGAGATGGTGTAAGCCTCGTTTCCCTTCCCGAATGCGAGTGCCGCATAACTCGTCATTAGTGCGGCGAAGAAGAGACAGAAAACAAACAGCGGAATGAGCGCCCGCAGATTCCCCCGCGTAATCGACCAGAGTGCTTTCGTCATCACTCGCTCGCTTCCAATGAGCCATTCGTGATTGTGAGGCGCCGCGTCGCGTAATCACCGAAGATGGCGTCATGCGATGACGCAAAGACGATCGCACCATTAGTTGCCAAACCATGGAGCGCAGCGACCACGACTGCCTTGTTGTGATCGTCCAGCGCTGAGGTCGGCTCATCGACCAGCAGATAATCGGGGTGTTTCGCCAAGGCGCGGGACAATGCCGCTCGCTGCTGCTGCCCACCAGACAGCTCCTGGGGTTCACGATCGCCCAGATCCTCCAGCCCGAAGGATGTGATCAGCTCCAGCGCCTCGACAGTATCCATCCGGTTGCCCGCCAATTGAGCTGACAACTGCACGTTCTCAATGACCGTGAGCCCCGGAATCAAGCTGAAGTCCTGGAGCACCATACCCACCGTCTTTGCGCGCAGTCTTGTCTTGACCCGTTCAGATGCGGACACCATATTGACGTCGCAGACATCAAGGACCCCGCTCGCAAATCTGTGAATTCCTGCCATCAGGCGCAAGAGCGTCGATTTCCCAGATCCCGATTCCCCTCGTAACCACACAAAGTCGCCCCCAGTAACCCGAAATGAGACGCCGGTGAGCACTGGACGTAATCTCCGACCCCAGGCAACCGAGACATCTCGCGCGTCAATCGCCAAGGTATTGTTCAATTCGGTCATGGACTTCTCATTCCCCTGGTCACCATTCATCTTTGAATAGTCATGATCATGCGACTGGGATACGCTCTCGTCAATAGAATTGGCCATGCAGTCAGTGGCATCTCAGGGGCAGCCATGAGGATTATCCGGAGGTCTACGGATACCTGCGATAGCCCGGAACGAGGTAGTCCGCGAAGGCTGCCCCGGGGCGAGCGTGTGCTGCGGAGGCGAAGCGAGTTCCCGTGGCACATGGTCGCAGGATGAAACCGTCGGCGCTTGCGCTGCACATGGTTAGATCACGCTCACGCATTGGCTATGCCACACAGCTGCCGGGGGAAACCGGCGCATCGGGACCGATCAGGGCACCTGAGCACAGCGCGCAGTTCCTCGCCTCGGCATGCGGCACAGACTGCGGTCACGCATCGTCCATCCCGCACGACTGCGGGATGAGCCCCGGAGCAAGCCGGGGGCGCCGACCAGACCAAACCAGAACGGCATCCGTGGCCCCGCACCTCGGAACAATTCAGATCAGAAGCACTACACAATAGGGCGCGAGGCCGCTCAAGCTCACAGTGGCCACCAGACTGAGCCGGTCTTGTGGGCAGCGCCCTAGCGCTCGTGAAGCTGCATCACCACTTGGGCGGCGGTGTCAGCGCCGGAGCGCACCGCCCCCTCGAGATAGCCGTTGAACTTGCTCGCATATTCGGCGCCGGCGAAGTGGACGCGTCCGAAACGAGCGCCCAGCTGCTGACCGGTGACACTCCACAGTCCGGGCGCGAAATGAGCGCCGTGGGAGCCCTTGGTGAAGGGGTCGGCGCCCCAGTCGTGGTCAAGATATTCCACCGGCTCGGCAGCCTGATCGCCGAAGATCCTCACCATGGTGTCGCGGAAGACCCTTCTGCGCATGCTGGTGGAGAACTTGGTGAGCGTGGCCGCCTCAGCGCCTTCGAAGAAGCCCATGAGGATGCCTCGTTCGCTCGCCGGATCGGAGGCGTCGAAGGTGACGCGCACCGGCCCCTCGTCGGCAGCCATCTGGCCGGACAGGCCGACGGCACGCCACCAAGGATGATCGAACAACATATGGCATTTGATGATCATGCCCGCGGGCGTCTTCTGCACCGTCTCATAGCGCCAGGGGTCCAATTGCGGTGCCCAGACAAGATCCTTGGCCAGCCACGGCGGCACCGACAACACAGCAGTGCGCGCCCTGATCCGTTCACCATCGGCGGTGACCACGACGACCCCGTCGTCTTCCTGATCGATGGTGACCACCGGGGTGGACAGTCGAATCCGGCCCTCCAGCTCCGCCGCCATCTTCTCAGCCAGCTGGAAGACCCCGCCGACCACGCGCACCTGGCCGATGTCGCCATTGGTGGCGATGAGATTCTCCAGGTCGACGCCGGCACGCACATGGGCGAGCACATCACCCAGCGTCGTATCGTCCAACCCCGTCTGCACCACGGCACCCAACGCTCCACGGAGATCTCGGCGGGCAGCAGGCGTGCGCAGATTGGTGGTGACCCAACGATCCATGGGCTGATCGAGCCAGGCCGTGTTCGCCTCAGCCCAGGCCGGATCGTCAACCGTGCGTTCGGCCAACCGACGCAGACGCAGCACCCCCTGCCCCAGATCGGCCGCCGCGAAGGGGGTGCGGCGGGCGCTCTCGTCGGGCGACTGCTCCACGGCCCGCGTCTGGCCCTGCTGCATCATCAGAAGCTTGCCGGGGTTGGCCGGCATCGTGGAAAACCGGCCCTGATCAATGAGCTCAAGCATGCGATCGTGATTGGGGAAGACCCATTGGCCTCCCTCTTCAATGAGCTCGCCGGTGGAGAAATGGGCATTGTCGACCCTGCCACCGATGCGATCACGAGCTTCCAGCACCACGACGTCGTGGCCACGCCGAACCAGCTGTGATGCGACGGTGAGCCCACCGAAACCGGCACCCACTACTAGGCAGTCAAGCACGATCTCCCCTACCCGATGCGTAGAGGCCCTCTGTGGCCCCACCGTTGACTCTATCGAGCATGCCAACGCCGAAGGTGCAGGGGTGCATGAAGACGGGCGATGGGTTCGAGACGTTATCGTCCCGGATCCCCACCGCCCGTTCCTGGCCGAACTGTGCTCCGCCCAACTCCACCGTTGGGTTCTTGCCTCGGCCTGCGAACTCAGCGAGTCTTCTCGGCGCGCAGCTCCTGGGTGATGGTGTCGTCGTTATGGGCACGACCGCGCGCCACAAACCAGCCGACGGCCAGGATCACGAACCAGATAGGCGTGACCACGAGAGCCTTGAGCGTGTCGGGCTGCTGGGTGAGCACCCAGACCAGGAAGACGAAGAAGGCGAGCACCACCCAGCACATGATGCGTCCTCCCGGCATGGCATAGGTGGTGGACGCGTGCAGCTCGGGCTTGATGGCGCGGTAACGCAGATAGCTCACCAGAATGAGGCCCCACACGAAGATGAAGAGCACCGAGGAGACCGTGGTCACCAGGGTGAAGGCCTCGATCACCGAGTTCGACATGGTGAGCAGCAGGCTGGCGCTCACCAGCACCACAGTGACGAACAGGCCCGAGGCGGGCACGCCGTGGCGTGTGAGCTTGCCGAAGGACTTCGGCGCCATGCCCTTGTGCGACAGGCCATAGAGCATCCGCGAGGTCGAGTAGATGCCCGAGTTGGCGCTCGACGCGGCCGAGGTGAGCACCACGAAGTTCATCACGGTGGCCGCCGCACCGAAGCCGACGAGGCCGAACAGGTTGACGAAGGGCGAGACGGCCGGGTTCACCTGGCTCCACGGCGTAACGCACATGATGGCGGCCAGCGCCACCACATAGAACATCAGCACTCGCACCGGCACCGCGTTGATGGCCTTCGGCAGCGTCTTCAGGGGATTCTTCGTCTCGGCGGCCGTGGTGCCCACCAGCTCGATGCCCACATAGGCGAAAACGGCGATCTGGAAGCCGGCCAGGAAGCCGTTCATCCCCTTTGGAAAGAATCCGCCGTCATTCCACAGATTGCCCAGTGAGGCCTTGATGCCGTCGGGGGCGGTGAAGCCGATGATCACCAGCACTGCGGCCAGCACGATGAGGCCGATGATGGCCACGATCTTGATGAGCGCGAACCAGAACTCCAGTTCACCGAACAGGCGGACGGTGAGCAGATTGAGCACGAACAGCAGGGCCAGAGTGCCCACTGACAGAATGATTGACCAGGTTTCGTTCTTCAACCAGAAATCCCAATAGCTGGTGAAGGCGATCACATCGGCCATTCCGGTGACCACCCAGCACAGCCAATAGGTCCAGCCCGCGAAGAAGCCGGCCCAGGGGCCAAGAAGATCAGCGGCAAAATCCTGGAAGCTCTTGTAATTCAGATTGGACAGCAGAAGCTCGCCCATGGCCCGCATCACGAAATAGAGCATGACGCCGATGATCAGGTAGACGAGCATGATGCTCGGGCCAGCTGTGTGAATCGTCTTGCCCGAGCCCATGAACAGGCCCGTGCCGATGGCCCCGCCAATGGCGATCAGCTGAATATGCCGGTTTCCCAGGGCCCGGTGCAGGTGCTGGTCATCGTCGACCAGACTGGGCGCGACGGCGTTGGTTTGACTCATGGGATTCGCCTTCCCGGATGGTTTCGGGAGCAGGCCGTCCGCTCCCAACCCGGCGCACATTACCTCCCGGCATTCTCCATGCAGGGTGTATCCGAAAAAAAGCTGGCCGCTGTCACACAGTTGTCATCTGCGGGAGTAATTCGCCACAAATTTGCTGGCCGACGCCGGATGTCGCAGAGCCACACGGACGTCACAGCAATACGGAAGCGGGGCTACAGGCGGCGGGGCGAGGCTATCGCACGTCCCCCAGAAGCTGGGCTTCGCATCATCGGCGGGCCCACAGTAGAAGGAAGCCTTGCATGCTCATGACATATGCCAGGCGAGAACTCGGACGAAGACGTCGTCAGACGATCATCGTTGCCGTGGGTCTCGCCATCGCGGTGGCACTGTTGATGGTGGTCCATTCCGTGTCGTCGGGGGTGAGCCGGGCGCAGTCCGAGGTGTTGGCCTCGGTCTATGGCGTGGGCACCGACATCACGGTCACCCAGAAGTCCACCGAGCAGCCGGGCCAGGGTTTCGATGTGCAACCCGGTTCTGCGGACTCGAGCGGCAATACCTCGGTGTCGTCGACCACGCTGCGCACCACCCGCGGCTCGCAGGCCTTCGACGCATCCCAGCTGGCCACGGTGAAATCGGTCAGCGGCGTCGCTGGCGCCACGGCCGTGCTGAACCTGGAGCAGACCACCTTCAACGGCCAGATCGGATCGGGCAGCGGCTCATCGGGTAACTCCTCTTCGAGCGCGTCGCCTTCGGCGGCGTCCAGCGCCGGCCCGGGAGGTCAGGGCGGCGGACGTCTCGATCTCAACCAGACCACCGTGACCGGCGTCGAGCCGGGCGCTACGCTCGGCCCCCTGTCGACATTGACGGTGAGCAGCGGACGCACGCTGGCCGCGAGTGACGACGGCACCAATGTGGCGCTGGTCTCCAGCGACTATGCAAGCCAGAACAATGTGCAGACTGGTGGCACCATCTCGATCGCGAATCAGAATGTGACCGTCGTGGGGATCGTGACCTCAAGCTCGTCGAGCAGCATCTCGGAGGTCTATCTGCCGCTCAAGACTGCGCAGACCCTGTCGGGTGATACCGACAAGATCAATGAGATCCTCGTGCAGGCCACCGACTCCAACCAGGTGAGCTCGGTCGCCTCGTCGATCAGCACGGCGCTGCCGTCGTCGACAGTGTCAACACAGGAGGCCCTTGCCCAGTCGGTGAGTGGTTCGCTGGGCTCGGCCTCGAAGCTGATCAGCTCACTGGGCACCTGGCTGTCGATCGGCGTGCTGGTGGTGGCCTTCGGGCTGGCCGTGTTGTTCACGGTGAGCGGGGTGAACCAGCGGACGCGCGACTTCGGCACGCTGAAGGCGATTGGCTGGTCGCGGCGTCGCATCATTGGGCAGGTCGCGACCGAATCGCTGCTGCGCGCCGGGATCGGGGGCGTGGCGGGTATCGCGCTGGGGCTGGTGGCCACCCTGGTGATCAATGCGCTCGGGCTCACCCTGTCGGGATCGACGGGTGGCTTCACCATGGGCGGTGGCCGCGGCGGCGCGCCCGGTGGGGCTCAGCCCTCGGGGATGCCGAGCATGGCTGGCGGACAGAGCGGCGGCGCACCGGGTGGCGGTGGCGGCGGCGGAATGATGGACCAGGCATCGAGCGCCGTCAACGTCGTGCTGCACAGCCCGGTGAGCATCCAGATGATTGTGATCGGCCTGGCGGCAGCCGTGGTCGGCGGACTATTGGCCGGCGTGATCGGCGGCTGGCGTGCCGGCGGCATGCGTCCGGCTGAGGCGCTGAGGAGCGTGGAGTGATGTACACACTGACTGATGTGACCAAGACCTATGACGGACGTCATCAGGTGACCGCGCTCGATCGGGTGTCGGTGACCATCCCCGATGGCCAGATGGTGGCAATCGAGGGGCCGACCGGCGGCGGCAAGTCGACGCTGCTGCAGATGTTGGGCGCACTCGACGTGCCGTCCAGCGGCACCGTGACGCTGGACGATATCGAGCTGTCGGGGGCTCGCGAGAGCCAGCTGCAGCAGGTGCGCGCCGAGCGCGTCGGCATCGTCTTTCAGAACTTCAATCTGATTCCGACCCTGTCGGCTCTGGAGAATGTGCAGATGGCGCTGGTGCCACTGGGCGTCAGCGCCCATGACAGCAAGCAGCGAAGCAGGGCGGCACTGGAGCAGGTGTCCATGGGCGACCGCGCCGATCACCTGCCCAGCGAGCTGTCCGGGGGCCAGCAGCAACGGGTGGCGATCGCACGGGCGCTGGTGAAGAGCCCCCGGGTCTTGCTTGCCGACGAGCCCACCGGGAACCTCGATGGTCCGATGCGCGACGAGGTGCTGCAGCTGCTGCACGAGGCGTGGCGGGCACAGAGCCTGACGGTGATCATGGTCACCCACGACTCACGGGTGGCAGCGAGCGCGCAACGGCGACTGCGGATCGCCCACGGGCATTTGACCAAGCTCAGTGGCGGGCCCCGTAAGGGCGGACGGAAGAATGGTCTGCTCGACAGGCCTGATAGCGATGATCCACGCAGTGGCCAGATGGGCCCGGGCGCGACTGATCATGGGCCGCTGAACGGCCAATCAGGTCAAAGACAGCCAAGCGGGGCAAGGGACGTTGCAAGCCCGGAGGCCGACGACTAGGTCTCAGCCGCACTGAGTCCCCTGCGACGGTGATGCCTCGACTGGTTGCGATCGGTCGAGGCATTGCTGTGTCAGGGACGCTAAGGACGATGGCTGAAATCATCGTCGCCGCTACTCAACGACGAATCCCCGGCCAGGACGCCTGACCGGGGATTCCACTTGGAGCCGTCTACGAGAATCGAACTCGTGACCTACGCTTTACGAGAGCGTCGCTCTACCGACTGAGCTAAGACGGCCTGCCGCATGCACGGCGCGTTCACTATACCGACCATCGCGGAACTCGGGCGAATTCTGCCCCGCCGGACGCGCGATCAGCCAGCTGTCGAACCGTCCGGATCCGGCATGGTGGTGCGCCGACGCTTGGTCCGCGGCTTCTTCTTGCGAGGCTTGGCCTGGTCCCCGCCGCACTGGCAGGCGCTCGCCTGCGCCAGCGGACAGCTGATGCGCTCCCCGCTGCCAGTGCGCACGAGCACAGACTCCGCAGGCACCTGATGGCCCACCACGGTGCCCTCACCAGCTGGCGTCATCACGGTGCTCCCCAGCTTGGGCGCCCGGGCCTGGAAGCTCTCATAATCGGCCTGCTCATAGCGCAGGCAACACATGGCGTGGCCACACACCCCACAGCGCTGCACCGCAGCCGTGACCAGATCCTGCTGGCGGGCCAGACGCAGGGACACCGGGTCGACCACCAACATGGAGGAGCAGCACAGAGGGCGTCCACAAGGGCCGATCCCTCCGGTCAGCCGGGCCGCGTCACGCGCACCCACCTGACGCAGATCGATCCTGCTGCGCAGAGCCCGCACCAGGTCGCCGAGCAGCGCCCGGAAATCGACCCTGCCCGCCGACTGGTAGTAGAGCACCGTCAGCCTGTCGTATTCGGTGGACTGATCGATGAAGTCCACCGCCAACAGCTTCATCGCCAAGCCATGACGCTCGATGAGTGCCTTCGCCACCTCGGCAGCATCGGCCCGCTGCTGCCGATTCGTCTCATCGCGGGCAAGATCCTGGGGTCCGGCACTGCCGACGCAGGCCGGCACCCGCTCGGGGATGGCGACGTCGCCACGCCAGACCACCGTGGCAACCTCGGCGCCGTCGTCGGTGGGATAAAGCACCTGCTCGCCCACGGCATAGTCACCGCCGGCGGCGGCCAGATAGTGCAGCTGGCCGTGTTGCTGGAACTCCACCGCCAGGACACTCGCCATGGCCGAAGACTATCCCGGCCCCGCCGCCTGACCCACATCCGCAGAGTCCGCTTCCGGTCGCTCCGCAGTGCGTCCCCCACAATGCTGAGGCCCGACACCCCACCATGGGATATCGGGCCTCAGCGGAAGGCTCCCTGGCAGAACGCCTGGGTCTGGCAGGACGCCTCGCGATTCAGGGAGTCACCGGATCACAGATCCTCTTCCTCCTTGCGGCGCAGACGCGAGCGGCGCATGCCGCCGTCAATGGACCAGCCGCCTGCACCGACGAGCAGGAAGACCAAGCCGATGCCGGCGAGCAGAAGCTCGATGTCACCGGAGAAACCGGCCTGTCCAGCGATGAAGGGATTGAAATCACCCCATCGATAGAAGGCGAGCGTGAGCCCGGCGAGCACCGTGGTGAGGGCACCGGCGACTCTCGTGCCGAAACCGAAGACGAGCATCACTGCCATCACCAGCAGCAGCACGGACAGCCCCCAGGTGACCATGCTGGCCCTGGGCACTCCGATGCTGATCAGCGCCTGTACCACCGGCTCGCGCTTGGTGAGCGCCTGATAGCCGTAGACACCGATCATCACTGCCGCGATAAGACGCATCAGGAACAGGCCGAGCGAGGGCGCGACCTTGTCGGTGGAGGGTGCCTGCGGCTTCTCGACCACCACCGGTTCTGAGGACTGCTGCGCAACCGTGCCGAGCCGGCGCTCCCGCACCGCCCTCTCGCGGGCCCGCCGCGCCTCGTCCTCCTGCTTGACGCGGGCAGCCTCCTCACGGGCCTTGCGCTCCCGATCGGCTGAAGCCGGATCGATCGCCTGCTGACGCCCCACTGCGGTGTCGGTCAGATCGTCACGGGCGCTTCCATTGCGGCTGATATCGGCACCGAAGACGGTGGACGCGGCAACGACCGGCATATTCGACATCGATGAGACGCTTGCCGCCGCACCGGAGGCCTCATTGGTCACCTGCTGGCTTGCCGCAGTGGAGGTGCCGGAGGTGGTGCGCAGGAATGCGGGCGTGGTCGCGCCCAGGCCCTGCGGAGGCTCTGACTGTCCGGCCGGCGGAACGATGCCCGGCTGACCGGGAATACCCGTGGGGCCTTGCGCCGCCACCGCGGCCTGCGGCACACCACCGGGCTGCCCATCACGGGCGGCGAGCTCGGCGGCGGTCATGAAACCGGGACGTGGGCCGTCGTCGGTGGGATGCCGCAGCTCGGCGCCCCGGGAGAAGGGAACCGAAGACCCGGCTGGAGGCGCCACGGGTGCGGCAGGAGCCGGAGGCGTGGGCACGGTCCCGGCCATTGATGTCGGGAACTGGGGTGCCGCCGGCTTCTCCGGCGTCGGGGTTTCGGGAGTCGGCTGAGTTGTGGCCGCATTGACGTTCGGGGCTGGCGCGGGCGAGTTCTGTGCCGGCGGATCCGGCACGGGCGGATTCGGCGCAGGCGATTGCGCAGACAGGGGCACGGCACCGAACCCGGGATGGAAGCCCGGAGTCTGCGATGCGTCCGCTGCCGGCACAGTGAGCTGCGGCGAGGGGCCAGTCTGGGCGGCTGTCGACGGTGCCGTGACCGGTTGCGAAGCCGGGTCGCTGGGCGCTGCTGCCGGGCCTGTGGCCTGTGCATTCGCGCCCAATGCAGCCGAGTCACTGAGTTGCGAGGCAGGAGCATCTGCCGGCGTTGCCGGAGCATTGACCTGCGGGGGAACACTCTGCGTGGGGATGCTCTGCGCTGGTATGCGTGGCACGCCCTGACCTGGTGACGCCGGCGCGGGCGCGGCAGACTGGTTGCCAGCCGGGGCGTCAGCGCCCTGATCGGTGGCGGGCAGGGCGGCCTCGGTGGGCTCGCTCACGCTGTCGTAGAGGTTCTCGTTCTCGTCCCTCGTCGTCACAGATTGATCCTCTCGTGCTAGTGCAATCCGACCTGCCAGACAAAATGGTCAGACTGCCTCAGGCTCCATCTTTCCCGCCCAGCAGGGCAACCGGCACCCGTGACACGCGGCCAGAGACGATCCTGACACCCCGAATGATCGATTCACACGCAGCGCCACTGCCATCCCCCAAGAGCCGTGACAAGCGTCGGAGCCCGGTTGGCGATGCCGACGCCCCCCTCAACTGCGTGATGCCCGGGCGAGCTGAAGAAGCAGCGCCTCCATCGCGAGCAGCGGGGCCACATTGGTCTCCAATGCACGTCGACACTCCAGAATCGCGTCGATACCGTGCAAGGTCTGCTCCGGGGTGGTCGCATGGGCGGCACGTGCCACCTCATCGCGCATCTCGGCGTTGATCAGACCCACGGTATGCCGGGACGGCTCATCGAGCCTCCCCTCGACCACGCCGGTGGCCGAGTGAAGATCTGCAAGGCTCACGGCACCGGTCTGCACGGCCAGAACATCGCGATACCAGGTGGTGAGCTCGCTGAGACTGCGGTCGAGGGCATCGCGGCGCAGCCTCTTGGCGCGCGCCTTCTGCTGGTCCTCCAGCTCTTTCAGAGCGGCCGCGACATGCCGGGGGCGAGCCCCCTTGGTGCCCATACCGAGCGCCTGCGACAGTCGCGCTCGGTCAGCCTCATCGAGCTTTCCAGTCACCTGATCGGCCTCGGCCTCGGCTGTCTTCACCAGATCGGCGGCCACCGTGAGGCAGGCGCCCACACTTGTGAGGCGTGAGGGCACCTGCAAGACCACATGACGGGCATTGCGCGCCTTCTCATCGCGGGCCAGCGCGCGAGCCCGCCCGATATGCCCCTGGGCCGCCTTCGCCGCATACTCAGCCATCGTTCGATCGATGTGATCACGCTCCACCAGAAGACGCACCACATCGGCGTCGGGAGGCGTGCGCAGACCCACCTGGCGCGTGCGCGACCGGATGGTGACGATCACATCATCGGGTGTGGGAGCGCACAACACCCACACCGTGCGAGACGGCGGCTCTTCCAGGCTCTTCAACAGGGCATCGGCACCCCGATCGGTGATGCGATCGGCGTCCTCGACCACGATCACCTGGTAGCGCCCCATCGTGGGACTCATGGATGCCTTGCGCACCAGATCGCGCACCTCGTCAACGCCGATGGACAACATCTCAGTGCGCACCAGCGTGACATCAGGATGGGCCCCCGACAGCGAGGTGCGGCAGTCATTGCATTCCCCGCACCCCCCGAACCGGCATTGAAGAGCGGCAGCGAAGGCGCGCGCGGCATTCGACCGGCCCGATCCCGGCGGGCCCGTGACCAGCCACGCGTGAGTCATGGCATGCCCGGCACCCTCGTGAGCCCCCATCGCAGCACGCCGCAGCACACGGACGGCATCACGCTGGCCCACAAGATCAGACCAGACCCCGACCAGCGGATGGGCGTTGTCGAAGGGAAGCATCTGTCCTCGGGCAACGGCAGCCGCCGCCTGCGCACGGGCATCGGCGTCAGTGATCTGTTGTTCTGCCATCACCCCTCCTCGATTGGCGCCTGGTCACACAGCCTGATTTCGTATCGGCTGATGTCATGCGGCCGGCGTGGTGCAGGCAGCTTCCGCAGGCTGAATGATGCGGGCCCTCCACCAGCGAACCGTCCTCTCTGCGAGCCGTCACGGCCATACGCGGCGATATCTGTAAACGGCCGGGCTGAGGGACTCTGAGCCACCAACCCCGGACATCTGACGACGCCCGAGATATCCCTCGATTATGCGTCCCCCCGATACTGCCACCAAGCACCCACAGGAATCCTCGCACGGTTCCCATGAGGCCAGACAGCCTGTCGTCGCAGGCCAAGGTCAGTCAGTCGATCAGCGGGACGCCCAGCTCACGCAGACGCTGTCGCACCAGACCTGCGGTCCGCTCCCGGCCCTGACGCCCGGGCAGCACCAGATAGCGGTCCGGCTCAGCATTGGCCAGATCGAGAAACCCCTCCCGCACCCGACGATGGAACTGCGCACCGGCCTGCTCAAGACGATCCTTGTTCTGCTTCATGCCCACCGCCCGCTCGGGATCCAGATCAAGCAGGACCGTCAGGTCTGGAAGCAGGCCCTCGGTGGCCCAGTCGGCGACGGCGGCGACCTCGCGCAGCTCAAGCACACGACCGGCCCCTTGATAGGCCAACATCGAGTCCAGATAGCGGTCGCAGACCACCACCTTGCCAGCCGCCAGCGCAGGCATCACCACCTCATGCAGATGCTGTGCCTTGTCTGCGGCATAGAGCAGCGCCTCCGCCCGGGGAGAGACATCACCACTGTCGGGATTGAGCAGAAGCTCACGAATGGCGTCCCCCAGCACCGTGCCTCCCGGCTCGCGGGTGACCAGATGGGCGATGTCAGCATCGGCAAGAGCGTCGGACAGCAGCTCCACCTGCGTTGACTTGCCGACGCCGTCGCCACCCTCGAAGACCACGAACCAACCCGGAAAACGTCGCCCGGCCATCAGCGGCCACCTTTCTCGCCAGACTTCTTCGGCTTGCCGGATCCAGGCGAGCTGCTCGGCCTGTCAGGCGACTCAGCCTCAAACCCCAGGGCCAGCAGCCTGGCCCGCCAATCAGGCCAGTGCTTCACCAACCGACGCCGCGCCGCCTCGGTGCCCTGCAGTCCCCGCTCCACGCCGCGCCCGGCGGCATAGGCCTGCGCCGGTGACAGCTCCGCGATCTCGTCATCGGTCAACGGACCCTCCGGAGGCATTGCCGAGCCCAGGGCGGCGACCACCTTCCCGATCACCCGCAGCATCGCCTTGTGCCTGCTGAACAGCACACCGGCCACCTCGGTGAACTGCAGCGCCTGCTCCCCCACCGTCAGGGCCCGAGCCCATTCATTGCGGGTGGCGGTGGCGCGTCCATCGGTGATGAGGGGAGCCTGGCGTCGAGCGCTCCAATGGGCCATATCGCCTCTGAGCAGGGCGTCCACATGACCGATCAGGCGCAGCCGATCGCCACCCAGACGTTCCCCGAGTACCGTGCGCGCAGGCGTCGCACCGTCCACCGTGACCGGCGGGATACGGGAAGCGGACTCGAGATCATCGAGCAGCCCCAGATAGGCGTCGTCATTGAGCTCCAGGGCACGCCCCCCCGCGCCGAGAGCATCGAGCCGACTCAGCTGGGTCTCGCGCCAGTCCGATCGCAGCAGGCTCGACAACGCCTCCACCTCGTCGCGCAGGCCGGCAAGCGCCACCATCAGGGCGGTGCCATCCCCCACCTCCCCACTGCGCAGCGCGAGATCGTTGATGATCACCTCACGGGCGCGGCGGGCGAAGACCCAGCCCACGAAAGCATCAAGACTGCCCCCGGCCGGATGCCTGCCCGGCAGCGCGTCCTCGCGGCCTGCCTGCACCGCGCGATCGAAGAGTTGGGGCAGTGACTTCACCTGACGGGCTCCGACCGCCACGAAGCGCTCCTGGATGAAGGCCCGTTGGCGTTCGTCCAATCCCGAGACGTCAAGAACCACCTGACGGAAGCGGCCGGCAGCCACGCCGCGCCGCCGCACGACGATCCGATCGGAGATCAGCGAAGCCACCGGCATGCCATCGGGGCCGAGCATCGCATAACGCACCCTGCGGCGAGTGGCGACCACGATCGGACGCAGGGAGTCGCGACCACGGAAGGGACGGGTGAGATCGGCCACCTCGTCAGGAAGCTCCGCCTCGACGCCGACAGGATCATGGCGCTCCGCGGGCAGCCATGGCTGCCAGTCGGGCCCCCAGACGAACCATTCCCCATGGTCGCCATAGCTCTGCTGGGCCACCCGCACACCGGCACGTTGGAGACGCTCATCGGCGGTGTCCATGAGTGTCACGCTGGCCGGCGGCAGCCGATCGTCGTCGCGGGGCACCACGCGGTCAAGGGAAAGCTCCATATCGACGAGCATCGGCGTCTCGATATGCCAGGGCAGCTCGAAGGACCAGCTGTCATTCTTCTTCGACATGCTCGCTCCTTGACGGACTTTCGAGATTATCGGGCATGAGGCCAGCTGATCGGGACTCCGGCGAGGCGACCACCGTGGGCCCCATTGACCCGTGTCCCACTGGCAACAGGCCTATCGGCACAGGGCCCACGACGGGACCGTTGACGCAGGAACCATCGCCACGCATGTCCCCCACACAGACCCCGGCGCGGAACCCCTCAGCGCAGGGACTGCCGGCAGGTGACCCGCCGACACAGGGCTCGCGGCCGTCAGGGCGCTGGAGATGGTCACCGCACGGGGCCCGTCGTGGGGACCCGTCGTCCAATCGACATGGCTCAGCGGGCTGAGCTGGCCGTTGCCGACGTGTCCGTGGCTGATTTCTTGGCGGTGGTCTTCTTCGCAGCAGTCCTCGTCGAGCTGGTCGTCGTGGTCGACGCCTTCTTGGCGGTGGACTTGGCCGGAGCCTTCTTCGCAGTCGACTTGGCCGACGTCTTCTTGGCCGCGGTCTTGGCGGAAGCCTTGCGGGTCGTGCGCTTCTTGGGCGCCGGCCCCTTCGCCCGCTTCTCCGCCAATAGCTCAGCGGCCCGGTCGAGAGTGATCGCCTCCACCGAGTCAGCCTTGCGCAGCGTCGCATTATATTCGCCGTCGGTGACATAGGGCCCGAAGCGCCCGTCCTTCACCACCACCGGCTTGCCCGAGTTCGGGTCTTCACCGAGCTCGCGCAGGGGTGCGGCCGCTTGACGCCCGCGTCTCTTCGGCTGGGCGAAGAGCTCTGCGGCCTGCTCCATCGTGGTGGTGAAGATGGCCTCCTCACTGGGCAGGGAACGAGTGTCGGTGCCCTTCTTGAGATAGGGACCATAGCGGCCGTTCTGGGCCGTCACCTGCTCATCGCCCTCGCCACCAATCACCCGCGGCAGCGACAGGAGCTTCAGCGCATCGTCGAGGGTCACGGTCGCCGGGTCCATGGTGCGGAAGAGGCTGGCAGTGCGTGGCTTCACCTTGGCCTTCTTCGACTTGGGCGCCTCGTCATCGTCATCGGGGAGCACCTCGGTGACATAGGGCCCGAAGCGCCCGGCCTTCACCACGATCGCAAGATGGGTCTGCGGATCGAGGCCGAGCTCGCGCTCATCGCCGCCGGTGTGATCAAGCAGCTCACGGGCCGTCTCGACGGTCAGCTCATCGGGAGCCATATCCTCCGGCACATTCGCCCGGCGCTCCTGTTCGTCCTGGACATAGGTGCCATAGCGTCCGACGCGGACATCGATGCCTGAGTCCAGATCGCCCAGATGGAAGGTCGACAACGCCCGGGCGTCGATATTGCCCAGTGAGTTGACCAGCTGGTTGAGACCTTCATGGCTGTCGGTGTTATCGCGTCCGAAATAGAACGACTGCAGCACCGCCAGGCGATCAGCGTCGCCCTTGGCGATCTCGTCAAGGTGATCTTCAAGCGCCGCGGTGAAGTCATAATCGACCAGCTCGGAGAAATGCTCCTCGAGCAGGCGAGTGACCGCGAACGCAAGCCAGGTGGGCACCAACGCCGCACCACGCTTGAACACATAGTCACGACTGGTGATGGTGCGAATGATCGAGGCATAGGTCGAGGGACGACCGATGTCGAGCTCTTCGAGCTTCGCCACCAGGCTCGGCTCGGTGAAGCGCGCCGGCGGCTTGGTCTCGTGACCCTCGGGGCTGACCGCGGCCACGTCGAGCTTCTGCTCGGCGCTGAGCTGCGGGAGCCGCGCCTGCTCCTGCTCGGGCCTGTCGCTCGACTCCACATAGGCCTTGAGGAAGCCCTGGAAGGTGATCGTGCGGCCCGAGGCAGTGAACTGCGCGGTGCGCACCGGCTCGGGGGTCACGCCGTCGAGGGTCACGCGCTGAGCGGGAGTGGCCTCGATGCGCACAGTCATCTGCTGCCCGGTGGCGTCGGCCATCTGTGAGGCGACGGTGCGTTGCCAGACCAGCTCATAGAGTTTGAACTGGTCTCCGCGCAGACCGGACTGGGCCGGCGTGCGGAAGTGCTCTCCCGAGGGACGGATCGCCTCGTGGGCCTCCTGGGCGTTCTTCACCTTGGAGTTGTAGATGCGAGGGCTCTTGGGCACATAGTCAGCGCCGTAGAGCTGGGTAATGGCATCGCGCGAGGCGGTGATGGCCTGGCTCGACAGCGTCACCGAGTCAGTACGCATATAGGTGATGTAGCCGCCCTCATAGAGCTCCTGGGCCACTCTCATGGTGCGATCGGTGGTGAAACCGAGCTTGCGGCCCGCCTCCTGCTGCAGGGTGGTGGTGCGGAAGGGCGCGGCGGGACGTCGGGTATAGGGCTTCGCCTCGACGGCGGTGACCACGAACGGCGCGGCGGACAGCGCCGCTGACAGGGTGTCGGCAGCCTTCTCGTCGAGCACGGCGACGTCGGTCTTGGCATGTCCCAGCGAGTCGAAGCTCGATCCCTGCGCGATGCGCTGCCCATCGAGACTCACCAGGCGGGCGGGGAACTGGCGGGGCGAGGCCGAGGCGCCGGCGTCAAGAAGGGCCTCGATATCCCAATATGAGGCGGCCCGGAAGGCCATCCGCTCACGCTCACGATCAACGATCAACCGGGTGGCGACGGACTGCACACGTCCCGCGGACAGGCGTGGCATGACCTTCTTCCACAGCACCGGACTCACCTCGTAGCCGTAGAGGCGGTCGAGGATGCGCCGCGTCTCCTGAGCCTGCACGAGATCTTCATCGAGCGTGCGGGGATGCTTGACGGCCTCCTTGATGGCGGCGGGGGTGATCTCGTGGAAGACCATCCGCTTCACGGGAATCTTCGGCTTGAGCTCCTGCAGCAGATGCCATGCGATCGCCTCGCCCTCGCGGTCACCGTCAGTGGCGAGGTAGAGCTCGTCGGCGTCCTTGAGCTCGGCCTTGAGCTGCTTGATCGTGGACTTCTTGTCGGCGCTCACCACATAGATGGGTGCGAAATCGTCGTCGATGTTCACACCGGTTCGCGCCCAGCTCTGGCCCTTGTACTTGGCCGGGACCTCGGCGGCGCTGGTCGGCAGATCACGCACATGGCCCCTGCTGGACTCCACAACATAGCCGGGCCCCAGATAGCCGGCGATCTTCGTCGCCTTGGTGGGTGACTCGACGATGACGAGTCTGCGCGGGTTAGTTGCCACGGTGTTCCTTCAGGTTTGATGCGTGCATGCTGTGTGCCTATCGATCATGCCCCGATGAGGGCGGGGCAGACCGCGGTGTCGCCGAGTGCTTGTCCCGACGACGCCGACAATGGTCCGGACGCCCAAGATGCTAGCGCCTGACCGACGTCGGAGTCTGTGGGGCACCCATCACAGTGGCGGCGAACGGGATCCACCACTGCAGGCTCTCAGCTTCTGCACCGCCCGGAGTGCGGTCCCGAACAGAGCAACTCAATCGGCGCCCACATGTCAACAGTGCACCAGTGGAGCAAATGACGCCAGAGGAGTCTCACCGAGGAGGCCGAGCAGGCAGGGCGCTGGCTTCCCAGCGGGACAGCTCTGGATGAGCCCCGACGAGTCAGGCGATGAATCCCTGCGCTATCGCCTCACGCAGTTTCGGCATGAGGGCGGCCTCAAGCTCATCAACAGGCTGATCAAGCAGTCCGGCCACCGCACCGATCAGCACGCCAAGGGGAAGATCCCCGTCGCATGCGCCGATCACACCGCCGAGCGCGGCGTCCACGGCGAGTGCCCGGCACAGCCCGGTTCCCTGACGCAGCACAACGTGCTCGGGATCGGCCGCCCCCGGGCGTCCGGTGGTTTCCTGCACCACCGAAGCGTTGACCGTGAAGGCACGCGCCAGCAGCTCGTCGTCGCCCAGATCGGCCACGTCATGGGCTTTCCATCCAGCTGACAGTGCCGGGCCAACCGGCTGTGCAATGGAATAGGGCCAGCTCTCCACATGCACGCTGGGCTCATTCGAGCCCGAGTTACGCACCATGATCCAGCCCAAACCCACACCGGTGATGCCCTGGGCATCGAAATAGGCAAGCCATTCGGCATAGCGGTCGAGCCAGATCGGGTCACCCGACAGGCCCGCGTCGGTGAGCCACATCTCGATATAGGCGTAGATGTCGAGGTGCTCACGTTCAACGACCCACAGATCACAGCCGGTGCCGCGCACCCATCCAGCGAGGCGATCTTGCCAACTCGCCTCGCGTGTATCGGCCCAGTTGGCCAGGATCTGCAGCAGGCCACCCTCGGCAAGATGCCGGGCACCCTCGCGCACCACATGACGTACCAAGCCGTCGCCGGTGAATCCGCCCTCGCGGTAGACCAATCGGTCGGCGTCGTCGGTGGGTGGGCTCATGACATAGGGCGGGTTGGTGACGATCAGGTCAAATGTGTCGTTCGCGACGGGCTCGTAGAAGCTGCCAGCCCGCACATCGAGATCGAGCCCGTTGAGAGCCAGGGTGAGGTGTGCCATGTCGAGGGCGCGCGGGTTGATGTCGGTGAGCGTCACAGCATCGGCATGGCGAGCCAGGTGAAGGCTCTGCACCCCACAGCCGGCACCAAGGTCAAGAGCCCGGCCAACTGTGTCGGGCACCGTCAGCTGGGCCAGGGAGGTGGACGCCGGGCTGACGCCGAGCACATAGTTGGGACGTGTCCGGGTGACCATCGAGTCCAGGCCGGGGACGGGGTCGGCGGCCACCCAACCACTCCACTCGCCCGCCTCATCGGTGAAGCCATAGGGGCGGATGTCGATGTCAGCGTGAATGCCGTCGCGCCCAATCGCCCCCACGATTCCTGCTTCGATGAGGGCTGATACATCCAGAAATCTGTCGAGCCGGGCTCGTGGCACGATCTGCTGCAACGGAAAGAGCCTGATGAGATCGGCCTGGGGGTCGTCGGCATCGGCAAGGCGATCGAGCGCAGGCATCGTTTGATTTCGGGTCAGGCCTTCCTGGCCGGCCTCACCCAGGCGTTCCAGCACCGCATCCACGGTGTAGTCGGCGCCGCGCAGAGCGTCAGTGAAGGCCTTGATGCTTTCGGGACGCAGGAAATCGTTGCTCACTGCGTGTTGGCGCATCGTCATGACGCACAGCCTACGGCCCCGATGACGCCGGGCACAGGTCCCCACGGTGGACGGCGCCGGTGGCGCTGGACACGACGAGACCCGACATGGCGGCGTTGGAACATGCAGTCCTGAAACATGCAGTCCTGGAACATAGGGCCGGCCTCACCTGCCGCCCGGCGAGCCGGGGCAGCCGGGATGCCATGTCAGCGGGTGGCGGCGCGATCCGTCAGCTCCGGGGCTGACCGCCGACTGTCGGCGGCGCAACCGATCCCCTCTGGGGTTAACCGGCGGCTGTCGGCGTAGCCGATCGCCGCAGAGCCAACACTGATTGTCTGTGGCGCGCGGCACAATGGAAGCTGGCAATGCCTATTGCCGGAGGTCGGCCACATCGGTCGGCTCCCCGTTCGTTGGTTCTTCCGTTCGTTGGTTCTTCCGTTCGTTGGTTCTGGGCGCTGGTCATCGAGTCGCCGAAGTCACAGTGGCTGTTGTCGCCGTTCGGCCAAGGGTCTTCAGGGATCCTGTCACTGACCGTCGCAGGCCGCGCGCATGCGGACGGACGAGCGGTGACCTGGGCGACTCATGTCCTGGGCATGACGATGGTGTGAACGAGCTGGGCAAAACGGCACATCGAGAAGGCCGGTCACGTGCGCACTGCCGCCGTGGGTCGGCTCTGGATGGGGAAACCGGACGGCTTGAGCAGTGTGATGAATCGGGCTGGACCAAGGCCCGGCAGCGTGGAGAGGATGATTGTGGCGATTCCGGATTGGCTGGCGGCGGACCCGTGCGTGCTGCACGTGGACCATCGTGATGCCGTGCCCGGCGCCCTGGCGCAGTGGCCGCAGTGGCTGCCTGCCGAATGCATCGAATCGATCCAAGCCGCGGGAGTCTCGCAGCCGTGGCGACATCAACGGCAGGCCGCTGATCTGGCTCACGCCGGCAACCATGTGGCGATCTCCACCCCAACCGCCTCGGGGAAAACGCTTGCCTATCTCATGCCCCTGATGGCGGCCACGGCGTGTACGTCCGGCCCTTTGGTCAGCTCGTCGACCACTACAGCGCCCTCAACGAGTCGACCCCTTGTCACCGAGTTCCTCGAGACTGTGGCCCCTCACCAGGCATTTTCCTCCGAGAAGACTCCTCCCCCCGCTCCCTCCGAGAAGACTCCTCCCGCCGCAGCCCATGGCGGCACGGCCCTGGCCGCCCGCACCGGCCACGGGGCGAACCGGTTGATGAGAAGCCGTGCGAGGGAAACCACGGTGTCGCGGGCCCGTTCGATGCTCGGTCTCAAACAGCAGGCCACGGCGTTGTATCTGGCACCCACCAAGGCCCTGGCGCACGATCAGATGCGTGCAGCTCGTCTGTTCGGCCCAAGAGGCTGGCAGATCGGCTGTCTGGACGGCGACTCTGATGCCGCCGAGCGCCGCTTTGCCCGTGACCAGGCAGACCTGGTGCTGACCAATCCCGACATGCTCCATCACGCACTGCTGCCCAGCCATGCCCGGTGGGCCCGGCTCTTGTCGGGTCTGCGCTATGTGGTGATCGACGAGGCACACCGTTATCGGGGAGTCTTCGGCGCCCAGGTGGGTGACGTGATTCGTCGGCTGCGGCGGCTCTGCCACGCCTATGGCTCCGACCCGGTGTTCATCCTGGCGTCGGCAACCGCCAGCGAGGCCGGAGTCTCGGGTGCCGCGTTGATCGGCGAGCCGGAGCCGATCGCGGTGGTCGGCGATGACAGCTCGCCCCATCCAGCACGCGATGTGGTGCTGTGGCGCCCCGAGTCCAACGCCTATGACGATGCGGCCAGGATTTTGGCGGGCCTGGTCGATCAGGGAAGCCAGACGATTTCCTTCGTGGCGAGTCGCGCCCAGTGCGAGCTGATGGCCGTCCGCGCCAAGGAACATGCCACCAGTGGAAGGTCCATTGCCTCGTATCGGTCGGGATATCTGGCCATGGACCGTCGCCAGATCGAATCGGGTTTGCAATCGGGACAGCTGTTCGGCGTCTCGGCGACCAATGCGCTGGAGCTCGGTGTCGATGTGGCGGGCATGGATGCCGTGATCATCTGTGGGTTCCCGGGCACCCTGGCGTCGCTGTGGCAGCAGGCCGGGCGCGCCGGTCGCGGTGATCGCGACGCATTGGTGATTATCGTGCAGCGCGAGGACCCCCTGGACGCATACCTGTTCTCCCACCCGGAGCTGATCTTCTCGGCGCCGATCGAGCGCACGGTCTTGTTTCCCGATAATCCCCATGTGCTTGGTCCACAGCTGGCCGCGGCCGCCCAGGAGGCCCCCCTCACCGCCGATGATGCACGCTGGTTCGGCCCCACCATGACCGATCTGTGCGACCAGTTGTGCCGGGCCGGGCTTCTGCGACGACGGGCCACCGGCTGGTACTGGCCCAGGCCTGAGCGTGCCGTGGATGCGATTGATCTGCGCGGCACCGGCGGCAAACCCCTGGACATCATCGAGGAGGACTCCGGACGGGTGATCGGGCAGGTGGACCTCCACGCGGCCGACCATTCCGTGTACCCGGGAGCTGTCTATCTGCATCAGGGAGAGCAATTTCTGGTGGACTCCTATCGGCCGGATCGACGCGAGGCCCTGGTGACTCGTCAGCGCCCCGGCTATTTCACCCAGCCGCGCACGATCATCGAGGCGCGCATTCTTCGTGAGGATGCCCACAAGCCGCTCGGACGCACCACCGTCTGCACCGGCGACATCGATCTGACCACCCAGGTGACCGGCTATCTGCGACGTGACGAGGTGACCACGCAGGTGTGGGACGAGAATCCGCTGGAGCTTCCGGTCCAGCGGATGACTACCAAGGCGGTGTGGTGGACGATCCCTGAGGCCATCGCCACCGAGGTGGGCCTGTCGGCGATCAAGCTCGCGAATGCGGCTCATGCGATGGAGCACACGGCGATCGGGCTGCTCCCCGGATTCGCTCCCTGCGACCGCTGGGACATCGGCGGGGTGTCCATGATGGTGCATCCCGATACTGAGCTGTGCACAGTCATCGTGCACGACGGTCAGGCAGGCGGCTCCGGCTTCGCACGCGCAGGCTATGACCGCGCGGGCGCCTGGCTGGAGGCGACGCTGCAGCGGTTGGAGACCTGTTCGTGTATGGACGGTTGCCCGGCATGCATCGTCTCTCCCAAGTGCGGTAACGGGAATCAGCACCTCGACAAGGACGCCGCCATGCGTCTGCTCGCCGCCATACTCAGGCGCCCGGCAAAGAGTTGAGCGGCGCACCACCCGCTGTCAAAGTCGTTCCTCTCGTGACGTCTCAGCTTGTGTGGGCTCAACCGAGGTCGCTTCGATGATCATGACTCCACCTGGCCCGCGGTAGAGGTCTCCTTGATGGTGCTTGGGGCACCGGGAAGCGAGGGCTCAAGCCGAACCGCGACCGTGACTTCCACGACATGCTCGCCAATTCCCAGAGTCGACTCGCATGAGACCAGCTCGGCACCATTGGCTTCGGCGATCCGAGTCGCCTCACGACAGGCATCCTGGTTGTTCTGCATCGCATGTGCGCCCGCCAGCGAGGCCATGTCTGCCGCCGATCGGGCCTGATGGATGCATCCCACCCACCCGATGAAGACCATCGTCCAATAGGCCACCACACAGACGATCAGCACGATGATCACCGCGAGCACCGTGCCCGACCCCCGCTCCTCATCTGGTCGATCAGTTCTGTATTGGCGAGGACCTAGCCGCCGACCGCCGAATCCACTCGTGGCACAACCGCCCTGAGATCGGACCCGCGTGATCAGATCGTTCATGGCCCGGTTCCTGCACCCGGCTCTTTGGTGACCCGTGACGACCCCGAGACGGCGACCGGCCCCACCACACCCCAACGCAGCTCAGCCCCCACCGTCACCATCACATCTGATTCGGAGATCGTGACCTGAACAGTCGATCTGTTCGGTGCATCAGTGCGGGCACGCAGCACCGCGGCGTGGTCGTTGCGGGCCGTCTGCCTTGCGATCTGTGCCGCCGAATCCGCGCAGCGGACCTGGAGACCGGCGAGGGCGACCGCCCACGCCAGGACTGCGGCGACGACCGTGGCCGAGAGAATGCCGATCGCCAACTCTGCCGTCACCATTCCACGCTCACCATGTTTGTGTCGCTGCACCCGGAGCGGAAAGTGAACAAGCCTTCCCGTCGTGGTGTCACCGACGAGTGAGGTGAACCCTTTGCGCGAACAACTCAGCATGTCTTCTCCTGTTCCTGTGCGAATTCCTGGCGCGAAGGCAAGTCTTCGTTGAGCGGGAATCCATGACCCTTGGCCGGTGCTTCAGAGATCCAGCCTTTGCGACATGCCTTTGATGGCTTCGTCATCTGCTGGCGGACCGATCGTTACCGCAGGCTCCACCGTCGAAGGAGGCATCGGCAAAGCTGCATCAAGCATGTGACCTCTTTGCTGGCACGAATCTGTTGGCACGAAACCCACGGGTTGTGTCCCGGCAGACTCGATGACAGTGGCCCAGGAGTCCGTCGGTTCGTGCTCCGTCGACGACCTGGGACGATGTCACGGGCTTCGGCACCGGGAGGGACCGGCCCCGCGCGGGAAAGCCCCAACCCAGGCCGAGCGATGTGGATACTCACATTGCATGCTGCCCCGGGATGACGGGATGGCGGTGACTCGTCGCCATCCCGTCACGCCGATGAATCCTCGGTTCAGCCGACGCTCTGCCCGATCTTCCCGATGATCTCGGTCAATCTCTTGATGAGCTCACTGATAAACGGGCTCCCCTTGAGGAGGTTGAACAGGACCAGTGCCAGGGCCACTGCTGACAGAATGCCCACGGCATATTCAGCAGTGGCCATGCCACGCTCGGCAAGGATGATCCCGCGTCCCCTGGCGCGGTCGTAGGCCTTCCCCAGACGTCCCCTCGGTTTGAGCGGCACCGGCGCAGGCACAGTGATGAAACCGTGTTCTGGCCGGACTTCGGATGCGGCGATCGCAGGGGTGGATGACTGTGATGCCATTGCCCTTCCTTTCTCGTCGTCAACCGCTCGTGCGGTGACATCTGCACTGTGTGCGCGAGACCCCCCACACTGGCTGCCCGGACAACACCAACTGCGCGAGCGACAACACTCGTTGCACCAGCTTCGGCGCCATCGACAGACACTGTGGCAAGAAGGCCGCCAGCAATCACACGCTTCGATGCAAGGCACCGCGTCTGCGAAGCACCGGCGGGACGATCCCGTCCGCCGCCAAGACCGCGTTCACGACCATGGGAGGGATCGGAGCACCGCGCGAGGCACCTGATTTCTCCGCAAGCCCTGCCGGCCCTGACGCATTGATCATCGCCCAGAAAGGTCTGGGTGATCTGGACCGCATCAACTGCCCTTGTTTTCAGCGTGCCTTCCGCCGGGTCCCCTCGGTTCCGGGGCCGGCGATCCCGGATCAAACAGGGTGTCCACGGTGACACCCAAAATATGTCCCACCGAGAACGCGAGCCCGAGGCTTGGATCGTATTTGTCGTTCTCAATCGCGTTGATCGTCTGACGTGTCACACCCGCACGCTTGGCGATTTCGAGCTGGCTCAGCCCCGCCGCCACCCGAAGCTGCTTAATCGTGTTTTTCACAGTTTCCCGCCATTCACCGGGCCGCCGTAAACCAGACGACGAGACCGAAAGCGACCACAACAAGCGTCATGGCGACAGCCATGAGTATGGATGACCGTCCGCGCTCATCGTCCGCCTTGTGACGCTCAACAGACACAACGCCAAAATAAACCAGGAACTGGACGATCAGCAGCATTCCCGCTAGCGGCAGTGATCCGGTATGGATCTTCTCGATAACGCTCCACACGCCCACGGCCATGACCAGAAATAACCATGCCCACTTCATACCGAACAGCCTTGTCTGCTGCTCCATCTCATCGACCTGCATCACAGTCCACAGTCCGCCCCACGCACTTGTGTCTCTTGCGCTTGTGTCGAGGAATCCTCCCCACTGATGTCAGATGTATTGGACATACCGCGTCATGTGTCAAAGATTTTTGACACTCTGTGACGAGTACACATGCTCAATCCCCCCACCAGGACTCTGTTTTGCCCCCCCTGATGCCCGACCCCGGAGCAAGCGAGCCCAGCGATCCCATAGCCTTGGGCCGATGACAGGGATCGAGGAGCTGCTGCGTTCCGACGCCGGCCTGCTGATGGACCAGACCTTCACTGGGTCAGCTCAGGGAGCCGTGATCGTTGAGGCAGAGGTTGAGGATTGCCGGTTCGAGGCCACAGACCTCCAACAATCCACAATGAAGAGCTCTTCTCTGACACGCTGCAGCTTCCATGAGTGCAATCTGGCGAATGCCCAGTTCGTCAACACCGTGTTCACCGAATGCCGGTTTGTTGATTCCAAGCTCGTCGGCTCGGACTGGTCACGAGCCGGACTGTCCTTGCTGCCGCCCGTGACGATCACCTTTGAGGGCTGTCTTCTGGATTACTGCTCATTCGCGCGGGCCAATCTCTCGCGCGCTCGTTTCATTGACTGCTCGTTGCGTGACGCCGACTTCACCGATGCGAATCTGTCGAAGGCGACGCTGACCAATTGTGAGCTGGGCAGCACCCGCTTCCACGGCACTGACCTGCGTTATGCCGATCTGCGTGGCTCACATGGATATTTCTTTGATCCGCGCGACAACCAGACCCGCGAGCTGAAGCTGTCTGCCCCTGATGCCACGACGCTGCTGACCGCATTCGGCATTCATGTCGATTAGAGCCTCGTGCCGTCCTCAGCGAGTTGGCCCACGACGACGCCTCGCCCCAGAGCACGCCCTCGATGATGGGCCGATGGCGCTCAGCCGGTGTATCTGCTGAGGATTCCCGCAAAGATCGGGACGACTCCGGCGAGGATGAACGCGGGCAAAAAGCACACCATCATCGGCCCCACCGACTTCACCGCCACTGTGCGTGCCTTCTCATTGAGGTGATCTCGTCGAGCCGCTCGGGCTCTTTCGGCACTCATCTGCAGGGTCTCGACGACCGCCTCACCCGTGCGGGCACTCCGAGCGAGGTCACGCGCCGTGGCACCCCAGATCGGGTCGCGAGCCAGGCTCTGCCATGCCTCGGCATCACTGAACCCGACCCCAATACGTGCGTCGACCTCTCGCAAGACCGCCGCGGACGGTTCCGGAGCCAATGCCGCTACCTCACCGGCAGCGAGTCGCAGCGGCGAACCGGCCTCCTGCACAGCTGAGATCAGATCGAGCACTTCCGGCTGTTGGCCCACCAGGGCCTCTCGGCGCCTCCGCGCAGCCCGGCTCTCCAGTCGTCCGAGCACCACATAGGAACCCAGGGCAGCAAGTGCACCGCCGGCCAGGGCCCCCGGCATGGGAACCATGACGATGGCGATCAGACCGACAGCCAGTGAACCGATCAGCCTCTGTCGGGGGCTGACCGCGTGAGTGCCCTCGTCGGAAATACTCATATCCCCGGGACTGGCTCCGGCAATGCGACGTAGACGCCCGCCCCCCTCTCCAACGATCCAGCAGTATCCGACGATGAGAGCCGCCGATCCGGCGACTACCGCGGGGCTGATCATCGGTGCTCCTGAGCTCGGCTCGCCAACAGCTCGGTCCACACCAGTCCGGCATAGGCGAGGACCACTGCTCCAGCCAGACAGACCTTCCCGACCATGGTGGTGGTGAGGAAGGCGATTGGATTACCGCCGGACATAAAGCCCATGGCGATGCCAAGTGCGGGCAATGCGGTGAGTAACCGTCCTGTGGCTCGGGGCACGGCCAACTCGGCGGCGATGTCTGCCCGCAACCGCGTGTCGGCGTCGACTGTTTGTGAGACGCGGGCCGCCGCTGGGGCCAGCGGACTACCCGACCGTTCGCAGAGTCGCCATGCCCGGCCGAGCGCGGACATCCCGGAACAACCGGGTCGCTCCCCCAGGTGCATCAGGGACTGTGGGACGTCGCCGCCAATCAGCTGCGCCGTCAGGCATTCCTCCAACAGATCACATTCCTGCGCGGCAACACTGAGCGCCGCGCCCGGCGTCTGCCCGATACGCAGCTGCGCGGCAATCACCCGGCAGGCGTGCGCCACCTGTGTCGATCGTCTGATCGCGGTTTTCTCCGCCCTGTGCATCCGCAGCTCCCACGCCAGCGTCAACCCCAGAACCCCCGCGATCGCGACCCAGGCGACATAGCTCGGCGCGAAGATCAGGACCAGGCCCAGGGCCGAGATGATTCCCACGACAAGCAGCGCGCGGCCGACCCATCGTGGTTGCCTCTCGCGCGCCCGCCCGAGACGGCCAAGCCGATTTCCCTGATTTCTGGAGCTGAATAACCAGGCGCCGAGCACGAAACCGACGACGATGACGGCGCCCATCATGAGAGCCCTGCCAGAAGCGCCAGTTCCGACCATGCGGGGGCTGGACTGGATTGCTGCCCCGGTGTCGCCCGCAATGCCTCGACGACCCCGATCTCACCGCTGCTTTCGACCCGGAGAACACCGATCTGGGCCACTCCGCGACGACCATCACGACCACGTCTGAGATGGATCACGACATCGAGGGCCGAGGCGATCTGTGCATGACATGCCTCGCGGCTCATGCCTCCCAGGGCTGCCAACGCCTCCAACCGCGCCGGAAGATCGGTGACTGAATTCGCGTGCACGGTGCCACATCCGCCCTCATGTCCTGTATTCATCGCCGTGAGCAGATCGCATAGCTCGGGTCCCCGCACCTCTCCGACGACAAGGCGATCGGGACGCATTCGCAGCGCCTGTTTGACCAGATCGGTCATAGCCACCGCACCCGCCCCCTCCGTATTCGCCGGTCGGCATTCCATGCGGACCACATGATCGTGGAAGGGATCGAGCTCACGGGAGTCCTCGACAATCACAATGCGTTCGTTGGCGGGCACCAGCCCCAGCAGCATGCCCAGGATGGTCGTCTTCCCCGTTCCAGTGCCCCCGGTGACCAGATAGGCGGCCCGGTTGAGCACCAGCCCCTTCAACACCGCCGCTGTCCGTTGATCGATGCTCGACTCGGCCTCAAGTTGATCAAGGGTCATCCGACGCCGTGAGGGAACGCGCAGGGAAATACACGTTCCAGGTTCCGCCAGACATGCCAGGACCGTGTGCAGACGGGTTCCATCCGGAAGTCGGGCATCAACCCACGGGGCGGCGTCGTCAAGACGGCGACCTGCTGAGGCCGCCAACCGAGTGGCCAATCGACGCACTTCCTCGTCGCTGCCGAAGCGCACATCGACGCTCTCCAGCCCGAATCCACGGTCGATGAACACCTGATCGGCACCATTGACCAAGACATCGGTGACATCGGGCATGTTCAACAAGGGTTCCAACGGCCCCGCGCCGACGCTGCTGCGGCGAAGGGCATCCGTCGCTGCCAGGATCGCCTCATCGGAGACGACGAAACCAAGGCGGTCAAGACCGATAGCGACGTCTTTGGGGCTCCAATTCTTGCCTCGCCCGGCCAACCAGCCCCGCAGCAGTTCAAGGTCGGCGTCGCGCATGCGAGCCTCCCGGCCTCGGACCGAGTATCGACGCCAGCACGGCGTCAACCTGTTTGGCGAATCTGCTTCCTCCTCGTCGTCCCGGTGGCTCACCGACCTGAGCTGCGCCGATCAACCGACGATCGGTGCAAATGGCTCCCGCGAGCGGCAAGTCCAAGCTGTTCGCCACCTCGTGTGGATCGATGGACATTCCTGGCCCGGTGCGCACCACCACACGGGCGTCCTGCCATCGATAACGAAGCGTGCGCGCCCGTGCGGCCATCACCGCGCGGACACTGCCCGCCACGAGGACCAGCCGCGGGGCATTCTCCACGCCGGGCCAATTCTGCGGGCTCGGGTCGTCGAGCACCACCACATCGTGATTGCGGCAGATGGAATCGAGGACCGCCCGCATGGCGCTGTCTGCGGGCAACTCGGGCCCCTTGTCATCGTCGGGGCGCGGGCGATCCATGGACAACACCGGGAAGCCGTTGACCCGGGGGAGACGGGCGGCGATGTCATTGACCGTGCCTGAGACTGACTCCAGATCACCCCACCGCCAGCCGGGCTCCCGCTCGGCATCAAACATCAGATCGACCCCACCGCCGCAAACATCGAGGTCGACGAGCGCCGAACGCAGTCCTTGTGCGACGCAACGTTGGGCAAGTGCCGCCGCCAAGGTGCTGGCGCCGACACCGCCATGCCCGCCCATCACATCGATGACCACCGCGCGTCTGACCAGACCCGGATCGCTGCGCCCGAGCACGGCGGGTAAGCAGGCTGATTGTTCGGGCAGAAGCATCACCGAGGCCCCGAGATGAATTGACCATGGGATGGCCTCGGTCGCCTCGCCGGCCATCAGATGCACCGCCGCACGAGTAGCCAATCCCATATCCGCGACGATCGGAGCCATGTCAGCCCCGATCAACACCGACGACGCCCGTGGCCACCAGCGTCGGATCTCGTCCGGCTCACGCACGAACCGTGGGTTGGCGCCGCAGGAGGCGGCTGCCGCCATCACGATGTCCGTCAGTCGGTGGTCTCGACAGATGACGAGAGCGAACGCGGTTTCCGCGCTGTCCCGGTTGACCGCGGGCGGGGATTCCGCCTCGCCATGGTGGGCTGGGATGTTGCCCGCCAGATGGTCCTCCATGACGGCGAGGCTGCGTCTGTCGCCGGCCACAGATCTCATGTCCTGTCCGTCGTGGAGGGTTGCCGAGAGTCGATTTACACGTGACGTTCGACGCTGCTCAAAACCCCTGGCGACCTCGGTCCGCCCGTGATCCTCCATCAATCCCAGTGCGCCATGGGCCGCTATGGGGACGGGACTGTGCTCCGGCACAGTGGCTGGCCGGGCGGAGGCCTGCATGTCATCAGCCGACCAAGCTCGCCGCGGCCTGGGCACAGGATCGTTCATACCCAGACAATGGGCGGATCAGATCATTTCAGCTGCCACACTCGCACTTTGTGGACGAGTTTTTACGTGGTGAAGCCCACCTGTGGACAACGGTTGTTCTCTGCGTCGCTGCTCACAACGAATGCAAGACGCCTCGGGTCATCACCTGAGCGGAGCAAACCCACCGGAAGGGCTGAGCAGACGACTCCGCCCGATCGAGAGATGAGCATAGGGAGGACGAACAACGCGAAACACGAAACGGGACGCCACGAAAAACCGAGAAGAAGCCTTGCGAGTGCGCCGAGCGTTCGAACAAGTCAGAGGGGACCCAACGATCAGGTCAGGCAAGCGCTGTGAGCGCTCGTAGAATGGCGGCATGTCTTCCGGTGCCCCCCGTTTCCCCGATGCCGCGCTGGAATGGCTCGCCGGTGACCGAACCGACCAGCAGGTGCTCACGCTGGGGTCAGGAGCCGGTCTGCCGCGAAAGCTGGCGCGTGGAGGCAAGCAGGTGTGGTGCATCGTTGACGATGCAGACGATCTGAATCCGCAGCCGCAGCTGCCGAATCTGCAATATGTGGTGGCGCGCCCTGAATCATTGCCCTTCGAACCGTGTCAGTTCGACGTGGTCGTGGCCCATCAGATTCTGCACAAGCTGGCGCCCGGACTGGTGCTGGGAGAGCTTGCCCGGGTGCTGAGGCCGAACGGCTGGGTGGGGGCGTCGTATCTGGTGCGCGACGATTCCGTGCCATGGGTGCGTCGGCTCGTGGCCGTGATGCGCACGGTGGACCCGAACGCCATGAGCGCGAATGTGGGGGCCGCCGCAGTTCAGACTCTGATCACGAGCAAATACTTTCCCCGCCACGAGCAGAGGGATTTTCGTATCTGGGTGCCCGTCACCCGTAACGAATTGATCACGATGGCAGCGAGTCAGCCGCGCGTGGCCGCGCTGCCCCAGCTCGGGCGTGATCGCCTGCTCTCGGCGGTTGGCGCGATCTATGACGGCGCTTCAGCGGGCGCGGAGCTCCGCCTGCCCTACCAGCTGTCTTGTTTCCGCGCTTACGTCGATCACGACGAGCTGACCACACCCATCGTGCTCAGCGATGATGCGCTAATCATTCCGCTTTAGCGGAATGATGATGGACACAGAATTCCGCTTTAGCGGAATGATCAAGACCACAGGATTCCGCTTTAGCGCAATGGTCTAGACCACAGGATTCCGCTCGAACAGAAGCGACGAACGGCACAGATCTCCGCCCGTCCGTGAACCCTGCTCACGAAGGACTCCCAACCCACCGCGAACCTTGCCCACTGCGAACCGTGCCACCGTGAGTACCTTCCGCCCAGCGCCAAGCGCCGAGTAAGCTGACCGCTGGTGTGTCGGGAAGTCTGGTCGACGAAACAAGGTTCCTGCTGATGATGTCGGCAGGCTGAGTCGTCAAACCCGAAAGTGAATTGATGCCCGCAACACCGACCCGTTCTGATCGCCGCACATGGTTCCATCTGCGCGCACCTCGTCGCCATTCCCATGCCAACGCACTGCACCTGGCCGAGGCCCTGCGCACGTCAACAGTGGGTGGGCTCCTCATGCTGGGTGCCGCAGCCATCGCCATCGTCTGGGCATGTCTGTCCGAGTCCACCTATCGGGATTTCACCGGGCTGCACCTCGGCTCGCACTCGCTGGCCGGATGGGTCAGCGACGGTCTCCTCACGATCTTCTTCTTCGTCGCTGGACTGGAGCTCAAGCGCGAGTTCACCGAGGGGAGCCTCCGTCGGGCCGTTGACGCAGTCGTCCCGATCGTCGCGGCGGTCGCCGGCATGGTCGTGCCGGCAGCCTTCTATCTCCTCGTCAATGTGGTCGGTCACGGCGAGCTGACCGGCTGGACCATCCCCATGGCCACCGACATCGCCTTCGCGCTGGCCGTGCTGGCGATCGCCGGGAAGTCCATGCCACCCACGCTGCGCGCCTTCCTGCTGACTCTTGCCGTGGTCGACGACCTCGGCTCGATCCTGGTGATCGCGGTGGTCTTCACGAACACGATCTCCTGGGGCTGGTTGGCCGCCTCGCTCGCGGCGCTGGCCCTGTGGTGGCTGGGCCAACGCCGTCACATCGACAACGGCTGGCTTTACATCCCGCTGGGCGCGCTCGCCTGGTGGTGCATGCTCAACTCCGGCATCCACGCGACCCTGGCCGGAGTGGCGATGGGCCTGCTCACACGCAACACCGCTGAGGGCATGGACGAGCCCCTCGACCGGTGGAAGACGAAGATCGAGCCATGGTCCGCCGGTCTGGTGGTGCCCTTGTTCGCAGTGGTCAGCGCGGGGGTCCACGTGGACGGGAATCTGCTGCGCGCCGTCTGGACCCAGCCCGTGACATTGGGCATCATGGCAGGGCTGGTGATCGGTAAGCCGGTTGGCATCCTGGTGGGAACGATGCTCACCGTGCGCCATTCGCCCGCCGAGCTGGGTCGCGGACTGGGTGGTCGCGATGTGGCGGCGGCAGGCCAGCTGGGCGGCGTGGGACTGACTATCTCACTGCTCATGTGTGAGCTCTGCTTCGCCGGGAACAGCCAGCTACTTGACGAGTCGAAGGCCTCAGTGCTGCTCGCCAGCGTGATCTCGGCGATATTGGCCTCGCTTCTCCTGCGACGCCGAGTGCGCGCGCATCAGGCCGCGCGTGAGTGAGCCAGCGAGGGACTCAAGCTCAAGCGGTCATCGCGGCCGAAGCGATACAGGCACCATCTTTCCGCACGCCCGGCCTGGCCTGCTTGCCCATCCAAGGGCGTCCATATCTCGGCGGGAAACCACCCCCGTTGTCGGCATGGCAATGGCTCAGTGATTCACTGAAGTACCGCGAACCCACTAGTCTCTATCTAGCCGGTACCTGTGATTACGGAGGAATGAGCATGTCAGATCGTCCACGCTTGGGTGACCAAATCGCCGCCATCAAGGGCGCCATCCCCAAGATGATCGCAGGTATCAAGGAGCTCGCGAAGGCCGAGCTGGTGCCTTCGGCCAAGCACGCCGGCATCGGTGGTGGATTGTTCGGAGGCGCTGGAGCCTCCGCATTCTTTGCCTTCAAGTGCCTGCTATGGGCGGCCACCTTTGGTGTGGCGAATTTCTACCATTACGTGGCTGGGCGTGATTGGTTCACCTCGCTGGCCCTCGCCTTCGTCACCTTTGCGGTGATCGCCCTGATCCTGGCCGCCGTCATGGCCCTGATCGGCTGGTTGCAGGTGAAGAAGGTCAAGGCCCCGACCGCCACCATCGAGGAGACCAAGGCGAGCATCTCTGCCCTCACCTCATCGGTGACCGCCGGGCTCGACGACGTCAAGGCCGAGGACGAGGCCCGCAAGAATCCCCTCGCCAAGACCCACTGATTCCTCGCCCCATTGCTTTGCAGGGCCCCGTGCTGGTCGCAGGACCGGGACGGGGCCCTATATTTGCGTCCGCTCACTTGCGTCCAGCCGTGACGGACGTGCCCCACGGCTCAACTGACATCCCCGAGAGAAGAAGACGATGCACGAAGTCATCAATCATGTGATGAGCAATCCGTTGCTGGCCCTGGGCGCCATCATGGCGGCAATAGGCGTGGTGGCGGGTCTGATCGGCGTGGTCATCGGGGCGGTGCGCAGCGCGATCGGTCGTGTCTTCTATGCTGGCCCGGCCAGATTCCTGATGATCGCCGGCGTCATCGCCATCGTGCCGGGGCTGGTGCTCATGGGCGCCTACGCAGTGCTCTGAGCACTCGTCGCCTCGGCCTCAGCTCGCCGGGCACTCCCCCGCCCCGCATCAGCAGGCACGACGACCCACCGTCCCCGGCCAGGAGCCAGCGGGGAAACAGGGCAAGACCGCTCGGGAAGCCACCGGGCACGCAGGGCTAGACCTTGACCGCCGCCAAGAGCGCAGCGACCCGCTCGCCGGGGAAGACATAGCCCGTCTCGGCCACCACCGCTGAGGGCTTCTGCTCCTCGCCCCAGGCGACCCCCGCGGCCATCACGGCCACCGCGATGCAGGCGTCCTGCACCCCGGGCACCAGCCATTCCGGCTCGGCCTGCGGGTTCACCAGATCGGCGAACTCCTTGCGGTCGTCGCGCAGGGCTGCCCGGAGCACGAGCATGCCGTAGGCACGGGCAGCGATCGTCGGATCAGACTCCTGCTCAGAGACCAGCCGCTGGGCGAGGAAATCGACGATCACGGCGGGCATGTCCTCCGGCGCGATGCCGGCGCCGCGCTGGGCCAGCCAATCGGGCACCAGCACCGGCTTGTCGTCGTTGATGGCCTGGCGCAGCCGCGTGCCGACGTCCACGAGCATCCCGCAACCAAGGCTCACCGCGCCGACAAACTGCGACATATAGGTGACACCGTAGTTGAGCCAATTGCTCTCATCGGTGTCGCCGATCTTTTGCCCGTTCTCGATGGCCCTGGCGTCGGCGAGCAGCACATCACGGGTGAGCTGCCAGGCGTCGGGCCAGCTCAGGGTCACGCTGAACGCCTGCCGCCGCACCTTGCCCTCAGCATCGGGCTTCGGCTCGGGCACGGGCTCGGCGTCGGGATCTGCCCACCAGGTTCCGGTGATCGGATATTTGACCGCCGGACCGCCCACGCCATGCTGATTTGCCATGCCCTGCTGGTTGCTCATGCGCGCCCCTTCGTCGTGATACCCGGTCGAGCATCACGCGCAGATTACCGGAAAGCGCGTCAACCGATGCCCGCGGCGGGTGCTCCGATCAGCGAACCGGCTCAGCCAGTGGGCTGAAAACGACGCAGCCGCAGGGAGTTCGTCACCACAAAGACCGAGCTGAATGCCATCGCGGCACCCGCGATCATGGGATTAAGCAGGCCCAGCGCGGCGATCGGGATCGCGCAGACGTTGTAGAAGAAGGCCCAGAAGAGATTGCCTCGGATGGTGCCGAGCGTGGCCCGGGCCAGCCGGACGGCGTCGACGGCGAGCACCAGGTCGTGGCGCATCAGGGTGAGATCGCTGGCCGCGATCGCCGCATCGGTGCCCGATCCCATGGCGATGCCGAGGTCTGCCCCGGCCAGGGCCGCGGCGTCGTTGACGCCATCACCGATCATCGCCACCCGCTGTCGCGGCGTCTCGTCCGGCCCCGAATGCCCTGTCGCCTCGTGGCCCGTGCCCGTGTGGTCCGCACCCGGATGCCCAGCGCTGTCTCGACCTGACTGCAACTGGGTCACCACGTCGAGCTTCTGTTGTGGAAGCACCTGTGCATGCACCTCGTCGATACCCACCTGACGGGCGATATGCCGCGCGGCACGCTCATTGTCGCCGGTGAGCATCACGGTGCGCAGCCCCATGGCGTGGAACAGCTCAATGGCCCGCGCAGAGCTGTCGGTGATCTCGTCACTGACCGTCACAAGGCCCCGAACGGCATCGGCACGGGCGACGAAGACCACGGTGGCCCCCTCATCCGCAGCGTCATGTGAGGCCGCGAGCAGCTCCTCGGGGATCACGAGCTCTGCCCGATCCATGAGAGCGGCATTCCCGGCCCACGAGACTGTTCCGTCGATCCGGGCGCGTACTCCCAGCCCGGGGACGATCTCGAAGTCGTCAGCACGCTCAGGGCTCACGTCCAGGCTCTCTGCCCGCGAGGTGATGGCCTCGGCGATCGGGTGCTCGGAACCAGCCTCGAGCGTGGCGGCCAGACGCAGCACGGCATCGGCGTCCTCACCGGGCACCGCGATGATCTGCTGCACGGCCATCTCGCCCTTGGTGAGGGTGCCGGTCTTGTCCATCACCACAGTGCTGATCGTCTTGGCGCGTTCCAGCGCCTCGGGCCCGCGGATTACGATACCCAGCTGTGCGCCGCGTCCGGTGCCCGCCAGCAATGCCGTGGGCGTGGCCAGGCCGAGCGCGCACGGGCAGCTGATGATCAGCACCGACACTGCGGCGGTGATCGCGAAGCTGATGCCTGCGCCGGCGATCAGCCAGGCCGCCAGAGCTACGAGCGCCAGCACGATGACCACCGGCACGAAGACTCCGGCGATGCGATCGGCCAGACGCTGGGCGTTCGACTTGCTGGTCTGGGCCTGTTCCACGAGCTGGGCGATCTGGGCAAGCTGGGTGTCAGCGCCCACGGCGGTGGCGCGCACCACAAGGCGACTATTCGTGTTGAGCGTGGCGCCCACCACCCGGTCGCCCGGTTTCACCTCGACCGGCACGGACTCACCGGTGATCACCCGGGTGTCGATAGCGGCCTGTCCGGCGGTGACCACACCATCGGAGGCGATCTTCTCGCCCGGTCGCACCACGAACTGTTGACCCACGGACAGAGCCTCAATGGGCTCGGTGTGCTCGGTGCCGTCGTCGGCAAGCAGGCGGACGCGCTTGGCGCCGATCTTGAGCAGCTCACGCAGGGCCGAACCGGCCTCCCGCCGGGATCTGGCTTCGATGAGGCGGCCAAGAAGAATGAAGGTGATGGTGCCGCACGCCGCCTCGAAGTAGACGCTGCCCAGGGCGTCATGGTGCGATAGGGCGAAGGAGAACTCGTGGCGCATGCCGATCATTCCGGCGCTGCCGAAGATCAGGCAGTAAATACTCCACAGATAGGCCGAGATGGTGCCCACGCTGATCAGGGTGTCCATGGACGCGGCACCATGCTTGAGGTTCGTCCAGGTGGCCGTGTGGAAGCCCCAGCCACACCAGAACAGCACCGGCGTGGCGGCCACGAGGCTCGCCCATTGCCAGCCGGGGAATTGCAGCGGGGTGATCATCGCGACGAGCATCACCGGCACGGAAATGCTCGCCGCCACGATGAGGCGATGCTTGATCGACCTCGCATGGGCCTGCGCCAGCTCATCGGAGTCGACCTCGGGGCTTGGCAGCGAGGCGTCGTAACCGGCTTCGCGCACCACCTCGATGAGGGCATCGGGCGCGGTCTGCGCCGGTGCCATCACATGGGCCTTGTTGGTGGCATAGTTCACCGCCGCCTGCACGCCATCGACCTTGTTGAGTCGCTTCTGGATGCGCGAGGCACACGAGGCACAGGTCATGCCGGTGACGTCAAGATCGATGGCGATCAGTCCGGAGGCATCGTCTGGCACCGTCTGGGCGATGTCGAGCAGCGCCGTGTCGGATCCCGGTTCCTGATCGCCCTCCCCCGGGGGCGTCACATCGGTCAGCGGCAGCTCAAAGGCGCTGTTGGTCATCTGTCTTCCTTCGGTGGACGTGCGGACGGGGAGTGGCGAGCAGGGTCTTGATGGTGGGGACGCCAGCTCAGGCGGGCTGCACCTGATAGTCCTCGCCGGCCTCGGTGACGGCGGCCTTGATGGCGTCGAAGTCGATGGGCTCGGAGCTGACCACCGCCATCGATCCTCCGTCGAGCTTCACCTTCACCCTCTTGACTCCCGGCACTGCCGAGACCTGCTCGGTGACGTGGTTGACGCAGTGGCCACAGGTCATGCCGGTGACGATGTACTTGCTCTTCATGTGATTCCTCCTGTGAGAAGCGGATGTGTCGGGTCGTGCTGTGTTTCAGATGGATCTGGAGTGGGACGAAGAATCCTGGCCAAGCGGTGATGGAGCATCTGCCACGAGAAGGTCTGAGCCGGTCAAACACGGTGCTGGTTGGCCTTAGATGACCCTCGTTGGCTTAGATGACCCACGCGCCGGGCTCGGCTGACACGGTCAGGAGCGAACGAGTCGGGCAATGGCGTCGGATGCCTCGGCCAATTTGATCTCGGCCTCATCGCCGCCCTCGCGCGCCGCATGCACCACGCAGGTGCTCATATGCTCGTCAAGCATGGCCAGCGCCACCGATTGCAGGGCCTTCGATGTCGCCGATATCTGGGTGAGAATATCGATGCAGTACTTCTCGTCGAGCACCATTTTCTGGAGTCCGCGCACCTGCCCCTCAATGCGACGCAACCGCTTGAGGTAGTTCTCCTTGTTATCCAGATAACCGTGGTGATGGTCATGCTCAGAATCGCAATCACAACCGCTGTGATGTTCTCCAGCGCCTGCATGCTCCTCGACGGTGGCTGTTGCCGCCTCAAGGCCAAGATCGGCGATGATCGCCGAGTCCTTGCCTGCCGGGTTCTTGCCGCCGGACATGTCCGCCCGGTCGTTCGCCATGGTCGTCGTTGCTTCGCTCACAATCGCCAGAGTAATACCCCCGGGGGGTATTGGCAAGGAAGCTGTTCGATACCCCCGCAGGGTATACCTTTCCCCGTGATTGCGCCCGGTGATGGTGCGTGAGGTCGTGCTCTCATCCGATGGATGACGCGGCCCACATGCCGATCGACCAGGCCGAATACCCCCACTTCTCAGACCCCGAATACGCGCAAGAGTCGGGAGCGCGGCGGGCTGCGGGGCTGCCGCCTTTGCGACCACGTGCGGACGGGTTTCACGGTGAGTTCTCGGCGCGGCAGGAGCCTGGCCAGAAGCTGATTGAAGGCCCGATCCCGATCGCCAGCGATATCCACAATTGCTGTGTATAAGTGCCTCTCACAACCGGAAACAATGCATTTCACCACGCGGAAAAGGCGCCGCGACCCACGAGTCACCCCAGCACGCCAGTGAGGAGTACACCGACCATTTCGTCGGTTTTCACGCGTGGGAGGCGTCTTCCGAGGACGATTCCGAGGAGTTTTTTCGTGCTCAGGGGCTCGTCCACATGCAGTCAGGCGGAGCGTCCACAACTGTCCACATGTGATCCACAAAGGCTGTGGATAACTGCCCTTGCTGGAGGGATTTCAGGCGGCTACCGTGGGGCCTCGCATGGCACCACTTCCCAGCCCCAGAATCACCCCCCCCCGCGAGGGCAGCCAAAGACCTTGGCTCCGAGAACTGTGGGTGGCGCAAGGCACACTGGGTGCCAGCAGAGCTAGACGGTCGCACCCCGCGACCGCAGGGCCGTTCGGTTCGTCCGTTCGGAGAGGAATCCAATGAGCGCCATTGAGATGGATCGTCCGCCGGTCGCCGGCGATCTTGATCGCACACCCCCCCAGGATGTGGGTGCTGAGCAGAGCGTGCTCGGTGCCATGCTCATGAGCAAGGACGCTATCGCCGATGTGATCGAGGAGGTGCGTCCCCAGGATTTCTATCGCCCGGCCCATGAGACGATCTATGACGCGATCATCGATCTCTATGGCCGTGGTGAGCCCGCCGATGCGGTGACCGTTGCCGCTGAACTCGACAAGCGTGGCGAATTGGAACGCGTGGGTGGGCGCGTCGGTCTGGTCGACCTGATGCAGAGCATCTCGATCGCCGCGAATGCGGGCTATTACGCCCAGATCGTGCACGACAAGGCCACGCTGCGCAGGCTCGTCGACGCCTCGATGAAGATCGCCCAGCTGGGCTACCAGGGCGCCGGTGATGTGCCCGACATCGTGGATGCCGCGCAGCAGACCATCTATGAGGTGAGCGAGGGCAAGACCAGCGAGGACTACAAATCGCTGAAAGAGCTGCTTGAGCCCACGATCGACGAGATGGAGGCCATCGAATCGCACAGTGGTGTGATGTCGGGGGTGCCCACGGGATTCATCGATCTCGACGAGCTCACCAATGGACTCCACGGCGGACAGATGATCATCGTCGCCGCCCGACCAGCCGTCGGAAAATCGACGCTCGCTCTGGACTTCGCCCGCTCGGCCGCAGTGTCGAACAAGCTTCCCTGCGCCTATTTCAGCCTCGAGATGAGCCAGACGGAGTTGGTGATGCGCCTGCTGAGCGCCGAGGCGACCGTGCCGCTGAACCACATCCGCAATGGCAAGCTCAACGACGAGGAATGGGACCAGATCGTGCGCAAGGCCGGTCAGGTGCAGGAGGCGCCGCTGTTCATCGACGACTCCCCCAATCTGACGATGATGGAGATCCGGGCCAAGGCACGCCGTCTCAAGCAGCGCAACGACCTCAAGCTGATCATCATCGACTATCTGCAGCTGATGAGCTCGGGACGCAAGGTGGAGAGCCGCCAGCTGGAGGTCAGCGAGTTCAGCCGCCAGATCAAGCTGCTGGCCAAGGAGCTGTCGATCCCGGTGGTGGCGCTCTGCCAGCTCAATCGCGGCCCCGAACAGCGCAATGACAAGAAGCCGATGCTGTCCGACCTGCGCGAGTCCGGATCGTTGGAGCAGGACGCCGACATGGTCATTCTGCTGCACCGCGAGGACGTCTATGACCGCGACAGCCCGCGCGCCGGCGAGGCCGATTTCATCGTGGCCAAGCACCGCAACGGACCCACCGCCACCATCACCACCGCATTCCAGGGCCATTACAGCCGCTTCGTGGATATGCAGCGCTGAGCCGGCTCAGCCCCGGTGTGACGGTGCTAACCAAGTCGTGGACCCCGTGGAACACAGCTGAAGCTGTGCTCAGGAATCCCGCTCGCCAGGCGCGTCATCAAGCAGTTCCAGCACGTGGAGTGCTTCGGCCACATTCGCCGTTGGCGGCAGCAGCCCGTCCAGCAGGTGGGCCCATTCCATGCGGACGCGGGCGGTGGCGCGTCGTGCGTCGTCGGTGACGAACAACCGGGTGACCCGGGCATCATCGGGGTCGGTACCGCGGGTGATCAGCCCCTTGCCCTCCAGGGAGCGCAGTCCGGCGCTGGCATTGCTGCTGCGCACCATCAGGTCGCGGGCCATCGCCCCCGGGCTGGTGCCGGGATGGTCGTCGACGTAGCGCAGGAACAGGGCTTCCAGAGGGCTCACCGGTGTGATGAGCGGGTCCTGGAAGCGATGTGCCTCGATACGACGGGCCACACGCACGATGCGATCGGCCAGTTCGCCCAGCTGCCTGTCACGGGACGCATTCCCCGACGGGCCAGTCGATGACACCGCCCGGGACCGTGCAGATTCATCGAGCGGCGCAGGGGACGCGGTGCTCTCGCCGGACGGGCGATTCGTGGACGCTGTCCTCGCGTCCTCACCATGGGCGCGCTCGCCATGTCCAGACTTGTTCACGGCGTCAGTCTGCTCGGGAAACGTGTACTATGCAATAGGTATGTTTTAATAAGTATCTGGGATCCGTTGGCATCTCCCCGTCGATCCCCCGAGAAAGGCACCCCTTGACCACCACATCCACACAGACACCGGCACGCCCTTTCTTGGTGCTACTGGGTCCGCTGCTCGCTGGCTTCATCGGCCTATTCAGTGAGGCGGCGCTCAACATAGCCCTGCCCGATCTGATGCATGTCTTCGCCATCAACACCACCACCGCCCAATGGCTCACCACCGGCTATCTGCTGGTGGTCGGCATGCTGCTGCCGCTGTCGAGCCTGCTGGTGCGGTGGTTCACCACTCGCCAACTGGTCTTTACCGCCCTGGCCTTCTTCGCCATCGGCGCCACCGTGAGCGCACTGGCACCGGGCTTCGGCATGCTCGTGGCCGGACGCCTCATCCAGGGTGCTGCCACCGGCATCCTCATCCCTCTCATCGTGTCCACCGCCGTGGCCGCCTATCCGCCCGAGCGCCGCGGCAGCGCCATGGGGCTCGTCGGCCTGGTGCTTATGTTCGCCCCGGCGATCAGCCCCACCGTGTCGGGCCTGGTGGTGCAGACGATTGGCTGGCAGTGGATCTTCTGGCTGATGCTTCCGCTGGTGGCGCTGTCGCTGGGCGTCTCGATGGTCTTCCTGCGCAATGTGCAGCCCATCACCCGTCCGCATGTCGACGTAGCCTCTATCGCCCTGTCAACCATTGGCCTGGGACTCTTTGTGTTCGCCATGAGCTCTGCGGGCTCCTTCGGCATCACCAGCCCGCTGGTCTGGGGCAGCCTCGTGGTGGGCGTCGCCGCGCTGGCCGTGTTCGTACGCCGCCAGCTGCACCTGCCCGAGCCGATTCTCGACGTGCGGGTGTTCGCTCGTCGGAACTTCGCGGTGGGCTCAGCCATGATCATGGCCAACAATGCGCTGCTGATGTGCGCGATTTTCCTCATCCCGATGTACCTGGAACAGGGACGCGCGGTAGCCGTATTCACCGCAGGTCTCCTCATGCTGCCGGGCGGCGTGGTCAACGGTTTGGTGTCGGTGTGGGCCGGACGCGCCACCGACAGCCATCGTCCGTGGGTGATCGCCCGGACTGGTTTCGCCATCGCCACCGTCGCCGCAGCCGCCTTCCTGCTCTTGGGTGCCAACAGTCCGCTGTGGATGGTCGTCGCCGTCCACTGCCTGCTCATGGTGGGCGTGCCGCTCGCCATGACGCCCACCCAGGCGCACGGGCTCAATGCCCTGCCGGGCCACCTGGGCGCCGACGGTTCCACCGCCATCAGCACACTGCAACAGGTCGGTGGCGCGCTCGGCACCGCCTTCGCCGCGGGTCTCTTGAGCGCTGGACGAGGAGCAGCGGAGCAGGCAGGAGTCTCGTCGTCAGCGGCGACCGTCGCCGGGGTGCATGAAGGCCTGCTGTTCTCCATCGTTCTCGGCCTGGTGGGCCTGGGGCTTGGCCTGGCGCTCAAGCGCGGCAGCCAGCCCGGCAAGCCGGATCCGATCGTCGGCCGCGAATTGGAGGCCGCACTCGCCTGAGGGCACTCACCGGCAACGCTTGCCTGACGTATGCAGGCCAGGCCTGCATACGCCTCGCCCGGACGCCGGGACACCGGGACACCCTTACAGGACAGACGCTGTAAGGGTGTCCTCCATTGTCGTTCACGCCATTCCGGCGGTCGGCCACGCTGGCCTGGCGCTGCGCAGTTAACCGCCGAGTGCCTTATTGCCGAGCGACCTATAGATAGGCGCGCCAGAACTGGTCGGCCACCGGGTTGTCCTCCAGCGGCACACCGAGCTCCACCGCCGCCTGCGCCGCCCAGTGCGGATTGCGCAGTGCGGCGCGTCCAATACTCACAGCGTCGGCCTGATCGGTGGTCAGGATGGTCTCGGCCTGGGTGGCGTCGGTGATCATGCCGACGCTCGACACGACGGCATCGGTGTCGACCAGCGCGTCCTTGATGGCCGTGGCCAGCGACACCTGATAGCCCGGGCCCATCGGGATCGGACCTCCGTTGAGGCCGCCCGAGGAGACGTCGATCCAGTTGAGGCCGTGGTCGGCCACCAGCTCGTGCATCACGGCGGCCGCCGTCTCCAGGTCGAGGCCACTCTCGGTCCAGTCGGTGGCGCTGATGCGCATGCCCAGCGGCTTGGTGGCCGGCCACACCGAACGCACCGCGTCGACGATCTCGCGCATGAGCCGCGAGCGCCCGGGCAGGTCGCCACCGTATTCGTCGGTGCGGGTATTGGTGAGTGGCGACAGGGCCTGGTGCATCAGATAGCCGTGGGCACCGTGCAGCTGGATGGAGTCGTACCCGGCGGCATCCGCCCGCCGGGCCGCATCGCGGAAGGCATCGATGATCTGCTTGAGGCCATCCGCGTCGAGCGCCTGCGGTGCGTCCAATCCGGGGAAGACCGGCTGGTCGGTAATGCCGACGGTCTGCCAGCCGCCCTGGTCCGCGGGCACGGTGCCGCCGGGCTGATCGGGCAGCCATGGATAGGTGGACGCCTTACCGCCGGCATGACTCAGCTGGGTGGCAATGGCGGCGCCCTGGGAGTGCACGAAGTCGACAATGCGGGCGTGCACCTGCTGCTGTTCGTCGTTCCACAGGCCGATGTCGCGCGGCGAGATCCGGCCGCGTGGTTCCACGGCGGTGGCCTCGGTGGTCACCAGACCGAAGCCTCCGACGGCCAGTGAGCCGTAGTGCTGCAGGTGCCAGTCATGCGGCACGCCATCATGCGCGTCAACGATGTACTGGCACATGGGCGAGACAAACGCCCGGTTACGCAGGGTGAGGCCGTCGCCTTGTGGCGCGGCGATGGTCAGTGGTGAGAAGAGCGACGATGTCACGAAGGCTGCCTCTACTGATCGGGAACTGTCTGGTCGGCGGCCCCATCCGTTGAAGCGTCCGGGGCACATCATCCAGCATTCCATCCCGCCCCAACACGGCCACCACAATGGGCAACGCCACGCCGGCCTGACGGGCGGAGTTAGCCTGCCGGCATGTCCGTCACACCGCCCGGCCACGCTCACCACGCACCCCGCAGCAGGCATGGTTACGCCCTGAGCGTGCTCGTCCGGCGGTCAAGGGCGCTACTGCGGTAGCGCTCTGCGCCACCGGTCCGGGATAGGACCGTGGACGCGATGCGGTTGCCGGGGACGCAGCATCCGCCACTGGGTGGGCAGTTGTTCGGGGAACGCCGCACAGAGGTCACTCAACTGCCCCAATCGGTGGTGAGTGCGGGATAAGGTGCGGATAAAGCACCGTGGACGGTGCTTTTGTCGCCCCTATCCCCGGCCGCCGCCGCTATCCGGGCGTCGGATCGCCTTCGCTCCCATCGCCCAGAAGCTGGCGGCGCGCTTGGCAGTGCGCATTGGCACCACCAGCAGCAGCTCACCGTCGCTGCGGATCACCCGCGGGGCGGTGGACGGGAAGATCTGGTTGAGCACGAAGGTGGCGACGGGCAACCACTGGGCGTAGTCCTGCGAGGGCACGCTGCGTTGCCACAGGTCCCAGTCGTCGAAGTCAACGTGTTTGAGCGCCGAACGCAGCGCGGTGAGCGCCACCATATTGGCGATGGTGCTCTCAGCCAAGGTCTCGCCAGCCAGGAGGCGTCCAGCTACAGCCACGGCCGCGCGCCGCTCGTCGAGCTCGGGCAGCTGGCTCGACACACTGGTGCGCCGATCGGCAACCGCCTGCACCTGACGACGCGTCTCCGCGTCGAGCGCCACACACTCAGCGACGCTGATACGCACCGCGCGCACCAACAACTCCGTGTGCCCCATGATCATCAGCGGCGAATAGTCGTCGCGTTGCAGATCGTCGACGACGCCGGGCGCGGGTTCCCATTCGGGCAGCATCGGGGGCACCTCCTCGCCGAACCAGCCAATATTGACCGAGAACTCACCAAGCCGGACGCCGTGATGACGACCGGCCCAATTCAATGTAATCCGCCCGCGGGCTGCGAAGGGACCGCGGCTCGACGGCCCATCGTCCCGAAGCCGCAGTGACGCAAGGACCCACCGCCTGCGAGAGGACCTCGCGCAATGCCCCGCCGCCTACGGGCCGCGAGGGCACAAGCGCACGACGCGCCGCCGCCATGTCACAGCGCAGTCGTGCGGGCCACGATGTCACGGCGGCACTACCGTGAAGGAGTGCCTCGAGTCGTTCCCCCGCCAGCCCTGCCGGCATCCATCTCGCTGCTACGCATCGTGGCGCAGGGACTCGTGCCGGCCACGGCCGCGCCGACCCCTCACGAGGCCGTCCGCCGCCAACTCGCCATGCAAGGCCAGCAGTTCGGGTCGGCACTGATCGCCATCGCCGCCCGCACCCGCCACGGCACGGTCGCTGAGGTGCGCGACGCCTTCAACCGGCGTGAATTGGTGCGTTCCTGGCCGATGCGCGGCACCATCCATGTGACCACCGCCGCAGACCATCACTGGCTGCGAGTTGCTCTGGGCAACCGCCACGCCGCCTTCAGACGACGCGCCGAGGCCGAGCGTGGCATCAACGAGAAGCTGCTCACCAAGGCCGCAGACATCGCCTTCGCATTGATCGGTGACCATGGCGCCGTCTCGCGCCGCACCCTGCTGGCCGAGTGGGCACGCCAGGGCGTGGTTCCGGCCGATTCACATGCCTCCGGCGCCGGACGCCTGCGTCGCTACCTCATTATGTGGCTGCACATTGACGGTCTGCTGGTTCAGGGGCCCCTCCAGGGCAATGAGCCGCTGTTCATCGACGCGCGTCCCCTGCCCGACGCCTCAACCGGTCCGGGACATGGTGGCCGCGGTTCGCGACAGACCGCCGGGAATCCCGCAGCGCTGGCCGAGATCGCCCGTCGCTACGCCACCAGCCATGGACCCGTCACGGCCGCAGACCTGGCCCGCTGGAGTGGCCTGCCGAAGACTGTCGCCCTCCGCGCACTGCGCGATGCGGTGTCGGTGGCCGACAGTCCCGGTGCGTCGTCCTTCGACGGCTCGCCCATGGTGCCATTGCTGCGCATGTCGGGGGCTCAGCTAGTGCGGATGGCGCACGCAGTGGTGGGCGGACGCCAGGGCAACGCTGAGCCGTCCGGGGAATTCGTGCTGCGCGCTGACCTGGCCGATCTGCTGACCCAATCGCTGCCGGCTGCCCGACGGACCATGCTGCTGCCCGCCTTTGATGAGCTGCATATCGGCTATCAGGATCGCAGCTGCCTCACCGATGCTGCCGGGGAGAGCCTGCTCAGCCCCTCGAAGAACGGCATGTTCCGCCCGATGCTCGTTGACCGCGGACGAGTGGTGGGCGCGCTGGCCGATGGGCATGTGGTCTGGGCAGAGGACCAGCCCGCCAGCAAGAGACTGGAGCGGGGCGCGCAGTTGGCAATCAACCGCGCGGCTCGGGACTGACGCTGCAAGACGACAACGACTCCCCGAAGGCTCCCCCCACCAGCAGGCGGACGCGAGGGTCACAGCCCTGCCCGTTCTGACGACGCCATAACGGCGGGACCACCGGTCGGGATCGGCCCGTCACCGATCCCGACCAGCGGCCCTGCGCTCAACGCCTTTCCGGGCTCACGTCCGGTCGGGGTTGCTCTTGCCATCGGCGGACACATAGACATGCCCACCGGCGGCCAGGAATTCGTTGCTCTTGGCCGCCATCGCGGCAGCCAGACCCTCTGGCGTGGCGATCGCCCCGTCGCCGGGTGCCGTCGCTGAGCCGGCTTGCGCCGAGGACGTCTGTGCCGCGACCGCCTGCGGAGAAGCCGGCATCCCCAGCGTCGTCGAACCGTTCACGATGGCGGCCTGTTCCAGCGCCCCGCCGAAACGGCTGCGGATATTCTGCGAGATCGCCATCGAGCAGAACTTCGGCCCGCACATCGAGCAAAAGTGGGCCAACTTCGCGCCCTCGGCCGGCAGCGTCTCGTCGTGCAGGGCGCGGGCCGTGTCGGGGTCGAAGGCCAGGTCGAATTGGTCGTTCCACCGGAACTCGAAGCGCGCCTTGCTGATGGCGTCGTCACGGTCGCGCGCCCCGGGATGGTGCTTGGCCACGTCGGCGGCATGCGCGGCGATCTTGTAGGTGATCACGCCGGTCTTGACGTCATCGCGGTCGGGCAGCCCCAGATGCTCCTTGGGCGTGACATAACACAGCATCGCCGTGCCCCAGCGGGCGATCTCCGTGGCGCCGATCGCCGAGGTGATGTGGTCATAGCCAGGCGCGGCATCGGTGACCAGCGGCCCGAGCGTGTAGAACGGCGCCCCCTGGCACAGCTGCTGCTCCAACTCGACGTTCATCTTCACGGTGTCGAAGGGCACGTGGCCGGGCCCCTCGATCATCACCTGCACGTCCTTGGCCCAGGCCCGTCGGGTGAGCTCGGCCAGCGTCAACAGCTCGGCGAACTGGGCCTCGTCGTTGGCGTCGGCCAGCGAGCCGGGACGCAGGCCGTCGCCCAGCGAGAAGCAGACGTCGTGGGCGCGCAGGATGTCGCACAGCTCGTCGAAGTGGGTGTAGAGGAAGTTCTCCTCGTGATGGGCCAGGCACCATTCGGCCAGGATCGACCCGCCGCGCGAGACGATGCCGGTGACGCGGTTGGCGGTGAGCGGCACATAGCGCAGCAGCACCCCGGCGTGCACGGTCATGTAGTCGACGCCCTGCTCGCACTGCTCGATCACCGTGTCGCGGTAGATCTCCCAGCTGAGCTTCGACGCGTCCTCGTTGACCTTCTCCAGGGCCTGGTAGATCGGCACGGTGCCGATCGGCACGGGCGAATTGCGCAGGATCCATTCGCGGGTGGTGTGGATGTCGGCGCCGGTGGACAGGTCCATCACGGTGTCGGCGCCCCAGGTGGTGGCCCAGGTGAGCTTGGCGACTTCCTCGTCGATCGACGAGGTGGTGGCCGAGTTGCCCATATTGGCGTTGATCTTCACCAGGAAGCGCGAGCCGATCACCATCGGCTCGGCCTCGGGATGGTTGACGTTGAGCGGCAACACCGCCCGTCCCGCCGCGAGCTCGCTGCGCACCAGCTCGGGATCGCAGCCCTCACGGGCGGCCGCGAAGGCCATCTCCGCAGTGATGACGCCGGCGCGGGCATAGGCCCGCTGCGTGATCGTTTTTCCGTCACGAGCACGCCGGGGCGTCTGTCTGCGGCCCTTCCACTCACGGGACGCCGCACCGCGCTTCTCGGCCTTGCGTCCGTCGTCGGCCAGATCGGGTGCCCGGCCCTCATAGGCGAGGGTGTCGCCCCGGGCCTCGATCCATGGCTCGCGCAGCGGGGGAAGGCCCTGCGTGGAATCGCAGGTCGGCCCCTCGGTGCAGTAGTCGGTGAACGGCCCGTTGGCTCCGCCGCCGGGAGTGTCTTGCAGGTTGATCTGTTGATAAGGCACATCCAGGGTGAACTCCCCGAAGGTCACGGCGTGCGTGGCGCGAATTCGGTTGCGGGAGGCGCTGGATGCTGTCGTTGAATCCATTGGTGGTCTCTTTCCCTTCGCCGGCATTACCCGGACAGGTGCAATCGGTGCTCGAGCAGACCAGCTCGATCTCAGCCCGTTCTAGGGGCGCCCGTGATGACTGTGAACACGCTACACCGCCACATGAGATTCTCCGCGTCGAGCGAGCTTGCCGAGCGATCCTCTCCCCGCGACCTCGCGGCCAGCACCCGGTCCTCACATTGCGTCGACGGCGAACAAACGCGGTGCAGACGCTCATCGCCCCCGAGCACCGCCCAGATCACGGTCAGCGGTTTCTGCCACGCCGGGTGAACATCTGGCCAACCCGGTCGAAATGTGGGATTACAGCAAGATCGCCACGAATCGGACGATCCTGTTGTTCAATAAGAAACTGCGCTACCGGCACCCTCGTCATTGACGCCGAGTGAGGTGACGCCAAGAGCCCTCGAGGCCGTGCATCGCCTGCACCTCCCCGTCCGCGGGGGCGCAATGTTCGACGGAAGGCACCCCCATGCTGACTCTGGATACAGCGTCCGCAATCAGACTCGATCTGTCCCCGATCGACTATCTGATGCTCATCATCTACTTCTCGACGGTGCTCATGATCGGCTTCGCCGCACGTCGGCGTGTGCACTCGTCCATGGACTTCTTCCTTTCCGGACGTTCAATGCCCGCCTGGATCACCGGGTTGGCATTCGTCTCGGCCAATCTTGGCGCCACTGAGATTCTCGGCATGGCCGCGAATGGCGCCCAAATCGGCATGGCGACCCTTCATTATTATTTGATCGGCGCCGTCCCGGCCATGGTCTTCCTGGGCCTGGTGATGATGCCCTTCTACTACGGCTCGAAGGTGCGCAGCGTGCCCGAGTTCATGCTGCGGCGTTTCGGTAAAGGCGCACATCTGGTCAATTCCATTTCATTTGCCACCTCGAATGTGCTCATCGCCGGAATCAATCTGTATGCGATGGCCCTGATCATCGAGGCCATGCTCGGCTGGCCCGAATGGCTGGCCGTGGTGATCTCGGCCCTCTTCGTGCTCGTCTACATCGTGTTGGGCGGGCTGTCATCGGCCATTTACAACGAGGTGATGCAGTTCTTCGTGATCGTTGCTGCGCTCGTGCCGTTGTCCGTGGTGGGCATGCACCGTGTCGGCGGTTGGAGCGGACTCACCCACGCCCTGGCCAACACCACCGGTGGATCGCTCATGGTCCACGCTTGGAAGGGCACCGGCATCGGCAATGTGACCAATCCGATCGGTGCCAACTGGCTGGCGATCGCGATGGGCTTGGGCTTCGTGCTGGCCTTCGGCTATTGGACCACCAACTTCACCGAGGTGCAGCGTGCGTTCTCAGCCAAGAACATGTCCGCCGCCCGTCGCACCCCGCTGATCGGGGCCTTCCCCAAGCTGTTCATTCCCTTCATCGTGGTGGTGCCCGGCATGATCGCCGCGGCCACGGTGGGCAATCTGTTCGCCGACGGCACCCTGACCTATAACGAGGCCATCCCGAAGCTGATGCAGATGTTCCTGCCCCAGGGCGTTCTGGGTGTGGCTGTCACCGGCATGATGGCCTCGTTCATGGCCGGTATGGCCGCCAACGTGTCGAGCTTCAACACGGTGTTCACCTACGACATCTGGGAGCGATATATCAAGCCGAATATGCCCGATCGTTATTACCTGAGCGCTGGACGAGTGGTCACCACCGTGGGCGTTCTCATCGGTGTGGGCACCGCCTTCCTGGCGTCGCAGTTCGGCAACATCATGACCTATATGCAGACATTGTTCTCGTTCTTCAACGCTCCGCTGTTCGCCGTGTTCATCGTGGGCATCTTCTGGAAGAAGGCCAGCCCAGCGGGTGGCTTGTGGGGTTATGTCGCCGGGATCATCGCGCCCATGATCGTGTGGATCGGATATCTAAACCATTGGTCGTGGTTCGACTACGCCACTGGCACGGCGGAGACCCTCTATGGGGCTATCTGGTCGTTCGTCACGGCAGTGGTGGTCACGGTCGTGATCTCCCTGGTGACCAAGCCCAAGCCCATTGCTCAGCTCGACGGCTTGGTGCGCGGTGTCGGCATCATCAATATGAAGGCCGACATCCATGCCGGTGACGACGCCTGGTACCGCTCGCCTGCTGTCCTCGGCGTCACGGCGCTGGTGTTGTGCGTGCTGCTCTATATTCCCTTCGTCTGATCGTCTGGAAGGTCATTTGCCATGTCTGATATCAACAAGAACAACACGGACCCTGCGGGCGACAACACCCATGACAACACGTTTGACAACACCGCACTGGACGGCGCCGAGGTTGATCCGAATGATCCAAAGGCCGACCGGCCGTTCAGCGGATCGGCAACCAAGGAGCCATGGACCGGAGCTCACCCGGCCGAGCCCCTGACAACTGGCGATCTTCCAGCGGTGCGGCTCACCAAGAAAGAACGGGACGAGGCCATCCGTGACACCCGCCGCTTTGACTTGCGACGTTTTCTGGGCGCTCTCTTCGTGGTTTACGGCGTGCTGGTCACCGGAATGGGGATCGCGCGCCCCGAGGCCGATACGGCACCCACCGGCGGCATCCCGATCAACCTGTACACCGGCATCGCGATGCTCATCGTGGGCCTGGTCTTCCTTATCTGGGATCACCTGCGCCCAGTGTCTGAGGACGACATCCTGCACAGCGCCGAGAAGTCGAAGGCGCAGTCGCTGCAGGGTGCCGACGATCCCGCAGCTGCGCGGGGCTGACCTGCGGGACACCTTGGCGATGCGCTGATCGAGGACGATCTCGCAGCCACACGGAGCTGACAACTCTCTGGATAAGGCCCAGCCCGGGCGTAAGTGCCGGGGCTGGGCCCTATTCGTTCGCGCGGCCGTGAACTGTTCGCGCAGAGATCAGCCAGCGGTCATCCGCATCGTGTCAGCAGTCCCGGTGCACAGCGATGCCACCCGACCCGGGGCTCTCACCTCGTGATCGGGCGGCATCACCTCTCGTTTTCCGGCGCTCGCTTTCTGATATCAGTTCCGGATTCGGCGCTTTGTGCTGTAACCGGCGGCTATCGCGGCAGCCACCGCAATGATCAACACCACGCCGGCAGCACCTGCGGCAGGTCCATCCGTCGTGCCAGAGGTGGACACCTGGCTACCGCCGGCCGGTGACCCAGCAGACGCCTCGGGTGTTCCGCCGGATCCTCCCGCACCTCCGGTAGCCGGGAACGAAGCGTCACCAGACGGCGTCGCACTCGGCGTTGGCGTCGGCGTCGGCGTGGGAGTCGGGGTCGGAGTCGGCGTTGGCGTCGGAGTCGGGGTGACCGCGTTCACGCTGACCTTCGCAACCTCACTGGTCGCGGTACCGACGCAGTTGCTGAACACGGCCCGCACGAAGGTGGTATCGGTGGGGGAGAGCTTCGTCAAGGTGTCGGTGGCCCCATCAATATCGGCCCATTTCCCCTCAGCCGACGACGCCTGCTGCCACTGCACCGTCGACGCCTTGTCACCGGTGGCGGCGGCCATCAACGTGACAGAGCCGCCCGCGTCGACCGATGCGCCCTTCGGCTGCGTGGTGATCACTGGCGCGGAACCCAGGGTGAACCCATTCTTCGTGACCGCAGTGCGATATTTGTCGAACTGCAGGTAATTCACCGTCACGTCGACGACGCCGCAGCCAGCTGGCGACTTCACTGTCCAGGTGTTGCCGCTCTGTGTCAGATCAGTTCCGGCGACGCCACCGAAGAGCACCTCATTGACCGTGATTCCCATATCAACAGCGCCTGGCAAGGTGCGGACATAGGTGTCGTCGGTGTTTCCGGAGCCCAATTCGCCGCTGTAGTTGCGTCCCCATGTGTAGGTCACGCCATCAGATCCGATTGCCGCGGCGCTGCTTCCTCCAGCGGACACCTGGGTATAGGCCGTCACACCGTCGGGCATCTTACTCTTGGTGGGCACAAGCCTGTTGGTGCCCGTGCCGTCACCGAGGGTGCCATCGCTATTGTCACCCCAGGCGTAGAGCGCACCGTCGGGGGCGAGGGCGAACGAGTGGCTCACTCCGGCCGAGATCTGCTTGATGGTCACGCCATCGGGAATCTTCGATTTCACCGGCGTGCGTCTGAGATTGGTGGTGCCGTCACCGATTTCACCGGCGTAGTTGGTTCCCCAGGCCCACACTGCACCATTCTCATCGAGCGCCATGGCGTCAAATCTGCTCACCGACACCTGGGTGAACCGCACGCCGTTGGATGCGCCAACCCGCGTTGGCTTGGCGACGCCGCCGGTTGCGTCAACTCCCACCGCAGCGTAGGTGTTGTAGCCCCAGCCGTAGAGATTCCCCTTGTCGGTGAGCGCAACGTTGACGTCATTGCCGGCAGAGATCTGGGTGAAGGCCTCCCCCGCTGGAGCTGAGATCTTCACGGGCGTCGTGCTTGAGTAGGTGGTCCCGTCACCCAACGTGGCTCCACCGCCGATCTTGCCCCACACATAGGCATTGCCGTCGGAGCCGACCGCCGCCGAGTGTTGGAGCCCCGCTGCCACCTGGGTAAAGGTCACGCCAGCAGGCATCACGGCTGGCACGAACTTATTGGAGAAATTGCTTGTGCCCGTGCCCAGCTCCCCCTCCGTGTTCCGTCCGGAGCCATAGGCCCTGCCATCGGTGCCGAGCACCAGCGAGTGGTTGAATCCCATCGACGCCTGTTTCACGCCCACACCCGTGGGCATGGTGGTCACCTGCGCCGGGCTCGCCCGATTCTCTGAATGGCCCAGACCCAGCACACCACTCTGGTTGTAGCCCCAGCTGTAGGCATTACCGTCATCATCGGTGGCGATCATGGGGCCACCCATGCCCGCAACGACGTGGGTGAAGTCGACGCCCTTCACCGTGTCGGAGACATTCGTGCCACCGGCGGTCGAACCGCTGTTCGGCGCGGGATCAGCCGCCGCCGATGACGCTGGGGCGACCAGCAAGGCGGCGAAGAGACCACCGGCGGCGACGGCCGCCAGCCGGGAGCGGAGCCCGCCTGCCGCATGACGCCTCACGCGCTTCTCGCCATGTCGAGGTCGTCTCGTCATCGGCTCGTGGAGACGCTGCGGGGTGATAGCTCCATCCATCGTCCTTACTCTTTTCCGGGGCCGCGCAAGATATGCGGATAACGAACACTAAAACAGGCTCTGAACTTTCTGCACAGTGCACCCCCGGCAACGAGCGGGGGGCACGTTGAACCTGTGGCGATATTATCAGTTCGCTGTTCGATACGCCACGGTATTTCAGGCCCTTGAGCCCCCATTTGCGAATTGACAAGCGCATTTACTCATCAAAAACTATGCACTGACATACCGCATCCCAGCCGTGACTCTTGAAATTCTCAAAGAGCAGGTGAGAAAGACCTCAGAAGCAATCCATATGTCGGCGAAACCCACTACCGATAACTGTGGGCGGCGGCGTGGCCGAAAAGCCCGGGTCGACGCCCACAGTGTGGCGAGCCAAGAGCCGTGCCTCAGCTCAGCGATGAATACGCCGCTTGGCCTGGTACCCGGCCGCGACGGCCGCACCAAGCGCCGCGATCAACACCGCTGCGCCTACCCCGATCGCCGGTTCCATGGTGGCTCCCGATGTGGACACCTTGCTCCCCTCAGGAGCCGCGCCCCCGGTGCTGCTTGACGCACCAGCGCTAGGCGCCACCGCCCCACCCGACGCCGAGGCCGATCCACCAGGGGCCGGGGTTGGGGTCGAACTCGGCGTGGGAGTGGGGCTCGGGGTGGGTGTCGGCGTCGGCGTCGGGGTCGCGGCATTCACCGTGACCTTCGCCGTGTTGGTTGTCGCCGTACCCACGCAGTTGGAGAAGACCGCGCGAACCCACATAGGACCCGTCGGCGCCAGGCTCATCGTCTCGCTGGTAGCGCCCTTGATGTCTGTCCACGGACCCTCTTGCGAGGAGGACCGCTGCCACTGCACCGTCGGCGTCTTGTCCCCGGTTGCCGTGGCATTCAGACTGACAGAACCGCCGTGGTCAGCTGTCACATCCAAGGGTTGCTTGGTGATCGACGGCGCTGCGCCGAAGGTGAATCCGTTCTTCGTGACCTCGGAGTGCTGCACCCCGTTTTGGGTGTACTTCACGGTCACATTCACCTGACCGCAGCCTCCCGGGGTCTTCGCGGTCCATGTGGAGCCCGACTGGGTGAGGTCGGTTCCTGCCGTGTCCCCAAAGAGCACCTGGTCGACCACTGCACTGGCCGCCACCGGCGCGGGCACCTGGCGATCGGTCGTGGTGCCATCACCGAGCTGGCTGCCGCCGTTCGCACCCCAGGAGTACACGGTGCCGTTCGAACCGAGTGCGATGCCGTAGTAGGTCCCGCCGACTATCTGTGAGAAGCTCGCCCCGTCGGGCATGGACACCTTGACCGGCGCGTTCCGCTGGGTGGTGGTGCCGTCGCCGACTTCGCCACGGGCATTGAAGCCCCACCCGTAGGCGTTTCCTTGTGAGTCAAGCGCCCAGGAGTCGTCAGTGCCGGCGAAGACCTGGGCAAAGGTAACGCCCGCCGGCATTGTCGCCTCGACGGGCGTCGAGCGATCAGTCGTTGAGCCGTCGCCCAACGTGCCCACCGTGTTGCCGCCCCAGCCATAGACCCGACCGGCTGAATCCAGCGCCAGCCCGAAGCCGAATCCCGCACTCAGAGTCTTCAACTGAACCCCCTGTGGCGTGTGGACACGTATTGGGGTGGATTGTCCAACGATGGTGCCATCCGCGGGGTCCCCGGAGGTGCCGTCGCCCAGCTCGCCGCCCTCATTGGAGCCCCAGGCATAGGTGTTGCCGTCCGAGCCCATCGCATAGGAGGCGTATTGCCCGACCGCGAGTTGACTAAAGGAGACCCCGGCGGGCATCTTGACCGCCGTGGGCGAGGGGAAAGTCAGCACAGCGTCACTGTCGGCGCCCATTCCATTGCCCAGACGCCCCCATGAGCCCAGCCCCCACATATAGGCCTTCCCGTTCGAGTCAAGGGCGCCTGTGACAGGACCGGCACTTCCCACGTGAACGAGGCGTACCCCATCGATGTGCACCTTGGAAGGCGTCATGCATTGTGAGCCACACCCGGTGCCCAGTTGGCCCAGGTTATTGCTGCCCCAGCCATAAACATTGCCATCAGAACCAAGCGCCACGGTGTCATTGATGCCTGCGGAGACGCTCGTGAACGTCACTCCAGTCGGCGGGGCCACGCGTGTGGGCACACTGCGGTTCGTGGTCGTGCCGTCGCCCAGCTGACCATCGGAATTTGAGCCCCACGTATAGACACTGCCGTCAGCGGCAAGCGCCGCAGAGTGCCCGGTTCCCGCCGCAGCCTGAGTGAAGTGAACGCCCGGCACGACGTCGGAGACCACCGTTCCGCCCGCGGTCGGTCCGGTCTTGGGCGCTGGAGTGGCCTCCGCACCCGCTGCCGGGGCGATCATCGCGATGATCAGCACAAGACCTGAGAACAGTCCGGTGAGTCTTCCGCCTCGCTCACACCTCATGATGACCACCTGCCATCTGAGACCCATCCGGCATCAATGTGCCGGTCGATGAGAGCAGTCCATCGGAGGTCAACCATAGGCGCGATCGATCGTGTCTGGTTCGTCCTTTCGGTGATTCCGTGGAATCACCTTTCCGTGCTGGACGATTTGTCGTGGGGGTGGCAAGAAGCATTACCTTCGCGGGTCCTTTCAGGGGGGTGCACATCTCAAAAAATCAAGTGCTGGTAAATTCATGACCCATTTCGAGGCTACACTTGAGCCTCCCGGCCGCAACTGGGCGCTTCGTTCCCCGGACGACCCCGGCCGTTTGCGCGTCTCACCGGCAAACGCTGTCCCAGCCCGGCGGTACAGCAATGCCGCCCGACCCGGGGCTCTCGCCCCGGAATCGAACGGCATCACCGCTTACGATCGAGCAACTCAGCGGCGGATACGGCGCTTCGCCTGATACCCGGCGGCCACTGCGGCGGCGAGGGCCGCGATCAATACCACGGCGGCCACACCGGCAGCCGGCCCACTGGCCGAGCCAGAGGTGGCAACCGACTGCCCGCCGGGCACAGAGCTCGGGCTCTCGCTCGGAGCCGGTGAGACCTCAGCCCCCGAGGCCGTCGGATTCGAGCTGGCCGAGGCTGACGGTGACGCGGGGGCCGATGAGGCTGAAGTCGACGTGGATGGCGACGCAGACGGGCTCTGGCTCGGCGCCGCATTCACCGTGACGGCAACCGCATCCGTGGTGGAGGTGCCATTGCAATTGGTGAACACGGCCTGCACGAAGACGTTCTGGGTCGGAGACAGACTCAGCTGAGCGTCCGTTGCGCCGGCGATGTCGGTCCATGGGCCGGTCGCACTGGCGGCCTGCTGCCACTGCACTGTCGGCGTGGCGTCGCCACTGGCAGTAGCACTCAGCGTTGCCGACTTGCCGGCGTCCACCGACACCGCCGATGGCTGCGTGGTGACCACCGGGGCCGTCCCGAAGGTGAAGCCATTCTTCGTCACGGAGGTCTGGGCCACACCGAACTGGGTGTAGCTCACCGTCACGTCCTGGGTTCCGCACTGGGCCGGAGTGGTTGCCGTCCACGTACTGCCGCTCTGGCTCAGATTGGTTGCGGGAACCCCGCCGAAGCTCACTGCGGTGACGGTCGGGGTCGTTGCCACGAGCGTCGGGACATTGCGGAGGGTCGTGGTACCGTCGCCGATCTCGCCGGACGCATTGCGTCCCCAGGCGTAGGTGTTGCCATCACTGCCGACTGCCAGGGTGAGGTTTGCACCGGCGGAGAGCTGGCTGAACGTCACGCCTGCGGGCATGGTCACCGGCAGGGGCAGGGCAGAGGCCTTGTTGTTTCCAACAGTGCTCGGACCATTGCCGAACTGGCCGTATTGGTTGTTACCCCACGCATAGCTCTTGCCATCGCTGCCGATGGCGACAGTAGTGGCGCTGCTGGCGCTGACATCGCTGAAGGTCACTCCGCTCGGGGCCTGCGTCTTCACAGCAGTCGTGCGATTGTTCATGTCACCGACGCCGAGCTGTCCGTTGTTATTGGTGCCCCAGCCCCACAGGCTGCCGTCGGCGGCGATTGCGAAGCCGCTCCACTGGTCAGCGGCCACCTTCTTGATGGCGGCTGCGGGCAGGCCCTGCACCGGCGTCGGCACATTGCGCGTGGTCGTGGTGCCATCGCCGAGCTGGTTCGACCAGTTGGTGCCCCAGGCGTAGACCTTGCTATCAGAGCCGAGCCCCACCGAGAAGTCGGAGTTGGCTGCCACCTGGGTAAAGGTGACGCCCGTTGCGGGGGCATTGACCACCACAGGAACCAAGCTGTTCGTCGCGGTGCCGTTGCCGAGCTGGCCGCTGTAGTTGGCTCCCCATGCGTAGAGCGTGCCGTTGGACGCCAACGCCAGCGAATGCACATCATTGCCGGCCGACACCTGCGCGATGGTGACACCGGCGGGGATCTGCACCTTGACGGGCGCGGGACTGTTGGTGGTGCTGTTGTTGCCCAATTGCCCGGAGCCGTTGGTGCCCCAGGCATAGACCTGGCCGTCGGTGGTGAGTGCCAGGGAGTGATATCCACCGGCCGAGACCTGCTTGAAGCTCACTCCCGCGGGGGCCGCGAGCTTGGTGGGTGTGGGGACCGAGGCCGTGGTGGTGGAACCGATGCCCAGGCGGCCATTGTCGTTATTGCCCCAGACGTAGATGTTGCCGTCGGAGCCGAGCGCCTCGGAGTAGGAACCGGCGCCGGGCGTCATTGAACCGTATGCGCCAGCGGAGACCTGGGTGAAGGTGACGCCCCGCACCGTGTCTGACACTGACGTCCCGCCCTGAGTCGGACCCGTCGTGGGGGCCGGGTCAGCAGCCACCTTCGATACCGGCACGACGAGGCCGAAGGCCACGAGCCCGGCGGCAACAACGCTGGTGAGCCGGGGCCATCGGCTCCGGCTTCCTCTTCTGGCAGTCAACATCGGCCATCTCCCACCTGGGCCTGTGGCCCATCACTGAACGGGTGTTCTCGGATGCAGCTGCAGAAACCACACTTGCTCGGTGCGACATCAGCGCTATCGATAATGAATCGCCAGCGTGGGCTCAGACCGAAGTCCAGCCCGCTGCATCACGAGAAAAGTACCACCCGAAATACCTCTACCAGAATGGTTTCTTCCCTCGGATTTCGCTCCTGGCTTTTGTCCTCGCAGAGTGCTCTGGAGACCCAGTTGGTTGGACGCCGCGTCGCGAGCAGATAGATACCGCGAACAGACAGATGGCCCGGGAGTCCGAACCGGCAATAGGTAAAGCCAGTCCGAAACTCCCGGGCCATCCGAGTTATGCATCCCCACCGCATTGCTGCGGTTGGTGCCTGTCCCGCCTAGTGACGCGTGCGACGAGAGACCAGTCGTCCGGTCACCAGAGCCGCGGCAAGCGCCACGAGCAGAACGATGACCACGGCTGCGATACCGGGACCCTTCGTTCCGGCAGCACCAGAGGTACTCACCTGGTTGCCGGCGGGGGCAACGCTGTCAACGCTGGACGGCGCCTGACCCGACGGCGTCACCGAAGGGCTCGTGCTGGTGCCGGGGGTGGGGGTCGGCGTGACGGCGTTGATGGTGACCTGGGCCACATCGGTCGTCGCCGTGTCCACGCAATTGGAGAAAACAGCCCGCACGAAGGTATTCGCGGTGGGCGTCAGGGTTGCCTGGTTCTGCATGGCGCCATCGATATCCGTCCAGGTGCCGTCGGCGGACGAGGCCTGCTGCCACTGAACCGTCGGTGCATTGTCGCCGGTGGCGGTCGCAGTGAAGGTGGCCGAAGCGCCACTGTCGACCGCGGTTCCCTGCGGCTGGGCGGTGATCACCGGAGCCGAACCGAAGGTGAAGCCATTCGGGGTCACCGCGGTGTGCTGGACGCCGTACTGGGTGTACTTGACGGTGACATCCTTCACGCCGCAGGCGGCCGGGGTGGTCGCGGTCCAGCTGCCTCCGTTTGAGGTGAGGTTCGTGCCTGCCACGTCGCCGAAGAGCACCTCGTTGACGGTCACGGTGGCGGCCACCGGGGTGGGGGCGTCACGGCCGACCTTGGTGCCATCACCGAGCTGTCCCTCAATGTTGTCGCCCCAGGCATAGGTGGTGCCGTTGGAGCCGATCGCGACCGACGAGTTGCCGCCTGCCTCCACCTGGGTGAAGGTCACTCCGGCAGGCATCTGCGCCTTGACCGGTGTGGTGGAGCTGTCGTAGTCGCCCGTGCCGAGTGCCCCTACGTTGTTATTACCCCAGGCATACGTGGCGCCATCGCTACCGACGGCCACACCATGGCTTGCTCCGGCACCAATGCTGAGTACCTTCACTCCGGACGGCATCGCGACGGCTACCGGCGCATTGGCCTGGGCGTCGCTGGTTCCGGTGCCAAGCTCACCCATGAGGTTGTCGCCCCACGAATAGAGGGCGCCATTCGATGCGATTGCGAGCTTGAAGGTCTCACCGGCGGTGATCTGGGTGAAGATGAGGCCTGCAGGCATCGTGACCTTCACCGGTGAGGAATTGTTCACGCCGGTGCCGTCGCCGAGCTCACCGGACTGATTGCTGCCCCATGCATAGGCGGAACCGTCCGAGGCGAGAACGAGCGTCGAGTTGGTGCCGGCTGCGGCGTGGGTGAAGGTGACGCCCGCCGGGGTCTTCGCCTTGACCGGCGTGGAGCTGCTCGCAGTGCTGCCAATGCCGAGCTCACCGAAGGTGTTGGAACCCCACGTGTAGACGCTGCCATCGCTGGCGATCGCGACCGTGTGGTATTCGCCTGCAGCGACCTCGGTGAAGGTCACTCCGGCAGGAGTCAGGGCCTTCGCCGGAAGGCTATTGCTTTGGGTGGTGCCATTGCCGAGCTCGCCATCACCGTTGTAACCCCAGGTGTAGACGAATCCATCGGAGCCCAATGCCACGACATGGCTGGCACCGGCGGCGAGCTGCTTGAAGGTGACTCCAGCGGGCATCGTGGTTGCCGTGGGGGTGGGGCTGTCGGTCTTGGTGCCGTTGCCGAAGTTTCCGGCGGCATTGCTGCCCCACGCGTAGGCGTTTCCGTCGGCGTCCAGCGCGGCGGAGAAGCCTGCGCCCATGACGACATGGCTGAAGGCTTTGCCCGCCACCGTGTCAGAGACCGAGGTCCCACCGGCTGTGGGTCCTGTGGTGGGCGTCGGGGCGGCCACGGCCCGGGAGGCAGGAACCACCATTCCGAGGGCGAGCACGGCTGCCGCGAGGGCACCTGCGGCACGGGACAGTCTGCCCCGTGTATTCGACGCCCGGTGCTGGGCGCTTCGATCAGCGAACATCTTTCCTCTTCTCTACGGCAATTGGGTCCTGGCCTGGTGAGGGCTTAATCCCAGGCGAATCGCGGAGGTAAATCCTGGTGACATCGCAGGCCCGCAACAGTCCCGACCCCCACAAGACCCCGACCCCACAAGACCCCGCATCGTGCGAACAGAATGGCTGGCGGCCACACCTGTCACGAAGCTATCACCCGACGCATTTTCATCATCGGGAATTCACGAGCTTCCCGCCCGACAGCGGCGGGGTGATTCGATCCTGTTTTCTCTTCTCTGTTTGCCCACCCAGGGGTGGCGCCCGAGCACGAATAGGTGCGCCGACGCCACCCTCCTGGGCTGCATCGCAGAGCCGGTCAGCGGCGCTTTACCTGAAGTCCGGCAGCAACAGCAGCACCAAGCGCCGCGATCAGCACCACGCCGGCAACACCGGCGGCAGGACCACCGGCTGTGCCCGATGTGGACACCTGGTTACCGGCAGGAGCAGAACTCGCCTCAGCACTGGGCTCCCCGGTGGCACCCGGAGTCGTGGCACTCGGGGTGCCCGATGACGCCCCACCGGACGGCGACGCACTCGGCGTCACAGTCGGAGTCGGGGTAGGTGTGGAAGTCGGGCTCGGAGTGGGCGTTGGTGTCGGGGTAGGCGTCGGCGTCGGCGTCGGCGTCGGCGTCACAGCGTTCACCGCGACCTTCGCCACATCCGTCGTCGCCGTGCCAACACAGTTACTGAACACAGCCCGCACGAAGGTGTCAGCAGCAGGCGAGACCTGCGTCTCACCACTAGTAGCGCCTGCGATATCGGCCCACGTGCCATCAGCCGAGGCCGACTGCTGCCACTGGATCGTCGGCGCGCCATCACCAGTCGCCGCAGCACTCAACGTCACCTGACCACCCTTATCCACCGAAGCACCCTTCGGCTGAACCGTGACCTGCGGAGCGGAGCCCATCGTGAAGCCATTCTTCGTCACTGCGGTGTGCTGAACGCCATATTGGGTGTACTTGACCGTGATGTCCTTCACTCCACACCCGGCGGGAGACTTCACCGTCCACTTATTGCCGTCCTGTGTCAGATCAGTGCCGGGCGTGTCGCCGAACAACACCTCATTAACGGTCAATGCTGAGTAGATCGGTCCGGGAAGATGCCGGGTCTTGACGCTGGGATCGCCGTTGCCCAGCTGACCCCACTGGTTCGCACCCCAGGTATAGGTGACCCCGTCCGAACCGATGGCCACTACATTGCGCATGCCCGCGTCCACCTGCGTATAGGTGACGCCATCGGGCATCTGCTCCTTCACGGGCAGCGACTGATCAGTGGTGGTGCCGTCACCGAGCACGCCATCCTCATTGTTGCCCCAGCCGTAGAGCACGCCATCACTGGCAAGCGCCACGGAGAAGCCGTTCCCGGCTGACACCTGCTTGAAGCTCACTCCGGCAGGGGTTTTCGTCTTCACTGGCGTCGAGCTGCTGCCACTGTCGGTGCCGATGCCGAGGCCGCCTTCGAAGTTGCTGCCCCACGACCAAACATCGCCATTACTGGCGAGCGCCACAGCGTGCTGGTGACCCGCGGACACCTGGGTGAACTTCGTCCCCGGGGGAGTATTGGCCTTCACCGGCGTGTCCGTATCGGTCCCAATAGGGACGCCGAGGTTGCCCCAGCCATTGCCTCCCCAGCCATAGACGCTGCCGTTCTTGGTGACCGCCTGCACGAAATCAAGTCCGGACGAAACCTGGGTGAAGGGATCACCCGCCGGAGCCGCGACCTTGATCGGGGTCGAACTCGTCAATGTGGAGCCATCGCCCAGCGAAACGCTTCCGTAAAAGGTGCCCCAGACATAGGCATTCCCATCGGAGCCGAGCGCCGCTGAGTGTGAAAAGCCCGCCGATACCTGGGTGAAGGTCACGCCGGCCGGCATCACGACCGGAACCATCGAGGTGCTGTTGTTGGTGGTGCCATCTCCCAGCTGAGAATCAGCATTGGTCCCTGCGGCATAGGCCTTGCCCGCGGTATCGAGCACGAGCATGTGGTAATTGCCCGCGGACACCTGCTTGACCTTCGTTCCTGCAGGCAGGGTGCTCACCAGCACTGGTGCGACCTTGCTCGAGCCATTTCCGATACCCAGCTGACCCTGCCAGTTCAGGCCCCAGGCATAGGCATTGCCGTCTGCATCGATCGCGGCCGCCTGTGCGCTCACGCTGGTGTCCACCTGAGTGAAGCTGACGCCCTTCGCCACATCGGAGACGCTCGTGCCCCCTGTCGTGGCGCCGGTATTTGGCGTGGGTGCTGCGCTGGCTCCTGACACAGGAACGGTTAGCAGGGCGGTGATCAGCCCTGCCGCGGCGATACCGGCCGCACGAGACCGAAAGCCTCTCGTTGTGCGCGTTGTTGCTCGTGCCCCTTCACTTCGGGACCTGCCCGTCAGCGGATTCTTGACACGCTGCGGGGTAACAGCCTTACTCAACGCCACATCCTCTTTCCAGGGGTCACACAACACCTACGACGCACATCACCACAACAAACCCGGCAACGAACGCCCAGAAACCCCCGGCAACGAGCGGGGGGCACGTTGAACCTGTCACGAAGCTATCAGGCCCACCCCCCAAAAGCGATAACACACGATCGACCCCTCACCACCAACCCCCCGAAATCAATGACGACCAGCCATGAACAATCCATCCGATATCACCGACATCGCAAAGGCACCTGCCGCCGGCCTGCCAATGACCAGAAATCAGACCACCACGGCCATGAACACCGCCGAACTCCCCGGCATCAATTCCGGGTATTACCCCGGGCCTTGTATCCGGCAGCTATCGCCGCACCCAGGGCAAGGAACAACGCGGCGGCCGCGACACCTGCCGCAGGTCCACTGGCCGAACCAGATGTGGACACCTGACTACCCGCGGCCGCAGCTGAGCTCTCGCCGGACGCGGGCGTTCCACCAGGTGCCGCCGAGGACGGCCCGGTTGAGGGCGTGGGAGTCGGCGTCGCCGCAGTCACCGTGAGCGTGGCAGCCTCGCTCGTGGCCGTGCCAATGCAGTTGCTGAAGACTGCCCGCACGAGGCCGGTCTTACTAGGAGTGATCGTGGTCTCGGCCGTCGTGGCGCCCGGAATATCGCCCCATGGACCATCGGCGGTCGCGGCCTGCTGCCACTGCACCGTCGGCTCGTTGTCGCCGGTCGCCGCAGCACTCAACGTCACCCTGTCACCGCTGTGCGCCGAAGCGCCCTGCGGCTGAACCGTGATTTGAGGGGCAGAACCCTGGGCGAAGCCACTCTTGGTGACAGCGGTGTGTTCGGCGCCGTATTGGGTGTACTTCGCCGTGACGTCCTTCACACCGCACCCCGCCGGAGATGTCACCGTCCAGGTGTTGCCGTTCTGCGTCAGGTCCGTGCCAGCGGCATCGCCGAACAGCACCTTGTTCACGGTTACCGCCAAATCAATCGGCCCCGGCGTAGTGCGAAAGTCATAGCCGACGTATGTCAGGCGCCCGACGCCCAAGCTGCCTGCATAATTGTCGCCCCATGTGTAGGTGACCCCGTTCGAGCCGATGGCCGCTGCCGTCTCTCGAGCACCGGCTGAAACCTGCGCATATGCCGCGACACCGTCGGGCATTGTGCTCTTCACCGGGGACAGACGATCGGTGGTGGTGCCGTCGGAGAGTGCCCCCTTCAGATTGCGTCCCCACGCATAGAGCGCACCGTCCGAGGCGAGCGCGAGCGAGAATCTGTAGCCGGCGGATACCTGCTTGAAGGTCACGCCTTCGGGGGTATGCGATTTCACGGGCATGCGGGTCATGGAGGTGCTGCCAATGCCAACCTCTCCGTTGTCGTTACTCCCCCACGCCCAGACGGCACCATCCGCGTCGAGCGCCAGGGTGTCGTAGGTGCCCACGGACACCTGGGTGAAGCGCAGCCCCTCAGGCGTTGCGATGCGGGCCGGGGTTGTTGGCGATCCAACAGTCCCCACGGCACCGTTCAAGTTGTTACCCCAGCCGTAGAGGCTTCCGGTCTCGGTGATCGCCACGAAGACATTGTCGGCAGCCGAGATCTGGGTGAAGGCGTCTCCCCCAGGTGCCCTCACCTTGACGGGCGTCGAGCTTTCCTCCGTGTGCCCGTCACCCAGGGGATACGCCGTAGCCCATGGTCCCCCACGTGTAGGCGTTACCGTCAGAACCGATCGCCGCCGAAACCGTGTAGTCCGCAGATATCTGCGTGAAGGTCACACCGGCGGGCATTGGAACCGGCGACAGCTTGGCACCGTTGGCAATGGACGCGTCCGCAAACTGTGCTTGGCCTCCAGTACCCGAAATATAGGCGGTGCCATTTGTAGCGAGAACCAGTAGGCGACCACTGCTCATGGCCACCTGCTTGGCGCGGACCCCGGAGGGCAGGGTATCGATCTGCACGGGACTCGCTTGGTCTCCAGTGAGACCAAAGCGCAGCGCACCACTCCCGTTGCCGCCCCACGCGTAGGCGTTGTTATCACCATCAATGGCAGACAGCAGGGGACCTGAGCCTGCGTCCACCTGGGTGAAGTTGGTGCTCGGCACAGTGTCGGACACTTTCGTGCCGCCAGCGGTCGGACCATGGTCCGGTGCCGGGACAGCTGTCGCGCGCATATCCGGCGCAGCCAGGCCCACCACAACCATGGCCGCGGCAACGAGGGCACCGATCAAGGACCGACGAATTCCCCAGCGAACGTGGACGCGGCGCGTGCCGATCATTTAACGGCCCACCCGGCAATCCTGCGTTCAACCAGGGAGGTGATGCTGTTTACCATAGTCACGCCGAATCCTTTCGCGGGGGGTATGGATTTCGGTTTATCCTTCTGGTTGTGGCCTAGAAGTTTATCCGTCCGTGCCCAAATTGGACGGCGATATCAGCCAGGAAGTGCCCCGCCCGTCCTCCCAGGAGCGGGCCTGACCCGCGCTTGAGCGCATCCCGCGGATGCACCGCACTCGAGCCTCGCGACGAGCAAGGGCGCTGGCCCCGGAACCTCCGGAGACCAGCGCCCAAACACTGACCCAGGGGTCAGCGCCTCATCGTTCAGCGGCGCGTGCGGCGCTTCACCTGAAGCCCAGCAGCCACAGCAGCACCAATAGCCGCGACCAACACCACGCCGGCAACGCCAGCGGCAGGACCACCAGCCGTGCCCGATGTGGAGACCTGGCTACCAGCAGGAGCAGAACTCGCCCCAGCACTGGGCTCCCCGGCCCCACCCGGCACAGTGGCACTCGGGGCGCCCGATGACGCCCCACCGGACGGCGACGCACTCGGCGTCGGGGTAGGCGTCACAGTCGGAGTGGGAGTCGGGGTGGGAGTAGGGCTCGGAGTAGGCGTCGGCGTCACAGCGTTCACCGCGACCTTGGCCACATCTGTTGTCGCAGTCCCGACACAGTTGGTGAACACAGCCCGCACAAACGTGTCACCCGTCGGTGACACCGTCGTCGAGTCGGACGTCGCACCATCAATATCGGCCCAGCCGCCATCAGCCGACGCCGACTGCTGCCACTGGATTGTGGGCACACCATCACCGGTCGCCGCAGCACTCACCGTCACCTGGCCACCCTTGTCCACCGAAGCACCCTTCGGCTGAACCGTGACCACCGGCGCAGTCCCCTGAGTGAAGCCGTTCTTCGTCACCGCAGCATGCGTCGCACCGTATTGGCTGTAGTTCACCGTGATGTCCTTCACCCCACACCCGGCAGGAGAGGTCACCGTCCACGTATTTCCCTTCTGGGAGAGGTCCGTGCCAGCAACATCACCGAACAATACCTGGGTGACGGTCAGCGTGGAGTCGATCGGGCCGGGCACATAACGCCCATTGGGGTCGACGGAGCCATTGCCCAGCTGACCTCCCTGACTCGCACCCCACGTATAGGTGATCCCGTCCGAGCCGATCGCCACCGCATTGCGCATCCCGGCGTCGGCCTGCGTGAAGCTCACGCCCTCGGGCAGGTGTTCCTTGACCGGCAGCGGCTGATCGGTGGTGGTGCCGTCACCCAGCACACCGTCCTGGTTGTTTCCCCAGCCGTAGAGCTGGCCATCGGTGGCGAGGCCGAGCGAGAAGTCCCAACCCGCTGACACCTGCTTGAAGGTCACCCCCGCAGGCATGGTGACCTTGGCTGGCTTGGTTTGGTTGCCGGTGCCGCTGGTGCCATTGCCCAACTCGCCGTTGAAGTTCGACCCCCACGCCCAGGCAACGCCATTCACGTCGAGGGCGAGCGTGTGCTGCATACCTGCGGACACCTGCGTGAACCGCAATCCCTCGGGCGTATTGGCGCGCACCGGAAGTTGTGTGGGTGTTTCGAAGTCGACGCCGGCCTGTCCGTAGCCGTTTCCGCCCCAGGTATAAACAGCTCCGCTCTTGGTGATCGATATCACCGTGCTGTCCACATCGGAAATCTGCGTGAAGGGATCCCCTTCCGGGGCGGCCACCTTCACGGGGACCAAGCTGTTGGAGTATTTCTTTGTCGTGGGGTTCCAGATGGCACGGTCGCCCCACTGATAGGCGTTGCCGTCCGAACCTAGCGCCACGGAGCTTTCAAATGCGGCGGCAAGTTGGGTGAAATGGACGCCGGTGGGCATCGTCACCGCCACGGGCATGGTGCTGGCGGTGGTGGTGCCGTTTCCGAGCCGCCCCTCATCGTTGGCGCCGGTGGCGTAAGCCTGGCCGTTCGCGCCCAAGAAGAGCGTGTGGTGGTTGCCAGCGGACACCTGCCTGATGGCGACTCCGTCAGGGGTCTTGGCCAGGCCGGGACGGGTGCGCATCGTGGTGGTGCCATCGCCGTTCTGGCCCTTCCAGTTGTAGCCCCAGGTGTAGGCCCTGCCACCAGCATCGACGGCGGCCATCTGCGCGCTGACGGCGGAGTCCACCTGGGTGAAACCGACGCCCGTCACCACATCGGAGACGCTCGTGCCGCCCGCCGTGGGGCCGGAATCCGAGGTGGGCGCGGCGACCGCTCCCGATATCGGCGCAACCAATAACGCGGCGAGCATGGCCAGTGCTCCGGTCCCGACCAAACGGGACCGGAGGCTTCTGACCCTGCCCGTTCTCGCTCGCGCGTGTTCGCCTCGAGGACGTCCCGTCAACGGGTTCTCGTCACGCTGCGGGGTAACAGCTTCACTCAATGTCCTGTCCTTCACTCCGGGGGGATCACACAGCCACCATGCGGATCGCCAACACGGAAAATGCATTAATGCACAAACCGGGAGGCCCGCACTGAGGGCCACGTCGTATCTGTGACGACGTTATCAGCTGGATATGCCATATCGGTCACATTGGCAATGAGGCAACTGCCATGAATGCCCACCCACTTCTGAGATTGACCTCGCCCTAGTTGATGTTCCCCTATGCCAATTTCCGTGCGGAAATGATGCCGCTAGAGGACGCTTCAGTTCCGGTTATGGCGTTTGACGCCATAACCGGCGATCACCGCAGCACCTGCCGCAATCAACAGCACTGCGGCAACACCCATCCCGGGACCACCGGCTGTGCCGGACGTGGACACCTGACTGCCGGCGGGAGCAGAACTCTCGCCTGCGCTGGGCGTCACATCCGGAACCGAAGTGCTCGGAGTGGGAGTCGCGGTGGGTGTCGGGCTCGGAGCCGGAGCGGTCACAGCGATTCTCGCGGCATCACTCGTCGCCGTGCCCACACAATTGCTGAACACCGCACGCACGAAAGTGTCGCCTGTGGGTGAGATCCGCGTCTCATTTGTTGTGGCGCCCTGGATATCAGCCCAAGCACCATCAGCGGATGCTGCTTGCTGCCATTGCACGGTCGGCGCATTGTCGCCGGTCGCGGCGGCGCCCAGCGTCACCAGATCGCCTTTAGTCACCGACGATTCCTTCGGTTGCGCCGTGATGACGGGAGCCGTCCCCTGGGAAAAGCCGCTCTTGGTCACCGCTGTGCGGGGCACACCCATCTGGGTGTAGTTCACCGTGACGTCCTTCACTCCACACCCGGCTGGGGAGGTCACCGTCCACGTATTGCCCTTCTGGGAGAGCTCCGTGCCGGGAACATCGCCGAACAGCACGTCGTCAACCGTAAGCGGGATGACCACCGGCGTGGGCACGTAACGGTCCTCCGTGGCGCCGTCGCCCAACTGCCCGTAAAGGTTGCGTCCCCACTGATAGAGCGCCCCATCGGAGCTGATCGCCGCCGCGGTCCCACCCGATGACGAAAGCTGACTCACCTGCATTCCGTCGGGCGTGTGAACGCGCTCGGGAACTAGGACTTGTCGCGGTGTGGCACCCTGACCCAGCACACCGTAATCATTGGTCCCCCACCCATATATATTTCCCTGCTCGTCAAGCGCGAACACAACGGCCCCACTGGCAAGGACCCGAATGATATGAACATTCTGAGGGATGCGCACTTCTTGGGGCGTGAAGGCGCCAATCCCCGACGTGGTTCCGTTACCAAGCTCGCCGGATCTATTCGATCCCCAGACATAGCAATTGCCATCGGAGCCAACGGCGGACGAGGAATTGAATCCCGCAGAGATCTGCGTAAACCGGAGCCCCTCCGGGAGCAGGACCTTCACAGGAATGTATGCAGGCTCATCGTTAGTGCCGATGCCCAGTTGTCCACTGTCGTTGGCCCCCCAGCCATAGGCATTGCCGTCGGTGTCCAGGGCCGCCGAATGCATGAATCCCGCCGAAATCTGGTTGAAGCGCACACCATCGGGCGCCTTCACCCTCAGCGGCGTCGCAGTGCCAAAGCCCGGCCCCAGATCGTCACCGATACCAAGCTGGCCCTGGTCTTTGAGTCCCCAACCGTAGGCATTCCCATTGGAATCAAGCGCCAAGGATTGCGAGTAGCTGGCTGACACCTGAGTGAACCGGGCCTCATCGGGGAGGTTGACCTTCACCGGAACGAATGACTGATAGAAGGTGTCACCATGGCCCAGCGCCCCATAGCCGTTGTAGCCCCACGAGTAGACGTGACCGTCTGCGCCAATGGCCAATACATGCTGTGGCCCGCCCGCGATCTGGACGAAGCGGACACCCTCGGGCGTATGCACCCTGACCGGCGTGACGGAACTCTCCTCGGCATGATCGTCGCCCAGCTGACCCTCGCTGTTGTCGCCCCAGGCGTAGGTGTTGCCGTCAGACCCAATCGCCAGCGTTGCCATGCCGGCCACCGTCACCTGCGTGAAAGTGATGTCCGCGACCGAGTCGGAGACCTTCGTGCCACCGGCAGTCGGCCCATTATTGGGGGCGGGGGCGGCTGATGCCGATGCGGGGAACCAGGCACTGACCACGAGCAGCAGCAGGGCGGCAAGAGCGCAGAGGGCCCTGCGTGGGGAGTGGCACACCGGATAGGCGTGGTGATTGATCAACGTCGAACCTGCTCTTCCGGCCGTGGGGGCTGGGCCTGGATGGACGATAGCGCCTCCCACGGCGACCGCGTTGGGCTTTCGTCCCAAGACTCGCTGAGCGCTGACGCCGGGACAGGCTGGCAGAGCCAGGCCCGATCCGGCGAACCAACGGCGATGAATGCGGGTCATGACGAGTCAGGGGTGCTGATCCACCGTGATGTGGACCAGCACCCCTGACTACGTTCCGTTACAAGGTTGACGCTCAGCGCCGGACGCTGCCCCGTGCCTTGTATCCGGCAGCTATCGCCGCGCCCAGGGCGAGGAACAACACGGCGGCCGCGACACCTGCCGCGGGTCCACTGGCCGAACCAGATGTGGACACCTGGCTACCCGCGGCCGCAGGTGAGCTCTCGCCGGAGGTGGGCGTTCCGCCAGGAGCCGCCGATGACGGCCCGGTGGACGGTGTGGGAGTCGGTGTCACCGCAGTCACCGTAATCGTGGCGGCGTCGGTCGTGGCCGTGCCAATGCAGTTGCTGAAGACTGCCCGCACGAGGCCGGTCTGATCAGGAGTGATCGTGGTCTCGGCCGTGGTGGCGCCCGGGATATTGCTCCACGGGCCATCGGCGGTTGCGGCCTGCTGCCACTGCACCGTCGGCTCGTTGTCACCGGTCGCGGCGGCGGCGAGCGTCACCGAGGATCCCTCATCAACCGACACATCCTTCGGCTGAGCGGTGATCTGCGGGGCCGTGCCCTGACTGAAGCCGCCCTGGGTCATGACAGAGGCGTCCACGCCCTGCTGGGTGTAGTTCACGGTGACATCTCGCACGCCGCACCCTGCTGGCGCGGTGACCGTCCACTTGTTCGCGGCTCGCGACAGCTCGGTGCCGGGCGTGGTGCCAAAGAGCACCTCGTTCACAGTCACCGGAATCAATGGCGTAGGGGTTCCGGTGCCTTCCAGGGAACCCTCCGCCACATGGAGGGGATCGGTCGTCCCCCACGTGTAGACCATGCCATCGGAGCCCAGCGCCGACGAGTTCATGAACGCGGCAGAGGCCTCTGAAAAGCTCACGCCCTCGGGAGTCGCCACTGGCTCGGGCACCGGATTGGGCTCAGTTGAGCCTCCAAGACCTCCCCGCCCGAGTTGACCCACCTGGTTGGCGCCCCAACCGTAGATCTTCCCGTCAGACCCCGTCGCCATCATGTGGGCGTAGCCAGAGGAGATCGCCGTGATGCGAACACCGGCAGGAATATTGGTCATCTTGATAGGGGCGGCAACATCGTCACCTGTGGCGCCATCACCCAGCTGCCCCGCTCCCGCATTCCCCCAGCCGTAGACATCGCCATCCGTGGTCACTGCAGCGGCGGACGCGAAACCAGTAGAGCCCTGGATGAAGCTGATCCCCTCCGGTGTCTTCGCTGGCACGGGTGAGTACTGCTGGCCCGATGTCGATCCATCACCCAGTGGCCCACCCTGGTTCAGCCCCCACACATAGACCTTGCCATCGGAGCCGATGGCCAGAGAATCACTGCCACCCACGCTCACCTGCACGAAGTGGACGCCTGCGGGAAGGTTCACCGTCACCGGCACGAAGCTGCTCATGTTTGTGCCGTTGCCAAGGCCTCCACCCCAGTTGAATCCCCAGGCGTAGGTATTTCCGTCATCGGCAATGGCCAGGGTGTGGGCGGCTCCGGCACTGATCTGCGTGGCATGCACACCCTCGGGAAAACGGACCCTCACTGGCGTTTCCGACTGAGCCTCGGTGGATCCAGCGCCCAACTGCCCCTGGTCGTTCAGGCCCCAGGCATACACATTGCGGTCACTTCCGATCGCCACTGAGAAGCCGCTGCCGGCGGCCAACTGCGTAAAGGTCACGCCGTCAGGGGCCTTCACCGCCACCGGTTCGTCCATGCTGGACACGGTGCTACCGTCACCCAGCTCACCCTTCGTGTTGTCACCCCAGGCATAAGTAACACCATCGGACCCCAGGGCCAGCGAGTGCGCATAGCCAAGTGCCCGATGGGTGAATGACAACCCGGGAAGCACATCAGAGACGCGGGTGCCCCCAGCCGTGGGCCCGGTGGCAGGGCTTGGTGCACCACTGGCCGGCGCCACCGGCACGATCAGACCCAAAGCCAGAGCCACCGCCCCGGCAATCCGTGCCAGACGGGAGCGGCGGGCGTGATCGCGAGAACGGCGGATGCCTTGCTCGCAAGCTCGTCGGGGCACAGGGTCGTGTCGGGTCAACGGATTTCCTCTCGGTCCAGTCCCAGAACGTCACCAGGGTGGGCGACTGCGCACCGCGTCGATGCGGGAAGGCACACTTCATGGAAAGCTATCAAGCCGCCCGGAGGCAACGATCTGACACATCCGAATGTGCTGGGCTATGCCTGGAGCTCCACCCAGATCGTGCGCGCCAGCTGCGAGGAGATGGTGATCGGTCCGGCGCCAGGCATCGTCACCACCACATCGGCCGAGAAGGGCTTGCCGGGCAACCGCGTGACCCGCGTGCCCAGGGTGATTCCCTGATCGGTGAGAAAGCGCAGGAACTGCGGGTCAGTGTCACGTACGCGGGCCACCTGTGCCGTCACTCCGGGCTCAAGATCGGCGAGGAGCGTTGTGCCCGCGTCAGCCACCGTCCCATCGACGGTGGGAATCGGGTCGCCATGGGGATCATGGGTCGGGTGTCCCAGATGGGCGTCAATACGCTCAATGAGCGTGTCCGATACGGCGTGTTCCAGCGCATCGGCCTCGCCATGTACCTCGTCCCAGGGATAACCGAGCACGCTGGTGAGGAAGGTTTCGAGCAGGCGATGACGCCGTACCATGCGCACAGCAATTCGGCGTCCCTGATCAGACAGGTGCACGGCACCGTAGCGTTCGTGGCTCACCATGCCGGCCTCGTCGAGCCGCTTGACCATCTCAGAGACCGCGGAATTGCTCTGGTCGAGTGCCTTGGCCAGTCGACTGACGGTTACCGGACCGCTGTCATGCTCGCCCAGACCCCAGATCACCTTCAGGCACTGCTCCTGCGCGGAGGTGGGCTGGAATTCTGCGAGCACGGGGTCATCGGGCACAGCGTTATTATGTCACCCCCAACATTAGTTTCCTGTATGAAAAACTTGTAGTTTCGGGTATCCAAACTCTAAACTGAGGCAAGTCGAACACTCGACGCTGGTGCGTACGGCTGAGGGGCACAAGATGGAAGACGACGAATGCCGGGCCTGATGACTAAATCTGACCGTCGCCCCAGCCGGATTCATGGGCTTGTGAGCCCCACCAATGGGCTCTCGCTTCAAGAGATCAACGGCACGATCCGCACGCCCAAGCCGGGAACCGGGTTCTGGCGCTCGCTGGCGAGCTTCTCTGGCCCCGGCGCACTGGTGGCCGTGGGTTATATGGACCCGGGCAACTGGGTCACGTCCATCGGCGGCGGCTCACAATTCGGCTATGGCCTGCTGTCGGTGATCCTCATCTCCAGCCTCATCGCCATGCTGCTGCAATATATGGCGCTCAAACTCGGCATCGTCACGGGCATGGATCTGGCCCAGGCCACCCGCGCCCACGTCAGCAGGCGCGTGGGGATCGTGCTGTGGATCGTCACCGAATTGGCGATCATGGCCACCGATATCGCCGAGGTGATCGGCGCCGCCATCGCGCTGCATCTGCTGTTCGGCATCAACATGGTGGTGGGCGTGCTGCTGACCGTGCTCGATGTCTTCCTGTTGCTGTTCCTCATGCAAGTGGGATTCCGCAAGATCGAGGCCATCGTCGCCACGCTGATCCTCACGATCATGATCGTGTTCATCTATGAGGTCTATCTGGCGGGCCCTGACATGCCAAAGGTGTTCGAGGGCTTCGTGCCAACCTCCGACATACTGCAGCCCGCGCAGCTGACGATGGCGCTGGGCATCGTCGGGGCCACCGTGATGCCCCACAACCTTTATCTGCACTCAGCGCTGGTGCAGTCGCGTGACTACGACCGCGCTGACGACGCGTCGAAGGCCCACGCGGTGAAATTCGCCACCTGGGACTCGAATCTGCAGCTGAGCGCGGCTTTCGTGGTGAACTGTCTGCTGTTGCTGCTGGGTGCCGCGCTGTTCTTCGGCACAACCCAGGACCTGTCGACCTTCGGATCGCTCTATTCGGCACTGAAAGATCCTGCTCTGGCCGGGTCGATCGCCAGTCCGGTACTCAGCACCCTGTTCGCCGTGGCGCTTTTGGCGTCGGGCCAGAACTCGACGATCACCGGAACCCTCAGCGGCCAGGTGGTGATGGAAGGCTTCATCCGGATGCGCGTGCCCCTGTGGGTGCGGCGGCTGATAACCCGCCTCATCGCCGTGATCCCCGTGGTGGCGTTCACCATCATCTTCGGCGGCTCGGAGCACATGCTCGATGTGCTGCTAGTTGACACCCAGGTGTTCTTGTCGATCGCGCTTCCGGTGTCGATGGTTCCGTTGGTGTGGTTCACCAGTTCGAAGCGCATCATGGGCGAGCGCTTCGCCAATCCTCGCTGGGTCGCCGCCCTGGGTTGGCTGGCCGCCGGCGTGCTCACCCTGCTGAACGTCAACCTCGTGATGCAGACGGTCACATCGCTGTTCTGAGCGCTGACGCCGCATAGGCCCCTCGCTGAGGCCTACAGGTCAACCGCTCGAGCTTACGGGTCACTCACTCGGGCTATTTGCGCGGGCTATTTGCCCGAGCGGGCGCCGTGGATGCCTGCCGACACCACTCCCAGCAACACCACGGCGATCAGCGCCGGCACTCCCTCGCCCTTCATCTGGAACTTACGGCGACGCTTGGGACCTTTGAAGCTGGGGTTCCCTGCCCCGTCCTGCTCCCGACCGGTGCCGTGCTGCCCGATGCCGAAGTGCTGCCCGTTGCCGGCTTCCTCGCCCTGCAGTGCCATTGCGCTCCCCCGATTGCCCCTCATGACTGGTCGTGTGACGCCCATGACGCCCGACACCATCCGCAAGTACAGCACAGCTGCTGGTTTCGGGTTGCGGCCGATCGGCGTGCCAGCGGATGGAGGCGCCGGCCAGCCGGGCCAGGTGCACACGCAGGATCTCCTCAAGGAGTCGATCCTGCGCCGCCGCCCGGCCCGCTCAGCCCGCGAGCGCCGACTCCTTGGTGCGGATCAATTCCTCGCCACTGGAGTCCATATCGAACAGCTCCCCATAGCGTCCCCAGTCGATGGCCGTATCGAGCTGGGCGCGCAAATCGCCCGCCGGGAAGGAGCGCCGGAGAAGATCCCGGAAGAAATCGACGCGCAACGAGCCGTCGTCGGACTTGTCCAGGCCGGTGCAGATGGTGCGCACGAGCGGCGCGCGCTGCTCGGCGAGGTGGCCGAACAGATGCTTGTTGGCGTCGATGTCGCCGGTATTCCACCGTTTGCCGTCGTCGGTGAGCACGGCATGACCGTCATGCACCTCCATGAGCCCGAGCATCACGGCACCATCAACCAGCGGCAGCAGATCGTCCACCTCGAATGACAGATCGCTGGCCAGATCGGCGAGATCGCGGCCGTCGGGATAGCGTCCGACCAGCTCAATGAGCCCCGCCATACCGCCCACTGAGGCGTTCGGCAGCGGGGTGCTGGCGGGAGTGAGCGGCTGGGTATGGGTATGCTCCGGCTCCTTGCCGGTGAGCGCCTGGTAAAGCCGGTCGACATAGAGCTCGAACAACTCGCTGTGCCGGTCGCGGGGACGGGGTAGCTCGATCCGGGTCTCATAGCGGATGTGGCCAGGGTTGGAACCGAGAACCACCACACGGTCAGCCATCTGCACAGCCTCCTCGATGTTGTGGGTGACGATGCAGATTGTGCGGGTGGGGAAATCGTCGAGGGACCACAGGTTGATCACCTCGCGGCGCAGGTTTTCCGCGGTGAGCACGTCAAGGGCAGAGAAGGGCTCGTCCATGAGCAGCGCATCGGGTTCGGTGACCAGGGCACGGGCGAAACCCACGCGCTGGCGCATGCCGCCGGACAGTTCGCGCGGGAAAGCGGTCTCGAATCCGTCCAGACCGATCATGTCGATGGCCTGCAGCGCTCGGCGCGCACGCTCGGCAGGAGCGACGCCGCGGGCGCGCAGGCCGAGCTCCACATTGTCCTGCACGGTGAGCCAGGGCATCAGGCCGAACGACTGGAAGACCATGCCGACGCCCGGGTTGGCGCCGGTGAGCGGCTTGCCACGGTAGGTGACGATGCCAGCCGAAGGTGCGATGAGTCCGGCCATGCAGCGCAGCAAAGTCGACTTGCCCGACCCGGAGCGTCCCAGGATGGCGACGATCTCGCCGGTGTCCAGGGTGAGGTCGACCTTGTCGAGCACGGTGAATTCGCCGCCATCAGTGGCCGGGAAGCGCTTGGTGACGCCTGTTACCTCGATGATGTTGGTGGTGTCAGTGGTCCTGCGTGTGGTGTTGCTCATGGTGAGCCTCCTTGCGAGAAGAGTTTCGAACTGGACGAGTGAGGGGCGGCGCGCCTGCCGTAGCCGCGAGGGCAGGCAGTGGTCGCGATGTGCACCTAGGTGAGTGCGTAGCGGCGTTCAGCCACGTGGTTGAGGCGTTGCCAGAACAGCCTGTTGACGCCCACCACGTAGATGCTCATTGCGATCACACCGATGAGCACACGGTGGAAATCACCGCTCGTGGTGGCATTGGCGATGTAGGCGCCCAACCCAGTGGCCTGAAGGGTGTCGTGGCCATAGCTGACGATCTCGGAGACGATCGAGGCATTCCAGGCACCACCGGCTGCGGTGATGGCACCGGTGACCCAGGCCGGGAAGATGCCCGGCAGAATCACCGTGCGCCACCGCAACGAACGGCTCAGCTGCAGGCTGGTGGCGGCTTCGCGCAGGTCGTTGGGGATGGCCGAGGCGCCGGCGATCACATTGAACAGGATGTACCACTGGGAACCCAGCGCCATGAGCAGGACGCCGCCAATATCCAGCGAGATGTGGGTGGCGATCAGGAACAGGGTGAAGAAGGGAAACAGGAAGTTGGCCGGAAAACTCGCCAGCACCTGCACCACCGGCTGCATGAGGCGGGCCCAGCGAGGATTCATGCCGATCCATACGCCCACCGGAGCCCAGATCACGGTGCCCAGGACGAGGACGGCGATCACGCGGGCCATGGTTGCCAGGCCGAGCAGGAAGGCCTCACCGAATTCGCCCATGCCGGGGCCGGACTCCACATAGCCCACCACCTGCCAGGCGCCCAGCAGGCAGACGACACCGACCACGGCGAAGAAGGCGATGTCTCCTGCGCGACGCCGCGTGCCATGGTCCGCGAAGCGCACCCCGCCAATACCGAAGACGCGGGTGATGCGGTCAAAGAACTCACCGATCGGGTGCCACAGCGACGACCAGGCGCCAGCGATGTGCGAACGACGCAAGACATTGAGCACCAGGCTGCGGGGGGACTGGGCATTGCTCGTGTCACCGACACGGAACCGCTCGGCCCAGGCCGTGATGGGTCGCCAGAAGAAGAAGTTGACCACGAGCACCATGACGATCATCACGGCGATGGCCAGGAATAGGCGCGGCATCTGTTGGGCCTCGGAGGCGGCGGCCACATAGCTGCCGATGCCGGGCAGCACATAGGTGTGGTTGTCCACCACGATCGTCTCCGAGGCGGTGAGGAAGAACCAGCCGCCGCCGAAGCTCATCATGGCGTTCCAGGTGAGCGGGATCATGCCGCTGGGCAGGTCGACGTTCCAGAAGCGTTGCCAGCGGGTGAGGCGCAGCAGGCGGGCCGACTCGTCGAGCTCTTGGCTCTGGCCGAGCAGGGAGGAGTGCAGAGAGAAGGCCAGATTCCATGCCTGCGAGGTGAAGATCGCGAAGATCGACGCGCATTCCACGCCAAGCTGGCTGTGCGGGAACAGGGCGATCCAGAAGGTGACCGTCACCGATAGGAAGCCCAGGATCGGCACTGACTGCAGCACGTCGAGCAGTGGCATGAGCACCTTGGACAGGCGTCGCGAACGGGCGGCCGCGGTGGCATAGACGAAGGCGAACACGAGCGACGCGGCAAGTGCCACGAACATGCGCAGCAGCGAGCGGGCGGCGTAATAGGGCAGCCGGGCGGGGCTGGTGTCGAGGGATTGCTCGATGGCCTGAGGATCGTAGGGTGCGACGATGCGCAGCCCCATGTGGATCAGCGCCCACATGAGGGCGGCGACCACCACAAGGACCGCGGCATCGGCAAGCAGTGAATTATGTGACTGGGCGTCGCGGTTATCGCGGCCCACGATGAAAGTGGATGGTGTGCTCATGGTGTCCCCCATGTGCTGTTGAGGCAGCTGTTGGCCGCAGGGCGGAGCACGCTGGACGGCAGCCCAGGGCAGGCCCCTGGCGCTAGCTCAGCGTGGTGCTGGTGGTGAGGATGGATTGACTGGGAGGTTGACTACTGGAGGGGTCCATCACAATCACCACCTTTCACAGCACCCGCGGGCGGGCGGTCAGACCACTTGGCTATGGCCTCAACATCGGCGGCCGCGACTGCGGCCTGACAGGGCGGCCAGCGGGGTGACCTGGCCTGAGGAGGTGGAGGCCCGGTATGCGCCGGGCTTCCAGGGTTGACGGTCGGGCAGCGCCGGACCGTGAACCAGAATGGCATAAGTGCAGGCCTTTGGCCAGTTTTCAGACGTGGCAGTGGGCGCTGGCTAGGGGTTATGGAATCGTTTCCTGAGTCAGCGAATGGTTCTGGGCGGCCGATCGCCATGACCATCCACTGGGTGCGGCCTTCATTGACTCCGCACGGTCAGCGCCCCTGATATCGACGCCGATCCTGGACCGATCGGGCATTAAGTTGCTGGTTTCGATGCGTCTAATAGCCAAAACCAGCAACTTAGTAGAGCACCATGGTGAAACCTGCAGGCCTGCGAATGCAGACTAACGATCCGGCATCGGACTCGAACTGTCGGTGGGCGTCCTTATGCTCGTGAGCCATGGAGACCGAGCTGCACGGAACACTCCCCTCACCGATCACCCTGTGGTCGATGCAGCATCGCAGCGTGTGGCAGACGCTGAAATCGGGCAAGGCATACAGGCCACGCGAGGAACACTGCTGGCCCGCCGTGGAGGAGGGACCCACCCCCGATTGCCCCCAAGACATACCTGCGCAGCTTGCCCGCGCCTATGACTGGATGGCCGAACGACTCGATCACCGCGATCCCCGTCCTGACCCCTCGCTGCGTTGGCCGGTGTGGGCTTACTGGTCGCTGGGCCCGTCCGGGATGGGCAAGCCCGACCTGCGGAGCCTGCGGCAGTTCGAACCCGGCGTCATGCTCGAATTGCGCGTGGACACAGTGCGCGTCCTGCTGTCTGACATGGACGGCTGGCATGGCCCCTTGAATGACTCGTTCTGGGGGCCTGGTCGGCCGCCCTTCGATGAGGATCGCCCGACCAGTTCCCTGAGTCGTCGCGAACGAATCTACGTGGAGAGAGCCAAGCGTCGGTCTTGGCGCCGATGTCTGGCGGTGAACCCTCGTCGCTTCACCCAGGCGGTGCTATGGGAGATCCTGCCCGACGATGTGGTCAGCCACCGCTTCTTCAAGGGCCATCCCCTACCGAGCTGGCGCCATTGATTCTGTCGCGGGGACGGCGCCCCGACGGCTCTCGGGTTGAGAATTTCGCGGCACGGGTGCCGGTCTTCTCTCCTCAATCCTCCGTTTATCTGCGGCGCGAGGCCCCGGCCACGACAATGGTGGAACCGCGAGGCGGTCGTCACCCCTGCCGCAGCGTTCACATGCCATATCAAGGAGGCCAGCCATGCCTGCAACGGACTTCGACGTTGTGGAGTTTGCGGCCCTATTAAGGTCACTGCCGCCGCATCTGCCGATCTCTGATGCCTATGAGGCGTCACAATTGCAGGACAGCGACAGCCGGTGGCCAACGCAACGCCTTCATATGACGCGATGGTTTGCGGCCCAAGCCACTCTTGGCTCGGGCCAGTACACGCGCAGTGAGCCCAACCGCTCGGCGCGCACCACCTACCAGCGCCTGCAGAGTTCCTACGGACTCATCTGGGTCGCCGAGGCCCTGGGTGCCGACGCCGCGACGCTGCAAGCAGCTGTGGACGAAGCGGCCGCCGAGCCGGACCACCGCCGCCGCATGGGATTGTTGCGCAGACATCTGCCGTGGGACATGATCGCCGAACTCGTGACGACACGGTTGGCTGAACAACGTCACGACCGTCGCAAGCCGGGTCGGCTGCGCGAGCAATCACTGAATGCGGTGCGCAAGCGGCTGCGCGTTTGTGCGGGCGCTGAGTGCCCTGCCCAGCGCGATGCGCCAGCAGTGACGCAGGCCGCGCCTCTTCTCCCTGTGTCAGTGCCCGCCATTACGATGTCACCTGTGATCACAGGTGACCTCAAGAACAAGATCGACCGCGTCTGGGACGCCTTCTGGTCGGGAGGCATCTCCAACCCCATGGAGGTCATCGAGCAGATCACCTATCTGCTGTTCATCCGACGTTTGGACGAGCTCCAGACCCTCGCGGAGTCGAAGGCACGCGTCACCGGGGAAGCACTGCAGAATGCTCCCTTCCAACCGGGCCAGGGATTCATGCGGTGGAGCGAGTTCAAGCAGGTTGACCCCGAGCAGATGTTCGACCAGGTCTCAACCCAGGTGTTTCCCTTCCTGAAGGCCTACGGGGAGCGGCTCGGCGGCCCCGAATCTGACTACTCGCAACACATGCGCGATGCCCGGTTCACCATTCCCACTCCGGCGCTGCTGGCGAAGGTCGTCGACATGCTCGACGACATCCCCATGGCCAACCGCGACACCAATGGCGATCTGTATGAGTATCTGCTGTCGAAGCTGTCGCAGTCGGGCACCAACGGCCAATTCCGCACGCCGCGCCACATCATCAAGCTGATGGTCGACATGGTGGCTCCCCAGCCCACCGACACGATTTGCGATCCGGCGTGCGGCACGGCCGGATTCCTCATTGACGCCTCAGAGTACGTGCGTGATCACCATCCCGAAACACTCACCGACGAGAAATTGCGCCAGCACTACCACCACAACATGTTCCACGGCTTCGATTTCGACTCCACGATGTTGCGTATTGCCAGCATGAATATGTTGCTGCACGGCATCGAAGGCGCCGAGGTTCAATACCGCGATTCCCTCTCGGAAGGCGCTGCTGGCGACGAGGAATCATATTCACTGGTGTTGGCCAATCCCCCGTTTGCCGGATCGCTCGACTATGAGTCCACCTCGATAAGCCTGCAGCAGGTGGTGAAGACCAAGAAAACCGAGCTGTTGTTCCTGGCTCTGTTCCTCAAGCTCTTGCAGGCCGGCGGCCGGGCCGCGGTGATCGTGCCCGACGGCGTGCTCTTCGGCAGCTCGAAGGCCCACAAGACACTGCGCAAGATGCTGGTGGAGGAACAGCAACTCGATGCTGTAGTGAAGCTCCCCTCCGGCGTCTTCAAGCCCTATGCAGGCGTGTCGACGGCCATCTTGTTCTTTACCAAGACGGAGTCGGGTAGCACCGAGGACGTGTGGTTCTATGACGTGCGTTCCGATGGCTTCTCGCTTGACGACAAGCGATCACCGGTGGAGGGCAGTGATCTGCCCGATGTGCTGGAGAGGTGGGCACACCGCAAGGGCAGCGAAAAGGACCGCGCCCGCACCGACCAGTCGTTCTGCGTGCCGAAGTCGGAGATTGCCGAGCAGGACTACGACCTGTCAATCAACCGCTACAAGGAGATTGAATACGACGAGGTAGAGCACCGCCCGCCGCTCGACATCATCGCTGACATTGAGGCGCTTGACGCTGAGATTGCGCAGGGCATGGCTGACTTGAAGGCGATGCTGGGATGAAAACCGTACATCTTGGCGACATCATGGTAAGTCGTCGAGAATCCCTTACACCAGCCCATTTTCCAAATGAAGAATTCGAATTATTCAGCATTCCCGCTCACGACTCGGGTGGGTTCGAGACCAAGAGTGGAAAAGACATCGGCTCATCAAAACAAGTCGTCAAGCCTGGAGACGTACTCGTCTCACGAATAGTACCTCATATTCGTCGAGCGCGCGTGGTCGGAGATTCACATGGCCTCCGGCAGATTGCGTCTGGCGAATGGATTGCCTTTCGTGGAACAACATTCTTTCCAGAATATCTCCGCCACTATCTTCTGAGCGATGTATTCCACCGCCAGTTCATGAATACTGTCGCTGGCGTGGGCGGCTCTCTTCTTCGGGCGCGCCCCACACATGTGAAAAAGATTTCCCTACCCCTCCCCCCACTCGGCGAGCAGCGCCGCATCGCCGCAATCCTTGACCAGGCCGACGCCATCCGCACCAAGCGCCGCCAGCAGCTCACCCCCCTGGGAGAGCTTCCTGGCAGTCTGTTTTGGTCGAATTTCTCCGCCAACTACCCCATTGTGCGACTAGAGGAGGTTGGGATCGTTCAGGGCGGCCTCCAAATATCGCGAGCGCGAGCTGCAAATCCAATTGAAGTTCCATATTTGAGAGTAGCCAATGTCCAACGTTCAAATCTTGATTTATCAGAGATCAAACTGCTGCGCGCAACAGACAGAGAAATCACGCGAACACGTTTGATTACCGGCGATCTTCTCTTTGTTGAAGGGCATGCCAGCCAGTTTGAAGTCGGGCGTGTGTCATTGTGGAATGGCGAGCTTCGAGAATGCGTCCACCAAAATCACTTGATTCGGTTTCGCGCTAACAGGCGGCGTCTTGAGCCCCGCTTTGCGGAAATCTGGTTTAACACCCAGAGGGGAGCCACGCACTTCCGCCGCGCCGCTCGAACGACATCGGGACTACATACGATCAGCGCGACGACGGTGAAAAGCGCCCCTCTTCCGCTACCCCCGATTGAGATCCAGCGCGCATTCGTCGAACGTGTCGAGCGCATCAACGCCCAGCGTTCCCGCGTCGAGGCCGCCCTGGCATGCGATGATGAGTTGTTCGCGTCCTTACAATCCCGAGCGTTCAAAGGTGAACTCTGATGGGCAACTTCGACTTCATCACGGCCGACTGGCCACAGATCCACGAGGACTGCGCGCGGGCTGAGTCGTATGTGATCACCGATCCACGGTCGGCCTGCATCTATGCCCGCCGCAGCATCGAAACGTTGGTGCACCACCTCTATTTCCTGCTCGACCTCGCAGAGCCCTACCGCGACGACCTCGTTACCCTCATCAATGATCCGGACTTTCGCGCTGACACCAAGATGCCGGAAGTGATCGTCAAGAAGCTCCACCTGCTGCGCAAGCTCGGCAACACGGCCGTGCACGAGAGCCGCGACATTCCGCGCAGTGCCTCGCACAACGCCCTGCGTGAACTGTTCCATGTGATCGTCTGGTCGGCCTACAACTACTCCACCCATCCCGATCAGGTACCGGTTGGCAAACAATTCGACGCAAAGCTGGCTGCACAGTCAGCGCCCCTTCCGCGCGAGGCGGTCGCGACTCTCATCGACAAGTTCCGGGCTGCCGATGAGCGCCACCGCGAGGAGCTCGCCGCCCGCGATACGAAGATCGCCGATCTAGAGGCTGAGACCGCTCGCATGCGAGCCGAAATCGCGGCCGCCCAGGCAGCCAAGACCCAGCCCGATGATCATGACTACAAGGAGTCCGAGACCCGCGACGCCTACATCGACCTGCTGCTCCATGAAGCGGGATGGACCCTCGACAACCCCCGCGACCGCGAATTTCCGGTGGTCGGTATGCCCAACGAGTCGGGCACGGGATCCGTCGACTATGTGCTGTGGGGAGACAACGGCCTGCCGCTCGGTCTCGTGGAGGCCAAGCGCACCCGGCGCAGCCCCGAGGAGGGCCAGCACCAGGCCAAGTTGTACGCCGACAGCCTTGAGCAGATGACCGGTCAGCGACCCGTGATCTTCTACACGAATGGCTACCAGCACACGATCTGGGATGACGCCGCCGGCTATCCACCCCGCCAGGTGCGCGGGTTCTACACGGCAGACGAGCTCGCCCTGGCGATCCAGCGCCGCACCACGCGCAAGCAACTCACCCACATGCCGATCAATGGTGACATCGCCGGACGCCCCTATCAGCGACGCGCCATCGCCGCCATCGACCACAGTCTCGATCACAAGCAACGCTCGTCACTGCTGGTGATGGCGACCGGATCGGGAAAGACCCGCGTAACCATCGCTCTGATCGATCAATTGGCCAAGGCCGGCTGGGTGAAGCGCGCGCTCTTCCTGGCCGACCGCACCGCGTTGGTCAAGCAGGCCGTCAGCGCCTTCAAGGAGCATCTCCCCAACACTCCCACGGTGAATCTGCTCACCGAGAAGACCACCGATGGACGCGTCTACGTGTCCACCTATCCCACGATGCTCAACCTCATCAATGAGGTCGACCAGGGCGATCGACGCTTTGGCCCCGGCTACTTCGATCTCGTGGTGATCGACGAGGCTCATCGTTCGGTGTACGCGAAATACGGCGAGATCTTCGCCTACTTCGACTCCTTGCTCGTCGGCCTCACCGCCACCCCCAAAGACCAGGTGGACCACAACACCTACCGGTTGTTCGAACTGGAGCCCGGCGTTCCCACCGACGCCTACTCATTGGCCGAGGCCGTGGCCGACGGCTATCTGGTGCCAGCACAGTCGGTGTCGATCAGTTCGAAGTTCCTTCGCCAGGGTGCGCGCTACGACGAGCTCAGCGAGGACGAGAAAGACCGCTGGGACTCTGTCGACTGGGGCGATGACGGCCCACCCGACGAGGTGGACGCCGCCGAGATGAACAAATACTTCTTCAACGCCGACACCGTTGACAAGGTGCTTGCCACGGTGATGGAACGCGGACACAAGGTGGCCGGCGGCGACCGATTGGGCAAGACGATCATCTTCGCCAAGAGCCAGGCCCATGCCATGTACATCAAGGAGCGCTTCGATGCAGGCTGGCCCGAATACGCAGGCAAATTCGCCTCGGTGATCACCCATTCGGTGGACTACGCGCAGGACCTGATCGACGACTTCTCGAATCCCGATACGGCACCCCACATCGCCATCAGCGTCGACATGCTCGACACCGGGATCGACGTGCCCGAAGTGGTCAACCTGGTGTTCTTCAAGCCGGTGTACTCAAGGACAAAGTTCTGGCAGATGATCGGACGCGGAACCCGCCTGAGTCCCAATCTGTACGGGCCCGGCCAGGACAAGGACGGTTTCTTCGTCTTCGACTTCTGCGGGAATCTTGAGTTCTTCAACCAGGATCTGCCCGAGACCGATGGCGCCATGCAGAAGTCACTGACGCAGCGGTTGTTCGAGTCGCGGCTGCAGCTGATCGCCGGGCTCGACCGCGCCAAGACCGAGCCAGAGCTACGTCGCGCCACAGCTGAATTGCTGCACCGTTTCGTGGCAGGCATGAGCATGGACAATGTGCTCGTGCGGCCCCACCGTCGTGCCGTTGAACGGTTCGCCAAGCCGCAGGAATGGGAATCACTGACGACCGACGACGCCAATGAGGCGCTGTCCATCGCTGGATTGCCCAGCTCCGTGATCGACACCGATGAACAGGCCAAGCGATTCGACCTGCTCATGGTGGCCGGCCAGCTTGCCGTGCTCGAAAACGACCTGGTGACGTTGGAGCGGGTGCGCACCACCGCCCAGACGATCGCCGACAATCTCAAGGACAAGACCGCCATCCCCGCAATCCGGGCTCAAGTTGAGCGGCTGGAAGAGCTGGCCAGCGATGAATGGTGGATCGACGTGACGCTCCCGATGCTGGAGCTGGCGCGCCTGCGCATCCGCGGCCTGGTGCGGTTCCAGGACAAGAAGCAGCGCAACCCTGTCTATGTCGACTTCGAGGACATCTTCACTGAACCAACGAGTGTGCCACTGCCCACGATGACTCCGGCTGTGGACATCGAGCGCTTCCGCGACAAGGTGCAGGCATATCTGCGCAAGCACCAGGACAATGTGGCGCTGCAAAGGCTGCGCCGCAATCGTCCGCTGACTGGTCAGGACATCACCGTGCTGGAACAGCTATTGGCCGAATCGGGCGCCGACCGGGATGCCATCGACCACGCCGCTGAACAGCAGGGCGGGTTGGGGCGCTTCATCCGTTCGCTCGTGGGGCTCGACCGGGCAGCCGCCACCGAAGCCTTCGCCGCATTTCTCGACAAGGCCACCTACTCGGAGGCACAGATCCGCTTCGTCGAGCTGATCATTGACGAGCTCACCCGAAACGGCGTGATGGAGCCGCGGCGGCTTTTCGAATCGCCCTACACCGACGATGCACCCGCTGGCCCAACTGTTTTCTTCCCCACCGCCGACATCGAAGTGATCGTCACCATTCTCGACGGTGTGAACAGCAATGCCGAGCCCGAGAGCGTCGCCTGAGCGTCCACCGCCGCAGTGGGCGTCCACAGGGACGAGTTGTCGCTGACCGCGGACGCCGTCCAGATCCTCAACGATGCGTCGTCGGAGTTGATCTGCGTGCAGCAAGGCGCCGCCAAGGAGCTCAAGCCGATTGGTTCTGACGCCAACCCCGACATCGCCGAGTTGCTGAGCGCGGTCGACCTCGAGATCGAATCCTGAGGCGCATCGCGGGGAATCCACTACCCAAATCACGCTCGTAGGGATAACCGGTCACCAGTCGGATTTCTCGTGGAAGTCCCCCAGCGGGGACGATAACGTGTGTTCCGTAGTCACGTTAACCCACATATCCTCTACCCCAAGGAGGAGCCGACGATGACCGCCGAAGGCAATAATTCAACAGCGTCAACAGTTTCAGCACCACCCACAAAATCACCACCCTCCGACCCGGTGCGCGTCAAGATATTCTTTGATTGGAAACGCGCACTCATCCCGGTGATTATTGGTGTGGGAATGTTCCTGGTCCCCACTCCGGGCGGTCTCGAGCCGCGCGCCTGGCACATGCTGGCCCTCTTCGTGGCCACGATCGTCGCCATCATCGCCAAGGTAATGCCAATGGGCGCGGTCTGCCTGGTGGCATTGACCATCTCAGGCCTGTTCGGACTCACCCCGGTGGTGCCCGGCAAGGGCGATGTGGGCATGCTCTCCGGCTTCGCCAACTCCACGATCTGGCTCATCGGCATCGCCATGCTGCTCTCCCGCGCCGTGATCAAGACCGGCCTGGGACGTCGCGTCGCGCTGTTCTTCATCTCGGTCTTCGGCAAGAAGATGATCGGCGTCGCCTACGGATTCGCGCTCGCCGACCTCGTGCTGGGACCCGGAATCCCCTCAGCGTCCGCCCGCGGCGGCGGCATCATGTACCCCATCATGCAGTCGGTGGCCACGGCCTACGGGTCCGAACCCGGACCGACCGCCCGCAAGGCCGGCTCATTCCTGGCCATCGCCATCTCGCAGATCGACACCATCGTCTGCGCCATGTTCCTCACCGCCATGGCCGGCAACCCGATCATGGCGTCGCTGGCCAGCGACCTGGGCGTGCACATGAGCTGGACGTCGTGGTTCGTGGGGGCCGTGGTGCCCGGCCTGGTGGCGCTCATCGCACTTCCGTATTTCCTCTATAAAATTTATCCGCCCGAGATCAAGGATTCCCCGGAAATCGCAGCCTTCGCTCGCGGTGAGCTCAAGGACATGGGCCCGATGTCGCGCGCCGAAAAAGTGCTGACGGGTGATTTCGTATTACTTCTGCTGCTGTGGATAGTCGGCGATATGGCATTCGGAATCAATGCCACCGTGTCGGCGTTCATCGGCCTGGTTATATTGATGGTCACGTCGATCATGACGTGGGAGGACATCATCACCGAGAAGGCCGCCTGGAACACCATCTTCTGGTTCGCGGTGCTGGTGATGATGGCCGGCGCCCTCAACACCTACGGCGTCGTGGGCTGGATCGCCAAGGGGATTGCCCGCGGCGTGGGCGGCATTGGCTGGCATATGGGCCTGGTGGTGCTCATCCTCGTGTTCTTCTACACCCGCTATTTCTTCGCTTCGGCGGTGGCGCACATCTCTGCGATGTATGCGGCCTTCCTGGCCACCGCGCTGGCCCTCGGCGCCCCTCCGATGCTCGCGGCCATGTCGCTGGCCTATACGGCCCTGCTCAGCATGGGACTCACTCAGTACTCCGGCGGTCCCGGCCCAGCCCTGTTCGGCTCGGGATACAACTCCACCGGGCGCTGGTGGGGCGTCAGCTTCCTGTGCTCGATTCCCTCGCTACTCATCTGGTTCGTGGTCGGCGGCGCATGGTTCAAGGTGATCGGTTGGTGGTGAGCCCCCGCGGCGGGCTGGCCCTGCCGCACTGAGGACGAACGCAGGAAAGTGGCGGCAAAAGCACCATAGACAGTGCCTTTGCCGCCACTTTCATCGCTTCCGGACTACGCCCGGCCCCTCACACCTCGCGCAGCGCCAACACCGTCGCGATCGCGGCCTCGGCAGCCTGGGCGCCTTTGTCCTCGGTGGATCCGGGCAAACCCGCCCGCGCCAGCGCCTGGGCCTCGTCGTCGCAGGTGAGCACGCCGAAGCCCACCGGCACCCGCGTCTGCAGAGCCACCTCGGTGAGCCCCGACGTCGCCGCCTGACAGACATAGTCGAAATGCGGCGTGCCACCACGGATCACCACCCCGAGCGCCACCACTGCGTCGGCGCCGGCGCTGGCCGCCTTCATCGCCGCCACCGGCAACTCGAACGAACCGGGCACCCGCACCACCTGCGGGTTCGCCACGCCAGCCGCGGCGAGCGCCCGCAGCGCACCATCCAGCAGGCCATCCATCACCGTGGTGTGCCAGCTAGCCGCCACCACGACGATTCGCATGCCACGTCCATCCACCGCCAACGTCGGTGCACCAACCCCACTCATGAGGCCCGCCTTTCTGAGACCGGGCTACCGCCCGCGCGCCCGGCACCAATCGAGTCCGCCACGCCAAGCGTTGACTCAACATCCATCACATGGCCCATCTTCGCCACCTTCGTCCGCAGATAGTCGATGTTCTGTGCCGTGACGCCCACCACCAGCGGCACCACCTGGTCGACATCGATTCCCTGCCCGGCAAGCGCCTGCACCTTGTCGGGATTGTTGGTGAGCAGGCGCACCCGATGCGCCCCCAGGTCGCGCAGAATTGCCGCCGCAGCGCCATATTCGCGCAAATCAGGGGCCCAGCCGCGCGCCACATTCGCCTCCACCGTGTCGGCGCCGTCCTCCTGCAGCGCATAGGCGGCGATCTTCTCGGCCAGCCCGATGCCACGTCCCTCATGGCCGCCCAGATAGACCAGCACACCACCATGCGCCGCGATGAGCTCCAGCGCACGATCGAGCTGCGCACCGCAATCACATCTGCGCGACCCGAAGACATCACCGGTCACGCACTCGGAATGCACCCTCACCAGAGGTGCCGTCGAACCTGCCGCCGCCTCAGTCGGGCGCGACTGTTGACCCGCACTATCGGCGTCACCGACCGCGCTCAGCGCCAGATGCTCCGCGCCGGTGCGCAGATCGCGGTAGGCCACCACGGTGAAGTCACCATGGCGCGTGGGCAGGTGTGCCTGTGCCACCCGTGTCACCCGATCCGGATTCCACTCCCCCGCCGGCTGTGGCGACGAGAAGGGCTCGGCCCCCCGGGCATCCAATTCAGCGACGAGCGCCTCGATCGTCACCAGCACCAGACCCTGTTCGGCGGCGAACGGCTCGGCATCGGCCATCCGCATCATCGAGCCGTCGTCATGCACCAGCTCCGAGATCACCGCCACCGGCGCTAGCCCGGCCAGCGCGCACAGCTCCACCGAGGCCTCGGTGTGCCCGCCACGCTCACGCACCCCGCCGGACACCGCACGCAGCGGCAACATATGCCCCGGCCGCACAAGATCGTCAGGCGTCGACGCGGGATCGGCCAGCACATTGGCGGTCCACGAGCGATCATGACCCGAGATTCCCGTAGTCACACCGGACGCAGCGTCCACGCTCAACGTGTACGCAGTGTGCAACTTGTCCTGGGAACGCGGCACCATCAGCGGCAGCCCAAGGTGATCGGCATGCTCGCCGGTCATCGGCGCGCACAGATATCCCGAGGTGTGACGCACCATCCATCCCACCGTCTCGGGCGTCGCCAGCCCGGCCGACAACACCGCGTCCACCTCGTTCTCGCGACTCTGCGAGTCGGCCACCAGTACCGGTCGGCCCGCGCGCAGCTCCTCCAGCGCCTCAGCGATGGTATTCATGCCCGTGCCTGTGCTTCCTCGAATGTGCTTGCGGTGACTGTGTCGGCCGCCGTCGACATCGGCGAATTGCGGACCGTCGAACCCACCAATCCAGCCGCCTGCAGCTGGCGCTCCACATAGCGCGCCACCGGATCTACCTCGATGTTCACCACATCGCCCACCGCTAGATCGCCCAGCGTGGTCATCCGCAGAGTCTCGGGGATCAGCGCGACCCCCAGCGAGGCCGGTCCCACATGAGTGATGGTCAGCGAAACCCCGTCGAGTGCCACCGCCCCCTTCTCGGCGACCAGCGCGCTCAACGCATCGGGCACGTTGAATTCCAGCTCCACCCAGCCGTCGGCGTCAGTGCGCTCGACCAGCGTCGCCAGGCCGTCCACATGGCCCTGCACCTGATGCCCGTCCAATCGCGCATCGGCACGCATCGCCCGCTCGAGGTTCACCTGCGAGCCCTGCGACAACCGTCCCAGCGAGGTGCGGCGCAGCGTCTCGGGCATCAGGTCGACCACGAAGGTGTCGTCGCCGGGTAGGTCAACCACGGTGAGGCAAGTCCCGTTGACTGCGATCGAGCAGCCGAGCTTGGCGTCACTGACGGCCAGGGGCCCGCGGATCGCGAGTCGCGCGCCCCCTCCTTCGGCAGGTGCGCTGGTGTCGATGGTGCCTATTTCTTCGATGATTCCGGTGAACATTGTGGTCCTGTCTATGAATGGTCGACATTGCGAGCTATTGAGAATTGCGATGAGAACAGCCCCCGAAGCAGAGGGCGTGACATGACGCTCAATCAGGCGGACGCGGTTGGACGACCACCAGCAGATCGTCGCCGAGTCGTCGCACATCAACGATGTGGAAGCGCATCGCCTCAGCGACGGTGCCGATGCCCAACTCCGAAATTGCGTGGGCACCCGCGCCAAGCAGGGCCGGCGCGATATAGGCATGCAATTCGCTGGCAAACCCGGCGGCGAGGAAAGCCGATGCGATAGTGGGACCGCCCTCAATGAGCACCTCGTTGACGCCGCGCGACGACAATTCCCGAATCACTTCGGCGGGATCGTGGGTGCGCAAAGCCAGCAGTTCACCGCCCGGGCCCCGAACCGCGGCGTGATCGGGAATCGGGCGCATGCCCATCACCACGCGCCATGGTTGGTGAGCGGCCAGCGAGCCATCGGGCAGTCGCGCGGTGAGTGCCGGGTTGTCGGCGAGCAGTGTTCCGGTGCCGATGACGATCGCTCCCACCCGGGCGCGCAGCCGGTGGGCGTGGCCCCGGGCATCGGTGCCGGTAATCCACCGGCTGGTGCCGTCGGGCGCGGCAACTCGTCCGTCGAGGGTGGCCGCCATCTTCACGATGACATGCGGACGCTCTTTCGTCTCAGCGATCACTGGAGAGGTCTGCCGCGCCAACCAATCGCCGAGCGCCTCGCGTCCAGATTCTTCTTCCACGCCACCGATCACTTCGACGCCGCGGGCGCGCAACACTTGGGCGCCACCGGCGGCCACCGGGTTGGGATCGGGCACCGCAAAGACCACCCGGGCGATCCCGGCGTCGGCCAGCGCTACGGCGCAAGGGCCGGTGCGCCCCCAGTGGGCACAGGGCTCCAGCGAGACGACGGCGGTCGCCCCGCGCACATCGTGGCCCGCACGGCGCGCGGCCGCCAATGCCGCCACTTCGGCATGCGGGGTGCCGGCGCCCCGGTGCCAGCCTTCGGCGATCACCTCGCCCGCCGAAGTGATGAGCACGCAGCCAACCCGCGGATTCGGATCGGCGGCCGGCCCGCGTGCGGATAGTTCAAAGGCCCGGTGCAGGGCCGTCAGCTCGTGGGGCAACGCTCCGCTGGCCGTCGAGGTGTCCGATGCCGAGGTGCCGGCGTCCACGGCTTCTGGCTTGACGGCCTCGCGCGGAATGGCACCGTGCCGGGCAGCGCCGCGATGAGCGTCCGTGGTTCCCCCATAGAAGGGCGACGATGCGGGCGCGAACGGCGATGCTGATTCGTCGCGGCGCATCCCTTTGCGTCCGCTGTCATTGCCGGGACGATGACCGTCCATGAAGCCCTCCCGAGGACAAGGCCTCGGGGCTTGTTGTGCAACCACCCTGGAAGGGGCGCACCCAACGCCGGATGCGCCTGCAGCCCACCAATGGGCCACTCGACGCCTCGCGGCGCCACGTGAACTTCTCCCATCCGGACTTTCACCGTCGGTCCTGGAGTTTCACCAGATCAACCGTCGCCCTGCGTCAGCAGCTTGACGGGTCGTGGACTGTCACCACCGGTTCGGAATTACACCGACCCCGAAGCACGTGTTTGCTTGTTGACGAGCACGTTAGCACCCCAACGAAACGGTGGCGCGAGCGGTCACCCCAACCGGTCCCCGAACCGCCGCAGAGGCGGCGATAGCGTACACATATGGCGTTGTTTGGGATCGGTCAGAAACACCACGGCCAACGGCATTTCGCCGCCAGCCCCGCAGACACCTATGCAGCAGTCCTGTCCGCCACCGCGCGCGACGACAGCACCTTCACCCTGAAGAGTCATGACGACGACGCACAGCGGGCCGAGCTCGTCTCCAAGGGGAGTCGGCTCACCTACGGCGACCGCTTCACCACCACCACCGCGCCTGCGAAGGGCGGCGCCATGCTGAAGGTAGAGGGTGCCGGGGCGACGGAGTTCGCCGCCACCAGCGGCAGCCGCATGCAGAAGGAATTCGACCGGCTGTTCAGCGAGGTCTACGCCGAGCTGCGGCGCGACAAGAAGTTCATCGGCTGAGCGCAGCGGTCCCCGCAACGTCGGCGCGGGTTCCCGGTGATGTGAGCGGCCCAACGAACTCGCCGGGCGTCACCGGCATAGATCCAGCGCGAGCAGCTGTGGAGACCTCGCTACCCTGAGACCATGGGCACTCACAGCGACGACACCTCAGCCTCCACGTCACAGGCCCCGACGTCGCCGACGCCTGATGCCAGCGACTACGCCCAGCGCGCTGACGGGCTGTCGGAGGCCGATCTCGTGGCCCTGAATGATCCCTCCAACGCTCCCTCAGCACTGGCCTTCCGCATGATCGCGCTGGCCGGCGAGGCACGTGCCCTGGCTGCGCGCGCGGTTGATTCGTCGGGCCAGGGCGCTTTCGTGGACGCAGAATCCCTGCTGGACGAGGCCCGCGAGAGCTATGACCGGGCGCGCCGGGTGCAGACCGCCCTCACCGCCGCCCACACCCACGCCGGACAGCCCGCCGTTGACCTGCTGCTCGTGCACGCCCATGACCACCTGGCGATGGCGAAGATGGCGATCGACAACGCGGAGATCTTCGTGCAGCTTTACCGGCGCATCGCGCGCCTTGAGGCGCAGCCGCGCATTGGTGAGGACTAGGCACCGCAGACCGCTCCCGCGATTACGGTTCAATCGCCCCGCCAGATTTCCGCATACGCTGGTCAGGTGTCCACGCACGAGCAGTCACCGACTTCGGATCGTCCGCCAGCGCCTGGCGAATCGCACCCGGATCATCCCCGCTTCATCAAAGCTGTCACCGACGATCCGGCACAGCGCGCGGCCCTTCTGCGCAGGCTCGAACCATTGGGTGTGAGCGGCAGCTATATCAATGTTGCCGGCGCCGAGATTCGCGTGCCCACTTCGACACTCGAGCTTGTCGCCAAAAATTTCGATGACTCATTACCCCATGGCGTCGGGCCCGCTCTCGTGTGCACGCCCGGGCGTTATCATCCCGCATTATTCGGCACACTCGTGCCTGAAATCGGCGACCCATTCCAGGTGCGTGGAACCGTCAATTCACCCGGATACCACGTCCTCTACACAATTGACGGCACCCGACGTCTGGTGATCGCCGCCCCCGAGCACCTGCGCGAGCCCCATCGTTCATGGGGGTGGCAAGTACAGCTTTATGCGGCCCGCTCCCGCGACTCCTGGGGCATCGGCGATTTCCGCGACCTCGGCCAGATCTGTCGTATTGCCGCCCAGCAGGGAGCCGGCTGCGTCCTCGTCTCCCCCGTGCATGCCATCGCCCCCGTCTCGCACCCCAAGGACTCCCCTTATTCCCCGGCGAGCAGACATTTCCTCAACCTTCTGCATATCGCGCCCGGATTCGCGCCGGGAGCCGAGAGGGTGAACTTATCTGATCTATCCGCCGAGGGACGCGCGCTGAATAGCGAACGAATCATCGATCGGACAGCGGTGTGGGCCTTGAAGAAAGAAGCGCTGGAACGGATATGGTCCGCTGTTTGTGATGAGCCAAACATCGAATTCCGAGAATTCCGTCGTCGCCGAGGACGTGCCCTCACCCGATTCGCCACCTGGTCGGCAATCGCCGAAGACCTGGACAGCCCCGACTGGCCCGATTGGCCCTCTGAACTTCATAACTCCGAAGGCCCCACGGTGGCCCGCTATGCATTCGATCATTCAGATCGGGTGGACTTCTACAGCTGGTGCCAATGGGTTGCCGAGTGGCAATACGGACGCGCCTGCACCGAGGGCGTCGATGTGATCGCTGACCTCGCCGTGGGCTTTGACCGTGGCAGCGAGGACGCCTGGGCCTTCCGCGACCAGCTCAGCTTCGACTTCGAGATCGGCGCGCCGCCCGATTCCCACAATCTCGACGGCCAGCGATGGGGCCTGCCGCCCTTCAGCCCGCAGATGGAGGAGCGTACCGATTTCTCCGCGTTTCGCGACATGGTGGCCCAGGGCCTGGCGCATACACATGCGCTGCGTATCGACCATGTGATGCAGCTATGGCGGTTGTTCTGGATTCCGCGCGACTCGGGGCCCGCCGAGGGCGTCTATGTGCACTATCCGGTGGACGCGCTCCTGGCCGTCCTGCGGCTGGAGGCCATGCGCACCAATGCGTGGATCGTCGGCGAGGACATGGGCACTGTGGCACCCGGCATGCGTGAGACGATGGGCGCTATCGGCATGCTGTCGAATTGTTCCGCGGTGCGCACTCCGATTCAGGATTTCCCCGAGTTGGCGCTGGGGACGTCGTCAACGCATGATCAGGTGACCATCGCCGGGCTGCTCACCGGCAGCGATGCCGCGGAACTGCGCCGTATTGGCAAGCGCTCCGACTGGGCACAGATCGAGCGGAGCCGCCGTGAGCTGGCCGAGATGGCGCATATCGACCCCGCAAAGCCCGCACACCGGATCACCGATGCCGACATCCATGATGCTGTCGTCGCGCGCTATCGGATCCTCGCGCAATCACCCAGCCGTGTGGTGCTTGCCAGCTTCGACGACGTCGCCAAGGTGCGGGAGCGTCCCAATGTGCCCGGCACGATCGACGAATACCCCAACTGGCGCCTGGCGCTGCCCGAGCCCATCGACACCCTCATGGACGCACCGCTTGCCCGCGATGTGGTGACGGTGATGCGCCAGACGCGGTGAGGCGTGATGATAGGTGCGGATAAAGCACCGTCTACGGTGCTTTATCCGCACCTATCCCGGAAGTCCACGCGCACGCTCTCGATCCGGGCGTCGGACACCCCATTGAGTCGCAGGGCAAGACAACCGAGGGTATCCGCGACAGCCGAAAGATCGCCGGAATACTCGTAGGAGCTCTCGACAAGGCGACAGCACAGGCGTCCGAGGTCTGCGGACACGACAGGAAACGTCACGGCAGTGCCTGCTGCGAGGGCGCGGCACCAGCCCGTGTAGATGGATTCCAGGCTGGCATGGTCCTTGACGAACTCCGGATACGAGCCGCTCCACACCTCGGGAAGCGAATACAGGGCACCGACATGTCGTCCGGCCTCGAGGAGGATCGTGGCATCCGCGACGACAAGCCGGTACAACCCCACCGCAGGATCCCCATCGGGATCAGCCGTGGCCTGCAGCTCCCGGGCCTTGTCGAGCGTCGGGCGGACGGTTTCGGCGAGGAGCGCGCGCAAGATGTCATCCTTGCCGGAGAAGTAGTAGTAGAGGCTCGCCTGCCTCATGCCTGCCAACTCGGCAATCACCCGCGTTGAGGTGCCCGCGAAGCCCTGCCGCACGAACAGCGCCGCCGCCGCCCGCAGGATGTCCTCCTTGGGGTCGGCCGAGGCGTCCCCACGACGGACGGCTCGCGGCCGACCTACCGGGTTCCGGGGACTGTGGGGCATCCCCGTCAGGCTATCCGCCCAATGTCGCGTCGTCATCCCCGGGCCGCCCCATCCGTGGGGACGGGCCAGCGGTCGCCCACCTCATCCAACAGGTCGTCGGCGCCGGCAGCGCACCGGAAGACCACCGCAGTGCTCCCATCGCTGAGCCGCACACTCCCCAGGGACATGGGCTCAGGCAGCACCGACAGGAACAAGCCCAAGTCCTTGGCCGACAGTTGCCACAGCTCCCCCTCCACCGCAACACCCGTGCCGGGCGGGGACGCCACCAGGGCTGGGCGGGCCGGATCCCCCCTCAGGAGACGAAGCCGATATTCAGGCATGGTGCGGGCGGTGGCCAGGTAATCAGCCCCGGCACTGACCAACTGCCCATTGAGCGGTTGCCCTCGACGATGAAGCCCGAAGACCATCAGCCGAACCGAACGCCCGACGATCAACTCCCCCACCTGGGCGACGAGGCGATCGTCGAGCCCACGACCCGTCACCATCACCCCGAACGGCAAGCCCGCGACCTCGCCGGCGGGGACGGCGACGGCACACATGCCCATCAGGTTCGCGAAGTTCGTGAACCGGCCCAGCGCCGAGTTCCTGCCCACCGGATCGGCCTCGACCTCGGCGATGGTCGGATGGTCCACGGTGGTCGGGGTGAGGAGCGCATCGAAGGGCGCCAGCAGGGCAAGGGCCCGCGCGGTCAGCGCCCGCAGCCGCTCCTGATCGGCGTAGAGCTCCGCAGCACTGTGATCCCGGCCCGCCAGGATGATCCCGGCCACCGTCGGGTCAAGGTCGGTGCCAACCAGGTCCTCGTGCCCTTCGATGAAGGAACCCACCGCGGCGTAGCGTTCCGCGACGAACGAGCTGCCGTAGAGCATCGCAGCCGCTTCCAGCATGGGAGCCAGGCTGATGGCTTCGACCTGCGCGCCGGCCGAACGCAGCGCGTCGGTGGTCGCCGCAAAGGCCTCGGCCCAACCCGGCGCGAGGGTGCCGAGGCTGTCCATGTCGGGAACGGCGATCCTCGGCGAGGCCGGAAGCGCTGCTGCCGCGCCGTCGGGCCGGCTCATCGGATCGTCCGGATCGACGCCCTGCAACAGCTCGACCGCTCGACGGGCCAGTCCCAACCGGCGGGCAAACACCGTCACGCAGTCGATGCTGCGGCATGCCGGCACCACCCCTGCCACGGGGATCAGTCCCGGAGTCGGCTTGACCCCGACGATGCCGTTCAGCGCAGCGGGTACCCGTCCCGATCCGGCCGTATCGGTGCCCAGGGCGAGGTCGACGATCCCCAGGGCCACCGCAACGGCCGAGCCAGCACTGGAACCGCCCGAGATCCGCGTGGCGTCCCACGCGTTGCGCACTGCCCCGAAGGGTGAGCGGGTGCCCACGAGCCCGGTGGCGAACTGATCAAGGTTGGTCTTCCCCACCACGACGGCACCTGCCGCCCGGAGCCGGGCCACCGCCGTGGAGTCGGCCGATGGGACATAGGAGAAGCTGCGCGCTCCCGCGGTGGTGGGCATCCCCGCAACGTCGATATTGTCCTTCACCGCTGCGACCAGCCCCGCCAGCGGCAGCTCGCGACCGCCCGCCAAGCCCTCATCAACCGCGTCAGCCGCTTCGAGGAGCTCTTCGCGTGACGCCAGGTGGATCCACACCTCCGGCCGTTCTACCTCGTCGATGCGTGCCAGTGCCGCCAGCACGCGCTCCCGCGTGATCCCGCTCATGCCGCGTCCTCGATGGTCATGAGCACCTGACCGGCGCTGACCTGTGCACCCGGTTCCACGAAGATCCGCCGCACGGTGCCCGCTCCGGGCGCCGCAACGCTGGATTCCATCTTCATCGCCTCCAACGACACCAATTGCTCACCGTCACCGACCAGCTGGCCGGGACGGACGTCGACCTTCCAGACATTCGCCATGAAGGGCGCCCGCACTGCGGTCTGGCCGTCCTCCACATCTTCCACGACCGGTGCCGGCGCGGTGGCCGGCTCGGTGGCCCGATCGAACTCACCGCTGTCACGCCAACGCTGCTCTTCCTCCTGGAAGGCCCGTTGCTGGCGCTCGCGGAAGTCCCCGATAGACGTCGCATTGGCAGTGAGGAAGTCCCGGTAATGGCTCATGGAGAAGATTCCGTCCTCGATATCGAACTCGGCCCGTCCGGCCTCCGTATCGGCCCGCAGGTCCAACAACTCCTCCGCAGAGACCGGGTACCACTGGATCCGGTCAAAGAATCGCAACGACCAGGGGTGTTCGTCGAACATCCCCGTGTGCCGATAGCGGTTCCACACCTGCACGGTGCGCCCCACGAACTGATAGCCGCCGGGCCCCTCCATCCCGTAGATGCACAGATAGGCGCCACCAATGCCCACGGCGTTCTCCGGTGTCCACGTCCTGGCCGGGTTGTACTTGGTGGTGACCAGGCGGTGGCGAGGATCAAGCGGTGTCGCGACCGGCGCCCCGAGGTAGACATCGCCCAGGCCGAGCACCAGGTAGCTCGCGTCAAAGACGGTCCGATAGACGTCATCAACGCTGTCCAGTCCGTTGATGCGTCGAATGAACTCAATGTTCCACGGGCACCACGGGGCGTCATCACGCACCACGTGCATATAGCGTTCGATCGCCTCCCGTGTCGCAGGGTCATCCCATGACAGTGGCAGGCGAACCGTGCGGGAGGGCACGGTGAGCTCGTCGCTGGCCGGGATCGTGGCCTCCAGGTCGCGCAACTCGCGCGCCATGTCGCTGGCATGCATCACCTGCGTATCGGTGTGCACCTGCAACGACCGGATGCCCGGGGTGACGTCGAGGATTCCGGGAAGGTTGGCCTGGTCCATCCTTTCCATGAGCGCATGCACCCTCATCCGAAGGCCGATGTCGAGTACCTGCGGGCCATATTCGACCAGGACGTTGTCATCGCCATCGCGTCGATAGGTGACGTCGGGATGTCGCTCATCGGCGTCCAGCCGGGAAATGATCCCCCCATCGTCATCGTGATGGCGCGCAAGCACCATCGGTGCCGCCGGATGGGCAATCGACGCCTCCTGCTCCGACACGCGCACGAACCGGACGGTGTCCTGCGGGCGCAGTTGCCCGAGCTTCCACAGCTCGGCGCTGGCGACGACCACCGGGCAGACGAACCCACCGAGGCTCGGCCCATCGGGTCCCAGGATGATGGGAGTGTCGCCGGTGAAGTCCAGCGCACCCACCGCATAGGGGGTGTCATGGATGTTGGACGGGTGGAGGCCTGCCTCCCCGCCGTCCGGGCGCGCCCAGGCCGGGTGCGGGCCGAGGAGCCGCACACCGGTGCGGTCGGAGTTGAAATGCACCGTGAAGGCGGTGGCGTAGAAGGCATCCATGTCGTCGCGGGTGAAGAACTCGGGCGCCCCATGGGGTCCTTCGGTGACGCCCACCTGCCACTGGTGGGTGAGCGCTGGCCGGTCTTCGCGGGGGACCGGCCCCGAAATCGTCGTCAGGTTCGCGCCCCGCGGCATGGCCGGATGCGGCAGCGCCGAGTCGGGCGAGCCCGGACGCAGGACGTCACCGGCCACCAGGGCTCGCCCCTCGTGGCCCCCGAACCTGCCCAGCACGAAGGTTGCGGCGCTGCCGAGGTAACGCGGAACGTCGAAGCCTCCCCGCACCGCGACATAGCTGCGCAGCCCGGCGTCGGCAGGGGCCCCGATGACCAACTTCCCACCGGCGGGGACCTGCACCGGTTCCCACATGGGAACGGATTCGCCATCCACGCGCACCGGCACCTCGGCCCCTGTCACGCAGACGACGCTGGCGTCGCTGAAGCGCAGGGTCGGCCCCTGCACGGTGCATTCCAGGGCCGGGGCACCCTCGGGATTCCCGAGTGCCCGATTGGCGAGCCGGAAGGAGTAGTCGTCCATGGGGCCGCTCGGCGGCACGCCCACCTGCCAGTAGCCGAGGCGTCCGGGCCAGTCCTGGATGCTGGTGAAGGTGCCGGCATCGAGCACGTCAATGCGGGCCTGGGGATCATGGGTCGTGTCCAGCGACGACGTGGAGTGCGCCACGGCGGCGAATTCGGGTGACGCGACGAGTTGGCGCAGCATGGCCAGGTTGGTGACCACCCCGTCAACCCGCGAGGCCCGGGCGGCCTCGTCGAACAGTTCGATGGCGTCGTCGCGCGTCGGGCCCCATGCGATGAGCTTGGCGATCATGGGGTCGTAGTCGGGGGTGATCTCGCTGCCGGTCTCGAAGCCGCTCTCCACCCGCACACCCTCGATGGCCGGTGTTCCGGCACCGGGGAACACGACTCCGGTCAACCGCCCCGGGCAGGGTGCCGATCCCCGATCAGGGTCCTCGGCATAGATCCGTGCCTCGATGGCATGTCCGCGGGGGCGGTGGGCACAATCGAAGATCTCGGCCTCGAGCACTGCCCCATCACGCTGGTTCCCCGCCGTAAGGCGCAGCATCGCGGCGACGATGTCGACGCGAAACACCTCCTCCGTCACGGGATGCTCGACCTGCAGCCGAGTGTTCACCTCGAGGAAATAGGCCTTTTCGTCGCGGGGGTCGTAGACGAATTCGACGGTGCCGGCAGAGCGGTAGTTGACCGATTCCGTCAGCGACCTGGCAGCCTGGTGGACTGCGGTGCGAACGCCCGCAGGGAGCATCGGGGCGGGGCATTCCTCAATGACCTTCTGGTGGCGCCGCTGGTAGGAGCAGTCCCGGTCGCCGAGCACCGCCACGCGCCCCTGGCCATCACCGAGGACCTGCACTTCAATGTGGCGGGCGGGTTCCACGTACTTCTCCAGGTAGACCTGTCCGGTGCCGAAGCTGTGTTCGGCCTGGAGACTCACCTTCCGATAGGCCGATGCCACCTCATCAAGGGTGCGGCACACCTGCATTCCGATACCGCCACCACCATTCGTGGCCTTGATGATGATCGGCAGGCCGATATCCGCCGCGCTGTGCACCGCCTCATCGGCGGTGGCCAGCAGGCCGGTCCCCGGCAGGAGCGGCACATTTCCCGCGGCAAGGGCCAACTCGCGGGCACGATGCTTGTCCCCGAAGTTGCGGATCTGCGCGGGCGTCGGGCCGACGAAGACGAGCCCGGCGTCCTCAACGCGTTCGGCGAACTCGGCGTTCTCCGAGAGGAACCCGTAGCCCGGATGGATGTGCGTGGCGCCAGTGCGGGCCGCGGCGGCCAGGATCGCGTCCTGGTCGAGGTACGACTGGCGGGCGGGCGCGGGTCCGATCCTGACCGACTCGTCCGCCTCGCGCACGAAGATGGCGGCGGCATCGGCATCGGAGTAGACCGCAACCGTCGCGTAACCGGTGGCCTGTGCGCCGCGGATGATGCGCCGTGCGATCTCGCCACGGTTGGCAATGAGGAGCTTCTTCATGGTGGCCATGCCTCCTCAGGCCCGGGGTCCGGGCCGTGTGACGATCATCCGCAATGGCGTGCAGTTGAAGTCGTTGCAGGGGTTGTTCATCTGGGGGCAGTTGGAAACCATCACCAGGACCCGCAGGTCTGCCCGCAGGGCGACGCGCTTTCCGGGCGCCGACATGCCGTCGACGATGCCCAACGAACCATCGGCCTCGACCGGCACGTTCATGAACCAGTTCAGGTTGGAGACCAGGTCCCGGGCCCCCATGCCGTATTTCCTGGCCTCGTTGAGGAAGTTCTCGCGGCACCCGTGCTGGTACATGGTGTGGTGCCCGTAGCGCAGCGTGTTCGATTCCTTGCTGCAGGCGCCGCCGAGCGTGTCCTGACGGGCGACCTCATTGCCGACGACGGTCATGAGTGCCCGCCCGGTATTGGAGCGCAGCACCGTGCCAACGCCGATGTAGGCGTTGTGTTGCCAGGTCAGGGTGTCAGGGACGCTGTAGTGCTCGGCGGTGTCATCGGCGTTGAACACCAGGCAGTCAGCCGACTGGTTGCCCCCGACGTCAACGATGGTGAGCACATCACCGGGTTCGACGATGCCGGACCAGGGGTCACGTGGTGCGACCTCCTGGTCAAGGAGGACCTGTCCGGGAACCATGGGCGAGCCCTGGTCGAGGGGCGAGTCCGGGGCATAGACCGGACGTGGCGGGACGGTTGTGGTGATGGTCATGAGTTCCCCTGTGCGTTGAGGTAGTCGAGTGTGTTCAGGTAGGCCCGATGCGATTCCGGACTTGCGTCGAAGTAGGTATCCCCTGGGCCGGTTGGCCGGTCACGCCAGGCGTCGATCCGGAGTGGGCCGACCACGTAGTCAGGCCGCGGATCCAGGGGATGGGGCACGTTGGCCACTAGGATGATCATGGGCATTTCGGCGATCAGCTCGACCGAGCGCCCCGGTCCTGCGGTGCCGGTGAAGGTGAGTTCACCGTCAGCTTCGACCCTGACCCCCTTGAAGAAGGAGATGGCCGGCGGCAGGTCGCGTGCGCCCAGCCCATGCTTGGTTCCGGCCAGCGCGAGGAGCGCCGCGCCCGCAGGCGATGCGCTGCCCGACGACGACGCGCCGTACTTGACCTCGTTCCAGGCGGACGACGAGGTGCCGCACATCATGTCGTGATGCGCCGAGCTGTCATGGTCGACCGTGGCGAGCACCCGTCCCTCACCCGACAGCAGCGGATGGCCGTCGCCGAGATAGGCCTGCCAGGGGATCTTCATGGTGTCCGCCACGTTCAGCCGATCCACCGGCTCGAGGGCGTTGTAGACCAACACGTGGGCACACGCCTCGCCGCTCGCGTCGGTCAGCCGGATGCGTGTGCCGCGGGCCACCCGCTTGTGCGTGTATCCACCGGGTGCAACCGTTTCCGCCCACACCATGGCCTGCGGATCGACGCCCTCGGGGATGCCCGGTGCCCGTGATGCCGGCAGATAGGGCATGTAGTCGGATGTCTGCCGTCCCTGGGCCCGTGCGTCGGCCCGTGCCGCCAGGACCGTATTCGTGTCATGTTGCTCGGCAATTGTGCTCATGTGCGTTCTTCTTCCTTCGTCGAAGGGTTGTTTGGTGTGGTGTCGGCTTCTGCGTGCGGACCGCTGCCGGGTCATCCGGCGCTTGCCTCCGCAAGGTGGGCGATCCGCAGCTGCAGATAGCCCGCTGCCTTGTTGCGACGGTGGATGAGGGCCCCCACCGCCAGGGTCAGGAGCACGAACAGGGAGGCACTCCACTGCAGCCACCAGGTGTTTCCGGTGAGGTCGTAGACGGCGGCACGGGGCCACATGAGGTTCACGATCATGAGGACCTGGTAGGCGACGGCAACGGCATTGATGGCCGTTCCATAGCGCCCGAGGCAGAAGACGGGCTCTCCGGATTCGTCGAGTTGCCCGGGGCGGCCCGTGCGACGTCCCAGCAGACGCCGGACCAGGAGCGGGCCGGTCACCCCCAGGTAGGCCATGTAGAGCATCGCGATGCACAGGCTCGACAGCGCGGTGAAGATGGCGCTCTGGTTGTAATTCACCAGCAGCACCAACGAAGCACCGATCCCGACTGCCACCGATGCCGCAATGGGCGTCCCGGTGCGCGGGGAGACCCGACCGAAGAGACCATGCAGCGGCAGCATGCGTTCGCGGGCCATCGAGAAGACCATCCGCGAACATGACGTCTGGCAGGCCAGGGTGCATGCGAAGACCGAGACGGCGACTGCCCCGAGCATGATGCGCCCGCCGAACTCACCGAATGACGAGGTGAGCACCCAGGCGAGCCCGTATTTCGCCAGGTTCCCGTCGGTGAGGCTGGGCGCCGCCATCAACGCAGCGATGATGAGCAGCCCGCCACCGATCCCGGAGATCACCAGCGCCCGTACGATCGTGCGTGGCGTGGTGCGGCGCGGGGACACCGTCTCCTCCGACAGCTCGCCTGCGGAGTCGAAGCCGACCATCACATAGGCGGCCATGAGGGAGGACGCGAGGAACGCGGCGAAGTATCCGCTGGGGCCGCCGGTATAGCCCTGCCGCGTCATGACGACGCCAACCCCACGTTCCGGGTGGCTGAACAGGGCGACGACGATGGCCACCACCCCGATGAGTTCCACCGTGACCCCGATGCTGGTGAGGGTGGCCATGAGGTGCACGCCCACGACGTTGACGATCGTCGTGATGACTAGCAGGCCCACGCCCAGCAGGACGGCGTTGCGGGCTCCGGTTGGCGACGTCACCGATGGATCGGCACCGGGCCCACCGACGACCTGGAATCCGCTCCAGATGGAGGGCAGCACGGCCTGCAGCGCGATGGCGGCCACGGCAACCGTGATCACCTGTCCGATGACCATCACCCATCCGCTGAACCATCCGATCGTGGACCCGGCCAGCCGGCTCGACCACTGGAAGATCGCACCGGAGATCGGGAAGTGCGCGGCGAGCGCCGCGAAGTTGAGGGCGACGAGCAGCTGCCCGATGAAGACGGCCGGCCACGTCCAGAAGAACGCCGCACCGCCGAACGAGAAGCCCAGGGCGAAGAGCTGGAACACCGTGGTCAGGATGGAGACGAAGGAGAACCCTGCCGCGAAGGATGCATAGGAGCCGACCTTGCGATGCAGCTCCTGCGGGTAGCCCAGGCCCCTCAGGTCGTTGGATTCGCGGCCCTCCGCCGGGCGGAGCGCTTGCTTGGTTGCGATGGTCACTCTGGTCACCTTTCGCCTTGGTGCTGCCTCGTTGATGACAAGAAGCAGTCAAGTACCCAGGATTTTCAATCGAGTGACAGAAACATTGCGATCGTGTGAAACTCCCATCCGGTCGCCGTGATGTGAGTGGTGGGGATAGGTGCGGATAAAGCACCGTAGACGGTGCTTTATCCGCACCTATCCCGCTCGAGGCCGGGGGAATCGGCGACAAGGGCACTGCTCGACCCCCTGTCGGCACATGGGGCAGCGCTATCCACAGAGGCGACCCGTCGCGACCGATTCGCTGCGCTCCGCACACGGTACTAACCATGAAGCCGCGCATCGCGCCCACGTCAGCCCTCCTCGCGCTCGCCGAACGTCAGGGCGGATGCCTCACCGTGGAGCAGTGCCATGACCATGGGTTGAGTCGTCGCGTGGTCGCTCGCCTGAAGACCACGGCATGGACACCCCTCACCCATGGCATCTATTGCGTGCGCGAACCCGACTGGCTCGCCATGGCGTGGACCGGCATCCTCGTGGGTGGCGACGAATCGGTCGTCGGGTCACATGCAGCGGCATTCCTTGACGGGATGGTTGCTGCGCCTCCGCCACGAATCACCGTGTGGACGCCGCGTCGCGTGGCACGTGATGTGCCGTGGGCGATCACCTTCCGGAAGGGACGACGCCGCGGCCATGGATCACCACCGCGCACATGGCCGGAATTGAGCGTGCTCGATGCCGCCGGCGAGTGCAGCGCCGACGAGCTAGTGGCTCTGGTCGCATCAGCCTTCACCAGCGGCAGGGTCCGTCCCGAGATGCTCGTCAAGGCCCTACAGACCCGCTCGCGCCAAGCGCACCGGGACGCGCTCCTCGACATGTGCACGACCCTGCCCGGCGTGGAGAGCGTCCTGGAAAGCAGGTTCGTGCGTGACGTCGCCCGGGCCCATGGCCTACCGGAGGGGACGCGTCAGGTGTGGTTGGGACACACGCGGGTCGATTGTCTGATTGCCGAATACGGCCTCATCATCGAACTCGATGGCCGCGCCCACCATGAGCACCGACGCTTCCGTGACATGGGCCGCGATAATGCCAACCTCGTCGACCGCGGGCTCGTGACCCTGCGCTACGGCTGGCACGACGTGGCCAGTAGGCCCTGCTCGGTGGCGCGTCAGCTGGCGTCCCTATTACGTCGGCGCGGGTGGACCGGCACGCTGAAGCCGTGCACACGCTGCGCCCACTGAGCCCGGTGAAACCCACTGAGCCCATGACAGGGGCGACAAAAGCACCGTAGACGGTGCTTTATCCGCACCTATCCCGCCGACCCCCACCCGAGCACGCCAAAGGGTCCGGCCCCCACCCGGGGGAACCGGACCCTTCTGGCATTCTCAGCGACGGGACCGTCAGGCGACCCTCGTCAATTCAGTGCTGTTTCAATCCGCCGCGGCCTTACTCAGCGCCGCACGGCAACCCAATGCCGTACGAACGCCCTAGCCGCAGCCGGACGCAAACTACTTCGCGTCGGCCGTGGCAGGCAGGGCGGCGTTGATGGCATCGACCGAGGCCTTCGCATCACCGAACAGCATCGAGGTGTTGTCCTTGAAGAACAGCGGGTTCTGCACACCGGCATAACCGGCATTCATGCTCCGCTTGAACACCACCACCTGCTTGGCCTCCCACACATGCAGCACGGGCATGCCCGAGATGGGCGAGCCGGGCTCCATGGCGGCGGGGTTCACGGTGTCATTGGCGCCGATCACGAGCACCACATCGGTGTCCTTGAAGTCGTCGTTGATCTCGTCCATCTCCATGACGATGTCGTAGGGCACATGGGCCTCTGCGAGCAGCACGTTCATATGGCCGGGCAGACGACCGGCCACCGGATGGATGCCGAAGCGCACCTCGGTGCCATTGGCCTGCAGCTTCTTGACGAGCTCGGCGACGGGGTACTGCGCCTGGGCGACGGCCATGCCGTAACCGGGAGTGATGATGACGCTCTCGGCGTCCTTCAGCATCTCGGCCACCTGCGCGGCGTCAACCTCATGGATGTCGCCCTGCGGGCCGGCGTCGGCGGTCGCGGTCTCCTGACCGAAGCCACCGAGGATCACCGACACGAAGTTGCGGTTCATGGCCTTGCACATGATGTACGACAGGATGGCGCCGGAAGCACCAACCAGGGCACCCGTGACGATCAGCACCTCGAGGCCGAGGCTGAAGCCGCTGAACGCGGCAGCCCAACCGGAGTAGCTGTTCAGCATGGAGATGACCACCGGCATATCGGCGCCGCCAATGGCGGCGACCAGGTGGAAGCCAAGAGCCAGCGAGAGCACCGTCAGCAGGATCAGCGGCAGCCAGCCGCCACCGTTCGAGAACCAGACGCCGAAGGCGATGATGGCGATGAGGCCGCCAAGGTTGAGCCAGTTGCGACCCGGCAGAGTGAGCGGAGCCGACTTCATCTTGCCCGACAGCTTGGCCCAGGCGACGATCGAGCCGGTGAAGGTGACAGCGCCAATGAACACGCCGATCCACATTTCGTACATGTGGAAGGCATCGGCATCGGGATGCTCGATGAAGGTATTGATGCCAATGAGCACGGCGGCCAAACCGACGAAGCTGTGCAGCTGGGCAACCAGCTCGGGCATGCCGGTCATCTCGACCTTGGCGGCCTTCCACAGGCCGATGGCAGCACCGATGATCATGGCGACCACCAGCAGCACCCAGGCAATGGCCTTCGTGTCGCCATTGATCATGGAGACGACGGCGGCGATCAGCGCCAGGGCCATGCCCAAGATGCCGAACGCATTGCCGCGCTTGGACGACTCGTGCTTGGACAGCCCGGCCAGAGCCAGGATGAAGAGAATGCCCGAGACGATGAACGTCGAATTGATGAAATTGCTGACGTAGTCAGTTTCGAGAAGCACCATCGTCGATCAGTCCTTCCTGAACATGTTGAGCATGCGGCGGGTGACCGAGAATCCACCGAAGATGTTGATCGATGCGATGAGCACACCAAGGGCGGCAATGATCATGATCGCCGGATTGTCCTTCGGCAGCTGCAGCATGGCACCCACAATGATGATGCCCGAGATGGCGTTGGTCACGCTCATCAGCGGTGTGTGCAGGGCATGCGAGACATTCCACACCACGTAGTAACCGACGACGCCCGCCAGCGCGAAGACGCTGAACAGCGCGACGAACGAGGTGGGTGCGATGGTCAGCAGCGCGATGAGCACCACTGCGGTAACCGCCACGATGCCGAACAGGAAATACCAGGGCTTCGGGGGCTTGGGCGCCTCCGGCTCTGCTGCCGGTTTGGCAGCGGCCGCGGGTGCCGGGGTGGGGGCCGCGGAGACCTGGATCGGAGGCGGCGGGAAGGTGATCTCGCCGTCCTTCGTCACGGTCATATTGCGCAGCACTTCATCGTCGAAGTTGTCGACGAATTTGCCATCCTTGTCAGGGGTGGCCAGACGCATGAGGTTCACCAGGTTGGTGCCGTACAGCTGCGATGCCTGGGTGGGCAGGCGGCTGGGCATGTCGGTGTAACCGATGATGGTCACGCCGTTGTCGGTGGTGTACTTCTCACCGGGCTTGGTGAGCTCACAGTTGCCGCCGCCCAGCGCTGCCAGGTCGACGATCACGGAGCCTGACTTCATCGACTTCACCATGTCGGCGGTGATGAGCTTGGGGCTCGGCTTGCCGGGAATGGCCGCGGTGGTGATGATGACATCAACCTTCTTGGCCTGCTCGGCGTACAGATCAGCGGCGCGCTTGTTGTAGTCGTCGCTGGTTTCCTTGGCATAGCCGTCGGAGCTGACGCCCTGCTCGGCTTCCTCGGGAGCCTTCACATTGAGGAAGGTGGCGCCCATCGACTCCACCTGCTCGGCGGTCTCGGGGCGCACATCGGTGGCGTACACCTCGGCACCCATCGAGTTGGCAGCGCCCAGCGCGGCCAGTCCGGCGACGCCGGTGCCGATCACGAAGACCTTGGCCGGGGCCACCTTGCCGGCTGCGGTCACCTGGCCGCCGAAGGTGCGTCCATAGGCGTAGGCCGCCTCGACCACAGCGCGGTAACCGGAGATGTTCGCCGTCGAGCTCAGCGCGTCCATCGACTGGGCCCGACTGATGCGAGGCACCATGTCCATGCTCATGCCGGTGACGCCGGCCTTCTGCAGAGCCTCGATGAGGCCCGGATTCTCTCGCGGATGGAGGAATGTGGCGAGCGTGGCGCCGCGGTGCATGGCACCCAGCTCCTCAACACTCGGCTCGTTTACTGCAAGGACGATGTCACTGTCCCAGACGGTTTTCGAGTCACCGAGCGATGCGCCCGCTGACTCGTATTCCTCGTCCGGCAGTGAAGCCTGCAGACCGGCGCCGTGTTCAACCACCACCTCGTAACCCAGCTTGATCAGCTGGGGAACGGTCTTAGGGGTGGCTGCAACACGGCGTTCGCCGGGCAGGGACTCCCGTGGAATGCCAATTCTCATAGGGCTGAGGTTACCTGTCCCAGCGCGAGGACTTCACATCGAGGGTCCTAGTGGTCGGGAGGATTCCCACAAAGCCCGATACTTGGGACGTGCACAGGCCTGTCACAGGGCGGGATGATTCCCTCCCGACGCCCTTTCCCCCGACGTGGCCACATCCCGGCGAGGTCGTGTCCCGAAAAAATACGAAGGGTCCTGTTGACTTCTGAAGGACCCTGCGTATTGTATGTGAAGGAACCTTCGTAAACAGGTTGGTTCAGAGGGGAGGACGCCATGGCAGCCAGGAACACCGGAGACGGACGCAACCGCGGCGGATCACGCAATCGCGCCAACCAGCGCGGCAACGCTAACCCGCGCGGCGGGAACCACCAGGGGTGGCAGCGCAGCGGTCAGGATGCCCGGCAGAACTACGACCGTCGACAAGGCTATGACCCACGAGGCGACGACTCCCGGCAGAACAACTGGTGGAACGGCGACGCCGACCAGTTCAACCCGCCGGAGCAGCCCTACCGGATGAGTCGCCCGGATCGCCCCGACCGACCGGATCGCCCCAGGGCCGATTCCTCCGGACCCACCGCCCAATCGGACGACTCGGAGAGCAGCACACGGAGCGCATCCTCGGGCAGCCAGCCCGATGCTGCCACGAACGTCACCGGCCGGCTGGTCTATCTGTTCGCCCTGATGCGCCAAAGCGAGGCATATATGCGTCGCGATCGTGGCGGACGCGGGGTGATGGAGGGGCAGGGGAGTGTGCTGCACATGCTGGCGCTGCACTCACCGATCGCTCAGAAGGAACTGTCGTATCTGCTGGGCATCCGGCCCCAATCACTGGGGGAGCTGCTGGGCAAGCTCGAGGAATCCGGCCAGATCTCCCGGCATCCCGATCCCGGCGACCGACGCGCCCAGGTGGTGGAGATCACCGCCCGGGGACGCGCCGCCGATTCCGACCGGCCCGCCGCACCCGGTGATCCCTTCGCTGTGCTCGACCCAGACCAACAGCGGGAGTTTGTCACCCTGCTCGACCAGGTGATCGACGGCTTGGAGGCATCAATTCCCGGAGGCATCGACCGACACCTGCAGACGATGCGCCGGGTCTGGGTGGACAACGACGGCTGGAACCCCGAGGCCGGACCCTCGTTCGGCCCCTACCAGGGACGCGGCCCGGGCTTCGGATGGCCGGGCGGACGAGGCCGCCGCCGGAACTGATCCACGGGCCCGGCTCCCCCGCCGGTGCCCACGCGCACGACTGGTCAACCCGGACAGCAGCACCGCCCGGTTCCCCTCGGCGATCGGCCTGCCCGGCCGGCCACGCCCCGGGGCCGCTCCACGGCTTGTCCGGTGGGTCCGCCCAACGGGTTCGCCACGCCGAGCCGGCCCAGCTGGGTCCGCTCTACTGGGCCGCTCCAGTGGCTCCGCCCCACTGATCCCGCCCCACCCATCCCGACCGCCCCACCCACCACAACCGACCCACACACCGCGACCAGCACCCTCCGGCCGCCCCATAGTCCACGACCGGATCACCCTTCGGTCGTCCGCGACGCCCGTCATCGAAGGGCCGCATGTCTCCCGCCGGGGAGCGTGCCCGCCCCAGCGGCGTCCGCACCACCCCCTATCCCTCGGGCCTGAGCCCTCAGGCCCCTTCCCGGGGCTCCCCTGCCCCAAAACACCCAATTCCCAGGAGAAACCATGACTGAAACACCCGCCGTCGAGGCGCACGGACTGGTCAAGCAGTTCGGCTCGAACCGCGCCGTCGACGGAGTTGACCTGGCCATCGACCAGGGCGCCATCTACGGCGTGCTTGGCCCCAACGGAGCCGGCAAGACCACCACCATCTCGATGCTCGCCACCCTGCTGCGTCCCGACGCCGGCAGCGCCACGATCTTCGGCCACGACGTGGAACGCCAGGCCGGCATCGTGCGCCAGCTGATCGGCGTCACCGGCCAGTACGCGTCGGTGGACGAGACCCTCACCGCCACCGAGAACCTGATGATCTTCGGGCGGCTGTTGGGCCTGTCGCGGCGCCAGGCCCGCGCCAAGGCCACCGAACTGCTCGAACAATTCGGCCTCACCGACGCCGCCGCGCGTCCGCTCAAGAACTTCTCGGGAGGCATGCGCCGACGCCTCGACCTGGCATCGTCGCTCATCGCCCAGCCGCCGCTGATCTTCCTCGACGAGCCCACCACCGGGCTCGACCCGCGCACCCGCGGGCAGATGTGGGACACCATCCGCTCGCTGGTGGCCGGCGGCTCCACCGTGCTGCTGACCACCCAATACCTCGACGAGGCCGACCAACTGGCCAACCGCGTCGCCGTGATCGATCGTGGCCGGGTGGTGGCCGAGGGCACCCCCGACGACCTCAAGCGCTCGGTGGGTTCGGCCTCGCTGATCATCACCCTGCGCGAGCCGGCCGACGCCGCCCCCACGATGACGGTGATCGAGCGCGTGCTCGGGGTGGCCGCCTCGCGCAGCCCCGAATCGGGCCGCCTCACCATGCCGCTGACCGATCCAGACCATGTGACCGACCTGCTCAACGCGCTGCGCGCCGACAGCATCGGCCTGGTCGAGCTGAGCGTGCAGAAGCCGACCCTCGACGAGGTCTTCCTCACCCTGACCGGCCACGACACCCACAGCGCCGATCCCACCAACGGCGCTTCCGACGGCGCCGATCCCACCGAATCCCCACGCACCGAATCCCCACTCACCGACGCCTCCGCGACGTCCACCAACTCTTCCGCCCGGGAGGCGAATGCAGCATGACCACACTCGTTGAGAACCCCACCGTCACCACGTCGCCGGTTGCCACCGGCCTGCACAACCGCGCAGACCTCGCTCAGACCGTGCGCAATTCACTGACCATGGCCTACCGCGGCCTGCTCAAGATCCGGCACAACCCCGAACAACTCGTGGACGTGCTGGTGCAGCCGATCCTGTTCACCCTGATGTTCGCCTATCTGTTCGGCGGCGCGATCGCCGGCAATGTGGCGTCGTACCTGCCCGCCCTGATCCCCGGGATCCTGGTGCAGACCGTGATCACCACCTCGATGGTCACCGGCACCCAGCTGCGCGAGGACATGGACAAGGGAGTGTTCGATCGCTTCCGTTCCCTGCCGATCGCCCGCATCGCACCGCTGGCCGGCGCGCTGCTGGCCGACACCATCCGCTACGCCATTGCCACCACGCTCACCTTCGCGATGGGCTATCTGCTGGGCCTGCGTCCGGCCGGTGGACTGGGCCGCGTGGTGGTCGCCGGACTGCTCGTGATGGCCTGCGCCTGGGCGATCAGCTGGATCTTCGCGCTGCTCGGCGTGGTGGCCCGCACCGCGGCCAGCGTGCAGGGATTCGGCATGATCGTGCTGTTCCCGCTCACCTTCCTGTCCAACGCCTACGTGCCGGTGGACACGCTGCCGGCCGCCCTGAAGTGGTTCGCCAACGTCAACCCGCTGTCGCACCTGATCACCGCGGTGCGCGAGCTCATCAACCAATCGACGATCAGCGGCGAGTTCTGGCTGACGCTGCTCGGTGCCGCCGTCATCGTGGCGATCTTCGCGCCGCTCACCGTGCGGGCCTATATGCGCCGCGCCTGAGGACGCTGCGCCCGCCAAATAATCGATGGGCGCCATCCCCTCGGGGTGTATCAGCCCCCCACACGGGGGCACTAGCTGGGCAGTTCTGTGGCGTCATGGCCGCACGACTGCCCAGTTGGTCGCGTGTCCAGCCAGTTGGGTGATGCCATCCAGGTCGCGACGGTTGTGTGCCAGCGCCGCGAAGCCGCACTCAGTGGTCCGCGACCACGCCGGGGCCATGCAGCGGGCACAGAGTCACCGTGCCGCCAGTGAGTTGGAGAAAGCGCTCGGCGGCGCCGAGCAGCTCCACGAGTGTCTCCGGATGCGCCAGCGAGTAGACCGAGGCGCGCCCCTGTGGCCGCACCTCAACGACACCCGCGTCGCGCAGCACGATCAGATGCTTGGACACGGTGCTCTGCGACAGCCCCAGATGAGCCGTGAGATCAACCACCCGATGCTCGCCCAGCTGCAGGTGGTGCAGGATGATCAGCCGATTCGGATCGCCCAGGCTGTGGAAGAGGTCCGCGGCAGGCACCATCGCCTCGGCCGTGACCGGCTCACGGCAGTCGGTGAGCGTCGAGTCCTGATCCCCCGATGGTGCCGCGTCCATGGGCCAATCGTAGCCAGCGACGGAGACACTCCCGGGCGCTCAGTGCCTGTTGGCAAGGCTTGCAAATAATCGCCATTCTTCGTTAGCATCGCTTTTTGACGATGTTTATGAGGCTCTCCCGCTCGTGAGACGCCGACAGCGAGGAGGACTCCGGTGGAAGCACCCCAGCACAAGGACCGGCGCACCACGCGACCTCCCGGCCGACACGAGGACCACGACCATGGCCCCGACGCCGCAGAACTCGCGGCGCGCCCGGGTGACTTCCGCAAGCGCCTGTGGATCACCTTCGGACTCACCGCCGCGATCGTCGCGGCACAGGCGGTCGGATCGGTGATCACCGGGAGCCTGGCGCTGCTCACCGACACCGCACATGCCATCACCGATGCCTCTGGACTGCTGGTCGCCCTCATCGCGGCGACCCTCATGCTGCGCCCGGCGACGTCCCGACGCACCTGGGGTTTTCGGCGCATCGAGGTGATCGCGGCGCTGGGCCAGGCCGCTCTGCTGTGTGTCGTCGGCCTCTATGCTGCCGTCGAGGGCATCAGAAGGCTCTTCCAACCACCGGAAGTGCCCGCCACCGAGCTGCTGGTCTTCGGCGTGATTGGTCTGGCCGCGAATGTCATCGCCATCGTCGTGTTAGCGTCCAGCCGCGACGCGAACTTCAACATGCGTGCGGCATTCCTTGAGGTGCTCAATGACGCTCTAGGCTCCCTCGGCGTGATCATCGCGGCCATCGTGATCGCCACCACCGGCTTCCAGCGGGCCGATGCCATCGCCGGTCTGTTCATCGCCGCCCTCATCATTCCCCGGGCTTTCACCCTGATGCGTGAGACCATCCGGGTGCTCATGGAGTTCGCCCCCGACGACCTCGACCTCGACGAGGTGCGCGCCCACATCCTGGGGCTCGACCATGTGAGGGAGGTGCACGATCTGCATGCCTCCACCGTCGCCACCGGCCTGCCGACGATCACCGCGCATATCGTGCTCGGCGACGAATGCCTGACCGACGGTCATGCCGTCCAGGTGCTGCGCGAGGTCAAGGAATGCGTCGCAGACCACTTCCCGGTGGCGGTCCATCACTCCACATTCCAGATCGAGATCGGTCAGCCCGAGGCCTGTGAGCCTGATGCCGTGGTGCATGCCTGACGATCCGGACGACTCCAGCTGGCTCCCGCCCAGACCCTCCCCTGGGGACGATTCTTGGGCATTCATCCAGCGGATGTGCACTGTCCTATCTGCACAACTTCCGCCTATCCGCCCCTGTACGACAACAGACCCGACGCTGAACACTCGCCTCAGCCCCGGACCCTCGTCTCGGCCCAGACCCTCGATTTAACCCCGGACACTCGCCCTTGCAATCCCGCACCGTCTGACCTGCACGGCTGCGGTCTAGTTGCCCGAGGCGACATGCACACCCCTCCGCAACCTGTCAGCAACCGGCACCCCGCGCTCAGGCGGCAACGGTCTCTGCGGTCTAGTTGCCCGAGGCGACATGCACACCCCTCCGCAACCTGTCAGCAACCGGCACCCCGCGCTCAGGCGGCAACGGTCTCTGCGGTCTCCTCGCCCACCTCTTGCTCATCGGCGTCGGTCAGCGGCGTCTCCAGATCCTCACCGGGCACCACGGCCGGAACCGTGCGCGCACCGAGCAGCGGTTCGAGCCACACCGCGTCGCCCTCAAGGATGCCGCTGGTCTTGTGCACGGTCCGGGTGAGCTGCACCGCCACCTCGGGCTGGCCCGGCCCTGTGGGACGCACCGTGAGCCGCACCTCGAAGCCGATGCGTTGCGCCCGCTCGAGGACCCCGGGAATGGCACCGGGACGCGGCTCGGCGTGCACCCGGATGTCGTGGGGACGAATCAGTTGGCCATCCAGCGTGGTGGTGTCGCCCAGGAAGCCCATGACGAAGCGGTTCGCCGGCTCGTCATAGAGCTCTTCGGGGGCGCCCACCTGCTCGATGCGGCCGCGGTTGATCACCACCACCGACTGTGCCAGCTCCAAGGCCTCTTCCTGATCATGGGTGACGAACACCGTGGTCACCTGCATCTGCTCGTGGAGCTGAGCCAGCCATTCGCGCAGCTCTTTACGCACCTTGGCGTCCAACGCGCCGAAGGGCTCGTCAAGCAGCAGCACCTTGGGACGCACCGCCAGCGCGCGTGCCAGCGCCATCCGCTGCCGCTGACCACCCGACAGCTGCGCGGGCAGCCGATCGGCGAACTGGCTCAGATGCACCAACGCCAACAGCTCATCGACCCGCTCGCGGATCTCCTCCTTGGGGCGCTTGCGCACCGCGAGCCCGAAGCCAACGTTCTTGGCCACGCTCATATGTTTGAACGCCGCATAGTGCTGAAAGACGAAGCCGATGTCGCGCTTGCGGGCGGGCACCGTGGTGGTGTCATTCCCGCCGATCACCACGGTGCCGGTGTCAGCCTTCTCCAGACCGGCGATGATCCGCAGCAGCGTCGACTTCCCGCCGCCGGAGGGCCCCAGCAGGGCGGTGATCTTGCCCGTCGGGATGGTCAGATTGATGTCGGTGAGTGCCGCGAAGTCGCCGAACGACTTGTTGAGGCCTTCGATTTCAATGCTCATTGTGCGTTCTCCTTGGGACGAAGAATCGAGACGACCACGATCGAGATCACGGCCACCAGGGTCAGCAGCAGAGCCACCGTGTAGGCGGTCTGCTGGTCGAAGTTCTGATAGGTCTCCTCCACGGCGAGCGTGGCGGTCTGGGTGAGCTGCGAGACATTGCCCGAGACCACCTTCACGGCGCCGAACTCGCCCAGGGAACGGGCGAGCGACAGCACGACGCCATAGACGACTGCCCATTTGATGCCGGGCAGCGTGATGCGCCAGAAGCTCTGCCAACCGCTGGCCCCCAGGGAATTGGCAGCCTGCTCCTGGTCGTCGCCGATCTCCTGAAGCACCGGCACCAGCTCCCGGATCATCAATGGCAGTGAGACGAAGACCGTGGCCAGCACCATGCCGGGTGTGGCGAAGATGATGCGATATCCGGCATGGAAGAGAGCACCGCCCAGGGCTGCGTTCTTGGCGTAGACGAGGGTGAGCGCCAGCCCGACCACCACCGGTGAGACCGACATGGGCAGGTCGAGCAGCAGCGACAGGATCCGTCGTCCGGGAAAGCGATAGCGCACGATCAGCAATGAGATCCCCACGCCGAACACCAGGTTGATGGCCACCGCGATGCCGGCGACCAGGGCGGTGAGCTGCAGGGCTGACGTCACCTGGGGGCTGGACAAGGTCTTCGCCACAACGCCCAGACCTGACGAAAAGGTGTTGCGCACCACCAGGGCGACCGGCCAGGCCACGAGCAGGGTGAGATAGGCGATGGCGAACAGGCGAAGCCCCCATTTCACGGGACGGGATTCACGAATCACGGCGGGCAGCCTTTCTGCGGAGGACATCGAGGCCGAAGATCACCAGGGCCGCGATGACGAGCATTCCCGTGGCGAGCGCCGAGGCAGAGACCAGATCACCGTTCTCGATATGGCTGAGCACACGGACGCTGACCACCTCGGTGCGATTGGGCAGATTGCCCGACAGCAGCACCAGCGAGCCGTATTCGGAGATTCCCCGGGCGAATGACAGGGCAGCACCGGAGGTGATGGCCGGCACCAACGCGGGAAGCACCACCTTGCGGAAGACCGTCGGCTGGCTCGCGCCGAGCAGACCCGCTGCCTCTTCCACGTCGGTGTCCAATTCCTGCAAGACCGGTTGCACCGTGCGCACCACGAAGGGCAGCGTCACGAAAGCCAGGGCGAAGACCACCGCCCACCGGGTGTTGGCGATGTCGATCCCCAGAGGTGAGCCGTCGCCGTAGAGCGAGAGCAGGACAAGACCGGCGACGACGGTGGGCAGGGCGAAAGGAATGTCGATGATCACATCGAGCACCGAGCGTCCCCAGAAGCGATCCCGCACCAGCACCCAGGCGATGAGCGTGCCCACCGCCGCGTTGAGGGCGGTGACTGCCAGTGAGACACCCGAGGTGAGAGCGATCGCGTTGAGCGTCTGCTTGTTGGTCAGCGCAGCGATGAACGGCCCGACACCGCCGCTGGCGGCCGTGCCCACCACCGCGGCAAGCGGGATGAGCACCAAGAGGCTGAACCACAGCACCGCGACGCCCAGGCCAAGCCCTGACGCGCGGGTGAGCGCGCGGCGCCCAGAGCGCGATTCAGATCCATTCCTTCGACGACCGCCACGCAATTGGTGGAGCCGGTGGCGCCACGAGCCGCCGCCGGAAGCCGGCCGGGAGGGTGCGACGCGACGCGCGGCGGCGACGAGCGAGGCGCCCGCGATTCCGGTGACGCCGGAAATCCCGGTGACATCTGAGATCGCCACCTCGGTGCCGAGCTGATGCGCGAAGTCATGGGCGCCCTTCCGATCGGCTCGCGCCCGGCCTCCTCGATCCCGGCTGAGGGCATCACGATTGCCGAAACTGCTGCCGAAATCGGCGGCACCCAAGGCTCGTCCACTGTCGTGTCGGTCACCTCTGCCCTGATCGCCACTGCGGTGAGCGGCGCGGGCGCCTTCGTCATTAACGTGTTTGTTCTGTGCACTCATGAGCTGGCCACCTTGCTGAGCAATTTGGTGACCAGGCCACCGTCGGCAAAGAACTTCTTGGAGACCTTTGACCACCCGCCAAAGTCCTTGTCAATGCCCAACAGCCGCCCTGGCGCGGGATAGGGATTCGACGGATCGTTCGCTCCCTGCACCTGGGCGGGCACCGGCCCGGCGAGAGGGCGGAAGCCATATCCGGCGAGCACGCCCTGGCCTCGCTCGGAATGGGCGAAGTCAAGCCAGGAAGGAGCCGCCGCGCTCTGGGCGTTGGTGAGGATGGCGCCGGGATTCTCGATGGCGAGGGTGTCGTCGGGCACGATGTAGTCAAAGACGCCCGGATTCTTATGACGCGCCAGAATCGCCTCATTCTCGTAGGAGATCAGCACATCGGCGTTTCCCGAGGTGAAGGCCGTGGTCGCATCGCGTCCGCTGCCCGGCAGGGAGACGGTATTGGCGAGCACCTTGCCCAGGAAGTCCTCGGCCTGGTCATCGTGTTTGCCGTCGGCGCCCACATGGGCCCAGGCGGCCAGGATGTTCCAGCGCGCCGAGCCCGAGGAGCTGGGATTGGGGGTGACCACCTTCACGTCAGGACGCGCCAAGTCATCCCATCCAGTGATGCCCAGCGGGTTTCCGGGACGCACCACCAGCACCACCACGGATTTGGTGACGATGCCATTGTGCTGACCCTTGTTCCAGTCCTTGGCGACCAGGCCCTTGTCAACCAGTCGGGTGACATCGGAGGCAAGCGACAGATGGACGAAGTCCGCAGGCAGCCCATTGGCCACATTGCGGCTCTGCTCGCCCGAGGCCCCGAACGAGGTCTGCACCTTCACCCCGGTGCCGGTTGGGGTCGTGCCCCAATCAGCGGCCAGCGCGAGATCGGCCTCGGACAGGACTGCGAAGCCGACGATGGTGAGCTGACCCGCCCGGGTGCCAGCCGAGGCGATGTTCGAGCATCCCGAGAGCGCCGAGGCACCGAGCGCCGAGGCGCCGATGACGGCTCCGGCTCCCAGAAGGAAGCGCCGACGGTCAAGCCGGGATCTTCCTCCGTGAAGCGGTTGAGACTCAGCGGAGGCCGAGGGCAGCGCGCGCAACCGGGACTGCCCCGGCGGCGCACCTGTCGTGGTGTCAGAGCCATCAGGCGCTGAGCCGGGTAGGAATCGTGAAGTCATGAATTGGGATCTCTCGTGGGTGGTGGCCAGATGGTCAGCCGCCTCAACCTGTGGCCCGGCAACGCAGTCCGATCACTGGACGAGACCCCAGTCGGGTACACCGGCAGCGCGAGAATCCCGCTGAGGGATCTGCAGCATGGAAGTGTCCGGTTCCCGGGCCTGGCAGCCTTCACCGATCGGATGCGCCGACCGGGCAGAAATTCAGGTCAGCGGCACGCGGGACACAGACAACAACACAGCGCGCGGCGCATCGATGGCGCCTGCCTCAGCTGTGTGCTCATAGCCGGAACTATAAGTCACACAATGGGCCAATGCTGAAATCAGCGGCCCTTCCACAAAGGAATACAGGGCTGCGACAGTCCTTCCCGCAGCCCCGACTGGCATCCGGTCGGCAGAAGAAAACCCCTAGTCACAGGCCTGTTCGAGGTGTCAGTCGTGGAGTCGCGCATCCATCTGGAATTCACAGAAATGTCTTCTTCGCCCGTCTCACAACCCGGATGAATGGGCCCACATGGACACCTGCGTTGCCCATTTTGTTGATGCTGCTATTGTGACGCCATGCTTTCCGGAACACATCCCACCATGCGTCGGGCCGTTGCCCTGCGCGGTGGTTTTGTGTCTTCCGATGTGTGTTGTCGGCTCGCTTAGTCGCGCGCCCAGCACTTCTCTCTCCCTTTTCGCCGGGCCCGTGTGCCTGACGACTCCCGTGCATGGATACGTGCTGGCATACGTGGCTCCTGACCAAGGACACCGACCCGATGCCAACATCGAAATCCGATCCCCACTCGACGAGCTCCACTACGCCGAGCGCTGCCGCCAAGAAATCCGCCCCGCGCAAACCCAGCACCGCCAGCAAGCCCAGCGCCGCCACACGGGGCGCTCCAAAGCCCGTCGCCTCGGAGACCGCCACCGCCACGGCCTCCTCGGCTGCGCCCCGGGCCGAGTCCACCCCGCCAGCTGCGGCGCCAACAGATCCTGCAGCCACCACGAAGCCGCAAGCCGCGTCCACACCGGACCAAACGTCCACGGTGGGTACAGCGTCCACAGTGGGCACGACGTTCACGCCGCCAGCCCGCAAGCGATCGCTGAAGTCGACCATCAAGCGCCCCGAGGGCCAGTGGGCCGTTGACGGCCACGAACCGCTCAACGCCAATGAGGTGGTGAAGGCGGCTGACGACGGACTCCACGTGCGTCCCCGCATCATCGACAGCTATTCCAAGACCGGTTTCTATTCGATTCCCGAGGACGATCTCCAGACGCGCTTCCGCTGGTGGGGCCTGTACACGCAGCGCAAGGAGGGTCTGGACGGCACCGCCAATGCCACGATGACCGACACGGAGCGCTCCGCCCCCTATTTCCTGCAGCGCATCCGCATCGACGGCATGCCGCTGAGCATCGACCGGCTGCGCGTGCTGGCGTCGATCTCCACCGACTTTGGACGCGACACCGCCGACATCACCGACCGGCAGAATCTGCAGGTCCATTGGATCGACGTGGCCGATCTGCCCGAGATCTGGCGGCGTCTGGAATCGGTGGGGCTGAACACCGTGCATACCGCCGGTGACGCGCCCCGCGCCTTCACCGCCTCCCCGGTGGCCGGGGTCTCGGCCAACGAGATCGTCGATCCCACCCCGGTGATCGCCGAGATCCGCGAGAAATGGATCGGCACCGAGGAGGTCTCAAACCTGCCGCGCAAGTTCAAGACCTGCTTCACCGGCGATCCGAGCCTCGACGTGGCCCACGAGCTCAACGACATCTCATTCGTCGGGGTGCGCCATCCCGAGCTCGGCCCCGGTTTCGACATCTGGGCAGGTGGCGGACTGTCGGCCAACCCGCATCTCGCCGAGCGACTCGGCGCCTTCGTGACCGCGGATCAGGCGGCCGATGTCTGGCACGCCATGATCCTGCTCTTCCGTGACTACGGCTTCCGTCGCCTGCGCAATAAGGCCCGGATGAAGTTTTTGGTCGAGGCCTGGGGCGTCGAGAAGCTCCGCGATGTGCTCGAACGCGAATACCTCGGACACAAGCTGGCCGATGGCCCAGCCCCCGAGGCCCCCACCGAGCCGGGCGACCACATCGGCGTGCACGACCAGAAGAATGGCCGCAAATATGTCGGCTTCGCTCCCACGGTGGGACGTCTATCGGGCACCATCCTCGCCCAGGTGGCTGACGCCGCGGCGAGGGCCGGCTCCGATGATGTGCGCTTCACGCCTTATCAGAAGCTGCTGGTGCTCGACGTGGAGCCCGCCCGCGTCGAGCAGCTGGTGTCTGACATGGAGGAGATCGGCCTCACCGCCCACCCGAAGCCCTTCCGCCGCAACACGATGGCCTGCACCGGCATCGAGTTCTGCAAGCAGGCCTTCACCGAGACGAAGGCCCCGGCCGCGCGCACCGTCAATGACCTGGACTCGCGGCTGGCTGATGTGACGCTGCCGGGCCCGATCACGCTGAACATCAATGGCTGCCCGCATTCCTGCGCCCGCATCCAGGTGGCCGACATCGGCCTGAAGGGTCAGCTGACCCGCACCCCCGAGGGCGAGACGCAGCAGACCTATCAGGTGCATCTGGGCGGCGGGCTCGAATCGTCGCATCGTGACGACCCGGGCCTGGGGCGCACCGTGCGAGGACTCAAGATCACCCCCGACGATCTGACCGACTATGTCGAGCGCCTGACACGCCGCTTCCTGGAACAGCGTGACGACGACGAGAGCTTCGCCCATTGGGCACACCGAGCTGAGGAGGACAGCCTTCGATGAGCACTCAAACACAGACCACACCCACCCCGGTGAGCCATGGACCGGGACGCAAACGCTCGGTCGCTGAGCTGAAGGCATTGGTTGAGCAGGCCAACGCCGAGCTTGCCGACGCCAGCGCAGCCCAGATTGCCACGTGGGCCGATGACACCTTCGGCAAGGCACTGGTGGTTGCCTGCTCGATGGCCGGTGACACCGTGCTTCCCCATCTGGTGTCACAGCACGCGCCGGGCGTCGATGTGCTCTTCCTCAACACGGGCTATCACTTCGCCGAGACCATCGGCACCCGTGACGCCCTCATCGACGCCATCAACGCCAATATCTTCGACGTCACACCCGCTCAGACCGTCGCCGAGCAGGACGCCGAATACGGCGAGAAGCTCTACGAGCGCAATCCCACCCTGTGCTGCCAGCTGCGCAAGGTGGATCCGATCAACCGCGAGTTGGCTGGCTATGAGGCCTGGGTCACCGGGATCCGGCGCGAGGACAATGCGAATCGCGCTCACGCCGGCGTCGTCGAATGGGATGAGACCCATCAGATGGTGAAAGTGAACCCGCTGGCCGCCTGGAGCTTCGACGATGTGCTCGATTATGCCTCGGCCTTCCAGGTGCCCATCAACATCCTGCTCACCGCCGGCTACCCGTCCATTGGTTGCGAGCCCTGCACGCAACCGGTAGCCGAGGGCGAAGACCCCCGATCCGGCCGCTGGGCCGGCATCGCCAAGACCGAGTGCGGACTGCACCTGTGACCGCCACCGCAGAAGGAGAGTCAACAACCGTGAACAACCCGCCGTTGGAATCATCACTGGTGGACGCCGCGTCCGCCGATTCCTTCATCCCCTCGGGCACCGGAGCGTCCATCTTCGGCCAGCCCACCACCGCCCGTCCGCAGCGCCAGGATGTGCCCCCCAACGCGCCCGGGAATCATTCTGACGACCGCGGTGCCAATTCCGCCGCCGTCACGGATGCCCGTGCGCATGCGGACACCCTGAGCCATCTCGCGGCTCTGGAGGCCGAATCGATCCACATCTTCCGCGAGACCGTCGGCGAGCTGGAGCACCCCGTGCTGCTGTTCAGCGGCGGCAAGGACTCCGTGGTGATGCTGCACCTGGCCGCCAAGGCCTTCTGGCCCGGACGCGTGCCATTCCCGCTGTTGCACGTTGACACCGGTCACAACTTCCCCGAGGTGCTCGCCTACCGTGACGCCACCGCCGAGCGGATGGGGTTGCGCCTGATCGTGGCCAAGGTGCAGGACTACATCGACGACGGACGACTCCAGGAGCGTCCCGACGGCACCCGCAATCCGCTGCAGACCCAGCCCCTGCTCGACGCCATCGCCGAGGGCGGTTTCGACGCCGTGTTCGGTGGCGGACGCCGCGACGAGGAGAAGGCGCGCGCCAAGGAGCGAATCGTGAGCCTGCGCGACGAGTTCGGCCAGTGGGACCCGCGCAACCAGCGTCCCGAGCTGTGGAATCTGTACAACCCGCGCCACCAGCCCGGCGAGCACGTGCGGGTGTTCCCGCTGTCGAACTGGACCGAGCTGGACGTGTGGAACTACATCGCCGACCAGCACATCGAGCTGCCCAGCCTGTACTACGCCCACGACCGTGAGGTGTTCGAGCACAATGGCATGCTGCTGCCGGTGTCGCCGGTCACCACACCGGGCGCCGACGAGCCGGTAAGCGTGCGTCATGTGCGCTATCGCACCATCGGCGACATGTCCTGCACCGGCGCCGTGCCGTCCGAGGCCGAGACCATCAACGACGTGCTCGTCGAGGTGGCCACCACCCACATCACCGAACGTGGCGCGACCAGGGCGGACGATCGTCTGTCGGAGGCCGCCATGGAGGACCGCAAGAAGGAAGGCTACTTCTAAAGATGAGCACTCTTACTGACACCACAGTCAATCCCGAGGCGGCCCTGACACAGCGCACGCTGCTGCATCTGGCCACGGCCGGATCGGTGGACGACGGCAAGTCGACCCTGGTCGGGCGCCTGATGTACGACTCGAAGGCGGTGCTGGCCGACCAGCTGGAGGCCGTCGAGCGGGTGAGCCACGACAAGGGGCTCGGCACCGTCGACCTGGCGCTGCTCACCGATGGCCTGCGGGCCGAGCGCGAGCAGGGCATCACCATCGACGTCGCCTACCGCTATTTTTCATCGGCCGAGCGCAGCTACATCCTGGCCGACTGCCCCGGGCACGTGCAGTACACGCGCAATACGGTGACCGGTTCGTCCACCGCCGATGTGCTCGTGCTGCTGGTTGACGTGCGCAAGGGAGTGCTGCAGCAGACGCGGCGTCACCTGGCCGTGGGCGCCCTGCTGCGGGTGCCGCATGTGATCGTTGCGGTGAACAAGATCGACCTGGTCGATTTCGACGAGGCGGCCTATGCGCCTGTGGAGAAGCAGATCCGCGAGGTGGCCCATGAGGTGGGTCTCGACGACATCACGGTGATCCCGACCAGCGCACTCACCGGCGCCAACATCGTGGACCGTTCCGATGATCTGCCCTGGTACACCGGGCCGAGCCTGTTGGAGCTGCTCGACAACCTGGACCCGGTGCCCGACGCGGTGGAGGGCTTCCGACTGCCGGTGCAGCTGGTGCTGCGGCCACAGGGCGGCGCAATCGACCCTCAGTATGTGGAATACCGCGGGTACGCCGGTGAGATCTCGGCCGGACGCGTGCGGGTCGGTGATCCGGTGGTGGTGTTGCCGTCGGGGCTGCGCTCGACGGTAGCCGGCATCGACCTGGCCGGCGAGCAGCTCGACGAGGCGGTGGCGGGCCAATCGGTGTCGCTGCGCCTTGCCGACGAGATCGACGCCCCCCGCGGCTCACTCATCTCCTCGGTGGCCGACGCCCCCGAGCCGGTGAAGCAGTTGGAGGCGACGATCGCCTGGATGGCCGAGAAGCCGCTGCACCCGGGCGCGCGCGTGCTGCTCAAGCACGGCACGTCGACGGTGAAGGCGATCGTCAGCCAGATCGTGGGCAAGCTCGACCTCGACGAGATGGTGCCAGTGAGCACTGACACGCTGGAACTCAACGACATCGGACGTGTCAGCATCAGGCTGGCCGCCCCGGTAATGGCCGAGAGCTATCTGGAAACCCGCCACGGCGGTGCATTCGTGCTCATCGACCCGCAGTCCGGATGGACGCTGGCTGCGGGGATGGTGCGCGGCCATGAGGTGTTCGGCGACTCCTTGGAGCCCGAGCCCGATTGGCAGATCTGAGGTTCGGCCTGGCGGGGCCGAACCTCCGATGAGGGAGAGAGACTGTGGCCCGGACGTTCCCCCGATCGTCCGGGCCACGGTCATGTCCGAATGCTTCTTCCCTTCCGACGGGAGCAAGCCCCGGCCAGAACAAGCCCCCCTACAACGAGCCCGACTGGAACAAGCCTGACTGGAACAAGCATTGTGTCCTGCCATGGCCGGGGTGACTCGGCCGCGGCAGGACGGTTCTGTGTGCCGGTGATATCCGGCAGTTGTGCGCATTAAGCAGATGATGCCTGGCGGCTGTGCGGGTGAGACGATGCAGGGCTGCCATCCGAACGGGCGGGAGACCGATCTGCGGAACCCCGGGACCGGGCCGCTCCATGATTCTCAGAGCTGGTCGTGTTCATCGAGGTCGTCCCTGGCGACGTCCTCGCCGTTTTCGATCTCGGTGATCTCATTCACACGCCGGGCGTGACGTCCACCTTCAAAATCGGTGGCCAGCCATATGTCGACGATCTCCTCGGCCAGTCCGTCAGCGACCACCCGCCCGCCCAGAGCCAGTGCATTCGCATTGTTGTGTGCACGCGACATGCGGGCGGTGTAGACGTCGGAGGTGATCGCGCAGCGAATGCCGTGCACCTTGTTGGCCGAGATCCCAATACCCACACCGGTGCCGCAGGCCACGATGGCCGTCTCCGCCTCACCATTGGCCACCTTGCGGGCAGCGGCTTCGCCGTAAATCGGGTAGTCGACGCTCTCGGTGCTGTGGGTGCCCATGTCGATCACCTCGTGGCCCTTGTCCTGAAGATATTTCTTGAGGTGTTCCTTGAGATCGAAACCGGCGTGGTCACTGCCCATCGCGATGCGCATTGTGCCTCCTTGTGGCCCCATCATTGGGGCTCAGAGCGTTGCGGGCACGGTATGCCGTCGCCCACATCCATTGTGCGTCGCCGCGGCAACATCCGGCTATGCCTGCAGCGATCGGGGGCACCCAGTTTCCCCGGGTCCTTCACCAGGTTCTCCCGGGTCTTCACCAGACAGTGCAGACCTTTGAGTCGCTGCCCTGCATAGGTCTTCACGGTCAGCCAAGAGACTTACCGGTCCACACGTCCCGCCGGGGATGCTGCGGTCTTTACGTCCCGCCGGGGACGTCGCGATCCGCACGACCAGCCGAAGATGTCACGGCCTGCACCGTCAGCCGAAGACGCCCCGGGACAAGCTCCGCTGGGTCCCGCTGGCTCAAGCGGCTCGCACGGCGTCAGCAAAGGCTTCGGGTGTGAGACCACCCAGGCCCTGCGGCAATCCCCCCAGCAAGGGGGCGCCACACAGATCCGCGATCTCCTCGAGGTTGCACCGCGTCGCGAGATCGGGCTCCACCGGATAGGCGCCGAAGACAAGTCCGACGACCTCCCCGCCATGACGACGGATTGCCGAGCAGGTGAGCTGGGCGTGGTTGAGCGTGCCCAGACCGGCGCGGGCCACCACGATGAAGCGCGCCGCAATACCCATCTCGGCGAGCAGCGGGATCAGCTGCAATAACCCCTCCCCCCGGTTGTCGAGGCCCACCATGATGCCGCCGGCCCCTTCGGCGATCACCGGAGCACCACGTTGAGAATCCACCAGCTCCGCGAGTCGCGTGGCCACCTGCGCCATGCTCGGCAGCGCCACTGCCTTACGGCGCGCCGCCGTCGTCGGGGCAAGGGCTTCGGTACAACGGGAGAGCTCCCGAGTGGAGCCCTTGGGAAGCCCCGCCAGGCGCGCCACATCGTCGACGTCGCCGGGTTCGCCGGGAAGCAAGCCGGTCTGGGCGATCTTCACCGCGATCGGATGGATGTCGCCGTCGAGCAACGAGCGGACGATGGCCGCTGTGGTGATCGTCTTCCCGATGTCGGTGTCCGTCCCCGTGACCAGGGTGAGTCCCCGGCCGGAGATCTGACGGAATCCCTGTGTCAGTGGGGCCTGCGCCGCAATCGGCCTGTCCAGTTCTGCTTGCGGGATCGCACCCCCCGCCGCCACGGTGACTTCCCCCGAGACATCCTGTGCCAGTGCGCCGCCGGTCATGCCCGCCCGCCCTTTCTTGACTGAGTATCCGCGTCTTTGCGTATTCGCGTATCCACTTGAGGGACTTGCCGTGATGACTCGCCCTGGCCGCGATGGCCCATCTGGGCGGCGATTGCCGCCATCGCTGCGCAGATCCGGGCGATCTCGTCGTCAGTGCACACATAGGGAGGCAGCGAGTAGACCAACCGTCCAAAGGGACGGAACCACACGCCATGGTCAAGTCCGATGCGGGTTGCGGTCGCAATGTCAACGTCGTCGTCGAATTCGAGGGCAGCGCTGGCGCCGCAGACCCGAAAATCGTGGACGCCCGGCAGCTGGGCCAATCCCCGGCCGTGCTCGGTGAAGGCGGCACTCACCCCGGCCACCTGCCCGCGCCATCCCGCGTCGAGTAGGAGCCCGATGCTCGCCAGTGAGGCAGCGCAGGCGAGCGGATTGCCCATGAACGTCGGCCCGTGCATGAGAGCACCGGTGTACTGGCTGACCGTACGGGCGACCTCCTCGGTGGCAATCACAGCGGCCTGGGTGAGGCTACCGCCGGTCATCGACTTGCCCACCGTCATGATGTCGGGCACCACCCCGGCATGGTCGCAGCCCCACAGCTCGCCGGTGCGGCCGAAGCCGGTGGCTATCTCGTCGGCGATGAGAAGCATGCCCAGTTCCCGAGTGATCCGCCGAAGGGCAGCGAGCGCGGTAGGCACCCAGGCATACATTCCGCCGGCTCCCTGCAGAATCGGCTCCACGATCACCGCGCAGACATCGTCGCGGGCCTCCCTCAGCTGCGCGGTGATCTCGTCGACCCAGGCGTTCACCTCGCCGGGGCTGGCATCCCACACGGGTGGACGGCGAAGGAAGAGCTGCGGTGGAATGGCACCGGCGTACATGGCGTGCATCCCAGTGACGGGATCACAGACGCTCATCGCGCCCAGCGTGTCGCCGTGATAGGCCCCGCGAAGTGCCGCAATCCTCGTTCTGGGCGAGCGGACGCCGCCCTGCCTCCTGGCCACGGCGATGTCATATTGACGGGCCATCTTGAGCGCGACCTCAACCGAGACCGACCCGGAATCGGCAAGGAACACCCGGTTCAGCTCTCCGGGGGCAAGCTCAGCGAGCACCTGTGCCAAGGCGATGGCGGGTTCATGCGTGAGCCCGCCGAACATCACATGCGGCAGTGCTTCCGCCTGCCGGCGCACGGCCTCGACGATCACCGGGTGACGGTAGCCGTGCACCATGCACCACCAGCTGGCCATCGCGTCGACCACCCGTTCACGGCGGGGCAAGCCATCGGTCCCGGGCCACTCCAGGTCGAGCATCGTGCCTTCGGCGCCGCGCACCAGATGCACCGGCGTTGGCGTGGTGGTGCTGGCATAGGGATGCCATAGATGGCGCTGATCGCTGGCGAGCAGCCGCGCCATGGGGCGCGTCGAGTCCCGCTTGACGAGCAGCTCTCGTGCCGAACTCTCCCGCAGGGCCAAGTCGGCTGGCCGCAGTTCGGCTGTTCCTCCGAATGTGACGAGCATCTACGTCATTCCCTTCATCACCACTGCGGGGTGTCCATCGACTCCCGGCTCGTCCAGCTCAGCGAGGACGCGGCGCAGACAATCGGCCAAGCCATCGATCTGTGCTGCGGTATGAGTTGCCATGAGGCAGACACGCAGCATGGCCGCCCCATGCGGAACGGTTGGATAGCGAATCGGGCTGACGATGAAACCGTCCGCCGCGAGTCGGGCGGCCACGGTCATGGCCCGCGCGGTCTCGCCGATGCGCACGCAGAAAATGGGGCTTTGCGAGGGGGCAACCGGTAAGTGTGCGGCCACGCACGCCGCACCCAGACGGGAGATGTTCTCCCGCAGCGCCGAGAAATGCTCGGGCTGGGACTGGAGCAACCTCATGGCCGCCCCGATGGCCGCGACGGTGGACGGCGCGGGAGCAGTTGAAAAGACATACCCACGCGCATGATTGCGCAAATACCGGGCGATCAACGCCGAGCAGCAGACAAAGGCCCCCTCGGAGCCCAATGCCTTGCTCGCGGTTCCGATGAGCACATCGGGGCGCATTCGTTGGGGCACCATCGACGCCATGCCACGTCCCTGATCTCCAACTGTGCCAACGCCATGGGCATCGTCCACGATCAGCAAAGCGCCACGACGGTGAGCGAGCTCGGCAATATCAGCCAGCGGACACAGGTCGCCGCTCATGCTGTAGACGCCCTCGGTGACCACCATGGCGGGTGCCGCCGCCTCGTCGAGGGCCTGGCTCAGGGCGTCTCGATCGCTGTGTGGCACCACGATCGTGTGAGCGCGGCTCAGACGGCAGCCGTCGATGAGGCTGGCATGGTTCTGGGCATCGGAAATGATCGTGACCCCGGCCCCGGTCAAGCTGGAGATCACCGAGACATTCGCCTGATATCCGGTGGCGAACAGCACCGCTGCGGGATAGCCGAAGAATGCCGCAAGCTGCTGCTCCACCCGCCGATGCAGCACGGAGCTGCCCGTGGTGAGGCGTGATCCTCCCGAACCGCAGCCGAAACGCGCCATCGCCTCGGCTGAGGCGGCGATCAACGCCGGATGCGTCGCCAGCCCCAGATAATTGCTTGAGCAGAACAGCACGCCCGAGCCCTGATCGGTGTGCACCTCGGCGTCCTGCGCCGTGTCGTAGATCGCGGGATGACGCTCAAGACCACGGCCGGCCCACTGGTCCAGATCATCGGTCAACAGACGCTCCCAGACCTGCGGGCCCGGCATCGGCACAGCGGCCCTCGCCGTCCCCGGTGTCGCGGCCCGCCTGGTCGTCCCCCGGGTCTTCTCGTGCGCCTCCATCGTCAGTCGCCGCTCTCCACGAGCACCGGCGCATGCTGCAACCACTCGATACAGGCCCCGACATCACCGGGAGCCCCGGCGTAGAGCATCAGGCGTCCGCCATGGGGATCGCCGGAGAGCTTCACATTCGTCACGGTCGTGTAGACGCCCTCGGCGCAGACATATCCCCGTGTGTAGTCCGGATCGTCGGAGATGCACAGCTCGGCAACGATGTCGGGGTGCATCGCCACCTTGCTGGCAAGCACCACGGCCTCATTGTGATGCTGCTTGTGGGCATGGACGCGCGCATCGGCGCCGGCACCTGCAGCGCCGAAGGTGCTCACCCGCACCCCGCGCGCCGGATCGGGTTCCAGCCGCTCGCCGCTCACGCAGGAGACGAGCATCGCACCACGCATCTGCGGTGCGTGCACCAGCAGGTCCATCACCGCATCGGGATCAGCCACGAAGGGCGCGATGCGATCACGGTAATAGGCTCGCGCGGCGACGACGTCAGGACACTCATATAACTGGGTGGGCAGCCGAGGCGTTCGCCGCAATGACTCGTGCGGGATGCGATCGACGCTGAACACCACTGAGTCAGCCGACTCCCGGGGATGTGACATGCCGCGCTGGAGCAGCGCGGTCAGACAGTCGCCGATCTCATATTCACCCACCAGGGTCTCGGCGCCGCTGACGTGCACGGCGGTGCCGTCATGGTCGGCGCTGGCCCGCATGCGCACGCTGAAGAAGTCCGGGGCGGAGCCGTGGGTGGCAGTCACGGTGCTCGCGGCGATATTGACAGGGGTATCCGCCGGGGTGGGAGTCTGCATGGGTGAAGGCCTCCTTAACAGTGTTCAATAGTAGGCCTCGGACACCCCCTGCCGCACTGATGGGTGCAGACCGTGCCGTGGACGAGCACAGACCCCACTCGTCGGATTCCCCACTGACTAGTCGGTTACGGCGACCAGACCGGCCACGGCCCCCGCTCAAGGCCGATCCGCAGGCTCAACGACGCGGTAAGGCGTCAGGGCGCAGGCGGTCGAACCGTCAACCACAAGAACAGTTCCGCAGGCACCGCTGAGGCTCCAGCCCGCTCAGCCCAACTCCCCCGAGACGGCGCAGACCTTTACGTCGTCTGCCCCGCCAAGGCCTGCACTATCTTGACGTCGCGCCGGGGGCGTCCCACACGGCAACCCAGCGCCACAGCGGCACCCGCCACCAATGGGCGCCGGGCAGATTCCCCTCGATGAGTTCGCGGCTCTGGGCCCAGTTCAGATCAGGCTCGGAGCTGAGCGTGTCCGGTGTCCAGCGCGTCTTGCCCACGCCCATCGCCACGTTGGCGATCAGATCGCGGATCTCCAAGGGCCCCAGGGGGAAGCTGCTGCGCGCCGTGTCCACCACCACGAGACGCCCGCCCGGACGCAGCACGCGACGCATCTCGACCAGGCCCAGATCCTCGTTGAGGTGATGCAATACCTCCACGCTTACCACCGCGTCGAAGCTGGCGTCGGGAAAGGGCAATTGCTGGGCGTCGGCAAGCATGAAATGTGCCCCGGGCGCATCGGGCGGGAGCACCTTGGAGTCGGCGTCAATGCCGACCACCTCATGGCGCAGCTGCCTGTCATCGAATGATTCAAGCTCTGGCTGGACGCCCTTGAGGTCGGCACGTCGCAGGGTGACCGGCTCCGTGTCACCGGTGGCCAGATAACGAGCCAATGTCCCCTCGCCACAGCCCACGTCGAGAACCACCCGATGATCGGCCACCAGCTCGGCGATGCGCGGATAGTAGTTGGTGTTGTGGTTCCAATGACGGGCGAAGGGATGCCCGCCGCGACCGCGGGCGCTCACAGGTGCGTGCCCAAGAGGGCACCGATGACGTAGGTGATGCAGATGGCCACGAGCCCGCCACCCACATTTCTGATCGTCGCCGCCCGGGTGGGCGAGCCGCCGAGTCTGGCGGAGACGACGCCGGTGACGGCCAGCGCCAGCGCCGACGCCAGCACCGTGGCCAACACTCGGGCCGAAGGCGTCACCAGGGTGATCAGCAGCAGTGGCACCACGGCGCCAATCGCGAAGCTGAGCATCGAGGCGAACGCGGCGGCCCATGGATTGAGCAGCTCGTCGGGATCGATGTCGAGCTCCACCTCAGCGTGGGCCGCCAGAGCATCGTGATCAGTCAGCTCCACAGCCACCTGCCGGGCGAGGTCATGGGAGATTCCCTTGGACTCATAGGCCGCGGTGAGCTGGTTGAGCTTGCCATCCGGGTCGCGCTTCAGGGCGGCTCGTTCCTTCGCCAGGCCGGAACGCTGGGCGTCACGCTGGGTGCTCACCGAGACATATTCACCGGCAGCCATGCTCATCGAGCCCGACACGAGTCCCGCCACGCCGGCCACCAGGATTGCCCTGTTGTCGGCGCTGGCACCCGCCACACCCAGGACCAGGCCTGCCGTTGAGACCACGCCATCGTTAGCGCCGAGGACGCCCGCCCGCAGCCAGTTCAGCCGCTCCGGGGAGGCTTCCTCCGACTCGTCGTCGTGCCTGTTCGGCCCGTTCTGGCCTGCAGGTTTCGATGGCCTCACGGCATCCACGTAGGTGATCCTCTCGTCCAGGTGACATGCAGCGCTGGCACATATGTGAACGCTGTGTCTGTACTCACAGTCAACCACTGGAGCGATGTGGAGCATTCCTATGACGCCTCCCCCAGCCGCGACGCACCCGGTCATGGGAGTGTCGGCGCGCACCGTCACCGGGACGCCCGTGGCATGCTGAGGGAGTTCATTGATCCAGGTGCGCCAGGAGAGTTCAGATGCCGACAAATACCCGATTGGGCCGCCAGTTGGAAGCTCCCGAGCCCACGTGGACGAAGACCAGCCGGGTGGTGATTCTGGGTGGCGGTGCCGCTGGATTGAGCGCCGCCCTTCCCTTGGCAGCGGCACGGATTCCAGTGACGCTGCTCTGCCGTTCCACGCTGCTTGACACGGCCACCGCGCGGGCGGCCAGTCGGGGCGTCAGCTGGCGCAATCCGCCCACCCACGAGGAGATGGCCGAGCTCGGGGACGGTCTGGCCGAACCAGCCACCGCCGATCGGCTCATCACGGCGGCACCGGAGCTGCTTCAGTGGCTCGATGACCGTGCCCGGCAGATCTCCAGTGTCGACCAGGACCCGCGCCAGCCTCTCGGGATGACACTTCAGCGCACCCTGGCGTCGGTGGCCCGCGTTCAGGAGATAATCCCCGCCGGAACGCTCACCATCGACACCCACAGCCGCGCCATCGATGTGCTCACCGACGACTCGGGTCATGTTGCCGGAGTCCGCGTCTCCCGCGGCGATGGCACGGTCGGCGATTACCGCGCCGGCACCGTGGTTCTTGCCACCGGCGGCGCTGGTCGCCTGTGGACCCACACCACCGCACCAGTTTTCGCCAACGGTGATGGCCTGGCGATGGCGCTGCGCGCCGGTGCCGACCTCCGCGATCTCGAGTTCGTCGCCTTCGCGCCCACCGCTCTCGCCGCACCTGCAGAGGCCAGTCTCCCCGGCGAAGCAGCCGCGGAGATGGGCCCCAGCCTGCGTGAGGCCGGGGCGGAGCTGGTTGACGCCGCCGGCTCCACGATCGTGCCGCTCGAGGAGAGCCAGCGACTGCCCGATCATGAGTTGGCGATTCGTCTTGCCGATTGGATGGCGGCCCACGAAGGCGCCTCGGTGTTTCTTGACGCCCGCGGCATCGGTGATCAGGCCTGGCAGCTGGCACCCCATGCGGCGATGGCGCAGGCAGCGCGTGAGCATGACATCAATCCGGCACGTCAGGTGATTCCCGTGCGGCCAGCGGCCCAGGCCTTCGTCGGTGGGGTCGCCATTGACGAGTTCGGTGCCACCACCGTTCCGGGTCTCTTCGCAGCAGGCGAGGTCGCTGCGTCAGGGGCCAATGGGGCGTCCGGCCCGACGGATGGCCTCCTCATCGACGCACTGGTCACCGGCGCCACCGTGGGACGCCACCTCGCCCAGTCACAATTGCCCGACGCCGCTGATCCCAGCGATCGTGCGCTGCGCGGATTCCTTCCCACCGATGCGCTGGCAGGTGTGCGCGCCAGTGCTGACACCGCGCTGGGCCTGCGACGTGAGCACGAGAAGCTTCGCGCCACCAGCGAGTTCCTCGCTCGCCTGCCCCACGAAGAGGAATTCGGCGAGGAGGAGCTCACCGGCAGCAATCTGCAAACGGTCGCCGCCGCGCTGTCGATGGCCGCCATCGCGCGTCCTGAAAGCCGCGGCTGGCATCGGCGCATCGATCATGACGGGCCCAGCGACAAATGGCGCAAGCACGTCGTGGTGAGCCTTGCTGACGACGGCACCCTTCAGGTGACCACCGCCGCACTCGACAAGCAACCCGCCACAAACTAGCGACGAACGGGCGTCATCGAGCCGCGCCCCGGACCTTGTCGCCTTCCGGAAGGGCACATCTGGCAAGGCCTGGGTCAGGCGCGCACATTCACCGAATTACCGTCACCACGGGTCGCCCCGAGAACAGACGGCAGATCCAGTGGCGAGTCAGTGTCGAAGTCATTGCTCCAACCGGCCAGCCCGGAGTCCTCGGCGTTCTTGTAGGCGGTGGCGATCATCAGTTTGATGCGGTTGAGCTGGTTGACCTCTGAGGCGCCAGGATCGTAATCGATCGAGGTGATGTTGGCCATCGGATAGCGCTCGCGCAGCGACTTGAACATGCCGCGGCCCACCACATGGTTGGGCAGGCAGGCGAAGGGCTGGGCGCAGATAACATTCGGCGTGCCGTGCTCGATCAGGTGCATCATCTCGGCCACCAACAACCAGCCCTCACCGGCCTGGGTGCCGAGTGAGATCACCTGTTGGGCGCGCTCGGCCATCGTGTGCATCGACTCGGGCACATCGAACTTGCCGTGCGTGGCGGCCAGGGCCGCATTCGCGGTGCCGGACATCTGCTCGATGAACCACAGCGCCATCTTCTTGACGTGACGCGAGGTGCGTCCCATCCCGAAGTTCTCCCAGCGCCAGTCGCCGGTCTCCATCGACTGCAGGAAGAATCCCATCAGCCCGGGCAGCACGGCCTCGCAACCCTCATCCTCGATCACGTCGACAAGATTGTTGTTCGCGTCAGGCTGGAATTTCACCAGGATCTCGCCCACGATGCCCACGCGCGGCTTGCGCGGAATGTCCAGCAGCGGCAGATCGTCGAATTCACGCACCATCTGGCGGCACAGCCATTTAAAGCTGAGCTTGCGTCCCTCGATCTGCGAATAGCGCGGGGTGGTCATGAACTCGCACACCAGCGCATTCCAGCGCTGATAGAGCGCCATCGCCGAGCCCTCGTCGCGCTCATAGGGGCGCACGCGCAGCAGCACATTCTGCAGCAGATCGGTGAGGATCAGTCCCTGAATCGCGGCGTTCACGATCGTCGGCGTCATCTTGAACCCGGGATTCGATTCCAGTCCCTGCGCCGAGATCGCCAGCACCGGCACCTGCGAGAAACCGGCCGCGGCCAGCCCACGGCGCAGCATGCCGACATAGTTCGTGGCGCGGCACATGCCACCGGTCTGGGTGATGGCCACCACCGACTTCTCGGGGTCGCCACCGCCATCGATGAACTTGTTGATCAACTGGCCGATCACCATGATCGCCGGGAAGCAGGCATCATTGTTCACATATTTCAGGCCGCATTCCATGTCTTCTCGGCTGGCGTGCTCCAACAATTCCATTGTGTAGCCATGACGCTCGAACAATGGCGCGAGCACGCGGAAATGAATCGGCGCCATCTGCGGCAGATAGACCGTATGAGTGGCCTTCATCTCCTTGGTGAAGGCCGGGGTGGTGGCTGCGGGCACCGCGATCGGCTCGCTGGTGTTCACCTCGCTCGACACCGGACGCTCCGCCGCGGCTGCCTGCAAGGAACGCAGCCGGATCTTCGCCGCACCCAGATTGGAGATCTCGTCGATCTTCAGCACGGTGTACACATCGTCGCCCTGCTCGAGGATGTCCTGCACCTGATCGGTGGTCACTGCGTCAACGCCGCAGCCGAAGGAGTTCAGCTGCACCAGATTGAGATCGGGCTCGGAGCGCACCTGCCCAGCCGCCTCATAGAGGCGCGTGTGATAAACCCACTGGTCCCGGGCGCGCAGGGGGCGAGCGAAACCAGTCTGCGTCATGCCATTGGTCAGGGCGTCCTCGCTGAGCACCACCATGCCCAGCTGGGCGATGGCGTCGGGGATGCCGTGGTGGATCTCGGGATCGACGTGATAGGGCCGTCCGGCCAGCACGATGCCACGCATCTTGTGCTCACGCATGTACTGCAGCGCACGATCACCTTCGGCCTTGATGTCGGCGTGGGTGTGGGCCAGCTCGGCATATCCCGCCTCGACGGCCCGCTTGGCCTCGTCGCGAGTGACATTCCAGTCGGCGAACTCCTCCACGAGCCGCTCGGCAAGCTTGTCGGGGTCGTTCAGGTTGAGGAAGGGATCCATGAAGCGCACGCCGGGCTCCTTGAGCCGGTCGATGTTCTTCTCAAGCACCTGCGGATAGAACGCCACGATGGGGCAGTTGAAGTTGTTGTCGGCCTCGTCGAACTGCTTGAGCTCATAGCTCACGCAGGGCATCCAGATGGTCTTGACGCCGCGGTCAAGCAGCCATTCGATATGGCCATGGGCCAGCTTGGCCGGATAGCAGACGTTCTCGGAGGCGATCGACTCCATGCCAGACTCGAAGAGGTCATGGTTCGAGCGGCCCGAGAGCATGACCTTGAAGCCGAGCTCGGTGAGCACGGTGAACCACAGCGGATAGTCCTCGTACATGCCCAGCGCGCGCGGGATGCCGATCTCGCCGCGAGTGGCCTTCGCGTCGGTCAGTCGTCGATAGCCGAAGACGCGCTTGTACTTGTAGTCGTACAGATTCGGGATCTCCGACTTGCGAGGACGAGCCTCAAGCGACGCACCCCTCTCGCAACGGTTACCTGACACCTGACGTCCGCCGTCGTCGAAGAGCGTGATGGTGAGCTTGCAGTGGTTCTGGCAGAGCTGGCAGACGCGCTGACTCGACTCCACGCTGAAGGCGTCGAGATCGCGGCTCATCATGGCCGACACCTCGCCATCCACGGCATGCGATCTCGCCGTGAGCGCTGCACCATAGGCACCCATCAACCCCGCGATATTGGGACGGGTCACCTGTACCCCGGTGAGTAGCTCGAAGGCGCGCAGCACCGCGTCATTGAGGAAGGTGCCACCCTGGGCCACCACATGGTCGCCCAGCTCGCCGGTGTCGCGCAGCTTCATCACCTTGTACAGGGCATTGCGCACCACCGAATAGGACAACCCGGCGGAGATATCGCCCATGCCGGCGCCCTCCTTCTGGGCCTGCTTGACCGAGGAGTTCATGAACACGGTGCAGCGGCTGCCCAGGTCGACCGGGGCGTCGGCGGCCAATCCCACCTTCGCGAATTGCCGCACATCGGTGCCCATCGTCTCGGCGAAGGTCTGCAGGAATGAGCCACAGCCCGACGAGCAGGCCTCGTTGACGGCGATGGAATCAACCACACCATTGCGGATGCGCAGGAACTTCATGTCCTGGCCGCCGATGTCGATCACCGAGGTGACCTCGGGGCAGACGACCTTGGCCGCACGGAAATGCGCCATCGTCTCGATCTCACCCTCGTCGGCATGAAGGGCCGTCTTGACCAGGTCTTCGCCGTAGCCGGTGACGCAGGCGCGCGCCAGGTTGGCGCCGTCAGGCAGTGCCCCCAGGACGGTCTTGGCGATGCCCACCGCCGCAGCCACCGGATCACCCTGGTTGGAGCCATAGCTGGAGTGCACGATGGTGCCCTCATCGTCGATCACCACCGACTTGATGGTGGTGGAGCCGGCGTCAATGCCCAGATAGAGATGGCCCTTCGCATCGGCCATCTCGCCCTCGGGGATGGTGGCCCGGGAGTGACGCTCGATGAATTCGGCGCGCTCGGCGTCGTCGAGCAGGAGCGGACGCATGGTCTTCGACGCCACCGAGACCTCATTGGCGCTGTCGAGTTCGGCGGCCAGATGCGGCAACGAGAGGGTGGGGCCGTCGGCCAGGAAGGCAGCACCGATCGCGACATAGAGCTGGGCGTCGTCGGGGGTGATGTAGTCGTGCACATGATCGCCGAGCACGCGGCGGAAGGCATTGCGCAGCTCGGGCAGGAAGTGCAGCGGCCCGCCCAGGAAGATGACCTTGCCGCGGATCGGACGTCCACAGGCCAAGCCGGCAACGGTCTGGGTGGCCACCGCCTGGAACACCGAGGCTGCGATGTCTGAATGCGCGGCCCCCTGGTTGAGCAGCGGCTGCACATCGGTCTTGGCGAACACCCCGCAGCGCGAGGCAATGGGATAAAGATGATCAAACTGCGCCGCCAGCTCGTTGAGCCCGGGCGCGTCGGTGTGCATCAGCGTGGCCATCTGGTCGATGAAGGCGCCGGTGCCACCGGCACACGAGCCGTTCATCCGCTGCTCGGGAGTGGGGTGCAGATAGGTGATCTTGGCGTCCTCGCCACCCAGCTCAATCACCACATCGGCCTCGGGATTGAGACGCTCGATAGCGGCAGTGGCGGCGATCACCTCCTGTTGGAAGTTGACGCCCATCATGCGCGCCACACCGAGCCCGCCGGAGCCGGTCATGGCAACCTTGAGCACGTCTTCGGGAAAGCGGTCGCGAATGTCGAGGAGCAGCTTCTTCATCTCGCCGCGCACGTCAGCGTTGTGGCGCCGATAATCGCTGAACACAATGCGTTCACCGTCCATGACCACGGCCTTGACCGTGGTTGACCCCACGTCGAGGCCAAGCCGCAGCGCATCGTCACTCATAAGACACCCCTCTTGACGGACCGTGTTCATCCCGCCATGCCAATTAGAATGCTCGTTCTGTTTTCCATGGTAATCGTTATCCGCACCGGCGGCGAGGGCAGGGCCGGGACTCGGGTGTGGCGCAAGGTTGAGCCCTGCGAGAACCCGGGCGCGGGGCGGAGACGGGTTGCCGGGGACGCCGCGACGGCGGGAACGTGCGTGCGGGGCACGACCCGAGAACCGACGGAGTCCGGTGCCAGAGGCACGGCCCATGACGGCATGGAGCCTGGGTGGGGATTCAGGCAGGGAAGTCCCCGGGGACCGCCGGGCGGCGCGGGTAACGACGGCGGCTCAGGGGCCGACGGACACTGGCGCGGGAACCAGCCGCACCTGGGTGGCCTTCACCGAGCACCACAGCCGCTGGCCGACCGCCAGCTGCAGCTCGGCCCAGGCGGCCGGGGTGATGCGAGCCGAGATCACCGGGCCATCATCGAGCGCGACACGCACGGTGACAAGGCCGGATGCCGCATCGACCGCTTGCACGACGCCGGGCAGCAGTGAGCGCGGGGAGCCCTGCTGGGGCACGCGGAACAACGAGACGGCCTCGGGCGCGAACACCAGCGACACCGGCGAACCCGGGGCCGGGAACCCGGCGCCGGGGGTCGGGGCGTCGGGAGGCAGCGCGTCCGGAAACAGCTCGCCCGGGAACAGGGTGTCGGGGTCAATGCGGGCGGCGGCCAGCCGACGTTTGCCGATCGCGATGCCGGGCAGGGCGTCGGCACCCACAATCAGGGCGCCCGAGACGATGTTGAGGCCGGCCAGGCGAGCGGTGAAGTCGGTGGTCGGTGCGGCCAACAGCCGTGCCGGCTCGCCCTGCTCGGCCACCCGTCCGTGCTCGAGCACCACCAGCCATGACGCCAGGCGCACCGTCTCCACCACGTCGTGGGTGATCAGCACGGTGGTGGTGCCGCGGTGGGCCAGCCGATCGGCCAGCACCTGCGTCACCCGGGCGCGGGCCTGCACGTCGAGGGCCGAAGTGGGTTCGTCGAGGACCAGCAGCCGCGGTTCGAACACCAGCGCGCGGGCCAGCGCGACGCGCGCGGCTTGGCCTCCCGACAGCTCATCGCCGCGCCGGGCGGCCAGCTGCTCTGCCCCGACCGCGGCTAACTGGGCGTGGGCGGCGCGTCGAGCCGCCGCGCGCGGGACGCCCCGGGCGCGCAGCGGGTAGGCAACATTGGCCAGCACGCTCAGGTGGGCGAACACCTGCGGGTCCTGGCGCACCATCGCCACCCCGCGACGGCGCGCCGGGGTGAAAGTGGTGGCGGTGTCGTGCACCTGCGTCCCGATCGACGCCGTGCCGCTGTCGAGTGCCAACGACCCGGCCAGCACCTGGGCCAGCGTCGACTTGCCGGCGCCGTTGCGTCCCATCACGGCCACCACGCGCCCGGCCGGGATGTCGAGCGACACCTGCCAGTCACGGGCCGTGACCGCTCCGTCGACATGCACCGGCACGGCGGCGCGCTGCTGCCCGGCCGGGTCCGGCACGTCGGTGGGCGTGGGTGAGGCGGGCTCATCGTCGGCAGCCGGGCGACGCCGACGCCCGGGCCACTCGGTGAGGGCGACGATCACGGCGGCGGCCACGATGAGCACCACGCCCAGCGTCAGTGCGGTGCCGGAGTCGGCCTCGCGGGCCAGGTAGATCTCCAGGGGCATGGTGCGCGTGACGCCCTGCAACGAGCCGGCGAAGGTGAGGGTGGCGCCGAACTCGCCCAGGCAGCGGGCGAGTGCCAGGGCGGTGCCGCGGACCAGTCCGGGCGCCACGGTGGGCAACGTGATGGTGAACAGCACCCTGCTGGGGCCGGCGCCCAGGCCGGCAGCGGTCTGTTCGAGGCCCTGGGTGCGCGACCGCAGCGCCGCCTCCAGGGTGATCACCAGGAAGGGCAGGGAGACGAACACCTGGGCCATCACCACGGCGATCGTGGAAAAGGCGATGTGCACCCCGGCGGCCTCCAGGCCGGCACCGAGAACGCCCTTGCGTCCGAAGGTCACCAGCAGTGCCAGGCCTGCCACCACCGGCGGCAACGACAGGGGCAGGGCGACGAGCACGCGGGCCACACGCACCCCACGCCACCGGCGCGACAGGGCGACGGCCGCGGGAACCCCGAGCACCAGGTCGATCACGATGGCGGCCGCGCAGGTGCGCACGCTCAGCCATAGGGCGTCGCGGGCACTGTCACTGGTGATGACCCGGCCAAAGCTGGCCCAGGGCACCTTGGCGCCCATGAACAGCAGCGGCACCACCAAGTAGGCCAAGGCCACGCCGGCCAGTGCCACCAGCCACCAAGGTGCCGGGGACACCCGTGGTGCGCGGCGGCGGGGCCGGGCGTCGTTCACTGCCCGGGGGTGGAGAAGCCGTGGGCGGCGAGCACCCGGCGTCCCGCAGACGAGGTCACCAGGGCGACGAACTGTCCGGCGAGGTCCTGCTGGCGCGAGGCGGTCACCGTGGCGATCGGATAGTCGTTGACCACCTTGTCGGCATCGGCGATGGGAATCGTGTCCACGGCGTCGCCCGAGGCCATCGCGTCGGTGCGGTAGACGATGCCCGCGTCGGCCTGGCCGGTGGACACCTTGGCGCGCACATCGGTCACCTTGTCCTCCTCACTGACCGGATGCAGCGTGACGCCGAGCAGCCCGGTGAGCTGGGTGGTCGCCGCGCCGCAGGGTACGGCCGGGGCGCAGATCACCAGCTTGGCGCCGTCGAGAGAGGCGTCCAGTCCGGTGACATGGGCCGGGTTTCCGGCCGGCGTGATCAGGGTGAGCACATTGGACGCGAAGGTGGTGGGTGTGCCGACCAGCTTCTTGTCGCTGGCCTTGGCCATGGTGGAGGTGTTCGCGGTGGCCAGCACATCGGCCGGCGCCCCGTTGTCGAGCTGGTCGACCAGGGTCTGCGAGCCGGCGTAGCTGAATGTCACCTTCACTCCCGGGTGCGACGCCTCGAACTGCTTGCCCAGCTCGTCGTAGCTCTCGGTCAGCGACGCCGCCGCATAGACGGTGAGCGTGGCGCTGCGGCTGGACGAGGCTCCCCCCGAGCCCTTGGACGAGCCGCAGGCGGCCAGCACCAGCGTCAGCAGGAAGGCGGTGACAAGGGCGGATGGGCAGGTTCTCATGGGCACTCCGGGGCCGTGCGAGGGGGATTTGGTGGCCGGCGCGGGTCCGCGACGACCACGCGTCAAATTACCAAGGGCGACGCCCCGGTGGGTAGGGCAGGGCAATTACAAGGACCGGGCAATCGCGCCCGGATCGTCGCTGGCCCAGGGGTGCTGGGGATCATGGGCCGGCGCAGGCGCAACGAGCGGCGGGGACCCAACACCCCAGGGCCGGGACCCAACACCCCAGGGCGGGGACCCAACACCCCAGGGCCGGCACGGGCCCGAACAACGCGGACCGGTACCGCGAGGGCCGTCGCAGCAGCAGGGCGGCCCGGCGATACGCGCCCGGTGCCGCCTGCGGGCTCGAATAGTGTGGGGCCATCCCCACTAGAGCCGCCACTGCCCTGGCGCCCACCCCGAGCAAGGAGCCCTCATGCCGCACAGCGACTACGACCTGGCAGGCATTCGTGCAGCGATCATCACCACCAACAACCGCGTACTGGCCGGCGAACGCCCCGACCGCGGCGGCCAGCTGGCCGTCGAACAGCTCGCTGCGGCGGGCCTGCAGACGTCCGAGCCAGTGGTGATCCCCGAGGAGCACCATGCGGTGGCAGAGCAGCTGCGCGACAGCCTCGATGAGGGCAACCGGCTGGTGATCGTGCTGGGCGGCACCGGCTTCGGCATCCGCCATGAGAGCCCCGAGGTGGTGCGCGAAGCGATCGAGGTGGAGATTCCCGGCATCGCCGAGCAGATCCGCGCCCATGGGCTGACCAACACGCCGCTGTCACCGCTGTCGCGTGAGGTGGTGGGCGTGACGGCCCGCGATAAGACGGGTGCCCTGGTGGTGGCGTCCCCCAGCTCGAAGGGCGGGGTCGCCGACACGCTGGCGGTGCTCATCCCCCTGCTGAAGGACATCTTCGGCCAGCTCGACGAGATCTGAGCCCCCACAAGCCGCCGGACGCCGGATAGGTGCGGATCAAGCACCATAGACGGTGCTTTTGTCGACCCTGTCTTCGTGTTGTGGGCGCGGGGCCGGACGACCCATGTCCCCGCGATGTGCGGACGCCGGGTGGTTGCGTGGCGGATTGGTCACTGAGTGGGCACATCGAGACGGAGCCGGACCACAGGGACCGCCTGAGCCCGCGTCATCTCCCCATCGGGCGGCGGCACCGGCCTGCCATTGGAGACGCCAACCCGCCCTGGGCCCCCAAGAACTCGTCTAAATGGACAGCTGTGCGGGAATGACGCCGCACAACTGCCCACCTAACGGCCGGGTCAGGGCGGGGCCGGACCGCGGCAGGGTCGGGGCGAGGCGGAACCGGGGCGGGGCGAGGCCGAGTCGGAAGGGGCCAAATCCGGGCGACACCGGACCGGAAGCGTCATTCAGGGAGGACTTTTGCAGGGTAGACGACGTAAAAGTCCTCCCTATCCCTGATCCCGCCGCCGCAGCATCCACCGCGGCACGCCCAGCGCGTCGCCCGCCACGTCATTCCGCGCGCTATACCAGGCGCCCACGCCACCAGTCGAAGTCGTCGGGGGTGTCGATGTCGCGGCACAGGTCCGCCGGGCTCGGCATCTCCACCAGATTGAGGACGCGCAGGGTGCGCGCAACACCGCGATTGCGCACCTGCCCCGCGTCGGCCAGCAGCCTGCGCAACGGACCGGCCCGGTAGACGGCCTGCAGGTATTGGCGGAATGGTGCGGGCTCGCCGCCACGGGCCACCACGCCATCGGCGTCGGGGCGGGCCGACAGCGCCGCAACAAGCGGCGGCGCCAGGTCGACGATTCCGGGGCTGTCGACGGCCGTCACCAACACCAGGGCGTGAGAGCCGCCCAACGCAGCCAAGCCGGCGGCCAACCCGGCCACCGGGCCCCCATCGGGCGGGTCCTCCAGGGTGCGCCGCACCCCCGGGGGCACCTCCACGTCGCGGGGCGCCACCACCACCGCATCACCATCGACCGCGGACGCCAATCCCGACAGCACGATGTCGAGCAGCCGACGCTGCCCCAGCCGCAGGTCAGCCTTCGACACCCCACCAAGGCGTTGCCCACCGCCGCCGGCCAGGATCACCGCGCCCACCCGGCCGCGACGGCCGGCATCGGGATGTGCACCTGACGGGGTGGCTGCCATGGCCCGATCATCGCGCATCACGCGCCCGAACATGCCGAGCATGCCCGATCAGCCGAATATTGCGGGGTGATGCCGTCGAAAACACAGCCACCCGCCTCGCAGCCCCTTGCACGCCGTCACCCGCTTGTAGTCTGAAACGGTGCCCGCCACCCCCCTGCCCAGCGCCGATGGTGCGCTGCGCGACCGCCACGGCCGGACCGCCCACGACCTGCGCGTCTCCCTGACCGATCGGTGCAACCTGCGGTGCAGCTATTGCATGCCGCCCGAGGGCCTGGCCTGGCTGCCCACCGACCAGATGCTCACCGACGCCGAGGTGACGCGCCTGTGCACGCTGGCCGTCACCCACCTGGGCATTCACAAGATCCGCTTCACCGGCGGCGAACCACTGCTGCGCAAGGGCCTTGAGTCGATCATCGCCGCCTGCGCCGACCTGCGCACCGACCGGGGCAGTTCCCCCGAGCTCGCACTCACCACCAATGCACTCGGCCTGGCCCACCGCGCCCGGGCCCTGGCCGACGCCGGACTCGACCGGGTGAACGTCTCGCTGGACACCCTGGACCGCGAGCACTTCGCCCGCATCACCCACCGCGATCGCCTGCCCGAGGTGCTGGCCGGTATCCGCGCCGCACAGAAGGCCGGACTGACACCGGTCAAGGTGAACGCCGTTGTCACCCGCGCAATCAACGCCCTCGACCTGCCCGAGCTGTTCGACTTCTGCCTCGACAATTCCCTGCAACTGCGGGTGATCGAGCAGATGCCGATCGGCCCCGAGGGCTCCTGGGACCGCACCTCCATGGTGTCGCGCGCCGAGATCCTGGAGCTGCTCGCCACCCGCCACCAGCTCGCCGAACTCAGTCCCCCGCCGACGACCGGGACACTGCCAGCCGGAGCACAGGCGCCCGGGACGCCACCCAGCACCGTCCAGCCCGACCACTCCGGACCGACCACCAGCGCGCCGCACACCGCCGGATCCACCACCGCCCCCCTCGACCCGCACGCACCAGCCCAGCTGTGGCAGATCGACGGACGCGCCGACGCCACGGTAGGCATCATCGCCTCGGTCTCGGACCCCTTCTGCCAGGCCTGCGACCGCACGCGGCTCACCAGCGACGGCCAGGTGCGCTCCTGCCTGTTCTCCACCACCGAGACCGACCTGCGCGCACTGCTGCGCAGCGGGGCCACCGACGCCCAGCTTGCCGACGCCTGGCGGGCCGCGATGTGGGCCAAGCCACGCGCCCACGGCCTCGACGAGCCCTGGTTCGCCGTACCGTCGCGCACCATGAGCCGCATCGGAGGTTGATCCCGGTGCACACGCCGGGCACCCCCACCCCCTAGAATTAGTCGCGATAAATCCGTCGAAAATCCTGTCGCTGCCGGCACCGCGCAATCGTTGAGCCCGTGGGTTGCGCCGCCCACCCCATGCAGCGTCGCGAGAGGAACGACATGGCCACCACGCCTGCGGAAACCCCGACATCGCCGGGTGCCGCGCTGCACACGTCCGGAAAGGTGCTCACCAACTGGAACCCCGAGGACGCCGCCACGTGGAGCCCTCGCATCGCGTGGCGCACGCTGGCGATCAGCACCTATTCGATGATTCTGGCGTTCTGCGTCTGGTTCCTGGTGAGCGCCATCGCACCGAAGCTCAACTCCATCGGCTTCGGGCTGACCACCGGCCAGCTCTACTGGCTCGCCGCCATGCCGGGCCTGTCCTGCGGCCTCATCCGGCTCTTCTACATGTTCCTGCCGCCCATCATGGGCACCCGCAAGCTCGTCGGCTGGAGCTCGCTGCTCTACCTCATTCCGATGTTCGGCTGGTTCTTCGCGGTGCAGAACCCCCACACCAGCTTCTGGGTGCTCATGGTGTTGGCCTTCACCTGCGGCATCGGCGGCGGCACCTTCTCGGGCTATATGCCCAGCACCGGATACTTCTTTCCCAAGCGCCTGCAGGGCACCGCGCTAGGGCTGCAGGCCGGCATCGGCAACCTGGGCATGTCGATCATCCAGCTGGTGGGCCCGATCCTCATGGGCTTCAGCCTGTTCGGCATCACCTGGCTGGCCCCCGAGCACACCGCGAGCGGAAACCTGTGGGTGCACAACGCGGCGATCTTCTTCGTGCCGTGGACGATCGTCGCCGCCATCCTGGCATTCACGCTGCTCAAGGACGTGCCGGTGAAGGCCAGCTTCCGCCAGCAGATCGACATCTTCAGCAATCCCGACACCTGGCTCATGACGCTCATGTACGTGATGACCTTCGGCCTGTTCTCGGGATTCAGCGCCCAGTTCGGGCTGCTCATCAACTCCACCTACGGCGAGACGAGCCGCTTCGCCGGCATGGCTGCGCTGCCGCAGGGCGTCACCTATGCCTTCCTCGGCCCACTCATCGGCTCGCTGGTGCGCGCCGGCTGGGGCCCGCTGTGCGACCGCTTCGGCGGCGCCATCTGGACGTTCATCTCCGGCGTCGGCCTGGTGATCACGCTCGGGTGGGCGGCCCTGTTCCTCAACCCCAGCGATCCTGGCCAGTTCCCCGGCTTCCTGTGGGCGATGCTGATCATGTTCTTCTTCGCCGGCATCGGCAACGCCGGCACCTTCAAGCAGATGCCGATGATCATGCCTACGCGCCAGGCCGGCGGCGCCATCGGCTTCACCGCCGCCATCGGCAGCTTCGGCCCCTTCTTCATCGGCGTCGCACTGTCGGCCATGAACGCCGCCGTGTGGTTCTGGATCTGTGCCGCATTCTGTGCGCTCTGCTCGGTGATCTGCTGGATTCGCTACGCCCGTCCGCGGGCGCCGTTCCCCGGCTGATCGCGCCGTCCCCACCCTCTTGGAGGTCACCAATGTCCACCAGCCAGCGTCAGCACGACCCGCACGAGCAGAACGCGTGCGAACACGACAAGGCCACCGACGGGAGCGACTCCGGTTCCCCGCTGCTGCGCATGGGCAGCTGGCTGCGACGCGGCAAGACCTCGCGCGACACCCGCCAGCTGTTCCTCGCCGGCGGACGCGACGCCGATGCCTTCTACCGGCAGCGCTGGAGCTACGACAAGGTGGTGCGCTCCACCCATGGCGTGAACTGCACCGGCTCCTGCTCGTGGAAGGTGTACGTCAAGGACGGCATCATCAGCTGGGAGACCCAGGAGACCGACTACCCCACCACCGGCCCCGACCTGCCCGAGTACGAGCCCCGCGGCTGCCCCCGCGGCGCGGCCTTCAGCTGGTACGAGTACTCACCCAACCGCGTGAAGCACCCCTATGTGCGCTCGGCGCTGCTCGACCCCTACCGCGAGGCCCGCGAACGCCTGGGTGACCCGGTGCTGGCCTGGGCGTCGATCACCAACGACCCTGCCATCTCGCGCGGCTACAAGTCGGCGCGCGGGCACGGTGGCATGGTGCGCGTCAGCTGGGAGGAGGCCACCGAGATCATCGCCGCGTCCTATGTGCACACCATCAAGGCCTATGGGCCCGACCGCATCGCCGGGTTCTCGGTGATCCCGGCGATGAGCATGATCTCCTACGCCGCCGGATCGCGCTTCCACGAGCTGCTGGGCGCGCCGATGCTGAGCTTCTACGACTGGTACGCCGACCTGCCGCCGGCCAGCCCGCAGGTGTTCGGCGACCAGACCGACGTGCCCGAATCGGGCGACTGGTTCAACGCGCAGTACCTGATCATGTGGGGCTCCAATGTGCCGCTCACCCGCACGCCCGACGCGCACTTCATGACCGAGGCGCGCTACCACGGCCAGAAGGTGGTGGCGGTGAGCCCCGACTTCGCCGACAACACCAAGTTCGCCGACGACTGGCTACGCGTGGCCCCCGGCACGGACGCCGCGCTGGCCCAGGCCATGGGCCATGTGATCCTGTCCGAATTCCACGTCAGGCGCCGCGAGCCGTTCTTCCTCGACTACATGCGCCGCTATTCCGACGCGCCCTTCCTCATTGAGCTGGACGCCGCCGCCACGCAGGACCCCGCCGTCGATGCCCCCGCTGCCAGCACGGCGGGACAGGTCGTCCCCGGCAAGTTCCTGACCGCCGATAAGATGCCGGCCGGTACCACCGAACGCACCGACAACCAGGCGTTCCGCCCGCTGGTGCTCGACGCCGACGGCACCGTGAAGGACCCCGGCGGCACGCTCGCCGACCATTTCGGAGACCAGGGCGCCGGGCACTGGAACCTCACTCTCGACGGCGTCACCCCGGTGCTGTCGCTGATGGACACCGACGACTGGACACCGGTGGAGGTGACCCTGCCGCGCTTCGACCTGCCCACCCAGCCCGGCCAGGCCAGCCTCGGTGCCGGCACCGTGCGCCGCGGCGTGCCGGCGCGTCGGATCAATGGCCACCTGGTGACCACCGTCTTCGACCTGCTGCTGGCCCAGTACGCCGTGGGACGCGAGGGCCTGCCCGGCCAGTGGCCCACCGGCTACGACGACGCCTCCACGCCGGGCACCCCCGCCTGGCAGGAAGAGCTCACCGGCGTCGCCAGCGGTGCCGCCATCAAGATCGGCCGCGAATTCGCCCTCAACGCCCTGGAGTCGAAGGGCCGCTCGATGATCCTGATGGGCGCCGGCGTCAACCACTACTTCCACGCCGACCTCATCTACCGCACCTTCCTGGCGCTCACCACGATGTGCGCCACCCAGGGCGTCAACGGCGGCGGCTGGGCCCATTACGTGGGCCAGGAGAAGGTGCGTCCGGTCACCGGCTTCTCGAACTATGCGTTCGCCCTCGACTGGCAGCGCCCGGCCCGGCAGATGATCGCCACCGGCTGGTTCTACCTCACCACCGACCAGTGGCGCTACGACGGAGCACGCGCCGATGCGATGGCCAACCCGCTGGGAGGGGCGTCGTTCGCCGGCAAGACGACGGCAGACTGCCTGGTGGAATCGGCCCAGCGCGGCTGGATGCCCAGCTATCCCACCTTCGACCGCTCGCCCCTCGAGTTGGGACGCCAGGCCCACGAGGCCGGCATGGCACCGGGTGACTATGTGTCCGGCGAACTGCGCGCCGGGCGCCTGCACTTCGCCGCCGAGGACCCCGACGCACCCGAGAACATCCCCCGCGTGCTGGCCAATTGGCGCACCAACCTGCTCGGCTCGTCGGCCAAGGGCACCGAGTTCTTCCTGCGCCACATGCTGGGCGCCGACAACGACGTGCAGGCCAGCGAGCTCGACGCCGCCCATCGTCCCGCCTCGATGACCTGGCGCGACGAGGCACCCGCCGGCAAGCTCGACCTGATGTGGACCGCCGATTTCCGCAACACCTCCACCACCCTGCATTCCGACGTGGTGCTGCCGGCGGCCACCTGGTACGAGAAGCACGACCTGTCGAGCACCGACATGCATCCCTTCGTGCACTCGTTCAACGCGGCGGTCGACCCGCCGTGGGAGGCCCGCACCGACTTCCAGACCTTCCAGGAACTGGCGCACCTCATCTCGCGCATGGCGGCCACCCACCTGGGCACCCAGACCGACGCGCTGCCGGTGGCGCTCACCCACGACTCGCCCGACGAGCTGGCCACCCCCGGCGGCGTCGTGGCCGCTGAGCGGGACTGGGTGCCGGGCGTCACGATGCCCAAGATTGTCGCGGTGGAGCGCGACTACACCCAGATCGGCAACAAGTTCGACACGCTCGGGCCGCTGCTGGCCAGCGCCGGCATGACCACCAAGACGGTCGCCTTCCATCCCGACCGCGAGCTCGACGAGCTCGGCGAGCTGAACGGACGCGCCGATCAGAGCCGCGGCGTCGGAGCCGGCAAGCCATTGGTCGACACCGACATCAAGGCCGCCGACGCCGTGCTCAAGCTGTCGGGCACCACCAACGGACGCCTCGCCACCCAGGGCTTCCGCACCCTGGAGGCACGCACCGGCACCCAGTTGGCCGACCTGGCCGCCGCCGACGAGGACAAGCGGATCAGCTTCGCCGACACCGCCGTGCAGCCGCGCTCGGTGATCACCTCACCGGAATGGTCGGGGTCGGAACACGGCGGGCGACGCTATTCGGCATTCGTGCAAAATGTGGAACGCAACAAGCCGTGGCATACGCTCACCGGACGTCCGCAATTCTATCTCGACCATGATTGGATGATCGACCTGGGTGAGGCCCTGCCGATATTCCGTCCACCGCTGGACATGGCCCATATCTATGGTGGGCAGGCGCTCGGCGAGGCCCGTAGCACCGCTACGGGGGAAACCCAGGTGGCCGTGCGATATCTCACCCCGCACAACAAATGGGCAATCCATTCTCAATATTATGATAATCCCTATATGCTTACGCTCGGCCGTGGCGGCCAAACCATCTGGATGAGTCCGGTCGATGCAGACCGCATCGGCGTGCGTGACAACGAATGGGTTGAGGCACACAACCGCAACGGGGTGGTATCGGCGCGGGCGATCGTCTCGCACCGCATTCCAGCCGGCACGGTGTTCATGCACCACGCCCAGGAACGCACGATGAACACCCCGCTCAACGAGAGCACCGGAAGGCGCGGCGGAATCCATAATTCGCTGACCCGCATCATGATCAAGCCAACGCATTTGATCGGCGGATATGCCCAATTGTCATATTCGTTCAATTACTACGGCCCGACCGGAAACCAGCGCGACGAGGTCACCCTCATTCGCCGCCGCGGCCAGGAGGTGCAGTTCTGATGAAGGTCATGGCGCAGATCGCAATGATCATGAACCTCGACAAGTGCATCGGGTGCCACACCTGCTCGGTCACCTGCAAGCAGGTGTGGACCAACCGCGAGGGCATGGAATACGCCTGGTTCAACAACGTGGAGACCCGTCCCGGCGTGGGCTATCCGCGCACCTGGGAGGACCAGGACCGCTGGAAGGGCGGGTGGCGGCGCACGCAGTCCGGCGCGCTGGTGCCGCGTCAGGGCGGCCGCGCCAGGACGCTGGCGAACATCTTCGCCAATCCCACGCTGCCCGACGTCAACGACTACTACGAGCCGTGGACCTACGAATACGACAAGCTGCTCACCGCCCCGGCCGGGGAGCGCAACATCCCGGTGGCGCGCGCCACGTCGTCCACCGATGGGCGCCATATCGACACCATCGAGTGGGGACCCAACTGGGACGACGACCTCGGCGGCTCGATGGAGAGCCTCGACTCCGACCCCGTGCTGAAGGCGATGAACCTGCAGGTGGCCAAGACCATCGAGGACTCGTTCATGTTCTACCTGCCGCGCATCTGCGAGCACTGCCTCAACCCCACCTGCGTGTCGGCCTGTCCCTCGGGCGCCATGTACAAGCGCGCCGAGGACGGCATCGTGCTGGTTGACCAGGACCGTTGCCGCGGCTGGCGGATGTGCGTGTCGGGCTGCCCCTACAAGAAGGTCTACTTCAACCACAAGACCGGCAAGGCCGAGAAGTGCACGCTGTGCTATCCGCGCCTGGAGGCGGGCATGCCCACGGTGTGCTCCGAAACCTGCGTGGGGCGGCTGCGTTACCTCGGCGTGCTGCTCTACGACGCCGACCGGGTGTCGTGGGCGGCCTCGCAGGCCGACGAACACGACCTCTACCGTGCCCAGCGCGAGATCCTGCTCGACCCCCACGATCCCGAGGTGGTGGCCCGGGCGCAGGCCGACGGCGTGCCCCACTCGTGGATCGACGCCGCGCAGGCGTCACCGGTGTGGGACCTCATCTCCACCTATGGGGTGGCGCTGCCTCTGCATCCGGAGTTCCGCACGATGCCGATGGTCTGGTACGTGCCGCCGCTGAGCCCGGTGGTCGATGCGGTCACCGCCAGTGGCAGCGACGGCGAGGACCACAAGGTGCTGCTGTCGGCCATCTCGCAGATGCGCATTCCGCTCGACTACCTGGCCGGGCTGTTCACGGCCGGCGATCCCGCCCCAGTGGAGCTGTCGCTGCGCCGGTTGGCGGCGATGCGTTCCTATATGCGCGATGTGTTCATGGACAACCCGCCCGACGAGTCGATCGCGGCGACGGTGGGCATGAGCGGCGAGCAGGTGCAGGCGATGTACCGGCTGCTGTCGATCGCCAAATACGACGACCGCTTCGTGATTCCCACCACGCATCCCGAGATGCCGCGCGGCATCAGCGAGCTCGAGGGCTGCCCGGTGGGATATGACGCCCGAGCCTTCCCAGGCGGGCACACCCCCGGCGGCCCGACCCTGCCGTTGGAGGTGATCTGATGGGCGAGTTCATGGGCCTTCCCGGCGTGCCGGTGGCCGACACCGTGACGCTTGACGACGCCCCGCGCCGCATCGCCCGGATGGCCTGTTCGCTGCTGCTCGACTATCCCGACGAGGCGCTCGCCACCACCCTGGGTGCGGTGCGCGCCGAAGTGGGCGCGCTGCCGGCCCCGGTGCGCGAGGAGATCGACGCCTTCTGCGCGACCGCCGAGCAGTTGGGCGTCCGGGCGCTGCAGGAACACTATGTGGCGGTGTTCGACCAGCGGCGACGCTGCGCGCTGTCCCTGACCTACTTCACCCACGGCGACACCCGTAGCCGCGGGCAGGCGTTGCTGGCCTTCCGCGAGGCGATGCGCCGGGCCGGTTTCAGCCAGGTCCGTGAGGAGCTGCCCGACTACCTGCCGATCGTGCTCGAGCTGTGCGCGCTGGACGACACCGGCACCGGCGAGGCGCTGCTGGCCGCCAACCGTGAGGGGCTGGAGGTGATCCGCACGGCACTGCGGTCGGCGCGCTCGCCCTATGCCCACCTACTGGAGGCCATCGTGCGCGCCCTGCCCGCCGCCAGCGACGAGACCATGGCCGCCTATCGTCGCCTCATCGCCCAGGGCCCGCCCACCGAGTTGGTGGGTGTGGGGCGTCCCACCCTGCATGAGCCCCTCGAGCCCGGCCCCAACGAACCCGGGCCCCACGCGTCCAATCCGCACGCTGCCAACCCGTACGAGCGCAGCCCCCACGGAAGAGGGAAGTGAGCACCATGTCACTGGTTGAAATGCTGTTGTGGGTGGCCCTGCCCTATGTGTCAATCGTGCTGCTGGTCACCGGATTGGTGTGGCGCTACCGCACCGACCAGTTCGGCTGGACCAGCCGGTCCAGCGAGTGGAATGAGTCGGCGCTGCTGCGGTGGAGCTCGCCGATGTTTCACCTGGGCATCCTGTGCGTGGCCGCCGGCCATGTGGTGGGGTTGGCGATCCCCGAGTCGTGGACGGGCGCGCTGGGCGTGTCCGAGCAGATGTACCACCTGGGCGCCACCGTGCTCGGGTCCCTGGCGGCGCTGGCGACCCTCATCGGCCTGGGCGGACTGCTCTACCGGCGCATCGTGGTGAAGTCGGTGCGACTGGCCACCACGCGCATGGACATCGTCACCTATGTGTTGATGTGCATTCCGATCATCCTGGGCACGATCGCCACAGTGAGCACGCAGGTGCTGGGCAATCCGGGCTACAACTACCGCGAGACGATCTCGGTGTGGTTCCGCTCGATCCCCACCTTCAACCCGCAACCCGAGCTGATGGCGACGGTGCCGTTGGCCTTCCAGCTGCACGTCGTGGCCGGCATGCTGTTGTTCTGCGTGTGGCCGTTCACGCGACTGGTGCACGTTCTGTCAGCGCCGATCGGCTATCCGACGCGCCCCTATGTGGTCTACCGCTCCCGCAAGGGCGAGGTGGCCGCCGCCCCGAAGCCGCGCGGCTGGTGACCGTGCGGACGACCGGCACTGCGTCTCCAATGGGCACTGTGCCCAAGACCGGCACTGCATCCACCGGCAACGCTGCGTCCACTGCGCGCACCGGCGACATGGCGCCCACCACGCTTCAACTGGACACCATCACGCACCTGACCGGCGCGCAGTACACGCTGCTGGCACGCATCGGCGCGCATGCCTCACCGGTCACCGTCACCCAGCTGGCCCACGAGCTGGACCGCCACGTCAGCTCGGTGCGCGAGACGCTCGACGCGCTGCTGCGGATCGGGCTGGTCACCTCGCAGCGGCTCCCGGCCTCGGGACGCGGACGCCCGGCCCTGGGCTATTCGGCGCACGTGCCCGCCGGGCCCGTGGGTGCGCCCCAGCTGTTCGACCAGGTCTGCGCGGCCTTCCTCGACTACCTGCGCGCCAACGTCCCCGATCCACTGCACGCCGCCCGCCGGGTGGGTCGCGACTGGGGCGGACGTGCCCTGACGCTGATGAAGGTGCCCGACCACCACGATTTCTCGCTGCCCGAGTCGCAGTTCCCGCTGGCCGACCACCTCGAGAAGATCCGGATGTTCCTCAACATCTTCGGGTTCGGGGTGCACGTCCACCCGCAGCAGGCGACCACCCTGGTGCTCACCGCCATCCCGTTCGGCCAGTCCACCGGCCAGCCCGTGGGCCGTCCGGCAGGTGACGACGACGAACCCGGCACCACGGAGCCCGATCCCCTGGCGCTGGAGTTGCGTCGCGGCATGATCGAGCGTGCACTTGAGCTCACTGCCTGCGACGATGTGGTCGCGCGCTATCTACCCGGACCCGGCATGGAGGCCGAGCTGGTGCTGACACGCACCACCGGGCAACACGATTCCCAATCCCCCGAACAGAGCGAGAAGCCCATGACACACATCCGCTACTTCGCCGCCGCCGCCGAAGCTGCCGGCACCGATTCCGAGCAGATCGGCCTCGACGAGATCGGCGCGCAGGAGATCAGCGTCGACAAGCACCCCACCACACTGGGCGAGCTCGTCGACCACCTTGCCGGGCGCCACGCCGGGCTGGCCAAGGTGCTCCGGGTGTCGAGTTTCCTGGTGAACGAGCGCCCCGCCGACCGTAATGCGCCGTTGCCCGCGGGTGCGGTGGTCGACGTGCTGCCACCCTTCGCCGGCGGCTGATCGGCACGCGCACCGTCCACCCCGCGCGCCGACGCCAACTCCGGGCCCGCCCCGCACGGCCACATCCGCACCCTGGGAGGAATCCATGACTGACATCCGCACCGGCATCACCTCCGAACCGCTTGATGCGGCGGCGATCACGCAGGCCGCGCAGGACCCCCGCTGCGGGGCGCTGGTGACCTTCGCGGGGGTGGTGCGCAACCACGACGCCGGCACGCAGGTGCAGGCCATCGACTACTCCGCGCACCCCAGCGCCGACCGGGTGCTGGCACGTATCGCCGCCGGGATCGGCGAGCGTGACGGACTGGGCCGCATCGAGGCCTGGCACCGCATCGGACACCTCGAGGTGGGCGATACAGCGATGGTGGTGGTCGTGGCCGCCCCACACCGCGGACCCGCCTTCGCCGCGGTTTCCGACCTGGTCGACCAGGTGAAGGCCGAGCTGCCGGTGTGGAAGAACCAACAGCTTGCCGACGGCACGCACAGCTGGTCGGGGATCGCCTGATGGGCGTGAGAATCCCCTTGTCAACCCCGGTTGAGGATGTGGACGCCGACGATCCGCGCCTGGCCCGGCATCGTCGCAACTGGTTGGTGGCGGGCATCGGGCCCGCCGGCCAGGCCCGCATGCGGGCGGCCCGCGTGCTCGTGGTGGGCGCAGGCGGGCTGGGCTCACCGGTGCTGCTGTACCTCGCCGCAGCCGGCGTGGGCACGTTGGGAGTGTGCGACTCCGATGTGGTGGAGGTGACCAACCTGGCCCGCCAGCTGCTGCACGGCGAGGCCGATGTGGGCATGGCCAAGCCCGAGTCGGCGGCGCGACGGCTCGGCGCGCTGGACGCCTCGGTGCGCGTCGAACAATTCGGCAATGCCACCCGCGATTTCCTCGACGCCCATGGCGCCGAGTGGGACCTCGTGATCGACTGCACCGACAACTTCGCGGCCAAGTACCTGGTGGCCGATTGGTGTGCCGACAGCGGCGTGCCGTTGGTGTGGGGCACCGTGGTGTCGATGGGGTTCCAGGTGTCGGTGTTCTGGTCGCGGCCGCCGGCGGGGGTGCCGGCCACCACCCTGCGCATGGTCTACCCACACGTGCCTCCGCCGGGCACCACCCCGTCCAGCCCGCAGGTGGGCGTGCTGGGTTCGGTGGTGGGGCAGGCCGGCACCGCCATGGCCACCGAGGCCACCAAGCTCATCACCGGGGTGGGCGAGCCATTGATCGGGCGCGCACTCGTGGCGGACGCGGCGCACAACCGCTACAGCGTGCTGACCTTCGCCGCTGCCCCCGAGGGGCCCGACAGTTCCGGCAGGTCCGACGGGCCCGACAGCTCTGCCGGCCATGATGCGACGGGAGACACACTATGAGCACCTCCCCGGGCAGCCCTGCGCCGGGCCATGAACCACGGGCCGACGGCGAGTCCTTGAGTGCCGATGGACCACTGGCCGCCAATGAACCACTGGCCGGCCACGCACCACCAATCCGCCACGAGCCGCTGACCGGTCATGAACCACCGACCATCGATGGGCCATGGGCCGGAGGCGAGCCACCGGCTGCCAACGAACCACTGGCTGTCACCGAACACCGCGCGCTGGTCGATGCGCTGGCCGCCCCCCCTCGCGCCGCTGACGTTGCCGCTGCTCGGCGACGATCCCGCCGCACAGCCCACGGAAGCCGGGTCCCGCTCGTCCTCCGGGGCCATGGGCACCGCCGAAACACGCCCTGACAAGGGATTTCCTGCTCCCGGGCGTCCCGCGCGCGATTGCTTCGGCGCTGTGTTGGCCCGCGATATGGACGCGCGACTCGCGGTTCCACCCTTCACCAATTCGGCCATGGACGGCTTCGCGGTGCGCTTCGCCGATGTGACGCCCGGCACGCCCCTTCCGGTGGCCGGAGACATTCCGGCCGGCGACACCTCGCCCCATGAGCTGGTGGCCGGCACAGCCTGGCGCATCATGACCGGGGCACCGCTACCCGCCGGCGCCGACACCGTGGTGAAGGTGGAGAACACCGATCATGCACCGGGCATCCGCCGGCCACCGGCATCGGTGACGATCACCGAGCTGCCGCGGCGCGGCGCGAACATCCGGCAGGCCGGCGAGGACGTGGCGGTGGGCACACGGGTGCTGGCCGCGGGCACCCTGCTCGACGCGACGGCGCTCGCCGCGGCCGCCTCGGTGGGATATCGCGAGCTGGCCGTGCACCCACGTCCGCGGGTGGGAATCGTCACCACGGGCGCCGAGTTGGTGGGGGCCGGTGACGAGCTCGCCGCCGGCCAGGTGCCCGACTCCAATAGCGTGCTGCTGCGGGGCCTGGTGCGCCGGGCCGGAGCCGATGTGGCAGCCGTGGTGCGCACCGACGACGACCCACGACACCTGCGGGAGGCGTTGGCCGGCTGGCACGACGTCGACCTGGTGCTCACCGCGGGCGGCATCTCGGCCGGCGCCTACGAGGTGGTGCGCCAGGTGCTCGAGCCGATGGGCGTGCGCTTCCACCACGTGGCCCAGCAGCCCGGTGGCCCGCAGGGTGTCGGGACGCTCGGGGTCGCGGAGAGACAGGTGCCGGTGTTGTGCCTGCCCGGCAACCCGGTGAGCGTGTTCGTTTCGTTCCATGTGTACGCCGCAGGGCTGATTGCGGTGCTGGCCGGACGCGCCACGACGACACCGCCACGCACGGTCGACGTGAGCGCCGGCGAGGGGTGGTCGTCGCCACCGGCCAAGACCCAGTTCATCCCCCTGCTGCTGGCGTCCGACGGCACAGTGCACCCGATCCATCGGTTGGGTTCGGGCTCGCACCTGGTGGCGTCCCTGCCGCTGGCCGACGGCTTGGGCATGGTGCCGGCCGGCGTTAGCCGGGTGGCACCCGGCGACCGGCTGCAGTTCATTGACACCCGCGCAGGCACGCCGCTGTCTGCGCGACGATCCAGCGAGGACTTCCATGAGTGAGCAGCAAGTCGGCAATCAACGGCCCGACGACCAGACGGCGGGCGAGCGTGCCGATGGCCTTCCGCACCTGCGCGCTGACGGCACGGCGTCCATGGTGGACGTGACGGGCAAGCAGCCCACCGTGCGGGAGGCGACCGCCGTCGCACGGGTTGACTGCTCGCCGGCGATCATGGCGGCCCTGCAACAGGGCACCGTGCCGAAGGGCGATGTGCTGGCCGTGGCGCGGATCGCGGGCATCCAGGCGGCGAAGCACACGCCCGACCTGCTGCCCCTGGCCCATGTGATCGGGGTGCACGGCGCCAGCGTCGACCTGGAACTCGCCCACGACCATGTGGACATTTCGGCCACTGTGCGCACGGCCGACCGCACCGGCGTCGAGATGGAGGCGCTAACCGCCGTCACGGTGGCCGCCCTGGCCGTGGTCGACATGGTGAAGGGCGTCGACCGCATGGTGGAGATCCGTGGCGCGAAGGTAGTGCACAAGGCCGGCGGACGCTCCGGTGACTGGACGCGTCCCGGCGACGACTAATCCGGGTGCCGCGCCGGTTCCGGGACCGGGCACCAAGCTCCGGGACCGGTGGGCCCAGTTCTGGGACAGGAAGGCCGTGCGCCGTCTCAACCCCTCCCGAACCGCAACCGTGCCGGGGGGAAGGACGACCGGCCGCTCGCCGCTGCGACCACTGTCGCTGTGGGCCACTACACACGCTCGGCCAGCCAGTTGCCGCCCGACGAGGTGTGCCCACCAGCCAGACATTGCGTAGGAACCGGGCAACCGGCGAGAACACGGTGTAGCTGCGGTTCAGCGGCTCGGGTGATCCCCACCGTCGAGCTGGTCAATCAGGTGCGCAACCAGCGGACCGAGCACCGCGATGGCGTCGCGCACTCCCCCGGTGGACCCGGGTGCGTTCACCACCACCGCCGAATCCATGCCGTGGCCGGTGATGCCCACCAGCCCGCGGCTCAGCAGCGCACTGGCCACGTGTCCCTCGCCGCGGCGACGGATGGCATCGGCCACGCCGTCCAAGCGCGCGACCAGCAGCGGCTCGGTCGCCTCGGGTGTCAGGTCGCGCGGCGAGATGCCGGTGCCGCCGGTGGTGAGCACCACCCGGGCGCCCTCCGAGATCGCGCGGGCAATCGCGTCCTGCACCGAATCGATGCCGTCGGGCACCACCCGGGCCGATTGGCACTGCACCGCGAACCCGGCCAACAGCTCCACCGCCAGGGGCCCGGAGATGTCCTCGGCGTCACCCGAGGCGCAACGGTCGGAGACGGTGATCACCGCACCGGGCACCGGGGTGGGCGCGGCGTCGTCCGGCGATGTGGTGCCAGCGCCCCGCGCCGTGCCTCCGGCGCCTTGGGCCGGGGGTTCGCCATGGTGGGCCATCGTTCAGGCCAGCGCCGCGGAATCCATGGCCGGCGGCACATGGGCGCCGAAGCCCAGATCGCGCAGGGCTGCCCGCACCCGCTCGGTGGCGGCGTCCAGCTCGTCGCCCGGCACGTCGTCGCGGGCATTGGAGAAGCTCAGCTCGGCCTCGCCCCATGCCGGCAGCACGTGCATGTGCAGGTGCTCGATCTCGAAGCCGCCGATCAGCAGCGCGGCGCGCGGCGAGTCGAATGCCTGCTCACAGGCCTGGCCGATCACCTTGGCCACGTTCATCAGGTGGTCGAGCAGGGCGTCATCGGCGGCGGTGAACTTCGGCACCTCCGCGCGCGGCACCACCAGCATGTGGCCGTCGGTGATCGGGGCGATGGTGGCGAACACGACGCAGGTGTCGTCGGCCCAGGCGAAGCGTCCGGGAATGTCGCCATTGATGATCTTGGTGAATAGCGTGCTCATGGCCTCATCGTGGCACGTCGGCCCCGCTTGCGGGGCGCGTCCCCGCCCGCTTGCCGTCCCCGGCCGTTCCGACACCGTGAGTCGGCACACAGGTGACATGTCCGGCCTCAACCCGCTGGCCCTCAACCTGCTGACCCGAAACCCGCTGGTCCGGAACCCGCTGGTCCAGCCCAAGCCCCGTTAACTCGGCCCAGGACCCGGCGTCCGGAGCGCGACGTAGCTTCAGGGAAGACTTTTGCAGGGTAGACGACGTAAAAGTCCTCCCTGAAGCAGATTGACCGGCCGATGCCGGACCGATTCAGCACTAGGTGGATACCTGTGCGGCGTCATTCCCGCACAACTGCCCAGTTAGTGACCGGGCGCGGGGGTAACGGGCCCCGGTTGGATGGCACGGGACGTGACCGGGCGCGGGGGTAACGGGCCCCGGTTGGATGGCACGGGACGTGACCGGGCGTGGGGGTGAGGGGACCCGGCCGGAGGGGACGAGCCGTGACCGGCCCCGGAGTGCCGAGCCGACCCAACCGCACACACCCCTACACCCACCCGCCATACGGCCTCTGGGCGACGGCCCCATTGAGCCAGCGGATGAGGGTGGTGAAATCGAATACCGGCAGACCGACGGCCGCCTGGACTGCTGCCGCATAGGGCGGCATATCGCTGCATTCCAGCAGGATCACGCCCACCTCGGGGTCGCGGCAGGCCTCCTGCGCGCCCCGCACCAATTCATGCTCCACCTGGTTGTTGTCAAAGCTCCCCCGATGCTGGTTGATGGCCGAGAACTGCGGCTCATACTGGAAGCCGCAGAACACCAGGTCGGAGGTGTCGGTGACGCCGCAGGCCTCGAGGATCTCAGGGTCCAACGAATCGGAATCGGCGGTGAGCACGGCGATCTTGCGTCCGGGCAGCACCGTGCGGATCCACGGGATCTGCACCAGCGACGACAACGCCGCCGGCACCCCCAGCTTCGGGGCGATCTTGGCCTGGTAGCGGCCGAAAAAGCCGCATGCCGAGCTGATCGCCCGCACGCCGCGCTGCTCCAACTCGCGGCAGGCCTCCAGCACGGGCTTGCTGAGGTCCTTGTGCTCGGGGCCGAACAGTGCGGGGATGTCGATGCCACGCACCGGCTGCAGCAGCACGGGGAACTCCCAGGTGCTGGCGTTCACCACATTGCCCGGCACCATCGGATACCAGACGTCCTCGATGTAGATGATGCCCACGTGATAGCCGGCGATGTTCTGGCCCGGCGCCATGGACACCTGGCCAATCGGCTCGCCCGGTGCGAGATAGCGGTAGGGAGCGGTCCTGTTCATGCGGCGGCCCTCCCAAAGCGGCGCATCGAGAACGCGCCGTAATCGGCAGGTGCCACACCATCGATGAGCGCATGCAGCACACGCGCCGTGGGCGGGGCATAGGTGAGCCCCAACATCGCGTGACCCGTGGCCACGAAGGTGTTCACATAGCCGGGCAGATGACCCACGATCGGCACGCCGTCGGCCGACATGGGACGTAACCCGGCCCAGCCCGGTTCCACGTCGTCAAGGGGCACGTGCGGATAGGCCTGTCGCAGATCGTTCATCAATCCGTTGAAGACGCTCTGCGGGATCTTCGGGTGCGTCTGGCCGATGATCATGCCGCTCGACACACGCAGCCCCCAGGCCAACGGCGTGACGGCGATATGGGTGTCGTCGGTGATGATCGAGGTGTGCGGGCGCAGTTCTGGACGCTTGATGTTGACGTCCACCGAATAGCCCCCGCCCGAGTAGACGGGCACGGACACGCCCAGCTTCTTGGCCAGCTCCCGGGTCGCCACCCCAGCGGCCAGGATCACATGATCCGCCGGGAATTCGGTCTTGTCACAGATCACCGAGACCACGCGATCACCTGAACGACGGAAGCCGGTCACTGGGATGTGCTCCACCAGGGTGACCCCACCCGCGACGAGGGCGCCGACCAGAGCCTTCATGAGTGAATCCGGTTCAACTTGGACATCATCGGGCGCGTAATATCCATAGGAGATCTCCGGAGCCAGCGTGGGGTCGACGGCGTGCACCGCATCGGCGCCGTCGAGCACTTGAATCCGCTCACGCAGTCGGTCAAAGCCGTCAAAGACTGCCAGCCCCTCCTCGAAAGCCGCGCTCTCAGTAAAGGTGTGTAGCGAGCCCTGTTTGTGCATCTCGAACTTCAGTCCGTCAGCCAGATACCCGTCATAGCCATCGGAGACCATCTGGGTGAGGATGTCCTGGGCGAGAGTGCCCTTGACGAACTCGGCCTTGCGGGTGGCCAGGGCCATGCGCAGCAAGAACGACAGATAGCCGGGCTGCACATGGGGACGCACTGACACGGCACCCGCGCCGGTGAGCACCGCCTTCGCCGCCACCGGGATGGTGCCGGGGGCGGGCACCGGAAATGACAGGACGCTGGTCACCAGCGCGGCGTTGCCATGGGAGGGTCCCTTGCCATAGCTCCCGGCCTCAAGCACGGTCACCTCGTGGCCTGCCTTCATCAGTTCGTACGCGGCAGCCAGACCAATCACCCCGGCACCCACGATGACGGTCCTCATCACAGTTCTCCGTTCACATAGGCGGTCACAATCATTTCAATGCGATATCCGGGAAGGCTCGCACCCACCGTGGCTCTTGGAGGGAAAGGCCCGGGAATCATCTGCTTGTAGGTGGCGTCGAAGCCGTCGTAATCAGCCTCAATATCATTGAGGAAGACCTGAACCTGCAACAGATCAGACAGGCTTGATCCGGATTTCAGCAATATCTTCTCAAGCGTCTGTATCGACAGCCGCGTTTGTTCCTCGATGCTCTGCCCCCGCACTTCTCCCGTCACCAGGTCATGGGGCGTCGCCCCCGAGGTGAACAAGAGATTTCCAAGCACCTTCCCGTGGCTGTACGAGGCCACGGACTCACCAATCGTGATGGTCTCTGGTTTCATGGTCGTCCTATCTGTTGATAACTGCCGAGAGGAATTCGGCTGTACGTTTCTTTGTCGGATGTTCCATGACTTCTTCAGGCTTTCCCTCTTCGAGGATTGAGCCGTTCTCCATAACCACCAGGTGATCGCCGATGGTCCGCGCGAAGTTCATCTCGTGGGTGACCACCATCATCGTCATGCCCGATTGCGCCACTTCCTTCATGACATTGAGCACACCGTGGGCGAGTTCGGGGTCGAGGGCGCTAGTCGGCTCATCGAACAACATGGCGCTGGGCTCCAGGGCAAGGGCCCGAGCTATGGCGACGCGCTGCTGCTGACCGCCGGACAGCTTCATCGGGAAGGCATCAGCCTTGTCTGCCAGCCCCACTTTCTCGAGCAGATTCCGGCCTTTGTCACGCGCCTGCTCGGCTCCCCGGCCGAGCACGCGACGTTGGGGCAACACGATGTTGTCGAGCACCGTCATATGCGGGAACAAGTTGAATGATTGGAACACCATGCCAACGTGCCGGCGCAGGGTCTGCAGCTGCTTGCGGGAGTGATTGATGCCGCCCTGCACATATTGCCCGGCCACAATCATGTTGCCGTGATCAGGCTCTTCCAGCAGGTTGACGCAACGTAGCAGCGTGGACTTGCCGGCGCCGCTGGGACCGATGATCGAGCACACCTCGCCGTGCCGCACCCGCAGCGAGACACCTCTGAGCACCTCATGCTCGCCATATGCCTTGCGCAGGCCGCCCAGCTCGATGGCGTAATCAGCGGCCTGGGCCGCCGGAGCGGCCACCGGGGCCTTCAATTCTTGAATCTCTATGTGATGCGTCATCATATTTTCGCTCTCATCCATAGTCGACACAGGGACTGACATCTCTCGCATTCCGCGATATCAGCTCTGCACCAGATAGTCACCGTCGAGCTTGGTCAGGCCGGTGTTGACATTGTGATCCTTGAAGATCTGTTCGATCTTTCCGTTGCTCCTGAGAGTGGCAATATCCTCGCTCAAGGCCTTGCCCAGGTCGGAATTGTCCTTCACATAGGGGATTCCAACCTGCGCAGGCTTAACCGATGCCCCCACGGAGTCATCGGCAGTCGCGGTGACCACCTGCAGACCCGAGCTCTTGTCCTGATCCGCCTGGTATTGGGCGGCCGGTACAGAATCAATACCGACATCAATTCGTCCGGCCTTCAGATCGGCGAACATCTCCACATTCGACTTGTAGACCTTGAGCTTGTCGCCCATGAGCTTCTTCATGTCGTTGACCCACAGATAGCCGTCGACGGTGCCCACATTCTGGGTGGTCACGGTCGGGATGTCCTTGACGCCATCCTTGGACACCAGGCCCATGCCATCGACGTACATGGGGCCGCTGAGGCCCACTACCTCGGCGCGGCTGGTGGTCCGGTAGTAGTCACCGATCGCGATATCGGTGCGCTTCGCCTGAACGGCGGGAATCGCCCCCGAATAGTCCACCTGGGTGTAGCTGGCCGACAGACATTCCATCGACGCGATCTGGTTGACGATATCGACGTCGATCCCGGACTCGTCATTCCCCTTCTTCGCCGAGAACGGGGCGAAGTCAGGAGCCGCGACGGAGAGCTTCTTCCCGCTCACCGTCGAGAAGGAATGGGCCGGCTTACAGTCAGCGGCCACCTTGTCGGACGAGCCAGTACTCGAGCAGCCAGACACCACCATGACGATTGCAAGGACTCCGACGGAAAGGACCTGTGGCATACGGATAGACATGACTTGCGCTCCTCAGACGTTGATTGGTTCCTCTGACAAGAAATTGAAAATGAATATTCTTTCGAATTTGAAAAGGGTTTTATCCGCTATCTACTCACGCAGGCTTAGTCTGCGCTCGACGCCATTGGCCACTCGAGTGGCAGGAATCGTGATGATTGCATAGATGATCCCGGCAAGACCGAATATCTCCAATGCCCGAAACGATGATGAGCTTATTGAATAAGCCTGCGCAGTGAGCTCGCCCACCGCTATGGAATAGGCCAGTGACGTGGCCTGAAATATTTGAATGGACAGTCCCATGAGGGAAGGAATCGCCACCCGCATGCCCTGCGGAACCACCACATAGCGCAGGATGTCAATTCTTGGCATCGCCAACGCCGCGCCGGCCTCACGAGTTCCGGGCCCCACCGAGACCAGTCCGCCACGAATATATTCGGCGGTGTATCCCGAGGTGGTGAAGGCCAATGCGATCACCGCGCAGACCATCGCAGTGGGCGTCCAGTGCAGAGCCGGCAGACCGAAATAGACCACATACAGCATCACCAGGGCGGGCGCGCCCCGCGCCACCTCGACGATGCCGATGATGAGCCAGCGCACCGGAGCGAATCGCGACCCCATGCCCACCGCAAGGAGAAGGCCCATTGGCATGCCCACGAGCAGTGACATCACCACCAACTCGAGTGAGACCAGCAGTCCGCCGAGCATCTGCGGAAGATTGGCCCACCAGAAACTGAGGGTATTGCTCATCGCACCGTCGCCTCCTTCTTCCGGGCCTCGATACGCCTGGCCAGGAGACCGAGCGGTATCGAGATCAGCAAGTAGATGAGGGCCGCCTCAAAGAAGAGCAGCACCCCCTGCTTGGATTGCTTGGCATAGCTGGTGGCCGTGTAGACCATCTCGGTCACGCCGATCACCGAGGCAATGGACGAATCCTTGATGAGCCCGATCGCATAGGTGGTGAGACCCGGCTGCATGGCCCGCATCGCCTGCGGCGCGATCACCCGGGTGAACGATGTCCAGCCGTCCAGGCCGAGCGCATTCGCCGCCTCGAATTGGCCGGTGCGCACCCCCAACAGGCCACCACGGAAGATCTCGGCGAGATAGCCGGCGGAGATGATTCCCATCCCGATGATGGCCGCCGGAATCGGATCGAGCATGATTCCCACATTCGGTAACCCGAAATAGATCATGAGAAGCCAGACAATGGGAGGGATTCCACGTGCCAGGTCAATGATGAATCCTGCCAATCCACGCACCACCATAACCTTGGCGCGTCGGGCGAACATAAGCGGGATAGCCACTACAAATCCAACAAAGAATGCAGCCACGGTGATCAGCGCGGTATATGGGACGGCCGCGAGGATCGCGGTGAATCCTTCCATGTCATCTCCCGCCTGTTAGATACTGACCCCTGCTTGTTGTAATGAAATTAACTTCGCTTTGTTTCATTGGTATTGCAGCGGATCGATCTAGACCGACACGCGGTTACGAATGCGTTAAACTCCCACCTTGAGCAGACATTTGATGGCACTGCGCTGATCCATCAGCTCATAAGCCTTCGACGCTTCCTCAAGGGCAAGGGATTGGGTGAATACCTGACCCGGGTGCGATCTCCCGGCCAATACCTCGCCCATGAGCGAGGGCATGTACACACGAGCCGGGCAGATGCCGCCGGTAAGGGTGATGTTGCGGGCGAACAAGCTCGCGGGATCAACGCTCACCCCGTGCGGTAGCCCGACGTAGGCCACTGTTCCGCCCGCTCGGGCCACTGAGAAGGCGGTGTCAAACGACTGCTGGGTGCCGACGCATTCCACCACATGCGAGGCCAGCGCTCCCTTGGTGATCTCGGTCACGGCGGATACCGCGTCGGCACCGCGCGCCGAGATGAAGCGATCCGCGCCGACCTCAAGGGCCAGTCGTTGGCGATCACGATGTGTGCTTCCCAGCACGATCACCTGATCGACTCCCCGTTGGCGAGCGGCCATCACCGCACTGAGGCCGACCGCACCGTCACCGATCACCACCACACAGGAGTGGCCGTCCACCCCGGCGCGAACCACGGCGTGGGTTCCGGTGGGATAGACATCGGACAGGGTGAGCAGATCAGCCGTCATGGAGTCGTCGGGTTTGTCGCCCCCGCCGATCCTCACCAATGTTGAGTCGGCGAAGGGCACCCGGACCAGCTCGCCCTGGCCGGCATCACGGATCTCGCGTCCCCAAAATCCACCATGCGCGCAACTGGAGGTGAGACCCGCCCGACAGAACTCGCACTCGCCATCTGAATACCTGAACGGGGCGACCACCCAGTCCCCCACTCTCACCCAATCGACAAGGGGGCCGACATCCACGACCTCGCCCAGGAACTCATGCCCGATTCGAGAACCCGGGGCAACCGAGGCCATGCCTCGATAGGTCCACAGATCTGATCCGCAGACGGCCGCGGCGCGCACCCGCACCAGTGCGTCCATGGGGTCGATGAGTCGTGGCTCGGGCACATCTCGCACCACGATCTGGCGGGGTCCGTCAAAAATGACTGCTCGCATTGGTCTCATCCCCTCGCGAGATCACGGTTGACCAGATTGGTCGGGAGTTCTCCCGCGACCAGGCGCTGCACCAGCTGTTCAAGAGCGATGCGTTTGCCGTCGGCGAGCGATTCGGCGGAGATGAAAGCCGCGTGCGGGGTGATCACCACATTGTCGAGTCCGAACAGCTCGGAGGTCTCGTGGTCCTCGTCCTCGATCACGTCGATGGCGGCACCGGCGATTCGGCGATCGCGCAGCGCCTGCACCAGGGCGGGCTCATCGACCACGGCGCCCCGCGCGGTGTTCACCAGATAGGCGCTCGGCTTCATGAGGCTGAGTTCCCGGGCGCCGATCAGATGGTGTGTCTGCGCCATGAGGGGGGTGTGCAGGGAGACGATGTCGCTATGGGTCAGCAGCTCGTCCAGCGTGTCCGCTTTTTCGACGCCCCACTCAGCAAGGTATTCAGCGCTCTTGGTGGGCGCGAACACCACGACCCGCAGCCCCATGTCCTTGAGCATCGGCACCATGAGTTTGGGGATCGACCCGAAGTACACCAGGCCAACGGTCTGGCCGACGACGCGGTGCGGAAGGCCGCCAAGCATCGGATCCCAGCTGCCAGCGCGCACCGAACGGTCGAGATAGCTGATCTTGCGCACCAGGTCGATGATCATCCCCACGGCGTGCAGGGCGACATCGGGTGAGCAGAAACCCGGTGCATTGGTCACCGCCACTGCGTGGGCGGTGGCCGCGGCCGGGTCGATATTCGACGATCCGATCGCCTGCACCGCCGCGATCTTCAGTGTGGGCAGCCGATCGAGCACCGGGCCGGTGATCTCGAAGTACTCCACCACCACACCCTCGGCGTCACCGACGGTCTGCACAAAGGTGTCGGGACGATTGTCGCCGGGCTTGGCGTCCACCAGCTCAATGCGATCACTCAGGCCCCACTGCTCCAGCAGCTGGTGCTCATAGTCGAGGTTGCCGTCGATGTTGAAATAGACGACTCGCGGCGTGCCAGTGATCGGCTCGAGTACCAGGTGTGCGAGGCCCGGTTGACGGTCTTTCCTGAGCTCGCTCATGCCGCCACCACCTGCTTCGCGGGCGCCCCGGCCGTGACACCGCCCGGTTCCCGCGCTGAGACGGTCGCCAGTGCCCCACGCAGGATGTCGAGGCCCTCGTCGATCAGCTCGGTGGTGGTGTTCAAGGGGGTGGCGAAGCGCATGCCGTTGTGGCGCACCCCGCAGGACAGGGTCATCAGCCCCTTGTCCAGGCAGATGGCACGCACATCCTCCAGGAGGTCGCCACCGGGCCGCCCGTCAGCATGGTTGAGCTCGATGGCACGCATCAGACCCAGGCCGCGAGCGTCGGTGACGATCGGGAACTCGCGCTTCAGCTCATCGAGCCGCCCGGCGAGGTAGTCACCAACCGTGTTTACGTTGTCGAGCAGATGGCTCTCCGCGTATTCGTCGAGCACGGCGAGGCCGGCGGAAGCGACCACCGGGTTCCCGCCGAAGGTGCCACCATGACGCCCCGGACCCCAGGCGGCCATGATCTCGGACGTGGACACCACGCCGCTGGCCGGCAGCCCGCCGGCCATTGCCTTGCCGATGGTCATGATGTCGGGCACAACGTCGAAGTTCTCGGAGGCGAACATGCGTCCGGTGCGTCCATAGCCGGCCTGGATCTCATCGAAGATCAGCAGAATGCCGTTGTCGGTGCAGATCTGACGCAATGCCTTCATATATGAGGCTGGCGGCACGATATAGCCACCCTCACCCTGCACCGGCTCCATCAGCACCGCCGCCACCGAGTGCGGGTCTCGCACATAGGCGAACAGATCCGTGAGCTGCTTGAGCGCCCAGGCAGAGATCTCTTCAGACGAATAGCCCACCGGCGATTGGTCGGCGCTGGGATAGGTGATGAGGTCGATGCCGGGCACGAGTGGGTCGTAACCGGCGCGGTAGTGAGCGCTGGAAGCGGTCACTGAGGTGGCGGCGATGGTGCGGCCGTGGAAGGAACCCTTGAAGGCGATGATGCCCGGGCGTCCGGTGTAGGCCTTGGCAAGCTTGAGAGCGCCGTCGGTGGCCTCGGCCCCGCCGTTTGAGAAGAAGGTGCTGCCCAGGCCGCCGGGCGCGATCTCGGCGATGCGTTTGGCCCATTTGAGGGTGGGCTCGTAATTGACCACGTTGAACGAGCAGGTGAGCAGCTTGCCGACCTGCTCACGGATGGCCGCCACCACGCGCGGATGACAATGGCCGAGCGCATTCACGGCGATGCCCTGCACCCAGTCGAGGTAGCGCCTGCCGCTCACATCCCACACATAGGAGCCCTCGCCGTGGTCGATCACCAGGTTGGTGGCCTTTGACAGCGCCGGGCTGAGGTACTGCTTGTAGTCGTCGTAGGTGATCACATCGTCCCCCTCGGGTGCCACTGCGGATCAGGGATCCGCGAACTATTTGCCGTCAGCCTAGGAATGGCTTGCGATGCGCCAGTGGGCCGTCTCGTATACTTTCGTGGTTCATATAGGCCATAACGGACCATGTGGCGTAGTTTTGTGGCATGCCAATCACGGTGCGAGACCTATTGGCCACCCCCGATTTGCGCTTGGTTCTGCGCGAACCGGGTGGCGATGGCGCCCTGGACGAGCCCGTGCGGTGGATCCACCAGAGTGAGCTCCCCGATTCCACGGGGTTTTCCGAGCCCGGCGAGGTGCTGATAACCACCGGAGCAGAACTTCCCGCGGACGCAGTCACCGAATCAGACGACGGGAAGCGCATCTACATCGAATACGTCCAACGCCTGTGCGACACCTCGGTGGTGGCCCTTGGCTTCGGGGTGGGGCCCCGGCATGGGCAACTGCCTCAGTCGCTGTTGACGGCCGCCCGCCAAGCCGGCCTGCCGGTGTTCGAGATTCCCTGGGAGATCCCTTTCTCCGCCGTGATCAAGACCGTCTCGCAAGCCCAAGCGAACGCTGAACAAGCCAGTCTGTTGCGCAGCAACCGGGCCCAACGACGGCTTATCGCCGCGGTGCGTCGTGACGATGCCACGCACGCATTGATCGCCACCACCGCACAGATCATTGATGGCTGGGCTGCGCTCACCGATGCACATGGGCAGGTGATCACCATGGCCGGTGCCGTGCCGACCGAGCGCCTGGCGCCATTGGCCGCCGCGCACCAGGCACGTGGGAGCGCATCCAGTTTCGCCGCCGGGGTGATGGTGCACACGGTGTCGGGGCAGGACCGCGAGGAATCGGGCCTGTTGATCGCCGGTCGGCGACGAGAACTCGACTCGGTTGACCAGTCCTCGTGCCTCCTGGCCGCCCAGCTGCTGGGCGTGTATCAGACGATGACGCATCAGGAGAGCGAGGTGCTGACGAAGGTCCGCGATCTGCTCATCCGGCAGGCGCTGTCGGGCCATCCCCAGGCGGCCATGGACGCCGCTGGCGTCGCCTGGGCCCAGGTACCACCCGATCCGATCGTGCTCACCTGCGTCGACGGAGATCCGGGAGAGCTCGCCGAGGTCCCCCTCGCTGACCTGCGGGTGGTCTGGGGAATGAACGACCGCCGGTTGTGGATCATCTCATCGCCAGCGCAGCGCCAGCGGTTGGCTGATCGGCTTCGACGCCGGGCGCTCACTAATTCCATGTCGGAGCCCTGCGGTTGGGATGATCTGCCTGAGGTGCGGCGCACCACGCTTGCCGCGGTGCTGGGAGATGGCGCGACGGCGCCGGGTTCCTTCCTGGATCTGCTGGCACCTCGCGAGGCGCGCGCATTCGCCAAGTCAGTGCTGGGCGCCTTGACCGCCCCGGAGTTCGCAGACTTGCTCACGACGATGGCCGCCTGGCTCGACGCAAGCGGCTCAGTGGAACGCGCCGCAGAGGAGTTGGGCGTGCATCGGCATACCGTGCGACGCCGGATGGAACGCGCCGCGCATCTCGTCACGGTCGACATCGACTCCCCGGGAGGTCGCCACGAGCTGTGGTTCGCCTGCGAGGTGCTGCGCCGCGACGGGCATCTGCCGGGGCCGCAGGCCGATGCGTCGAGTCCGGACCGGTCAGCGCAGTAGCACCACGCCAGGGCACACCGCCCCCAGAGCTGCCTATCGGGCAAGCACTGCAGCGCTACGCCGCGTGGGCTTCGGACGCGTCGCCGGCGGCAGGATCTCTGTGGGGCTTCCCTGGGCGACGATGGCGCCCTCGTCCAGCACCACGATGTGATCACTGAGGCGTCGGGCAAGCTCGGTCTCAGGTGTTGCCACCAGCATGGTCATACCGCTGGCTGCAACGTCCTCAAGCACGCCGATCAGGCCCGGCACCAGATCGGCGTCGATACCGCGGGTGGGATCGTCCACCAGCAACACGGCGGGATCAAGCGCCAGAGCCTTGGCGATCGCCACCCGACGCAGCTGACTCGGCGTCAGCGAACCGGGAAAGGCGCCACCGATGTCGAACAGTCCCACCTGGCCGAGCACCTGCCATGCCCGGTCGCGGGCCTCCCCCGCCCGGCGCTTGATCTGACGACGCTGCGCCACGACGATGTTGTCGAGCACCGTCTTGCGTGGTGCCAGGCCCGCCGCGCCGAAGACCGTGCCCACCCGGCGATGTAGTTCCTGCAGTTCCTTGCGGGAGTGGTCACCCCCGGCCTGCATATAGACACCGGCCACGATCATGTTCCCGTGATCGGGCTCTTCCGACAGATTCACACAGCGCAGCAGGGTCGACTTGCCCGACCCGCTCGCGCCGATGATCGAACACACCTCGCCGGGCGCCACCCGCAAGGAGATGCCCTTGAGCGCCTCACGCTTGCCATAGGACTTCTTGATGCCGCCCAGCTCGACGGCGTATTCGCGAGCCTTGTGCTCGAGCGTGGGCGGACGCGACGCAAAAACCGCGATGCGATCAGTCATGATTTCCACCTTCATGAGTCACGAACACTTCTGGGACGCCGCATCATGCCGACGCCACACGGGTGCATCCAACCGATGGCAACCGTGTCGAGACGACAGCGCACTACCACGGCCAATGGCCTCGGTGGGCACTGTTTGGAAGGCTCCCGCCAGGACGATTCAGCCCAGTTGATGGCACCAAGCTAGTCGGGAATTGTTTCATCGACGCGTCGGAAGTTAACCGTTGATGAGTCCGTCGGTTACGAGTGCGTAAATCGTGCTTTCCAGCGCGGTGGGAACCACCGGAAATCACCGTGACGAGCGACACGGCGGGCGTTGATGATCTGCAACGCCCGCCGGGAGGGGGCGGTGGGACGCTGCCGGAAATCACCGTGACGAATGACACCGTGACGAATGACACAAGGGAACCGCTGCTGACCCGCATAGGCTGATTGATGACACCAGCCCCGTTCATTGGCGTCACAGATCAGCCCAGATCACCACCAGCGTTCCGGAGGTCGAACCCATGAAGCGCATCACACTCATCCTTGTCGCACTCGCAGCGCTCGTCGGCGGGGCCGCCCTGGTCTATCGGCACAATGCCCGCAACCGCGATGCCGCCCTCTGGAGCCAGGCCGCTGATCCCGTCGCCTGAGCGACGACGGCCGGGTAACCACCAGGCCGCATCAGGATTTGATCGGCAGGTCCTCGCGACTCATGGCGTCCCAGTCCATTAACAGCAGATGCTCATCGCCACGCATGGCGATCGCCTGCGGGGTGCGCTCTGCGCTGCAGCGGCGACTCTTGTAGCGCGCATAGTCGTGATTGACTTCCATATTTCCCACGCGCATGGAATCGCGCCAGACCAGCTGTGCCTTGCCATATGGCGAGCGCACCGCAAGACGATCACCGCTCAACGAGACGCGATATTGCTTGAGTTCGTCAACAAAGGTGTTGATTGACCGGAACTCGCGGTCATCCCCCAGGACCACCGCATAACCAGTGCGAGTCCCCCGTTGCACCACCTCGAACTCACTGGCCAGGTCAAGGGTCGAGGTGGCCACGATTCCGATATAGCTGCCTTCCCGGCATCCGGCCACCCAGTTGGGACCCACCCGGGTCACATCGAAATCAACGAAGGGGAAATAGATATGGGTATACATCTTGCGGCGCCCCTCGCGATGTCCACGACGGCTCGAGAGGTCGTACTGCACCAGCAGGAGATTATCGCGCTGAGCAATATCAGGATTGACACCGTTGCCCACCCAGCCACTGTGGAAGTCGACGTGGTCACGCAGCCGGGATGCTTGATGCGTCGGATGGTTCCCGAATACCGAAATTCCGCCGGGCAGACTGGCCTGCCACAGATTCTGTTGATCGCCGAAGCCACCGGGGTGATAGCTCTGAGCGCTGCTCAACAGATATGCAGGGGTGCGAAAGGTCTGCACATTGCCACGCTGAAGTGCCATTCCATCGGTCACCGGACGCAATGCCCGCAACAGGGGCGATCGCATCGGTGCGGGTACGGCGTCAAGCTGGGTCACGGACGCCAGGAACTGATTCGCCGACTTCTTGGCGCTCTTGCGCACCTGACGAGTCGTCGAGACCACCTCAGGATTCGTGAACGCCCCCATCGACCACCAGAACCGGGCCAGATCCTCCGGCGAGGTGCGCGGAAACTCGGGGTCGGCGGCCAGCGCATCAGGAACTTCATCAATGTCGAGACCCTGCGAGCAGAGGACCCTCATCGGTGAGGCATTGGCGGCGATCTCACGCAGCGCCAGAGGCACCTGATAGCGGCGGCGACACAGGAAGATAGCGCTGAGCCGCTCCAGATTGGGGGCCTGCATCATTGCGCCATAGGCGGCGTCGATGATCTCCTGACCCTGGGAATGCTCCGGATGCATGCGCACCGCGGTGCCTGCACGGGCCGACGCCGCGGCGAAATGCCCGTCGAAGCGATGGAGGGCCATATCAGCCAACAACAGGTCGAGCACCATGCTCGCTCTCACCACGAGCTCGTGGTCATGCACGAAATCAATCAGCAATGTGAGGGCGGCAACGTCAATGGCGTAATAGGTGATCGACAGCCATTCGCTGAATCCATAGCGGAAGCGATCGTTGAGCCACACCATGATGCGTGAGCGTGAATCATTCATGAGTTGACGACCCGTGCGGGCGTCATCGGTAAAGGAATGCTCCGGGAATTCCTGACCGGCCAACATCCCGCACACCGCGAAAGTGATCTGATGGCTCTCAGTCCAGGTGCACATGGTCTCGTCGCCGGGATGGTCGACGTCATAGCGGAATCTGATAATCGCGCGCTGAACACGCTCACGCTGATCTACATCGAGCTGATCACGGCATTCGAACCAGGTCTTGAGCAACAGGAGAAGACGATGATCGGCCAGCTCGCCGCGGGCATTCACGTCATCGTTGAGTCTTGCCACATAGCTCTCGTCGCATCCTCGCTGGCCTAATGCCGGCCACTCGAAGGCGCGATGGGCAGGAACTTGGGTGGGAATGTCGTGCAACGACATATGCCTCCTCGGGGGGTGGGGGTGGGAGTGATTCAGTTGGCCTTATCGACGATATGAAACCCAGGGTGGGCCGTGATCACCGCCCCGGTGATTTCTTCGGAGATGCCCTGTTTTATGATCACGCGAACTGCACGAGTGCACACCGTTGGCGCCTCGGCGCGACAGCACATCGTTATCGCTCAGCGTTGCCGTCTGCGATGTGGGTCTACCCCATCCCCCAGCGCCCACTGAGGGCCACGCCTGTCACGGATCTATCGCCACCACCCGCCCTCACCACGGATCTAGGCTTATTGATCATGACTTCTTCCCGCCTCCCGTGGCCGACGATGCCCGGCGGCTGGGACCGCGAGGGTCCCGAGCCGGTGACCCGCTGGGATGTGGCGCTCACCGCGGGGCTCATGGTGACCACCTGCTTCTGGGGCGATCTCATGGCCGGGCACCAGGGCCACTATCTGGCCGCCGTGCTCACCTCGCTGGCGATCACCGCGCCGGTGGTGGTGCGCCGCAATCGTCCCCTCCTCATGTTGGCCATCGTCTCCGTCGCGGGATTGGTGCAATGCGTCACCGTGCCGGGTCCCACCGCTTCACTGCTCGCGGTGCCCGTGGTGGCCTATTCGGTGGCCAAATGGGTGGGCGGCCACGACTCCCGACTGGTCCTGCTCTCGGGACTGATCGGTGCCGTTATTGGGCCTCTGCGCTGGATCGGAAATGTGCACTTCGCTGACGGCTATGCCGGACGCGGACGAATGCTCGTGCTGCTCTTCGTCATGTGCTTCGCCGCAGTCCTGGTGCCCTATCTGATCGGGCGACGTATCCGTGAGAATGACATCACCGGACAGGAACGGGCCCGGTCTGCCGAACAGCAGTACAAGGCCGAGCTGGCCGCCCGCGAGGAACGCGCCCGGGCCACCGAAGCCCGAGTGCGCAATGACATCGCCCGCGAGCTCCACGATGTGGTGGCACATTCACTGAGCGTCATCATCGTGCAGGCCGAAGGCGGCAAGGCCTTGGCCCGGAAGAACCCACCCGCGGCCGCCGAGACGCTCGACACGATCGCCGAGACCGGGCGCGAGGCGCTCACCGAGATGCGACGCATGGTGGGGGTCCTGCGAGCCGGCCCCGATGACACCGAATACGCCCCACAGCCGGGTCTGGGTGACATCGCCGAGATGGTCCAGCGGGCAGGTGACCGGGTCGACCTCACCGTGACCGGCGCACAGCCGGCGGTGCCCGCAACGGTGGGGCTGGCCGCCTATCGGGTGGTGCAGGAAGCCCTCACCAATTTCTTCAAGCATGCCGGCCCCGACGCCTCCGCTCAGGTGCACATCAGCTATGGGGCCACCGAGATAGAGATCGAGATCACCGACAACGGTGTTGGCGCCAAGGCACCCAATGACGGCGCCGGCAATGGGTTGAAGGGCATGCAAGAACGCGTCACCGCCGTGGGTGGCCGCGTGAGTGCGCGGGCCCGTCGCACCTCCGGCTTCCAGGTGAGAGCACATCTACCGATCGCGGGAAAGCCGGCACGAGCCACCGCCGAGCGGTCTGTGAGTGATCAGACCGGGAATCCGCCAGCCGGACAGGCCGACGACCGATAGCGTTGACCGCCGGAGTGCCGCGAGTCGCACCGCCGACACTGGGCGAGAAATCCGTCGTCACCGCAACGAGATGCGACGATGGCAATGAACAAGGAGAGCAGATGCCTGATCCGATCACGGTCTTTCTGGCAGATGACCAGGAGCTGGTGCGCAGCGGCTTCCGCATGCTCATCGACGCCGAGGACGATATGACGGTGGTGGGTGAGGGTGTCGACGGAGCCGACACCGTGCGCCAGATCACCACCGTGCAACCCGACGTGGTGCTCATGGACATCCGCATGCCGGGTATGGACGGGGTGGAGGCCACCAAGAGGGTGGTGGAGCTCGAGAACGGCACGAAGGTGCTCGTGCTCACCACCTTCGATCTCGACGAATATGTCTTCGCCGCGCTGAAGGCGGGTGCCTCGGGCTTCCTGCTCAAGGACACCAGGCCTGCTGATCTGCTGAGCGCGATCCGGGCGGTGGCAGCCGGTGACTCGGTGGTGGCCCCCAGCGCGACCCGACGCCTGCTTGATCATGTGGCGCCCACGCTGCCCGACCATGTGGGTGAGCCCGATGAACGGCTCGAGGTGCTCACCGATCGCGAGCGGGAGGTGCTCGTTGAGGTGGCCAAGGGATCCACGAACGCCGAGATCGCCGCACACCTCTTCATGGCCGAGGGTACGGTGAAAACCCATATCGGACGCCTGTTGGCCAAGCTGCACTGCCGCGACCGCGTGGGATTGGTGCTCTTCGCCTACGAGACGGGCCTGGCTCCAGCCGCCTAGACGCGTCAAGCTCAGCCACGCACAGGGGCTTCCTCACCGTGCACGGCCACGAGACAGCTCTCATCCGTCAAGACCCGCGCAAGGGCTTCCCTTGCGCCGCGCACGGAATCGGGAAGCCCCCTTCAAGACACCCTTATCCGGCCTATCCGAGCACCTCGGCATCGGAGCGTCATAACCCTTCAGGGCGATCTGTCGCCGAAGGCTCTCCCGCCTTTCGGGCGCGGGCCGGTCACCCCGGACAACGATGGTCGCCGCATCGCCAACAAGGGATCGATCCGGGACAACACAGTCGTGCCGCCGGACAACATGGGTGCCCACATCGGCTTGCCATGCTGATGGTCAGGGAGGCACGCCATGACCACACACCGCGAATCTGACATAGCGGGGTCACACGCTCAGGGCATCCGCGGCGTCGAGCCCGTGGTCGCAGCATTCGGCGATGAATGGCGAGCCCTGCGCGATCACCCGGTGCCCCTCGCCTGGCAGCAGGCCTGCCCAGAACTCGACGGCGTCACCCGGCTCTGCGAGCTATCCGCCGCCGTGATCTGCGACCGCATCGCCGCCCATCTTGTGATCGCCTGTCAATGGGGAGACCGGCTTGCCGGTCGCGTCCTGGTCCAAGCGCTCCTGCCGAGGCTGTCCGGCCTGGCCGCGCGCGATGCGCGCCATGAGCTCGGCGACTATGTCTCAACCCTGTGGGAGCTTCTTCACGACTACCCGATTGAACGACGCCATCACGCGGTGTCGACGAATCTGCTGCTTGACACCCGAAAACGGCTCAGCCGGGCAGCATGCCGGGAGATTGTCGTCGAACACCCGCCCGAACCACCCCCGCCACCTGTCTCGAGCTCCAGGACAAGGGCCGCGGCAGCCATCGATTTGGCCACACGACGCGGCATGATCAGCCCCGGTAACGCTGCCGTCCTACGCAGCGTCTACCTCGATGGCCTGTCCGGACGTCAGGCTGCCCAGCGGCATGCGATCTCCGAGGATCTCGTGCGCTATCGATGCAGCTCGTCGGTGAAGCGCATGAGACTGCATGCCGAGGAGCTGGCAAGCTGACCGGCGAACACGCTGAGAAAACCAAGAATCTCGCTGGGCCTTCCCTCGCCCACTCCCGCCTGTGAGAGCGCAAACACTGAGAGTCGATCCCAATTAGCTGATCGATTCTCAACTTCTCCTCATCTATGTGTAGTATCAACGCAACAGGTTGAGGGCCGGGAGGCGCTCTTCTTCCGGCAGCACATCGCAGTCGCCGCCGAAGGACCAGCAGCACCAGCCGTCAACGACGTGAGGGTCTCAATGACCTTCACCCAAAGACGCCCAGGGGGCTGTTGGGGGTGACCAGCAGCCCTCTGGTGCTTTTTATCGCCTCCCCGGCTGCACTGCGCCGCAGCAAGGACTGACCCTCTCTTTTGAGCACCGCCCCAGCTCGGTGCCCGCCACCCCTTGGAACACCGCTACCGCTGGGTTCCGTCATGATCCCTTCGGGCGCTGTTATCGCCCGGTCGCAGTGCCATCTCGAGTGATCGACGCTCACCAGCCCCCACGCGATACGCTTCGTGTGCTCTCACCGGCCGCCCCAAAACCCGCCCGCTCGAAGGGAAGTACGTGGAATTCACCCAGCGTCTGCGCCGCCTCTGGCGTCATCGCGCATTCCGTCGTCTCACCCTGGTGAGGGTGTTCTCGCAGACTGGCGACGCCACTGTGCAGATCGGCATGGCCTCGTATCTGCTGTTCAGCCCGCAGAGCCAGACCAGCGCATGGGCGGTCGCCGGCGTGCTGGCCCTCACCATGCTTCCCTATTCACTCGTCGGGCCCTTTGTCTCCCTGGCGCTTGACCGCTACCCGCGTCAGCGCATCTCGCTGGCATCGGATGCCACCAGGGCCCTGTGCTCATTGATTCTGGCGATGATGATCGCCCATCACCTCACCGGCGCGGGCAGCCAGATCGCCCTGATGCTCCTGCTGCTGGTGATGCTCAGCCTGAACCGCTTCTCACTGGCCGGACTCTCGGCGGGACTCGCCTATACCGTCGACGACGACGAATACCTTGACGCCAGTTCCATCATGCCCATGGTCGGGCCGGTAGGGATGATCGTCGGTGGTGGCACGGCCGGTGCGATTCGCCTGTTCGCCGCCGGAGCGCTCGGTGTCGACGGCGCCAATGCGCTCATCTTCGGAGTCGGCTGCCTGTTCTTCCTGTTGTCGGTGCTCACGCTGTGGCGAATCCCCATGGCCGGACTGGGCCCCGATGTGCCCAGCCGACATGGCTCGGCACGCGAGGTGATGGCCGGGCTTGTCGATGGCTTCCGCCATCTGATGGCCCATCGTCCGGCATGGATGGCCATGGCCACCGAGGTCGTGGTGCGGGTGGGCTATGGCCTGCTCATGGCCTTTGTGATCGTGATCTATCGTCATCATTTCTATGCCAACCCCGACCAGCTCAGCACCGCCATCTTCGGTATCGGCGTCTGGTTCCTGGTCAGCGGCGTGGGCTTCGCGCTGTCGGGTGTGGTCTCGGTGCCCATCGCCAATCATCTGGGCGTGCGCTATTGCATCATCGCCATGCTCGTGGTGATGGGGCTCTCGCAGGCCCTGGCCGGCAGCGTCTTCTGGCCGCCGACGCTGGTGATCAACGGCTTCATCATCGGACTGGCCGGGCAATCGCTGAAGGTACAGGTCGATACCGTGGTGCAGGCGCATATTGCCGACTCCCACCGTGGGCGTGTCTTCACGATCTATGACGTGGTGTACAACATCGCCACCGTTTTTGGCGCGGTGATCGGTGCTCTCCTGTTGCCGGCCGACGGCGTCAGCTTCCCGGTGACCATCGGCTCCGGCGTCTTCTATCTGCTGGCCGCCCTGGCCTTCACGGTGGGCTCGCATTCGGCGGGCAATGCCACCTTCAACAAGGGCACGCGAGCCCGGGCCATGGGCGAGGCACTGCGATGAGCCATATTCTCTCGTCGGCCTTCACCTTGTTCTTGGTGATGGACCCGCTGGGGAACATCCCGCTGTTCCTCACCGCGCTGCGCCATGTCTCGCCAGCGCGACGTCAGAAGGTGTTGGCCCGAGAGCTGTTGATCGCCCTGTTCATCATGGTGGTCTTCCTGCTTGCCGGACGAGGCCTCCTCGCGGTGCTCCATGTCACGGCGCCGGCCCTCGCCACAGCGGGCGGTCTGATCCTGTTGCTCATCGCCGTGCGCATGATGTTTCCAACGCCCGAGGCCTCGCTGCGGGAGCGAACCTTCGAGGAGCCGTTGATCGTGCCGCTGGCCGTGCCCTATACGGCCGGACCCTCAGTGCTGGCCATTGAGGTGATCATGATCAACCAGACCCCCGACGCCCTGCCGGCGCTGCTGGCGGCGGTGGGCCTGGCCTGGTTGCCCTGCGCGATCGTCCTGTTCTTTGCCGGCTATCTGCATCATTGGCTGGGAGAGCGCTTCCTCACCGCCATTGAACGTCTTATGGGCATGATTCTGATCATTGTCGCCACCCAGATGCTGATGGGCGGCGTGAAGGACTTCTTCGGTTTCTGATTTCCGGGGTGCGATGTCACGCCAGCCTTGCCCGCGCCTGTCCTTCCATCACCTCCTGCAGTAATTCCGTGGTCTCGTCCTGCAACTCGACGCCGAGCAGCCGAGCCTGCCGGGTGAGTCGCAACACCAGCCGTTCCACCTCGGATCGATTCCCTGTGAGATGTTCGGAGCGCAGTCTCAGCCTCAGCAGGGTCTCATCGTCGGGGATGACACTCAGCGCCCTGGAGACCGCCCACCGGGTCATGTCGGGATTGCGTTGGACCAGGCCCCGCTCACCCAAGGTCACCCCGATGTCACGGATGGTGAACGACATGTCGACCCGCAGCTCCTCAGCCCACCGCCATTCATCGGGGCCCGCGTCAGCCAGCGGGGCCCCGCGGACGAGCGAAAGAGCTGCCACCAGGGCGTCGTCACTGAGCCCTGCAAGACCACCCGAGATGAGCAGCTGGACCTGTTCCCAATCAGAGGTGACCGCCGGATGCAAGGTGATGTGCCCGGAATACGCCTCGGGGAGATAGGGGTTGTCTGCCTCGTCCCGACCCAACCACGACCGCAGCCGCGACATATTGGAGCGTCGAGTGGTGTCGGCAATCAACAACTCCCGGGCCATGCGCACCGCATTGGACCCCGGGTGCTGCAGAATCCACGCGCAGTATTCCTGACACTGCCTCACGGCGCGATCTGGCCTGCGCCCCCGCGCGTTGACCAATTCCACCGGGCCCAGCAACTTCAAGAAGGGAGTGTCAACCGGCGCTGCCGGCGGCAGAAGTCTGAGTGTCGCAGCCACAATGTCCTCCTCGAGACGTGACGGGCCGATAGCGGTGATCGCTTGCCGAGGTGCTGTGTTCGCGGCCGCCCGACGAGAAGAAGACCGAGAAGGGGAACGAGAAGGGGATGGTGCGGTACCGCTGGAGAGCAGCGGGACCCCCGTTGAATCCGATGCCCCTCGACGGGCCCGGATGGGGACGTCGCCCAGGTGTGGCAGCGAGTCAGGGCTGGTCGGCTCAAGGGCCGCCGATGAGACAGGCCTGGTCAGCTCAGGAGCCACCGGAATCCCGATCGCCCGGGCGGGAGCCGGACCAGGGCTGATCGAGGATGCCCGGAGTGGATCGGTCCGGGAGGGATCGGCTCGGAATGGATCGGCTTGAATCCGGCAGCCCGTCATCGGGGAGATGGCGACGTCCGGGCCATGGGAAGCGCGAGATCGAGCCAACCTCGCTGGCGGTGTGGCAGCCCCAATCAGCTCCGCAGGACGAGCGCGGCTCGCACCTTGGGCCGCCAGATGCATCAGACCATCACCTGTGAGCTCATGGCCTGCATCCAGGACTTCCGACACCGCGCGATAGTTCCCCGCCCGGGATTGCTTCCGGCCAGCCGACCGGGATCCCCGGGAACCGGAACCGATCCCGCTATCGGCATCCCCACTTTCCGGCGTGAGCGCCGTCGGCGCGTTCATCAGCCCACGATCCATCGTGGGCATGGCGACGCGCTCTGAGCCCTCGGTCGTCATCAGGACCCGCAGACGAGCCACCGGCGCGGTCTTCCCACAGGGCCAATTCGTCCCCACTGCGGCAGCCACCAAGGGACGAGCAGCGGGTCCGACCAGCCGACTACCGGGGAGTCGCACGGCGATACGGCCCTTACTCAGAACGATCAGGAGTTCACTGGCCACCGAACCACAGACAAGCGCCCAGGCGATCCAGCCCAGCACGGTGAGCATCCCGAGAAATATCGAGTTCCTGGTGGCAGGCGATGCCATCGTTGACCAGCCAGCGTGAAGCAACAGATTGGCACGTCCCCAGGCCCACAGGCCCCAAGCACATCCGGGGACCAGCACGAGCAGGATGAGACCGCAGACGAGCCGTGTGATCATCGCGCTCATGGACATCACCCCCCTGCGTCACTTCGCCGATCCCTTGCCAACCCGTGGCTGATCGCTCGTGTCTGCGCGAGCTGATCGCCGGCGCATCGTCAGCAATCCAGAATGGAATCATCGACATGACTCTTCGTGCTTCTGAGCAGCTCTGCGTCTGAGAAATATAGACGATTCCAGGGAAGTCATCCCTGCGTCTGTGGAATTGTCTTGTTATCCCCAAGTTGTCCACAGGATTTAGTCACAAGAAGCGCTCGATCATCCACAGATCATTGGAAACAAACAAGCTAAGTACCATCGGGTATCTGCGTTATCGGTAACATGTCCATGGAATTTACATCGCGGGAGAAGTACGGGAACTCGGCCATTCCCACACCGGGCGATGATTCTCAGCCAACCAGGCTCGCGACGCCGTGGGCTGAGCCCCTCGAAGCCATCAAGCACACCACAACGAGCCACCCCTCCTGCGCCGCGAGCCGCGTCACTTTCCCCCACCGCTACGAGCCGGCACCGCCCCTGTTGTTGGCCCGGCCACTGGCCCACGCAGCGAGCCGCGGCAACCGTCCCCTATCGCCGTCGAATGCGAATATACCGACGGAAGTCCCGGCCCTTGAAAGGATTCGATATTGAGCGGGGAAGCGTCCATCCGCGCCATGCGGAGACAATCGTCAGTAAACTTCCAGTGGCCATCGCGACAAGGGCACCCCAGGGGGAATCTCCGAGTTTATAGAACACCACCACCAGCACACTAGAAACCAGCGCCGAGGTGGCATAAAGAGTGTTATCGCCAAAAATCACCGGCATCTTCCGGCTCAATAGATCACGGAGCATTCCGCCACCGGTCGCCGAGACCACGCCCAGCAGAATCGCCTGCACTGGCCCCAGACCGAAGGCAAGGCCCTTGTGCGTCCCGGTATAGGCCCAAGCACCCAGCGCGAGAGCGTCCATCAGAGGGAAGAGGCGCTCTTGAAAGACCTTACGAATGGGCACCACAAAGGCGATCAGGGCACCGAGAGCGGCCAATGGGATATATGTGTGATTCGTCAACGCGACCGGGGTTCCGCGCCCTAACAAGACATCACGCAGAATGCCCCCGCCCAGCCCCGTCGCCAGCGCCAGCACCGTGAAACCCACCAGATCGAAACGCAGACGCTTGGCGGTGATGCCGCCCAGGATGGCATTGGCCAGCACCCCGATGAGGTCGATCCACAGGAATGCCTCACCCATGATCGGTATGGTGCCTGAACCGATGGGCATGAAGGATTCCCCCACGACTGGCTGATGGCAACGCGACGGCTGAGCCCCCGCAAGAACTCTCGAATCGTACAAGGCCACAGGCGCTGCGCCCCACTCGTGACAGTCGGTGACCCAGGGGCGGCGGATGTGAGGCCTAAGCACGGCACTAATGCTTAACCGCTCTCTGCGCGAGGCGGACGCCGTTGGCAAACTCCCCCCTCGTGGCCCAGCGCCCTGCCCACTGGCCCGGGGTCAGCTCAGCGACTCAGTTCTCTCGAGACCGCGTCCCGGGTGCGCAACCGCAGCTCTCCCGCACGATCAGCTCCATCGGGAAGCTCTGATGGCGGGGCATCGCCGGACGACTCAGCAGCACCTGCACCGCGGCCTGCGCCATCTGCTCGAAGGGCTGGCGCACGGTGGTGAGCGGAGGCCAGGAGAACGCCGATTCTGAGGTGCCATCGAAAGACACCACCGCCAGGTCGCGAGGAATGTCCAGCCCCGCCTCGTGAGCGGCTTGGAGCACACCGATCGCGATCAGATCAGACCCGGCAAGAATGGCCGTCGGTGGATCATCGCGCCCCAGAAGACGCTGAGCCCCCTCATATCCACCCTCGCGAGACCACGTCGTCACCACCGGCTCGGTAAGCGGCAGACCCGCCCGGGCAATCTCGCGTGCCCAGCCGACGGCGCGGAGATCGTCATTGCGACGTTGCAGCGCCCCGGTGATCAGCCCGATATTGCGATGTCCGTGATCGATCAGATGCCGGGTTCCCAGCGCGGCCCCCTCCTCGCTGTCGGCGCCCACGCTGTTGTAGCCGTCCATGGGGGTGTTGCGGTCGAGCATCACCCGCGCCATTCGCGCGCCACCCGCCGCATAGAGCCGCTGATCCTCCACATGGCACAGGAAGATCAGGCCGTCCACACCCTGATCAACCAGGCTCGCCACCGCCTGCGCCTCGTGCTCGGGCACATCCCGGGTGACGCTCAACACCAGAAAGCGGTCGATGGCCGTCGAGGCCTCGTCAAGTGCGTCGATGTACTCGGCGTAGAAGGGATTGGTCACATCGGTGACCATCAGGCCGAACATATGCGTCGTACCGCGCTTCAGGGCGCGCGCGCTGGGGTTGGGACGATAGTTGAGCTGATCGATGGCGTCGAGCACACGTTGTCGCGTCTTGCGTGCCACAGGACGCGGGCCGTTGTTCACCACATAGGAAACCACCGCGACGCTCACACCAGCCAGACGCGCCACATCGGCACGGGTCGCGGCACGACCGCTTACCGGCTCGGCCGTGGAGACTTCTTTGTTCACCACATAACCATTCTTCCCCAGGGCTCCTCCCGGCGGGCCGATCCCACTGGCGGCATCGGCGTCTGCTCAGGGCGAAATGCCCTCACGATCGGCTGGGCGATCTGTCTCCAGCCGTCTATTTGCGCTACGAGTAGATGACGCAATCACCCGTAGTCATTGTGGCATTCATGCTTGACCTAACTCAATATGAACAATCTCTGTACAGATCTATGCAACTGCAGTAGAGTCCCATCATCAAGCAGGATCCGCGCAGCGCAGCGCAATCCCGTTTACCCACCAGAAAGACGCCGACCCGGCGAGATTCTTCAAGTCCAAGGAGTCCCCGTGATCCTCAACGACGAGGCGCGCACCATCCACCTGCATAGCGCAGGGGTGTCCGTGGTGCTGCGATGTGCCGCATCCGGGATGCCGAGCATCGTCTACTGGGGCTCTGATTTGGGTGCGCCTCCGGCACAGACCCTGGACATGCTGACCCTGGCGTCCACGGAACCGCTCGGCGGGAATCGTCCCGACATCCCGCTTGAGCTCGGGATCATTCCTCTTGAATCCACCGGTTGGATGGGTCGCCCGGGCCTGGTCGGCAGCCGCGATGACGGCAGCGCCTGGACTCCACGACTCACCACCCGGTCTGTCGATATCGAGGCGGCAGACGAGGGCGACTCCTCGACTACCGGCACCTGGGGCGCCGGGCTGGTTCGCTTTGGGACGTCAGACCTCGACGCAGGGCTTGAGCTGACCCTGGACGTAGAACTGCTCTCCAGCGGTCTGGCACGGATGCGGGCGCAACTGACGAATACCGCGCACGATGATTACCGCCTCGACGAGCTCTCCCTGACCGCTCCGCTGCCCCTGGATGCCGACGAGATCCTCGATTTCTCGGGCAGTTGGGGCCGGGAACGGCAGCCGCAGCGCACCCGGCTCGCCCTGGGCTCCCATCTGCGCGAGGGCCGCCATGGGCGCACCGGTTTCGACGCCCCGACCATGGCTTTTTGCGGCCGGCCGGGCTTCACCTTCGACGAGGGAGAGGTCTGGGGTCTGCATGTGGCCCTGTCGTCCAATCACCGCACCTGGGTGGAGCGCAGCCCCGATGGGCGTCAGTTGATTGGCGGCGGCGAGCTGTTGCTGCCCGGTGAGATGCGGCTCGGCCCCTCTGAGAGCTACCGCAGCCCCTGGGTCTATCTCGACCATGCGCAGGGGCTCGACGAGGCGGCCTGGCGCGTGCACCGGTGGCTTCGCTCCCTACCGGGCCATCCCGGCCCGGATCGTCCGGTGACCCTCAACGTCTGGGAGGCTGTCTATTTCAATCATGACGCCGAGACTCTGATCGCCCTGGCCGATCGTGCCAGCGCGATCGGCGTTGAGCGCTATGTGCTCGACGACGGCTGGTTCCTCGGACGTCGCGACGACACCGCCGGCCTGGGCGATTGGACGCCAGACCCCCAGATCTGGCCGCACGGACTGCACCCACTGGTTGATCACGTCAAGGGATTTGGCATGGAGTTCGGGCTATGGGTCGAACCGGAAATGATCAATGTCGACTCGCAGCTGGCCGATGCCCACCCTGACTGGATCATGTCATCGGACCCCGACCGTCTGCCCGTGGAATGGCGACATCAGCAGGTGCTCAATCTGACGATTCCGGGGGCCTGGCAGTATGTCTTTGACCGGCTTGACGCGCTCGTCACGCAATATGGGATCTCCTGCTTCAAATGGGACCACAACCGTGATCTGATCTCCGCAGGAGACCAGCACCGCGCGGGACGCGCGGCGGCGCACGAGCAGATGCTCGCCTGCTACCGCCTGATGGATGCTCTTCGAGAAGCCCACCCGGGTCTGGAGATTGAGAGCTGCGCCTCCGGCGGGGGACGCATCGATCTGGAGATGGCCCGCCACACCCAGCGGTTCTGGCTCTCGGACTGCATCGACCCGCATGAGCGTCAGGACATCATGCGCTGGTCGGCCCAGATCATCCCCCCGGAGATGATGGGCACCCACGTGGCCTCGGCGCACTCACGCACCACGGGCCGGGTCTCCACGCTGTCTTTCAGAATGATCACCGCGCTGTGGGGCCATTTCGGCTTTGAATGGGATCTCCTGCCGCTCACCGACGACGAGACCGCAGAGCTGGCCGAATGGGTCGACTTCTACAACGCTCACCGGCGGCTGCTGTTGACCGGCCGGATGGTGCGTCGAGATCTGGCCGACGCCAGCCTGCGCCTGTTCGGCGCCGTCTCGCAGGACAGGGATCGCGCGCTCTACGGCGTCGTGTCAATGCGACGCTCACCCATCACCCCCTCGGGAAATATGAAGGTGCCCGGACTCGACGACGATCGTCTCTACCGCCTTCGTCCACGAATCATCGGAACACCGCCCGAGGGCCTGGTGGCACCTCCATGGTTCGGCGATGGACTGCAGGGCGTCGTGATGACCGGACGCGCACTGCGCTGCCATGGTGTTGCGCTACCGCTGCTCGACCCCGACCAAGGACTCCTCCTCGAAGCCGAGGAGGTCTGAGGCCACACCTCCAAGACCTCATGCGACAGCAACCGCTGGCGCCCTCATCAATGTTGATCAGAGAAACGAGGAAAACCATGCATCGATCACTCCGAGTGCTCTTGGGGACGGCCGTGGCCGCCTCACTTGCCCTGGCCGGATGCTCGTCGGGATCTTCTGGCAAGGCATCCGACACCATCGACGCCTATATGTATATGACGTCGGGGTCTGCCCAGAACAAGGAAATGAAGACCCTGACCGAGAAATTCGAGAAGCAGACCGGGACCAAGGTCAATCTGACGATCGACACCAGTAACTATGAGAGCAATATGAAGGTGAAGATGGCCTCGGGCAATCTTCCCGATGTGTGGGCCACGCATGGCTGGTCGGTGCTGCGCTATCGCAACTTCCTTGAGCCGCTCCAGAGCCAGGAATGGGCCCAGTACGTCGACAAGGGCCTGGACACCTCCATGCGTGACAGTGATGGCAAGCTTTATTCCCTGCCGATCGAATACACCGTCACCGGCGTGATGACCAATTTCGATGTGCTCAAGAAGGCCGGGGTCGATCCCGACTCGATCAAGACCTGGGACGATTTCAACGCGGCATTGCCCAAGATCAAGGCCGCCGGTGCCGCTCCGATCGTGTCCTCAGGCAAAGCGAACTCACCCGCTGGCGCCATGACCAATGAGATTGCCTCGAATGCCTTCACCCAGCAGCAGCTGGATGGGTTCAAGGCCGGCACCTTTGACTCGGCCGCCTATCAGACCCAGACCATGGATCGGCTCGCCGCATGGGCGAATGCGGGATATTTCAATGCGGACTATGTCTCGGCGTCCCTTGACGATATGGCCAAGGCGCTTGCCCAGGGCACAGCCGCCTTCGCCATGCAGCAGCCCACGCTCCTCGCGACGGCACTCAGCTATAACAAGGATGCAAATATCGGTTTCATCCCCTTCCCCTCAAATGGGATCAATGGCCAGAATCTGGTGGGCGGCGAAGGCGTGAACGCCTATGGCGTGTGGAAGGACAGCAAGCACAAGGACAAGGCCCTCGCTTTTCTGTCCTTCCTGGCAGACCCTGAGAATGCCACTCCGCTGGTGGAGTCGATCGGAACATATTCGGGTCTGACCAATGTGACACCGAATCTCGGGGTTCTTCAGAGCAGCTACGACAAATGGGTCAAGCCCGGGAACCTGCCCACGAAGCCCTTCCTCGACCGCGTCTATCTGCCCAATGGGATCTATCAGACCATGATCAGCTCCGCTGACTCGGTGATCACCAAGCAGGCGACTCCCGAACAGGCCACCGCCCAGATGGCCGAACAGTTCAAGACCCTGTACGGGCAGAAGAGCTGACGCCAATCACTGCCGAAAACTATGGCCGGGGGCGGGGCGCATGACGCCTCGCCCCTTGAGGAGGGCATATGAAGAAGACTGCTGCATCGCAGCTCATGAGTAGTCCACGGGGTCATCACCGCCTGCGCGGCGCCTCGATCAATCTGATGTATCTGCCGACGCTGGCGCTCTTTGCGGTCTTCATCCTCTATCCCGTGATTCATGGGGTGGCGCTGGCCACGACCAACTGGGACGGCTATTCGACGACCCGTGCGAGCGTGGGGTTGGCCAACTTCCGGCATCTCTTCGCCGATGGCACTTTCATGGTGGCCCTGCGAAATACCTTCGTCTATGGCTTCGGCTCCACGATCATCCAGCAAATCCTCGGACTGCTGCTTGCCGTGCTCGTGGACACCAATCTGCGGGGACGCAATATCGCACGCGCCATCCTCTATCTTCCGGTGCTCGTCTCCCCGGTGGTGATGGGCACGATGTACTACCTCGTGTTCCGCTACAGCCAGGGAGCCGCCAATGACGCAATCGCGCTGTTCGGAGCCAGCCCGGTGGCCTGGCTGAGCGATTCCGGATTCGCTGTCACCGTGATTGTGATCATCAACTCTCTGCAGTTCATGGGAATCTCGATGATCATCTATCTGTCCGGCCTCCAGTCCATTCCTCAGGACGTCAAAGAGGCAGCCGCCGTTGACGGCGTGGTGGGGTTCAAGCAGTTCTTGCATGTGACGATTCCACTGCTGCTTCCCGCCTTCGCCTCGAGCTGTGTCATCAATCTCATCGGCGGGTTGAAGCTCTATGACATCATCGCTGTGCTCACCGGTGGCGGCCCAGGCGACTCAACGAACTCGGTCTCCACCCTGATCGGCAAGACATATTTCGGGAACCAGGCGGCCGGGTATGCCTCCGCCCAGGGGATATTCCTGTTCATTCTGATTGCCCTGTGCACCGTGGTCATGAATGCGCTCTTTGACCGGCGCCGCGCGAAGATGGAGGCCTGATATGCGTCGTCCCGTGAAGATCATTGTCTCGGCAATCCTCATCCTCTTCTGCCTGATTCAGCTGGTTCCCTTCTATCTGGCACTCACCACTGCCTTCAAGGACCAGTCAGATCTTTCGTCCACATGGGCACTGCCATTGCAGGGGGCCACGCTCGACAATTTCGCGTCCGCCATCGATGACGGAAATATCTTCCGAGCGATCCTCAACAGTGCGATCGTGACGGTCGTGGTCACCTTCCTGGCCTGCATCCTGGGGGCCATGGCGGCCTATCCGCTGGCTCGGCGCCGAACGATCGTGAACCAGGGCGTCACACTGCTCACACTGGGCGTCATGATGGTGCCGCCATTGAGCATTCTGGTGCCCCTGTACTCGATGCTCAATGACATGCATCTGCTCAATACCTATCCGGGCGTCATCCTGCCGCTGCTGTGTCTGGCGCTGCCCCAGGCGATCTTCTTGTACACGCAGTTCATGCGCTCGGTGCCGCTCAGCATGGAGGAGGCCGCGCTCGTGGACGGCGCGAGCCGTCTGCAGACCTTCTTCCGGGTGATCATGCCGCTGCTCGCGCCCGTGACCGCGACAGTGGTGATCCTCACCGCCATTCACGTGTGGAATGAATTCGCCCTGAGCTCCTACATCATGACGAGCTCCGATATGCGCACCTTGGCGCCGTCCATCGCCGCCTTCTTCGGTGGACAGGGCTCTGACGTGAATGCCGCAGTCGCCGCATCGCTGCTGGGCGTCGTTCCGGTGATCATCGCCTATGTCTTCCTGCAGCGCTATTTCATGAAGGGGATGCTGGCCGGAGCCGAGAAGTGACCGGAGGCCGCCGTCGGACCTCAACGTGCCGCCCCTAGGATGGCAGCGTGCCCGAGCAATCCCGCAGCGTCCGCAGCCATCAGGCGATCATCGACGCCACGGCCGACCTGATCCGTACCCGCGGAGTGGCGGGCACGTCCATCGCCGACATCATCACGGAGTCGGGCACATCGGCCGGATCGATCTACCATCACTTCCCGAACAAGCAGGCGATCGTGGTGGAGGTCGCGCACCAGACGATGCGCTGGCCGCTCACCGCCATCGAGGCCTACCTCGATCGTCCGGCGTCCCCGGCAGATCTCTTCGGCTATGCCCTGGACGCCCTGCGGGTGGCCCCTGAGCTCAGCGATCTCTTGGTGCAGCTGGGGTCCGGCTCGCTCAGCGATGACGAACTCGGCCGTCAGCTGCGCGCCGAGTTCAGCCAACTGCGCGATGCCCTCGACCAGACCCTGGCCGTGTGGGCCGCCCGCAACGGGCTCACCGACGACCGGGTGGCCGGCCTGGGGCAGATGCTCGTTGGGCTGGTGCTCGGCTATGCCGCCCAGCGTGTGCTCATCGACCAATTCGACGAAGAGGCCTATGTGTCCCACGGAAAGGCGATGCTCGATGCTGCGGTGAGTCGGCCCGGCGTTGACATTCCTGCCGACATGTCCTGACCGGGGCACCACTGCGCACTTCCGTGCATTCCTACCCAAAGGCCGCCCGCTGGGTGTCCGCGGCTGGGAGAATTGACGCGACCACAGAGCCGTTGTCACCGAGCCCTCGAAACCCAACCGCATGAGTTCCGGGAAGGGGTCATGATGCACAGTCGCCGCAAGCTCGTCTATCGGTGGGTAACGATTACCATCGTGTCGCTGAGCCTGATCGTTGCGATCGACGTGCTGCTCGGCGAACGACGTTCCGACATCGAATACCTGATGTGGGCCGTGGGCGCCGTCATCATCGGTTTCGCCGGATCCTTTGGTCACGACAGACTGGCGCGCGACGGCTTCTTCACAGGGCGCGAGCCCCGGGCGGACTGAGTCACCGGCACCGGCGTCAGCCCGCCGAGCGCTCAGGCGTCAGAAGATGAGCTTGCGCACCTCGGCACGCGCATCGGTCATGCCGGGGCCATACCAAGCCATCGGACGCTCGGGCATGATGCGCACATCCATACCCTCGAAGGCCTCGGGTCCATCGGCAGGACTGAATGGATAGGGCTGGTCCATGAGCAGTATCCGGCCGGCGCCGCTGGCCTGCAATGCATACAGGTCCACCTTCGGGTAACGGGCGTTCGCCCAGTCCTCCACCGGCAGCGGAGCCAGATCGACGCCGCTGCGGTGCAGCACATCGGCGACATAGGTGTTGGGTCCCACCACCATCCACGGATCGCGCCAGATGCACACCACGGCCCTTGCGGTGATCGAGGGATCAGGCTCAGCCCAGTTCTGCTCCGCCCGGGTGAGCCAATCCGGACGCTCCATGGCCAGCGCTTCGGTGAAGAGCCTTGTCAGGCTGGCAATCGCGCTATCCACGGTGTCGATGCTGGTCACCCACACCGGCACGCCGTCGGCACGCAGATGATCCACGTCGAAGGCGCGGTTTTCCTCCTGGTTTGCCACCACCAGATCGGGCCGCAGCTGCTCGATCACCGTGCGATCGGGGTTCTTGGGGCCGCGCACGCGGGCGACCGGATGGCCAGCCACCTCGTCGAGGTTCTCGGGACGAACGCAGAAGTCCGTCGCGCCGTAGATGAGCTCCCGGGCGCTGTCTGCAAGGGCCTCGGTGAGCGAGGGGACCAGGCTCACAACGCGTTCCACCGGTCGGGTAATCCGCACCGGCGCTCCCAGATCGTCGCGCAACAATTCGTCAGCCATCGCAGTATCCTCTCGTCCCCGCCATCATCGCACCGGGTCAAAGCAGGAGGCCTGATCCCCGACCCCGACCAGCAAACTGATCGGCGTCGGGGAGCCTAGGAGGTCGCCTCACCTGGCTGGGAGTCCGGGTGCTGGGTGTTGTGGGTCTGGGGATTCGGGGACTGGCGCGCATCGGGGTCGGGAATCGCCTCACCGACGTCGACCAGCTGCCCCTCGGGAGTGAGCAACAGGAAGGCCGGTACCCACTGCACCGCGGGATCCGAGGCGCTCATCTCGGTGACATCACGACCCACCTCCACCAGGGTGGTGTCAGTGAATTCGCCGTCGTAGGGCGCACCGGTGCGCAAGGCATTGATGAAACTCTGCCGCTCCAGCGGCCGGCGCAATCTGCCCCGGGCACCCACGACCACAGGCCATACCGACGGCGGTCGCATCTTCATGGAGTAGCCGACGACAACGGGCACGATCAGCTCGTTGCTCTGCTCGCCGCGCAGGCTCAGCCGAGCGGTCAGCTCCCGGAAATCCTTGGCAACCTCCTCGAAGTCACCGTCGCTGCCGGTTAACAGACTGCCATCGGGATTCACCGACACCCGAAGCGCCTGGAGTCGACGACCGCCCTTGGTGCCCGACTTGCGAGGGTCACGCGCCGAGCGGGGGCGTCCTGCATTCCGCTTCACCATGTCTCCGTCTCCCACTCACTCATCGCGTATATCCGTCGCGCATACCTGTTCCTCGGCCGCGCCCACATCGTGTGCGTCGATGCCGTTGTTGGCCAGCCGTAACGGCTATTTGATCCATCCCTGGTTGAGCGCATAGGCCAGATCGACCAACTTACGGTCGGGCGTGATCAGAATGAACCCCGGCACCCATTGCGTGCGCTCTTCTGGCTGGGTCCTGCCCTCGGCGACCGCTTGCTGCTCGGCCAAGTTCAGGTCGTTGACGAGCTTGCCCACCTGCGCCAGCGATACATCGTGGTACTCCCCGTCGTAGGCCTCATTGGCCTGGAAGGCGACCATGAAGTCGTCAGGATCGTCGGGCGACACCAGCGCCCCGGTGGTGCTCACCATGATGGGACGCGGCTGCGGCTTGGCCATGCCGTCGCCGAAGCCGGTGACCACCGGGATCTTGGTGACGCCGCGCTGCTCGGCCTGCTGGTCAAGATCGTCGAACAGCACCGCGAAATCGGCCGCGATCGTGTGGTACTGGTCGTCGTCCTCCATCTGAGCGATGCTGCCATCGGTGTCAACCACCACCGAGAAGACCTCCAGGCCGGTGCCGGGGGTGCTGACGCTCATCGTGCTTCTCCATTCATCAGACCGAATGCGCCACCACCTGTGGCGCTACGGGCCCCTCAACACTATTGGGCATGACGCCGGAAGCCATTTCGGCCCCACGATGGGCCTTGGCCACGCGCGCAGCCCGGATGCCATTAGCGATCACGATCACCTCGGCACCCTCATGAAAGAGCACCACGGTCGCCAGGCCAAGCACGCCAGTGATCGCCAGCGGCAACAGGGTGGCGATGATCAGCAGCGACAGGGCGATGTTCTGGTTCATGATCCGCCGTCCACGCCGGGTGAAGGCGAATGCCCTGGGCAGCAGCCGCAGGTCGCTGCCGGTGAAGGCGACATCGGCCGATTCGATAGCCACATCGGAGCCACCAGCGCTTCCCTGTCCGCCACTGCGGGCGCCCATCGCGATGCCAAGGCTTGCCGCCGACAGCGCCGGCGCGTCATTGATGCCGTCACCGATCATGGCCGTGGGCATCTGCTCGGCCAGCTCCGTCACAGCCTGCGCCTTCTGCTCGGGCCGTAGCCCGGCGCGCACATCGTCGATCCCAGCCTGCCTGCCCAGGGCCATGGCCGTGCGCTCGTTGTCGCCGGTGAGCATGGTGACACCAATGCGCTGCTCACCCAGCGCGCGAATCGTCTCAGCGGCCTCGGAACGCAGCTCATCGCGAATGCCGATGGCCCCAAGCGGCTCTTTGTCACGATGCACGAGCACCACGGTCATGCCGTCGGTCTCGAGCTGCTCGACGCCATTGGCCAACGGGCCCGGCGACAGCCAGCGGGGACTTCCCACGGTGATCTCATGGCCCTGCACACGGCCGCGAATGCCCTGACCCGGCAGTTCTTCCACGTCGGTGGCTGATGGGGCATGGATCCCCGCAGCGACGATCGCGGTGGCCAGTGGATGGTTGCTGCCACGCTCCAAAGCGGCAGCAACATCGACCACCTGTTGTTCGCTGATTCCGGATCGCCCATCACCGCGAGTGTCCGCGGAGCCCGCGGCTGGCGCCCCGTCTGCGGCAGGAACGGTGCTGGCGGTGGAAACGGTCAGTACACGTCCGACGCAGGGGCGCCCCTGGGTGAGGGTGCCGGTCTTGTCGAAGGCGATGTGACGCACGGCCCCGAACTCTTCGAAGGCAGCGCCGCTCTTGATCACCAGGCCGAACTTGCTGGCCGCGCCGATGGCGGAAACCACCGTCACCGGCACGGCGATGGCCAGGGCACACGGCGAGGCAGCCACGAGCACTACCAGCGCTCGGCCGATCCAGACCGCCGGATCGCCGAGCAGTGAGCCGAGCACCCCCACCAGCACGGCCAGCACGAGCACTCCCGGCACCAGCGGGGCGGCGATGCGATCGGCGAGGCGGGCCCTGCGGCCCTTCTTCGCCTGTGCCTGTTCCACCAGAGTGACGATCGTGGTGAGCGAATTGTCCGTGCCCGGTGCCGTGGCGCTCACCTGCAAAGGGCCCGAAATGTTGATGCAGCCGGCGGACACCGCGTCACGCGAGCCCACCTGCACCGGGATCGACTCGCCTGTGATGGCAGAGGTGTCCAGGGAGCTGGTGCCATCGCGCACCACGCCGTCGGTGGCGACGCGCTCGCCTGGACGCACCAGCATCAGGTCACCAACCTTCAGCTCCGCAGCCTCGATATCGGTTGGTTTGCCGCCCACGAGCACCGTGGCGGTCTTCGGAGTGAGTTCCAGCAGGGCGCGCAGGCCGCTGCGGGCCCGGTCCATGGCCTTGTCCTCGAGCGCCTCGGAGATCGAGTAGAGGAAGGCCAGCGCGGCGGCCTCGGCCACCGCGCCGAGAATCACCGCCCCGATGGCGCTGATCGTCATCAGCAGGCTGATACCCAACCGTCCCTTCAGCAGCCCCCGGATGGCGCCGGGCACGAAGGTGGAGGCCCCGAGCAGGAGACCCGCACCATAGAGAATGGTGGACGCCGTCGGGGCGTGGGCCAGGCTGGACGCGAAGCCCGCCGCAAGCAACACACCCGAACCGATCGGGAACATCACCTCACGGTCACGCCACCAGACCACCTCGTCGCGGTCGTCGCAATCCTCGTGGTCGCAGCAGGAAGGTCCGGCGCTCATGCCCTGGCCTCCAGTTCAACCGGCTGCTCGGCGTCATTGAGGCAGGAATCGGTGGGCGTCACATCAAGGGCCACCTGAGCCAGTTGGACGAGCGCTGCCGACAGATGCTCGTCGGCGATGGCATAACGCACACGGCGCCCCTCATAGGTGGCGCTCACCAGGCCACAATCGCGCAGACAGGCCAGATGATTCGACACATTGGCGCGTGACAGCTCAAGATGCTCGGCCATCCGTGCCGGATAGACGATGCCATCGACGATGGCTAACAGCAGCCGACACCGGGTGGGATCGGCGAGCGCGTGCCCCACCCTCGCCAACGCCTGCTCACGGGTCTCATGAATCATCATGAACGAAATAGTAAACCCATCAATGAACTAAATGCCGCCGTGCTCACCTCGCTGGACAGCCGGAGATAATGGCCCAGTGACATCGGCTCCCGGACGTATTCGAATTCGTCCCTATATGGACTCCGACGGCGGCATCACCCGGACCATATTCATGCAGGCGGTGACCCTCACCGCCGCCAACGATTACACGGCCCGCCAGATCGACGCATGGGCTGCACCCGAAGACCGCCCCCTCGGGGAGTGGAACCGCGACCGCCTTGAGGCCAACACCCTCGTTGCCGTCGTCGGCGGCATGGTGATGGGGTTCACCGATATTCGCGAGACCGGCTATATCGACATGTTGTTCGTCTCACCCCGGTTCGAGCGCCGGGGCATCGGCTCGACCCTGCTCGCCGAGGCTGAACACCGGGCACGGATCGCCGAGGCGCCACTCCTGTTCTCGAATGTGAGCATCACCGCGAGGCCCTTCTTCGAAGCCCATGGGTTCGTGACCACTGCCACTCAACACCCGATCGTCCGTGGGGTGCCGCTGAAGAACTATCGGATGACCAAGCGTCTGGAGTAGACGCGAAGCCGAGGCTCAGGAATCCTCGTCGTCGCCCCGCTGCCTGCGCGCGGCATTGAAATACTTCGCGTCCAACGGGACGAGGCTTCCGTCGGACTCCTTGAGCACGAACAGCGGCACCCACAATGACTCGGGGTCTGCGCGGCTCAGCTCGCCTGCCACGATGCCCACTCGGGTCAGGGTGACATTGGAATGGTATTTGCCCTCATAGGCCTGCCCGCTGCGTAATGCAGCCGCATAGGCATTGAGGTCGTCAGGCGCATTCAGCATGCCCTCGCGCGTGACCTCCACCAGCATGGACCGCACCTGTCGTCCACCATGCTGCACACCCACCACGACCGGCAGCATGAGCAACCCCTGGGCCCGACCCACGGGATCTGATTCCCGGGCCAGCTCGGTGAAATTTGCCGCCACCTGGGTGATCTCATTGCCCTCACGCACTGAGATCGCACCATCAGCTTGCACGAGCACCGGATGCAGATCGATCTTCAGCTGCTTCGGCTCATCAGCCATGGCTTCCTCCACCGGTTAGTGCTTCCCTCTGCTCATTGCCCAACGCACCGGGGCATCCAATTCAAGACCTTCCACCCCGGACAACACCGACGCTAGTTCGGCGCCACCAGATGGGCCCCCGCGTCTCAGCACCGATTGATCACAGCTCTCACGATCCCGTTGCCGCCCGAGCGCCCGCTGAGCCACGAGTTCATCGCCCCCGGAGCCCTCCGGCGTACAGCCCGACTCCAGGCCAGGGACGCAGCCATGTGGCTGGATCATCCGCGGTCTGCACTCCGCGCCATCTCAGGCCGGCAGATCGGCCGTCTCAAGCTGGCGTGCCACAGCCTCGCGCGCCATCTGAAGGTGCCCGATCTGCTCGTCCATCCGGGCAAGTTGACGCGCCAAGGCCTCCCTCGTGGCGTCGCAGAAGGTGGTCGCCTCCTCGGCCAGACAGGGCGACAGGCGCTGCACCTGTGCGCTGGTGAGTCCGATCGCGAACAACGAATGAATCCGCCGAGCACGGCCCACTTCGCGAGGGTCATAGTCGCGGTAGCCGTTGGGGAGACGCCGGGCAGGCAACAGGCCCATGTCCGTGTAATAGCGAATCTGGCGGGTGCTCAGCTCCGCGGCCTCCGCGAATTCTCCGATGCGCATGACGCTCCCTCTCGTGATGGCCGACGCATTGCGCCGCTCATGCCGACGCCGCGTGAAGGGCGATGCGCACGGAAATGATCGGTCCCCAGCCGAATACCGACCCCAGCCAGGCGTGATACCGACCCATCGACCGTCCCGCGCGGATGTCACATCGACCGCATCAAGACGATCTTCCTCAGATCGCGAGTTGACCTTCACACTGATGTCAACGTTTACCTTAGCGCTGTGAAACGTATCTCCATCCTGTCTTTCGCTGTCATGTTCCTGGTGGCCACCGATACCTTCCTGGTGGCACCACTACTGCCTGATCTCACTCGTCGATTCGGCAATTCGCCACGCATCGCCGGGTGGATGGTCTCGGCATATGCCATCGGCTATTGCCTCACCGCAGTCTTTTCCGGCCCCATCTCCGACCGCTTCAACCGGCGCAATGTGCTGTTCGCCGGCACCATCGCCTTCTGCATCGCCACCATCGCCTGCGGGTTGGCCTGGTCGTTCCCGGCGATGCTCGCGCTGCGCTTCAGCACCGGAGTCGCCGCTGCGATTGGCAGCCCACAGATCTGGGCCGCCATCCCCCAGCTCGTTGCGCCGAGCAAGATCGTCTCGGCGATGGCCGCACCCACCGCCGGCCTGACGATCGCCCAGCTGGCCGGCGTGCCGGTCGGCAGTTTCCTGGCGGCCGTGTCCACCTCCACGCCCTTCTTCGTTGTCGGCGCGGTCGCGGCCTTGGTGGCCCTCGCGGTAGGTATCTGGTTTCCCTCAGTGCCTGCCAGCGGACGCTCCGGCGGGATCATCACTCAATATGTCGGGCTGCTGCGCACGCCGCACGCCCCCACCCGTTTCACCGCCTATCTGGTCTTCCAGCTGGGCAACTTCGCGGTCTTGTCCTTCGCTGCCACCTGGTTCGCCAAGGATTTCGGGCTCAGCGTCTCGGGCATCGGCGTAGCCATGATCGTTCTGGGCGCAGGCAATACCTTGGGTGCCGTCCTCGGGCCGCGCATCGTGCGCAGAGTGGGGCAGGGGCGCACGCTGTTGGTGGCGATGGCCTGCTATCTGGTGGGCTATATCGCTCTGCCGTTCAGCGCCACCATCGTGGTCGCCGCGGCGATCCTGGCGGGGACTTTTTTCCTCGGCGGGACGATCTTCCCGGTGTTCATGGGACTCCTGCAGTCGCTCACTACGACCGCCCGCGGCACCGTCTCGGCACTGACCAATATGCTCATGTACATGGGCTCGACCATCGCCGGAATCATCGGCGGTCCACTGCTCGCGGCACTGCCCGGTTTCTGGGGAATCAGCCTGCTCGCGCTCGTGGCGATGACCGGTTCGCTGGTCTTGTGGGCCGTCTCCGGCTCTCTTCGAACACCCTCCGCACCGACCGCCGATGGGCCACGCACCGAACCAATCGGTCACGGGTCCTCTCCCGTGATTGCATGAGCCCATGCACACAGCCGTCGTTCTGCAGCACGTCGCCTTCGAGGACCTCGGGTTGTTCACACCGCGTCTGCAAGCCCGCGGCTATGAATTGCACGCGCTGCAGGCCGGCGTCGACAGCCCGGAGCCGCTCGTTGACGCCGATCTGGCCATCGTGCTCGGCGGGCCGCTCGGGGCGCGCCCCGACGCTGAGTTCCCGTGGATGGCCGCCGAACTCGAGACGATCACACGGCGGGTGCAGACCCGACGTCCCACTCTGGGCATCTGCCTGGGCGCGCAACTGATGGCGGCCGCCCTCGGCGCGCCGGTGGAGCCGATGGGTGTCAAGGAGATCGGCTATGCGCCCCTCACCCTGACTCCGGCTGGCCGCGACTCCCCGCTGGCCCTGCTCGCCGACGCCCCGGTGCTGCATTGGCATGGCGACCACTTCACAGTGCCCCCGGGCGCTGAGCTGCTGGCGTCGACGCCTGTCTGTGCCGAACAAGGCTTCTCGGTGGGCCCCAATCTGCTTGGTCTGCAATTCCATCCCGAGGCTGATCCTGCGCGGATCGAGCGCTGGCTGATCGCCTATGACGACGAGCTCAATGCCGCGGGCATCGCTCCCCATGAGTTGCGCGAGCAGGCGCGCGCCGCAGGTGCTGCCACAGCACGTCTGACGCCGCTGTTCCTGGACGCCTGGCTTGATCAGCTGGCCTAGAAGGCCGCCGGCCTACCGGCGGGGGAACCACCGGTGGGGAACATGCATGGGGGCAGGATGCGCCGCGTCCCCACCCCCGCTCGGGACGCGGCTCGTCGGATAGCTCAACCCGCTAGGGTGCTGCTATCCGGCCTGGCCGAAAGGATGGCAGTGAAGGACATCATCGTGTTCTCGGGCTCCGCTCACGAGCCCTTCGCCGAGCAGGTCTGCCAGCATCTCGGAGTCCGGCTGGCGCCTGTGAACATTTCCCGGTTCAGCAATGACTGCCTTCAGGCGCAACTGCTCACTAATGTGCGCCAGCGCGATGTCTACATCGTGCAGCCACTGGTGCCGCCCACCCAGGACCATCTGATGGAGCTGCTCCTGATGATCCAGGCCGCGCGTGGCGCCTCTGCCGACCAGATCACCGCCGTGATGCCCCACTATTCCTATGCCCGCTCTGACAAGAAGGACGCCTCCAGGATCAGCGTGGGCGGTCGTCTGGTGGCTGATCTGCTGAGTACAGCCGGTGTCGACCGGGTGCTCACCATGCAATTGCATGCGCCGCAGGTGCAGAGCTTCTTCTCGGTGCCGGTTGATCAGCTCACGGCCATGGGCGTATTGGCCCGCTATTTCCAGCAGCACAGCGAGAACTCGGTGGTGGTCAGCCCCGATTTCGGCAACGCCAAGAGCGCCTCGACCTTTGCCCGTCTGCTCGGTGTGCCGGTGGCGGCGGGCAGCAAGCGCCGCCTGGGCGACAACTCCGTGGTGATCGACACGATCGTCGGGGATGTGGTGGGCAAGCATTGCATCGTCATGGACGACGAGATCGCCACCGGCGGATCAATCCTGGAGCTGGTGCGCAGGCTGAAAGACCAGGGTGCCGTCGACGCGTCGGTGACCTGCACCCACGGGCTGTTCGCCGGGAATGCACTGGAGCGGCTGTCGTCGGAGAAGTTCATCACCGAGATCGTGACCACTGACACCGTCCCTGAGCCGGCTGCGGGCACCTGGCCCGGGCTCCATGTGCTGTCGGTGGCGCCCCTGTTCGCAGAGGCGATCGACCGCATCCACAATGGCAAATCGGTGAGCAAGATGTTCGAGGGCATCGACCCGGTCTATGCGCCGCCGAAGGGCCAGGAAGGGCTCTTCTGAGTCACCGCAGACGATCTTCCAGGCGGCCGGACGATCACTGATTCCGCGCCGTTGACCAAGGCGGGCGCAGAGGTTTTAGGTCGCTGAAGTTTCGAGTCACCGGGGTTTTGGCTCACCGGACTTCGGGACAAGCCTTCGGGGCACGGCCGGGGAAGAACCCTCCGTGATCACGTGCCCGCGCGGTCAGTGCCTGCCTGACAGCACCTCGCGGCCGAAGGTGAATGCGCGCACGAGCGAGACGAGACCCATGACCACCAGGCTGATGCCGGTGAAGACCATGAGCATGACCGCCGACCAGCCCGGAATCACCAGGACGATGATCCCGGCGAGCAGCGAGATGATCCCGAAGGCGATGGCCCAGCCCCGGGACTGGGCGCTGCCCGATTCCATGAGCGCGAGCACGCCCTCCATCACCCAGGCGACGCCGACGATGATCGCCACGACGACGAGGAGCGTCTCACCGGAGAACCCGGGATTGCGCATCATCACCACGCCGCCAAACAGGAAGAGCACCCCGAAGAGGATCGACAGCACGCGCGCGCCAGCGTGCAGCAGGGGTGTCACCAGCGCCATCACGATGCGGATGATGCCCTGGACCACCAGATAGGCGCCCAGAATGATCGCCAGCGCGGTGATCGTCTTCCCGGGCCAGACCAACAGAGCAATACCCAGGGCCAACGCGAGCAGTCCGATCACGGCAAAGCTGATGCGCACCGTGGTGATCGCTCGTCGGGTCAGCTCCGGTGCATTGAGACGGAAGACATCCCACCCAGACAGGCGTGTGTGATCCGGCTGGCCCAGATCTGTCTGGCTTCGCTCTGACATGAAGACTCCTCACGAATGGACGATCCATCCGTCTCCACGTTAGCCACTGTCCTCAGGCGCAGTAACGCCGGCATCGCAAAGAACATGCGTGCAGCGCACGTCCACCATGATCATCACGCGGAAAGCAGGAGTCTCCGAGAACAATTACCCCGGGATCAGGCCGACCTTCGTCGGGATCTCCTGACGTTGCCCACCCACATGGCGAATGTGCAGGTCATTCTTCGTCTCAGCGCTCTCTTCCCCCTCGGCGGTGGTGCCGAGCAGCTGGAGCTGGGTGCGATAGGCGCGCAGGGCCTCGACCACCACATCACGTGAACGCACATCGTCGGGGGCGAACCAGGCGATCCCCGGTGTCTGGGCGTCGGGGTCGGAGACGATCTGGATGAAGGGAATGCCGACATTGCCCGCCGCCGCCACGACCACCTCGTGGGTGCGCAGATGATCGGGGTGCCCATAGCTGCCGGCGTCGTCATAGCTCACGACCGCAGACCACTCGCGATTGCGCAGGCCGGTGATGAGATCGTCGATCTCCTCCCGCTTGGGCGACCGCGTCAATGAGATCGGGCTGGCCTCGGGATCGGGGCCGGGCTGGGTGGGCGTGGTCCAGACCATGCCTGAGTCAAGATAATGGCGTCCCTGTTGGGCGGGAGCGCGGAAGGGGGCCTCTCCCAGGAAATACTGCTTGCGCACGCCGAGCAGATCGCAGGCCGCCTCGAGCTCGCGTTCCCGCTGCACCACCAGCTGGTCCTGGGTGATCCCGGCCGGAAGCACCCCGGGCACCACCTCGCCACGTTCACCGCGGGTGCAGGTGAGCAGGTCGATCCTGACGCCGGCATCGGTGAGCCCGGCGATCAGGGGCCCGGTCTCCAAGGTCTCGTCGTCGGGATGGGCGTGAACCACGAGCAAGGACAAGCCAGCGGGCTTGTTCATGATCTGGTCGATGATCTCTGCAGCAGTGCTCATGGCCTGTTCCCCTCATTGAAAGCGGCGATGACTCGTCGATAGCTGTCTTCCAGACCTTGCGCCATGACGGCCCAAGTGTGCTCGCGGGCGAATTCGCGGGCGGCCGTGGTGAGTCGTTCACGCAGCTCACCGTCGTTGCGCACCGACTGGGCCGCCGCGGCCCATGTCTTGGGATCTCGATCGTCCAGCAGGATGCCCGTCTTCTGGTCGATCACCGCCTCTGGGATACCGCCCGTGCGTGACGCGATCGGTGGCACCCCGCTCGCCTCCGCCTCCAGGCAGATGATGCCGAAGGTCTCCGAATAGCTCGGGTTGATCAGCGCGCATGCCCCGCGCAGCATGGTGGCCAATTCCTCGCGGCTCTGTGAGCCGAGGAAGGTGACCTTGTCGGTGAGACCCAGCTGGTCGACCAGCGCATGCAGTGACGCCTCATAGTCGGCGAAATCGGCTGAGGCCTCACCCGCCACGATCAATTGCGGACGATCGTATTCGGGTATCTCCGCCATCATCCTGATGGCCAGATCGGGCCCCTTGAGCGGTTGCAGGCGTGCGGCAAACAGGTAATAGCAGCCGCCGGTGTCGTCCCAGGCCCAATGCCGTTGGCCCTCGCGCAAAGGATGGAACTGCTCGGTGTCAACGCCGGGATGCACCACATCGATGCCGTCATAGCGGTGATAGCGGCGCTCGACGGCATGTCGTTCCGCATGGCTCACTGCGATCACCACATCGGATTCCCGGGCCACCAGGGCCTCCCCAGCTACACGTCCGGGTGACTCGGCCGGCTCCCCATCGGCCAAGCTTGTTGACCCAGCAGGGGCGGCCACCGAGTGGAAGCTCTGCACATGGGGCACCTGCCAGGCGCGCGCCAGGGGCAGAGCCGCCACACCGCTGAACCAGTGATGGGAGTGGATCACATCGTAGATGGGGGGCAATTGCCCCATGGCGACCCGGAAGGGCTCGATAAGACCCTCCGAGGCGCTCTTGGCCATCGGATGTGGCGGTCCCGCATCAAGATTGAGCAGCCTCACGCCCTCAGCGAGCTGTTCCACGGGGGGCTGGCCGGGATGGTCGCGACGCGTGATCAGGTCAACCTGATGCCCTGCCTCAGCCAGCGCCAGAGCGGCGTTCAGCTCCACGACATTCATGCCACCGGCATCCGCCGAGCCCGGAGATGCCGTGGGGGACGTATGCAGCGACACGAAGCCGATCCGCAGGCCCTCAGCCATGGCGCCCTCCCTGTCCTCCGTCAAGCATTCCACACTGCCGAAATATTGCGGGCTCAGCCAGCCCGCATTGTCTCTCGGCGCATGCGCCGAGGAACCGCCACGTGGTCGGACTTGTGCCTGCCCGGCGAGCGTCACCGGCGTCGACGGCGCAGAGCCATAGGCTCGTCACCATGAGCTTCCCCATGCGCGTCCGCCCCTTGATTGCCGCTGCCTGCGTGCTCGTCCTCGCCGCCTGCGCCCAGCCGCCGTCGGCACGTCACACCGAGGTGGGCGACGGCCCGAGCTCTGCGTCAAGCACGAGGCCTGCCATGACCGGCACGCGGGCGATCGAGGGCTTCAACTTCGTCGACGCCGAATGGTACGACGCCAACGGCGACACGACCGTGCACAACGGCACGGCGGCGAGTGCGCAGGCGGGTGACCAGCCATGGGCGAAGGTCGACGAGGCGAATGGCGGCAACCCCACGCAGTTCGGCGATCTCAACGGCGACGGTTATGAAGACGCCGTGGCGTGGATCACGGTGGGAACCGGTGCCAACTACTGGCATTACGCGTATGTCTGGCTGTGGGACAGCGCCAAGCAGACCGCTGTGCAGCTGCGCCAGCCCATCACTGATGACAAGCAATGCGGCAATGTCACCAAATCGCTGAGCATCACCGATGCGAAGATCAACGTTGACCGGCTCATCCGTGCCGGAGAGGGATGCTCCGACCAGCCTGCCCATCCGGTGACCAATACGATCGCCATCGAAAACGGCTTCCCCGTGCGCGAGACGCCGATCCGCGCGTCCACGATGCCCGCTCTGGACCCCGCCTCCGATGCGATGCAGCCGAACGCCCAGCTGAAGAAGCCGCTCAAGCTCGCCCCCGCCGACAACGCCCCCGAACTCGACCTCAGCCAGGTGAGCTTCATCGTGCTCGGCGGGAAGCGGGGCACCCTCACCCATGGCTACCACCAGGTGCTCTACCGCGCCTCTGGTGATTCGGTCACCTGGTATTCGGCCTACACCAACGAGATTCAGTAGCCCTCTCTGCGGCGTCATCGGCGTTGATCTGGCTCAGGGCTCCGTGGCCAGAACTCTTCTCAGGCTATGAGCCATTCCCGGAACGGCCCCGGGCCGAAGGCCTTTCCCGAGTGGCCATCCCGGGTCAAGGGCCATTCCAGGGGCTTGGCCGATCAGCTGGCGTCAATCGCCAGAAGATCGCCCGACAGCGAATACCAGCCCACCTGCTGAACGCCGCCGGAACCGCTGGCAACCCGCACCGCCACCTGGTTGAATCGCCCCGCCCACGCGATCTGCACCTGCGTGGCGCCCGACTGAACCGCGGGCAGGTCCGTTGTCTGAAGATGTCCCACGAGCATCGGGACGTCGATCTGATTCACATCGAACAGATGCGCCGCGAGCTCATCCGCAGTCGCGGGCGTGTCAATCGTCTGGATGGGAAGCATGGATCCGCTCGTGGCCGAGCACAACCGTGATTGATCAATCCAGACCTGCCCGCCGCCGGGCTCGTCTTGTCTCCACAGGGCATGCGCCTGACAGTCCGAGTCCGTGCCCGTCGCACCGATTCCCTCCGCGCTCGCATCCGCCGCGTCGCCTCCTCCGGGATCGACGTCGATGCGCGCGACCTGTCCATCAGGGACCAGCTGACGTAGCTGCCGCAGGGCGATCAACAATGATGTGGCCGAAGCAAGCGAGTCAATCCCATAGACATTGGCCGTGCCGATCCGGTCCGGCGAGCTGATTCGGTTGGCCGCATCGGCGCTGAGGCCGCCATCGGCATCGCGCCGCAGGCACTGCGCGTTGTAGGTGACAGCGCCTCCCCAGCTCACCACCGCATCAATCTGCGCCTCATTGACCTCACAGGCATCGTCCCGGGCCTGGAGACCATTCCAGGCCCCCATCAGCGTCTCAGCATGAAAACCCCCGGCCCCGAGAGTCCCCTGGGTGGGAGTGAGCGCCTGCCGGGCCAGGAACTCGACGGGCTTTCCCGGCAGGGCGCGCCATCGCTGCTCGCCGCCGTCACGATCACGCACCGTGATCTCAAGATCGACGTTGGTGAGCCGGACGGCGGTCACGCCCTGGGCAGCTGACTGCTTGAGCGTCGTCGACACGGCCCAGGCGATGAAATCCTGACTCGCGGCCACCGTGTCGCGGGGTGTCTCCGTGTCGATCCGCGCCCGCATCTGGGGCGCCAGTGTGGCGATCATGGCAAGCAACGCCAGCACCACCACGCCCGCCAGCGCCGGTGAGCGTGGCGGACGAGGGTGCGTCAATTGTTCTCCCGCCTGACGATCAGTCACGACCATCGGGCGCAGGATGCGGAGGGTCGATGCCCGCCTCGGTCGAGGCGGTGCCGGCCATCAACACCCGCTCGCTCAGCTCGTCGACGAAATCGTGCACCCGCATGATCAGCGCCGGTTCGGCCTGTTCCCGCGGCGTGGGCTCTTCAACGGCATACCACCACTCATAGGCCCAGGTGATCAGCGAATCCCAGCGGGGAAACTCGGCGGCGGTGAAGAGCGCCGCTTCGCGCTTTGAGGTCTGACGCAGACGGCGGGCCGAATACCAGGCCCGGCACATGGTGAGCACGGCATAGATCTGCTGGTCGAGGCGCGTGTGGCTGCGGGTCCACTGTGGCCATGCAGACGCGTGCTGGCGCACGGCCCGCAGGAACTCATCGCGGGAGAACTCCGGAAGCACCGTGTCAGCGGGCTCACCCACCAGGGGCAGCGAATGCTCCCTGATCGATTCCCAATCCAGCACATTCAGCTCAGTGAGCGGCTCAAGATGCAGGGTCTCACCGGCCTCGGAGCGCAGTCCGATGTGTTGCCCGGTGCGAAATCCGGCCAAGCCGGGGAGTCCGACATATTCGATATCGATCCGGTCTCCCCAGTCGGCAAATTCGTCGTCGACAGCGGCGTGGATATCGCTGGTCGTGTCGAGCATCGCCCGGTCGGGATCGACGTCGGTGACCGCCAGCAGATTCACCGTCGACTGGTTGGGGCTGAAGTCTGTGTCAGCCAGCCCGCCACCCAGGTAGATGCCCACCACATGGTCGCCGACCGATTCCATGATCGCCCCGACCAGGGCCATCAACAGGTCCTCTTCCACAAGCATGACGCACCTCCTCGCCTCTGTGTTCGCGCCTCGTCTTCCCTCTATACTCGCGCTTCACCGGCTCGCGCGCCACGCCCGACCCACGTCGTTCGCCCGTCACGGGCATGAACCGGGGATATCCACCCATCTTCAGCGCAAGCTATCCCGCCGTCGGCAACGGCCCCGCGCTGCCAGCAAGGCGGTCCCGCTGTCAGCGAGCGGCCAATCGTCTAGTCTCAAAACATGCAAGACATCACACTTCCTGAGGGGCTGCGTCTCAACGAAGAGGCCCCCACCCATGAGCAGGGCCATTCCCGGGCCACATCGATTGACGTGTCCACAAAGCTGTGCACCGGTCATATCGAATTGCATGGCGGTCAGGTGACGGCGTGGCAACCGCGCACCGCCGCCGAGCCGGTGTTCTGGTCGAGCTCCCAGGCACGGCTGTCAGACGACACGGCCGTGCGCGGCGGGGTTCCGATCTCCTTCCCATGGTTCGCCGACGGACGCACCCACAATCTGACCCCCGCGCACGGCTTGGCCCGGATGGCCGCATGGACACTTGTTGACGCCTCGTCAACCTCCGGCGGAGAGGTGACCGTGCGCCTGCGACTTGACGACACGGTTCTGCGCACTGCCCATTTCGCCCCCGATGCCGAGGTCTCCCTGGTGGTGACCATGGGTGTCGCGGTACAGATGTCCTTCATCGTCCGCGCCGGCAGCGCCGCCTGCCATTTCGAGGACGCCATGCACAACTACTTCCATGTGGGCGATGTCACCAAGGCCAGCGTGACCGGCCTCGACTCCGCGCGTTATCTCAACAAGGTGACTCGTCGTGATGGCCAGCTGCAGGAGGGCCCGATCACCTTCACCGGCGAGACAGATCGCGTCTACCAGTCGGTGGCGAACACCTCCATCATCGATCCGGTGCTGGGACGCACGATCCGCATTGAGAAGAGCGGCTCGGAGAACACGGTGGTGTGGAATCCGTGGTCCGAACGCAGCGTCAATGACTTCGGCATGGCTCCCGACGAATGGCAGCAGATGGTCTGCGTCGAGACCGCCAACGCCCTGGCCGACGAGGTCTACCTCGAGGCCGGGGAGAAGCATGTGCTGAGCCAGGTCGTCTCAGTCGGCTGAGCCCGCGCTGATCGCCGACACCGGCCCGGATCCAGGGCCCGCGGGTCGTTCGCAGTTGAGCCCCTCGCTTGCCTCATCGGGGGCAGGTGGGGGGCTCAACTGCGCGGGGTGATCGCGCAGCGGTAGTCAGCCAGGGCCTTCCCGGTCACTGACTCGGGCACCGTGAGCGAGTCATGGGGCGTGCCGGCGAACAGGACGCGACCGCCATAGACGCCGGCTCCGGGGCCCATGTCGATGAGCCAATCCGCTTGAGCGATCACCTGAAGATTGTGCTCCACCAGCACGAGCGTGTTGCCGCGCTCGACGAGCTCGTCGAAGAGCCCGACCAATCTGGTCACATCACTGAGATGAAGGCCCGCCGTCGGCTCGTCCAGAAGATAGACGCTGCCCACTCGGTTGAGTTCCCCGGCCAGCTTGAGCCGCTGCAGTTCACCACCCGACAGGGTGGTCATCGCCTGGCCCAGCGTCAGATAGCCCAGCCCCACCCGTTCCACGTTGTGGAGCTTGGCCTGGATCTGGGGCAGATCTGCGAACACGGACAGGGCAGCGTCCACGGCCATGGTGAGCACCTCAGCGATGTTCTTCCCGCGGTACAGATAGCTGAGGGCCTGGTCGTTGTACCGACGCCCATGGCATTGCTCGCATTCCTGCACCACCGGGTCCATGAACGCCATATTGGTGATGGTCACACCCTTGCCCTTGCACAACGGGCATGCGCCCCTGCCGTTGTAGCTGAACCACGAGCCGGCCACATGATTCTCAGCGGCGAACAGCGCGCGAATCGGATCGAGCAGTTCGAGATAGGTGGCGGGTGTCGAGCGGATGTTCACGGTGATCGCGCTCTGACGCAAGTCGACGTAATCGCCGTCCAGATGCGTGCGCAGGGCCTCGATCAGCGAGCTCTTGCCCGCCCCGGCAACGCCGGAGATCACTGTCTCGACTCGCAGCGGCAGGCTCACCGAGACGTCCCGGAGATTGTGTGTGCTCACATGGCGCAGCTCCAGATGTCCTGTGGCCGCACGGGGTTGGCGATATCGCAATGGCTGGTGAAGCATGCGGCTTGTGAGCGTGTCCGACGACATCAGCTCGGCATAGCTGCCGGTGAAGGTGATGGTGCCCCCGGCCCCGCCGGCGCCCGGTCCGATCTCGATCACGTGATCGGCGATCGCGATCACCTCGGGATTGTGTTCCACGATGAGCACGGTGTTGCCGCGCGCCTTGAGCTTGCGCAGGGCCGCGTTGATCAGCGCGATGTCGTGCGGGTGCAGGCCGACGCTCGGCTCGTCGAGGATATAGACCAGGTCGACGAGCTCGCTGGTAAGGAATTTGGCGATCTTGATGCGCTGCGTCTCGCCTCCCGACAGCGTGCTGGTCATCCGGTCGAGCGTCAGATAGCCCAGTCCGATATCGATCAGCGAGGCGACCTTGGTGTGCAGCTCGCGCACCACCTCGGCGACGAGCGGCTCAGTGACGGTGTTGAGGAAGTCCCGGGCGTGCACCAGGTCCATGCGTGCGACGTCGGCGATGCTCTTGGTGTTGATCTGGCAGGTGAGCGCGGCCGCGCGGAGCCTCGTGCCACCGCATTCGGGGCAGGGCCGGCGGGTGACGATCTCGGCCAGGGCGTCCCTGTGATGGGCGGCCTCCTTCTTGCCGATGATGGAGCGTCTGATCCGCGGAATCACCCCTTCGTAGAGCGCGGTTTTCGGCCACTGCGGGGGCGCATCTGCGAGCTGATGGCGCGGTGCGTTCATCAGGGTGTCGTATTCCTTGGCGGTGTACTTGCCAATGGGCTTGTCATTGTCGAACAGACCGCTGTAGGCATAGCGCTTCCACCGCCAAGTTTGGGGGCCGAAGCTCACGAAGGTGATCGCACCCTGATTCAGCGATTTGTCGGGATCAATGAGCTTGGACTCGTCGATGTCGTCGACATAGCCGAGGCCCTGACACCGCGGGCACATGCCCTGCGGCAGATTGAACGAGAAGCTGTCGGAGTAGCCGACGAAGGGCTTGCCCGCGCGACTGAACAGCAATCGCAACAGCGAATAGATCCCGGTATAGGTGGCCAGCGTCGACCGCACCGAGGTGTGCATGCGCTGTTGCTCGATCACGATCGCGACCGGCAGATGCTCGATGCCGCCGACATGGGGCTGGCCGAATTTCGGCAGATATTGCTGGGTGAAGCTGGGGAAGGTCTCATTGAGCTCACGACGTGACGACGCCGCGATGGTGTCGAAGACGAGCGACGATTTGCCCGAGCCGGACAGACCCACGAAGGCGGTGATCTCGTATTTGGGTATCTTCACGCTGAGATGCTTCAGGTTGTTCTGCTGGGCGTCGTGAACGCCGATGAAGCCGTGTGGAAATTGATCCATGACCGTCCTTGATGGGGTGATCTCATCGTAGGCGGCGGCAGTGACATAGCCCGCTTGCGATGTGAGGGGACACACGACCGGAAGCGCGATGGCGGGTGCTAGCCGCCAGTGCCACGGCAGGACGCAGAAGCAGCGCATTCAACAGGTCTGACGGGTCGAGTTCAACGCCGACCCATCAGACCCAAGCCGTCAAGCCCGTCAAGCCCGTCAAGCCACGATAGTGAAGACCTTTTCCGGGCAGACGACCCAAAGGTCTCCACTCAACGACCTCACCTTGCGGCCGCGCTCCACGATGCCCACACCAAGAGCACCCCCACCGCTTCTACACTTTTCAGAGGGATGGTTCTCTGAACGGGGATTCCCTCGAGTAGGCATCGTCCGCACGATCCGGGAGGAGTCCGCATGGCTGTCGTCTTCTGCGGCATTGGTCTGGACGCCCAGGGACGCTGCTCCCATTACCACCAGGCGACGGATGTGGTCGCACTGAAATGCGCTGAGTGCTCCCGCTATTACGCCTGCTATCTGTGCCATGACGCGCTGGAGAACCACGACTTCGCCGCCACCGGAACCGAGGAAAAGGCGCCGGCCCTGTGCTGCGCCTGTAATGGGCTGCTGGGCTTCGACGAATACTCACAGGGTGCCTGCCCTCGGTGCGGCCACGCCTTCAACCCGCGATGCGCCCTGCACAAGGACATCTACTTCGCGCGCCCTTAATCGGGTAATCGGGCTCGCCCCCACAGTCGTCTCGTGTCGCGCTGATCCGTCACGCTTTCCGCGCGACAGAACATCAAGGCTCCACTGACCTCGGCTGACAATCAGCTCCGCGCGGCCATAGCGGTCTGACCGCGCGAAGCAGAGACAGCGGGGAGAAGGGGCCCCGGCCGCTCTCTCACCGACCCGCGCCGGTGCCTCCCGATGCGCCGGCCGAGGCTGAGATCACCGTTGTGCCCGACTTGCTGCTGCAGCCTGCTGCTGCCGCAGCCACCAGGGCTGCCGTGGCGAGTAGGGCCCTTCTCTGAACCTGCACGCTTCCTCCTCAGATGGTGACCGCCATTGGTCTGCCGGGCAACGCCGCCCGTACCGTCTGCGTCAGTAGAAAACCAGAAACGGCCCAAATGTTTGCGTTAACGCAAAGAAGCGCTGCTATCCCCGAGCGCCGCACGTCGGTGCCGGAACCCGGACATGAGGAGGCCCACCCTCCGGTAAGGCAACGCAGTCCGTAAGATTTTCAGGGCAAGCGCCTCGGCGAAGGGTGGTCCGGGCAGATCCCCTATCCACCCAACGACCGTCCCCCGCCGGGACGTCGATGCCCGGCCGAGCCCGCACACATGAAGAGGCCTGATCCCCGGCAACGCGGCGCAGTCCGTAAGATTTTCAGGACAAGCGCGTTGCCGAGGGTCAGGCCGGGTAATGCGTGACTACCTGCCGGGCGTCACTTTCCGAGCACGCCCTTGGCGACATCGGCCACATGCTCGCCGGTGAAGCCGAACTCCTCCATGAGCAGCGAGCCCTTGGCCGAGGCGCCGTAGTGCTCCAGGCTCACCGAGGCGCCCTTGAAACCGACGTACTTCGTCCAGCCAAGCGCAAGGCCAGCCTCCACGCTCACCCGGGCGTCGATGTCGGAGGGCAACACCTGCTCGCGGTACTCCTGCGGCTGGGCGTCGAACCATTCCTGGCAGGGCATCGAGACCACCCGGGTGGCGATCCCCTGTGTCTCCAGAATGTCCTGGGCGTCCAGGGCCGGCTCCACTTCGGAGCCGGTGGCGATGAGGATTACATCAGGCTTGCCGCTGCGTGCCTCACGCAGCACATAGGCGCCCTTGGCAACCCCCTCTGCGGAGGCGAACTCGCCCGAGGTGCGATCGACGGTGCGCACATTCTGCCGTGTGAGCACAAGCCCGGCCGGGTGATCGTGATGGGCCAGGATCGCTTCCCAGGCCGCCGCCGTCTCATTGGCGTCTGCCGGACGCACAATGTCGAGGCCGGGAATCGCACGATAGCTGGCGAGATGCTCCACCGGCTGGTGGGTGGGGCCGTCCTCGCCGACGCCGACGGAGTCATGCGTCCACACGAACACCGAGGGGACGCCCATCAGGGCGGCCAGTCGAACCGGCGGGCGCATGTAATCGGAGAACACGAAGAAGGTGCCGCCGAAGGCGCGGGTGAGGCCCGACAGGTTGATGCCATTGACGGCACCGCCCATCGCATGCTCCCGGATGCCGAAGTGAAGCACCCGGCCGTAGGGATTGCCCGGCCATTCATCGGTCGCCCGATCAGCGGGCAGGAAGCTCTCGGCGCCCTCGATGGTGGTGTTGTTCGAGCCTGCCAGATCGGCCGAGCCACCCCACAGCTCGGGCAGCTGATCGGCCAGGGCGGTGATCACCTTGCCACTCGCCTTGCGGGTGCTCACGGCGCCGGGCTCGAAGCTCGGCAGCGTGAGATCGTCGGGCAGCTTGTGGGCGAGCACGCGATCAAGAAGCGCGGCCTGCTCGGCATGCGAACCCTGCCATGCCGCGAAGCGCTCGTCCCAGGCGGCGCGAGCTGCGGCACCGCGCTCGGCGAGTGCCTTGCGGGTGCCGTCGACAATCGCGGTGTCAAAGGTGAAGGGCTGCGTGGGCAGGCCGAGCACCTTCTTCATCGCGACGATCTCGTCCTCGCCGATGGCGGCGCCGTGCACATGCGCGCTGCCGGCCATATGCGGCAGCGGCCAACCGATCACGGTGGTCAGGCGAATGAGGCTCGGCTTATTGGTCACCTTCTTCGCGGCCTCGATGGCGTCGTAGACGGCCTGGATGTTCTCCTCGTAGTGCTCGCCGCCGTTGGTCCAGTCGACGTGGTGCACATCCCAGCCATAGGCGGCATAACGAGCCTCGACATCCTCATCGAAGGCGATGCGCGTCTTGCCCTCGATGGTGATGCGGTTGTCGTCATAGAAGACGATCAGATTGCCGAGCTCCTGCACCCCGGCAAGCGACGCAGCCTCAGATTGCACGCCCTCCTGCATGCAGCCATCGCCAGCGATCGAGTAGACATAGCGATCGAAGACGGACGAGCCGTTGTTGTCGGGATCGTAGAGACCGCGCTCGCGGCGGGCGGCCATGGCCATGCCCACGGCCATCGAGATTCCGGCGCCGAGCGGGCCGGTGGTCGCCTCGATGAACTTCGTGTGGCGGTATTCGGGATGGCCGGGCGTCTTGGAGCCGGCCTGACGCAGATACTTCAGGTCTTCAAGCTCCAGACCCAGGCCGCCCAGGTAGAGCTGCGAATACTGCAGCACCGATGCATGCCCCGCCGACAGCAGGAACCGGTCACGCCCGATCCAGTGCTCATCGTTGGGGTCGACGTTCATCACCTTCTGATACAGCAGATAAGCCAGCGGGGCCAGCGAGATCGCCGTTCCGGGGTGGCCACTGCCGGCTGCCTCAACGGCATCCGCGGCCAGTGTGCGGGCGATGTTGACCGCCTCGCGATCGTCGTCGGTCCACTTCAGGTCGCTCATCCTTGTATCCTCCGATTCATTGATTTATCTCCATTGTGCCCGTGATCGAACACCGTTACCTCTGAAGACGGCAAGGTCCGAGCCCTCCCCCACGAGTTCATCGCTGGGATTGCTGGGTTTTGGCGAAGGCATCGCGGCGAATTTCCTTCAGCCGGTGCATCACCGAATTGCCGCCGCGTCCGAAATAGTCGTGCAGACGCGAGTACTCGGCATAGAGAAGGTCGTAGACGCGGGCCCGCTCGGGATCGGGCACATTGACCCTCTCCTCCTTGGAGCCCATGGCCGCCGACGCGCTCTTCACGTCGGGATAGATTCCGGCGGCCACCGCGGCGAAGATCGCGCTGCCCAGCGCGCCGGGCTGGGCAGCGGTGCACAGCGAGAGCGGCATCTTGGTGACATCAGCCATGATCTGCATGAACAGCCGGTTCTTCACCAATCCTCCGGCCATCACCAACTCGTTAACAGCCACACCGGAGTCGCGGAAGGCCTGGATGATGCGTCGGGCCCCGAAAGCGCTGGACTCAAGCAGCGCCCGGTACTGATCCTCGGGCGTGGTGGCGAGGGTCTGACCGATCATCAGTCCGGTGAGCTGGGCGTCGGCCAGGATCGACCGGTTCCCGTTGTGCCAGTCAAGACCGATCAGACCATGGGCGCCCACCGGTTGATTCTCCGACTTGCGGGTGAGCAGCTCATGTACCGGGATGCCGAGCTCAGCCGCCTCCTGGTGATAGCTCGCCGGTACGCAGTTGTCGATGAACCAGGCGAAGATATCGCCCACGGCGGTCTGACCTGCCTCATAGCCCCACGAGCCGTCGACGATCCCTCCGTCGACGACGCCGAAGATGCCGGGAACCGGCACCATCTGCGGAGCAGAGACCGCCAACACCGCCGAGGTGCCGACGATGGCGGTCATCTGACCGTCCTCGACGGCGCGGGCTGCCGGCGCGGTGACATGTGCGTCAATGTTTCCGGTGGACACCGCGATGCCCGCCGGCAGGCCCATCTTTGCTGCGACCTCGGCGCGAAGTCCACCGGCCCGGGCGCCCAGCGGCAACACCGGGGCGTCCATCTTCTGCGTATAGACCTCACCGAAATCGGGGTTCAGCTCACGCAGGAAATCTTGCGATGGATAGGTGCCATCCTGATACATCCTCTTGTATCCAGAGTCCCCAGCCGCATAAACCAGTTCACCGGTGAGATGCCAGGTAAGCCAGTCGACGGCATCACAGAAGACCTCCGTGGCGGCGTACACCTCCGGAGCCTCCTCCAGGGTCTCCAGCACCTTCGGCAGGGCGAGCTCTGAGGAGAGCATGCCGCCATAGCGCTCCAGCCAGGTCTCGCCGCGAGCCTGCGCCAATTCCACGATGCGCGAGGCCTGCTCATAGGCGCCGTGGTGCTTCCACAGCTTGATCCAGGCATGAGGATTGTTGACGAACTCCGGGAGCTCACACAGCGGCGTGCCATCGGCCTTGCAGGCGAGCACGGTCGCTGACGTCACATCGACGCCCATGCCCACCACATCATCAGGGTTGATGTCAGCCTGGACGAGTGCCCCCGCCACCGACGCATAGAGGGCGTCCAGATAGTCAGCGGGGGCCTCCAGCGCATAATCGGGAGGCAGCAATCGACCGTCAGCAGCGCTCAGCGTGCGGCTCATCACACCGTGGGCATAGTCATGCACGGCGGTGCCCAGCATCGTCCCGTCACTGACACGCACGACGGCGGCGCGGCCCGACAGGGTGCCGAAATCGAGCCCGATCACATATTTCTCTGACATTGGGGGTCCTAATTCCTCGTAAGTCCTGCCGTTGATATCTGCTGCACCGCGACGCTGTCCCCCCGCTCAGACGGGGCAGCTCACCGGGGCCCGGGAGAGCTCTCCTCCCGACGGGACCCGGATGCCCGTGATGGCGCCACCGTCTCGCGACGACTCACAGGCGGACCCCAGAACGGACGGCAGCCGGTGGGCGGGATCGTGCTGCGCCCACCGGCCTCTCGTCACAGATTCCAGTACTTCTGACCGCCCCAGGGTCGCTCTGCCCAGAAGCCACCCGGCGCGAAGAGCTTCTCGACCTCATCGTGCAGCACGCCGGTCTCGAACAGGAAGTCGAGCAGGGTGTAGCGGCTGCGGATCAGGCGTGCACGGTAGTAAGTGTCGTGGAAGCGCTGTTCGGTCAGGCCGATCTGCCCGGGATGATAGACGGCGCCGACCTGCTTGAGGATCGACTCCACGTCAACCGCAGGCATCACCTGGGCGCGACAGCGCTCCTGGATCTGCGGCCACTTCTCCTTGACGATCGCCAGCCGAGCGCGCAGGGCGTCGGCGTCGATGTACTTGGCCATCGTCTGCTTGACCGACGGCTCGAGCATCGCGCCGGTGAACGACTTGCGCACCACGGCCTCCTGCTCGTCAGCGGTGGGCCATTTGGCCACCACCGCGTCGATGTCCAGCGCGCTGAAGTCGATGTCAAGGATTTTGTCCCACAGCGCCAGCACCGAGATGGTGCCCAGGCCCACCTTGAGGCCGTGCGTCAGCGGCGGATCATCGTCGAAGCCCAGGTGCTCCATCTCCCACACATGGGAGAACTGGTGGCCGGCGCCCGAGGCGGGACGCGAGCTGATGCGGTATTTCTGCATCGCCAGGCCCGACATGATCAGGCCCTCGGCCAGGCCGTCGAAGGCCTCCGGGTTGCCGTCAGCCAGCGCCTGCGGGTTGCTGATCGCGCCGCGCAATGGGCCCTGCACAAGATCCCAGGTGCCCTTGTCGATGGGCTCGATGCCCAGCTCGTCGGCCAGGATCCAGTCGGCGCCAGCGGGCACCTTCTCGATGAGATCGCCCAAGCCGGTGGCGGTGCACCGCTGCGGGGCGGCGGCCATGATGCCCAGATCAGCGACCAGTCCCTGGGGGGCCCGGCAGCTCATCGTGTGCTTGAAGCCGTTCTCTGTGATGGACGCGCCGAACGCTGCATAGCCGTCCATCGAGGCGGCGGTGCAGACATTCATATAGCGCCGACCGAGCTCATCGCTGGCCCGCTTCACCAGGTCGTTGAGGGTGCCCGAGCCGATCGAGCAGGCGATCGCGTCGGTGCCCTTGAGATGGTCGCGCACCTTCTCGACGTTCTCGTAGCTGGCGTAGAGCGTCGGATGACCTGGGAAGACGAAGGGCTCCTCGAGGGTGACACCGGCATCGGTCAATGCCTTGGTGACGGCGTCGCCGGCCACGCCCCAGGTGATGCCGTCGGCCACGACGATGGCATGGGCATTACCGAAGAGCTGCTTGAACACCTTTCCGGTGTCGGGCAAGACATTCTGGCCCATCACCACCACATCGGTGTCGTCAGCGTCGGCCAGGGCCTTCGCAATGAGATCAGACACAAGATTCTCCAATCAATTCTGTGCAGCCTCGTGATCCACCATGTCGTGGATCATGGACTGAAGCTGGGGGTAGGTATCGCAGTACTTGTCCACGTAAAACTGGTATTCGTCGTGGACAGCCTGGTTGGGCTCGATCACGTCAATTTCGTGCACCATGTTGTCCGATGCCTCGGGCAGGTCCTTGTAGAGGCCCGCGCCGACGGCGGCCAACATGCAGGTGCCCAACACCACGGCGTCGCCGACCTCGGTGAGTGTGATCGGCACGCCGGTGACGTCGGCATGCATCTGCATCCAGTCACGGCTCTTGGTGGCGCCACCGCAGGCGACGATGCGCTCCACGTCGAAGCCACCGGCCTTCATGGCACGAAGGTTGTGCGCGGTGCCGTAGCAGACGGCCTCCTGGATGGCGTGGTACATGTGCGCCGGGGTGTGCATCAGGGAAAGGCCCCAGATGATGCCGCGCGCCTTCGAGTCCGAATAGGGCGTGCGGTTGCCCTGGAAGTACTCGTTGATGATCAGGCCGTCAGAGCCCGGACGAATGCCGCGGGCCTTCTCATTGAGCACGTCATAGGGGTTGAGGCCAACCTTCTCGGCAGCAGATACGACGTCGGCAGCGAAGTTGTCCTTGAACCACTTCAGCACCGAGCCGGTGGACACCTGGCCGCCCTCAACGGTGAACTGGCCGGGCATCACGCCGTCGCTGTAGCCGCCGAAGAAGCCCTTGCCGTGGATCTCGGTGTCGGTCTGGCCGGTGAGCACATGCGACGAGCCGGTGATCAGGGCCATTGAGCCGGGCGAGAGCACGCCGAGGCCGATCTGGCCGGCCCAGGCGTCGGCGGGACCCTGCGCCACGGGGATGCCGGGACGCAGGCCCAGCAGCTGGGCGGGGATCAGGCCGAGCTGGCCAACCGGCTGGCCCAGGTCGAGGATGCGGTCGGAAATCTTCTCGAAGACATCACCAACGCCAATGGTCTCGTAGAAGTCGGTGGGCCAACCGCCCTGGGCGCGGTTGTAATACATGCGCAACGCAGCCGAGTTGATGTTGGTGGTCCACTCGCCGGTGAGCTTGTAGGTCACCCAGTCGGGCGCGTCCACCAGATGCGCGGCACGCGCGTAGACATCGGGCTCGTGTTCCTTCAACCAAGCGGCCTTGAAGGGGAACCACTCGGCAATGGCCGGCGAATGGCCGCCACCGTTGTAGAGCTTTGCCACCGAATCCGAGCCGGCGGCGCGCGCGGCCTGCTCTGTGGCGCGCACGTCCATCCACATGATGGCCGGACGCAGTTCCTCGCCCTTCTCGTCCATCGCGACCAGGGTCAAGGTGGTGGCGTCGTAGCTGATGCCGGCGATGGCCGAGGCGGGGATGCCGGCATTGGCCAGCACCTTGTGGGTGGACGCCTGCAGCGCCTTCCACCAGTCCTCAGGGTTCTGCTCGGCCCACCCCGGATGCGGATGGCTGGTCTCATAGGCGGTCGCGGCGATTGCGATGGGACGTCCCTGCAGGTCACAGATGGCCACACGGCACGATTCGGTGCCGTAGTCGATGCCCATCACATAGGGCCCACTGCCGTTGGTATTGCCGATCATTTCGTTCTCTTCCTTGAGTATGAGATGGGCGTTAATCGTTGTCTTCGGTCCAGCCGAGCTCGCGCCATGCGGACGCGGGGATCAACTGGTCCACCCGGTCGAGCACATAAGTGGGGTGGTGTGCATCGTCCAGGGCTCTGATGTCGTCGGGGGTGGCTTCGCCGGTGAGCACGCAGGCCGAGCCCATATTGGTGTCCAGCGCCATTTGGATGTCGGTCTGCAGACGGTCGCCCACCATCACGCAGCGCGACACCTCCACGTCGAGACCCTGGAGCGCCTCGGCCAGCATGATCGGCGAGGGCTTGCCCAGGTTCACCTGGGACTTCATTTGGGTGCAGGCCTCGATGGCCGCCACGACGGCGGCGCAATCGGGCTCGCCGCGTCCGCCCGGGAAGGGGCAGAAGTGGTCGGGGTTGGTCTGAATGAGGAATGCCCGCTTGTAGAACCACATCGCGTCGAAGGCCACCTGCAACTTGTGGTAATCGAAAGTGCGGTCATAGGAGGCGATCACGATGTCGATCTCGGACGGATCGTCGGTGAGGGTGAACCCTGCCTTGCGCAGGGCTCGCTTGAGCGGCTCCTCGGCGACGGGGAACAGCTTGGCATTGGGATGGTTCTCCTTCAGCCAGCGCGTGGTGGTGACCACGGTGTTGCAGATGTCCTCGATATCGGTGGGCAGGCCGAGCTTGGTCAGCTTCTCGACGTATTGCTCGGGGTCCTTGGTGGGGTTGTTCGACAAGAACCGCACCGGGATCCTCCGTCGCCGAAGCTCTTCGATCATGCGCTTGGCACCGGGCAACAGCTGATCGCCGAGATAGATGGTGCCATCCAGGTCGAACACATAGGCCTGAGCGAAATCGGTCGGAACGCTGAGGATGTCAGCGGTTGAGGTGTCAGAACTCATTGGGAAGTCTCCTGTACGACGGATGGATCCGGTTGCGGTCATGTCTGCCCATGCTCAGTTCACGAGAACACCATCGCCAGCGAGACGACCACCGTGTTGGCGAGCCAGATGGAGGCGGCCGGCGGGTCGATATGGCTTGTGCCGCGGTCGTACCACAGGCGGGCGCAGAACTCGCCGAGTAGTGCGGTGAAGACGCCGAAGGCGGCGGCGATGATGAGTGCCAGGAAAGCCATCAGCCAGGTATGGGAGTCCCACGTGCTGGTGGCTGTCCACGTGTAGGTGGAGAAGGTCTTGCCCATGAGGATGGGGAAGAACTGGATGGCGGCCAGGCCGGCGATATTGGTGACGTGGTGCTGCACCGGCATATTGCGGTTGGTGATGAGGAACAGGATCACGATCGCCGAGATGCCGAAGGTGAAGCTGTTGGCATTGGCGGCGGCCAGGGTGTTGGCGAAGCCCCGCTCGGTGAGATAGGCGCCGACGTTTCCGGCCAGGAACAGCGAGGCGCCACCGGCCAGGATGCCGAACAGCGAACCGATCGCGAACAGCTGCGAGGGCTTCTCCTGCCATTCGAGCCAGCGACCATTGGGGCCCGGCTTGATCTTCTGCGGGAAGGTGGTGGCATCGGGGTGGAAGGCTTCGGCGTTGTGCAGCGAGCCCTTCAGGAGACCCTTGCCGGGCACGCCGCCGAAGACGAGGCGGGCCAGCAGGCCCGACAACAGCACAGACAGTGCCACCGAGTCGGTGTGGGTGCCGAACCACGGAATGTGGCTGACGCCGATTTGGCACAGATAGCCGAAGATGCCGAACAGCGCACCGACATAGACGATGTCAGGCTTGCCGAGGCCGGCCAGTGGTGAGTTGACGTCTTTGCCATCTGCGAAATAACCCCGGTAGCGCGCGTAGATGGCGGCGGCCACACCGCCAGCGAAGGCGATATGGGGACCCATGAAGGGACCGAAGGCCAGGTAATCAAGACCGAAGGTATTTCCAGTGGCGGCGAAGATGCCCCAGCTGGCGATCACGGCAAAGCCTGTGAGGACGAATGCATAGTTGCCGCCGATGGCGGCGCCGACCGCACCACCGGCGATCGCAGCGAGGAGCCCGAAGAGGAAGACTCCCAGAGAAGCGGTGAACATCGATGTTCCAATCTGTGAGGTGGGGATTTCCCACGACAATTGCTGATCGGCTTGGCCGATTCGCCATTGAATCGGGTGGGGCAACCGAGCCCCACCACATTGGGTAATTGAATTGACGGAATGTGAAGCTATCTGACTATGAAATTGTGCGATCCGGGCATAGCGGAGCTACACGTCCTCGCTATGCGCTGATCGGGAGCCGGCCAACCGGTGATCTCTGATCGCCGGCCATCGGCGGATGGACTTCCCGGACCGGCCCTTTAACCGCCGGGTGCGGGATGCGGGGATCCCACATCCCCGGCTGGCCCCGGGACAGGACGCTGGATATCCGGCCCATATTGATTTGGCAGGTGCGGGATGCAGGGATCCCGGACCCCATTGGCTTGGTAGGGGCGGGATCCTAGGATCCCGCCCCGGTTGTGCCGGGTCTGCCGCACTCAGGCCGCTCCCGCGAGGTGACTCGGGAGAGTGTCGCCGGCCATCAGCGGCGTCACCAGCGAGCCGTCAGCAGCTCGTCACTGAGCTGTCATCGGCTCCGGTCTCCTTCTCATACTCAACGATCAGGTCAACATTGGCCTTCGAGTGCGAGGTCGGGTCAAAGGTGTAATCGAGGAACTCGTGGGCCAGCCGACGGGCCAGCTCAAGTCCGATGACACGCTCGCCCAGGCACAGCACCTGTGCATTGTTCGACATCACAAGCCGCTCCACCGAGAAGCTGTCGTGGGCGGTGCAGGCGCGCACGCCGGGCACCTTGTTGGCCGAAATGGCCATGCCCATTCCAGTGCCGCAGACGAAGATGCCGCGATCGGCTTCACCATCGGCGATCACCCGCGCCCCGGCAATGCCCTTGCGCGGATAAGGGGTGTTCTCGCCGGGGGCGATGCCCACGTCAATGACCTCGTCCACACGCGGATCAGCTTCGAGGTCGGCCTTGATGGCCTCCTTGTAATCCACACCAGCCGCGTCTGCGGCCACTGCCACCTTGAATCCCATGGTTCCTCCGAGCATCGCTGGTCGGTACAGGCTCCCTCGCCCACACCGGACGTTTTGTCTGACGATCAAGATAACACGGATTCTGGGGGAAACCACCCTCGGGATGGTGGTTTGTGCCGCAGTGTCTGTGATTTTGGGCAGATGGCGCCTCATATCGGCGTCTCCGGCGCGGCAGATCCGCCGCTGGCCGGGTGTTCTGTGTCAGACACCAGTATTCACATGGCCGATTCACACCGCCACTGCGGGGTGGGATTGGCGCTCGATGGTGACGGCGCGGCGGCCCGGGGCCCGTCGCGCGCGGGCGCGCGTTTTCCTTTGTTGGAGCGCTCTGGCCAGCAGCCCCGGCTGGAGCAGACGCCCGGGAGCGCTCGAGGGGTCGGGCGTGAACGATGCTCGATGGTGACGGCGCGGCGGCCCGGGGCTGGGCACCCGACGGCGTCCGGAGCCGGATGTCGAACCCCACTCAGCGGCCCCACGCCCTGGGTGGGCAGTTGTGCGACAGCGACGTCGCACAGGTGACCACTCAGGGCAGATTCCTTCCCGAACGACCACTGCGGGCGGGTCCATCCGCAGTTCCGTCGTCCGGACACCCGGTTCTGGTCATCCGCATCCGGCGCGATGCAGGTTTCGGAAGATGGGGAGGACCTTTACGTCGTCTACCCTGCAAAGGTCCTCCCCATCCCTACCTTCGGGCTGTCCTCGGCACCGGAGGCCACGCCCGGCGCTGCCCCCCGCGGCGGGCACCGTAGGCCGATCTCCAGGACATCGAGCGCGGAATGCTGATTCGTCGCTGGGTGGGCAGTTGTGCGGCAATGACGCCGCACAGGTGACCACTCAGGGCCACCTCGGGTCGGGCCGTCTTCGTTAGGGTTGGTCCATGACTGAACGCAGATCGGTTCTCATCACCGGGGCGACCCGCGGCATCGGCCGGGCCATCGCCGAAGAGCTGGCCGAGGGCTGGCACATCCTGGTGGGCGGCACGCATGCCGACACCGTCAATGAGCTGGTGGCCTCGCTACCCAGCGCCGAGCCCTTCGTGGTCGACCTCACCGACGACGCCGCCATGGCCGACGCGGCCGCCCGCGTGGGTCAACTCGACGCCCTGGTGCATTCTGCCGGCGGCATCGTGGTGGGCCCGATCGCCGAGATGGACCCGCAGGCCTGGCGCGATCTGTTCGAGATCAATGTGGTGGCGGTGGCGGCGCTGACGTCGAAGCTGCTGCCCCAGCTGCGCGCGTCGCACGGCCAGGTGATTGCCATCAACTCGGGCTCGGGTTTCCACACCCGCGCCAACCAGTCCGCCTATTCGGCCACGAAGCATGCCCTGGTGGCCGTGACCAACGGGCTGCGTGAGGAAGAGCGCGGCCAAGTGCGGGTGACGTCGATCCACCCCGGCCCGGTGGACACCGATATGCAGGTGACCATGCAGGAGCTGCTGGGCGGGCAGTATCAGCCCGAGAAATATCTTCATCCGGCTGATGTCGCTCGCACCGTGGCGCTTGCGCTCGAGATGCGTCCGGGCGCCAATGTCGATTACCTGTCGGTGCGGCCGGCTGGCTGATCCCCGAGGGACGGGCAGGAGCTCCGGCCACTAGCGCCGGGCCCCCGCTTGTCTGCGAGTAACGCTGCCACGCTCTGACCGCATCCCCAGAAACAAGCCGGCCTAAGCCAGCGATCCTCAAGCGGCCCCACCTGGACGCCATGACCCAAGCGGGCCGACCTGGGGCCAGCAGCCTGCGAGCGTGCCGTCGTGAAACTGCGGAAACAAACCAGCCCTGGGGCCAGCGCCCCGGAAACTGCCGACGCCGAAGCGATCATCGATGCGGCAGGCGCCACACAACCAGACAACCGGCCACACAAACCCGACCAGCGACACTGGACCCAAACAGCACCACAGGCCTCAGAGCGATGACTCGCCGTGCGGGTCGTCGGCGATCATGACCTGCACACCAGCGTCGGTGAGCTCGTCAATCTGGCCCTGCGGGGTGCCGGAGTCGAGCACAACATGGTCGAATTCCGTGAGCTCGGCGAACTTGAACAGCGCTCGACGATGGAATTTCGTGTGATCGAGCAGCAATACCCTCACCTCTGCCGATTCCAGCATGGCGCGCTTCACCTCAACCACCTCTTGATAGGGGTGGAAACAGGCCATGTCGGAGATGCCCGAGGCCGACAGGAAGCAGATGTCAGCGTGCATCGCCCGCACATTGGCAACCACGGTGGGGCCCATCAGCGCATGCGCCCAGGCCTGGTATTCGCCACCGGTGACGAACAGCTTCGTTGAGCGGTTCTCGGCCACCTCATTGGCCACGAGAAGCGAATTGGTCACCACGGACACCGATGACAGATCAGCCAGTGAGCGCAGCAGCCACACCGCCGACGAGGAGTCGTCGAGCATGATCGAGCTGCCGGGGGTGACCAGTTGTCCGGCCTTCGCCGCCACCCATTGCTTCTCCTTGGAGCTCTGCTCCACACGAAACTCGGCGTCGGCCTCGTGCAAGCCGCTGGCCACCGCCACCACCTGCCCGCGGTGACGCTGCAGTACGCCGCTTTCCTCCAGCGAGGCCACGTCACGGTAGATGGTCATGGACGAGACGCCCGTGAGCGCGGCCAGGTCTTCAACGCTGATGGTGCCCTGCTTGATCACCATCTCGGCGATGGCGAGCTGGCGTTCCTTCTGCCCCTCGAGATGGCGCTTCTCGCCACCGTGAGAACTGGTGACCGTCATTGCTGTGCTGCCCTTCAGTGTTCGTCCATCGAATGCCCGTGGAGGTGGAGCCCGGTGATGAGCTGCCAGCAATCCCGTCGCAGCCGGTCACCCGCAGGGCCAAACACGACCGGTCCCGTGTTCAGGCTATCCAAGGCTCGCCGCGGCGTCTCGCCACGCAGCGGGACACCCGGTCCGCCTGAAGGCTATGCCTGCTGGGTGCTGGCGATTTCTCCGGCAATGCCGAGCATCTGCACATACCCGGGGCCGGTCCAGGCGGCGCGGCCGATGAACAGTCCCTCGACGCCGGGGATGCCCAGGAGCTCGCGAGCATTCCCGGGATTGGCCGAGCCGCCATAGATCACCGAAGTCACCTTGTCGCCATAGCGCGACTGGAGGGCGTCGAAGGCCCGCAGCAGATCGTCACGCTGCGGCTCGCGTCCGTGCTCGCCAATCGCCCAGATCGGCTCATAGGCGAGGATCACCGAGCTCGGGTCCACGCCTTCCAGCGCGGAATCGGCCTGGTCGGTGATGAACTTCACCGAATCGCCGGCGTCAAAGACCTCCTGGGACTCTCCCACGCAGAGCACTGGACGAAGGCCGTGGCCCACGATCGCGCGGACCTTCTTGTTGACCACCTCGTCGGTGTCACCGAAGTTCGCACGACGCTCCGAGTGGCCCACCTCGACCAGCTGCGCGCCGGCATCGGCGACCTGTGGCACGGAGACCTCCCCGGTCCAGGCACCGGCGTCGGCCCAATGGGCGTTCTGGGCGCCGAGGAGAACATCGGAGTTGGGGCCCAGCAGCTCGCTGACCTCGGCCAGCACGGTCGCGGGCGGGATGATGAAGGCCTGCACCCCGTTCCATGCGCTGTGGTCTGCGTTTTTCAACGCCTCCACATAGGTGCGTGACGACGCGCGCGTGCCGTTCATCTTCCAGCTGGTTCCAACCCAGAGCATGCATTCTCCTCTTCGACGATCCGACGTCCGCCCCAGCCGTGCCGCCCAGATGGGGCCGGCCGGGGTCAAACGCCCGGTGCGATTATCAACTATTGACCAAGCGATCGGCCAGTCCGGACATCAACAGGGCGAAGGAGACCGCGCCTGGGTCCTGGTGACCGAGTGAGGCTGTTCCGTGGGTGCGGGCACGTCCCTTGTGAGCCACCAGGTCTGCAGTGGACTCGGCGCCCTTGGTGGCTGCCTTTGCGGCGGCGGCCCAAGCAACCGCCAGATCATCGCCAGCCTTGAGCCGTGCCTCAAGCTCATCGGCGAAAGGCGTGGTGGCATCGACCATCGTCTTGTCACCCACGTGGGCCTCACCCAGCTGGGCGAAGCGTCGGGCGGCCGCGATGGCGGCGGTGCCGAGCTGCCCTTCGGTTGCGGCCTCTGTGTCGGACAGCATGGCTCCAAGCTCGCGCAGGGCAGCACCCCACAGGGCTCCCGAGGTGCCTCCGGCGCCCTCGGACCAGGCGGCTCCAGCCACGTCGAACAGGGTGGACACGCCGGCGTGCGCGGCGATCGCCTGCTGGGCCGCCTTGAGCGCGGCGGTGCTCCCCAGCACCATGCCCTGGCCGTGGTCGCCGTCGCCGGCGATCGAATCGAGCTTGCCCAGCGACGCCTCGTTGGCCACAGACATATCGGCGAGCGCCTGCAGCAGTGGGAGGATCCGTTCAGCCTGCTCAGCGGATTCGGGACTACCGGCCTGGATGGCGACCTGCTGGTCGTGAGCCTCCACATGACGCTTCTGGCCAGCGGCGACGCTACCGGTCTTGAAGGCAGGCGAGTCGCCCGGGGCGAGCCACAACTCCTCGAGCTCGGGATCGAGATACATCAGCGACAGGGAGACGCCAGCCATGTCAAGTGAGGTGACCTGCTCCCCGACGATGGGGTGCACGATCGTAAGCCCGTGCTCGGTGAGCAGCTTCTTCACGGTGCCGTACAGCACGAACAGCTCTTCGTACTTGGTGGCACCCAGGCCGTTGACCAGCACGGCGACATGGCCGTCGTAGCCGCCGGCGGCACGCGTCGGCTCCTCGGCGAGGACGCGCTCGACAAGGAGCGTGGCAATGCCCTCCGCGGTGTCCATCGGGTGGCTGGAGATGCCGGGCTCGCCGTGAATGCCCAGGCCCAGGGCATATTCGCCTTCCGGCACGGTGAACAGGGGCTCGTCCGCGCCGGGCAGGGTGCACCCGGTGAAGGCGACACCCATGGAGCGGGTGGCCTCATTGGCCTTGTTGGCAGCTGCCTCGACGGCGTCCAGGTCGCGTCCGGCGGCGGCTGCCGCGCAGGCGGCCTTCACCACGAACAGGTCGCCGGCGATGCCGCGGCGGTCCTGCCAATTCTCCGGGGTGTCGGAGGCGATGTCGTCGGAGATGGTGACGATACGGGTGTCGATGCCGTCGGCCTTGAGGGGCGACTGCGCGGCGCCGAACTGCAGACGGTCACCGGCATAGTTGCCGAACAGCAAAAGCGCTCCGCCACCGTGATCGGAGGCGCGCACCACCGATTCCACCTGCGAAGCGGAGGGTGAGGCGAAGATATTGCCGCAGACTGCGCCGTGGGCCATGCCTGGGCCGACCCAGCCGGCGAAGGCCGGGTAATGGCCCGACCCGCCGCCCACGATCACGGCGACCTCGCCCTGCGGGCTATCGGTGGCGCGGGTCACCCCGCCATGGACCTCGGTGAGATAGTCCTCGTTGGCCGCCACCATGCCGGTCAGGCTGTCGGCGGCGAACTGCTTGGGATCATTGACCAGATACGTCATCGTTCTGCTCCACGTCGTTGGGTGGGGTAAGAGCACCCCTGCTGAGGCCCTTAATCCTATAGAATATAGCCACAGAGGGGAAGCTCTCGCCGGATCGGGGTCCTACCGCTCGATCTTGTCGAGCTTCAGCATCTTCGCGATGACGATGTCCAGGTCCTTGTCGTCATAGATCCGCTTCCAATCATCCTTGATGATGGCTTCGCGACCGTAGTCCATCGCAAGCAGGCAAGCGTCCGAGAAGGGGTTCGATCCGCGCAGCGCATTTGTCAACGCGATGTAAACATGCCCGTAGAACATCGCCTTCACCGTGTCCTCATCCATGTCGGTCACCTCGACGGTGTGATCCAGCGCGTCCTTGAGGAACTGACCGATCATGCAGCCAATCGTCTCGTTGAGGGTCGGTTCCAGAACTGCGAGGTCGTGCACCGACGCCCAGTAGACCTTGAGCACAGGGCCATACATCGTGGCAATCACCTTCTCGGCGATCGGCTTCCACTTGTCCGACTCGGTGAACATCGCCGCGACTGCATTTTGTGGTGCGGCGATCCCTCCGAACGTGTCCGCCCATTCCTCGGGGGTCGTGCGCTCCAGGAAGACCGACGGGTGAGTCGGGTGCGCCACCACGTAGGTCAAGTCATCGCGCATGAACAGCTGATTTGCATAGGCGGCAGCCGGATCAAGCGTCAACACCACCGAGTCAGATTTCATCATCGGAACGATTGCCGTTGTCACCGGATTAAGCGCTGTGTCGGGGACGGCAAAGATGACGACATCGGCCGTTGGGACGGCCTCCTCGTTCGAGATGATCGTCCGGCCAGCATCTTCGTTGCGCTTGGCGCCCTCTGGATTCTGTTCGGTGTATACGACATCCCAATCGGATCGCTGCAGATTCGCTCCGACGCGCATCCCCATCTTTCCTCCGGCTCCAATGACAGCGATCCTCAGGTTTTCAGACATGTTGGTTCTCCTTGATGTGAGTGATTGTCTGCTCAGTCCAGCGACGCTCGACGTCGATGGTGGTCTCAATATCTCCCTGCCAAGGGAGCCAATGCTCAACGATCTGACTGATCCCCCGCACAACCGGGCGCACCTGACTCATCTCATGGGCATAGTCCAGAAGTCCCTGCCCCATGGGGGCACCGCTGTAATGGAATCCCACCCAGCCCTCCTCGCGCGTAAAGTCAAAGTCCTTCACATGGAGATTGAGTGTGAACGGCGCGCACATCGTGATGACGGCGTTCGGCAGCTCCAGATTCGCCACGGTATTTGCAGGGTCCAGCGCAATTCCTATGTGTGGGTCGTCCATCTCTGCCACCAGACTGACCAGGTCGGACGTAGCGAATTGCTCATAGGTCTCCAGGGCAAGCTCCACGCCCTGTGCATCCAAGCGATCGGCGATCTTCGCGAGCTCCTCGGGCGCATCTCCCCGGCGCCCGCCACTGAACGCCGCAGGGACCATGGAACGCAACAGTCGCGCCCCCAGGGCCTCGCACAGATCCAAATACCGCGTCAGATGCGACGGGTCGATCCCCCTCGTGCCCAGCTCGAGTCGGACACCCCGATCGCCGGCATGGCTGCGCAGCTCCGCCAACTGACGCCCGCTCTGACGCTCAATGGGTTCAAAGTCGCAAATCTGCAGGACATTGCACCCCATATCGGCGGCCCGATCGATCATGCCAGCAAGGGTGATGGGTCGGGGGCAGTGATCGGAGATCTCCCAGAACAGCGCATAGGTACTGATTCCGACGCGCGACTGCGGCTCATTCTTCGTGGTCACGCTGTCAGCACCTCCGGAACGACAACCAAGCTCTGCTTCCTGAGGTCTGACCGCCTCAGGATGATGAGCATCGAGCCCGAGATCGCCATCATTCCGCCAACCACGAACATCGGCAGTACGTAGCCCCCGGAAATATCTTTCAGCCAGCCAGTTATATAACCTGCCGAGAATCCAGCGAGGTTACCCAGGGTATTAATGAGTGCGGTACCCGCTGCGGCAGCCGCCCCCGTGAGGAATTGAGTTGGTAGCGTCCAAAAATTTGGAAGCACTGCAAATATCGAGCATGCCGTGAGCGTGACGAATACCATTGTCACAAAGGGATTCCCTTCGACGAATAATGCACAGGGGATCGATATTGCTCCCACAAATGCGGGGAAGGCGATGTGCCACACCTTGAGGCCTTCTCGCTGGACCTTGCGCGACCACAGGAAGAGGACGACTGCCGCCACAATGTAGGGCGCACCGGTAATAAGCCCCTCCTGGATCGCGGACAGCTCTCCGAGGTCGCGCTTGAATCCAGAAACGATGGTGGGCAGGAAGAAGCCAAGGGCATAGAGCCCGTAGATGAACCCGAAATAGACGATGGACAGCGCCCAGACTCGTCCATTCTTGAAGGTGTCGAGCACACCGAGCTTGTGTGCCTTCGCGGTCCGGGAAACCTCATCCGTGAGCGCTGTTGACAACCATTGCTGCTCGTCGTGAGTGAGCCAGCCGGCATCTTCTGGCCGATCCTTGAGAATGAAGATGGCCAGGACTCCAACGATGATCGCCGGCGCGCCCACGCCGAGGAACATGACACGCCAGCCATCCAGACCGAACAGCCCGTGCAGATGCACCAAGCCACCCGCGAGGGGAGCCCCAATCGCCGTCGTGAGTGGCTGGGCCAGATAGAACAGCCCCAGCACCTTTGCCCTGTAGCGGGCGGGCACCCACATCGACAGGAAGAAGATCGCCCCGGGGAAGAATCCTGCCTCCATCACTCCGAGCAGGAACCGCAGCCAATAGAGCTGGGTGCCGGTCTGGACGAAGGTGAACAGCACCGCCACGATGCCCCACGTGATCATGATGCGCGCAAGCCATTTACGGGCTCCGAACTTGTGCAACGCCAGGTTCGAGGGGATCTCCAAGATGATGTAGCCGATGAAGAAGATGCCCGACGCGAAGCCGAACTGCGCCGCCGAGAGCCCCAGGTATTCCATCATCCCGTGGGGCGCGGCAAACGAGATCGCCGTGCGATCCAAGAAGTTGATGAAGAACATGAGTGCCAAGAACGGCACCAACCGAACAGTGACCTTCCGAATCGCGGACCTCTCAATCGGGCCCGGCTCCTGCTTCACTCCAGAATCCACGTTGACTCCTCAAGAAGTCAGCCGTCCTCCTCTCCCCGCTGAGAGGTAACCGACTGGGAGCCTCATCGCTCCACGATCATCGTCACACAGCGCACCCTAATTGGTCAACCGGTTGACCAATTAGGGTGAAACGAACTCCACCCCGCACTATTCTCGAGTCTGCGGCGAGCGGTTGGCCGTCAGGCGGCAGCCGAGGTCTGCGCAAGGCGCTGCCCGGACGTCTTCATGTGCCGGGCCATGGCTTGCGTGGCACCAGTCTCATCGCCACCTCGTACCGCGGCAAGGATCGCGGCATGTTCCGCCAACGCGGTGCGCATGTCTTCTTCGCGATGCACCTGACGCTCGATCCATACCCTCAGGAGGCCTCGCACGGACGATGCCAAATAGCCCAACATCTCATTGTTCGACAGCCGTGCCAGCTCAATGTGGAACTGCTGATCTGCACGGACGTAGGCGTCCGTGTCATTCGTCTCTATCGCAGTGCGCTGGTCATCGACCGCTTTCACCAGCGCCGACAGATCAAGGCCAGGCATGCGCTCAACCGCGAGCTGGACAGCGCGAACCTCGAGCGCCTGCCTCACTTCCACCAGCTCCGTTACCGAATCACGCTTGATCAACAAACCCCATGACAGGGTCCTGGGCAGAATTTCCGACGTTGCCGAACGCACATAGGTACCGGATCCCGCCATCACCTCCACGACCCCGAGAATCTCGAGTGCGGATAGGGCCTCCCGGATCGCGGAACGCCCCACACGAAGGGCCTCGGCCAGCGCACGCTCCGATGGGAGTCGCTCCCCGACCTTGAAGCGTCCATCCGAAATCGCAGCCAGAATCATCTGCGCCGTGCGCGCGGATGGAGAATTGCCCTGTACGAGCTGATCCTCCGAGAGCGGTTCCGCTTCCGTTTCCATCCAACGCGGAACGCCCCGGTGCTCGGTAGTCATGCGATTGATCCTAGGCGAGCGCCCCGTGGATACCGCGAGAGGCGGGACGTGCCATCCCCCGGAGCCCCCACGCGCGGCCCTAGTCCAGATGCTATAGGATATATTTAGTGGGTGCGTGGTGCCCTTGTGACGGGCCGTGTCGGAAACTATCCGATGTGCCCGTCCCGCCCCGGGACACTGCACTCTCAAATCAGGGCTTCCCTGTGTGACTACGACAACCCCATCAGTGAGGAAATGTGCCAACCGATACCCTTAGTGCCGTGTCTTCAAACGGTCGCGGGCTCTCCCAGCTCGCGCCGTTGCGATCGCGTGCCCTGGTCGATGAGGTGTATGACCTCCTCCTAGACATGCTGACGTCGGGCGGCCTCGCCGCCGACGCGCCCTTGGGTATCGAGACCTTGGCCCGACAGATGAAAATCTCCCCCACCCCGATCCGGGAGGCGCTGGCGCGTCTCGAGCACACCGGACTGATTCGACGGGAAGCGAACCGCGGCTATCGGGTCGCACCACCCCTGTCGGTGGAACAAATGACCGAACTCATCGACGCGCGTCTCGTCTTCGAACGAGGAGCCCTGGAACGTGCCATGAGGGAGCCTGCAGAACTTTTGCCAGACCTGGAAAATGCCTTTACCCAGCACGAGGCAGCCACGGCAGCCCTCGAGGAGCCGGGTGCAGTACGCGATCACGACAAGGTGCATAACTACTACGCGAGCGATTGGGCATTCCACCAGGCGATTCTCAACCACGCACACAATCGCTACATTGACCGCGCGGTGAATTCGCTGTCCTTCAGCTTCCACCGCATGCGCCAAACCACGTCCATGGGCACCACTGACGCCCCGGTCGCGTTGGCAGAGCATGGTCGGATACTTAAGGCCGTCCGGGATGAAGACCCGGCTGCGGCCCTTGCTGCCCTGAACGCGCACCTCGGCAACCTCACCACCCGGGCGACTACCCCAGAGCTTTCGGTCACACCCGACGTCTAAATGGGTCACCCGTTGCGGTGACGCGTCCCATGCGTCGATCTCACCGGGTTGGAACATATGAGTGGCGGGACACATTAATGTGTCCCGCCACTCATATGTTCACCAACTGCTCAGCTAAGCCGCCTCGGCTATGGGCCCTTTGCTGTCTAACACCAGTGGCTCCGGGTTGCGTCCCTCCCAGAACCTCCGCACAACAAGTGTGAAGATCGCGCCGAGGAAGAGCACTCCCGACAAGAAGTACATGCCATTGGTCGCCGCACCAGTGGCATCCGAGATTGCTCCCACCACATATGGGCCGACGAAACCTCCGATGTTTCCAAACGAGTTCATGAAGGCAATCCCCACCGCTGCCGATCCTCCGACTAGGTAGCGCGTGGGAAGGGGCCAGAAAACCCCGGCAATCGAGTACAAGCAGAAGGCCGCCACAGACATCGAGGCCATTTGACCCAACGGACTGGACAGCACGCCTGCCATCCCGATGCCTGCTGCTGCGCCCGCGAAGATCACGGCCAGCGGAATCCAGTTCTCCTTGAAGCGACTGGCCCAGCGGGAAGTGATCAGGATGCCCACCAGTCCGAAGATGTAGGGGATGGCCGATAGCCAACCAGTCGCGACATCAGAGCCCGAGAACCTGTGCACCACCGTCGGCACCCAGAAGCTCAACCCATAGACGCCGACTGTGGACGGAAAGAACAGCAACGCGAAGACCCAGACGTATTTTGACTTCATGGCGGCCAGTGGATTCTTGTGCTCCACCTGCCCCAATGTTGCCTTGTCCTTCGCCAGCTCGGCCTCGATCCATGCGACCTCAGCCTTGCTCATCCATGGCGCATCCTCGGGCTTGTCATGCAGCAACAGCAGCGTCGGCACAGCGGCGACGACGGCAATTCCACCACACAGCAAGAACATCCAATGCCATCCCTGGAGACCGATCCAGTCCAGCCCCAACATCCAGCCAGCGAGCGGGCTCATGATGAGGAAGGCCAGCGGCGCAGCAAGCACAAAAGTGCCTGTTGCCTTGGTCCGATGGCGCTGGGGATACCACAGCGTCAAGTAATACAGTATTCCGGGATAGAATCCCGCCTCTGCCATGCCGAGCAGAAACCGGACGATGTAGAAGGTAATGGCATTCGGGACCAGAGCGGTTGCCATGGTAACCAAGCCCCACGTCACCAGAATTCTCGTGAACCATTTACGCGCCCCAAACCTGGGCATCACATAGTTCGAGGGCACCTCAAACAGGAAGTAGCCTAGGAAGAACAGGCCCGCCCCTAGTCCGTATGCCGTGTCCGACAAACCGATGTCGGCAGCCATGTGCAGTTTCGCGAAACCGATGACCGATCGGTCAACATAGGCGATGGTGTATAACACCATTACGAACGGAACGATTCGAAGCGTGATCTTTCGAATCAGATCCTTCTCATTCACCGCAGATGCGGAGACAGGTTGAGACACGATTCATCTCCTTTGATGATCAGTGAATCCTGGAATCAGAATCCCTCGACTACTTCTTTCCCTTGGGGGCAGGTCCGAGATCCTTCAGCAGATCCTGCATCTTTGCGTAGGCCTTGTTTCGGTAGGCAATCAGTTCGGCCTTGGTCTCGTCATCGAAGTCACCGGTAAGGCCCTTCCCGTTCTTGACCCCGAGCCGGCCCTTGTCCACCTCATCGACCAACATTTCCGGGGTCGCCAAACGCTCTCCATATGCTTTCTCAAACGTCTTGAAAGAATCGGCGTAGACATCGAGCCCCGCCTGATCAGCGATGGCGAACGGGCCAAAGAAGCCCAGCCGAAAACCGAAGGTCGTGCGGACGATGGTGTCAACGTCCTCCATCGTGGCCACACCTTGTTCCACCACGTTGAAGGCCTCCTTGAGAAGTGCGTACTGCAGTCGGTTCAGCACCATGCCGGGGGTGTCAGCAACCTGCGCCCCCTCACGGCCGCAACGCACAAGGATTTCCTTAACCGTCGCGATGGCCTCAGGACTGGTCTCCTTGGAAGCGACCAATTCAACGCCGGGGATGAAGGGGGCAGGGTTCGAGAAGTGCACCGTCAAGAACCGCTCCGGGTGTGACACCGCGGGCTCCAGCACATGAACGGGGATCGTCGAGGTGTTCGTACCGATCACCGTGTCGGTCGGAGCAGCTGCCGAAATTCGCTTCAGCACCTCCTGCTTCACATCAGGCTGCTCGAAAACGGCTTCTTCGACGAAGTCGGCATCCTTGACCGCATTCTCGATGGTCCCGCCATTGGTGAGACGCGACTTGATCTGCGCAGTTGCCCCCTTCGGATAAAGGCCCTGGTCTTCGAACTCCTGTGCTTCGCCGAGCAGGCGGACCAGGGATGCTGCCGTCTTGGCCTCGTCGGCGTCGGCAATCACGACGTCATAGCCGCCCAGGGCCAGGGACTGAGCGATACCGCCGCCCATGTAACCCGCGCCCACGACGGCAACCTTGTTAATTTCCTTGGACATAGCTGATCTCCTCTTTGAGAATTTGTTGATGTCAGTTCAGGGTCTTACCGAAGGTATGAACGAAGCACCTGTCGGATGTAGTCAGCATTTTCGGCGCCGACACCGAGCCAGTCGCTTCCATAGTGCTCTGTCATGAACGGACCGCGATAGCCTAGTTGCAGAGCTCTGCGAATGATCTGGCGGTAATTGATCACGCCATATTTCAACGGCATGGGAGCCGACATGTAGCTGCCAGTCGCCGGATCTTCGTCACGAATGTAATTCTTGATATGCCAATAATTCGAATACGGCAGTACCTTCTCGTACATCTCGGTGAAGGTGGGCATCGGGCGGTGCAAGCGGATCAGGTTTCCGATGTCTGGGTTCAGGCCGACAGCGGGATGATCAACATCCTTGTAGAAGGAAACCGCATCATCCGGCGTGCCAACGAAAGTGTCCTCATACATCTCCAGGGCAATTTCCAGACCCAACTTCTGCGCATGGTCCGCAAGCTCGCGCACTCGCTCGATGGCCAACGGACGAAGCTTCGGGTCATCGTGATGCCCCTCAGCGAGCCAGAACCACAGCGCCTTCTCCTGGGCGGGAGTGAGCGCCTGTTGGAACCCGATGTTGACGATTGTGGCGCCGAGATCCGCCGCCCGGTCAATGGTGCGGTGGATCGTTGCCACATTGCGCTCACCATGATTGACGTCGACCACGCTGTTGCGGCCGATCGAGATAGCGGCGACCCGCAGACCGGTGTCCAGGAGCACCCGCTTGAACTCGGCGTAGCGCTCCGCACTCAGATCGGCGATCGGCACCCAATCGTCCATGGGATCGATGTAGTCGAAGCCGAGCTCGGCGACCTGGATCAGCTGGTCACGCCACGCACTCGCCGGAGCATCAGCGATCGGCGTGCCGTCCTCCGCCTTCCCTCCGAAGTTGATCTTGCAGGCGATAGGCCATCCGTCAGCTGTAGTCATTGTTGTCTCCTCGGCCAGCAGCACTGCAGACCTCAATTGGGGAATCCTATAGGATCGACAGTATTTCCTATCGAACTACTCGTCAAGAGCTAACGCCAGGGGAGAACATCCGCGAGCCGGCCATTGCACCACCAACACAAATGTGCCCGGACAGAAGCTCAGCTCTGTCCGGGCACGTTCGATTCCGTGGTTGCCACGCTCAGTAGGCGACTACTTCGTGCTGGAATGATCCAACTTCATCTGGGCATAGACCGACGCCACGCGCGTGGACTCGATCATGCTCTCGCCCTGGGCAATCCCTTTACCGGCGATGTCGAAGGCCGTCCCGTGGTCCACCGAGCTACGCATGAAGGGCAGACCCAGCGTCAGGGTGACAGCATTCTGGAAGTCCAGCGTCTTGCAGGCGATATGCCCCTGGTCGTGGTACATCGACAGGATGCAGTCGTTGTGGCCATCGAGGTTGAAGGCGAAGATCGCATCGGCTGACAGCGGGCCCTCGGCCCGGATACCGAGCTTCTGCGCGTCCTCGACGGCTGGGCGGATGTGCTCGATCTCCTCGGTGCCGAACATTCCGCCCTCGCCCACATGGGGGTTCAGCGCGGCCACACCGATCGTCGGCTCCTCGAAGCCGAGCTCCTTGAGCTCGTGGTCGATGTTCTTGAGGAACATGAGGATGCGATCGTGATTGGCCAGATCGCAGGCCTGACGCAGCGACACATGCCGGCTCACAAAGAAGACGCGCAGCTTGTGCACATTGAACATGGTCAGCGCATAGGGCGAATGCGTCAGCTCCTGATAGATCTCGGTGTGGCCGATATAGGGCACACCGGCGAGCTTGAGCGCGGCCTTGTTAATGGGGGCGGTCGACACGGCATCGATGCGCCCCTGGAGACCCAGCTCAATCGAGCGTTCCAGATACGAATAGGCGCGCAATGCGGCGTCCTTCTGCACCTTGCCGAACTCGATATCGGCGTCGGGCGCGACCCCGGTCTCCATCAGGTCGATCACGCCATATTGCCCCAGCGCCTCTTCAGGCTCGGTGATCATGTGGAATTCGGGCGTCTCACCCTGGATCTCAGCCGCCCGCATCAGGCTGTCCTTGCTGCCGATCACGAAGGGATCACAGACTCCATAGATCATGTCGCTCTTCATCGTCTTCAAGACGATCTCAGGGCCGATCCCAGCCGGGTCCCCCATGGTGATGGCCATCTTCGGCCGACGTGTCTCAGACATTGCGAGTTCTCATCCTTTCATCGAAGAGCCGGTTCACGGACTCCACCGTTGTTGTTCTGCTTCCGGTGAGTCCGCCCTTGCAGACGAGTGGAACTCCGGAATATGGGCCACCGGAGATGACCCCCTGGTCAACCTGCGGGATCACATAGTCGACAAGCGTGATCCCCCGTGCGTCGAAAGCGCGGCAACAATTCACCATGACATCGCCGCCAGTGAGATAGACCCCGGTGAGGTCATCACGATCGAAGACGTCGATCGCACCCCGGGCGACTTGACCCAACCGCGTGTTCAGCAGATTGGAGACCTGCTGGCCGCGCAATCCGCTCGCCTGCTCCATCTCGGACAACTCATGACGATGACCCGTGAGCACGGTGTCGAGAGCCATCACCAGCGCACGTGGCCTGTCCGCACCCGCCATGACTCGCTGCACCTCGGCGACAACACGCTGACACTCACGCGCCGCGGTCTCCTCGTCGCCGATCAGCCGCAGCACGTCAATCGAGACCGCGACCGTGCCGGGCACCTCGCGCAAGGCGCTGAACTGTTCGTGGGTGACGGCGGTGGCACTGCCGGCGACGAGCAGCACGGTGCCGGTCTCACCGGGCACCGCCTCCAACCGTCGAGCGCGCTCGACGCCCTCGCGGGGCGTGATCGCCCCGGAACGCACGGCCAACCGGTCAGTGAAGGGTCCCGGGTCAACGCAGATGACCTTCCACCGCAGATCAACCACCGCCTGAGCGATCTGGTCGATGTCCTCGGTGGTCACGGCGTCAAGCACGAACGCCCTGGTGCCCTCACGGCGCAGCTCCACCAACTCATGCTTGATGGCCTGCTTGCCGGCCATCACCGCCTGGATGGGCACATGCCCGAGCTTGGCCATGAGCTGAGAAGCCAGCAGCGTGGGCACATGCGACTCGGTCACCGGCGTGCGCACATCCTGGGCCACACCGGTGCGAGACAACAGCTCGGAGTCAATCAAAGAGAAGCCGCCCACCACGATGCGTCGTGACTGGGGCATCGCCGGCACGATGATCGCCAGATAATCGCTGGGCAAGGCACTGAGCATGCCCTCGATCTCGGGCCCGATCCCCCCGCGCAGCGTGGTGTCAGTGCGCTTCGAGAACTGCCTCACCCCGCGGGCGAGCAACGCCTGGGTGGCACGGCTCACACGGCTGAAGGCGACCTCCGGCTCCATGGCCCGCGAATCGGTGCTCACGATGATGGCGCCGTCTTCGGGCAAGGGGCTGTCTTCCAGATAGCGCGGGTCAAACAGCACGGTGGAGTCCACACCCTCCCGGGCGATGAGAGCTCCCACCGTGGTCGCGCCGGTGAGATCGTCGGCGACAATCCCGATCGGTGACATCTCAACCTCCTTGCGAACTGTGGCTGGCCGGCCGCGCGATCACGACTGCTCCACGCCCATCTGCTGGGCCTCGAGCGCCTCGGTGCGCGGGCGGGCCTCAATAAGGGTAAGGATCAACCCCAGGCCGAGCAGCAGGACCACCACGAAATAGCTGAAGGCCACGGTGTAGTTGCCACCAAAGCCGTCGAGCAGGGCGCCGACGATCATGGGGGCGAAGAAACCGCCCAGATTACCGCCGCTGTTGATGATCGAGATCGCGAAGGGATAGGTCTTATCGGTGGCCAGGTTCATCGCATACGAGGTGAACGAGGGCCAGCCGATGTTGAGGAAGAAGCCGGTGAGGATGAGGCTGCCCACCACGAGCACGGTGTTCTGCGGCACCACGAGCACCACAACCAGCATGACGGCGGTCATCAAGGCGGTGATCAGCATGGTGGGCTTGCGCCGCCCATGGAAGACGCGGTCGGACACCACCCCGCCGATCAGCGCGCCGACGAGACCGCCGATAGACGGCGCTGAGGCGACGAACCCCATCTTGATGAAGGAATAGCCGCGCGCGGCCACCAGATACGAGGGGATCCAGGTGAGCATGCCGTAGAGCACATTGTTCATGAAGAAATAGGCGAGGGTATTGCCCCAGATGTTCCACGAGCGCAGCACCTTGGCGTTGGTGTCGAGCGGGTCGACGTCGCGCACGCGCACGATCTTGTCGACCAGGGGCATCGTGCCGAACCCGCCATGGTCACGCTTGCCCGCCTCGGTGTTGGTGATGTGCTTCAGCTCAGCGGCGTTGACATGCCTGCTCTGACGCGGATGCGAGCGCACCACCAGGAAGAAGACCACTGCCATGATGACGCCGGGCACGGCGAACCAGTGGAAGACCGAGCGCCAACCCGCAGCGGCCGCGAGCGCCACCGCAATCGGCGGCACGATGATCGGCGCGAACTGTGTCGAGGCGATGTAGACGCCGGTGGCAGTGCCCTTCTCCTTTGCCGGGAACCAGGCGTTGATCGTGGAGGTCATGCCCACCGGAGTGGGGCCCTCCATGATGCCCAGCAGCAGCCGCAGCACCAACAGCGCGACCGCCGAGGTGGTGAAGCCCATGAGGAAGGTGATGATCGAGAACACGAGAACGGCCAGCGAGACGATGCCCCGCGTGCCCTTCTTGGTCATGAGCAGCCCGGCGGGGATCTGCGAGATCGCATAGCCCAGGAAGAAGAAGCTGGAGATGGCGCCGGACTGGAAGTTGGAGATGGAGAACTCACCCTTGATCATGGGCAGCACGGCACCGACATTGGAGCGGTCGGCCATGCAGACCACATAGGTGACGAAGATCACGGCGAGGACGGCCCATCGGAAATGCGTCGGACGCGCGCTCACCGCGGCGCCGTCCGCGATGTCTGGCAATCGAGTGGATGTCGACGATGACATGTGTTCCCCCACAGTTCACAACAATGACTCTGACCACGCCGGGCAAGCCGAGCGCTGTGCAAGATCGTGTCACTTGCTCCGTGCATTCGTCAATCAATCGGTCAATTATGGGAAATAGTGTCATTTGGGTTGCTATTCTGATGTCAACCGGCAGTATCGCTGCCACCAAGGAGGGCTCGCCTCATGACCGACCGCACCGACCATGCAGCGCCCGGAGCAGCACGCGAACAGGCCTCGTCGGCCCGCGAGCGCCAGCGCATGGCTGACGCCGCCGAGCTCTACTGGGTGCGCGGCATGAAGCTTGAGGACGTGGGAAGTGAGCTCGGGATGTCGCGCTCCACCGTCTCGAGGCAGCTGGCTCGCGCACGTCAGGAAGGCATCATCGAGTTTCGCGTGCACCGCGAGGTGAGCTCCACCGCCACGCTCACCAGTCGGCTCGGCGAGCGCTTCTCAGTGATCCCCCGCATCGCCCAGGCCGAGGATCCCCTTGATGCCAACACCCGGTTGGACGCCGTGGGGCACGAGGCGGCCGCATGGGTGCCCGGCTTCGTCCATCCCCACACGACCATGACCGTGGCCTGGGGCTCGACCATCGGGCGCCTGTCCACCTACCTGCGTCAGACCCCGGTGGCCGACACCCGCGTGGTGCAGTTACATGGATCGGGCAATATCCCCACCCTTGACACCCACTATGTGAGCCAGATCCTTGAGCGCTTCGGTACGGCTTTCGGTGCGTCCGTCGAATATCTTCCGGTGCCCGCCTTCTTCGATTCGCCACAGACCCGTCAGCTGATGTGGCAGGAGAAGAGCGTGCACCGGGTGCTCAGCCTGCGCGCACACTCGGATCTGTTGATCACCTCGGTGGGGACCCCATCCGGCGACCTCCCCGGGCATCTCTATGACTCGGGATATCTGCGCTCCGAAGATCTCGACGAGCTGCATCGCGAGCAGGTGATCGGGAATCTTGGCGCCATCTTCTTTCGTGCCGACGGCAGCAGCGACGGCATCGCGGTGAACAAGCGCTCCACGGGCATGCCCCTCGACCAGCTTCGTCGGATACCCATCCGCCTGCTGGTGGCCGCCGATCCCGCGAAGGCGCAGGCCATCGGGGGCCTGCTGCGGGCCGGCCTGGCGACCCACGTGGTCTTTGACACCGCGACAGCGGCGGCAGTGCTCGCCCTGGACTAGGCGGACACGATCGTCCGGAGAACGCGTCCCGAGCTATGCGTCCAGCGCCGGCGGGTTCTCGATCATGTCGACGCGACGCCCGTGGCGTCCGCCCAGGAAGTCGGTGGTGGTCCACACGTCGACGATCTCCTCGGCCACGCCGGCGCCGATCACCCGCGCACCCAGCGCGAGCGCATTGGCGTCATTGTGCAGGCGCGACATCTGAGCCGAGTACACCTCGGAGACGATCGCGCAACGAATGCCAGGCACCTTCCCGGCTGCCATGCCGATACCGAGTCCCGTGCCGCAGACCACGATCGCCCGATCAGCCTCACCGGCGGCCACCTTGCGTGCCGCCCCGGCGCCATACACGGGGTAATCGACGCTCTCCGTGCTGTGGGTGCCCACATCAATCACGTCGTGACCCTTGTCCTGCAGATAGCCCTTCAGATGCTCCTTGAGCTCGAAGCCCGCATGGTCACTTCCCATCGCAATACGCATGACCCCATCTTCCCATGGCTGGTGTGGAAAACCACATGATTCGTGCGAATAGTTCCAATGGCATCGCAGTCAACCGAGCGCGTCCCACCGCCGTGCGGCGACTCACTCGTCGAGCGCGCCAAGGCCCGCCACCAGCTGGCTGATCGCCTCGTCGGCAATCTGTGGGGTGGTCGCCAGGTTGAACCGCACGAAGCCCCGCGACGCCGGGCTGAACCATTCCCCGTAGTCAACGGCCAGATTGCACTGGTCCTGAATGAACTTCTTCACCTCACGGCGGTCGACATACTCACGCAAGTCGAGCCACAACAGGTAGGTGCCCTCCAACGGCGGGATCGCCGCCTTCGGCGCCACCTCACCGATCCGGCGGCGGAATTCGGCCTCGTTGCGACGCACCACCGCCAGCAGCCCGTCGAGCCAATCCTGTCCGTGACGCCACGCCGCCTCGGTGGCCGTGATGCCCATGATGTTGGTCTCGGTCTGCACATAACCCTTGGCCCATGAGTCGTAGCGGGCGCGCAGATCCTTGTCGGGGATGATGATGTGCGAGTGCACCAGCCCGGCCAGGTTGAAGGTCTTGGACGCTGCATTCAGCGTGATCAGGTTGTCGGTGAACGCGCCGTCCTGCACCTGCTGGGCCGCCACGAACGGCCGTTCGCCCAGGATGATGTCCTGGTGGATCTCGTCGGACACGACCAGCACGCCATGGCTGCGGCACAGCTCCAGCACGTCGACCAGCTCTTCGGGCGTCCACACGCGCCCCACCGGATTGTGCGGCGAGCACATGATGAACAGTTTCACCGAATTCTCCGTGATCACCTGCTCCATGTCGGCCATGTCGTAGCGGTAGATGCCGCGCTCGTCGGGCTTCAGCGCCGTGGTCACCAGCGTGCGTCCGGTGTCCTTCACGGCATTGTGCATCGGGTAGTACACCGGCGTGGCCAGCAGCACCGCGTCGCCGGGCTGGGTGAAGGCATTGACCATCCAGTAGAAGCTGGACACCACGCCGGTGGAGAAACGCACCCAGTCACGCTGCACGCGGGCCTCATTGTGCCGCGCCGCCCAGTCGTCGAAAGCCTCGAAGTACGCATCGTCCACATAGGTGTAGCCGAAGGCGCCATGCTCGACGCGGGCATGCAGCGCCTCGATCACCGCCTCGGGGGCCTTGAACTCCATGTCGGCCACCCACATGGGCAGCAGCCCGGCATTGCCGAAGCGCTGGCCCAGGGCGTCCCATTTGAGTGAATCGGTGCCCTTGCGCTCGACGGCGTACTGCTCGACGAAATCCTGCAGATCCATCTATGACCCCATTCCGGTGGTTCTCGGCGCGGCAATCCGGGATGCCGGCGCCGACAAGTGCCTACCCCTGCATTCTTCCATTGCCACAAAGCCACTAGTCATGGTCACGCCGGCCAGACTTGAGCACGAGCACCACGAGTCGGGCATCATGAATTTCTCGTCGCTCTATGACCAGGGCTTCGCACGCGTCGCCGCCGCGACCAGCAACACCGCCATCGCCGACCCCGCAACCAACGCCACCCGCGTGATCGAGCACGCCCGGCGCATCGCAGACACGGTAACCCTCACCGCTTCATCAATAGCGTTTACTCAAACCACTCACGCCGCTCATGCGTGCAGGCAAGCCTACGAACCAGAGCCTTCTGCGGGCGAAGCCATCCAAGAACAGCGAGCTGCCTGCATAAGGAGATGAGATCTTCCTATGAATTTCATCATGCGGACATCCTCGGGACAAGACCGCGACAATTCTCTTTCCGAATTGCACATTCGCCCGACATATGCCTAGTCTGGAATTCATCCAGTGCGCACTGGATGACCATGCAAAGTTACAGCGTTGTAGCCACAAGAACACAGATCACGCGACGTCTCCCTGCCCCCCCCAATCCAAACTTGGAGAAACAATGAAACGCCGATTTGTTCCGATATTTGTCATTTCGCCTCTTGTGCTCACCCTGGTGGCAACCGCCAGTCCGGCCCAAGCAGCTTCGCAGACACCCGCCTCTGGCACTTTCGCCACAACAGATTCCATCCTTGAATCCGTTACATATGCAGACCTATACGAGGTCTCAGAAATCGCGCGATCAAACGGTGATTTTGATGGGGCCTCAATTCTCACCGCGTTTGCCGAACAGAGACTCGGGTCAACAGGAGCGCAGACCTACAACGTCTGGACAAATGTAGCCAAAAAGGCGGCCATCAAATTCCTCCGATGGGGATCTGACAAGGTTCCCCAAAGCATCAGGCCTTGGGCGCACAAGATTGCCGACGTTCTGGAAACACTAACAGACATGCAGGAAATCCCCATTGCCACTGCCCTGATGTCTGCAGGAATCCCACCAGATGTTGCCTGGGAAACCGCACGCTGGATCGTTATCTTCATCGGACTCTGAGTGCCCAGGGACAAGAGGGGCGACCCTCATAACCGGCCCCCGGCAACTGGCGTGGCGCTCCTCTTGTTGCTCACGGCCGCGGCAATGTCAATTCCATTTGCTGCGGCCATCTTGGCAGTTCATTTTCTGACCCCCTTCGGAGCGTTCCGCACCCCTGGGGGATTGGTAGGCACCCTGCCACTGATAGTGCTTATCTATGTGTTTTGGATAACTATTAGCCACTTTTCAGACGCTTTCATCAGGGGCGCCTTGAAGGCTACTTCTCCTCGATTCGTCGAGGTCATGCAGACGCTGGCCGCTGCCGTGGTCCTCTGCGCTCTCTACCAGTTGATTTTCATCAATGTGCTGGCATGCGTCGTCGCGGCCACGGTGTCGTTCGTATTGTCCATGATATTTTTTTCGCTGATCAATGACTTCCTCTGACAGCCTGGGAGTCTGCGCGACCACGCCCGGGCAGCCGACCGCTGCACACCCCACCGGTCTGGGACACTGGAAGGGCACAGATGAGGAGCACCATGAATTTCTCGTCGCTCTATGACCAGGGCTTCGCACGCGTCGCCGCCGCGACCAGCAACACCGCTATCGCCGACCCCGCAACCAACGCCACCCGCGTGATCGAACACGCCCGGCGCATCGCAGACACGGGTGCTGCCGTCATCGCCTTCCCCGAGCTGTGCCTCACCGGCTATGCGATCGACGACCTCCTGCTGCAGGACACCGTACTCGACGCCACCCTCAAGGCATTGCACACCGTGGCCGACGCCACCCGCGGGCTCACGCCGCTGATCATCGTCGGCGCCCCGCTGCGCAACGGATCACGCCTGTTCAACTGCGCGGTGGTGCTGCACCGCGGCGAGGTGCTCGGCGTGGTGCCCAAGAGCTATCTGCCGACCTACCGCGAGTTCTACGAGCGCCGCCACTTTGCCGACGGCGCCGATCAGAGCGGCACGATTGATCTTGGCCCAGCCAACCCAAACGCAGGCGACCCGGGCACAACCGATCTGGGCGCAGCCGAGCCGGGCGCGCAGGCCGACGACAGCTCTGTCGACGCCGCCTCCACGCATCTCGTGGTGCCCTTCGGGCCCGACCTGATCTTCCGCGCCGACGACCTGCCTGGCCTCGCCGTGCACGTGGAGGTCTGCGAAGACCTGTGGGTGCCGGTGCCCCCCAGCTCGCTGGCAGCGCTCGGTGGAGCCACCGTGCTGGTGAACATCTCCAGCTCCCCGATCACGGTCGGCAAGGCGGAGCAGCGCCACTTGCTGTGCCGCTCGACCAGCTCGCGCAATCTCGCCGCCTATGTGTACTGCGCTGCTGGCCTGGGTGAGCCCACCACCGATCTGTCGTGGGACGGGCAGACGATGATCTACGAGAACGGCCAGCTTCTGACCGAAACCGAGCGCTTCCCCACCACACCGGGCGAATCGATCGCCGACATCGACCTCGACCTGCTGCGCCAGGAACGGCTGCGCGAGGGCACTTTCGATGACAATGCCCGCCACGAACGCCCCGCGATGCGCACCATCGGCTTCACCCTGCACCCACCGCGCACCGACCTGGGCCTGCGTCGTCCCCTCGAACGCTTCCCCTTCGTGCCATCCGACCCGGCACGCCTCGATCAGGACTGCTATGAGGCCTACAACATCCAGGTATCCGCATTGAGTCAGCGGCTGGCCGCCATCGGCGGCGCCAAGGTGGTGATCGGCATCTCGGGTGGCCTGGATTCCACTCAGGCGCTGCTCGTCGCCGCACGGGCCATGGATCTGGCCGGACGCCCCCGCACCGACATCCTCACCTTTACGATGCCGGGCTTTGCCACCAGTGATCACACCCGCAACAACGCCGTGGAGCTCTCCCAGGCCCTCGGCACCACCTTCGAGACCCTGGACATCCGTCCCGCCGCGGAGCAGATGCTCTCCGATCTGGGCCACCCGCTCGACGACTACGACGTGACCTACGAGAACGTCCAGGCCGGCCTGCGCACCGACTACCTGTTCCGCATCGCCAACCAGCGTGGCGGCATCGTGCTGGGCACTGGTGATCTCTCTGAGCTGGCGCTGGGCTGGGCCACCTATGGCGTCGGCGACCAGATGAGCCACTATGCCGTGAACTGTGGCGTGCCGAAGACGCTCATGCAGCATCTGATCCGTTGGGTGATCGCCTCGGGGCAGTTCGACGACCGGGTGGGGCGGGTGCTCCAGTCGATCCTCGACACCGAGATCAGCCCCGAGCTCATCCCGGTGGCCGAAGGGGCCACGCCGCAGAGCACCCAGGACACCATCGGCCCCTATGCCCTGCACGACTTCGCGCTCTACTACTGGCTGCGCCACGGCCTGCGTCCGTCGAAGATCGCCTTCCTGGCCTCGCACATCTGGACCGACGCCGGCCTCGGCGAGTGGCCGGCGAACTTCCCCGCCGACGAACGGGTCGCCTACTCGCTGGCCGACATCAAGAAGTGGCTCACCGTGTTCTGCAAGCGCTTCATGGCCAACCAGTTCAAGCGCACCGCCATCCCCAACGGCCCGAAGGTGATGGCCGGCGGTTCCCTGTCGCCACGCGGCGACTGGCGTTCGCCCTCCGACGGCAATGCCCGGGCCTGGCTGGCTGATCTGGAGAATGTGCCCGATCAGCTCTGAGCCCCCCGGGGTTTACTGTGCGGTTTTCACCATGACGACGATGGCCTCGGTGCCCACCACAAATCGGTGGGCACCGAGGCCATCACAATCACGAGTCATCGGCTTGGCCAAGGTCATCCGCTCCGGGTTGCCGCCGACCTACGTCGGACGGGCCCGCACTGAGACCAGCACGGCCGTGATTCACATTTAGTTGTTCGAGTCATCCCCGGGGGTGGGGCCGTTCTCGTCGTCATCGGCGGCGAGGATGCGGTAGACCTCCTTGCGGGCCCGGGTGAGGACTTCCTTCACCTTGGCCTGCTGCTCCTCGGCGGCCACGGTGGCTGCCTGGCGCACTGCGGCGGCGAGCTGCTCAAGCTCGGGACGCAGGCTCAGCACACCCTGGAGATCGCGGGTCACGCGGTCCCACGGGGCCTTGGTCTGCTCGGGATGCTCGGCCAGGTATTTCTTGCCCTCGTCGGTGATGGCATAGGGCTTTTTGCCCGCCTCATCGGCTCCGGTCAGGGCGATGAGGCCCTCGTCGGCAAGCAACTGCAGGGCGGGGTAGATGGAGCCGGGGCCCGGCTTCCACAGCCCCTGGGACTTCTCCTCAATGGCGCCCATGAGCTGGTAGCCAGTCAAGGACTGCTCGTTGAGCAGGTTGAGCACCGCGGCACGCACATCGCCACGACGACCCTTGCCGCCACCGCGATGACCGTGGTGGTGTCCACGGGGACCGGGACCGAAGCCACGTGGGCCGCGGGGACCGCCACCGAAACCGGGACCGAACTCGGGACGACCGAAGCCGTCACCGCCAAAGCCACCGGCATCGCCACGGGGATCGTCGCCGCCAAAGCCCGGCCGTCCACCGCGTCGGCCAAAGCCATCGCGGGGCCCCTCGAAGTCGCCACCGCCACGGGGACCGAAGTCCCTGCCACGAGGCCCACGGGGACCGTCAAAGTCTCGGCGTCCGCCGCAACCGCCGTGTCCGTGATGCCCACGGGGACCGGGTCCGCCAAACCTTGGCTCTTCCTGAATCATGAAGTAATAACGCATTGTTGAATCCTTAGGTTTTGTGCGACGCATCGCGCGTCGGCGATATCTGGATCCCCCGCCGCCCCTTCAGGTCCAGGCGTGGCCCGGTCTGTGAGTGAACGGCTGGGGTGACATGAAAACTGTTGTTGATGGCCCGGTGCGCCCTCACCAGCGACCGCCGGTGATACTCGGGCCCGTGCCGTGATGGGCTCCCGATTTCGACCGGAAGAATCCATCGCTTGGTTCATCTCGTGTGGTACATCGCCAAGAACTCACCCTTATAAGTTCTCATCGATATATCGAAGATAGCTCGACGACTCTCCATACGCAAGTGCTGGGCACTAGATCGCTCACAGCGAACAACACTCACCATTCACAAGCTTTTGAACCGCCCATCCCCTGCTCCCGGAAGTCGGGCGGGAGCAGGGGGACCGGCGATCACTAGGGGTTACGCCGTTGAGCATGACTGACTCAACTCATCGATGTATCGAAACATTCCCGAGCGCTCCCGCTCACAGAGGATGCGCCGAAACCACTGCTGATCAGTCGTCCGCTCTTCGCTGGCACCGCGTTGCCCACCTGCAAGTCCCGACCGGAGAATCGGAAGGCAGCACCACGGCCAGCCAAAACTGTCAGTGGCGGGCGGTTGACTATACACAGCGGCGTCCACCGCATTCGATCATTCCTATGACCTTGATAGAGGACCCCATGACGAGACCAACCACCATGACGAAACCAGTCAAGATGTTTCTCTCCACGCTCGTGTCTGTGCTCGCGGCGGTGTTCTGCTCGGTTGCGGTCCACTCTGCGGGGCTGCTGATACCGGTCTTCTTGGTGGTTTTCCTATTGACCAGCTTCGCACCGGTCCGCCGGGTCGTGTCTGTGGTGTTTCGCACGATGTGGGCGATCATGCTCGCCATAATCTTCATGCCATCCAGAAGCTGACCCGCAGCAACGCACGACCGCCGGCCCCTGACGGGAACCGGCGGTCGTGAAGCCTTGCGGTGCTGCCTTGTGGGTTGGCGACCTATACGTGCGGGTCGGACACCATCCGGCTGAGGAATTGCTGGGTGCGCTCTTGGCTCGGGTGATTGATCACCTCGGCGGGCGTGCCCTGTTCCACCACCTTGCCGGCATCCATGAACACCACCCGATCAGCGACATCCCTGGCGAAGGCCATCTCGTGGGTGACCACCACCATGGTCATGCCCTCTTCGGCCAGATCACGCATCACCTTGAGCACATCGCCCACCAACTCGGGGTCGAGCGCCGAGGTCGGCTCGTCGAAGAGCATCAGCTGGGGATGCATGGCCAGAGCACGGGCAATCGCCACCCGCTGCTGCTGACCGCCCGACAGCTGCGACGGATAATTCTGCGCCCGGTCGGCCAAGCCCACCTGTTCGAGCAGGTTCATCGCCTCGTCGGTGGCCTCGCTCTTCGAGATTCCCAGCACCTGCGTGGGAGCCTCAATGATGTTCTGCACCGCAGTCATATGCGGAAACAAATTGAATCTCTGGAAGACCATGCCGATCGGACGACGCTGACGGGCCTTCGCGGCGTCGTCTAGCACATGGAGCCGACCATTCTTCTCGTAATAGCCCATCAGCTCGCCATTGACCCAGATGCGCCCGCCGTTGATTTCCTCCAGCTGGTTGATGCAGCGCAAGAAGGTGGTTTTGCCCGATCCGGATGGGCCGATGAGGCAGACCACTTCGCTGGGCCTCACCTGCATGTCAATGCCCTTGAGCACATGGGTGCGCCCGAAGAATTTATGCACATTGACCGCATTGACGGCGAGCAGATCGTCGCCGGCCGACGCGGTGCCCGGCTGCAAGACGCCGTTCGGGGTCGCGGACTGATCGCCGCGGGATGTTTCAGCCTGGCTCATCTCAGTGCTCTCCCATCTTCTGCAGCAGTCGTCGGGCTCTGGGGTTGAGTTCATCGTCGCCATTGGAGAATCCGCGTCCGAAACGCTTCTCGAGCAGGCTCTGCAGGAACATCAGCACCGTGCAGACCACCAGATACCAGATGGTGGCGGCCACATAGGCCGACATCACCTTGTAGGTGCGGTTGGCGATGATCGTGGCCTGGTAGAACAACTCCATGCCCACGGGAATGGCAGCCAGCAGTGAGGTGTCCTTGATCATGGCGATGAACTCATTGCCGGTGGGCGGAACAATCACCCTCATTGCCTGGGGCAGCACGATGCGGCGCATTGTCGTGCGGTGACTCATGCCCAGCGCCTGGGCTGCCTCAGTCTGGCCGTCGTCGACCGAGACGATGCCGGCGCGCGCGATCTCAGCCATATAGGCCGACTCTGACAGGCCAAGGCCCAGCGCACCGATGCCGATGCCGCTGGACACATTGCGCATATCGATATGCCACCAGGTCATATCCCAGCTCATGCCGAGCCAATGCGAGATCTGCTGCCCGAAGGGGATGCCGATGTCGATGGTGGGGTACAGATAGATCAAACCCACCCCGAGGATCGTCAGCAACACATAGCGGGGGATCGCCCGGAAGAACCAGGTGAAGCCGGCTGACGCATATTTGAGCACCGGGTTCTTGCTGAGCCGCAATACGGCCAGCAGCACACCAAGCCCAACACCGATGATCATGGCGATCACGGTGCCCAGGATGGTGCCCTTGATCAGTCCCTCGATGATCGGGGGACGGAACAGGAATTCAAAGGTGCTGGCCCAATCCCATCGCGGATTGGTGACGAAGGAGTGCACCACCATGGCGACGAGCACGGCGATGAACGCCACGGCTACCCAGCGCCAGGGGTGGCGCACGGGAACGGCGTCGATACGACCGGGCCGCTTCTCCGCTGCCTGTGCGGATGTGCCCGCGCTCACTTGCTCACTCATGGCTTGTTGTCTGGTCCTTCCGCCCGCTCAGTCGCCCTGGCCGGGCGGCGCGCTCAACAGTGTCTCAGTTCGTGACTTGATTCAGCCACCGACCGCCGGGTTCACGGGGAAATCATCGACCGAGCCCGACCCATTGCCCCACTTGTCGAGGATGGCCTTGTAGCTGCCGTCGTCCTTGAGCGAGACAAGGGCCTTGCTCACCAGATTGGCCATATCGGTGTCGGCCTTGTTGATCACCAGGCCATAGGGGGCGGCGTCATACATGTCGCCCAGCCGCTCGAGCTGGTCGCCCTGCTGTTGGATGGCGTAGTTGATCACCGGAGAATCCGCGACCATCGCATCGGCCTTCCCGCTCACCAGATCGGCCGTTGCCTTCGACTGCTGCACCTCCACCACCTGGGTGATGGCCGGCTGCCCTGCGTCGGTGCACTTCTTCGAACGGGCGTTCAGATCGTCAACCTGTGTGGTGTCCTTCTGCACAGCCACGGTCTGGCCACAGATGTTGTTGACGTCGATCTTCTTCGGATTGCCCTTCACCACGGCCCAGGCGGTGCCGGCCTTCATGTACTGCACCATGTTCACCTGCTCCTCACGCACTGTGTTGATGGTGAACGAGCTGGCGCCCAGATCGAATTTGCCCGAGCTGACCCCCAGAATGATCGTGCCGAAGTCGGCATTGACACGCTCGGTCTTGAGCCCCAAACGGGCCGCGACAGCGTCCACGATGTCCGCGTCAAGCCCGACGATGGTCCGACCGTCCTCGGCGACGAACTCATTGGGCGCATAGCTGGCGTCCATCCCCACCTCAAGGGTGCCCTTGCTCTTGTATTTCGACGGCACCTGCCCCGACAGAGAGGTATCTGCGGTGACCGAAGGCAGCGCCGATGCCGAGGAGGCCGTCGACGAGGACGAGGAACTGCCGCACGCCGAGGTAATCAGCAGCGCCACAGCCGCCAATCCGACAGAGGCGATTCGCAATGTGCGGGACATCAGGGCTCCTTTGGCTTTGGTTTGCTCAGCCTTGCACGGTGCTGGACGACAGGATTTAGCGTCCAAACTGGGATGTGTTACACGAACGCAAAGAAACCCCACCAGCGCGGCCGACAAGAAGAAATCTTACGGCCTTGATGGGGGGTTCCCTTGATCGGGTTCCCTTGATCGGGAGTGTTCAGCTGACCGCGGGATTCACCGCGAAGTCGTCAATCGCACCGGCGTTGTTGCCCCATTTGCCCAGGATCTTGGCGTAAGTGCCATCGGTCTTCAGCGAGTCGAGGGCCTTGCTCACCAGATTGGCCATATCGGTGTCGTCCTTGGCCAGGACGATGCCATAGGGAGCGGCGTCATACATGTCGCCAAGGGCCTCCAGGCCGCCGCTGCTCTGCTCGATCGCGTAATCGGTGATCGGCGAATCAGCGAGCATCGCATCGGACTTGCCGCTGTTGAGGTCGGTGGTGGCCTTTGACTGATCCTCTTCGACCACCTGGTTGATGGCCGACTTGCCGGCGTCGGTGCATGCCTTGGTCTCGGTGGCGAGCTGATCGGCCGAGACGGTGTCGCGCTGCACCGAGATGGTGCGTCCACACAGATCCTTGACGTCAAACTTCTTGGGGTTGCCCTTCTGCACGGCCCAGCGCAGACCGGCCTTCATGTACTGCACCATGTTCACCTGCTGCTCGCGCTCGGTGTTGATGGTGAAGCCGCTGGCGCCCATGTCGAATTTGCCGGAGGTGACACCCAGGATGATGGTGCCGAACTCGGCCTGCTGCATCTGCACCTTGAGACCGAGCTTGGCCGCGACCGCGCTGGACAGGTCGGCGTCGAGGCCGATGATGGTCTTACCGTCCTCAGCCATGAACTCAATCGGGGCGAAGGTCGCGTTCGTGCCGACCTGCAGCGTGCCCTTCGACTTGAACTTCTCGGGCACCTGGTTGACCAGGGTGGAGTCGGCGCTCACCGAAGGTAGCGCCGAGCTTGCCGACGAGCTCGACGAGGACGAACCGCTACAGGCGGTGGCGGACAGTGCGGTGACGGCGGCAAGGCCGACCGCAGCGGCACGGCGGAAACGCGAAATAAGCATGGTGTGGGACTCCTACGTGATTCGTGTGCACACAGCTTCTCACGATCTCCGGCAGGTCAATCTGACAGCCCACCGCCGTGACTGCCGCATGGGGCGCCATATCCAGGTCTTGGGGGCGCCAGCTGCGGGAGTCTGCCTCAGACGACGGTGACCCCCGCGGCGCGCATCTCGTCGATCGCCCGGGCGCCCGACTCAGGATTCACCGCTGCGCACAGATCGCTGAGGAGCCGCACCTGATAGCCCAGGCGCACCGCGTCGAGCGCAGAGGCACGCACACAGTAATCGGTGGCGATGCCGCAGACATCGAGCTGCCTCACTCCGGCCGCCTTCAGGGCATCGTCCAGGCTCTGCCCCTGCGCGGTCGTACCCTCAAACGCCGAATAGGCGGGGACGCCCTGCCCCTTCTGCACCTCGATATCGCGGTGCGCCGCATCGAATGGGGCGACGTAGGCCTGACCCGGCGTTCCGTCGATGCAGTGCGGCGGCCAGGTATTGACGAAATCGGGATCAGTACTGATATGCCCACCGTTGTCACTGTGCGGGGCGTGGTCATCGCGGGAGGCGACCACGAGTTCGGTTGCCGGGTCAAGGCGCGGAATCAGGGTGGAGATCTCGGCGGCCACAGCCCTGCCCCTGGCGCAGCCCAACGCACCGCCCTCCACGAAATCATTCTGGACATCAACCACCAGCAAAGCCTTGCTCGCCATAGTCTCTCCCCTCAACGTGGACGACGGCCGCCTGCCGCCATCACCTGTTCAGCGCTCACACGCACGCGCTTGTTCCCTGCCGCTGCAGGCCAGACGTCACCACGCGCCGATCAGGCCGATCAAGCAGCCGGCGTGTCGCCCTCGGCTGGGGTGTCGTGCCGCTCCTGGTCAGCACCCGCAGCGGCAGCTTTCGAATCATGGTGCAAGCCGATTTTGGCGTACATCTCGTCGATCAGCCCCCGGAAGCGCCGCTCCACTTCGCGCCGCTTCACCTTCAGGGTGGGGGTCAACAGGCCATTGGCGATGCTGAATCCCTCACTGCTCATGCGCAGATCGCGGAACTGCTGATATTTGGGCAGATTGGCCGTGAGCGCCTCGGCGCTCTTCTTGATCTCGTCAACGATGTTCTGGTTGTTGAACAGCTCGCTCACATGTCCGTAGTCGATGTGCAGCGCCTCAGCGAGTTTCTGCAGATTCGCCATTGAGGGCTGCACCAGCAAGGTCAGGAAGGGACGGTTGTCGCCGAGCACGACCACATGCTCGAACATCGGGTCGGATTGAAGGAGCTCCTCGATCGGCTGCGGCGAGATGTTCTTGCCGCCTTCGGTGACGATGATGTCCTTGAGCCGGTCGGTGACGAATAGGAAGCCCCGGCGATCAATGCGTCCGACATCACCGGTCCGCAACCAGGTTCCCTCGTCATCGGTGACGAATGCCTCACGGGTCGCCTCGTCGTCGTCCCAATAGCCGTCCATCACATTGGGGCCCTGATAGAGGATCTCGTGCTCGTCGCCAAGCTTCACCCGGCCGCCGGGCATCACCTTTCCCACGCTGCCCACGCGGTACGCCGTGTGCGTGTTGTACGAGATGAGTGGCGCCGCCTCGGTCATGCCATAGCCGTTGAGAATCTGCAGACCCGCCGCGCTGAAGAACAGCTCGGTCTCGCGCCGCAGCGGCGCACCTCCGCTCACCAGCATGGTCTTCCGACCGCCCATGGCCTGGCGAATCTTGCGCAGGACGAGGCGGTCTGCCGCGGGCAGCTGGGCGCGCCAGAACAGCAACGGCCGCTTGCCCTGGCGATAGCTGAACTGCAGATGCTGGCCCACGCTCAGGGCCCATTGCAGAATGCGCTTGCGCCGCGGGGTGGTGGCCGAGGCCTTGTGCACCTCGTCCAGGACGGTCTCGAACAGCTTGGGCACCGCCACCATGAGCGTGGGGCGCGCCCGACGCATCATCTCGCCCACATTGCGGGTGTCCACCACATAGGTGTTCATGCAACCCTGCGCCCACAGATAGCAGGTCCAGCCCCTTTCCAGGGCATGCGAGAGCGGCAGGAAGCACAGCGAGTGCTCGCGGGTGTCAATCGGGAAGTTCTGGTGCAGAGCACGCAGCTCCGACAACAACGCCCGATGAGCCAACTTCACACCCTTCGGCACGCCGGTGGTGCCCGAGGTGTAGATGATCGAGAAGAGATCATCGCCACTGGCTGCGTTGAGGCGCACATTGATGCGCGAGACCACCTGATCGGGCACCTGACGATCCGTGGGCGCGAAGAACTCGAGCCAGGTGACGTCAGCGCTCGGGCTCTGGTCGAAACTGATCACCCGACGCAGGCTCGTCACCCGGGCAGCGGCCTGCGCCATCCGCTCGGCCTCGTCGGCCCTCCCGGCGAAGGCCATGGTCATGGTGCAGTCGTTCGCGATGTGCACCACCTCGTCAACCGTGTCCGTGGCGTAGATCGGCACCGACACCGCCCCGATGAACTGGCAGGCGAGATCAACCTGCGTCCATTCGGGACGGTTACGGGAATAGATGCCCACCCGGTCACCGCGCTCAATGCCGGAGTAGATCATCGCCGCCGCGATCTGCATCGCACGCGCATCCAGATCTTGGTAGCTGGCGATCACCCAGCGCTTATCCCTCGCCACCCGCGTCGCCGGTCGATCGCCGAAGGCCTGCACGGTCGCCTTGAACATGAGTCCGACATGCGCCGGCTCCACCTCCAGCGGCTGCGCCGGAAGCTCACGAAGATCGGTCATAGTTGCGCAATCCTGTTCCGTAGCCAGACGATGTCGGCTGCTTGGTCCTCGGCGCCCCCCGGCGTCTCCACCACGGCTGGTGCGCCGGAGGTGGCCACAATTTCCACGATGCCGGCGGCATCGGCCTTGCCCTTGCCCAGATTGGCGTGACGATCGGCTCCCGAGCCGAAGGCATCGCGCGAGTCATTGGCGTGCACCAGATCGATGCGGCCCGTAATGGCCTTGATCTGATCGACCAGGCCGTGCAACTCCAAGCCCGCCGCGTGCGCATGGCAGGTGTCCAGGCAGAAGCCGACCTGATCGAACGCCGACGCGGTCGAAATCGCCTCCCAGAGCTGCTTCAGCGCGTCCAGAGTCCGAGCCATGGCATGTTGCCCGCCTGCGGTGTTCTCGATGAAGATCGGCACCTTGGCGTCCAGTCCGTCGACGGCCTTGCGCCAATTGTCGAAGCCCTCCGCCGGATCGGCATCCTTGACCACATGGCCGCCATGGATCACCACGCCAATGGCGCCAATCTCGGCGGCCGCGTCGACATGTTGCTGAAGAAGCTTGCGTCCGGGAATCCGGATGCGGTTGTTGGTGCTGGCCACATTGATCACGAACGGCGCGTGGACCACGAGCGGCAGATCAGCCTCGCGCGCCGCGTCACGCAGAGCCTCGGCGCCCCCGGGATAATCGACCACCGGGCCCTTCCAGCTGCGTGGATCACCCAGCGAAATCTGCGCGATCTCGGCTCCGCGTTCACGGGCCCCTGCGATGGGGTCGTCCGACTCGACGTGTGATCCGATCAAAGGCGCCATGGCCTCGAGCCTAGTGGCTGCCCGGCTCGGCCAATCTGTATGTCAGGTGTCCAAAACCCCTGACCCGGTCCCCACCCATTCCGCGTCGACAGTGGCCGATCGGGGGGCGATAAAGCTGGCTGAAGTCCCTCTCCCGAGTAACCCGGCGCGCCTTCCTCGAGGAGGCCACAACCGACGACCAGAGCGAAGGCCCATGTCTGCCCGGATCACCGGCACCATTGCACCCGTGCGACCGTGGGCGGCGATCGTCAGGAGGCGCGACAGGACGACACCACGTAGAGTGGAAAGGATGAATGCGCGCAGTCGAACCCCCGATATCACGAAGCAATGGCTCCGAGGGCTCTCGGAGGGAATCCTGCAAGCCCACTACGGCGATGAGCTGCTCCAGCGTGCCTCCACGCTGATCGACCAGGATTCGGCCGTCACCGAGCTGACCGCCGGTGGGGGACGCATCCAGGGCACCGTCGCCGAGGTCCGCGACGACCAGACCGAGCACTTTCACCCCCAGATCCAGCTGATCGGCTATCCGGTGCGCATCGCGACCTGGTCGGATCGCTGCGACTGCGGCGCGCCCAATCCGTGCCTGCACGCCACCGCGCTGATCCTGCACGCCCGGGCCGACGCCGCTGAGGTCGTCACGGCTCCTGCCCAGGAGACGAGCACCCATGAGAAAGCCGCGTGGGAGACCACGCTGTCTCCAGCGCTTCCCCGATTCGACACCGACGGCGAGCGCCAGCTCGCCCTCCAGTTCGAGCAAGTGCAGGGCGTGGCCGGCTTCGGCGCCGATTCCCGCTGGCGGATCAGTGCCCTGCGCACCGGCCCCGACGGGGAATGGCAGCGCGCCCACATGAGTTGGCATGACATCAACCATCCCGGCGCCACCCTGTCGGCGCGCGCCGATCAGCTGAATGCACTGCGGGGGTTGGAGCGTCTGGCCACCCAGGGAGGCCGTCGCGCTGGCGACATCCTGCTGGAGCTGATGCCCCCCGAGCTGTGGCGCGTGCTGCGACGGGCCGCCAACACCGGCGTCACCTTCCTGCACAAGCTCGGCGACAACTCATGGGCCCCGGTGAGCGTTGATGAGCGCCCGGCCACCCTGGGCCTGGACATCGTCGCTGCGACGCCCGCCACAAAGAAATCCTCCGGACCCGCGCTGCCCCCGGGTTATGAACTGCGCACCGTCCTGCGCGAGGGCGACACCGTCGAACCCTTCCGAAGCGGTTGGCTGCTGTTGGGCAATCCCCCTCACGGCCTGCTTCGCACCGAGCCGCGGGGAGCATTGCGTCTGACTCCGCTGGCCGACAGCGTTGACGCAAGCCTGCGTCCCCTGCTGGAGGACAATACGGCGCTGAAGCTCCCCGCCGAGGACCTGCCGCGTTTCCTGGGCCTCTATGCGCCCTTCCTGCGCGACCGGATGGACCTGCTCAGCACTGATGGCGCCGTGAAACCCGATGAGCAGCCCGGCGCCGGTTGCTGGGTGCGCGCTGATTTCAGCACCCCCGGTCAGCTCACCCTGGATATCGGCGTCTACCTGTCAGCCGACGGCCAGACCGCCGAGCTCACCCCCGACGAGGCCCGGCGCGTACGCCTCGACCGTGACACCACCGCACTGCTCTCCGAGCTGCGCGATATGGCCGGTGGCCCCGGACATGCGGTGTTGTCGGGGCGCGAGATGCTCGACTTCGTCAGCAATTATCTGACCACCTTGCGCGAGGACGCCCGGGTGCGGGTGGACATCGTCGGCACGCGCCCGAGCTTCACCGAGCTCACCGGCACCGCGGAGGTACGGCTCACCGTCACCGACCGCGACGGCGACGACATGGACGACAGCGATCCCGGTGAGGATGTGAGCTCGGCCGCTGAGGAATCCGCCGAGCACCCCGCGACCGATTGGTTTGACCTCGACATCGATGTGCGCATCGGCGACACCCCGGTGCCGGCACGCGAGCTGCTGACGGCGCTGGTCGCCGGGCAGGACTATTTGATCCTTGACTCGGGCGCGTGGCTGGCGCTTGACCGGCGCGAGCTCGACCCGCTGCGGGCCCTGGTGCAGGAGGCCTCGACAATGGTCGACCCCGCCGCCGGCACCGTGGGGATCAGCCGCTGGCAGCTCGGGCTCTGGGAAGAGCTGGCAGCCTCCGGGATCACCACGATCGAATCGGCTCGTTGGCGTCGCAGGGTGCAGGCACTGCTCGACGTGGGCACCGCGCCGACCCCACCGGTGCCGAGCGGCGTGCACGCCGAGCTGCGTCCCTATCAGGTGGAGGGCTATGGCTGGCTCTCCGCGCTGTGGGATGCCGGACTCGGCGGCATTCTGGCCGACGACATGGGCTTGGGCAAGACCTTGCAGACGCTGTGCCTGGTGGAGCGTCTGCGTGAGGAGTCCCGCACCGGAAATCCCGCCCTGGTGGTGGCGCCCACCTCGGTGATGGGCGCGTGGACCGGCGAGGCGAAGAAGTTCGTCCCCGGCCTGAAGGTGGTGATGATCGACGAGACCTCCCACAAATCAGGCGTGCCGCTGGCCGAGGCGATCGCCGACGCCGATCTCGTGGTCACCTCTTATACCCTCACCCGACTCGACGCCGAGCAGTTCCAGGCGCTCAACTGGGGCATGCTCGTGCTTGACGAGGCCCAGTTCATCAAGAACCGCGAGGCCAAGACCTATGCGGTGATCCGTGAGCTGCGCGCCCATCTTCGCCTGGCGATCACAGGCACCCCGCTGGAGAACTCACTGATGGACCTGTGGTCGCTGTTGTCGATCACCGCTCCGGGCGTCTTTCCCGATCCCAAGGCCTTCACCGAGCGCTATGTGAAGCCGGTGGAGACCGGCACCGGGCCCGGCCGGGTCGACGAGCTCAAGCGCCGGATCCGTCCGCTCATGCTGCGACGCACCAAGCATGAAGTCGCCGCTGAGCTCCCCCCGAAGCAGGAGTTCATCCTGCCGGTGACATTGGGACGCGAACATCGCCGCATCTACGACCGCCAGTTGCAGGCCGAGCGAATGAACACGCTGGGGCTGCTGGGCGACGCCCGTCATCACCGCATCGAGATCCTGGCCGCGCTCACCCGCCTGCGCCAGCTCAGCCTGGCGCCGGGACTGGTGGACGAGAAGCTGCTCGCCATCGGCTCAGCCAAGATCGACACGCTGGTGGAGCATCTGCGCGCTCTGGCCGGCGAGGATCACCGCGCCCTGGTCTTCAGCCAGTTCACCAGCTTCCTGCATCTGGTGCGTGACCGGCTGACCACCGAGGGCATCGAGTGGGAATACCTCGACGGCCGCACTCGTCATCGCGAGGAGCGGGTGCAACGGTTCAAGGACGGCAATGCCACCGCCTTCCTGATCAGCCTCAAGGCGGGTGGCTTCGGCCTGACGCTCACCGAGGCCGACTATGTCTATGTGCTCGACCCGTGGTGGAACCCGGCCGCCGAGAACCAGGCCATCGACCGCACGCATCGCATCGGGCAGGACAAGCAGGTGATGGTCTACCGCATGGTGGCCACCAACACGATCGAGGAGAAGGTGGTGGCGCTGCAACAGCGCAAGCGCGATCTCTTCGACCAGGTGGTGGGCGACCAAGCCTTGGCCTCGGGTGCGATCAGCATCGACGACATCCGGGCGCTGCTGGCCTAGCGTTCATTGCCGCTGTTGGCGATGGCGGGGATGGCGCCGTGGTCGGAAGGACCGGCTGTGGCGCGATCGCCCGTGGACCCCAGAACAGCCGTATCGAATTGGCCACGCTGCCCCGTCCAGCGCGAATGGGGGAAACACTCCTGAGCCGATCGCCGCAGAGTTGGGTATGACCCGTTCTCATGCCCAACCCCGCGGAACTGTCTCGACCCGTTGCCCGGCGGTGCTGCCAAACCTGAGCGGTGATTCCCGTCGCCATGCGTGCGCGGGACACCCGACGGTGACGCACTGGTGGCAATGGGCCCGGAGCGGCCGAGGCACGGACGGCGTAGTCTCAGCCTGTGACCACATCTGTATATGTTGCGTCCCCTGACGGCCGCGTTGACCTGAATTCCGCGGCGCAGACCATTGCCAAGGCGCTGGGACGCCAGGAATCCTCGACCACGATCTTCACCCCGCTGGCCCATCAGGCCGGCGATGCGGTGGGGACCACCTTCACCGATTTCACCAACGACGAGGACGCCGCCCGCGCGGCTATGCTCGAGCGTTGCGCCGCGATCGACGGAGCCGTCGTCGCGGTGGGCACCGATTACACCGGTCCCACCGCGCCGACCGAGCTGGCACTGAACGCCAGCCTCGCCGCCGACCTGGCACTGCCCGTGATCCTGGTGGTTGATGCCGCCCAGGGCCCCGAGTTCGCCGCCGCCTATGCGTGCACCACCACCGCGGCCTTCGCCAAGGAACACGCCACCGTGGCCGGCGTCGTGTTCACCAACGGCACGGCCCCCACCCTCAACGGCCTGCCCACCGCCAGCCTTGACGGCAATCTGGAGCCGCTGCTGGCCAATGCCGCAGCCACCAAGGTGACCACCCGCACTCCGGCGCACTTCAACTATGAGCTCATGAGCCGCGCCAAGAGCGAGCTCAAGACCATCGTGATGCCCGAGAGCGAAGACCTGCGCATCCTCGAGGCGGCCAGCATCACGCTGGCCCGCGGCACCGCCAAGATCGTGCTGCTGGGCGAGCGCGATGAGGTGCTCGCCAACGCCAAGGCCCACGGCTTCGATGTGAGCGGCGCCACGATCGTCTCGATGAACGACCCGCAGCGCGTCGAAAGCTATGCGGCTAAGTTCGCCGAGCTCCGCGCGAAGAAGGGCGTCACGCTCGATCAGGCCCGCGAGACCATGAAGGACGGTGCCTATTTCGGCACCATGATGGTGTACATGGGCGACGCCGACGGGCTCGTGTCGGGTGCCAATCACACCACCGCGAACACCATTCGTCCCGCGCTTCAGTTCATCAAGACCAAGCCGGGCACCAAGACCGTCTCGGGCGCCTTCCTGATGAGCCTGTCCGACCGCGTGCTGATGTTCGCCGACTGCGCCGTCACGATCGATCCCACCCCCGAGCAGCTGGCCGACATCGCCATCGCCTCGAATGAGACGGCCAAGATGTTCGGCATCGATCCGCGCATCGCGCTGCTCAGCTATTCCACCGGCACCAGTGGCAAGGGCCCCGAGGTCGACGCCGTGCGCGAGGGCTATGAGCTCGCCGCCCAGCGCGATCCGCAGGCCAAGCTGGCCGGCCCGATCCAGTTCGACGCCGCCATCGACCCGGTGGTCGGCAAGAAGAAGATGCCTGAGAACCCGGTGGCCGGGGACGCCACGGTGTTCGTCTTCCCGAATCTGAACTCGGGCAACATCGGCTACAAGGTGGCCCAGCGCACCGCCAACGCGGTCGCCATCGGACCGCTGCTGCAGGGCCTTCGCCGCCCGGTCAATGATCTGTCTCGCGGCGCCACCGTCGACGACATCGTGAACACCATCATCATGACCGCCATCCAGGCGCAGGGTGAGAGCGGCCCGCTCGCCTGAGTCGAGTCTTGAGGGGGTGGAGATGCGGGACGGGTTCGCGCCGGATCTCCACCCCTGACCAGCCCCATCGCGGTGGATGGTCCGATGACGGGCCGCCCACCACCGCCGTCCCTCATCCGCAACAACTTTTGCCCGACCAATACGCATCTGACAAGGAGAAACATGGCCAAGCCCATCCTGGTGCTCAACTGTGGTTCCAGTTCCATCAAATATCAGCTGATCGACCCGGACGAAGAGACCGTGCTCGCCAAGGGCCTCGTGGAGCGGATCGGTGACGCCGGCAATGGCATCGTCACCCACGAGACCGGTGGCCAGGAGTGGAGCATCACCCCGCAGCTGCACAACCACACCGCCGCGCTCCAGGCCGTGTTCAAGATGTTCGACGACCATGGTCCGGGACTTGCGAATGTGACGGCAGTGGCACACCGTGCCGTGCACGGCGGTGACCGCTTCGCCGCTCCCGTAGTGATCGACGACGAGGTGATCGCCACCATGCAGGAGCTCGTGCCGCTCGCGCCGCTGCACAATCCCGCCGTGATCGAGGGCATCCGGGCCGCCCAGACGCTGCTGGGCAATGTGCCCCATGTGGCGATCTTCGACACGGCCTTCTTCACACGGCTGCCCGCCGAGGCCTACACCTATGCGATCAACCGTGATCTGGCCAAGCGCAATGCCATCCGCAAATACGGCTTCCATGGCACCAGCCACCAATATGTGAGCCAGCAGGTGCCCGCCGTGGTCGGCAAGAACCTTGGCGAGCTCAACCAGATCGTCTGCCATCTCGGCAACGGCGCCTCGATCAGCGCGATCAAGGGCGGCAAGCCGATTGACACCTCGATGGGTCTCACACCGCTGGCCGGACTCGTGATGGGCACGCGGTCGGGCGATATCGACCCCGGTGTCTTCGCCTATGCCGCACGCGCCGAGGGCTGGAGCACCGAGCGCATCGACGCCGAGCTCAACAAGAACTCCGGCATGTTCGGACTAACCGGCAGCACTGATATGCGCGATGTCGAGGCCGATTTTGAGAAGGGCGATCAGGCCGCCATCACCGGCATGAACGTCTACATCCACCGCCTGGTGTTCTATATCGGCGGCTACGCGGCCCTGCTGGGGCGTCTCGACACGCTCACCTTCACCGCAGGCGTCGGCGAGAACTCGTCGTTCGTCCGCAAGATGGTCTGTGATCGTCTCGCCGGATTGGGCATCGTGCTCGACCCGGCGAAGAATGAGGCGCGCGACAAGGCCCCGCATGTGATCTCGACCCCGGAGTCGAAGGTCCAGGTGCTGGTGGTGCGCACCAACGAGGAACTCGCGATGGCCAAGCAGGCCGAGCATCTGCTCGCCTCCTGACCCACTGCCGCAATGGACGGTCTGAGCGGGGCAACCCGGCAGGCCGTCCATTGCGCTCCCGCGGGACGTCGAACGGCCCGCTTCTCGGCTAGATTGGAGAACATGCCTACTGCACTGGTCACCGGCGGCAGCAGCGGCATTGGCCATGCATTCGCCACTGAACTCGCTCGTCGTGGATACGACCTGGTGCTGGTGGCCCGCGACCGGCAACGGCTCGACTCTGCGGCGCGTGCAGTGCACAACAAATATCGCGTGCAGGTCGATCCGGTGAGCGCTGACCTGTCCGACCGCGATGACATTGCCCGGGTGGAGAAGCTGTTCGCCACCCGACGCATCGATCTGCTGGTGAACGACGCCGGCTTCGCCGCCCACGATGATCTGCTCGACGAGGACTGGTCGGCACAGGCGCGGGCCCTTGATCTCATGTGCTTGGCTGTGCTGGTGCTCTCAGGTGCCGCCGCACGCCAGATGGTGGCCCGCGGAAGCGGCGAGATCATCAATATCTCAAGCATGAACTCGCTCATCCCGGCCGATAATTATGCGGCCGTCAAAGCCTGGGTCAACAGCTACACCGAGGGCCTCGCCGCACGCCTGGCCGGCACCGGGGTGCATGCCAATGTGACGATCACGGCCTGGGTGAAGACGCAGTTCCACGCCGCCGCAGGGCTCGACCGGCCGAACATCCCCGACTGGGTGTGGGTGCCGGTGAGATCACTCGTGAAGCTGGCCCTGCGCGATGTGCGTCGCGGCAAGATCCGGTCGGTGCCCACCCTGCGGTGGCGGCTGGCCGCATGGGCCTTGCAGCACGGACCGCTCGTGTTGCCGCGCAGGGTGTCGACATGGGTGCGCTCCGAACACGACAACAATCGCATCGCCGACGAGGTGCCCGACAGCTCCCCGGACGATCCGGACACCCGGACGGAAGGCGCCTGATGAATCTCGCGCGCAATCCCAAGCTCTACAAGTCGACCACAGCGTCCATCGCCCGAAATATGGTGCGCATGGCGCTGATCAGGCCCGCCGTGGACACCGCCATCAAGGTGCATGTGCATGGAGTGGAGCACCTCGACGGCCTGGAGTCGCCGTTCATCGTGACGCCCAATCACTCGGGCCACTTCGATGGCCCGCTGGTGATGCTCACCATGCCCAAGCGGCTCACCAAGAATCTGGCCACCGGCGCCGCCGCAGACTATTTCTTCAATCATTGGTACAAGGCTTTCGGCACCCAGCTCCTGATGAACGCCTTCCCCGTGGATCGTGGCTCGATGCATGGCCACCGCGGGCTCGCCTCCGCCTTGTTGGAGGGCGGCATCTCGCTGCTGATCTTCCCCGAGGGCACCCGTTCGCGCACCGGCGGGATGGGACGCTTCAAGCCGGGCACCGCCGCCCTGGCCATCTCACACAATGTGCCGATCGTGCCCGTCGCCCTGGTGGGCGCGTGGGCGGCATGGCCGCCCGGTCAAGCACGTTGGTCTCCCGGACGTCCCGATGTGCACGTGGTCTATGGGGCCCCGATGAAGGCTGATCCCGGGGAGATCGCGCATGCCTTCAGTGAGCGCGTACGCCGCAAGATCATCGAGATGCACGACACCACCGCTCGTGCTTACTCGATGCCCACGCAGGCCGAGATGATGCACCTGGCCGCCATCGAGGGCGCCAAGAAGGACATCGAGGCCGAGCAGAAGCAGAAAAAGAGGGACAAGAAGCGTCCCCGCGACGACTCCGACCACGACGGCGACGACCAGTAGGCGCGCTGCGCCTCCCGCACAAAGCTGCTTAAGGGCGGACCTTTGCAGGGTAGACGACGTAAAAGTCCTCCCTTAAAGCAGGTTGACTCGCCGACGTCGGTCCGATCGAGCATTAAATTGCTGGTTTCGATGCGTCTAATCGCCAAAACCAGCAACTTAGTGACGAACTGAGGCGGGTCCGGGGCCAGATCGCGGCCAGCGGGGGCAGGCTCGATGCCGACCCCTCGGGCCATCCGGACGGCACCACCCAGTTATCGGTTACGGCGCGAGGAGAGCTGCCGCAACCACCGAGGGATCTTCTCAGCCGCTGGCTGATCACCCTTGGCCCTGGTTTTTCGCGGTGTTAGTCTCAACACATGCCTCAGGTACTCGCCCTCCCCGCCGTGCGGAGCTCTGCGTACCCCACATCGCAATCCTGTTGTTGCTGAACCAGTTGCTTGTCCGCCGCGCCTGAAGCGTCGGCGTTGACGCCCTGGCTAATCCGGACGCGCTGAATGATGCGCGTCACCCTGAGGTCGTCGGTCATTGAGGCCACAGCCCGCATGCTTGGTGAGTCTGAGCTTCGACTGCCTTGCGTATCTGGGTGATTCGTCCGGAGGGTCATCGACCGCAACGCCCACGCTCCTCGGCACCGATCCATGTGTCACTGCCGGTCCCGCACCAAGCCAAGAACACCGTCAGCCGGCTCGGATCCGGCGCGCAATCGGCCACCCCTCACCGTCACATTTTCCTTCCCTCTCCAGGAGTTCCCATATGTCTGTCCCAGCTGCTTCCTCCACACAAGCCGGACGCGCGCGTCCGGCACCCGGTCAGGTTGACGTGCGCGGTCCCCGATTCGGCGCCGCCATCACCTCGGTGCTGCTGATCGCCACCCTCATCCTCGGGCCGTGGCCCGGATGGATCGTGCTGGCGGTTCAGGCGCTCGCCTTCGCCGCCGGTGCCGTCCTCGGCGTCTCCCGCCAGCCCTATGGCCTGTTTTTCCGCAGCGTGGTCCGTCCACGCATCGCTCCTGCCAGCGAATTCGAGGATGCCGCCGCGCCGCGCTTTGCCCAGGGCGTTGGTCTGGCTTTCGCGGTCGCCGGCCTGGCCGGGGCGGCCTTCTCCCTACCGGTGCTGTTCTATATCGCGGTGGCCTTCGCCCTGGTCGCGTCCGGCCTCAATGCGGTATTCGGCTTCTGCCTCGGCTGCGAGATGTATCTGCTGGGCAAGCGCCTGATCAACGGATCCCAGCCCACCACCGGCAACGCCACACAGACGGGATAACGCGATGACAGGACTTTGGGTGGCGATCGCCGCCGTGGTCGTGGTGGCCGCCTTCGGCGGCTACCGCAAGCTCACTGACGGCAAGGCCCGTCAGGCCAGCACTGGCGAACCCACACTCGGGCAGGCCCAATTGGGCACGCCTTTGGGCTCGACAGCCACCTTCGTGCAGTTCTCCTCCAAGGTGTGCGCACCCTGCGTGGCCACCGGCCGACTGCTGTCGGGCCTCACCGCCCAGCGTGACGACGTGAAACACGTCGAGATCGACGGCGAGGAGCGCCTCGACCTGGTGCGCGAATTCGGTGTCAGTCGCACACCCACCGTCCTCCTGCTCGATCCCGAGGGTGAAATCCGCTATCGCTTCGTCGGCCCGTCCCGCAAGGCGGAGTTCATCGACGCGCTTGCGGAGCTGCAGGCAGCCTGACGTCGCCGTCCCCGCGAGGCCTTCGGCGACGCGAATGGGCGCGGCTCCCACACGGGAGTTCGCGCCCATTTGTGTGCCTCACAGTGGTGCCGCTGTCCACGTCAGGCATCCGCATCAGGCGGTTGCGGCCAGAAGACATCGACGGAGGATCGCGGCACACGCCCTGTCTGCGCCAATGACTAGGCTGAGCCCATGAGCTCCCCCGCTGCCAAGAAGCCCCGCATCGTCGCGGTGGTCGTGGCGTGGAATCGTCGCACACTGCTGGGTGAATGCCTTGACGCGCTAGCCACACAAACCCGGCGCCCTGACGCCGTGATTGTGGTGGACAATGCCTCCACCGACGGCTCAGGCGAGATGGCCGCCGCCCACCGGGTGGTCACCGAGGTGATCACCATGCCCACCAACACTGGTGGCGCGGGCGGATTCACTGCTGGCATCGCCGCAGCGGTGACGCGTGCCGCGGCCACCAGCGTGTGGATCATGGACGATGACACCGTGCCCACCACCACCGCCCTGGAGGCGCTGCTCGACACCGCACTCCTCTATCCTCGTGATCTGGCGGTCCTGGCCAGCCGCGCGGACTGGTCCGACGGGCGGGAGCATCCGATGAACACTCCCCGCACGCGCCTGGACGCCTCACCTCGCGAGAAATCCGATGCCGCCAAGCTCAGCTGTCGACCCATCAGATCTGCCTCTTTCGTGTCGATCCTGATCAATGCCGAGGCCGTGAGCGAATGTGGGCTGCCGGTCGCCGACTACTTCCTGTGGAATGACGACTTCGAGTACACCGCCCGGCTGCTTCGCGATCATGAGGGCCTTTATGTGCCGGCCAGTCGTGTGCATCATCTGACGAAGGTCTTCGGTGATTCCCGAGCCGATCCCGGGCCCCGCTTCTATCAAGAGGTGCGCAACAAGGTGTGGCTGTTCACACGCTCGCACGCGTTGAAGCGTTGGGAGAAGCCCATCTATGGTGCGTCCACGCTGCGGCGGTGGGTGCGCACGCTGCAGGCCTCGGACAATCGCCGGATGCTCCTGCGTGGCTTGCGCACCGGCCTGCGTGATGGTTTCGCAGACGCACCCAGGGACAACCTCGAGGTGCTCGCCCACTCGCCCGTCGCCGCCGACATCGAGGCCCTGGCGAAGGAGCCGGCATGACCGCGTTCAGCGTGCTGTTGCCGGTCTACGCCGGCGATGAGCCCGATCATTTCGCGCGCGCTCTGGCCTCGATCAGCAAGGATCAGACCCTGCGGCCCAATGAGATTGTGATCGTGCGTGACGGGCCGGTCCCCCCTGCCCTTGAAGAGGTGATCGCTCAAGCCTCTGACGGAAGCGCTGTGGACAACATCCCGGTGACGCTGGTGCGGATCAACCGGAACCGCGGGCTAGCCGCCGCGCTCACTCTGGGACTGGAGAGCTGTCGCTATGAGCTGGTGGCGCGCGCCGACGCCGACGACATTTCCCTGCCGCAGCGTTTCGCCCGCCAGCTCCCGTTGATCGCGGGTGACGCCCCCGGATATCCCGATGGCTTCGACCTGGTGGGCTCGGCGATCCGGGAGTTCAATACCGACGAGAATCATCCCGGCATGGTCCGCCGGCTTCCCGAGTCCGGCCCCGAGATTCGCCGTGTGGCGCGCTTCCGTGATCCCTTCAACCACCCCACCGTCGTCTACCGCAAGAGCGCCGTCGCCCGAGCCGGGGGCTACCAACACCTGGCGAAGATGGAGGACTACTGGCTGTTCGCCCGAATGCTCCAACGTGGTGCCCGGGTGATGAATCTTCCCGACCCCCTGGTGCTCTACCGGGTTGGCTCGGGGGCCTATGTGCGCCGCGGCGGCCTCGAGATGCTGGGCAGCGAGCTGGCCCTGCAGCATGCCTTCGTGCGCTCGGGGTTCGTGGGCCGGGTGACCGGCGCGCGCAATGTCGTGGTGCGAGGTCTGTATCGGCTCGTCCCCACGCGGCTACGGCAGTCGGCATACCGGGTGATGATGCGGCTGGCGGGCCGGCGCTGACGGCGCAATCACGTCCATCGTCACCAGGTCGACGCGTGATAGCGTCCGAAACGATCCGTCGTGGCAAGGACGCCCTGGCCACGTCTCAACTGTCAAGGGAGTCCATATGCGGGTAGCGCTTCTGTGCGACATCGGCCACAGTGTCTATCACGTGGGCAATGAGGCCTCGGCCATCGCCAGCGTCGCCCAGCTGCGCAGGCACGGGCATGAGGTCATGATGATCTCGCACGGTGAGCGCACCGAGGCCGTCGACCCGGCTGGCGCCGAAACGACCACAGACATTATCCGGGCGCTCACCTTCCCCACTTCGCCAGATCCACGCGACGGCTATCTGACCGACATCCGCAAAGTGCTGGCAGGCAATGCCGTCGCCCTGCCAAGCAGTGACCAGCTGTTCGGCCTCATGAGCCAGCTGCGCGACGTGGATGCCCTAGTCCTGGGCGGCGGAACCCTCGACCATGACCACACCCCCCAGCTCTTCGAACGTGTGGCCACCGCGCTGGTCGCCACACAGCTTGATGTCCCCATCATCATGAGCGCCCACAGCCTGGGCCCCTCACTCCTGCTGGCCGACCGCGCCCTGCTGCGCGAGCTGCTCGGATTGTGCGCTCTGGTTGGTGTGCGCGACGACGACAGCCTCCATCTGGCCGCCGAGCTGTGCCCCAATCACCAGGGAATCGTCCGCGTGCCTGACGATGCCCTGAGCCTCGACGTCGATTGGGACCAGCCCAAGGAGCCACGTATCGCGGTGAGTGTCGACGGCTCCCCAGAGCCCTACCCCGAGACCGACTTCGTGGCCGTGATGGCGTCGCTCCTCGACGAGCTCGCCGAACGCACCGGAGCCAGCATCGAGCTCATTGCCCATGCCGCCGATCCGGACCGGCCACGCGCCGATGTGCACCTTCACCAGCTGATCGCCGATCAGCTGCGTCACAAAGCCACCTTGCGGCGCGTCGAATCCGCCAACGACGCGGTTGCCCGGCTCGCGAGCTCGGCGTGGGTGGTCACCACCCGCATGCATCCGGCCCTGTTCGGCCTGGCCTCCGGGTCGGCGGTCTTGCCGCTGGTGCTTACTCGCACCAACCGCAGCCATCTCGACGGCGCCCTTTCTGCCTGGGGGCAGGAGAACATCTCCCTGCCCTTCGCCGCCCTGTGGAATCCAGCCGACGGCTCGGCGCGCGACGATGTGGTCAAGGCCGCCATCGATGCGGCGGTGTCGGGCGGCTCGTCCGTCCCCGATAATGCCCAGGGCCAGCGCACCCGACTGCTCAGGGCCAGCGACGACTGGTGGGATCGTGTGGACGCCACGCTGAAGGGAGCCGACCCACGTCGGAAGTCCGCGAGTGCGCCATTCCCGGCGCCCACCGAGACAGCGCCACATTTCGGCGGACAGCTGGCCGAGGCGGTCAGGCCATTCGTCCCGACCCCTCATGGTGACCGAGATCAGTCAGTCGCGATCATCATGCGTACCAAGGACCGCCCCGGCTTCCTTGACAGGGCAGTCCAAGACGTCCTCGAGCAGACCCTCGCTGATTGGCAGCTTGTGGTGGTCAACGACGCCGGCGATCCCGAGCAGGTCACCGGGGTGCTCGACCGCTACCGCCATGAACTGGGCGATCGGCTGACGGTGGTGAACAATCCCGTCTCGCACGGCATGGAGGCCGCCTCGAATGTGGGCCTAGCCAACTCACGCAGCGAGTTCGTCAACGTTCACGACGATGACGACACCTGGCAGCCGCGCTTCCTGCATGAGACCACCAGCCATCTGCGCGATCACCCCGACGAGCTCTCGGTGGCCACGCGGACGCTGCTCGTGATGGAACGGCGTCAGGGCCCGGACTGGATTACTTACGAGTCCTTCGCCTCATGGCCCGAACTGCACGCCATGCATTTCGTCGACTTCATGAGGCTCAATCGCATGGTGCCGATCTGCCTGCTCTATCGCCGGGCCGTGCACGAACAGATCGGTCTCTTCGATGAGGACTATCGGGTGATCGGCGACTATGTCTTCCATCTTCGTCTGCTCCAGGCGGGACCTATGGGCTTCATCGACCACCCTCTCGCCCGCTGGCATCATCGTCCGAACGAGGCCAGCGACGCCACGAGCGCCAACACGATGTATGCCCTGCACGGCGACCACGCCGAATACGACCTCACCATGCGCGACGAGGCCCTGAAGGAATGGACGGCCAAGAATGGGCTCGGTCTGCCCCTGTATATCAGCCGTGAATTGGAGCAGAACACCGACCAACTAGACAAGCGCCTCGATGAGGTCATCAGAATGCTCACCGATCTACAAGGAGAACTGCGCGCCACCGATCATGCCGTCCGCAACGGCGGCGCCTTCAACTTCGCCAAGCGGAAATATCAGGTGGCACGCGGTTACCTGAACCGCGCGGCAGGACGCATCACCGGACGTCTCTAGCGGCGCTGGACTGATTCGTGACCGGGCTGATGGTTCACTCGGTGCTGCGTAGATAGGCGACGGCACCATCCACGCCGCCGTCGAAATTGACCTCGCCGTGGGCAAGGACAACACCCCGGTCGCAGATGCCACGCACCATCTCAAGGTCGTGGCTCACCACCACCAGGGTCTGGCCACCGGCCTTGAGCTCCTTGATCTTGGCGATGCACTTGCGCTGGAAGGGCTCATCTCCCACCGTGAGGATCTCATCGATCAGGAAGATATCGGGCTCGGAGTGAGCCGCCACAGCAAAGGCCAAGCGCAGGAACATACCTGAGGAGTAGAACTTCACCTCGGTGTCGATGAATTTCTCGATCTCGCTGAAGTCGACGATGCGCTGGAATTTCTCGTCGATCTCGGCTTCGCTCATGCCCAGGATCGCGCCGTTGAGGTAGACATTCTCGCGCCCGGTGAGGTCAGGGTGGAAACCGGCGCCCACCTCAATCAGCCCGGCGATTCGTCCCCTAATGGCGACATCGCCCTTGTCGGGCATCATCACTCCCGACAACAGCTTCAGCGTGGTGGACTTGCCTGAGCCGTTGAAGCCAAGCAACGCCACCGATTCGCCTTGGTGGATGTCCAGGCTCACATCGTTGAGCGCCAGAAAGCTCTCTGACAGCTCGCCCTTGCGGCCCTTCATCGTCCACACCAGATACTCCTTGATGGAGTGGGTGTGGTGCAGGGTGAAGCGCTTGTCCACATGGTCAAGACGGGCGACAACCAGGTCTGGGTCGGTCATTTCGGGGGCGTCGGGCGTGGCATCGTCAGTAGTCATCACAGCTCCTGGGCGAATTTGCCCTCATTGGCTCGGAAGATCATCTGACCGAACACCAGGATGACCAGCGAGAACACCATCACGATGCCCGACCACATCACCCAGTGGGGTGGCATGAGCTCGGTCATTGGCCGCGACGCGGTCACGCCCCGGGTGGGCACCCAAAACGCATAGTGCGACAGCTCCACCGCCATCGCCAGCGGATTGCACTGATAGATATTCCACAGCCAGCCGGGCACCACCGAGTGGACCATGCTCCAGTTGTAGAACACCGGCGACACCCACAGGGCCACCATCGCAATCAGGTCGACCATATTCTCGGCATCGCGGAACATCACATTCCAGGCCGCGAAGGCCAACCCCAGCCCCAGGGCGAAGACGGCCACCATCAGCACGGCGAGGATGCCGGCGCAAATATTGAGCAGGGTGGGGCGCCAGCCCGCCACCAGCGCACCAAGGATGAGCACCGCCAGTTGGGGCACCACATGCACGAAGGCCACCCACAGGCTCGACACCGGGAACAGCTCGCGCGGCAGGTAGATCTTGCCCACCAAGGGTGCATTGTTGACGATCGACCGGGTGGTGTTGCCCATCACCTCATTGAAGAAGTTGATCATCACCATGCCGGCGAATAAATAGACCACATAGTTCGTCATTGATGACGACAGGCGCAGGAATTTGCCCATCGCCATGTAATAGACAATCAGCTGCACGGCGGGCTTGACATAGCTCCACAGCATGCCCAGTACCGATCCGCGGTAGCGGACGCGCAGCTCCTTCTTCACCAACAGATGCAGAAGGAAATGCCATTTGGGCACGTCAAGCAGGCCATTGGAATGCCCGGGGGCATGCAGAGGCAGCGACGACAGGTCAGACGAACTCACTGATTCAGTGTTCCTCGCGTGGGGTTTCGCCATCAAGGGGGCGGTGATCGACGCCGAACAGTTCTTCCCACTGCTCGAAGGAGGCCAGACGCGGCAGCGCCTCGCGATACTCCTGGCGCAGCTTGGGCCATTCGGCGATGATGCGGGCCTGATTCGCCGCCGACTCGGCAAGCATCCGGCGCATCTCCGCAGGATTGCGCCGGTACCAGGCGATTCCGGTGCCCTCGGCATTGGTCACCAATGCCGAGTCCCACTGGGCAGTGTTCCACCATTTGTTGTCTTTGAAGGCGATGGCTGTCTGCGGGTTCTCCAGATGACCCGGACGCGGACGACGGAATTGGCGTAGCACTGCCTTGGCGCCCTCCAGCATCTTCAGTGCCCGGGAGTTCTCAACGGGCGTGTGCCGCGGACGCTTCGGCTTGGGGGCGCGGATCGCAGGGAAGTCTTCGTATTCCTTCTTAAGCGTGGAATCAGGGAAGTCCTTGGCAGACGCCCTGATCTGCGGCAGTTTGGTTTCGAGCATGCCGGGGAGCCCGTCCGGGCCAGCGAGAAGATCGCGCTGCGCTTCGAGGCGACCCATCACCGTGTAATACTGCATCGAGACCAGATGCTTCAGATCGAGCTTCTGAGAATTGCTGACGATGTCACCTCCCCGAGGGAAGGGACTGTGCAGCAGGGCTGAGATATAGCGATTGCGATCGTGGAAATATGCCTGCCAGCCCACCAGATCATCCTTGTCGATCCAGCTGATATGCCACACTGCGGCACCGGGCAGAGAAACGGTCGGATAACCGGCCTCTTTAGCGCGCAGACCGTATTCGCTGTCGTCCCATTTGATGAACAGGGGCAGCGAGAGTCCGATCTCCTTGATGACACTCACCGGGATGAGATCCATCCACCAGCCGTTGTAGTCCACATCAGTTCGCTGATGCAGCCAATTCGTGGCGCGCAGGCCTCCATCCTGAGGCCCGGACTCATCGCCGCCCTTTTGCGGACCGCTGCGTCCGAAATCATGGCCGAGGGTCTGGTCGGGATGAGGCAGGGCCGGCTGCCAGTAATAGGGATCGACGATCTCACCAAAGGTGTGCAACACCGTCCGGTTGAACAGGTCAAACATGTGACCGCCCACCAAGGTGGGTTTCTTGCACATGTCGGCAAAGGTCACCAGCCGGACGATGCTCTCGGTCTCCAGGCTGATGTCGTCATCAAGCAGAATCACATAGTCGGACTTTCCGCGGGTGACAGTCTCATACATGCCGCGGGAGAAACCGCCTGAGCCCCCCAGATTCGCCTGGTCGATCGTCACCAGCTGATCACCCAGCCGGGCCTTCACCTCATCGAATCCCGGATAGTCCGCGACCTTCTTGGTGCCTTGGTCGATGATCAGGATCTCGTCGACCACATCGCGAAGACCCTCGTCATCAGCCATCGTCGCCAGATTCCGCACCACGAAGTCGGGCTTGTTCAATGTGGTGGTGGCGAAGGTCGCAGTGCCGTGCGGTTGTCCAGCAGTCGGCACCCAATACTGGGCCGATTCAAGGAGCATCTCCTTCTCGCCGGCCACCAGGTCGAACCAGTAGAAGCCGCCGTCGCCGAAGGTCTCCAGAGGCAGGTCAAAGACCTCCTGATGGTGCTCGCCCGATACCCGGGCCGCTTCAACCCTCTGCCGGTTGCCGCGCGCATTCGACTTGTAGACCACGATCGTGCCCGCACCGGAGGTGTTAACCACCAGCCGCACGGTGCGCACCACCGTCCAGCATCGCCAATAGCTCGCCGGGAAGGCATTGAAATAGGAGCCCAGGCTCATGCGCGCTCCGGCACGCACCACCGCCGAGTCGCGACCGCGCACATCTTCGGGATGCAGGCTGGCCTCGGACTCGTTGTCTGCCGGGTCGATGTACAGCGGCATGACGTCCAGATCGGCGTCCAACGGAAAGATCACCCGCGTGGCCACCCGGAAGCCATTGCTCTGCGTCGCCGACACCGAGACCTCGCTGAAATCAGTTGCCATTGGCGCTGCAGCCGTGTCGATGCTCACTCGTCCACTCCCCCGCTGACCAATGCCTCGCCGTTGACGAAGTGCGGTCGCACCTTGTTCTCATACATGCTCAGCGCTGCACCGATAGCCATGTGCATATCGAAGTATTTGTAGCTGCCCAAGCGTCCACCGAACAGGATCTGTGACTCGTGCTTGACGCGCTCGCGATATTTCAGCAGCGTCTCGCGGTCCTCGGCGGTGTTCACCGGGTAATAAGGCTCGTCGTCACGCCCCGCGAAACGCGAATACTCGCGCATGATCACGGTGGCGTCCTTGGTGTAATCCCGCTCAGGATGGAAGTGACGAAATTCAATAATGCGGGTGAAATCGACATCGGCGTCGGGATAGTTCATCACCGGACAACCCTGGAAATCCTCGATTTCCAGGATCTCCTCCTTGAGATCGATGGTGCGCCAGCCCAGGTTCCCGTCGGCATAGTCGAAGTAGCGGTCAACCGGGCCGGTGTAGATCACCGGGATTGAGCCAACGACCTTCGACTTCGAGTACTCCTGCGAGTCGTCGAAGAAGTCGGTGTCCAAGCGCACCTCAATATTGGGATTGGTGATCATCCGCTCAAACCAGGCGGTGTAGCCGTGCACCGGCAGACCCTCATGAGTGTCGTTGAAGTAGCGATTGTCGTAGGTGTAGCGCACCGGCAGACGGCTGATGATCGACGCAGGCAGATCCTTCGGGTCGGTCTGCCACTGCTTGCCGGTGTAGTACTTGATAAACGCCTCGTAGAGCGGGCGCCCGATGAGCTGGATGCCCTTGTCATTGAGGTTCGTCGGGTTTGTGCCGGCGAGTTCCCCGGCCTGTTCGCGCACCCAGTCGCGGGCCTGTGCCGGCGACAGTGCCGAGCGCAGGAATTGGTTGATGGTGCCCAGGTTGATGGGCATCGGAAAGACTTCGCCCTGATGGTTTGTGTACACGTGGTGCACATAGCCGGTGAAGTCGGTGAACTGGTTGACGTATTCCCACACCTTCTCGTTGGAGGTGTGGAACAGGTGTGCGCCATAGCGGTGCACCTCAATGCCGGTGGCCTCGTCCTTCTCGGAATAGGCATTGCCCCCGATGTGGTCACGCCGATCGAGCACCACCACCTTGAGACCGAGCTCATTGGCCGCGCGCTCCGCGATGGTCAGGCCGAACAGGCCAGCGCCCACGACCACCAAGTCTGCTTGCACCGAAGTACTCCCTCATAGGTCAACGTTGTGGCGGACACCCGATGGCTACCGCCCCTTCACGATAACCGACGACGCCCCGCGCGGGTGGGAGCCAACCCGGTCGCATCCCGACCCCTGGGAAATTGCCTGTCATGGTCCGCACCGTGGACCGACACCACCCATCGTCGCCTGGGCCCACAGGTCTAACGGTCAACCGAGGGTTGAGGTCCAGAGTGGCACAAAACAACCGTCGCGCGCATCATGCATGACGCTGAAGTTTTGTGCCCACTCAATCAACAGGAGGACGAGCTCGTGCTAGCAGAGCCCTCTAAGAAGAACATTCCCTACACGCGCACTGCCGGTTTCATTCTGGCGGCCATCCCTGCGGTAGGTCTGTCCCTCGCCCTAACCCCCTCACATGCCTCTGCCGACACCGTCTCTGAGACCCCTGCCAGCCCGGCGGCAACGTCGGCCAGCACCTCTGCGTCGTCGGGCACCACCAGCTCCAGCAGCTCTGCGGCACCTGCCCTGGCCACCAGTGAGACGGCCAGCACTCCGAAGACCATCACTGTCTCGGGTGCCATTGGCGATCTCTACACCGCCATGGACGGCGCCGACGGCGAGCTCGGCTTGGCCACGTCGTCGCAGACCCCTCTTACCGGTGGTGGCGCCTGGCAGCAGTTCCAGCACGGACGCATCTACTGGTCGCAGGCCACCGGTGCGCACGCCATCAAGGGCGGCATCGGCGACACCTATGCCGCATTGGGCGATGCCGCGGCGACCAAGCTCGGACTGCCCACCTACGACGAGGTGCAGCTACCCGACGGCTGGTATCAGCAGTTCCAGAAGGCCGGCATCTACTGGAGCAGTGACGGCGGAAAGATCGTCACCGGTGACGTCGAGGCCCGCTATGCCGAGCTCAGCAAGACCTCCTCGACAGCCGCGTCGTCAAGCACCTCCTCGACAGCCAGCGCGAGCTCTGCAGCCGCTGCGGCCAGTGACTCCACCACGGCGGCCCGAAGCACGGCCCAGCCCACCTCCGCTGCCACGAGCACGGCGAGTTCATCGAGCACAAGCTCATCGACCCCTTCGAACGCTGCGTCCTCAACCACCGCTTCCTCAGACACCGTGTCACCGGAGGCCGAGCTCACGACGAGCGCCATTGCTGGCGCCTCGTCCGCATCGCAGCAGTTCACCACCTCAGGCGCGATCGGCGACCTGTACAAGCGGCTGGGCGGGGCCAACGGCTCACTGGGTGCCGCCACGTCGTCAGAAACCGCTCTCAGCGGGGGCGGCGCCTGGCAGCAGTTCGCCAACGGACGCATCTATTGGTCGCAGGCCACCGGCGCGCATGCCATCAAGGGCGGCATCGGCGATGTCTACTTCGCCATGGGCAGCTCTGCGCTGACGCAGCTGGGCCTGCCGACTGGCGACGAGATTGATCTGGGCAGTGGCCGGTGGGTGCAGCAGTTCCAGAATGGACGCATTTTCTGGAGCGGCACCACCGGCGGCCACGCCATCAACGGCGATATCGCCGCCGCCTATGCGGCTCTGGGTGACTCGGCCTACAGCTACCTCGGCCTGCCCACCACAGACGCGGCCACGGCTGGGAGCGGCCTGGTGCAGAACTTCCAGCACGGCCGCATCTTCTGGTCGCAGGCCACGGCCGCCCGCATCCTCCATGGCGGCATCAACGACACGTATACAGCCTTGGGCGACGCTGCCCTGACCAGTCTCGGCCTGCCCACCAGCGACGAGACGAAGGTGACCAACGGATGGGCCCAGCAGTTCGAGAAGGGCAGCATTTTCTGGAGCGGCGCCACCGGCGGCGTGACCGTGCAGGGCAATATCGGCTCGATCTACACCTCACTCGGCGAAGCCGGACCGGTCAGCTTGGGCCTTCCGACAAGTCAGGTGACCACCTTGACCGATGGCTCTGAATACCAGCGCTTCCAGCGCGGACTCATCTATTGGAGTCAGGCCAACGGAGCACGCATCGTGCACAACGGCATTGGGGATGCCTTCGCAGCCATGAGCAGCGCGCCGGAGTCTCTGGGCATGCCCACTGCTGATGAAGTGGACCTCGGTAACGGCGCATGGATGCAGCAGTTCCAGAACGGACGCATCTTCTGGAGCGGCGCAGCCGGCGGCCACGCCATCAAGGGAGGCATCGGCGACACCTTCGCGGCAATGGGCGACTCGGCCTACGGAGTGCTGGGTCTGCCCACCAGCGACGAGATCGTTCTAGCCAATGGCTGGTTCCAGCACTTCCAGGGCGGTGGCATGTTCTGGAGCGGCCCGACCGGTGGCGTACTCGTGAAGGGCGCCATCGGTGAGGCCTTTGCGGCCATGGGCGACTCAGCGCTGTCGACTCTCGGCACCCCCACCTCCAATGAGGTGGACCTCGGTAACGGCGCATGGATGCAGCAGTTCCAGAACGGACGCATCTTCTGGAGCGGCGCTGCCGGCGGCCACGTCATCAAGGGAGGCATCGGCGACACCTTCACAGCAATGGGCGACTCAGCCTACGGTCTACTCGGATTGCCCACGAGCAACGAGATCACCCTGCCCAACGGTTGGTACCAGCAGTTCCAAGGCGGCCGCATCTACTGGAGCGGCCCAACTGGTGGCCATATGGTGCGCGGCGGTATCGGCGACTCCTATATCGGCCAGAATGCCTCGTCCGGACTGCTCGGCATGCCCACCAGCGATGAGATCGCCGCTGACGGTGGGAGCTACCAAGTGTTCCAGGGCGGACGCATCTACTGGAAGGACGGCCTTGGCACCGCCACTGTGCGTGGCGCGATGCTTGACGAGTATCTCAAGCTTGGCGCATCCTCAGGCCTGCTTCAGTTCCCCCGTGCCGGCGAGGTCGCTATCAATGGCGGTGTCTCCCAAGATTTCGAGGGCGGACGCATCTACTGGCGACCGAACAACTACGCCTATGCGGTGCGCGGCGCCGTCGGAGCAACCTACTTCGCCTGGGGTGCGTCCGATGGCGCACTGGGCTTCCCCACCAGCGATGAGGCACCCACCGACGACGGCACCATCCAGAGCTTCCAGAACGGCACCATCGCGTGGAAGAATTCCGGTGGCACCGTAGTCAATGTGGTCAACACGGGCGGCTCCAAGCCGGCTGCGGGTGATGAGGCCGGCTATATCCGCTGGGTTGCTGGGTTCGCCCAGGAGGAGCAGCGCCGATATGGGGTTCCGGCTGCGGTGTCGATCGCCCAGTCGATTATCGAGAGCGGCTGGGGCCAGAGCAGCCTGACCCTGGTTGACAACAACTACTTCGGCATCAAGTGCCCTGCCTATGGCAGCCCCTTCGTCTCAGGCTGCACCTCGTACTCAACCAGCGAGTGGGTGAACGGCGGCTATGTCACCATCCAGGCGGGCTTCCGCAGCTACAACAGTCCGGCGGATTCCTTCCTCGACCATGGCTTCTTCCTGAGCCTGGGCGATCCGACGAACTCGGCCAACCGTTATTACCCGGCTTTCCTGACTACCAATGACCAGGACTTCGTGCGGGCGATCGCCAACGCCGGGTACGCCACCGATCCGACCTATGCCTCGAAGATCATCTCAATCATGGACCGGTACAACCTCTATCAGTACGACGTCTGATCGACGCCGCCCTCATGCAGATGGGGCCGGGCAGTCATTGCGGCTGTCCGGCCCCATCTGCATCTTTCCCCGTTTACTGCACCGGCGCCTCGCGCCGACTCGGCGAAGGCCCTGATTGCTAGGCTGCCGCTATGGCTCGACTACTCGTCACCGGCGGCGCCGGTTTCATCGGCTCCAACTTCGTTCACCATGTGCTTGACCACACCGATGACACGGTGGTGGTGCTCGACAAGCTCACCTACGCCGGAAATATGGGCTCGCTGGAGGGCCTGCCGGCCGACCGCTACAGCTTCGTCAAGGGGGACGTCTGCGATCGTGAGCTCGTTGACAAGCTGGTGGCGGGCGCCGATGCCGTGGTTCACTTCGCCGCTGAATCGCATAATGACAATTCGCTCCTCGACCCGGCGCCCTTCGTGCAGACGAATCTGGTGGGCACGTTCAGCCTGCTGGAGGCCGTCCGCGCCCATGACGTGCGCTATCACCACATCTCCACCGATGAGGTCTACGGCGACCTCGCCCTGGACGATCCGGCAAAGTTCGAGCCCGAGACCGCGTACAACCCGTCGAGCCCCTATTCCTCGACCAAGGCGGGGTCCGATCTGCTCGTGCGCGCCTGGGTGCGCAGCTTCGGCGTGCGCGCCACCATCAGCAACTGTTCCAACAACTACGGCCCGCGTCAGCACGTTGAGAAGCTGATTCCCCGCCAGATCACCAACATCATCGACGGCGTGCGCCCCCGGCTGTACGGCGACGGGCTCAATGTGCGCGACTGGATCCACGTGGACGATCACAATGCCGCGGTGCTCACGATCCTCGACAAGGGACGCTACGGCGAGACCTATCTGATCGGTGCCGATGGCGAGCTCAACAACAAGACGGTGATCGAGAAGATCCTGGTGGCCATGGGCCAGCCGGCCGATGCCTATGACCATGTGAACGACCGGCCCGGACACGACCGGCGCTATGCCATCGACTCCACCAAGCTGCGCACCGAGCTGGGCTGGCAGCCCCACTACCGTGATTTCGATGCGGGCCTGGCGCACACCATCGACTGGTACCGAGCGAATGAGGCCTGGTGGCGCCCACAGAAGGCCGCCGTCGAGGCCAAGTACGCAGCACAGGGGCACTGACACCATGGCGCTTGACTACGAGAAGAAGCTGGCCGCCGCCACCACCCCGATTCCGGGATTCCTGGTCTTCGACCTCACCGTGCACGGTGACAACCGGGGCTGGTTCAAGGAAAACTGGCAGCGCGCCAAGATGACCGCGCTGGGACTTCCCGACTTCGGGCCGGTGCAGAACAACATCTCTTTCAACGATGAGGTGGGCGCCACCCGGGGCATCCACGCCGAGCCCTGGGACAAGTTCATCTCGGTGGCCGCTGGACGGGTCTTCGGCGCCTGGGTGGACCTGCGTGAAGGTCCCAGCTTCGGCACCGTGTTCACCTGTGAAATCGATCCCAGCGTGGCCGTCTATGTGCCGCGCGGCGTGGGAAACGCCTACCAGACACTGGAGCCGAACACCGCCTACAGCTATCTGGTGAATGCGCACTGGTCGCCCGAGGCGAAGTACACCTTCCTCAACCTGGCCGACGAGACCGTGGCCATCAACTGGCCGATCCCGCTGAGCGAGGCGGTCCTGTCAGACAAGGACAAGGGTCATCCGCGCCTTGACGCGGTGACGCCCCTCCCGCCGGCGACCCCCCGCGTGCTGGTGACCGGGGCCCATGGCCAGCTGGGCCGGGCCCTCATGACACAGCTGCCCGAGGCAGGTTTCGTGCCGGTGGGTGTTGACCTCGACGAGCTCAATATCGCCGACCGTGCCAGCGTCGAGGCCTACGACTGGTCGAGTGTCGACATCATCGTGAACGCTGCCGCCTGGACGAATGTGGACGGCGCCGAGACTCCCGAAGGTCGTCCTCAGGCATGGGCCGCCAATGCGACCGGGCCGTCAAATCTGGCACGGGTGGCCACCGAGCATGGCCTGACCTTGGTGCATATCTCCTCGGAGTACACCTTCGACGGCACCCACGCACCCCATACCGAGGACGAGCCCCCCAGCCCGCTGGGCGTCTACGGGCAGTCGAAGGCCGGCGGTGACGCCGCTGTGGAGTCCACGCCCAGACATTTCCTGGTGCGCACCAGCTGGGTGGTGGGCGCTGGCAAGAACTTCGTGGCCACGATGGCCGATCTCGCCGCGCGCGGCATCGCACCGAAGGTCGTTGACGACCAGATCGGCCGGCTCACCTTCACCACCGATCTGGCGGCTGGCATCATCCATCTGCTGAGCAGCGATGCGCCCTGGGGAACTTACAATCTGTCGAATGAGGGCACGCCGCTCAGCTGGGCCGAGGTCGCCAAGCAGGTGTTCGCGCTCACCGGCCACGATCCCGACGCTGTGACACCCATCAGCACCGAGGAATACTTCGCCGGCAAGAGCGTTGCGGCGCGTCCTGCTGACAGCACACTGGACCTGTCAAAGATCGAAGACGCGGGCTTCCAGCCGCCGTCGATGGATCGGCGGCTAAGGGAGTATCTGGCCTGACTCCGGAACACCGGGGCCAGAAATCTGGGATCTGACCGCGCCGGCCTGAGTAACAAGCCCGTGCGGAACAAGCGGGTCCGTACGTGAAGGAAAGGTGCCAGTGGATCGCAGTCAACTCGCTGGCGTCGCCACTGTGGCGCGGCGGCTCGCCGGGTTCACTGGTTGGCCGCTGCTGTCGTTGGTCACGCCGCTGGTCGCGACACCGATTATCGCGCGATTCGTGGGCGAGGGTTGGTCCGGCATTGTGACTGCCATGTCTATCGGCACCTTCGGCATGAGCTTGGCCACTTGGGGTTGGAGCTATGTCGGGCCTGCGCTGGTTGCCCAGGCCTCGGACGCCGAACGCTCGCGGCTATACACCGAAAGCGTCTACAGCCGACTACTCATGCTGGCCTTCGTGCTGCCGGCCACCGTGATTATCACGCTGTTCCTGGCGCCCGCATCAGTCCGCCTGCCGGCGGCCCTGGTGGCCTGCGCATTCACGATGGGCGCGATGTCGCCGCAGTGGTTCTGTATTGGAGTGGGTAGACCCAAGCTGCTAGGGCTCTACGACACCCTTCCTCGTGTGATCAGCACCATCGTTTCGGTACCAATCATGTTGTGGACGCGCTCGATGATCGCCTATCCGGTACTTCTGACCATCGCAATCCTCGTGGCGTTGTGGCTTTTTCCTCGCCGGGTGATCACCACCCAGCCCTCCTCAACGGTGAGCCTTGCCGATGCTTGGCAATCGATCCGTTCCATGACCTCGATCGCCTCGGCCAGCCTCGTTGGAGTTGCCTACGCCTATGCTCCGGTGCCCATCGCTACCGCGCTGCTGCTCAGCATTGATTCCAGCCGTTTCGCCTCCGCAGACCAGCTGTACCGCTATGCCTTGTTCGCCGTGACGGCCCTGGGTAATGCGCTGCAAGGATGGAGCCTCGAGATGGAGGGCATCGCTGGGCGCAAGCGTCACCACGCCGCGATTATCCTGCATTTCGCACTTGGTCTGGTCGGTGCTGCCGGCATAGCCATGCTTGGCCCATGGGCCACCCAGATCCTATTTGGGCCCGCCGTTGCCGCAGGCTTCCCGCTGACATCTTGGTATGCAGTCGCCTTCCTGTTCATCTCCGCTTCGACGCCCTTCTTGCGCAATCTGCTGGTGCCGAATGGACGGCAGAAGACGGTTCTCGTCGCAACGTCAATCGCCGCAGTCTTTGGGATCATCGCCATGGTGGCCGCAGGCCTGCACCACAGTGCAGCCGGGATAGCCGCTGGACTCGCCCTCAGCGAGGCAGTAATCATGGCCGTCACCGTGTTGCCGGCAGTGCGAGTGCTGCGGACGCGCTATGGCACAGTTACCAATGGCCCCGACGACCAGAGTCAGGGACGATAGCTGCCCACAAGGAACAGCACAGCAGCACTCACCGAGGCCAGCGTCGTACCGTGCTCGATTCCGAAGCGGCGCAAATAACGCAGTCGTGACAGCAGTGGTCCTTGGTGAACGAAGCCTTGCAGGCGCGCGGCCGGGCGGCCATGGAGCTGATCACCGAAGTCTCGCTCGAATTGTGCCGCCTGACGGGTATAGGCGCCGAAGTCAGCTCGACGCACGGCCCTGATGCGGGTGGCCCATGAGTCCTTGACGGAATAACCGATCGCATTCGACTCGTGATTGCGGTACCAGGTGTGCCATGTGTGATCGAAAACCACGTCCCCCAGGCCTGCCGCCACCAAGTAGATCCAATGGTCGAAGACCATAATCTTGTCGGGATCGAAGTGCTCACGGACCAACCAAAGTAGTGACTTGTTCAAGGCCATCGTGTGGCCGGGCGCAATATTCATCACCAAGGCGTGTGCCAGGGAGGGCCTGTCGTAATCCCGCGTGGGCCCGATGGGACGCAATGAGGAATCGGTGACCATCGACCGCGAGCAGTACAACGCGGGACGGCCGACGCCAATCCGGTCGGAAAGGGCATCCACGGCAGCCTGCACCTTGTCGGGGAACCACACGTCATCCTGATCGCAGAAGAAGTAGAGGTCAGCTTCGGGTGAGGCCATCTGCATCAGCGCGTGGAATGATCCATCAACCCCACGATTCTCACCCTGGACCACAGTGACTCGGGAGTCCCTCTCGACATATTCATGGAGCACGTCGAGGGTGCCGTCGGTGGAGCCATCGTCCCTTACCAAGATGCGCACCTGTGCCTGGGTCTCCTGACGCAACAGGCTCTCGAGAAGCTCACCCACATACTCCTGGCCGTTCCAGGTGCTCAGCAAAATCTGGGCCACCACCCGACGATGCCCGAAATCCCTCGGTACCGCCGCGGGTGCTGGGTTTGCCACCGGCTCGGGCAGGCCAATCGCTTGTGCAGCCTCAACGCCAATCGGGCCATACCTGGCGAGGAATGCATCGCGTATTCCCAGCCGCAACGCCGTGCTCTGCTCGCGGCGATCTCGGGCAAAGGCAGCCAGCGAAGCCAAGATCGTGGCTTGCGTGACGTAGGTCTGAGGTGGAACGCCGGGATGCTTGAACGCATAGCGTCCGGCCAAATGCAGCTGGTTCCGGGCCGTGTAATAGCTGCGCAGCGGGGGGTGGTAGGTGATGTGACGTTGACGTCCGCGAAAGACCAGTGGCCGACCTCGCACTGTCACCGGTACTGTGCGCCCCAGCAAATGGTCCAAGTGCCCGTTCACGATCGGAGTAGCTGCCCATCCCTGCAGCCGCGCACGCGCCACGAAGTCGGTGTCCACCGCGTCGATGAACAATGATTCATCGAACAGGCCCACCGATTGAATCATCGAGGCCCGCATCAGCATCCCCGACTGGATCGGCTCACGCACCTCGTCAACGCCATCCCGGTTGCGGATGATCGGAGCGTGCATCTGCCCGATCCACTCGGCGCACAGCATCCCCACCCGATCCGCCGCCCGTGCCCCGGCCAGCGAGGTCTGCGCTGCGTCGAGATAGCTCTCGCCGAGCTGGGAATCCTGATCCATGGTGAGGATCCACTCTGGCTTGACCTCGCGGAGCGCCCGGGAGATCCCCACATTGAGGGCCCTCGCGATGCCTGCATTGCGATGATTCACCAGTACCGTCACCCCGCGCGCCACCAGGGCGTCCAGCACGTCGCGCACTGCCGGGTCGGGCGAGCCGTCGTCCACGGCGAACACCGGCCCAACCGACTGCATCCAGCCGGCACAGCGCTCGACAATCTCCGGCTCGGGGTTGTACAGCGAGACCACGACGGCGATGGGCGACAGACCCGGATAGTTCACAGACATTCTCGCTTCACCGCTGCTTTCGTGAGCCGACCAGATGGAGGCCCCGGCTCCAGGCCACTGCCAGGCATCGGATGAGCATCACCCTCGACCGCAGCGCCGGGATGACTCCTCGCGGCTGCGTGGGCGTGAGATTCGAGTCGTGAACCCGGCGCCACACCGTGCGCGAATTCATATGTCCCATCGAGCGCGCCATATTTCCGCACAGGCCGATCCATTGATCATGGGTTTCCTTCAGGAAGCGCGGGAATGGCAGCAAATAGGCAAGGGCATCACGACGCACCGCCATGGCACATCCCCAGTAGCACTGCACCCCGGCCAGCAGCCGGAGCAGATTGCGGATGGCGTGGTTCGAATCGCGCGACCAGAGACGCCAGTCCTTGATCCAGAACGGGCCCGGAATGCGGTTGGGACCGCCCAGGGACGCCAGATTCGAAGCGATCACCTGGTGATTGGCCAGGGCGGCGACCATCAGGTCCACGCGCCCAGGTATCCAAACGTCATCCTGATCGCAGAGGAACAGATATTCACCACGGGCCAGGCCCAAGGCTTGCTCAAAGGTGCGCACATAGCCCCAGTTGACGTCACGGGTCACCAGCCGAATACGCGGATCATCGATCCGGGAGATCACCTCCACGGTGTCGTCGGTCGAGGCATCGTCAACGATGACGATCTCGTCGCCGGGCCCCAGCTGCGGCAGGATCGAGGCGATCTGCTCGGTGACGAATTCGGCACCGTTGTAGGTGGCCATGGCCACGCTGACCATTCCCCGGGTGGTGGCCATCTCTCGTGCACCGGGGCCGGACGACTCTGCTGGCATGGGCACCGACCTATTTCACCAGGTGCCGGCTGAGATTGCGGATGCCCTCACGGTTGCCGTGGCGCAGCGCACCGGGCAGCAGCGTGGCGGCATGGAAGCGCGACGACAGATGCAGGCGGGCCACCCTGGCGGCACGGTTCCAGCCCTTGGCCGCCATCTCGGCGGCCATGTTCTCGAAGAAGCGGCGTTCCTCGTCGAAGCGGGTGCCCGACAGGGCCCGCACAGAGGAGTCCGATGACGAATGGCGCCGGTACATGAAGGCCAGTTGGGAGTCGACGAGCAGCGACCCGCCCCTCATCGCCACGTCAAGGGCCAGCGCGAGGTCCTGCACCACGTCGTAGCCCTCCCGGAAGCCGATGCTGGTGATGGTCTCGGCACGCCAGCCCAGCGACGGGAAGTACATCCAATCGCCGCGGAGCAATGACACGGCCAGACGCTCGCCGGAGAGCACGCGCACTCCGCTGCCTCGGGGTCGGTAGACCGACTTCACCGCGTCGACCAGGCCGTTGACGGCATCGCCATGCTCATTGATCACCACCACGCCGGGCTGGAAGATCTCGACTTCCCGATGCTCGTCAGCCCGGCCAACCAGCCACTGCAGGTAATTCGGCAGCATCTCGTCGTCGGCGCCCATCACCACCACCAGGTCGTTGGTGACCTTGGTGAGGGCCTTGCGATAGTTCCCGTTCGCCCCCAGATTGGTGGCGTTCCGCTCGTATGAGACGCGATCGTCGTCCAGCGACTCGAACCAGCCCGGAATCGAGTCATCGGGATAACCGTCGTCGATGACGATGAGCTTGAAGTCGCGGTAGCTCTGGCGCAGCACGCTGTGTACCGCCTGCTTCATCAGCGCCACATCGCCATAGAAGGGGAACAGCACATCAACAGTCATCGCTCGTCTCAACCTCTCCCGGAAGACCCGGCCGCGTCCAGCGGCGGGCAGGTGCCCAGCCTATCGAGCGGGAGGCACTGAGGGGGGAGCTGACGGCTCGTCGTCGGTCGTGGTGTCGCTCATCTCATCGCCAGCGCTCGGGTCGACATCGCCGCCACGAGTGGGCAGATGCGTCAGCCCGGCCTCGCGCATCTCGAGGTTGAGGATGGCGACGTTCTCGGCGAGTACGCGGCTGCGGTCCTCGGCGCGGGAGACCTCAAGGGTGAGCTGCAGGGCAATCCCCAGCAGCATGCCGATCACCAGGATGAAGAGCAGATTCGACGGCACCGCCACACCCACGGTGCGGGCCAGCCAGCTGAGCAGCGACGGGAAGACCACCAGCACCACGAGGAATAGGCCCACTGCCACCCACAGCACGGCATAGCGCTCGCGAATTCGGCGGCTGCGCAGCAGATTGCCCACCATGATCAGCATGATCGCGGCGAGCACCACGAAGAAGATCGTGCTCCTCATTCTGCAGCCTCCTCGTCGTGGGCCTCGCGGGTCGATGGGTGATGACGCACGGGGCGTCGGGTCATGGCCATGAGCAGCGACACCACGGCCCGGCCCAGGTAGAGGGCCGCCTTGAGCGGATTGTGTGAGGGCGTGCCGGCCTGGCGTGGGCGCATCTCCACCGGAACCTGGCAGACCGTGAGTCCCGAGCGGATAGCCACCACCAGCGAGTCGATCGTGTCGCCCAGGTATTCCACCGGGAAGTGCCGGCAGTATTGTTCGATCGCCAACCGGTCGGCCGCCCGGAAACCGCTGGTGATGTCGGTGAGCTTGTAATGGGCCAGCCGCGAAACGATCGCCGCCAGGAAACGCATCGCCCAGGCGCGCGGACCTCGCACGGTGTATTCGCCGCGGCCCGCGAAACGGGCGCCGATGCTGATGTTGGCCTGCTTCAGGCCTTCCAAGACCTTGCGCACATCGCGCGGATCGTGCTGGCCATCGGCGTCCACCTGAATGGCCTGGTCGTAGTCAAAGCGGCGGGCATATTTGTAGCCGGCCCGCATGGCACCACCCACACCCATGTTGTAGGGCAGGTTGAGCACCAGGGCTCCGGCGCGTTCGGCGACGCGCACGGTGGTGTCAGTGGAGCCGTCGTTGACCACGAGCAGGTCGTAGTCGGGCAACACCGACCGCAGCTCCGTGATCGTGGCGCCGATCACCTCTTCTTCGTTCCACGCGGGCATGATGATGAGCGTCTTGGCCATCCCCACCCCCTGGTCGCGCGACATCGCGGCCCAGTCTAACGACAGTGGGCCCTCGTCCCGATAGATTGAGCCGAGGCGTCGCACTCACGCGCACGGTGGCGCCCATGGACGACGCCGCGTCGACCCATTGTCGCACCCGGCCAATCGACGAATCGGGAGTAGTCATGAAGGGCATCATTCTGGCGGGCGGCACGGGAAGCCGGCTGCACCCCATCACCATGGGCACCAGCAAGCAGCTGGTGCCGGTCTATGACAAGCCGATGGTCTACTACCCACTGTCAACGCTGATGTTCGCCGGTATCCGCGACGTGCTGATCATCACCACTCCCGAGGACGCCGATTCTTTCCATCGGCTGCTGGGCGATGGCTTCGGTTTTGGCATCAACCTGAGCTATGCCGTCCAAGACGCTCCCAAGGGCCTGGCGCAGGCGTTCACGATCGGTGCCGATTTCATCGGCGACGACAAGGTGGCCCTGGTGCTGGGCGACAACATCTTCTATGGCCCCGGCCTGGGCACCCGTTTGGCCCGCAATGCCGACGTGGATGGCGCGGCCATCTTCGGTTATTGGGTGGCCGACCCCCAGGCCTATGGCGTGGTTGAGGTGGACGACGACGGGATGGCCATCTCAATTGAGGAGAAGCCCGAGGCGCCGAAGTCCCATCTGGCGGTTCCAGGCCTGTACTTCTATGACAATGACGTGATCGAGTACGCCCGCAATCTGGCACCCAGCCCCCGCGGCGAGCTGGAGATCACCGACATCAACCGGCTCTATATGGCCGCGCATCGCTTGCATGTGGAGGTGCTCCCGCGCGGCACCGCCTGGCTCGACACCGGCACCTTCGATTCGCTCAACGACGCCTCCGACTTCGTGCGCACCATCCAGGCCCGCCAAGGCCTGCAGGTGGGCTGCCCCGAGGAGGTTGCCTGGCGTCAAGGCTGGCTCACCGACGACGAGCTGCTGGCCAGAGCGAAGCTCTTCGCGAAGTCAGGTTATGGCGACTATCTCAGCGCGCTGGTGACGATCGGGCAATGAACAGCGCGCAATCGACGCGCCTGAGGAAGCCGTCAAGCAGAGCTCACGCTCTTGACGCGCAAGGCGTCGATCGCAGGATAGTCAGGAGGACGCAGTGAGTTGGCTCGCATTCGGTGCGCTGGTGGTAGCGACCGTCGTGCTTCTTCTGGTGCCCGGCGGCATCGTGAACCGGTGCGCCCGGCTCCCGTGGGGTGCGTCGCTGGCACTGGCACCCGCCGTGTCCGCCGCGATCATCGCGGCATCCGCGGTACTGGCCAACAAGATCGGCGTGGGTTGGAATCTGGCGCCGCCGGCAGTGCTGACCGTGGTCTGCGCGATTGGCTGTTGGGCCGTGCGGTGGATCGCGCACCGCGTCGTCGACTCCCGGCATGTCCGGCCAAACACGGTCTCGCCTGAGGTGGCCGCGTCGCACCCTGAGGACTCGACTGGCGCGCATACCAGCACTGCCTCCCGTGCTGCTCGCATCGGTCCTGACGACAACGACGCTGGCACGAGCGACGATGCCCGCCCGGCTCCCCAACGGGCCGGCCACAGTGCGGCGCCCGGCTGGGCCTGGTGGCTGATCGGCGGCGTTCTTGGGGCGGTGCTCACTGGCTGGCACATGATCGCGATCCTGGGACGACCCGACAACTTCTCGCAGACCTATGACAATGTCTTTCACCTGAATGCCATCCGCTGGATCCTGGACAATTCCAACGGCTCATCGCTGGCGATCACGATGACCTCCGGCGACGGCCCGGCTGCGTTCTACCCACTTGCCTGGCACGACATCGCATCGCTCGCCCTCAAAGCAACCCATTCGGGCGATGTAGCGGCGGGGAACAATGCGATGGTGCTCGTGGTCCCTGCACTGGTCTGGGTGCTCGGCTGCTTTTATCTGCTCCACACCCTCGGACGCGTGACCCGTCCCGGCCTCATTGCGGCAGGCCTCCTGGTGAGCGCCTTCCCGTCGTTCCCATATTTTCTGGCGTCGTGGGGCGTCCTCTACCCGAATATGTTCGGCATGTCGCTGATCCCCGCCACCATCGCGCTCAGCTACCAGGCGCTGGGACTGGGCGCGCACCGACTGCCGCTGAGAACGGCCCTGCCGATCGGGGTGCTGGCCATCTTCGGCATGGCGATCTCACATCCCAACACCATCGCGCTCTACTGCGTGATCCTCATCCCGCTGATGGCCACTTGGCTGATCCGCATCCTGCGAACGCCCCGTGAACAACGCCTGCCGTGGCAGCGTCTGGCGGCGATAGCACTGTTCGTTGTGTTCGCCGCCGTGGTCGTCGTGGTCTGGAAGTACATCCGTCCGCCGGAGGCAGCCGCCTTCTGGGGCCCGTCCATGGGAAAGAAGAAGGCACTGTGGCAGGCATTGACCCTTACGCCCCGGGGTGCCGAGTGGAGCATCCTCCCGGTGGCGGTGATCGTCGCCCTGGGCGGGCTCATCGTGCTGATAACACGGCGACACTTGTGGCTCATATTCGCTCACGGCCTCGTTATCGTGCTGTGGGTCGTGGTTGCCGCCTTCCCGATCAGCCCTCTCCGCAGCACGCTGGTGGGCATTTGGTACAACGACGCCAGCCGGCTGGCGGCCGCGCTGCCGCTGACGGCCTTCCCCTTGGCCGCCATCGCATGCAATTCGATCGTGGAATGGATCGCCCGCCTCGCTCATCGCCAGTGGCCGGGCGCGCGCACCGAGACCATCACCAGCTGGGTGCTGACGGTTGTGATGGTGGCGGTGTTATTCCCGGTGACGCAGCTGTCCGCGCCACTTCGCCAGGCCGTTCGCGATGGTTCCGACAGCTACCGTGTGACCCTGAACGCCAATGTGGTGGATACCGACGAATACGCATTGCTGAAGCAGCTACCCGGGTTGGTGCCTGCTGGGGAAAGAGTGGCCACGGTTCCCTATAACGGGAGCTCCATGGCCTATGCGCTGGAGAATGTGCTCACCACCACCACGCACATCCTGTACAGCCCAAGCACCGATGTCGCCGAGATCAATGCCAATCTCCGCAACGCCGAATCGCAGCCCCAGGTGTGCAGCGCCCTGCGGAATCTGAATGTGCACTATGCCCTGGACTTCGGAACGTTTGAGGTGAACAACTCGAGCTATGCCATGAGCAATCCGGGCTTTGCCGATCTCAGTCAGGCACCTGGTTTTGTCCCCATCGCCAGTAGCGGCCACGCAGTGCTTTACAGAATCGACGCCTGCGGCTGATCGGGCCCTGAAGTCCCCCCGCTTCCATCGGGTTGGGCACCGCAATCCTCGTGCTCGGCAGATGGGGCCGGTTCACTGCCAGGGCGTCAGATGGTCCAGCGGCTTACGGCTTCGTCCTTCGGGCTTCTGGCCGGGAGCGGGCAGACCAATCGCCGCCATGATGATGGGACGCCAAGGAGCCCCGATTCCGAACTCCCGCGCGGCACCGGCATGATCAAAGGTCGCGAACTGGCGCACATGCAGGCCCAGGGCCTCTGCTTCCACACTCAGATCAGCCACTGATTGGCCCAGGTCATAGAGGGCATAGTCGGGATCGACCCCGACACTCTCATAGGCGCCGAGCAGCAGCGCCGAGGCGTCCAATGCCCAATCGGAGTAGCCCGCGACCGCAGTGCGCAGCCGGGCGAAGGTGTCGGAGTCACGCACGCCCACCACGAATGACCACGGTTGGCGATTCATGGCCGAGGGCGCCCACCGTGCGGCCTCGAGCAGCAATTCCACCTGCTCATCGGAGATCACATGGGTGGCGTCGAAGGCGTGGGGGCTCCAACGGTCTGCGAGAAGAGGTGTGATGTCTGCCATGACCACACGCTAACGCCGCGGGCAGCCCGTGCGGGGCAAAGGACACATTATCCGTGACCCTGTGTGCGTGACACGATGAGCCCGTGTCCACCGATCATTTCGTCACCCTGCGCGAGCCCTTGCGCAATGAGCAGGAGATCAAGCGGTCGCGGTTCATCGCCTGCCTGTACCCGGTGTCGAGCACGGACCAGGCGCGGGAACACATCACCGAGTTGCGCAAGGAGTTCTACGACGCCCGCCACCGGCCCAGCGCATTCGTGCTCGGTGCTGGACGTACCGAGGCACGCACCAGTGACGACGGTGAGCCCGCCGGAACCGCCGGCGCGCCGATGCTGCAGGCGCTCGTGGCCCATCAGACCAGCCCAGCACAACGCGAGCTGTCAGATGTGCTCGCGGTGGTCGTGCGCTATTTCGGCGGCATCAAGCTCGGCGCTGGTGGTCTGACGAGGGCATATGGCGGCGCAGTGAGCGAAGCCCTGACACATGCGCAACTCATCATGCGCCGGCGCATGCAGCTGATGGACGTGCATCTGCCTCTGGGCGAGGCCGGCGCCCTTGAGGCCAGCCTGCGCAATTCACCGCTGCAGGTGGTTGCCACCCGCTGGACCTCCGCCGAGGGCATCGTCCAAGTGGCCCACGCCCCCGGCGACACCGAGGCGACCCGCGAGTCGATTGCCGCGCTCACCAGCGGCCTCGCGCGGGTGAGTGACGCCGGCAGTGAGTGGACCAGCCACACGCTATAAAGGTTGAGTATCCGTCGCAGACACCCTGTGGGCCCACAACCAGTCGTTCCAGTGTTACCAGCCAGTTAAGAGATCCCTGCGGCACAGGCCTCAGCGCACGTCAAAGCCGGTGATGCCACGGGGTTCCTCGTCGGTGACCTCCAGGTCGTCCACATGGCCATAGCCGGGCCCGCTGCGCGCCCAGGCAATGAATCGGCCGACGGCGCGGCGCTCCCCCTGGGCCACCATCTCGACGCGCCCGTCGCCACGGTTCTTCACCCATCCATCGATGCCCAGCGCACGAGCCTGCTCCCTGGCCTGCCAGCGATAGCCGACGCCCTGCACTCGTCCCGACGCGATGAGGTGCACGGCACGCTGTGATCGGGCATCGTCGGCAGGGGCTGGCATGCACCCATTGTGGGGCTCGCCACAGACAACGCGCCAGCCAACGAGCAATCACTGCAGCCTGTCGTCGTAGCAGCCTGTGGCGAACAAGTCGACGCCATCTCAGGAATGTGGACGCTACGAGCTACACTCTTGGCTTGACTGCGCAGGCGGAGCCGCATTCTTGAGCAGCTTTCGTCTGCCGCCAAGCGCAATCATCGGGAGAGCGCATCACAGCGATGGGCTTCCTCGTCCGGTCGGGACGCCATTGCGGTTCCCCTTCACAAGACCATTCGTCGCCATGCCGGCTTGCCGGTGCACAACGTCCGGGAGTTTCGATGCCTTCTAGCTTCAATCCGCTCAGCCGGTTCAGTCGGCGGGGGGCTCTCACCGCCGTCGCGGTGGCTGCCGGTGCTGCGGGGCTCTCCGCGTGTGCCAAGGGAAGGCCGATGTCGTCGGGCTCGGCGTCAAGCAAGGGCCCGGTCACGCCAACCCTGGCTCTCAGCGCCCCCCATGCCCTCGACGCCGTGCTGCCCCAAGACCCGCTCACGGTGGGGGTCAACGACGGCACCCTGAAGTCCATCACGGTGGCCGACAGCAACGGCAACGCCTACAGCGGCACACTCGACGGCAGCACCTGGACCTGTGATCGGGCGCTGTGGCCGAACAACACCTACACCGTGACGGTGGAGGCCACCGACGCGAAGGACGCCGCGCACACGCTGAGCGCCAACTTCACCACCGCCAAGGTGGAGACTATCGTCTACTCCCCGGTCTATTCACAGCAGGGCCTGGGCGTGGGCATGCCGGTGTACATCCAGTTCAACAGCCCGATCACCGACAAGTCGATCCGCGCCGACATCGAGCGCCATGCCAGCGTCACCACATCGCCCGTGCAGGAGGGATCGTGGGGATGGGTGGAGAACCGCATCCTGATGTGGCGCCCCAAGGCCTATTGGCAGGCCGGTTCCACCGCGAAGATTTCCCTGGCCTTCGCCGGGCTCAAGGTGGGCGACGGCCTTTACCTGGCCGACGACACCAACTATTCGATCAGCTTCGGCGACGCCCACGTGCTGCGCTGTAACAACAGCACCCAGTACATGGGCGTCTACAAGAACGACCAGCTGGTGAAGAATCTGCCGGTGAGCACCGGCACCGCCGCTCACCCGACCACCTCGGGAACCAAGGTGATCATGGAGAAGCTCACCTCGATGATCATGGACTCGTCCACCTATGGCGTCCCGGCCACCAGCGCCGAGGGCTACAAGCTGAAGGTCGATAGCTGCCAGCGCGTCACCTGGAGCGGCGAGTTCATTCATGCCGCGCCGTGGTCGGTTGCCCAGCAGGGAAATACGCCCTCAAGTCATGGCTGCGTGAATGTGAGCCCCACCGAGGCACTGTGGCTGATGAGCTTCACCCAGGTGGGCGACCCGGTGGAGTTCACCGGTGGTGGCCCGGCCTTCCAGCCCGGTGACGGGGTGGGCTGCTGGACTTACGACTGGCCGTCGTGGCAACAGCGCAGCGCTCTGGTCTGAGGAACCCGGACTCGGGCCACAGGCCCACCAGCCAACTTCGACACCAGCCAACTTTGACACCACGCATTCGTCCCCGCCCCTGGTGAGCTCCAGGTGACGGGGACGAGCGCTGTCCGGTGGCATTGCCACCGTCGACGGATGCCGTCTGGTCACCGCCGGGCATATATTCCGCCCGGACGCTGGGCCCAGCGAGTGCGCGATCAGTCCAGTTTGCGCCTACCGGCCTTCTTGAGCCGCTCGCTGGCGCCCTTGCCGCCGGTCTCGGTGACATGGCGTTCAACCAGCGCTCGAGCCCGGTCGCGTTCGACGTCGAAATCAATCGGCACCGCCTCGGCACGCGTGGATCGCAGGAAGCGATACATCAGGGCCATGAAGATGATCCACACCGGCGCGAAGAACAGCGCGATCCGAGAATCCTCCGCAAACCCGAGCACCACCAGAATTGCCACGAAGAACACCAGCGTGGCCCACGGCATGATACGTGCCAGGGGCATCGGGAAGATCGACTCAACATGCCGCTCGGGATGTTTGCGCAGATAGGCGATGTAGCAGACCACGATCAGCCCCCACACCGACAGATAGAGCACCGACGAGATTCCCGCCACCAGGCTGAAGGCGTCCATCACCGAATCTGACAGCATCACCAGCACGATCGACGGCGAGATGCACACGGCGGTGAGCAGCAGCGCATTGCGGGGGATATGGCGTCCCGACAGCTTCGCGAAGCGTTTGGGCGCATTCTTCTCACGCGCCAGCCCGTACATGATGCGTGAGGTGGAGAACACCCCCGAGTTGGCCGACGACGCCGCCGAGGTGAGCACTACGAAGTTGATCACATGGAAGGCGATGAGCACCCCGATGAAGCTGAACATCTCGACGAAGGGGCTGTTGTTGGGATCAATCAGGTCCCAGGGCTGCACCGACATGATGACGATCAGGGCCAGCACGTAGAAGATCAGCACACGGGCCGGGATCGAGTTGATGGCCTTCGGCAGGTTGTGCTCGGGATCGGCCGTTTCGGCAGCAGCCGTCCCGGCCATCTCGATGCCCTGGAAAGAGAAGATCGCGATCTGGAAACCCGCCATGAATCCGGCAAAGCCCGTCGGGAAGAATCCACCGCGATCCCACATGTGGGCGAATGACGCGGCCGGCGCCCCCGCCATCGGCGGCTGGAAGGCCGTGAACGCCAGGTAGGCACCCACCAGGATCAACGCGATAATCGTGACGATCTTGATCATGGCGAACCAGAACTCCAGCTCGCCGAACACCCGCACCGCCACCATATTGAGCCCGGTGAGCAGCAACACCACGCACAGGGCGGGGATCCACTTGGGCAAATCGGGGAACCACAAGGCCAGGTATCCACAGATGGCCGTCGTGTCGGCGATGCCGATCACCACCCAGCACATCCAGTACGTCCAGCCGATGTAGAAGCCGGCCCAGGGGCCGATCAGGTCGGTCGCGAAATCCGCGAACGACTTGTACGCCAGGTTCGACAGGAGCAGCTCACCCATCGCGCGCATGACGAAGAACAAGAAGAAACCGATGATCACATAAACCAGGACGATTGACGGGCCTGCCAGGTGGATGGTGCGGCCAGCGCCCAGGAACAGGCCGGTTCCGATCGCACCACCTATGGCTATGAGCTGGAGATGGCGATTCTTCAGCCCGCGACTCAGTTCAGGTTCACCGTCAGGAAGGTCCACCTCAGGTGGTATACCAGTCCAATCCAGTGCCATGACAAAACCTCTCCCTTGAGGATTGACCGATCGCGGTGCGACAAGAGGTCATGGAAGCCATGGCGGGGGACTGCCCAGAGAGCTGCCCGACCCATCACCTCACCACGTGGTGGCCTCCGGTGGATGCCACCGCAAGGGTGGGTCCGACGGGCCGACGAATGGCTCACCACCCGTGGCGCGCCGGGCCCTCCCCAGCCGTCATCCCATGTCGGCGTCGGCCACACGGGACTGTATTCAGAACAAGATTTCTTGTTGAGCGAGATTGCTCATTGCTGTGGAGGGGACTCCCCCTCAGGAGGCCTCCGCGAGGAGGCCCCCGGTGGAGGAGACATGTCGTGAACGCGCCCGCCTCAGCCCAGCACGGTCGACAGCGGCTCGACGGCGATGCCGAGTGCCTCGCCGACACCATCGGTGAACAGCTGGCCGTCGTAGGTGCTCAGGCCGAGCGCCAGGTCGTGGCGCAGCCGGATGGCCTCTTCCCAGCCCTTGTCGGCCAGCAACTGTGCATAGCGCAGCGTGGCATTGGTGAGGGCATAGGTGGAGGTGAACGGCACGGCGCCGGGCATGTTGGCCACGCAGTAGAAGATTGACCCCTCCACCTTGAAGGTGGGGTCGGCGTGCGTGGTCGGATGCGAGTCCTCGAAGCAGCCGCCCTGGTCGATGGCGATGTCGACGAGCACCGAGCCCTTCTTCATCTTGGTGACCAGCTCATGGCTCACCAGCTTCGGCGTGCGCGCCCCGGGCACCAGCACCGAGCCCACCACCAGGTCGGCCAGCACACAGGCCTCCTCCACCGCGAGCGGCGTGGAGTATTCCGTGTGGATATCACCGTGGGTGATGTCCTCGATGTATTCCATGCGGGCCGGATCGACGTCGAAGATCGTGACGTCAGCGCCCATCCCGTCGAGCACGCGCGCCGAGCACAGCCCAGCGGTCCCTCCGCCGAGCACCACCGCACGTCCCTTCTTCACGCCGGTGGCGCCGCCAAGCAGCACGCCGCGTCCGCCATAGGGCTGCATCAGGTTGTAGGCGCCCACCTGCGCTGACAGGCGTCCGGCCACCTCTGACATCGGTGCCAGCAGGGGCAGCGAGCGATCGGGCTGCTCGACGGTCTCGTAGGCGATCGACGTCACCTTGCGACGCAGCAGCTCCTCGGTGAGCGGGCGGTCAGCTGCCAGGTGCAGATAGGTGAACAGCAGCTGGCCCTCGCGCATGAGTCCGTATTCGCTGGCGATGGGCTCCTTCACCTTGATGATCATCTCGGCGCCGTCCCACACCTGCTCGGCGGTGTCGAGGATGGTGGCGCCGGCCTTGGTGAACTCCTCGTCGGTGATCGATGAGCCCTCACCGGCACCTTTCTGCACGAATACTTGGTGACCGTGCGCCGCCAGGCTGTGGACGCCGGCCGGTGTAATCGCCACGCGGAACTCGTTGTTCTTGATCTCTGTAGGCACTCCGATACGCATGATGCTCTTCTCCTTTGACGAGCAATCCCGGCTTCGTTGCCGGGTTGTTTCTTGTATACCAGCGGGTCATAGCCCTGCCGAGAGTCAGGAAAGAAGCATTGTTATCGATCGCGCGTCATGCACATCTGTGCATCATGTGACCAGCGACAATAGCCATTGTTGCAATGATCCTGTCAAAGATGTTGCCTCATTCGCACCGGCGCGCCCGCCCCGACTGTCTGTTCCAACGCGCAGGCTGAGGCCCTCCACAATCCGCTCGGTCGTCAGGCTCAGCGCTCGGCCTGCCAGGCCTTCCACAGCCGGGTGAATTCGCCGTCGCGTGCCAACAATTCGTCGGGGGTGCCCACTTCGGCAATCCGGCCCTGGGCCATCACCACGATGCGGTCGGCATGTGCGGCCTGCGACAGCCGATGGGCGATGACCAGCGCGGTACGGCCCGCGATCGCCTGATCGGCGGCCCGGTCAAGCATCCGGGCTCCGGCACTGCCCGCCTCCGCGGTGGCCTCGTCGAGGATCACGATCGCCGGATTCGCCACCAGCACGCGCGCCAGGGCCACCTGTTGGGCCTGCGCCGGGCTGAGCGCGGTGCCCAGGCGTCCGACGACCATGGACAAATCGGTGGCCCAGTCGGCACCCACCCGGTCGAGTGCATCGCGGGCCAGGGCGGCCAGCTGGTCGTCGGCGGCGCTGGCCGCAGCACCCATCGTCACATCATCGGCAAGGGGGCCGGAGAAGGTGTGGATGTCCTGGGAGACCAACACGACTGCCGGACCCGAGGCACCCGGCCGGGCACCCACGTCGACCTCACCCGAGGAGCTCGACAGGGTGCCGGCGATCAGCTTCGCCAGCGTTGACTTCCCGGCGCCCGATTCGCCGATCACCGCCACATGTTCGCCGGGCGCGATGGTCAAGTTGATACCGCAGAGCACCGGTTGATCGGGCCGGTAGGCGAAACCAAGATCGCGGATCTCAATGCGTCCGGCCTCAAGGCGCTCGGTCCCAATAGGCCCAGTTCCGATGGGCCGAGCCCCGGTGGACTTGCTCTCAATGGGCTCGGTCCCGACTGCCTCGCTTTCGTCGCGCCCCGGCTCCACGCCTCCAGCCTTGATGGATTCCCCGTCCGTGGTCCCAGCCCCCACGCTTTCCTCTGCCGGGGCGGTGTCCCCGAACTCATGTGAGTGCTCGGGCTGGTGGGCATCGACGCCCAGCACTCCCACGATGCGCTGCAGAGACGCGTAGGCGGCCTGTAGATCGTCGATGAACATGAGCAGGAAGCGCAATGGACCCATAAGCGAGAGCAGCAGCAGCCCGGCGGCTGACGCCTGGCCGACGCTGACATGGCCGCCGGTGACCAGCGGATAGCTCACGAGCAGTTGGCCGATGATCACCACGGCCTCGCCGATCACCAGGCGCACCACCAGGGCGTTGGACAGGAAACGGCCGCGCAGCTCCCAGCGCACCGCCTGCCATGAGCTTCGGGCAACGATGCCGGTGCGCAGACCCGCCAGCCCGAAGGCGCGCACGGCGTCCAGCCCATGCAGCGTCGACAGGATGTCCTGAGACTGACGTGCCGACGCCTGCCGCTCATTGCGGTAAATCGCTGGGGCGCGCTTGAGGAACCAGCGCACCGACACGGTGAACACCACGGCCCCGGCGGCGAGCGGTACCAGGAACAGCGGGCTCATCGCCGTCAGACCACTCGCCGCCACGATGAGCAGGATGGAGGTGTTCACCATGCGTGGCAGTCCGGCGTTCACCGAATCGCGCACCGTCGCCACGTCGTCACCCACGCGGGCCACCAGGTCGGCGCTGCCGGCCTGCTCGATCAGCTGTTGGTCGAGGACGAGCGCCTGGGCCAGCATGTCCTCGCGCAGCCGGGCCAGCACCGCGGCGAAATACGACGGGGTGAGCGCTTGGCCTGCACCCGAGGCGATGGCACCGATGATCACGGCCGTGACCACCATGACGCCCGGCGCGATCAGCCCGTCCAGCGGACCGTGCGTGCGCACCTGGTCAACCACCATGCCGGTGGCCACTGGCAGCGCCAGTGAGGTGAGCGCCGAGATGGTCATGGCCGCCACGGCCAGTACGAGCCAGCGCCACAATCCGTGGGAATGGGAACGCACCTGCGCACCGATCTCGCGTCCCGACGCCAGGGGTAGCCAGCGGTTGGCGGGGCCGCGAGGCAGCCAGACCGGCCCATGGGCGCGCATTACGACAGCACCTCCCGATAGGCATCGATCCTCAGCAGCGATTCGTGGGTGCCGCGGGCGATGATCGCTCCGTCGCCACCGAAGAAGACCACCTCGTCGGCCTGCGCCAGCTCGTTGGCCGACGAACAGGCCACCATGGTGGTGCGACCGGCGCGGAATTCGCGCATCCGTTCAGCGATCTCGCGGTCGGTGATCGGGTCGACGCTAGTGGTGGGCTCCACGAGCATGAGCAGGTCGTCAGCATGGAGCAGGGCTCGGGCCAGGGCAATGCGCTGACGCTGCCCGCCGGACAATTCCTGGCCGCCCTCACCGATCATCTCGTCGACGCCGGCTGGCAGGCCCTGCACGGTGTCGCCGCTTGCCGACGCCCAGATCGCGGCGTCCAGGGCCTTGTCGGCCTCGACTTGCTGGGGGCCATCGGGGGCCAGGGTGAGGTTCTCGCGCAGGGTGCCGTCGAACAGTTCGGGCTCGCGGGGAGCGGCCAGCACGCGCGCCCGGTAGGCGTCATCAGTCCACTGCGCGGCGGGGCGGGAATCCACCAGCAACTGCCCCGTGACGGGGCGGCGTTCCCGGGCGACGAGCGCCGCCAGTTCATCAATCACCGGCTCGGGACCGACCATGCCGAGTTGGCGTCCGGGTGGCACTGTCAGGCTGAGCGGCTCGGTGATCGTGGGGGTGGTGACCTCGCGAAGCTCCAGGTGCACTGGTCCGGTCGGCGGTTCAGCGGCGGGGCCAAACTCCTGCGCCGGTGGGGTTTGCACGAGCTCACGCACCCGGTCGGCCGATGCGCGCGCCGACGCCAGGGTGGACGCGGTGTCCACACCCAGTGAACGCAACGGCGGAGCCAAGGTCTGACCGAGTCCGACGACGGTGACCAGCGCGCCGATGGTGATCTGGCCGTTGAGGGCGAGCACGGCACCCAGCAGGGTGAGCAGCGCGGTGAAGATGCCGACCGCGCCGCTGACGACGGCGTTGTAGATACCGCGGGCGGTGCGGGTGCGCAGGGTGGCGGCCAAGCCGGTCTGGCTCGCGGTGCGAAAGCGTGACGCCGCACGGTCAGAGGCGCCGAGCCCTTGCACCACGCGCAGTCCTTCGGTGAGGTCGGCGGCGATGCCCGCGGCGGCCGCTTCGGCTCGACGTTCGGCGCGGGTGCGTTCCTGGATGGGCGCCAGGCCCTTCAGCGAGAGCAGAACCAGCAGCGGGGTGAGCACCAACACCGCCACCGACAGCCGCCAATCGATGAGCAGCAGGGCCACGAGCGCCCCGATCAGGGTGACAAGCTGCCCGGGCACGCCGGTAATCGCCACCAGGGCGCGCGATGTGGTGCGGGCGTCGGTGATCATCACGGTGAGCAGATCACCGGGCAGGCGTCGGGCTGAACCCAGCCCGGTGGGATCGACGGTGCGGGCCAGGGCCTGCACGCGCATATCGTGCTGCAGCATCGAGGCCGACATATTCGAATGCAGGCGCAGGGTCGTGGCGCCCGCACGCAGCAGATAGGCCAGGGCCACCACGCCCAGCCACAGCATGAACACGGGGAATCGGTGTTCCACCAGGCCCACCTGCACGGCGCGTCCCATGGCCAGCGGGATGGACACATTCGCCACGCTCACCAGCGAGGCACCCAGCGCCCCAAGGGTGAACTTGAGCGGGTCGCGACGCACCATGGCGCGCAACACGGCACCGCTGGAACGCAGCGTGGCCAGGTTGATCAGCATGGCGTCCTGATCGGGGGCCGCGCCCGCCAGAGCGTGCGGCCACAACGTCGCCCGCCAGCGGGCATCACGAGTGCGGGCTGCACGCCGTCCGGCCGCGGGGGAGCCGGTCGTATCAGTCCCGGTCACAAGAAGTGCCTCACGCCACCATCATCCCAATGTGGCGAAATACCGTCCCAAGTCGGGAAAATGCGGTGGCCCACCGCGATTGCATCCCCACCCATCGCGGTTCGGTCGTGGGTGGCCACCTCGGCAATGGCGCGGCGCAGTTGCCCACTCCACTGCCCACCTAACCGACCGGAGCGACCCGCACCCGCGGCGTACCAACAATGGACGCGGCAGATCCCGCGAAGCCGGCGCAATAGCCTAACGGCGCATGTAAACACCGTGTAACTGCGCACAACGGTTGTGCACGCAGGCCACCTCTGGTCTGGCGCATGCTCAAATATGCGCAGTCAGGAATCATCTGAGGAGAACAACACATGCCGCTTGGCCCAGACCCTTATCTCGTCTCTATTCAGGACGAGCTGGTGGCGCTACGCCACGAACTCCACCAGATCCCGGAGGTCGGCCTCGACCTGCCACAGACCCAGCAGCGCATCCTCAAGGCGCTCGAGGGACTGCCGCTAGAGATCACCCTGGGCAAGAAGCTCAGCTCGATCACCGCGGTGCTGCGTGGCAAGGCCCCCTCGCAGGGCCCTCGCAAGGCCGTATTGCTGCGGGGCGACATGGATGCCCTGCCCGTGGTGGAGCAGACCGGCCTGCCCTGGGCCAGCACCAATGGCGCCATGCACGCCTGTGGCCACGACTGCCATATGACCGGCCTGGTGGGTGCCGCTCGCACCTTGTCGCACAAGGTGAACGAGCTGCCCGGTGATGTGGTCTTCATGTTCCAGCCCGGCGAGGAAAGCGACCGCGGCGCCGAGCTCATGATTGAGGAGGGCGTGCTCGATGCCGCCGGCAAGCGAGTCGACGCGGCGTACGGCCTGCATGTCTGGTCGGGCCTCGACAAAGCGGGTGTCTTCTACTGCCGTCCCGGCACCATCATGGCGGCCTCCGACATGGCCGACTTCGAGTTCGTCGGTAAAGGCGGGCATGGCTCCGCACCGCATCTGGCCGTTGACCCGGTGCCCGCGATGGCCGAGGCGATCACTGCGCTTCAGGTGATGATCGCCCGCCACTTCAACATCTGGGATCCGGTGGTGATCACCTGTGGCCATGTGGAGTCCGGCGTTGCCCGCAACATCATCCCCGAGACCGCCACGATCAATGCGACGATGCGCTCGTTCTCCAAGCAGGCGCAGCAACAGCTGTTCGACATGGTTCCGCGCGTGGTCACCGATGTGGCCGCCTCCCATGGCGTCACCGCGAATGTGACGCTCACCAATCTGTATCCCGCCACCATCAACCACGACGCGGGCGCCGCCCTCGTGGCCCGAACCGCCACAGATCTGTTTGGCGACGACCGCTTCGTAGAGATGGAGAACCCGATGGGTGCCGCCGAGGACTTCTCACTCGTGCTGGAGCAGGTACCGGGTGCCTTCGCGATCCTACCGGCCACGCCACCCGACAAAGACCCGGCAAAGGTCCACGGCAATCACTCGCCCTTCGCCCTCTACGACGACTCGGTCCTCCCCGATGCCGCCGCCCTGCTTTCCGAGCTGGCAACCCGCACGCTCACAGACGCCAACTAGATCTGGAGGTCACTCATGACCACGACACCCGCGGCCGCGCCCCCGGCCCCGCGTCAATCTGCGTTCCGTACTCTGCTGGGTACCGGCGTCGGTAACGCACTGGAATGGTACGACTGGAATATCTACGCCAGTTTCGCCATCTACATGTCCCGGGAGCTGTTCAGCTCGGCAGATCCCACGTCGGCGTTCCTGGAGACGATGGGCATCTTCGCCGTCGCCTTCGTGGCACGTCCCTTCGGCGGCGCCTTCTTCGGCTGGCTGGCCGACCGCATCGGCCGCAAGCATGCCCTCGCGGTTGCCGTGATCTTCGCCTCGGGCGGGTCGCTGCTCATTGCGGTGTGTCCCACCTACCACCAGGTGGGCGCCTGGTCGTCGCTGATCCTGTTGCTGGCACGCCTCATTCAGGGCTTGGCGCATGGCGGCGAGCTGCCCTCGGCACAGACCTATCTGTCAGAGATGGCACCGCCCAACCGTCGTGGCCTGTGGGCCAGCGCCATCTATGTCACTGGCTCGTTCGGCCTGACGCTGGGCCTGCTGTTCGGTGTGGTGCTGCGCGACACGCTGGGCTCCGACGCGATGAACCAGTACGGCTGGCGCATCCCGTTCGCAGCCGGTGCCGTGTTGGGCGTGTTCGCCTTCTGGATTCGCGAACGCATGGAGGAGACCGAGGCCTTCGAGGACGAGAAGAAGGCCGGCGAGCTCAAGAAGAGCCTGGTGCGTGAGGTGCTCAAGCACAAGAAGATCGCCCTGCAGGTGATCGGCATGACCTGTGGCCTCACCGTGGCCTACTACATCTGGTCGGTGTCCACCGCATCGGTGGCTCAGAAGAACCTGGGCTATTCGACGAACGACGCCTTCGGCGCGTCCATCATCGGGAACCTGGTGTTCATGTGCTCGCTGCCGCTGTGGGGCATGTTCTCTGACAAGTTCGGACGCAAAACCAACATGCTCATCGCCATGATCGGCTGCGCGGTGCTCTATGTGCCGCTGAACAGCATGGTGCGCGGCGGCAACGAGTTCTGGCGTCTGGTGGTTGCCATCTGCGTGATGTTGGTGCTGCTAGGTGCCTACCTGGCGATCGCCCCGGCGGCCTACGCCGAGATGTTCCCCACTGAGGTGCGGGCAACCGCCTTCGGCGTGCCCTATGCCATCGCCATCGCGCTGTTCGGCGGCACCGCCCCGTACATCATGTCGGCATGGGCAGCCACACCGAACCGATTCGTCATCTATGTGATCATCTTGCTGGTGATCTCAGCGGCGACGATCTTCACACTGCCCGAGACCAAGGGCATCGACCTGTCCTATCACCCGAAGTTCAACCCTCGTACGGACGACCTGGCGACGAGCTGACTCGGCGCCTGCACATCGCACGATCACAGGGTCCCGGGCCGGTTGGTCCGGGACCCTGCTGCATCGAGTGACAGCATGGGGACTGGGGACGAACCACGGCCGTCCGCCTGAACCGGCTTGAACCGCGACATGGGTGCTGTCCCCCAGCCGATTCGGAGGCCAACCACCTTCTAGGATGGCCCCGGCGCGACAAGTGTGGAGACATGACCTCAATCAGTAGTTCCCCAACCCCCTGTCCGCCCCGAATGGAGATCTCACCGTGACCCGATCCGACGCATCTCCGGGCCCCCGATCAGGCATGCTCGGGGGTGTGTGGTCGTGGCGCCATGTGCCCGCTCGGCTCGGCTATCTGCTCGGCGGCCTGCCCTGGGCGGTGGTCACCTTCAGCGTGCTCATCTGCCTGCTGTCCGCCGGAATTCCCCTGCTGCTGCTGACTCCTCTGGGCGTGGCCTGCCTGTGGGCATTGGTGATCTGCGCTCGTGCTGTCGGCGCCGGTGAACGCGCTCGGCTCCGTTGGGCGGGAACCACCCCGATCGACGCTCCAGCTCCAGCTCCGAGCGGTGGCCCCACGCTGTGGCGCCGGGCCTGGCAGGCGATCCTGGACGTCGACGCCTGGCGCGCCGTGGCCCACAATGTCGTCAACTTCATCGTGTCGTTGGTCAGCTTCAGCCTGGTGGCGGTTTGGTTGGCGGTGATCGCGCAGGGTGTCAGTACCTGGCTCGACGCCCATTGGATTCGGCTCAGCGCCGATCTCGCCACACTGGGCGAACTGCTGCTGCCGGCGTCGATGCGCTCTGCGATGGGGGTGCACATCGCCGACACCTCGCTGGCGGTGATCGCGCTGGCTACGCTGCCGGTACTCACCTTCGGGCTGGTGTGGCTGCATCGTCTGCTGGGATCGGCCCTGCTGTCGGCCAACAAGAACCGTGAGCTCACCCGCAGGATCACCGAGCTGAACCGGCGCGTCGGTCGCCTGGCTGACGCGCACTCCGCATCAGCCGATGCCGAGGGTGAGGCCCTGCGTCGCCTGGAGCGCAATGTGCACGATGGGCCCCAGCAGCAGCTGCTGCGCATGCAGATGGACCTTGACACCGCCAAGCGCCGCATGGCCGATGATCCGCAGCAGGCTGCCGCCATGCTCGATGAATTGCGCGATCGTTCGCAGGCCACCCTGGAAGAATTGCGTGATCTCTCACGAGGCCTGGTTCACCCGCTGCTCGTTGAGCGCGGCCTGGGGGCGGCCCTGGAATCGCTCGCCGAGCGCGCCACGGTGCCGGTGAGGGTGGCCAATCACCTGCCTGCCCAGCTCGACAAGCCCGATGGCATCGAACAGGCCACCGCCCAGGGAATGCTGCTGGCCACCTCTGAATTGCTGGCGAATGTGAGCAAGCATTCACACGCCGACCAGGTGCAGATCGATCTCGCGGCAGTGCCCGCCGGGACGCCGCAGGCTCACGAATCGACCACACAAGGGCCATGCCCGACGCAGACCGACCAGCCGCCGGTACTGCAGGTGGTGGTCCGCGACAATGGTGTGGGTGGTGCCGTGGTGGTGCCCGGCCACGGCCTCGACGGGGTGGCTCGCAGGATGCAAGGCCTGGGTGGCAGCTTCACGCTGGCCAGCCCGGCCGGTGGCCCCACCACGATCACCCTGCGCATTCCCCTGACCGATTGGAGCAATCGAGCATGATGTCCGGCCTGACCGATGCGGCGTCACGTGATCCGAGTGGCGCCGCCGTCGGCACGGGCCCGGACGGACATGCAGTCGCCGACCGGCGCACGACCAGCGAGGGGTCGAAGGCACCGGGTGCGTCCGCGCGATCGCGCAGGGGCCCGGAACCGGCGGTGCGGGTGGTGCTGGCCGAGGACTCCACGCTTTTGCGCGAGGGCCTGGTGCGGCTGCTCGACGAGGCCGGATTCGAGGTCGCCGGCGCCTACGGCGACGCCGAGCAATTGCTGGCCGACGTGGGTCGGGCGCGTCCCGATGTGGCGATGCTCGACGTGCGCCTGCCGCCGGATTTCACCGATGAGGGTATCCGGGCGGCATTGCGGCTGCGTCGTGACCATCCCGGGGTGGCGATCCTGATCCTGTCGCAATACCTCGAGTCGTTGTATGCCGAGGAGCTGTTCGCCAGCGGGCAGGGCGGGTTGGGCTATCTGCTCAAGGAGCGGGTGACGTCGCTGGACTCGCTCACCGACGCGATCCGCCGCGTCCATGCCGGCGGCACGGCGCTCGACCCGCAGGTGGTGTCGGGGCTGCTGCGCGCCAAGCATGATCCGCTGGCCGCGCTGACGGCCCGCGAGGCGCAGTCGCTGGAGCTGATGGCCCAGGGCTATTCCAACACCGAGATCGCCCGCCAGATGCATATCGGCGTCGGCACGCTGGAGAAGCACATCGCCGCCGTGTTCGCGAAGCTGGGGCTCGCCGACACCGGCACCGAACACCGACGGGTGCGGGCCGTCCTCACATGGTTGCGCTCCCAGTAGCTCGACGCCGGCGCGCGAGACCCTTTCGCCTCATGTGAGCCCCCCGGGGGCATTGACGCACGCGCGAACGCGCAACCCGATCGTGCCGCGCGCTCACGGGTCATCACCAGGGTGGGCGAGAACTCGTCGGGGGAACGGGGATGAGGGTGGGTGGCCGATCCCCCCGAACCGGCCACCCACCCTCATCTTCAACAGGAGTGCGTCTCCCCACAGCGTGGCTCAGGAATACCGCGCCTGCGCATAAACCTCGATCTCCTCGAGCGACTTGTTTGACGTCTCGGGCATGATCTTGATCAGGATGAACCCGAACACCAGATTGATCACGGCATAGATGCCATAGGTGATGCCGCCGCCCAGGCCCTCCATCATGGTGGGGAAGGTGGCGGTGATCAGTGCGTTGACCAGCCACATGCAGAACACGGCCGTGCCATTGGCGATGCCGCGCACCTTGCTGGGGAACATCTCGCCCAGCATCGTCCACACCACCGGGCCGTTACCGGCCTGCACCACCAGCATGAACACGCCCATCATCGCCAGAATCACCAGCGGCGCCCACGATGGAGGACGCCCGCCCTCGGTGAGGGCTGGAGCGATCGTGAACTCAAACAGCAGGGCGATCACGCCCAGCGTGACGAACACGCTGAACAAGCAGGTGATGAGGATCTGGCGGCGGCGGAAGCGTCCGATCAGCCACAGCGCCACCGAGCAGCCGATCACCGACATGATGCCATTGGCGGTCTGGGCGGTGATCGACGCCGAAGTGCCCATGCCGGCGTACTGCAGCACCTTCGGTGCGTAATACATGACCGTGTTCACACCTGTCGTCTGATTACAAATGGCCAGGAAGACGCCCACCAAGAACAGCTTGCGCAGCCATGACGTACGCCAGATGTCCCCGAAGGTGCCCTTCTTCTGGCCCTCCTCGCGCCGGTGTGAGGCGAGCATCTCGTCGAACTCGTCGGCGGGGTCGCCGTCGCGGTGCGGGTCGCGCACCTGCTTCAGTGCGCCGATTGACTCGTAGTAGCGCTTGTTCGCGGCGTACCAGCGCGGCGATTCGGGCATGAACCGCATGCCGATCCACAGGGCGATGGCGGGAATGGTGCACAGCATCAACATGACCCGCCAGGCCATGCCGTTGCCACCGTCCACGAGCAGCGCGTTGACGAACGAATGCCAGGCGGCCGGGTCAAAGGGGCCGCCCTGCGAGGTCTGCAGAGCCAGCACATTGTCCCAGGTCTGCGTGCCGGTCTGCAGGTGACCCTGGGTGTTTCCGGCCACGTTGAGCTGCGGGCCACCCACCGCGTTGTCGATGAGCGCATTGAAGGTGAAGGCAAGCAGTTGGCCGGTGACGATCATCACCTGGTCGATGGCGACGATGCGTCCACGGATGCGTTTCGGTGCTGTCTCCGACAGGTACACCGGCACGGTGGCCGATGCGCCACCAACAGCGAAGCCGAGCACGAAACGCATCGGGTACATCACCCAGATGTTGGGTGCCAGGGCCGTGCCGATGGCGCCGATCGCGAAGATGAAGGCGAGCAGCAGGATGTTGTGGCGTCGCCCATAGCGGTCTGACAGGCGTCCACCGATCAGGGCGCCAACGGCTGCGCCGACCAGCAGCGTGCCGCCAATCCAGCCCTCCTCGCTGGCGGTGATCTCCAGTCCGTGTGCCCCGAAGGGCATGTACATATAGGGCAGTGCGCCCGAGATCACGCCGGTGTCATAGCCGAACAGGAATGATCCGAGCGTCGCCACCAGGGCGATCAGGCCGATGGAGCGGTGCTTGCCCCCGGCCGGCACCTTGGCGACGGCGGCATCGAGGTCGGAACGTGGCATGTCCAGGCTGATGCCCAGATCAGTGTGTGTGCTCATGGGTGTTCCACCTCCTCATGCGTCGTAGGTTGTCGGGCCGGTCACGGGTGCCACGTCGTGCCATTGGCCGTCGCGTGCCGACGCCACCGTTGCCTGGTCCACCTCTGCGGCGGCCCATCCGTCGGATGCCGAGGGTGCCAGCTGCTTGCCGGTGAGCACCGATTCGATGAACTGGGCTGCCTCGATGGCCTTCAGGTCGTCGAAGCCCATGGACGTGCCAGCGCCGGGCTGGAAGCGCGAAAAGTTCGGGAAGGTGGGCCCGGCCATCACTCGGGTGTAGCCCTGGAATTCATTGTCGGCGCCCAGGCAGATCTGCAGGTCGTTGAGGTGCTCGAAGTTCCAGCGCAGCGAGCCGTCGGTGCCGTAGACCTCGATGATGTATTCGGCACGCGGGCCCACCGACACGCGGCTTGATTCGAAGGTGCCCACCGCGCCGGAGTCGAGCCGGGCGATCATGGCCACATAGTCCTCGTTGCCCACCGGGCCGAGTTCGTCGGAGACCTCCCAGCCGGAGTGGCCGACGCCCACCTTGGTGGGGATCGGGCGCTCGGTGATGAAGGTGTCGGTGAGCGCGGAGACCGATGAGATGCGTCCGCACAGATACTGCACCAGGTCGGCGCCGTGACTCATCAGGTCGCCCACCACGCCGGAGCCGGCCTTGTCAGGGTCGTAGCGCCAGGTGAGCGGGCCGAGCGGCGACGAGGCGTAATCGGCGATCAGCCAGCAACGCGCATTGGTGATGCGGCCCAGGCGTCCCGACCGGATCACCTCGCGGGCCTTCTCGATGGCCGGGGTGTGACGGTAGTTGAAGCCGACGCTGGTCACCAGCCCGGCGGCCGCGGCGGCTTCGGCGATCTCGCGGGACTGGGCGGCCGAGGTGCCCATGGGCTTCTCGATCCAGAACGGCTTGCCGGCGGCCACGGTGGCCAGGGCGATCTCGCGGTGCAGGTAGTTCGGCGAGCAGATCGACACCACGTCAACCTCGGGGTCGTCGAGCAGTTCCTGGTAGCCGGCGACGGCGCGGGCGAAGCCGAGGTGCTCGGTGGCGAAGGCCTGGTTGGCCTCCACGGGATCGCAGACGCTCACCAGCCGGATCCGGGCGTCGAGTTCGGGGAATTTCTCGGCCAATGTCTTGTATCCGCGGGTGTGCAACCGGCCCATCCAACCCAGGCTGATCACGCCAACGCCCAATGTCTTCTCTGACACGGATGTCTCCTTGTGCTTTTTTAGCGCCACCGCGATGTGGCGCATGCTTACCGTTGCACGCACGGCGCCATGTCAGGACAAATTGGGCGTCCGAAACGTTTCGGACTTGCCCATCGACGCCTGTCGCGGCGCAGTCGTGGGTGGGGGACGAGAGCCCCATCGCCACCACGGCGGTCCTCACCGGGGACTCCAAACCGGTGGGCGGCTCGGTCACCGAACTACGGTTCCACCGTGGCCCCGGCTACCGCGTCTACTGCACTCGCCGCGGCCACGAGCTGCTGATCCTGCTTGCGGGCGGCGACAAGTCAAGCCAGACCACCGACATCAAGAAGACACGTCGACTAGCAAGGGAATCGACCAATGGCCACTGAACTCACGCATTGGGACCCCAGCACGCAACTCGTTACCACCGCCGACATCGTCGCCTACCTGGATGCAGTCATGGTTGAAACGAACGACGTCCGGGTGCTCCAGGATGCCCTGGGGACGTCGCCCGAGCCGCCGGGATGACCCAGATAGCCAAGGCAACCGGATTGGGTCGCGAATCCCTCTACAAGGCGCTGCGCAAGGATGCGAACCCTTCCCTAGACACCATCGCGAAGGTCGTCGCTGCCCTGGGTGGCCGGATCTCCATCACCGCCGCATGAGCGGTCCCGCAGGGCGTCCCCACTGCCACTAAGTGGACACCTGTGTGACGTCATTGCCGCACAGTTGACCACCCAGCGGGGTTCTTCTCGTGGAGGTATGGGAGCCACCACCTAGTCCGCAGCTTCCTCTTCTAGTCCCCGTCGTTGAGGAAGCAACATCAATTCGTTATCGGCGTACGCAATTTGTCTTATTATTACAACATTGACGCCCATCCCGACCCAATCGCGGACGCCGATCGGCTTACACCCCTTGAAATGGACGACCACCTTGCCGCCACAACTCACGACTGAGCAAGCGACAGGCCTTCAGCACCTCGACAGATCAGCACGTCGACCATCCCCAGCAGAGAGATTGCCCCACAAAGCTTCCTGTCAAAACTCATCGTCGAGAGTAGGACCGCACGGAAGCAATTTCGACGAATCTCCGAAAAACCAAGACACAAGCCATGGGCTTCCTGTTTACTGGGCGATGTGGACGACCATCCGGTAAACAGGAAGGTCCGATCATGACACACAACATCAAGGGAGCTGTCGTGGCCATCGCGACAGCCGGACTGGTCCTCACATCGGCAGGAGTCGCTCTGGCGGACTCATACAATGTCGGCGGAGGCCAGTGGGAGTACGGAACAACCACTCAGGGGTGTTTATTCTAACTATAATCACCCCACTTCATGCCACTCCTCATCGGTTGCCAATAGCGACGGAAATA